>Ga0209061_1000012_pt1:237500-731495 | contig 731495 bp, 663 predicted proteins | sample Coa_R1_10_FD_187157 | JGI IMG/M metagenome (GOLD analysis project Ga0209061, IMG submission 187157) | Surface soil microbial communities from Centralia Pennsylvania, which are recovering from an underground coalmine fire - Coalmine... | ecosystem: Environmental > Terrestrial >... | reverse complement strand
CGTCACGCCGAGCGGGGCCTCGGCGGCCCAGCGAGCGGCCAGCGGCACCGTGCGAGCTCCACAAAGACCCACCCGAGGCAAAAGCCCCCGACCGCCTCGGACAGCCAGTGGTCGCCGAGGTAGACCATGGGGCCGGTTGTCGCCGCGCTGGCAAAGCTGCGGCACGCGTGGTCGACGTCCCGGCGCGGCCGCGACCACGGGTGGCACCGCGTGGCGCGAGCAGGACCGCAGTAGAGCGTCACGCCGAGCGGGGCCTCGGCGGCCCAGCGAGCGGCCAGCGGCACCGTGCGAGCTCCACAAAGACCCACCCGAGGCAAAAGCCCCCGACCGCCTCGGACAGCCAGTGGTCGCCGAGGTAGACCAAGGAAGCCATCATGACCGCGACCACGAGGGCGCCGAGGAGCGGAACGCGGCGCAGCGCCGCGCTGGCGAGCAAGGTCGTCCGCGCGACATGCCCGGACGGATAGCCATACACCGCATACCTATTCACCCACTCCGCCACCGCCGGCGGCAGACCGGTCACGGCATGCCGCAAGCCGAGCGCGACAAGACCAATGCCGAGGACAACCGCCACCGGCAGCCAGGCCGCGACGCTCCGCCCGGCCGGGCTGAGCACCAGGACGACACACCGGACGAGGACCAGCGCCGCAACGAGCCACAGGCCATGGCCCATGGACATGAGCGCGATCAGCGAATCGTCCGGTGCACGCGGGAAATGGAGCTTGAGCGTGTCCGGCGGCCCCGGGTGGGGAATCGCGTGCTCGAGGATGACGGCACTGACGCTCGCGCACAGCATCACCGCGGTCAGCACGAGCGTCGCGACGCCACGCCGCCCGTCGCCGGCCAGCCACAGCCCCAACCCGATCGCCGTCAACCCAGGAATCATGACCGCGGCATTCCCAAGGTAGACGAGGCGGGCCGCCATGTGGGCGGTACGGACATGCGGCATGGCATGCTGAAGCCCGATGGTGACCCTCTGGTCCAGCAAGACGCCCGGCCGGAACGCGGAGCCCGCCGCGATCAGGGCGAGCGCCGCCGCGGCGGCAACCATGCGGGGAACCGACACACGATGTTCCAGCGCCGCGGCGCTACGCCGGCCGCCGGTCACCAGAAGGTCGCGATCGGAGCGCACTGCATCACCTGCTCGCTGAGTTCCGCGCAGCTCGGAAGCTCCCTCCCCGCGCGGCGTGGCCCCCGGCGCCTCAACCCGAACGACGGCGATCCCACTCGACCGCGTTGAGACTCCCGTCAAGCCGTAGTATCGAACACATGAGCGGTTTTTGACAGAGATATTGCCATATGTCTGACTCACACCCTCCGAACGATTCTGCTGTCCAAAGGACAAGGAGGGTTTCGTTCAATTGGCTGACCGCCGGTACGGGGCCGCGTCCATATACTGTGAACACTGGGGCTCAAGGTGGATGTCCTGTGACGAAATTCTGGGCCGGCCAGCGTCTGCTGGTCGTGGCGCCTCATGCAGACGATGAGGCGTATGGATGCGCGGGGACGATCGCCAAGATCAAGAGGACGGGCGGCGAGGTCTTCGTCATCGTCGGATCCGTCGGAACCCTCCAGCATTATAACGAAGGGCATCAGACGGTGGCCGGTGAGACGCGCGCGGAAGAATTGCGCGCGTCCATGGCGGTGCTCGGCGTGGACGGGTACGAAATCCTGTTCACGGAGGCGGAACGGCATCTCCGGCTCGATGCGATTCCCCAGCGGGACCTCATCGGCTTGCTGGAACGGGATGCCACATACGCGATCGACAAGATCCGGCCGACGGCAGTGGTCTTGCCGGCCCCGTCGTTCAACCAGGATCACACGGCCCTGTTCCGGGCGGGATTCGCAGCGTGCCGCCCGCACGGCCGCAACCACAAAGCCTTTGTCGACCACGTGCTCTCGTGCGACGCCGTCCAGCTCGGCTGGCGCGAGGCGCCGTTCCATCCGGACGTCTACGTAGACATCAGCGAGTATCTGGACGTCAAACTGCGAGCGCTTCGCTGCCACCGTTCGCAACTGCGCCCGAACCCCGATGTCGGGAGCCTCGACAACGCCGAACGGCTGGCGCGCCTGCGCGGGGCCGAGATCGGCGTCGAGGCCGCGGAGGCGTTCGAGTGCCACCGGCTCGTGCTGTGATCAGGCACTCTCGGCCGACGATCGCGGCGGAAGACATTGCCGCGGTGGGGACGGTCCTCGAAACGGGACAGCTCGCGCAGGGAGAACACGTGCGGCAATTCGAGGACGCCATGGCGGCGTACCTGGGCCGCCGCGGGGCCGTCGCGACGAACTCCGGGACGAGCGCGCTCCATCTCGCCCTGCTCGCGCTCGGCGTGGGGCCCGGCGACGAGGTCCTGATGCCCTCCTACACGTGCGTGGCCGTCACGAACGCCGTGCGCTACGTCGGCGCCACGCCGGCGCTCGCCGACATCGATCCGCACACGTACAATCTCGATGCCGGCGACGCGCGCCGCCGCCTCACGGCCGCTACCCGGGCCGTGATCGTGCCGCACATGTTCGGGTTGCCGGCGGACATGGACCCGCTCACCGAATGGGGGATCCCCGTGATCGAGGACTGCGCGCAAACACTGGGAGCAACCTACCGCGGCCGGCGGGTGGGCGGGTTTGGCACGGTCAGCATCTGTTCCTTCTACGCCACCAAGCTGCTCACGACGGGCGAAGGCGGCATGCTGCTGTCGGACTCGGACACCCTCGTGCGGCGCGCGCGCGATCTGCGCGACTACGATGACCGTGCGGACGCGACGCTGCGGTACAATTACAAGATGACCGATTTTCAGGCCGCGCTCGGCGTGAGCCAGCTCGGCCGCCTGCCCCAGTTTCTCGCGCGCCGCGAGGCGCTGGCGGCGCGCTATGAGGCTGCCCTCCGCGGCCTGCCCGTCGGGCTCCCAGCGCAGCCGTCGGACCGGACGCGCATCTTCTACCGGTATGTGGTGAGCGTGTGGAACGCGCCCGAAACCAGCGCCCGGCTGCTGGCGCGCGGGGTGGAATGCAAGTCGCCGGTGGGCCGCCCGCTTCACGAATACCTGGGCGCGGACGGATTCCGCCATACCGAGACCGCGGCGCGCACGGCGCTGTCGCTTCCACTCTACCCGTTGCTGTCCGACGACGAATCCGACACCGTCGTGCGCGCGCTTGAGGCTACTCTCGCCGAACAGGAGGACGGACTCCCATCAGCCCTCTCTACTCCTTCTTAGTGGCCTGCTGCTTGGCTTTGGCGCTCACGCCGGTCTGCGGCGTGCTCGCACGGCGGTGGGGTGTCTTGGACCTGCCGGCGCCGCGCAAACTGCACGCCCAGCCGACGCCCCTGCTTGGCGGCCTCGCGACGTTCGTGGCATTTGCCACGGCGGTCACGCTGTTCTTACGCCCGGTCGTCCCCGCACAGATGACCCTGCTCCTCGTTGGTGCCGCGGCGTTCGGCATCCTCGGCCTGCTCGACGACCTCTGGGATGCGGGAGCGTGGAAGCTGGTCGCCGAGGCGGCCGTGGTGACGGCCATCGTCTGGCTCGGGGGCTTTCAGATCAATCTCCCATGGCCGGGGAGCGGGGCCATCCTGGCCATCCTCTGGATCCTCGGCGTGGCGAACGCGGTCAATTGCCTGGACTGCTCGGACGGGATCGCCCCCGGTGTGACGGTCGTCGGAGGGCTTGCCCTGACGGGGCTCGCGATCGCGCTCGACCGTTGGGGCGTGGCGGTCGCCGCGGCCGCGGTCGCCGGTGCGGCCCTCGGATTCCTCCGGTACAACTTCCCGCCTGCCAGGATCTTCCTCGGCGACGCCGGCAGCCTGATGATGGGGTTTCTGCTCGCGTCCCTGAGCGCGACGCTCGCGGCGCCCGAAGTGACCAACGTATGGCCCGCGCCGCTCCTGATCCTGGGCATTCCCGTCCTCGATTTTCTCTTCGTCCACGTGAGGCGCTACCAGCAGGGCGTCCGGAATCCGCTCAAGCTCGTGACGTCCACGGGCAAGGACCACCTCCCTCACCGGCTCCTCCAGGTAGGCCTGTCGAAGCGCGAGGCCGCCGTGCGGGTTTACGTCCTCTCGGCCGTCACGGGGCTGATCGGCATTACGCTCGCGCTGTGGGGCCCGATCGGCGCGGCGCTCCTGGCGGCGCCGCTCGTGGTGACCGGATGGCTCTCGCCTGGGTGGTTTGGCGGGCGGCCCGACCGCCGGCTCGCACACCTCGAGAACCCGGAGCAGCCGTGACGGCGGCGGCATCGCCCGCGCGCGGCGTCGGCCGGGGGGCGGAGGCGGGATCGTTGTCGCGGGGCCGTCACAGCATCGGCCGCGGGGAGCGACGGGCATCATGCGGACGGGTCAGGGAATAGGCCGCAGGCTGGATCGCCTGCTGCAACACGCCGGACTAAAATCCACGCTCCGGATCGTGGCCCCCGTGCTGGACCGGCTGACCCCTGCCTGGGCGCTCGGCGGCGGCTCGTGTCTTGGCTACGTCCGCAATGGGCGGCCGCTTCCGGGCGACCTGGACATCGGCATCTACGACCCGGAATTCGACCTGCGCCGGCTCGCCCGAGAGCTCCCCGTGATGCGGTACCTTGGGATTCGAGAGCGGTGGGTGACCCAGACGGTCATCCCGCTGGAAACCAAGACCGACATCTACATCATTTTTCATCACGAGGGGCGGGCGGCCGGGACCCTGTTCAACGACGACCGGAACGAGGTGAAGTTTCTCCTCTACCCGAGGGAGATCTTCGAGGCCGGCGTCGAGCGCGCGCTGGTCTGCGGGGTGGAGTGCAATGTGCTCAAGCGCGCGCACGAGTACTGCCGCGCGCAGTACGGCGACGGGTACATCGCGCCGGAGCCCGGCTACAACTGGTGGGACAGCCCGCGAAGCGGCGTCCTCATGACGAACGAGACCATGTTCGTGGAGGATGTGCCGCGCGCCGCTGTGCCGCGCGGACTGCGCTGGGCGTTTCAACCCACGCGGGCCGCGCGAAAGGTCTTGGGGCATGTCAGCCGCCTCGCACACCGCTAGTGCTGGGTCGCTGATGTGCGACAAGAGTAGAAGGAGCCGAGCGGACCTGGCCGGACGTCCCAGCTCACGCCGTAGAGAGCGGGCGTCGGTATTTGTGAGGCGTCGTGCGCGGAGCGGAGGTCAGGTCTGCCCGGCTCTCACCCGTGCCGAAATACCGCAACGGTGCACGAGAGCGTCCTCCGCGATCGCCATGGGCCCGGCGGGGCGGGGCGCGCTGTGAAGGTCGTCATCCTCGCCGGCGGCTTCGGCACGCGCCTCGCGGAGGAGACGGACGTCCGGCCCAAGCCGATGGTCGAGGTCGGCGGCCGCCCCATGCTGTGGCACATCATGAAAATCTACGCCGCGGCGGGCTATAACGAGTTCGTCATCGCGCTCGGCTACAAGGGCGACGTCATCAAGAGCTACTTCCTCAACTATTACTACCTGCGCAACGACATCACGCTGCGCCTCGCGGGCGGGCGCGTCGACGTGCACGATGGGAATCAGGAAGACTGGATCGTACACCTCGTCGACACGGGCCTCAACACGCAGACCGGCGGCCGGCTCAAGCGACTCGCGGGCGTGCTCGGGCGCCGCCGGTTCATGATGACGTACGGCGACGGGGTGGCCGATCTGAACATCCGGGACCTGGTCGCGTTTCACGAGGCGCAGGGTAAGCTGGCCACCGTGACCGCGGTGCGCCCCCCGGCGCGCTTTGGAGAGCTCCGCTTCGACGGCGGCCTCGTGCGGAACTTCCGCGAGAAGCCTCAGGTAGGCGAAGGGTGGATCAACGGCGGCTTCTTCGTCCTCGAGCCGGAGGTCCTGGATTACATCGACGGGGACGACACGGTGTTTGAGCAGGCTCCGCTGGAGCGTCTGGCGCGCGACGGCCACCTCTCCGCGTATCGGCACGAGACGTTTTGGCAGTGCATGGATACCCTGCGGGACGTCCGCCTCCTGGAGCGCCTGTGGGCGACCGAGGCGCCCTGGAAGACCTGGGCCGACTAATGGAGCGCTCGCCGCGGCCGGGATTCTGGAAGGGCCGCTGCGTATTGGTGACCGGCGCGACCGGCGTGGTGGGCGCGTGGCTGGTCAAGAGCCTGGTCGCCGGCGGTGCGCGCGTCGTGGCGCTCGTGCGCGACGCCGACCCCCAGTCGGAACTGTATCGCAGCGGGGTGATCGCGCGCGTGTCCGTCGTGAACGGCGCCCTCGAGCACTTCGGGACCGTGGAGCGGGCGCTCAACGAGCACGAGGTGGACACCGTGTTCCATCTCGGAGCGCAGACGCTCGTTCCGACGGCCTACCGGTATCCGCTGCCCACCTTGGAGGCCAATATTCGCGGCACGTATCATGTCCTCGAGGCGTGCCGGCTCCACGGTCAGCTGGTGCGGCGCGTAGTCGTGGCGTCGAGCGATAAGGCCTATGGCGAGCACGCCGGCCTTCCCTATACGGAAGACATGGAGCTCCGCGGCCGCCACCCGTACGAGGTCTCGAAGACCTGCGCCGATCTCATCGCCCAGGCCTACTATCACACCTACCGCCTGCCGGTGGCCATCGTGCGGTGCGGCAACGTGTACGGCGGAGGCGACTTGAACTGGAGCCGCCTCGTCCCCGGGGTCATCCGGGCGTTTCTCAGGGGGGAGCGGCCGGTGATCCGGAGCGACGGGACGTATGTGCGGGACTACACCTACGTCAAGGACGCCGTTCGCGCGTACCTGCGGGTGGCGGAGTGCCTAGAGGACGACGGCGTGCGCGGGGAGGCGTTCAACTTCAGCGGCGAGGCGCCCGTCACCGTGCTGCGCCTCACCGAGCTGCTGCAGGAATTGATGGGATGCCGGCATCTCGTGCCCGACGTGCGGGCCACCGCCGCCGCCGAGATTCGTCACCAGCAGCTCTCCACCGCCAAGGCCCGCGAGGTGCTGGGGTGGCGGCCGGCGCACACGCTGGAGGGCGGCCTCCGCGAGACCATCGCGTGGTACCGGGCGTTCCTCGAGGATCACGGATCGTGATCGACGGCGTGCGGATTCATCCGCTCCGGCAGATCCCGGACGAACGCGGCCGCGTCATGCACATGCTGCGCCGGGACGACCCGCACTTCATCCAGTTCGGCGAGATCTACTTCTCCGTCGTGTATCCGAACGTCGTCAAGGGATGGCACCTGCACGATCGCATGGTGCTGAACTACGCCGTGGTCTCCGGCATGATTAAGCTCGTGCTGTACGATGACCGGGCAGCGTCACGGACGCGCGGGGAACTCATGGAGCTCTTTGTCGGCGACGCGAACTACGTCCTGGTCACGGTACCGCCGGGCATCTGGAACGGCTTCAAGGGGATCGGCGTCGCGCCGGCGATCGTCGCCAACTGTGCGACGGAGCCGTACGATCCCGACGAGATCTCCCGCCTCGATCCCGCAAGCGGCCGGATCCCCTACGATTGGGTGCTCAAGCATGCATAGCCCGGCGCGATGACGGCGCTCGTCGTGGGGGGCTCGGGGCTGGTGGGGGGCGCGCTTGCGCGCGCGCTCGGCCGCGCGGGCATCGGCGCGGCGGTCACCAGGTTCCGGGGCGAGCGGGACGGCGCGATCGAGCTGGACGTGCGGGACGAGGTGAGCGTGCGGGCGTGTGTCCGGCGCGTCGACCCGGACCTCGTTTTTCTCGCCGTCAACAACCCCGGCGGCGTGGACCGTTGCGAGGACTGCCCGGACGAGGCGGATGCCCTGCACGTTCAAGGAACCCGCCACGTCGCGGAGGCCGCCGCGGAGCGCGGCGCCACGCTCGTCTTCTACTCGACGGACTACGTCTTCGACGGCGCCGCGGCGCCGTACGCGGAGGAGGACCGCGCCCATCCGCTCAACCACTATGGCCGCGCAAAGCTGGCCGCCGAGAGGATCATCCACGATCTCACGCCGGCGCACCTGATCATTCGCACCACGGCGGTGTTCGGCTGGGCCCGTACCTCGCGCAACCTCGCCATGCAGGTGTGGGAGCGCCTGGGGTCGGGCGGCACGATGCGCGTGCCGCAGGATCAGCAGTGCACGCCGACGCTTGCCGACTACCTCGCCGAGGTGAGCGTGCGCCTCGCCGGCCGCGGCGTCCGCGGCGTGGTGCACGTCGTGGGCGGGGACCGGATGGTCCGCTCCGCGATGGCGAAGGCGCTGGCGCAGGCGATGGACTTGGATCCCGGCCGCATCATGCCCGTGCCGACGGCCGAATCCGGACAGCGGGCGCCCCGGCCCTTGGGGGCCGTGCTGCGCACGGACAAGATGGCGCGGCTCCTCGGCGAGGCCCCCCTGGACTTCGGCGAATCCTTGAGGCGATTCCGCCGGCAGTGGCTGGCCGACGCTCGCGCCTAGACGAGGGTGCGCCGCGGCGCGCTCACACTCGGGAGGGGGCGCCCCGGCGAAGCCCCGTCACGACCTGCCGGAGCATCGCCGCCGCGAAGTCCACCTCGGCCTCCGTCGTCCGGCGGCCGAGGGTCAGGCGGACGGCCGCCCCGGCGAGCTCGGGCGCCAGGCCCAGGGCCAGCAGCACGTGCGAGGGTTCGACGCTGCCGGAGCTGCACGCGGACCCCGAGCTCGCCGCGACGCCCTGAAGATCCAACCCAATGACGAGCGACTGGCCGTCGGTGCCCTCGAACGACAGGTTGGCGTTGTTCGGGAGGCGGCGCGCGGGGTCGCCGTTGAGGCGCGCTCCGGGGATCTCGAGCGCCGTTGCGACGAGACGGTCTCGGAGCGCCTCCACACGGCGCCGCTCCTCTTCCATCAGCGCACCGGCGAGGTGCAGCGCGGCGCCGAGGCCGACGATGCCGGGCACGTTCTCCGTCCCGCCGCGCCGGCCCCGCTCGTGCTCGCCCCCGTGCTGAAGACGCCGGCAGGGCGTCCCGCGCCGCACGTACAACGCCCCGACGCCTTTCGGGCCGTACCGTTTGTGCCCGGAGATCGACAGAAGATCCACCCCGAGCTCGTCCACGCGCATGGGCAGCGTTCCGACCATCTGCGTCGCGTCGGTATGGAACGGCACCCCGCGCTCGCGGGTGAGCCGTCCGATGTCCGCCACCGGTTGCACGGTGCCGATCTCGTTGTTGGCGGCCATGATCGTCACCAGCACGGTGTCCGGCCGCAGCGCGCGCCGAACATCGTCCGGGTCGATCAGCCCGCGCCCATCGACCGGGACGTAGGTGACGGTGTATCCGCGCGCTTCGAGAAACCGGCACGGCTCCAACACCGCGGAGTGCTCGATCGCGGACGTGACAATGTGCCGGCCCCGCTCCTCCTGCGCCAACGCCGTCCCGAGCACCGCCAGGTTGTCGGCTTCGGTCGCTCCGCTCGTGAACACGATCTCGGCAGGCCGGGCGCCGATCGCGGCGGCCACCTGCGCGCGCGCCGTGTCGACCCCGGCGCGCGCTTCCTGCCCGAAGCTGTGCAGGCTGCTGGCATTGCCGCATCGCTCCGAAAAATACGGCAGCATCGCCTCGAGCACGCGGGCATCCACGGGCGTCGTGGCCGCATGGTCGAGATACACACGCATCGATCCGCTCCCTCGCTCGTCTCGTGTGCTGCCCCGGCGCGCCGTGACCGATGACCGCCGGGCGCCGCAAGGACTCCATTGATTATATCCGGATTTACATCGCGCTGCGGCGCCGGGCCATTGCGTATTGCTCCTCCAAGAACGGGCCTCGCGCGTCCTTCCGGAGGAGCCGCAGCTTGTCGCCGCACGCGAGCGCGAGCCGCGCCACCAGCTGCGTGGGATCCATGCGGAGCGCGCGCGCGGCCGCGCTGAGACCCGCCGATCCGCGGCCGGCGAGGCACGCGCCGACGGCGATCTCGATCCAGACGCGGGCGACGAGCCGCCGCACGTCCCGGGACCGGCCGCACGAACGGACAATGCCCGCGCACAGGGCCGCCGCCGCCTCGAGCGGGGATGCCGACCGGAGCACGACGGTCCGCGCAAACCACGCGATGGCGCGGCGCGCCTGCGGCAGGCGCGCCAGGCGCGGATACTCCGCGAGATGCGCGAGCACCTGCGACACGCACTCCGAATCCGGAAGATCACGCAGCGGCCTGGCGACGCTGAGGAGATCGCGCAGATTGCCGAGTTCCATGACATCGACGACGCGCCGCCGGAACGCCGGCGACGCATCGGGGGCGAGGGCCAAGGCCCGGTCGATGATCTCCCGGTACAGCGCCCGGCTCCGTCCCGTTACGATGAGCGTGAGAAACATGCCGTCACGGGACCACCGGCGGATCGCAACCGGACCCGGGATGCAGACAAAGGGGACGTGCCGCGCGAGCCGCAGCCACATCTCGTAGTCTTCGATGCCGAGGGCGCGGAACTGACCGGCGAGCTCGAACGCCGATCGGCGAACCAGCACCCCCAGCACGCTCCCGCTGAGAAAGTTTCCTCGAAGCAGCAGCGCCCGGAACACGTCGCCCGAGGGTCCCTCGAACGCCCCCGCGGGACCGTCGGGCAACGGCACGCCGTCGACCGTGCTCAAGCAGGGACTGTACGCGACCCCCACCTCGGGGTGCGCCTCCAGTGCCGCCACCTGCGCGCGAAATCGCTGCGGGAGCCACACATCGTCGTCATCGAGAAAGGCCACGTACTTGCCGCGGCTGGCGGCGATCCCGATGTTGCGCGACGCGCTCAGTCCCCGGTTGACGGGGTTGCGGATGTACCGGGCGGGGTACCTCGCCACCACGGCTTCGGTGTCATCCGTGGAGGCGTCGTCGACGACAATCGTCTCCAAGTCGAACGTGTCGCCCTGGCCCAGGACGCCCATCACGGAATCCAGCGCCTCGCGCAGCAGGGCGGACCTGTTGTAGGTCGTCACAATGGCGCTGACGAGCGGCCGCTGAGCGCCTCCGCGCGCGGCCTCGGCGCGCGGCCGTCCCGGGCTCACGCCGACACGTGGCGGCGCCACAACCGCCGGACGTAGTGGCCCGCCGCCCGGACCGGCCGGGGGAGCGCGCTTCGCAGCGCGCGCCGCACCGCGCTGTCCTGCGATCCTTCGCCCGCGGCGCCCGGCACCCAGCGCAGCGTGTCGATGAACCGGTGCCGCTCCGCGTTCGGAATCGAAAGCCGCGGCAGCCAGTACGGCGCCGCCGCATCGCACCGTGCCCAATTCACCGTCACGGCGGCGCGGTACCCCGCGGCCGCCACCGCGGCCGCCACCCGATCGTCGACGTGCCCGAACGGGTACGCAAACACCGTCGGCGCGGCGCCGACCTGCGCCGTGATCGCCTCCCTGCACCGTCCGACCTCGTCCCGCAGCGCCGCATCGGAGAGGGCGACGAGCGATGGGTGGGACACCGAATGCCCGCCCAGGCTGATTCCCGCGGCGACCATCCGGCGCGCCTCCGCCCACGTGAGCGGCCGCGGCGCGTCGCCGGCTCCGTCTCCCAAGGCGTCGAGCGCGGCATCCCGCGCGGAGGCGTCGAGCACCCACAGGCGGCTGTGCACCGTGCGGTACAGACGGCTCAGTTGCTCCGGCGTGTCGGGGACCACGTCCGATTCGTCGCCGGCGAGCGCCGCGGGGAGTCGACGGCCGGCATACCGGGGGAGATGCCACGCCAGCCGGTCCCACCAAAACGCCGCGCCGCTGTCGATGTTGCCGGTTGCCAGGAATACCGTCGCGGGGACGCCGACACGCCGGAGCACCGGCAGCGCGTGTTCGTAGTTGTCGGCGTACCCATCGTCGAACGTGACGGCGACCATGGGGCGGGTCGGGTGGCGCCCGGGGAGCGCGGCCACGAGGTCGTCCAGGGGCACGACGTGGTACCGGCGCGCCACGTGTTCCATGTGGTGCCGAAAGCGCCTGACATCGACGCAGAGGTCGTACGGGTTCAGCAGCTGATACGGATCAGCCGGCAGCCTCTCGACGACACGGTGATAGCAGAGGATAAACCCATCCGCCACGCTGCCCCCCCTCGTTGCCTCAATGTTCGAATGCGACGTCAGGCATGCGGTGCGCCGAGCGCGCGCCTCATACGCCGCCACGGCATCTCGACCAGGCGCTTCATGCGCCAGCAGGACCGCTCCGCGTACGGCAGCCGCTTCCAGCACCACACCAAGCCGGGGACCGGGTCGTCGCGCCAAAACCACTGGGTCTCCTCCACACCGCGCAACGACGCGAGCCACTGCCACGGCGTCAGCTTGCCTTCCCGCACGTACGTCGCCGCCGTCAGGACATCTTCCTCGAGCATCCACTTGCGTCCCGCGCGCGGGGAGAACGGCGGGATCGCTTGTCCCGTGAGATCGAGGTAGCAGACGCGAACGACGTCCATGCCGTTCGGCGCCGTGAACAACCGGAACACGCCGCTGACGCGGGCGTTGATGTCGAGGAGCTTGTAGAGCCCGTCGCGCGCGTCATAACGGTACCCGATACCTACGGGGCCCTGGTAGCCCACGGCTTTCATGAATCGCCGGGTCGTTTCCGCCACCGTCTCGTTCGGAGCGCAGATCGCGAGCGAGGCGACGCCGGTGTGCGCAGGCCACTGCCGGAGCTTGCGTCCCGTAAACACGGCGCGGCATTCGGACTGCCGGTCGAAGTAGGCGTTGCACATCCACACCGCGTCGTCGCCGCCGGGGATGTACTCCTGGATCATCACGTCGGGAACACCGGGGGTGCCCGCCCGCTCGTACAACTCCAGGAGGTCGCGCGCCGTGTGGACGATTTTCATCGTCCACCGTCCGGGACCCAGGGGATCCGCGCCTTTCAACAGCAGCGGAAAGCGCGCGCCGCCCTCGTCGAGGAACCGCACGACATCGTCGCGCGAGCGCGGCAGAATCGTCTCCGGGGTCGGCACGCCGCTCTGCTTGGCCGCGAGGAACATCTGCCACTTGTTGGCCAGGCCGCGGATCAGCGTGGGGGAGACGCGCGGAAACTCGAACCGCTCCTCGAGGACGCCGGCATGGTCCGCGACGAAGATCGCGGCCGGATCCGTGGTCTGCAGAAGCAGCGGGCGCCCGCCGGCGCGGCGCCCGATCTCGGCCAGGAACCGCAGCGACTCGTCCGGCGGAGCGGACGGGTCCCACGCAAACGTCCCCTTCCAGTACCGCGAGAACGAGACCGGGAGCACGCCGCGGTCGTGCACGAGATAGGCGGGGACCCCGAGCCGGCCGAGCGTCCGCGCGACGCCCAACGCCCCGGACCCCGAGCTGGCGTCCTGGCTGCCATGCGCCCACGCGAGCACAACGACCGGGATGGACGTGTCCACGCGACTTGCGTCACCTGCCGGTCGGGTACCGGCGCCGGACGCCGGCGGCGAATGTTTGTCGGTCGAGGTCACGACCACCCGAGATACCAGTCGACCAGGGCGCTCATCGTGGACAGCCCGTAGTTCTGCGGGATCCGCAGCTCTCCGACATCGACTCCCTGGAGGCTTCGCCCCTCCACGTATCGCTTCCCCAGCTTCTCCTGCGTCCACCCGATGACCGCGTCGACGCTCGGGGTATCGACGTCCGCCAGGTTCGCGATCGCCTTGACGACCGCGAGGCCGTACGGAACGTCCTCGCGGAGGTACCGGTATTGAAAATCCGGGACGAACTCGCCCGGCGCCCGTTCCCGAACGGGGACCTTGCGGGCCTGGATGGGGCCCGTGCGGAAGCACGTGGCAACCGTCGCAACGTCTCCGGTGCGGGCCGCGTAGGACATACGCAGCCACTCGAGGATCGGCAACACGCCCGAGAGATCCAGCCGATGGCCGCTCCGTGACTCCACCGCGCGCGCGGTCGCGACCACCTCGTCCGAAAGCCGTTCCACGAACTCGCCGGTCCGATCGCTGGCGCCGCCGTACAGGCGCGGAATGGTCTCCTCCCGAAACGATTCGCCCGACCACTCGGCGAACCACCCATACATGAGGCCGGGGTGGATGATCTGGCCCGGGTTCCCGAGCGTCACATTCAGGAAGTTCGGCACCGGCACGATCCGGGTCCCGAGCAGCGTGGAGAGTTGCGCGGCAAGGCCGGGGGCGTCGGCGTGGGGAAGCGAGCCCATCGACACGGCCGCCTTGACCGCGCCGACGTGCACGGTCTGCGTTGCTTGATCGACCCGTGTAGACCACGGCAACGTCTGGAGGCCGAAGACCCGGCGGCCTCCCATGGGGCGGATGCCGGACACCTTTCGCGTAACGTCGAACTCGAACCCGCTGCGGGCGGGGAGCGTACCGACGATGGCCCGGTCGTTCAGGTGCGGCGCGATTCGATCGAGAATCGCGGCGTGCGCAAAGGCCGGAACGGAAATCAACACGAGGTCGGCCTGGGGAATGACGTCCGCCGGATCCGACGAAACGATGCGCACCCGGTCGGCGCGGCCGGCGACCACCCCCGTGGAACGGAGACCTTCGTCCGAGAACACGACCCGGCGCAACTGCTCCGCCTTCTCGGGAGAGCCCCGCAGCCACACGACGTCGCCGTCAAAGTTCCGGGAGGCGACGACCGCGAGCGTGTAGGCGCCGTTTCCGCCACCGCAGATCGCGACGACCCCGGACCGAGGTACGGGCTCGCCCGCCGCCCGGATCGTCATCCCAAAGGCTCCATGTCACGGTACCCTATCAATGTAGTTAGGCATCACTGTACGATCGACGGGGTAATCTCGCCACCGGCCGATCGAAGGATATCTACCCCTCTCTCGACGATGAACCATCGAAGGGCCACAAGGGCCTCACGGCGCGCCGTCCAACGAGGATGACTGCCTTCCGCGACCCGAAGCAGCGGAGCACAGCCGCGCGAAGCGGACTTCGCGAGAGAATCAGTCGAACGTATGGTCGGCCAACGTGGCAATCTGGAGCCGTGTTGTCTATGCGCGGAACAGGGTGCCGTTCCGTCGACCGAAGAGAGGATCTCGCCTCAGCACAAAGGACGTGTATACGACAAACCCATGCGGAGATACACTTATCGTAGTTGTTCTGAAGCGGCATGGCTGTGTCCAGACGACGGAGGCGGGTCGTTTGATGGCGCCGAATTCGGCAGATCAGAAGCTCACGAAACTCATGCGCGCCCACTGGAACGAGAGCGCACGGACATTCGACACCAAATCGACCCACAGCATACATAGTACAGAACAGCGGCAAGCATGGACCGCCGTGCTTTCGAGCGTCGTCGGGCCGAACCCCCAGCGCGTGCTCGATGTCGGCTGCGGCACCGGAGTGCTCAGCATGACGCTCGCCGAGATGGGGCACACCGTCACCGGCATCGACTTCGCCCAGCAAATGTTGCGCGTCGCACGGCAAAAGGCCCAGAAAGCCGGCCTGGCGATCTGCTTTCGTTTCGGGAACGCGACGGCCTTGAGTGATCCCGATGCCACGTACGACCTCGTAATCGCGCGCCACTTGATACGGTTCCTCCCAGACCCCGCGGGAGGAGTGAGGGAATGGCTACGCGTTCTTCGGCCGGGTGGCCGCCTCGCTCTTATCGAAAGCAGCTGGGCCTCGAAGTCCGACGACGCCGGAGATCCGGCGCCGATGCGCGCATCGCCGGGAGAGTCCATCCGGAGGGTGCTGCGGATTTTCTATTACGGGGCCAAGGAAGGACGGCTGACATCCATCCCCGCAAAGCTGCGCGAGTTGCGATACCGGCGGGTGCGGGCGGGCTTGCCGTTCTTCGCGGGACCGCTGCCAGACCAGCTCACCGTGCTCCTCCAAGAGCAAGGATTTCGTGACATCACGATCACTTCGCTTATGGATCCCGTGCTGTGGGGTGAACAACCGCAGTACATCCGGTATCTCGCGGTTGCCCGGCGGCCGAGTGATCGGCCCGACTGACCGCGCAACAGGCTTCCTCCGCGCGGCGGATGCTTCGATCGGGCGCCGCCGAGCATGCGTGAGTCGGTGTCCTCCGACAGCGCACACCGATGCGAGCACGTTCGGTGTATCGACATGACATCGAGCGTTCGGGCGCCCAAGCTCTTGAAGCTCATCCGAGCTCACTGGAATGACCGCGCGCCCACCTTCGATGCCGATCCAGACCATGGGATGCACAGCCCGCAGCAGCACGCGGCGTGGGTCGGCCTCTTGTCAAGGATCGTTGGCGATACGCCGCTGCGCGTGCTCGATGTAGGCTGCGGCACGGGCGTCCTCAGCCTCATGTTGGCCGGAATCGGGCACGATGTCACGGGAGTGGACTTCGCGCCGAGAATGCTCAGGATCGCTCGCCGGAAAGCTCGACAGGCCGGCTTAATGGTTCGTTTTCGTCTGGAGAACGCCGCGGCTCTGAGCGATCCGGATGCGGCCTACGACTTCGTGATCTCACGCCATGTGATACGGTTCCTTCCGGACCCCGAAGCCGGTGTCAGGGAATGGCTGCGCGTCCTTCGACCCGGTGGCCGCCTTGCGCTCATCGAAGAGTACAGTCAACCAACAGCCGCACCTCCCGCGGACCCGCCACGGACAACAGCGTCGCCGGCGGAGTCGATACGGGCCGTGTTGCGAATTCTCTACTACGGGGTGAAAGAACGACAACTGGCGATGATCCCGGCGAAGTTGCGCTACCTGAGATATCGACGCGCAACAACCGAGCTCCCGTTCCCCGCCGGGTTGACAGCCGACAGATTGGTCGCGCTGCTTCGGGCCCAGGGCATTCATGATCTCACCGTGACGCCGCTTATGGACCCGGCTCTGTGGGGCGCCGGATTGCACCACCCTCACTATGTGGCCGTGGGGAGTCGAGCGTAAGAAACGCGGCCGGAACTGGGGGGGCGATATCTGTCCCTGTGGAACGTCGCCTGCGGGCGCGCGGGAGTCAACCGCCGGCGCAGCGATCGCAGCGCCCATGCACGATCAGTGAGGCTCCCCTCAGCGTAAACCTGCGGCCCGCGCGCCGGACGAGCGGCATCAGGACGGTGGGATCGACGGGAAGGTCGAGGACGCGCCGGCAGTTGTCGCACACCAGGTGGCCGTGCGGGTCCGTGTTTGGCTCCCACCGGGTCGCGCCGAGGGAGACGGGGATCGATTCCACGAGTTCGAGATCGGCGAGCTCGCGAAGGATCGCGTACACGGTCTTGAGGGCGAACCCCGGCACCAAATCCCGCAGCGCCGTGTGGAGCTCCTCGGCCGTGGGGTGATCCTCGGCCCGCTCGAGCGCGCGAAACACCGCCATTCGCTGGGCGGTGATGCTGCGGCCCCGTGATCGAAACTTAGCGATCGCCCCGGTTGTCGAAAAACGCCCCACGTGAATTCGTCACTCTCTTACGGATGCCAGTTATCCACAAGCGCGCGCGGAGCCTTGTCCCGCAACGTGTCCATGCGCACGGACGAATCGCGCGCTTGACGGCTATTCTTGACGATATCACTATAGAATCGGTTAGGCAAATCGCGAAGCCAATTTCGTCCGGAGCGTGATGTCGCGGCATGTCGCGTCGCGGGTTCGGCTGGGGCACGGCTCTCTTCGGGCTGGCCGCGCTGTCGGTGATCGGCGTGATCGTCTGGCAAGCGGTGACCGCCGGCGGATCTCCGGACCCGGCCGCGAAGCACCTGAGCCGCGCCGCCGCCATCACAGACACCGGCGTGCTCGTGTTCCGCGAAGGGCTCGAATCGATCCTCGTGCTGTCCGCGATCACGGCGAGCCTTTCCCGGTCGCAATCCCGCTGGGTGCGTCCGGTCGCGGCCGGCGCGGGTGCCGCCTTCCTCGCCACCCTCGCGACGTGGTTCATCGTGGTCGCGATTTTGTCCGGCGTCAACGCCCCGGAGCTCGACCTCCAGGCGGCGACGGGGCTCCTGGCGGTGCTCGTCCTGCTCGTGATCATGAACTGGTTCTTCCATCGAGTCTACTGGACCGGCTGGATCAGCCATCAGACCGAGCGCGAACGCGCGTTGCTGCGCGACCCGGCGGCGTCTTCCGCCGCCGTCTTCCGCGGGCTTGCGCTCCTGGGATTCACCTCCGTGTACCGGGAAGGCTTCGAGGTGGTGCTCTTCCTGCAGAGCCTCAGGCTCCAGGTCGGCGCCCGCGTCGTCCTGCTCGGCAGCCTCCTCGGCCTGGGGCTCACCCTCATGGTGGCCGCGCTCAATTTTCTGTCGCACCGCCGTCTGCCGTACCGCAAGATGCTCGTCCTCACCGGCATACTGCTCGGCGCGGTGCTGGTCGTGATGGTTGGGGAGACGGTCCAGGAAATGCAACAGGCGCACTGGATCGCCACGACGAGGCTGTTGTCGTTTGACCTACCGGCGTGGATGAACGTCTGGTTCTCGCTGTACAACAGCCTGGAGAGCCTCACGGCGCAGGTCATCACGGTGGTCGCCGTGATCGGCTCCTACCTCGTTGCCGAGCGGGTGCGTGGACGGCGTCCGCGCCGCCGCGCGCAGATACCGGCGCCGGAGGCCCCCTAGGCGGGGAGCAGATCGCAAAACATCCACGCCTCCCGCCGCACCACCTCACCGCGCCGTACGTGCACGGGACGCCGGAACGCGGGGCCGGTCCACACGAACGTGTGGAACTCACCGTTCTCGCCGCACGGATCGACGTGCGCCGGCAGGTCCGCGAGGAGCGCATGGTCAAACGCGCGCCCCGCGAACGTCGCCGGCAGCACGCGCGTGTCCACGCAGGTCAGGATCGCTTCGAACCCGCGATCGATAAACTCGCGCGCGAGATCGGGGGTGTTGCGGTGCCAGACGGGAAACAGCGGGCGCAGCCCCGTGCCCGTGAGGCGCTCCTCACGGTACCGCCGGATATCCTCGAGGAACAAGTCCCCAAACGCGACCGCGGCGACGCCGTCCGCGCGATGCCGGGTCAGGGCGCGCGCCATGGCGGCTTCGTAGGCCGTGTTGGACGCCTGCTGCGGGATGGTCACGACGTCGAGGGGCAGATCCAACGCCTCGGCCTGCCGCCGGACCAGATCGACCCGCACGCCGTGCATGCTTACCCGCTCGAACCCCTCCGTGACCGTCGTGAGCAGCGCGGCGATGGTCCATCCACCGTCCGCCAGCAACTCCGTCAGCGCAAGACAACTGTCCTTGCCCCCGCTCCACGACAGGAGCGCGCGCTCGGCCACCGCTTCAGTGGAAGAGGTTCAAAAGGTTGGACGGCAACCCGGGCACTTGAGGCAGCTGGGGAATTTGAAGCGGCCCGGGCGGCCGGGCGGCCGGCGGCGACCCGGCCTGACCCCGCAATACCTGCGGTGTGCCGGCCAGAGCAAACTGGGGACTGTCAAAACGGCCGCGCACGCTGAACGGCACGCGGGCGCCGGTGATGCCGGCGGCCGCGGGCACTGCCTGCCCCAGCGCCTTGCCGGCCAGCGACATGGCGGCGCCCACCGGCGAGCCGCCGGATGCCTGCGTGTCGATGACCGCGGTCCCCGCGTAGTCGAGGGTTCTATCGAATCCAAAGCTTCCATGCGCGGTGCCGCTCAACGTGTCCGCGACCAGCTTGAGGTCCCGGCTGGCGCCGCGCTCGCCGCCGAGATGGAGATCACCGCCGAAATACCGGAATCGCGTGCTGCCGGACGGCGCGCCGAGGCGCAGGACCTGCGCCAGCTGCGTGAGGCCCCCCAAACGGTTGTTGAGATCGAGGCCCGGAAACGATCCGTTCCGTATCGCAAACGCACCGTCGCCTGTGAGCGCCGCGATCGGGTCCCGTCCCAACGCGGTGGCCAGGGCAAACGCGCCGTCCAGCCCGCCCGTGATCCGGGGCGTCCCGGGCGCGAGCGTACGGGCCAAGGCGCCGACGTCGATGCCGGTCGCGCGCACGGTGCCGCTCAGCGGGAGCCCCGGGGCGCCGTAGTCGAGCAACGCCGCGCCCTGGGCGACACCACCGTACGCAGCGAATCGATAGCGATCGACGCGGATTCGCGTGCCGCGGAGGCTGAACCGGCCGCTCAGGTCAGTGAGCGCCACCGGCAACAGCGTCACCCCGGGCGCCGAAAAGGTCCCACCGCCCGCGACGAGCGGCCCTTGCGGCCGCCCGAGCAGCGCCGTAATGGTGGCGCCGACGTCGAGGTTTCCCGCGACCGGCGCGCCGGGGGCCAGCGCCGCGGCGACGCGCGCAATGTTCAACGCGCGGGCTCGCGCGGTGATCGTCGCCGGGGCGGCCGCGGCCGCATAGTCGACGGCCGCCGTCCCCTCGATGATTCCGCCATACGCCGCCAGCCGGTACCCGTCGACGCGGACACGATCCGAGTACACGCTCAGCCGCCCGTTGACCTGTGTCGCCTCGAACGGCGCGAGCGCGAGCCGGCCGACCGTAACGGCGCCACGGGCAAACAGCCGTCGCGGCCCCGGGGGCGCCGCAACCGCGTTGCCGGCCTCGCGGGTCATGAGCCGGACGACCCGGTCAACGTCCAGCGCCGGCGCCTGCAGCGTGAATGTGGCGAACGGCGGATCGAGGGTGGGTAGCTTGACGGTACCGCTCACATGCAACGTGTCGAGCGTCGCGGTAAACGTGGCTGCGGCCGCGCCGTGCGCAACCGTGAGCTGCCCGCTTTCGAAGACAATCGGCTTCGCGAGTTCGGCCACCTGGAGCCGGACGCCCTTGAGCGCGGCGGCGAGCCGGAGCCCGCGCAGCCATCCGGCCGCCGCGGGGTCCACTCCGGTAATGTCCGCGTCGAGCCCGCTGAGCGCGAACCCTGGGATGATGCGCCCGCTGCGCGCGTCGACCGTGGCCGAAGCCAGGGCAAGGCCTCGGATAGTGATCCGGCCGACCGTGCCGGCCCGAATGAACGGCGCCCCGGGCGTGGCCCCTCCCCTGCCGGCTGCCGGGCGGCCGGCGGGGGCCAGATCGAAATTGGTTCGCCCGCCGGGGGCGGTGAGCCACGTCAGCTTGACACCGCTCAACGCGACGCGGGTCACCTCGATCCGGCGCGACCACAGTCCCCGCAGCGTCACCCCCACATCCAACGCCTTGACGGTAAGCGCGTCCCCCGCGGGGAACCCTGCGGGATTTGCCACACGCACGTTTTGAGCGTGGATGTGAAGCGACGGGAGCACGTACAGGCGGAGCGCGTCCATGCGCACATCGCGGCCCGTGGCGCCCTTGAGGAGCTGCACCACGAGCGGCCGGAATCGGTCCATCGGCACCAGCCACGGCACCGCGAGGGCGGCGGCGAGCCCGGCCGCCAGCACCGCCGCGCCGGCGCGCGCCCACCGCCGCCGATACCAGCGTTGTTGGGATTCCACGGTCAGCGCACCCTCCCGTTGTCCACCCTCGAGACTCGCTCCGCCGCCCGCTCCCGCGCTCTTCCGCCCCCGGCGCCCGCGCTCCTCCCGCGTGGTCCGCGCGCGCTGCCGGGCTGTAAACCCGCCGGGAGGGCGCCCGTGTCGCCCGATCCGGGTTGCTCGTTGACGTATTCCTGGCGCTAGCCTAGAATGTGCGCGTGACGACCAAGCGGAGATACCCTGCAGCGGTCGCCCTGGGCCGGCGAGGCGGCAAGGCACGAGCCGCCCGTCTGTCCCCTCGGCGATTGACGGAAATCGGCAGAAAGGGCGCGCGGGCGCGCTGGAGCAAGGCCAAAAGGGCGCGCAAGTCGTAGGATACACGCGGCCTCCACGCGGCCCGTCACGGGAAACCCACGCCGCCCACCGCCGGTAAGCGCAACAGCATGGCGGCACGCGACCTCACGGGGGCTTGAGAGGCGGGGAGATGCCCGACAACGCGCACTGGTCGGGACCTGAACGGCGCAACGTCACCACGGCGGAGGGTCTCGCCCGGCGGGTCGCCTTCGAAGACTCGTGCGAGCTCTTGCGCGTGCTGCGGCTGTCGCCGCCCGCCCTCGCCTACTACAAGCAGCGCGCGCGCGACACCGGGCTGCTTCCGCACGAGTACATGCTGCAGGTGGTCGAGAGCGAGGCCCGGCGTTCCTCGACGGGCAGTGCCTAAGGCGGCGGTTCGCCCGTGCCCGTGGATCGGGCCGCTCCGGCGGCGCGAATCGGAGTGGGGACGCGCCGCCGTGTATTTCCTCAAGCTCGTCGTCGCGAGCTACCTCCTCATGAGGCTCATTCTCTACATGACGCGGGTGCTCGCCGGCTACTTCGTCGACCACGTCTGGCGGTTCTGGTGAGCGCCACGGTCGCGCGCTCCGCCATCCGGCCATGACGCACCGCTTCTGGAAGTTCGATCCGGCCAACGCCGCCCGCCTCCTCGCGGACGAGCGAGCGGGGATCCATCCGCGAGATGAGGCGCTCTCCCTGCTGAAATTGGAGCACGGTCAGCTTGTAGCCGACATCGGCTGCGGCCCGGGCTTCTTCACCGTGCCGATGGCGCAGCGCATCCTGCCCGCGGGCCGCGTCGCGGCGCTCGATATCGCCGGGGACATGCTGCAACACCTGCGGCACCGCATCGCCGCCTCCGGGCTGCGGAACGTGCTCCCCGCCCAATCCGAGGAATCGCGGCTTCCGCTCCCCGGGGGCGCCTGCGACCGCGTGCTCCTGGCCTTTCTCGTGCACGAGCTCGAGGCGCCCGACGTGTTCTTCCGCGAGGTTACGCGGGTGCTCCGTCCGGGAGGCCGGGGCCTTGTGGTCGATTGGGCTCCGCGCGAGAGCCCGATCGGCCCGCCCCTGGATGTCCGCGTCCCGGCGGCGTCGGTACGGGAGCGCCTCGCGCGCGCGGGGCTCAGACCCGCGGAGCCGGCGGAGTTCGGTCCCTACAGCTACGCCGTCCCATTCGCCCGCCCGTAGCATCGAACGCGTTTACCGTCCCGCGAGCCGGGGTACACATGTTTATACACCGAGTGGCCGGCTGATCGAGGACTTTCACGGCGCCCGCACGACACACGCGGAGGCGGATGCGATGCGGCCGTTTCAGGAAGTCTTCACGCACGGCGGTTGGGTGTACGGCATCACCGCGGAGCTGGACGCGGACGGCGATGGGACGTGGGACTGGAGGGTGCTCCGGCTCCTGGTGGGCGGTTCCGACTATGAAGTCCTGGGCATGGGAAAGGCGGCATCCCGCGAGGAAGCCGAGACCCTGGCCGGGGTGACGCTCCACACGACCTGGGAAGCCGAGCGCCACTAGCGCGCACCGCGCGCTCCTGCGCACCGCGCTCCTGCGCACCGCCGCGCGGCAGGAGTGCTGTTCCTCCCCGCGTATACACGCGTCGTATGAAGATCGCGCGCGTGGACGTGTTTGCCTACGACCTGCACTATCTCCACGGGACGTACGTGATGTCCGGCGGCCGGACGGTCGCCGGCCTGTCCAGCACGGTGGTTCGGGTGACCGCCGACGACGGCCTCACGGGGTGGGGCGAGGTGTGCCCGCTCGGCCCAGCGTACCTGCCGGCCTTTGCCGAGGGCGCCCGGACGGCGCTGCGCGAGCTCGCGCCGGCGGTGCTCGGGGTGGATCCCACGAACCTGGCGCTCGTACACCGCGCCATGGACGCCGCGTTGAGCGGCCACGCGTACGCAAAGAGCCCCCTCGACGTGGCGTGCTGGGATCTCCTGGGCAGATCGACGGGCTACCCGATCGCGACGCTGCTCGGCGGACGGCATCACAGCCGCTACCCGCTGTACATCGCCGTGCCGATGGGGGCGCCGGAGGAGATGGCGGACTACGTCCGCGCGCGGCGGGCGGAGGGGCTCCATCGGTTTCAGCTGAAGATCGGCGGCGACCCACTCGCGGATCGAGACCGCGTCGAACGCGTCCTGGCGGCCACCGATCATACGGACGTCGTCATCGCCGACGCCAACGGCGGCTGGACCCTGGGGGATGCCGCCGTGGCGGTGCGCGCGCTCGCGCCGCGTCCGCGCCTCTATCTCGAGCAGCCGTGCGCCAGCCTCGAGGAGTGCCTGCAGGTACGCCGTTTCACGACGCTCCCCATGGTGCTCGACGAAATCATCACCGACGTGCCGTCGTTGCTTCGGGCCGCCGGGGCCGGCGCGATGGAGGCCGTCAACCTCAAGATCGCCAGAGTGGGCGGTCTGACGCGGGCCAAGCTCCTCCGGGATCTGGCGCAGGCGCTCGGCATCGCGGTCACGGTGGAGGACATGTGGGGCGGCGACATCGTGACCGCGGCGATCAGTCACCTCGCCGCGAGCACGCGTCCGGAATCCCTGTTGACGACGTCGTTCATGAACGATTGGGTGCGCGAGCACGTCGCGGGCCACGCGCCCCGATCGTCCGCCGGCTTTGGCGCGACGCCGGACGCGCCCGGCCTGGGCATCGAAGTCGATGCAGGCGCCTTGGGCGCGCCGGTGTTCAGCGTGGGCGACGAACCGGCGTGATCGGCGCGCGGTGCCGGCATCGCGGCGCGTCTAGCGGGATGCTGGAACGGGCATGAACAACGACGGATCGCGGATGCCAGCTCCGTCCGTGCGGCGTCCGCCGGAGCGCCTATCGTGAAGCGAGCGCGTTGCAAGGCATGCGGCGGCAAACGGCCGCGGCTGGCCGTCCAACACGGGGACGAATTCTGCTCGACCGACTGTGCCCGGCGGTACCACGGCACCGGCCGGGACAAGCGGGTCGGACGTCCCGCGGTACCCCGGCGCCTGTCGCGCGAGACCGCCGGCAAAGCTTCGTAGCCTCGAACGACCTGCCGGCCGCCGTCCTGCCCTATCCCACCACCGTGTCGATGCGGTCCCGCTCGCCGGGCGCCGCCAGGTGCATGACGCGGTCGTGAAATCGGGCCAGCGTGTTCCGGTGGCCGACGCTCACGACGGTCGGCCCCCACGACGCGTTGCGCAGCAACGTATAGAGCGCTGCCTCCGCCGCCTCGTCCAGCGCGGAGGTCGCCTCATCAAGGAAGACGATGGCCGGCTCGCTCAGCAAAATGCGGGCAAACGCCAAGCGCTGCTGCTCCCCGAGCGATAGGCGATCCGCCCACCGGTCCACCGTGTCCAGGTCGTCCGCCAGCGCACCCAGGCCGACCGCGGCGAGCACGGCGACGAGGCGCTCCCTCGGCGCCCGGTCGTCCTCATTCGGATAGAGGAGCGCCGTGCGGAGGCTGCCGAGCGGCACGTAGGGGCGCTGGGGGAGAAAGAGCGTGCGGCCGCCCCCCACCCGGACCACGCCGCGGCCAAACGGCCAAATCCCGCCGACCGCGCGGAGCAGGATGCTCTTGCCGGCGCCGGACGGCGCCGAGATCAGCAGCCACTCCCCGGGGGCGACGCGAAGGTCGACGCCGCGGAGGAGCGCGGTGCCGTCCGGCAGGCCGAGGTCGAGGTCCAGAGCCGCGACGCCGTCGCCTTCGCGGGCGACGTGGATGGCCGCCGGCGCGCCGGCGGCGGCCGTCACCTCGCTCGCCCGCCGCTCGAACCGCGCCAACCGTTGCACGACGGCCTGCCACTCCGCGACGTAGGTGTAGGCGTTGACGACGAACGAGAGCGACTGCTGCACCTGCCCGAAGGCGTTGGCCGTCTGCTGCAACACCCCAAAGGTGATCTGTCGTGCGAAGAAGCGCGGCGCCGCGACGAGATACGGGAACACGATCGCCACCTGATTGTAGCCGCTGGTGTACCAGTTGAGCTGCATCGTGCGCTTCATGATCTTCCAGAAGTTTGCGACGACGTGGTCGAAGCGGCCGAGAAACGTGCGCCGCTCGCGCCCTTCGCCGCCGTAGAGCGCGACACACTCCGCGTTCTCGCGCAGGCGCATCATGCTGAACCGAAAATCGGCCTGATAGCGCTGCTGATCGAAGTTCAGCTTCACCAGCGGCCGGCCGATGCGAAAGGCGAGCCAGGTGCCCCCGACCGCGTACGCCAGCGCGAACCACACCATGTACCCCGGCACCTGCACGCCGCCGGCGCGGCCGAGCGGGATGCGGACGGCGCCCGACAGGGCCCACAGGATCCCGAGGAAGGACACGAGCGTCAGCCCCGCGTTGAAGAAGCCGTTGGGGCCGATCACGAGATCGAGCGACTGGCGCGTGAACAGATCGATATCGTCGGCGATGCGCTGGTCCGGGTTGTCGGCCCCGTCACTGTGCACCTGGAGGTGATAGTAGGCGCGCCCCGCGAGCCAGCGGTCCAGATACCGGCCGGTCAGCCAGCGCCGCCACCGGATCTGCAGCATCTGCTGCAGGTAGATTTGATACACCGTACCGGCAATGGACGCCGCGGCCAGCCCGCCGAAGATGACGAACTGCCGGCGGAACGCCGGCCAGTCCAGCCCCTGGATCGCATTGAAGAAGTCCCGGTTCCAGACGTTGAACCGGACGCTGATGTAGACCGACGCGACGTTCAGCGCCGTCACGACGGCCAGCAGTCCCCACGCCCACCACCGTTCCTCGGACGACCAGTACGGCTTGACGATCCGCCACAGATCGGACCAAAAATGCTCCCGCCGGTCGTTCACTCCGACGCACTCCCATCACATGCAGCGTCCCATCCCGCGCCGGGCCCGGCGCGAGACATGCCCCGATCATACCGTTCCGGCGCGCGGCTGGACAGCCCCCGACCGGCCCTCGGCCGGACCGAGGCACCGAGGGACGGCGTGCGTGTGGACACCCGCGGCCACCCATGGTAGCGTGATGAACGAGGCCACCGAGATGCGCATCATCCTTCACACCGGTAAGGGTGGCGTCGGCAAGACGACGGTCTCCGCGGCGACCGCCCTGGCCGCCGCCGCGCGCGGGCACCGCACGCTGGTAATCAGCACCGACGCCGCCCACAGCCTCGGCGACTCGCTCGAGACCGCGATCGGCCCCGAGATCCGGCGCATCGGGCCGAACCTGTGGGCCCAGGAGATCGACGCCATCCGCCAGCTCGAACAGTACTGGGGGGTGCTGCGGCGGTACCTGTCGTCGGTGATGCGTGCGCACGGGCTCGATGATGTGGTCGCCGACGAGCTCGCGAACCTGCCGGGGATGGAAGAGATCGCCAACCTGATGCAGCTCACCGCGCACGCGCGCGACGGCCGGTTCGACGTCATCGTCGTGGATTGCGCGCCGACCGGGGAGACCATGCAGCTCCTGAGCTTTCCGGAGATGGCGCGCTGGTGGCTGGAGAAGCTGTTCCCGATCCAGCGGGCGGTCGTGCGGGTCACGCGGCCCGTGGTTCAGCGATTCGTCGAAATCCCCCTGCCCGGCGACGAGGTCTTCGACGCGGTGAAGGAGCTCGTCCTCAACGTGGACCAGATGCACGGTCTCCTCGCGGACCCCGGCACGACGTCGATCCGCATCGTGCTGAACCTGGAGAAGATGGTCATCAAGGAAGCGCAACGCGCGTACACGTACTTCAGCCTCTTCGGGTATGGGATCGACGCCGTGATCATCAACCGGGCCCTGCCCGTGGATGCCGACGGCGGCTTCCTCAGGCCCTGGATCGAGGCGCAGCGGCGCTACCGCGCTCTGGTACAGGACAGCTTCGCCCCGCTGCCCATCCTCGAGCTACCCCTCGCCGAGCGCGAGGTCGTGGGCCGCGCCGCGCTCACCCGCGCCGCCCGCGCGCTCTACGGCGACCGCGACCCGGTGGCGCGCCTCTACGCGGATGCGCCGCAGCGGATCCACCGCCGGGACGGACGCTATGTCCTCTCCCTCGCCGCGCCGTTTGTCGCCAAGGGCGCCGTCGACGTCTCGCAGAAGGGCGCCGACCTCATCGTCCGCGTGGGGGATTACAAGCGCAACCTGACGCTGCCCCGCACGCTCTCGTCGCTCGTGGCCACGGGCGCGCGCGTGGAGCACAACCGGCTACTCATCACGTTCGCCAAGGAGGCGGGCAGACATGACCACTAAGCGGCAGAACCGGCGGCCGAGACCGCACCGCGATCGCGGCGCCGACGGGACCCGGGTCGCGCGGGCGCTCGGCGACCTGGTCCCATCCACGGCGCTCGGGCACCTCCGTCAGGCGCGCCGCGAAGTCCTGCTCGCGGTCCGCGACGTGTTGGACCACGTGATCTCCCGCGCGGAGGGAGCCGGGCGCCCCCGGCGGCTGCGCCGCGTGAAGGTGGAATAAGCTCGGGCCGGCCGCTACGTAATCAGACGCCGCATGCCGCCCCGGTCGTCCTTGGGAACCCACTCCGGGAACCACCGCCGCATGACCGCGTCGTCGTCGCGGCGCTCCGCGGGGACGGCGCGGGCGATCTCGGCGAACCGGCGGAGCGCGTCGTCGTTGAGGGTGACGCCGAGCCCGGGACCGCGGGGCACGGCGACGGATCCGTCCGCCACGTGGAACTCGAACGGTTCGTTGACGATGTCCCAGCCGTGCTGCCACGGATAGTGCGTGTCGCTCGCGTACGTCAGCTGCGGAATCGAGGCCGCGGCGTGCAGCATGGCGGCAAACGAGATACCCAAGTGCGTGTTGGAGTGCTGCGAGAGCCCAAACCCGAAGACCTCGGCAATCCGGCCCAGGTGCGCCAGCGCCTCCACGCCGCCCCACCAGTGATGATCGGCCAGGATGACCCGCGCCGGCCGCCGCGCCACGGCCTCGGGCAGGTCGGCGAATCCCGTGATGCACATGTTCGTCGCTAGCGGCATCCGCGTGCGGCGCGCCACGTCGCTCATGGCCTCGACGCCGGCGACCGGATCCTCGTAGTATTCCAGCCCGATCTGCTCCAGCGCCGGGAGGAGATCCACGGCCTCTGCGGGCGTCCACCCCGCGTTCGGATCGATCCGGAGGCCCCACGCGCCGCCAAAGCGCGCCCGCAGGAGCCGCAGGGCCTCGACCTCGGCGTGGGGCGCCAGCACGCCGCCCTTCAGCTTGAGCACGCGGAACCCGTAGCGCCGGACGAACTCCTCGGCTTCCGCGACGATCGCCTCCGGGGTGAGGACGGCCTCGCTCCACCCAAACATCCCGAGCGGTCCGCGAGGGGCCGGCGTGCCGGCCGGGGTCGCGAGCCAGTCCTCCGGCGTGGCGAACTTGAAGAAGAGATACGCCGAGAGCGGCACGCGGTCCCGGAGCGCGCCCCCGAGTAGATCCGCGACGGAGCGGCCGGTCGCTTTGCCGATGAGATCGAGACACGCGACCTCGAAGGCGCTCTGCACCCGCGGCCGGTCCGGGAACAGCGCGCGGAGCCGCGCCCGGCGAAATGGATCGGCGCCGAGCAGGCGCGTCCCCGCATCCTCGAGCTCGGCCCGCAGCTGCGTGCCCCCCGGCATCTCGCCGAGACCGGTGAGACCTTCGTCGGTCTCCACCTCGATCACGTTGCGCAGCGCGTACGGCTGGTGGCAGCCGATCACGTTGCGAAGCGGAAGGTCCGGCACGGCGACGACCGTGACCCGGATCGCGGAGATGCGCATGCGCCCCCTCCTCGTCGCCCGCATTGTACCATCCGGCCGTCGTGTACCACCCGACGCCGCAGGGCGCGAAAATCGCGGGGCTGCGCGAGTGCGCCGAAGTGGTATCTATCGAAAAACCAGAGAGGATCTAGCGAAGCGTGCCCGCATGCCTGACCAGCCGGCGGTGTCGGTGGAAGGATTCAGGCGGCGCGGGTGAAGGATTTGCGGCACGCGGACGGGCAGGCTCAGGCCTCCGCGCCCTCGAAGTTCGAGGCCGGGAGGCGCGGGCGTGTTGAGCAGCCGCTGCGGCTCGCCAGGAGGTGGGGCGTTGAAGCGACGTGCGTTCCTGAGCTCGGCGTTGGCGGGGGCGGGCTTGGCGGCGCTGGGCGGCCGGCGTCGCATGGCCGTCGCCGAAGCGGCATCGGTCCGGCGCGGCGGCACCCTGACCTGGGCGTACACGACGATCCCGTTGCGGCTCGATCCGTTATGGACGCAGGCGCGGACCGACAGCATCATCATCTCGAACATCGCGCAGGGGCTGGTGCGCGCCAACCCCACCGCGACCGCCGTCGAGCCGGCGCTCGCGGAGCGTTGGTCCGTGAGCGGCAACGGGTTGACGTACACCTTCTTCCTGCGCGGTGCCGCGCGGTTTCACGACGGGCGGCCGGTGACGGCGGACGACGTGATCGCCTCGCTGGAGCGCTCGCGGGCGCTCGGCGTCTACAAATGGAGCCTCGCCGATGTCAAGACGATCGCCAAGCTCGACGACAAACGGGTGGCGATCGTCCTGAACGCGCCGGTCGCGAGCATCCTCGCGCGCCTCGCCATGATCTCCAACGCCGTCTTTCCAAAGGACCAGGTGACGTCGACCGGGCAGCGGGAGCTGACGAAGCCCATCGGCACCGGGCCGTTCATGGTACGGGAATGGGTCGCCAACGACCACCTCACCCTCGACGCCAACCCCCGCTACTGGGAAGCGGCGCCGGACGGCAAGCCGTACCCGTACCTCGACGGCGTGATCATCAAGCAGGTCCCCGAGGACACGACCAAGGTGCTGCAGATCCAGGCCGGCGACCTCGGCGGCGCCGAGGCGATCCCGTTCAGCCAGGTCCCGGCGTTGAAGCGCGATCCGCGCGGCCAGCTCCTGACGTTCCCCCAGCAGCAGGTCTATTTCATGGTCATCCAGCTCACCCGGCCGCCGTTCGACGACGTGAAGGTCCGCCAGGCCATGAGCCTCGCCCTCGACCGGAAGGTGTTTGTGGACCGCGCGACCGCGGGTCTGGCCATTCCGGCGAATTCCTTCATGCCGAAGAGCGGCCTATACTGGAACCCCCGCGCGAGCCTGCCGTACGACCTGACCAAGGCCAAGCAGCTGATGCGGGAGTCCAAGTACCCCAACGGGCGCAGCGGCATCACGCTGCAACTGCCGAGCGGGAGCCAAATCGGCCGCGACAACGCGGTGCTCGCTCAGCAGATGTGGGGCGAGATCGGCCTGCAGGTCCAGATCCAGGAAGTCGACGGCTCTGCGCTCGCCGCCGCGTGGTACAAGAGCAACTACGAAGCGATCTCCGGATACCAGTGGACGAACGGGATGATGGATCCGGACCAGCTCGTGCAGTTCTTTTTCGTCGATCCGCGGATGAACACCGGCTACCAGCCGAGCGACCAGGCCGTCCGGATGGTCAAGGCGGCGGCGGAAGAGCTCGATCCCGCGAAGCGCCGCCAACTGTACGATCAGATCCAGCTCATCTACAACACCGACGTCGGCGGGACGATCTCCCTGTACTACACGCCGTCGGTGAATTACCTCACCCCTCACGTCCGGGACTTCTACCGCACCCCGCTCGGCGTCCCGCTCTATTGGAAGACGTGGCTGGCCCGGTGAGGTAGGCGCCCGCGCGGTCCTCGGAGCGGCCATGAACCGCCGCAGGTACATCGCGGGGCGGCTCGGCCAGATGATGGTCACGCTGGCCGTGCTCGCGGTGCTCGTGTTCTACATGATCCGGCTCATCCCCGGCGATCCGGCGGTGACCATGCTCGGCATCCAGGCCACGCCCGACGCGGTCGAGCAGCTGCGACACCAGCTGGGTCTCGACCGTCCCGTGCCGGTGCAGTTCGCGATCTTCATCGCGGGCGCGGCCCGCGGCGATCTCGGGGAGTCCGTGCTCGCTCGCGTGCCCGTCGCCAGCCTGGTCCGGCAACGGCTGCCGTTGACGCTCTTTCTCGTCACGTACGCGATGGTGCTTGCCGCCCTGATCACCGTGCCGCTGGGAACCGCGGCGGCCCTACAGCGTGACCGGCCGCTCGATCAAGCGATCCGGGGGTTCTCGGTGTTCTGGATCTCCACGCCGAGCTTCTGGGTGGGCATCCTCATGTTGATCGCCTTCGGCGTGAAGCTCGGCCTGTTCCCGGTGGGCGGCGGCGGCCGGACGTTCGCGGAGCACGTCTACTATCTGTTCCTCCCCGCGTTGACCATGGGGCTCGGCGTCTCCGCGGTGCTCACCCGCAACCTGCGCGACTCGATCCTCGCCACGCTGACCGCCGAACACGTCGTGGTCGCCCGCGCCAAAGGTCTGCCGGCCCGGCGCATCGTGACCCGCCACGTGCTGCGCAACGCCGTCATCTCGACCGTCACGCTGCTGGGGCTGTACATCGGCTTCCTCGTCGGGGGCTCCGTGATCATCGAGTCGGTGTTTGCGCTGCCCGGCATGGGGAGCGAGATGGTGTCCGCGATTCTCGGCCGGGACTACCAGGTCGTCCAGGGCTTCACGCTCGTCTACGCCGTGCTCGTGTCCGTCGTGTACCTGCTGACCGACGTCGCCTATGCGTTCATCGACCCGCGGATCTCACTCTAGCGGACCCGCGCCCCGGACATGATCGTCCAGGAGCGGGCGGCGGGGACCGTGGGGACGCGACCCGCCCGGCGTTCCACCGTGCGGGGGTGGCTGCGGAGTCCCTCGCTGGTCGTCGGGCTCGCCCTGGTCCTTGGCGTCCTGGCGGTCGCCGTGCTGGCGCCGGTCGTCGCCCCGTACAACCCGATCAAGCAGAACTACGGCGTCGCCGTGCAGCCGCCGAGCGCGGCGCACCTCCTGGGCACGGACAAATTCGGGCGCGATCAGCTGTCGCGCATCCTCTACGGCACGCGCATCGACCTCGCCGTGGGTCTCATCTGCACGTTCATCCCCTTGCTGATCGGCGTCGGCGTCGGCGCGGTCTCCGGCTACTATGGCGGGGTCATGGACACGCTGTTCATGCGGATTATCGACGTGCAGGTGGCGTTTCCGTTCTACGTGCTGTTGATCGCGATCGTCGCCGTGCTCGGGCCGGGGCTCATCAACATGTACTACGCGCTGATCCTCGTCGGCTGGGTCGCCTTCGCGCGCTTGATCCGGGGCGAGATCCTCGTCGCCAAGCAGCTCGAGTACGCGCTCGCGGCACGGGCCATTGGCTGCGGCGACGCGCGCGTGATCGCGCGCCATCTGCTCCCCAACGTGATCGGCCCCGCCGTCGTGTTTGCGATGTCGGCCGTGGTGCTCAACATCCTCGCCGGGGCGTCCCTGAGCTTTCTCGGCCTCGGTGTCCAGCCGCCCATCCCGGAATGGGGCGCGATGATCGCGGAATCGCGCGAATACGTGATGACCGCCTGGTGGCTGCCGGCGTTCCCCGGCCTCGCCATCACGGTCGTCGGCATCGCCTTTAGCTTGATTGGCGACGGGCTGTCGGGCTTCTTGCGGCCCCGCCGCTCCTAACCCGCCTCGCCGGAGCGCGCCCGCGCCGGCCCCGACGCCCGCGCAACGGGCCTCCGGACCCGCCGTTTGGGGCTGCCCCGATCAGGCCGGCCGGTACGTCATGTCCGCATCCAACGGCCAGACCGGACGCGTCACGCGGCGGTACGGGAACGAGGCGAGGTTGAGCGTGGTCAGCCCCGGGGAGTCGGCCGTCAGGATGTGCGCGGCGAGCGGCTCAAACCCCGCGCGAAAGTGCTGGCTCGACTTCAGCGCGACGATCTTGCAGCGGGGGACGTCGATGCCGTGCAGCAAAAACACCTCCGGATCGAGGGTCTGCTCGCGCACCGACGACACCAGCACGTCGACGGCGCCGATACGGAGCCGGGCCATCCGGCCGAGATCCACCTGCGCGCCGCGCCCCATCGGCGACCGCCGAATGAATCGGCCGTCGGTCAGCGACACCACGTACGCCTCGGACTCGATCGGTGTGCCGTGCATCCGGTCCGATTTGCCGCCGAGGCGGACGCGGACGGTCGCGCCGGCGCCCGCGGCATGCGCTTGGGCCGCTGTCTCGCGGTCGTAGATGAAGCCGAAGCACGTGTCCGGCGCATTTGCCTCCAGGAGCGCTCGCAGGAGGTGCGTGCCGTCGCCCGGCGCGCCGCCGCCCGGGTTGTCTGAGGTTTCGTTGATCACGACCGGGCGGCCCTCGAGCGCCAGGGCCTGGCGCACGGCCTCGGCCGGGCCGAGCGTCTGCCGCAGCAAGGCCCCGCGCGCCTCCCACGCGTACGACGCCACGTCCTCGGCCGCCTCGCGGGCGGCGGCGGCGGCGCCATCCGCGATCGCGATCACGGACGCTGCGATCGGCGGAATGTCGGTGTGAGCGAACCCGTGCACAAACGTGCAATCGATGATACCGGGTTTGGCCTCCCACCCCCGGCAGCGCTCGTTCACCTCCTTGAGCGGGCTCAGGCTCGTGGCGGTCGTGGGGACGAGCATAGGGATGCGGGTGAGATGCATCCGAGGCCGCGCGCGGCCGTTCACGATGCGCTGCGCGAGCTCGACCGCTTCGGCGCCTCGGTCGTACGCGTCGACGTGTGGATAGCAGTTCACGGTGAGGAGCGCGGTCGCGTGTCGCGCCATCTCCAGGGTCACGTTGGCGTGCAGGTCGAGCGTCACGACGACCGGCACGGTCGGCCCGACATCGGCGCGGAGCTTCCCCAGCAGATCACCCTCCAGGTCATCGGCATCCTCCGCCACGCCGGCGCCGTGTAGGGCCAGGCAGATCGCATCCACCGGACCCGCTTTGCGCAAGGCGCCGAAAAGCGCGCTCAGGATCGCCTCGTAGGCATGCCGGCTGATCGTCCCGGACGGCGTCGCCTGTGTGGCGAACGTCGGGGCGACCTCGATGCCGAGACGGTCCGCGGCCGCCAGCATGCCCCCCAGGTAACTGCGGACGCACCGGTGCCGCCGGACGATGTCCTGCCCGAACGCCCATTCCCGGGCGCGAAACTCATCCAGTTCCGTCAGCGCGGGGCAAAACGTGTTCGTCTCGTGCGAGACTTCGCCGACCGCAATACGCACCGCTCCACCCCTCTTCAGCGTGTCCGTCGCCGCAGATCCTCGGTAAACAGTCGGTTGAGGTCCGACCCGGAGGCGGCCTCCGCGAGGGCGTCAAACCGTCCGGCCACCAGGTCCTGCGCTGCGCGCATAAACCCGCCCCACGCGGCACGGGCCAGGGCTCCGCCCACGCTGATCCGCCGGACGCCGAGCTCCGCCGCGTCCTTGACCGTGAGCCCGATCGCTCCACCGATCAGCAGATTGACCGGCTTCGGCGCGACCGCACGGACCACCGCGGCGATCTGCTCGCGCGTGCGGATCCCGGGCGCGTACAGGCAATCGGCGCCGGCCTCGGCGTACGCCGTGAGCCGGCGCAGGGTCTCGTCGAGATCCGGCCGTCCCGCGATGAACCCCTCGCTCCGGCCGACGAGCAGGACATCGCCGCCGGCGCCGTCGATGGCCGCGCGCGCCGCCCGGACGCGGGCCACGGCGAAGTCGAACGGGTACAACGGGCTCGAGGCGTCTCCCGTGGAATCCTCGATCGACAGCCCGGCGACGCCCGTCTCCACACACAGGCGCACGTTTTCGGCCACACCGTCCGGATCGTCCGCGTACCCCGACTCGAAGTCGGCGTTCACCGGCACATCGGAGGCGTCCACGATCGTACGGATATGCTCCAGCATCGGATCGCGCGTCAGGGCCCAGTCGGCATCCGGCAGCCCCATCGAGAACGCGGCGCCCGAGCTCGTGGTCGCGAGGGCCTTGAAGCCGAGGTGCTGCAGGTAACGGGCGGTCCCGACGTCCCAGGGATTGGGGATCACAAAGCACCCGGACCGGTGAAGCTCGCGAAACAGACGGCGTTTCTCGACAACCGTGGGCATACCCCTTCTCTTCCGCGGCCCGCCGCGCAATGCCTCCCGGACGGCGCCGACAGGGACACGCGTTGCCGCGTTAGAACCCGCTTCCCAAGAGGTGCACCCATGAGACTCGACGGGATTCACCACGTCACCGCGGTCACGGCGGATGCGCCGAGAAACGTCGACTTTTACACCCGGCTGCTCGGCCTGCGGCTGGTCAAGAAAACGGTGAACCAGGATGATCCGACCGTCTATCACCTGTTCTACGCCGATGAGCACGGCAGCGCCGGCGCGGACCTCACGTTCTTCGAGTACCCGGGGACCCAGCGCGGCCGCGCCGGCGCGGGAATGGTGCACCGGATCGCGTGGCGCGTCGCCTCGGCCGACGCGCTGCGCTTCTGGGAAGACCGGCTGCGGCACGACGGCATCGCTACCGCGCGCGACGGAGAGAATCTGCGCTTCGAGGACCCCGAGGGGCTCGGACTCGAGCTTCGTGCCGTGCGCACCGAGGATGCCGCGCTTCGGGCCCGCCATCCGGAGATCCCCGTCGAACTGGCGCTCCAGGGGTTCGACGGCGTGCGCGCCTACAGCGCGGATCCCGGGCGAAGCCGGCGGTTCCTCGAGCAAACGCTCGGCTTCGCTCCGCACGATGACGGGCGCTTCGAGGTGCGGGGCGAACGGCGGGGGGCATTCTACGCCTATGATCAAAACACGTCCCGCGGCGCGGGCGGGGCGGGCACGGTGCACCACGTCGCCTGGGCCTCGTCCATGACAGACCATCCCGCCTGGCGGGAGCGGGTGCTCCAGGGCGGCGGCCATCCGACCCCGATCATCGACCGCTTTTACTTTCGCTCGATCTACTTCCGCGAGCCAAGCGGGGTCCTCTTTGAGATTGCGACGATCGGCCCCGGGTTCGCGACCGATGAGCCGGCGGAGCATCTGGGTGAGCGGCTCTCGCTTCCGCCGAAGTTCGAGCACCTGCGCGCGGAACTCGAACGAACCCTGACGCCGCTTCCCGGCACAGGCCGGCCGGGCCGGGGGACGGGCGAGACAAGGGAGTAGGCGCGCCGGTCCGGGCGGTCGCTGCCGGCGCTCCGGAGAGTCATGCCGGCACTTGGGACCTCGGAGCCGCGGGACGCCCGCCGCGACGGCGCGCTGCGAGGGGAAGCTCCGGCCGATCGGGAACTGCGCGGTAGCGCGGCGATTCCACGGCCGTCCCGTGTGCGTCCGCCGGGATGTCGAGACGAGTTGCGCCGGCTGAGAGGTGACGGCGATGGCGTACTTCCTCGCGAAGACCGATCCGCGCACGTACTCCATCGATGATCTGGAGCGCGAGGGGACGACCGTGTGGGATGGTGTCCGCAATCCGGCCGCCGTCAACGCGATCAAGCGGATGCAACCCGGCGACACCGTGATCATCTATCATTCGCAGCCGGACACGGCCGTCGTCGGGCTGGCCAAGGTCGTATCGACGCCGCGGCCGGCCCGGAATGACCCGCGCTCGTGGGTCGCCGACTTTCGGTACCTCAAGCGGGCGAAGCGGCGCGTCACGCTTCGCGACATCAAGGATTCGCGCCAGTTCGACGACTGGGCCCTCGTGCGTCAGGGCCGCTTGAGCACGATGGAGGCGCCGGTAGCGTTCTGGAAGTGGTTGCGGCGCCAAGGAGCATTCTAGCGGTCGCAAGAGGATCGGGATGCGCCTGCGCGCCCGCCCCCCTGCTGGCCGCAGCGTGGCATCTCCGGTTGGTTCGGGGGCGCCGGCACGGCGCCTCAGCGCCCGGGATCGCCGCCGGGATCGGTGGCCGCCGGCGCGCCACGTCCGGACAGGCCCGTCCCCGCGGCGTCCCACGTAGCCATGGCGAGAAGCATCGCGACCGGAACGGCCACCGCCCATGCGCCCCACCGTAACTGCCCGAGCCCGCCCGCCACCGCGCCCACTAGATACGAGCCCCAAACACCGGCGAGGAGCCGGCTGCCGGGATCATAGGCCTGCGGAGATCCTCGACGGCGGCGGCCTCCAAGCCGCGCGAGCACATCGGCGCCCAGGTCGGTGGCCAAGCTCGTCAAGGTACCCGTCACATAGGTCGTGGAGATTCGGAGCTCTCCGACCCGTCGGACGGCCGCGCTCTGAACGCCCATCGCGCCGCTCAACAGCGCGATCAACGCGAAGACGCCCGGCTCCCGCACCGGATCGCGAGGGTGCCCCAGCACGAACGCCCAATAGAGGAGTGCTGAGACCAGCACGCCGCTTTCCGCGGCCAGGACGCCTGCCAAACGGCTGGCGCGCCTCGTTGCCGCGGCCGCCGCGGCGGCACCCGCGAAAAACGAGGCGAGCGCGAGAAAGGCGCGGACCGCGGCGCTCCACCGGCCCTCGCCGGCGAAGAGACCAAGCAGGACCGTGTTACCCGTCATGTTTGCGGTGAACAAACCCAACGCGAGATAGCTGACGGCGTCCAAGTAGCCGGCCGCTCCGCTCAGCAAGAGCACGACTCGTCGCCTTGGCGTCGAGCGGATCGAGGCTGCCGCCGTCACGCGCTCACACCCTCCCGCGCCGCCGGTTTCGCCGGCGTCGAGCGTGCGCACTTGGTTCGGGCCAGGGTACACGGCCGCCTGCGTCCGTCATGTGCACCCCGCGCTCGTGCCGCGCGCGGGGTGCTGCGAGGCCCGGCTTCCGATCCTCGAGCGCTAGTCACCGATGTGCCGCCGTGGACGGTCGGACCGGGAGCACGCGCCATCACCGTGCGGCACAAGTCGGGGCGCCGCCCGTGCGTCGAAGGGAACCAATCGGCGGCATCGGGCAACGAGCAGGAATCCCACCGGGGAGACGAAATCGGTTGGACGCGCTCGTGTCTCTCCGGTGACTTCAGCGCGAGGAGGAATGATGGTGGCGGAGCGCTCTCTGGTCGGGACATGGAGGCTTGTTTCCTGGGAGTTTCGGAGCGCTGACGGTGATGTTTCCTATCCCATGGGGCGAGACGCCACGGGCTACCTCATCTATACTCCGGACGGCTTCATGTCCGCCACGACGGTGAGCCCCGACCGCCCTCGGTTTGCGTCCGCGGACATGTTGAAGGGCGCCGTCCAGGAAAAGATCGCGGCATTTGACACCTACGTGTCATACTGCGGCACCTACGACCATCGAGGCAACACGGTCGTTCACCATGTGAAAGCGAGTCTCTTCCCGAACTGGGCCGGTGGCGACCAGGTCCGCACGGTCGAGTGGGTCGGCGACCGTCTCCGGCTGAGCACGCCGCCGATGCTCATCGACGGCGCGCAGCGCACGGTGCAGTTACTCTGGGAGCGGGTCCCGGCCTGCCCGTAGATTCGCGCGGCGCGGGGCGACGCGCTCCGTCAGCCTCCGCGCGGCGCGTCGGCCGTCCGCTCCAGGGCCGCTTGCGTGACCGCGGCGACCTCCGTGGCGACGAGCCGATCGACCTTGCCGACCTCCGCATCAACGCGCGCCATGGTCTCCCTCGAGACGGCCGCGGCCTGCTTCGTCGGCGCCGCATCCGCGGTAGACACCGTGCTGATCAGATCCGCGATCGTATCATTGAGACCCGCGGGATTGCGCAGGACGTCGCGGTCCGACTCGCGATGGACGTCGACCAGCACGGCTTCGACCGCCGACAACTGTTCCGCCACGGCCGCCGCCCGCGCCGCCAGGTCGCGCGGGGCAGAGGCCGAGTCCGCGCCCAACACCCCGAGCCGCTGCTTCACACGACGGATGCGATTGACCGTCCCGTGGACCTTGCCGAGCGACGCCGTCAACGCGCGCACAAGCTCGAACTGCTCATGGTAGGCCTCGGGGGTCGTCGCGAGACGCGGATCCTTCACGACCATGAACTCCGCGGCGGATGTGTCCGAGCCGACCGACAGTTCCACCCGGTATCGCCCCGGGACGACCGTGGGCCCCGTTGGGGGCTCGGCGGGCTCCGCCAGCGGCTTGTTCCGCGGCGGCGCAAGGCTCGGATCGAGCGTCTCGGGCCCCGGGTATTTGAGATCCCACACGAAGCGGTTGAGCCCGGGCTTCACGGGCGGTCGCTTCGCGGCCGCCAGCGCGCTGTCGTCGCTGCGGAAGCTCGCAATCTCGGCCCCCGACGCATCACGGAATGTGAGCGAGAGTGGGGCGGACACGCCGTCGGCCAGCCAGTAATAGACGATCGCGCCGTTCGGGGGGTTTTCCCCGACGTCGAGATACTCCCGCCCGGTCGTGCCATCCGGCTTGCGGTAGGTCCGGATGCCGCCGCCCAGTCCGGGCGCGACCGCGAACGCCACGCCGCTGGAGCGGAGGTTTCGCAGGGCCCCGAAATGCAGCTTGTAGCGGACGGTCGTGCGCGGCTCAAAGAGGCGACAACCCTGTTCGCTTCCCTCGATCCGCCGCAGCGGGGTGATATCGTCCAAGATCCAGAAGGAGCGGCCGTGGGTGCCGGCCACCAGATCCGCTCCCTTGATCTTCAGATCGTACACCGGCACCACCGGCAGCCCCCCGCCCATGCGCGTCCAGTTGCGGCCGTCGTTCAGCGAAAAATAGACGCCGGTCTCGGTGCCGACGAACAATAGACCCTTGCGGACCGGGTCCGCGCGGACGACGCGGGTGATCTCGTTGTCGGGAAAATCGCCGTTGATCGATTCAAAACGCCGCCCGCCGTCGGTGCTGCGGAACAGGTACGGCCGGTAATCCGCGAGCTTGTAGCGAGTCGCCGCGAGGTAGACCGTATCGGGGTCGTGCGGCGAGACCTCGACGCAGCCCACATAGGCCAGTTCCGGCATGGCGGACGGGGTGACGTTCCGCCAGCTCTTGCCGCCGTCCCGCGTCACATGCACGAGCCCGTCATCGGTCGAGGCCCACACCTCCTCCGGGCGGTGCGGCGACGGGGCGATCGACGCGCACGTGGCATGCACCTCGGCCCCGGCGCTCTCACGCGTGATCTCGCCGCCGGAATGCCCCTGACGGCTCTTGTCGTTGAGGCTCAGATCCGGCGAGATCTCCTCCCAGCTCATGCCCTCGTCGCGGCTCCGGAACACGTGGTTCCCGCCCGCGTACAGGGTGCCGCTGTCATGGGGTGAGAAGACGATCGGGAACGTCCAGGCGAAACGGTAGCGCATGTCCTTGGGGGCGACGCCGGTCGATTCCTCGGGCCAAACATTCACCAGCTGGATCTGCCGGGTGCGGTGATCATAACGCTGCAACGCGCCGGCGCCGCCGGGGCTCGAGCCGATGGCGCCGCAATAGACGACGTTCGGATCGTCGGGGTTAACGGCAATAAAGCCGCTCTCCCCGGTGCCGGGATATGAGCAGTCGCCGAGGGTGATCGCGCCCCAGGCGGTGGCGCTCGGCACCGAGATCGAGGTGTTGTCCTGTTGGGTGCCGTACACGCGATAGGGATGCTGAGTATCGATGTCGATGCGGTAAAACTGCGCGGTGGGCTGGTTGTAGATCGTCGACCAGGTTTCGCCGCCGTTGAAGCTGACGCAGGCGCCGCCGTCGTTGCCTTCGATCATCCGGTTCGAATCGGCGGGATCGATCCAGAGGTCATGGTTGTCGCCGTGCGGCGTCTGGATCTCCGTGAAGCCCGCCCCGCCGTCGGTCGATTTCCACAACTGGTAGTTGCCGATGTACACGGTCTCGGCGTGACGCGGGTCGGCGAAGACATGCGTGTAGTACCAGGGCCGGTGCATGAGGTCGCGATTGGACGACACGAGCGTCCAGTTCTCGCCGTAGTCCTCGGATCGGTACAGCCCCGTCTTCTCGGCTTCCGTCTCTACCAGCGCCCAGACGCGGCCCGCGCGCGCGGGCGATACCGCCACGCCGATCTTGCCGAGCGGTCCGGTCGGTAGACCCGGATACCGCGAGATTTCCGTCCAGCTGGTGCCGCCATCCGTCGAGCGAAACAGGCCGCTTCCAGGGCCTCCACTGGACAGGTTCCAGAAGCTCCGGCGCGTCTGCCAGAAGGCGGCGAACAGGATGCGGGGGTTGTGCGGGTCCATCGATAGATCGACGGCGCCCGCATCGGCGTCTCGATAGAGCACCTTGCTCCAGGTCTTTCCACCGTCCTCTGAGCGGAAGACCCCGCGTGCCTCGTTCGCGCCAAACGCGTCACCGAGCGCGGCGACGTAGACGAGGTCGGGGTTGTGGGGGTGGATGCGGATGCGCCCGATGAACCGGGTCTCGCGGAGACCGAGATGGCTCCACGTGCGGCCGGCGTCGGTCGACTTGTAGACGCCGTCGCCGTAGGAGACGTCGAGCCGGATCGAGGTTTCCCCGGTCCCGGCGTAAATCACGTTGGGATCCGATGGCGCGATGGCCAGCGCGCCGATCGCGGATGAGGTGAGGTACCCGTCGCTCACGCAACGCCAGTACGCGCCGCCGTCCGTGGTCTTCCAGACCCCGCCGGCGCAGGCGCCGAAATAGAAGACGCTGCGGTGTTCGGGGTCGCCCGCGACGGCGACCACGCGGCCGCCGCGCGGCGGGCCGATGCAGCGCCATTTGAGTGCGTCGAGCTCCGCGGCCGCGCCGGAGAGCTTTGTCATGAACCGTTCCTCCGTCGCCTGTCCCCGGGCCACGCCGACACGCGTGCCGCCCTCCGGCGCCCGGCGCTTGCCGGGTCACCGCGCGAAACCCGATGCCGCGACGACAGGCTGCGATCCGGGACCGGCGCGCGAAAGCTGTGGCGGCGTCTACGTGGCTTCCGGTTGGACTGATCCCGACTCAGAATTCCATTCCGGCGCCCGCACTCCCTTCGCCGGCCGCCGCGTGCCATGCCCTGCGTCCGCGTCACCCGCCGGCGAGCGTGAGGTCTCCCAGCAGATACGGGCGCCAGAGGGTCGCGACAGAGATCTTGAGGCGGGGAATCGCGGAGGACTCGATCCGCGTGCCTCATCAGGCGATCATGGAGTTTGTCGCAGTAGTCACCAGGCCGCTCGGCACCGCGACCCCTTTGCTCGCCGTGCACGACGCGCTCCAGGACGCCGAGGAAATGCCGACACCGTCATGCTGCCGGCTCCCGCCTATTGCGTAGCCTTGGGCGGCGGCTCCTCCGGGCGCGACAGAATTACCGCCTGAATCGCCTTACGCCGGCGCTCCTTGGCAAGCTTGTTTCGGCGCGTCTTACCGGACGTTCTCCGCTTTCTGGTCCGTCGAATGCGGCTCATGTATGCCTCGCCCCCAAGAAACGCACGCCTCGCGGCTCCGTATCTGTCCGGAGAGCCCTGAACGAAGGAGGCCGTACCCCATTCGCGCCCCTTGATAAGTGTACTCCACCACAAGCGTCTGCGTGGTATGTAATATGCATGGGTTGGACAAACCCGCCGGGTGCGCCCCGCAACCGTGGTCCACGATATGCGAGCACGAGACAGTACCGCGCAGGCGCCGCACCCACGTCCGCACCGCGGCGCACCCTCCGGCGTGAACGGCGCACTCGCCGGCGTTGCGGCATCGAGCCTTGAGGTGCGGGCGCGAAGCGCTCTGAGGCGCACGGTCGAGGCGGTGGTGCCCGAGCCGATGTTGATCGCATGTGCGGTCGTGCGCCGGCACAAGCGGACCTTCGGCGTCGTGCCCAACCTCATCGCCCCGAGGACGTTCAGCGAGAAGGTGCTCCACCGGATGGTCTTCGACCGGCGGCCGATCTTGATTACACTGACGGACAAATACGCCGTCCGCGCCTACGTCCGGGACAGAATCGGGGACCATGTGTTGCCGCAACTCTACTGGACCACGCAGACACCGGGAGATATTCCCTTGGACGATCTTCCCAGCCAATTCGTGGTCAAGGCTACCCACGGGAGCGGGTGGGTCTGTCTCGTGCCCGACAAGGCGCGCCTCGACCGCCGCGACCTCCTGGTCAAGTGCGCGAACTGGCTGCGGTGGAACTACTACCACGCGGAGCGTGAGTGGGCATACAAGCACATCGCGCCCCGCATCATCGTGGAAGAATTCATTCATGATGGTACGGGACCGGTCCCGGTGGACTACAAGTTCTACGTGTTCGGCGGAAAGGTCCACATGGTGTATGCGATCACCGGCCGTTTCGTCGACGTTCGGAACGATGCGTTCACGCCGGGTTGGGACCGGCTGGACATGAAGACGAGGTGGAAATCCATCGGGCGCTCCATGCCGCGCCCGCCGCACCTCGACGAGATGGTTGAGTACGCCGAGCGGCTCGGTCGTGGACTCGATTTCCTTCGAGTCGACATGTACGATGCCGGCAAAGTGTACTTTGGGGAAATGACGGTGTATCCAAGCGCGGGCGACGAGTTCTTCGACCCGCGGTGGAATCGCTACTTTGGCGGCCTGTGGGATCTCCCGCGCCGGCCGCAACGCTAGCCGGCCGGGCCGCCCGCGGCAACGCCCGCGTATGCGCCGGTCCTGCGCCTACCGCTCGGATGGTCAGAGCGCGCCGGCGCCGTGCAGCGTCCGGTAAATCGAGGTAACGAGCTCGCCGACGTGGTCCTCGTTGCCGTCGGGTTGGCTGTTGAGCCCAAACGCGATAACAGCATCCTGACGCGGAAAATAGACGTGCACGACGCGGTTCCCGAGCGTCGTTCCTTCATAGAACCAGATCGCGCCGGTTGCCGGCATCGTCAATTTCGTGACCCCCAAGCCAAATCCGCGAGGGTCTTGCGCGCTCACGTCGGCGATAGGGTTCCCCGTCTTGGTCGACACAAGGCTCAGGAGTTCCCGCTGCTGCGCGGGCGGGAGGAGCTTCCGCGTGTACAGCAAGCGCGCCCACCGCGTGAGATCCTCAGGCGTGGACGCGATCCCGCCCGCAGCCTGCATCCACGAGACGCTGTCGCGGCTCACGTCGCGGCCGAGCAGCGGCGCAAGCGAGGCATTATCCGCGTCGTGGTTAAAGAAGTATCCGGAAACGAGCCGCTCGTACACCGCGGCCGGATAGCGCGCGGCGGCATAATAGGTGTCGCCCAGGCCGAGATTTGACCGGAAGAAGCGCCGCTCAACGAAATCGCCGAGATGTGCTCGATCCGCGAGCGATCGCGAAGATACTGATCGAGATCACGCTGGAGCAACGGCGGGAGCGCGCCACTCGAACCGGCAGCCGAGGCCGACATGGCGAGGCATGCCGCGGTGACGGCAATGATGAGGAAGGCCAGAAATCGCGGCATACGGCTTACCCGCCTGTTCTCGCGAGGCGCGTACCCCCTCCGTCCTGATTCCGCGTTGTGTCTTGCACTCCTTCGATTGGCATTGACGCTGAAACGACCGTGTGGCGCTCGAGGCGATTCGGAGAGACGCCCGGAGAGGGAGAAACATCGGTCCCGACGAATTACGGCCCAACGGCGATCGATAGGGAGCGCGATTGGGTTCGTACAGGGTTCCCTGGTGTCTTGGGTGTTCCGCCATCGCGGTCGCGATTGCCGTGGCCTCGCTTGCGCCAAGCCATGCCGTTCCGGCATCCCCCACAGGCAGCATTGCCGCGTTTCCTTCATGGTCTGCCGCTTCCACCACGGCGAGTGCGGGTTTGTGGCGGGGACTTCAGGGCGACTACGACGGATGGCCGAAAGCGGCCTACCAGATCCGTTCAAGGCCTCAACAGTCTGTCCGTAGGCCGCAGACATCTCGCCGCGCCAATGTGTGCGGATGTATCGTCGACGTTGGGAATCGGTCGGGTAGCCGTCTCAAGGATGCGTCCGACCGCGGACGACAGCGCGAAGCAGCGCAACCAAGGCCCTACACCCTCGCACCTCCCGCCTGATCTCCAAGATCCCGGACAGCGTAACGCGCGTAGCGGAGTTCCGCTGATTCGGGTCACTTGGCGCGATCCATAGGCACGCAGCCACACGTATGCAGCCACGCGAGCGGTCGGCAAGGACACTAAGAGGGAGGTCGACGATGATTGTGCACCATACGTTCCACATTCATCCGGATCACAAAGAGCAGGTCAAGGCCGAGGTTCGCAAGTTGAAGGCCGTCATCGAACGGCACGGCGGCCGCAATCTTCGATACTACGCCTCGATGACGTCCGGCACACCGAACCGGTTGTTCATCTACGAGATCGAATCGTTCGCGCATTTCGATGCGCTCAATCGGGATCCCGAATTTCGGGCGATCAAGCTGGACTCGCTCTATTCCCATGCCACCGGGACGATCTGGGGCGAGGTCACAGTGTGAACGCCGCGGACGGTAAGCACGTCTCGTTCAACTTGATGTTCGACCGGCTCTCGATGCTCGAGCCGCTTGGCTTGGTCCCCGCGCGGGCACCGGGGGCGGGACGTTCAGAGTAGGCGGCTCTAATCAGCTGTGTCGCTTCCAGTGAGGCCAACTCGACACGAGCGGCGATGCTCGGCCACCACAGCACGAGGAGGTCGACATGACGAACGGTACCCGAATTGACAAGTTAGACGCGAAGTCGCACGACACACCTGACGAAGTCCGCGGGCCAAACAAGACGCGCCTCGAGATTGTGCGCCTCGGAGGAGGCGTCACCATGGGCCGCATGGTCCTTCAACCCGGATGGCGATGGTCGGAATGCATCAAACCAGTCGTCGGAACCGAGAGTTGCCAAGTGACCCACGCCGGCTATGCCATTTCCGGGCGCATCACCATCAAGATGAACGATGGGTCGCAGAAGACGATCACGAAGAACATGTCGTACGTCATTCCGCCCGGGCACGACGCGTGGGTCGAGGGAGATGAACCATTTGTCGGCATCGAGGTGATGAGCGCGGAGCAATTCGCGAAACGCTGACGGGTCGCGCTGCGTAATAGAACGCGGCCAATGAACAGGTATACAATTGCGAGCGTGACCGCCATTGGGTCATCGCGGCCACACGGAATCGGAGGGACTGAATATGGCGGCGCGGGAGATCATCAATCCAGATCGTCTCAGGTCGCTCGCCGCTACGTTTTCGGGTGTGCTGCTTCGCCCGGAAGACTCCGGGTATGACGACGCCCGCCGAATCCACAACGGCCTGATCGACAAGCGGCCTGCGCTGGAACAGCCGACATCGTAGACGCCATGCTCGGCTCGCGGAGGTTAAGCGGCGGTATGATCCCAGCAACCTGTTCCGGTGGAACCAAAACATTGAACCCCAGGTAGCGTAGCGCGATCGCTCCGGCCGAGTGCCGCCGCGCTCACACGCTCGCCGCTTGAGTTGCCGGTGAGGGCGCCCAGCGGCCCACGGTTGTCGACCGCTCGCACTCCGGCCGCGGACTGACCCATCCCCGGCGAACCTCATGATTTCGATCCGCGTGTGCAGCTTGGGGTAGGGCTCGCACACGCACGGAACCGGTAGCGATTCCTTGCGGCGGTGATCGCAGGCCACTATGGATAGCCTGCACATGGCGCTGACGTTCCTGTTGGCCGCGGCGGGGATCTCGCTTGCGGCCGCGTACGTCCGCGTGCCGTATACGATTGCCCTCGTGGTCGTCGGGCTCGCGCTCGGGCACTGGCATCTCGGCCCGTCCGTCACCGTGACGCCGGAGGCGCTGTTCCTGGCGCTGATTGTTCCGTTGTTGTTTGATGGCGGCCTGCACCTGCCCCTGCGCGACCTGCGGACCTACGCCGGGCTGATCGGCTCGCTCGCCGTTATCGGCACCGTGCTGGCTGCGGTCGTCATCGGGGGCGCCGCGCTCTTCATTTGGCATCTCCCGGTGCGGACCGCGTTGCTGCTGGGGGCCATCGCGTCGGCGATCGACCCGGTCAGCGTGATCGCGCTGGTCCGTGAGGCGGCGCTGGACCGGCGGTTGGGCACGATTCTTGAAGCCGAAGCCGTATTCAACGATGGTGTCGCGATCGTCTTGTTCAGCGTCGCATCTGCCCCGCATCTCCCCGGCCTGGGAAGCGCCGTCTGGCAATTTATCTGGCTGCTCGGCGGCGGGGCCGTCGCCGGGGGTCTGGTAGCGCTCGGGGTGAGCCTCGGGCTCAGCCGCATCCGGGAACCGCTGGTGGAATTGCTCGGGAGTCTCGTGCTGGCCATCGCAGCGTTTCTTGCAGCCGACGCCATCGGGGGGAGCGGCGTGATCGCCGTCGTTGCCGCCGGCATCGTCTTGGGCAACTGCGCGCCGCGAGTGCTGTCAACCACGGGGCAGGAGACGTTGCGTACCGTCTGGGAGGTCATCACGTACCTCGCGAACTCCGCCTTGTTCCTCGTTATCGGTATGGCCATTCTGTGGCAGCCCCTCATCGACCTGGCCGGCGTGATCGCGGTGGTCGTGCTGGCGGCGTTTGCGGCCCGAGCCGCCGGCGTCTACGGCCTGGCTACGATCTGCGGCCGCTTCCTGACGCCGATCCCTCGCGCCTGGCAACACGTGCTCGTGTGGGGCGGGCTCCGCGGCGGCGTGGCGATCGCGCTCGTCCTGGCGCTTCCGCGATCGCTTCCCGGGCGGGACACCGTGACCGCGGCCGTCTACGGGCTGGTGGTCTTCACGCTCCTCGCGCAGGGGTTGACCACGCGCCCCCTGCTGCGGCGGTTTGGGTTGCCCGAGGCCCTTTGAACCGCCACCGTTTCATGCTCGGCGCCGCCGCCGCCGGCGCGCCGGCATCCGCGGCCATCAATCGCCTCGTGGGCGGAGGACCTCCGCGGGCCCGCGTGTAACATCTTGAGACCCGCACGGCGTTCGACGGCGGCTGCAAAACGACGCGGGGCGCATGCCATGACGTCCGTCTCGACATTACCGAACGCCGAGGCCCTGTTCGAGGACCTCGGCCGCCGTCTCTACGTGGACGCGCAGATCGACATCCCGCCCGACGTGCGCCGGGCCCTGCGCGAGGCGGCGGCCCGAGAAACGAACCGCGGCGCGCGCGGCATGCTGACCACGATGCTGCGCGCGGTGGACGTCGCCGACCGCAAGCAGACGCTGGTCTGTCAGGACACCGGGATCCCCATCTTCTGGATCACGATCGGACGCGGGATCGCGGTCGACGGCGCGGCCATGTTGGAGGCCCTGCGGCGGGGCGTCGAACGCGCGACCGAGGAGACGCCGCTCCGTTCGAGCATCGTCTCGGCGATCCGGCGTGAGAACCGTCACACGAGCACCGGCGACGGCGTCCCGGTGTTTCACGTGGAGTTCTCGACGGCGATCGACTACATCGACATCGTGATGATGCCCAAAGGGTCGGGTTCGGAGAGCATGTCGTTTTTGAAGATGCTGCTGCCGGCCGACGGCCTGGCGGGCGTGAAGAAGTTCGTGCTGGATACCGCCGTGGAGGCGGGCGGCCGTCCGTGCCCGCCGACCATCGTCGGCGTCGGGATCGGCGGCTCGTCGGACCTCTGCATGACGCTGGCGAAGAAGGCCACGCTGCGCCCCGTGGGACAACGCCATCCGCAGTCCGATATCGCCGCCCTCGAAGTGGAGTTGCGAGACGCGATCAACAGCACGGGGATCGGCCCGATGGGGCTGGGCGGCGACACGACGGTGCTGGACGTGCACATCGAGACGGCGTGGACTCACATCACCCTCAACCCGGTCGCGGTCAACATGCAGTGCTGGCGCGGGGAACGCCGGCGCGCCCGCGTCTATGCCGACGGCCGGGTAGACATCGGATACTGAGCGGGGACGCCCCGCGTCGAGATGGAACACCGCCTGCGCGCGCCACTGTCCGACGGCGATGTGCGACGCCTTCGCGTGGGCGACGCCGTGCTCCTCGACGGGACCGTCTGGGGCCTTCGCGACGCCACGTTGATCCGGATCTTCGACCAGGGGCAGGCGCCGCCCGTGGATCTCCGCGGGGGCATCCTGCTCCACGTCGCCCCCAGCGTGCGCCCGTCCGCCGCCGCCCCGAGCGGGTACGAGCCGATGACGGTGGGCACGACGACGAGCACACGCATGGAGCGGTTCACGCGCGGGCTGTTACGAGACTACGGCGTGCGGGCGATCATCGGGAAGGGCGGCCTGCTGGACGACAGCAGCGCGGCGTTCGCCGAGTACGGCGGCGCCTACCTGGCGATCGTGGGCGGCGCGGCATCCGTCGAGACTGAGCAGGTCGAAGCGATCGAGCGCGTCTACTGGAAAGACCTGATGCCGGAGTGTCTCTGGCAGTTCCGGGTGCGCGCGTTCGGGCCGCTCACCGTGGCCATGGACTCGCAGGGCGCGAGCCTGTACCGGGACGTCGCCCGCACCGCGCGGGAGCGACTGGCGGCGATCTACGCAAAGATGGGGCTCAGGCCGTGATCGCGCGGCGCGCGCGAGCGGGACGCGTCCGTCACCCCTGCCGGTTCGTGAGCGAGCGGCGCCCGTGACCTCGCCGTGGGAGACGCTGCGCTGCGACGTGCTGATTCTCGGCAGCGGCGGCGCCGGGCTGATGGCTGCGCTGCACGCGTACGATGCGGAACCGCGGCTGCGCATCGTGGTCGCCAGCAAGGGCCTGATCGGCAAGAGCGGCTGCACCCGTCTCGTGCAGGGCGGGTTCAACGCGGCGCTCGACCCGGGCGACTCCCCCGAACGGCATTTCCGGGACACCATCCTCGGTGGTCAGTTCCTCAACGACCAGGAGCTCGCCTGGGCGCTCGTCTCCGGCGCGCCCGAAGTCATTCGGCGGCTGGAAACGAGGATCGGCGTGTTTTTCGACCGGCGCCCGGACGGCCGGATCCATCAGAAGGCGTTCGCCGGCCAATCCTTCGACCGCACGGTCCACCGGGGCGACCTCACGGGCATCGAGATCATGAGCCGGCTGCACGACCAGCTCTTTGCCCGTGACATCCGGCGGTTGGACGAGACCCGGGCCGTGGCACTGCTCCACGACCGTCCGGGCGGGCGGGTTGCCGGGGCGCTGCTCTTGCGTCAAGCGACGGGCGAGTTCATCCTGGCCCAGGCGCGGGCCGTCGTGCTCGCGACCGGCGGCGGACCGCGAATGTACACGTTTTCCGCCCCGTCGCTGGAGAAGACCGGCGACGGGTACGCCATGGCCTACCGCGCCGGCTGCGACCTCATGGACATGGAGATGATGCAGTTCCACCCGACCGGCCTGCTCGCCGGTGCGTCGCGGCTGTCGGGGATGGTCCTCGAGGAAGGGCTGCGCGGAGCCGGGGCGCATCTCCTGAACGCGCAGGGCGAGCGGTTCATGGCGCGCTACGACCCGGAGCGCATGGAGCGCGCCACGCGCGACGTCGTCGCCCGGGCGAGTTACCTCGAGATCATGGCCGGGCGCGGAACGGCCGCGGGCGGGGTCCTGCTCGACGCCTCCCACCTCGGGGCCGGCTTTGTCCTCGACAATTTTCCCGGCATGGCCCGGCGCTGCGCGGAGGTCGGCTACGACCTGGCGCGCGCGCCCGTTCCGGTCACGCCCACCGCGCATTTTCACATGGGAGGAGTGCGGATCGATCCGGACTGCCGCACCGCGATGCCCGGGCTGCTCGTCGCCGGCGAGGACGCCGGCGGCGTCCACGGCGCCAATCGCCTGGGCGGCAACGGGGTGGCGGAATCCTGCGTGTTCGGGATGCGGGCTGGGCTCACGGCGGCGGAGTTGTGCGCCTCGGCGGGCGAGGCGGCCCCGGACACGGCCGAGGCGGAGGCGGCGTATCGCGCAGCCACGGCACCGCTCGGCCGCCCGGTGGTGTCCCGCGAGTCCGGCGACAACCCGTTTGCGATCCGGGACGCGCTGCAGCGGACCATGTGGGAACGTGTCGGGTTGGTGCGAGACGACCCGGGCTTGCGTCGTGCGCTGGACACGATCGGCGCGCTCGAGGAGCGGATCTCCCGGGCCGGCGCGCCGGCCGACCCCCGGGCCAACCTGACGTGGCAGCAGGTCCTCGACGTGCAGAATCTGCTCGTGGCGGCGCGCCTCACGGCGACCGCCGCGCGGTACCGCACGGAGACGCGCGGGTCACACGCCCGCCGCGACTATCCGGCGCGGGACGACGCCCGCTGGCTCGTAAACATCCATCAGGCCGCGGGCCGCGAGCCGTGGCCCGAGCCGGTGCGCCTCTCCCGTCTCGCCCCCGGGGACGCCGAGCGCGTCGCGCCGGCGTAATCGAACCGATGCCCGCCGGCCGGACGGTGTCCATCCGCGTCAGGCGCTTCGACCCGGCGGCCGGCGGCCGGCGCCTGTGGCAGGCCTACGATGTCGACGCCGGCCCGATGATGAGCGTGCTGGATGCGCTCTTCTGGGTCCTTGAAAACGAGGACCCGACGCTCGCCTTCCGGTATTCGTGCCGGGCCGGCATGTGCGGCTCCTGCGCCATGGTCATCAACGGCCGCGAAGGCTTAGCCTGTGCGCGGCGTCTCGAGCGCCTGCGCGCGCCGGTAACCGTGGAACCCCTGCGATCGCTGCCGGTGATCAAGGACCTGCTCGTCGACCTGCGGCCGTTCTTTGAGAAATACCGCGCCGTTGACCCCTTCTACATCGGCCAAGCCGCCTCGGTATTCGATCCGGCGTCCGAACCGGCCGTGCTGCCGCGGGGCGACGCCGCGCGCGAGATCGTGGACCGGCAGATCGACTGCATCGCATGCGGCGCTTGCTACTCCGCCTGCCCGATTGTCTCCATCGTCCCCGAATTTCTGGGCCCGGCGGCGCTCAACCGTGCGTACACCGTCGCCGCCGATGCCAGGGACGCGGCCGGGGTCGAACGCCTCCACCGGGTGACGGCGGACGGCGGCGTCTTCGCCTGTCACAGCGTCGGTAACTGCGTCACCGTCTGCCCGGTCGGTGTGGATCCTCTGCTGTCGATCCAGTTGCTGAGAAAGGGCGCCGTCCATCGATAGGACGGTGACGCCCACGATGCGGGCCCGGCCGGCCCGTGGACGGCAGGCGTTCGCCTGGCACTACCTCCGTGTCAGCGGCGTGCTCATAGTCGCGCTCGTCTTCGTCCACCTGTTTGTCATGCATTACGCGTCGCTCCCCTCGGCGGCGACCGCAGCATTTGTGGGCGCGCGGTGGGCGGCCGCCGGCTGGCGTGCGTTCGACTGGATGCTCCTGCTGCTCGCCCTCACGCACGGGGTCGTCGGCGCGCACGCGATGTTGCGCGATGTCGCTCGGCGGCCGCTCAGCCGGACGGCGCTGGATGTCACGGCGGGTGCCGTGACCGCCGCCTTCCTCGGCCTCGGCACCGCAGTGATCCTGATGGCCGCACCGCCCGGCGATCGCGGCCCGCTGTCGTCGTACACCTGGATTCCGTCGCTCCTCACCGGCGGCCTGGTGACGATCGCGACGGCCGCCTACGTCGGCGTGCTCGCCGCCGGCGCGGCGCTGGGCATGCGGCTGGCGCGGCGGGACCCGATCGGCCGCTGGAACTATCCCGGGCAATGGATGTTTGCGATCAACCGGACCGCCGGCGCAGGTGTCCTCGGCTTTCTCCTCGTGCATGTGCTCGACGTCGCGCTGTTTCCGTTCGCCCCCGATCTGTACGATCGCACGGTGGCGGCCTACGCCATGCCGTACCTCATCCCCATGGAGGCCGGCCTCGTCGCGGCCGTCGTCTACCACGCCTTCGACGGCCTGAGACTGATGCTGCTCGAAGCGCTGGATCGGCGGGCATCGCGGATGGCGGCGCCGTCATTCATCGCGCTCGTGGTGCTGACGATCTCGCTGTCGTTGCCAGCCCTCGCGGTCCTCCTGGGCTGGCGCCCGTAGATGCACGCCGGCCTTGTTTCCGGCGTGGTCCTGATCACACGCGGCAGGTCTCGCCCCGGCCGGCCGAATTCCTTCGCCCCGAGGACGCGGCCGCTGCACAACGATGGCCCCGGCGCTGATCCTCAAGGATGGCCGGCCCGCGGCGGTCCTGGGCGCCTCCCGCGTCCGGCGATCATCAACACCACGGCGGTCACGGACAGTGGCTTCCAAACTCCTTGTACTGCCGCACCGGCGCCTGATGCATCTCTCTGGCGAGCCGGATCAATTTGCCGACCACCGCGTTGAAGAGCCGCTCGCCCTTGTCCGCGCTGGCGACGAGCGGGTTGCCCATGACCCCGGTGTGCAGCGCGGTATCGCGCCGGCGTTCGGCGTATTCCGCGAAGGATCGGAGGGCGTCGCTGTAGGGGTTTGGAAACACATCCGCGACCATCCGGCTGCGATCGATCAGATGCGGGCGCAGATAGAGTTGGAGCGAGGTCTCCCACTCGCCGCCGTGGCCGACCTGACCGTTGTCCGCCTCGGACCACGCGGCCATCTCGTCGCGGACGGCCTGCCAGTAGCTAAACGTGATCGGAAAGATGTTTTCCTCGCCGAGTTGGGTGGTTACGGCCCGGTTCGGCGCGGTGTTGCCGCCGTGGCCGTTGATGACCACGGTGCGCGGAAACCCATTGGCGTAGATGCTCCGAAGCACGTCGGCCAGCAGCGCCTGATAGGTCTCCAGCCTGAGACTGATCGTCCCCGGGAATCCCATGTTGTAGTGCGTGAACCCGCTCCACACCGGCGGCGCGACGAGCACGGGGAACTCCTCTACCCGCCGCGCGGCGGCCACGGCCATGTAGAATGGACCGGTGATGTCCACGTCCATCGGGCAGTGCGGCCCGTGCTGCTCAACCGAGCCCGTGGGCACGATGACGACCGGGTCGTGCGCCAACGCCTCCTCGAACTCGTGGCGCCAGAATTCCTGCCAGAGGACCTTTTTGCCGCTGCCGTCGTACGAGACGTTGAACATCCTCGGGTTCCCCCCTTTTGGCGCCAGCGCCCGCGCCCCGCGCCGCGCGACTTTCTTTGGCCTTGCGAGCCAAGCTCACGGCCCGGCGCACCGAGAACCCGCTCGACGGCCCCGTGACGCCCATGCGTTCACGGTCTCGGGCGTGCCGCCGCAGACGCCGACGCCCAGGCAGACTACTCCGGGCGACGACTCCTCCTGGTTCAGCGCCGGGTGGAGGGTCGAGAGGATCGTAGGGCCCGTGATCGTCCGATAGAATCTACGGCATGAGACCGTGATATAAACGGCTCCCGGGATGCACCACTCGGGCCGACTGAAACGAGGTTATCACGCCCGGATGAGGCGAGGTGACCTCCTCGACGGTATCCCCGGCAATGTTCTTGATGACGCCCAGCAGATCGCCGGCCCGCACACGCGTGCCGATAGGCACGAGCGCACTGAACACGCCTCCGCGACGCGCAACCACGCGAAAATCGCTCCGGAACACCTCGGGCGCCACCGGTAGCGTCCGCTCGGGAACGCCTTCGATGGCGCCCAGGTACCTCAAAATGTTTGTGATTCCTCGTAGGTGAAGCCGGACGTCTTCCTCCCGGCATGTACCGAGGTCGCCCGCCTCGCCGATCGCCGCGGGGATTCCGCACTTGCTCAACTCGCTGATCATCATGCCGCTGTGCCCGCGTTGCGGCCCCATCGCCCATATGAACGGCATGTCGAAGAGTTCCGCCATGTCCATGGAGCGCCGATCGACGTTCGCGTCGCCAGTTTCATAGCAAACACTGAACGGGTGAAGCGCCTGGGCAGCATCCCCTCCGTGAAGGTCAATCACGGCGTCCGCCCCTCGACGGATCGAGTCGAAGAGAAAGTGCGCCAGCACAAAGCTGGGCGAACCATGTGCGTCGCCGGGGAAGACGCGATTGATGTTTTGCCCGTCGATCGGGACGGCGAGGACGTCGGCTGCCTCAAATCCCAGCACGTTCACCACAGGGAACACGACGAGCGTGCCGCGGATGTCTGCCGGCTGCGTCTCCCGGGCGATTCTGGTGGCGGCTTCGATTCCCACGTACTCGGTTCCGTGCATCCCCGCCGTCATCGCCACGCGCGGCCCAGGCGTTCCACTATTGATGATCCAAACGGGCAATCTCATCACCGACACGGGCAATTCGAACATCTCGACGTACCCAAATGCCTTTTCGCCCGGACCGGCCGAGACTGGCCCGATGCGCACGGTCGGCATCGCTCCCTCCTCAGACAACGGCGTGTGCTGTGCGAACGGTTATTGGAGCGATACACGCTCCATGTAGAAGTACATCTGGACTGGGTTCAAGAGGAGACCCTTCACGCTGGCTCTCGCCGCACGCGCTTGGTTCATATGGTTGATGAACAGCCATGGCGCATCGTCATGAATGAGCCGATTGGCTTGGATGTAGGCTTGGGCGCGTTTGGCCTGGTCGGTACTGGTGCGTCCCTGCTGGATCAGCGTGTTGACTTGAGGGTTATCGTAGTGGGCGACGTTGTTGGTGACCGGCTTGTTCGTGCTCGGATCCCACGCGAACATCGCGCCCAGAAAGTTGTCGGGGTCCCCGCTATCTCCGATCCAGCCCCAGATGCCCAGTCCCGTCCACGGGCTGAATCGCAGTTTGTTCAGATATGCTCCCCATTCGTACTGCGTGACTTTTACGTTGACGCCAACCTTCGTGAGATACGATTGCACGGCCTCGCCGAGCTTGGCGCCCCCGATCGGATTGTAGGAGCGAGGGATGGAATACACCATCATGTCCGTGGAAAACCCGTTCCGGAATCCGGCCCCCTTGAGGAGCGCCTTCGCCTTTTGAGGATCGTACGGATAGGGCTGAACCGCCTTGTCGTATCCCCACAAGACCGGGGGCATGCCTTGACTGGCCGTCGTCGCACCACCGTACAGTCCTTTATTGATGGCGTCTTTGTCCACCGCGTAGTTGAGGGCTTGGCGCACGCGCTTGTCATTGAAGGGCGCAACATCGTTGGCCATGACGACCCCCAAGATCGTGAGCCCGGGCTGCTTATAGAGACGCAGGTCCGGGTTGCCGGTGATCTGATCGTAATCGCTAGAGGGCACATCACTCAGGATCTGCACCTCGTTCTGACGGAGCTTGAGCAACCGCGTCGTACTCTCCGGGACGATCTGAAAGATGATGCGATCGACTTTGGGCCGGCCTCGCCAGTACCCGGCATTCGCCTCGAGCGTTACGTGATCGTCCGCCACGTGTTCCACGAACTTGAACGGGCCCGTGCCGGATGGATGCCCGCCGGCATCGCAGTTGTACTGTTTGGTCGCCGTTGGGCTCATGATGCCCGTTTGCACCATGGCCAGGTTGGTGAGAAAGGGCGCGTTGGGTTGCGGTAACGTGAACTGCAGCGTGTAATCGTCCACAACCTTCATCGCGACAACGTTGCCCGCCTTTGTGGAGCCGAACGTGAAGTCGTCATACGTGCTGACGCCCTTGCGTCCGAGCACGTAACACGGGTTGTTCGGGTTGATGGCACGGTCGAGGTCCTCCGCCACCGTGCGCGCATTCATGGGAGTGCCATCGTGAAACGTGACGCTGCGTCGCAAGGCGAACGTATAGGTCTTGCCGTCTGGAGAGATCGTCCACTTCTGGGCAAGCCCGGGGCCGACAAGGCTCGATCCGGGCCGGGAGTCGACGATTCCATCGAAGATGGTGGAGACGACATAATCGGTGTCGGCACTCTGCCCCTGCTGCGGATCCAGCCCGGCGGGGTCAGCGTCAATCGCGATCACGAGCGTCTTGGGCTGCTGGCTCCACGCCGGAGCCCAAAAACCAAGGGACAGGAACCCTATGAGAACCGCCGTCAGTCCACTCCGGATCAACGTTCGGGGCCACTGACTCATGGGATCGCCTCCGACAGTCTGCCCTCTGAGCACGACCAGCCTCCGATTCTCAGCGGCTGTGCTGGACGCCTCCGTTTTATGCACCAATCCCCAAGAGCTCCGCTTGGACGGCGAGCATCACACGGACGTGCCGACACGAGCACCTATCAATTGGCCGCTCCCCCCTGTGTATGTCCTCACACGTACCTCATGATCGAATACGATACCGTCCCGCTCCCGCAGCGTTCCCCGCGCCTACGAGCGGCCGGCGCCCTCATCCCACCCTATGATGACGCCGTACGCAACCTGGCCCTCGCCCAACCGTTCTCGCAGCCGATCCGTGCCCATCATGCCTCTCCTCGGCCCCCCCGGTCCCGCGGCCACAAGCCGATCCCCTGCCCGCCTCGCGGATCCGACGCCGCCGCCGGCCCCGTGGGCGTCAGCGCCACCGCCTGGTTGCAACCCATGTAACGCGTCACCTCGATCTCGTACCCACGGCGTCGAAGGGCGTCGGCGACGGCCCCCGAGAGCGCCGGCTCTACATAGATCTTGCGCCCAGACTCGCTGTGAATCCGAGGCGCCGCCACGGCGTCCTGCAGCGACATGTCGAAGACGATGACGTTGAGCAACGTCTGAAAGACGGCGCTGATGAGCCGGCTCCCGCCCGAGGACCCGATCGCAATCCACGGGGTGTTGCCCCGATAGACAATCGTCGGGCTGCCGCCCCCCATGCGCTTCCCGGGCGCGATCGAATTATGGTAACCGCGAAGCGGGTTGAAGTGTCCCATGAAATTGTTGTAGAGGAATCCCAGTTCGGAGGTCATCACACCCGCGCCGGCAACGGACCCGATGGAGTGCGTAATGCTCACGACATTACCGGTGGTGTCGCAGGCCGAGACATGCGTGGTGTGCCCATCCGCCGGCGCACCGCCGCCGTGGCCCGTTTCGAGGGCGAACTCTTGGCGAGCAGCGCTGGCCCGCCGTTTCGACGTCAGCCACTGCACCGGCACGGTCACGAACGTGGGATCCGAGAGGTACGGCATGCAGTCGCCGAACGCCGTCCGCGTCGCCCACGCCACGGCTTCGAGATAGTCCGGCCCATTCCATGTCACGCCTGCCAGGTCGACTCGCTCGATCACGTTGAGCATCGTCAGGAGCACAACGCCGTGGCCTGGCGGCGGACTCGAGTACAGCGTAAGATCACGAAAACTGCCACGGATCGGTTCGATCGGCTGCACCTCATAGGCTGCGAGATCGCCCAGGGTGACGAACGCACCGTGCGCCTCGAAGTCCGCGGTCATGGTGCGCGCCACCTCGCCGCGGTACAATTCGTCCGGTCCGCCCCGCGCGATCCGCTCCAGCGTCCGGCCGTACTCGGGTTGCCGCAGGCGCTCTCCTACACGGGGGACGCGCCCACCCGGAAGATATCGCCCGCGCGCGGCTGCATCTCCGCTCAACTTGCGGAACACGTCCGGATACCCGGGCCGGTCGGGGCCTTCGAACGTATAGTAGGTCTCCAGGTACGGGTAGACAGGAAAGCCTTCCGTGGCGATTCCCGCCGCGGAATCCACGAGCTCCGACCACCCGAGTCGACCATCGCCCTGACGCAGCACAGCCTCCATCCCGCGCACGAACCCCGGCGTCATGATGGACGCGTACCCCAGCTGGTTGCGATCGCCCTCCACGAGGTACCGCCCGGCACGTTCACTGCGACCGAGGAAGCTCTCCTCGAAAATACCGGGGTCGGCACGTGAGCCAACTGCGACCGATGCATTGAAAAAGCGGGGAGCCGGCCATTCCTGCCGTACCAGCATCACGTGCGCCATTCCGGCCAGGCCGCAACCCAGCGGGTTCGTCACGCCCTGAACCATCGCCGCGGCGACGGCGGCCTCGATCGCCGTCCCGCCGCGGCCAAAGATCCGCTCGCCCGCCTCCGCCGCGAGCGGCTCAGGACACGCGATGGCGCCTGCTCTCATGTCTCACCCCTATTCGAGTCTGAGGCTGGGGTCAAGAACATCCCGCAGCAGATCTCCGACGACGTTGATGCTGAGCAAGGTCGCGCCAAGCACGGCTCCAGGCAAGACCCCAATCCACCAACTGCTCTGCAGGTATCCTCGCGCCGTTTCCAGCATGCTGCCCCACTCCGGGGCCGGAGGCTGCGCTCCCAGCCCCAGAAAGCTCAGCGAGGCGCCGATCAGGATGGCTGCGCCGTAGCCGAGGGACCCCAGGACGAACACAACATGGCGAACGTTAGGCAGGATATGCCGCCAGATCACGCGGGCTGCCGACGCGCCCACTCCTCGCGCGGCCTCGACATATTGGCTGTTCTTCACCCCAAGCGTCGCACCCCGCACCACCCGGCTGAAGGCGGGCGCCTGACCGATGCGCACCGCGATCATCGCGTTTGTCAGCCCAGGTCCGAGCAGCGTCACGACGATGAGCGCCAAGAGAATGCCCGGGAACGCCAAGAGGATGTCCACGCCTCGCATGAGGGCGTTGTCGAACCGGCCGCCGTAAAAACCGGCCGTGACGCCCGCACTCGTGCCCAGGCCAACGCTAATCGCCGTCGCCAAGAGAGCGTAGCCGAGCGAGGTGCGTGCTCCAAACACCACCCGCGTCAGGATGTCCCGGCCGAACTCGTCGGTTCCAAACGGGTGTGCCGTGCTGGGGGCTCCCAACACGGCCACCGGGTCCATCTGGTTCGGGTCGGATCTAGTGAATACGTCTGGTGCAACAGCCATCGCGATGATGACGACGAGGAAGCCCGCGGCGGCGATACTTGCCGTGCTCGCCCGTCGATACGTGCGTCGCACCCATCCACCGCGCGCCCGCCGTTCCCTGCGTGCCGGACGCCCCGCGATCGCGATGGTTGGGCGCATGCTCATCAACCGTAGTGGATGCGTGGATCCAGCCATGCGCAGAGTAGATCCGTAGACAGGTTCACGAGCGTGTAAATGACGGCGATCACCAGGACGACACCCTGCACAATCGGAAAGTCGCGTTGCAAGATCCCATCGACAATGAGCCGCCCCAATCCTTCGCGTGCGAAGACCGTCTCGGTGATGATTGCACCGCTCAACAGCGCGCCAAACTGCACCGTCGCGAGCGTCACGGCCGGCAGCAGGGCGTTGCGCAGTGCATGGCGCATCACGACCACGCCTTCCCGCAGGCCCTTCGCCCGCGCCACCCCCACGTACTCCTTGTGCAAGACCTCGAGCATGGCGCTGCGCAATAGACGGCCGATCGCTCCGGCAGGGTACCAGCCGAGCGTGAGCGCCGGCAGCACGAGCGCGCGTCCGCTCCCCTGTCCGGTGGCCGGAAACCACCCAAGTTCGACCGCAAAGAGGACAATGAACAGAATGCCCGTCCAGAAAGACGGCAGCGAGATGCCGACCACGGCGAACGCGGTCGCGAGCGCGTCCGCCCATCTGCCGCGATAGACGGCGGCGATGACCCCGGCCGGCACGCCGACCAGCACCCCAAAGAGCATCGCGGCGAGCGCTAGAGAGATGGTCGATGGCAACGCCCGGCGGAGATAGTCGATGACCGGCCGGCCCGACCGTAACGACCGGCCCAAGTTGCCGCGGACGAACCGCACGGCATCGCTCCCTAACTGCACGGGGAGCGGACGATCGAGCCCTAGACTATGACGAATCGCCTGCAACTGCGCGGCCGATACCGGGGCGTCGCCGACCATGAGCTGGGCCGGATCTCCCGGCACCAGGTGGATCATCAGTGACACCAGCACGAGCACACCGAGGATCACGCCGGCGCTGTGCCCCAGCCGGTAGACGATAAACGATGCCACGATCGGCCAGCCGCTCCCTTACCGCCAGCCGATCCCTAAGGCGCGAGCGACGTATCGTACAACCACGGGAAGAACCCGGTGGCGTCGAACCGGAGATCCTGCACCTTGGCCGACTCGAGCGAAACGTTGTCCCGCGTCGTGATCGGCAGCATGTACGCTTTCTCCATCGCGTACCGCTGCGCGTCAGCGTAGATCTGCTTACGCCTCTCGAGGTTCACCTCGGTCGCGCCGGCGTCAAAGAGCTTGTCGAGCTCCGGATCTTTGACGAAGGAAAAGTTGAACCCGCCGCCGCCAACATTCCGCGAGTGGAGAAACGCCGAAAGAACATCCGGGTCAGTCCGTGCGCCGGGAAGCGGCGACAGATTTGACTCACCCTTGCGCTGGTCTTCGTTCACCGTGAGCGCGTCATAAATCCCCACCTTGACGTCGATCCCAACACTCCGCAACTCCGCTTGGACGAGCTCGGGAATCCCATGCTCCCAGGCGTTGAACACGATCACGAGGGGTTGCCCGTCCTTGCGCCGGATGCCGTCCGGCCCGGGCTTCCAGCCCGCGGCGTCGAGGAGCGCCCGGGCCTTGACGGGGTCATAGTGATAGATTCCTGAAGCCTTGTCGTACCCCCAGGTCACCGGACTCAGCAAGGTGTACGCCGGCCGGTACGCGCCGTACGGCTGAAACGGGCCATAGACGACGCGCGCAATGAGATCCCGGTTGATGCCATATTCCATCGCTTGGCGGACGGCGAGGTCGTTCGTCGGCGGCTTCGTTACGTTGATCGCCCAGGAGTACGGTGAGCCCGGCGACAGGCCGACGATGGGCTTGAACCGCGCATCGTGCGCGAGTCGTTGAAAATCCTGCGGAGCTACCGCCGTCGTAACCTGGACTTCCCCGGTCTCCAGCGCATTGACCCGCGTCGATGGTTCGGGGATGATCCGGAAGATGACGCGATCCAAATAGGCGGGGCCCTGGTGCTTGAAGAGCGGTGAGGGCCACCCGTAGTCGGGATTGCGCTCCAGGATGACCCGGTCGTTCGGTATCCATTGCACAAAGCGGAATGGCCCCGAGCCAACGGGATGCTGCCCAAAATCCTGGTCTCCCACCTTACGGACACCCGCGGGGGATACCATCCGATAAAAGAGGCTCGCGGCATCGAGAAACGGGGCCCACGGAGCCTTCAGATGAATGGCCACGGTTGACGCGTTGACGACGTCCGCCGCATCGTAGAACCCCATTGCACATCCGCCGCATCGCGTGCCGAGTGCGGGGTTGTGCGTCCGGTCGAAGTTGAACTTCACGGCAGCGGCGTCCAGCGGCGACCCATCGTGAAATTTCACACCGGAGCGCAAATGAAACGTATACACTTTGCCGTCGGGGGACACGGACCAGGAGGTCGCGAGCCACGCCTTGATCGTGTTATCTTTCGGATCACGCACCACGAGCGGATCGAAGATTTGGAAGAAAACGATCTGCGCAGGCCGCAAGCCCGACAAATTGGGGTCGAGCTTGTCCGGACTCCCGTCCAGCGAGTAGACGAGTGTGCCGCCGCGGTGCGGTGCCGCCGCGGTGAATCCGGCCTGCGGAAGGGCTGCGACCGCGACCAGCGCGAGGCCGAGCAACATTCGCCTCATCAGCGTCCCCCTTGTCTTCGTACCGGTCTCCGATCACTGCCTCGACATGCTTCGCTGTTCACTTGCACTCTCGGCATTCTCCCCGAATTGGGCGAGGACATCCGCGCGGCCTCGCCGGATGTGCTGCGTGATGAGGTCCTCCGCTGTCGCCGCATTGCCGGCCACGATCGCGTCGAGAATCCCGCGGTGTTGCTCAAGCGCCACCCGCTGTCGGCCTTCTCCTCGGATGCTCCGATACGCCAGTCTCCGGACATCAACACTCATCAGCTCGTACATGTTCCGCAGGCGCGTGTTGCCGGCGGCTTCCAGCACGAGCCGGTGAAATTGCCGGTTGTACTCGACGGACTCTTCGATCGGGATACCGTGCGTGGCGAACCGCTCCTCGGTCCGCCTTTGGAGATCGCCCACCGCGGCCAGCACGGCGTCGCTATGCCGCTCCGCAGCGCGCCGAGCCGCCAGCCGTTCCAAATACTCGCGCAGATCATAGAGCTCGATGACGTCAGCCCGCTGCAGCCGCCGGACTTCCGGCGTACGATGAGCATCCGCGACGATGAATCCCTCTGCCTGCAAGCGTCTCAGCGCCTCGCGTATGGGAGTCTTGCTGACGCCGAGTTGGGCTACAAGCTTGTCCTCCTGGATTCGCGTTCCTTCCGGGAGCTGATTCGTGGCGATGGCCTCAATAAGGCGCGCGTATACTTGATCGCCGAGGCGCCGCGACGAGACCGGCTCAAGCGTCGTTCGTTTCACGGATTCCGGCCTCCATGCTGCATGGCCATAGGGTCTGGTTCGCCCCTCCGATAGCAAACCTTAGCACCGCAGTACCGCTTGAAGGGACTCGCCCCGCCTTGTCAACTCACATTTGATATCTTATATTTCTAATATCATACTCCAAATATGGTCGCAAGCGCAGAGAGGTGATCGGCTCGTGCATCTTGGCGAGGTCAGTTGGACGGTAGCCCGAACCGCAATCGCAGAACGCGGAACCGCGATTGTGCCTCTAGGATCGATCGAAGAGCACGGCCCCCACGCGCCGATGGGGGACTACATGATCATCGATGCGATAGCGCGGCGCACCGCGGACGCCACGGGCGACCTGATGGTCCCCACGCTGCCATTTGGCTACTCCGAATACTTCCGCCAGTATCCCGGCACGATCACGGTGCATCCTCAAACCCTGCGTGCGGTGGTCAACGATACCATCAACTGCCTCCTGCGCCACGGAGTGCGCCGCATCGTCATCTTCAACGGTCATGCAGGCAACGCCCCGATCTTGGAACTCCTGGCGCGCCGCGTGCGGCGCCACATCGGGCTACTCATCCCAATCGTGTCGCCACTGCAGGTGATCCAAAATCCCACACTCATCAAGCAGGTGTATGGAGACACCGTTCAACTCGGGCACGGGGGCGAACCCGTGGGGTCGCTCATGATGGCGCTGCGGCCGGAATTGGTCCACCTCGATCAGGCCGGGGCCTTCGGGCGAAAGCAGATGTTCGGGATGCCCACGGATGGTCTCGGCGCCATCTTGTTCCGCAACGCCCGTGTGGCTCTCCCCCTGGACATGCGCGACATCACCCCCGAGACCGGGAGTCTCAGCGACCCGTCGCCGGCAAGCGCGCAGCGCGGCGAAGCGTTGCTCAACTACGCCGTGGGGTTTTGCACGGAATTCATGCGTTGGTTTCACACCGTCGATCCTTGGATGGAACCCGACGCGGCCGCTCCAGGTAAAGGGGGATGACACCCATGGACGTTCCCGGTCAGACACCCGCCGTAGGACAACTTGGGTTTCGAGGCATCCGGACGGTTCGTCGCCCTCCTCGCAACCTCATTGATCAACTCGCGGAATACGCACCACCGGACCTCTCAGATGCCATGAACGCGGCGCACACGATCGATCCCCGCATTCGGCCGCTCTATCCCCTACGGCAACGCGTCGCGGGTCCGGCCGTAACCGTGGCAGTACCCCGCGGCGCCTTTAACATCATCAAATTTGGCATGCAGCAAACCCACCCCGGCGATGTCATGGTGATCAATGCCTGGGGGATCTGCGCATTCGCGGTCTGGGGCGGTAACGTGAGCAAGGGCATGCAGCGGCGCGGCGTGGCTGCGGCCGTGATCGACGGAGCCGCGCGCGATCCAGAGGAGGCCGAGAACGTGGGGTTCCCCGTGTTTGCCCGCGCCCAAGCCACGGCGACGCCGCCGCTCGACGGCCCGGGCGAGGTCAATGTCCCCGTCGCCTGCGGCGGCGTCGTGGTGAATCCAGGCGACATCATCGTGGCCGACGCGAACGGGATCGTGGCCATCCCGCCGGCAGCGGCAGCCTGGGTGCTGCGCCAGGTGACCGAGCTGAAACAGCGACACGCGAAGCTTCAAGCGATCCTGGAGCGCGGTGAGGTTACCGGGATCGACGCCATTGTCGATTCGCTGGGGAAGCAAGGATTCGCCGTCGATGGCGAAGGGACCGCCCGGCGTTGACCGGTGACGGGTTGGAGGTGAACGATGGCCGAGTCTGATCTGCGGGACCGTGGGCTCGCGATCCGCAAGCAACTCTGGCCCGACCGAGAGGGCGGTATTGCTCACTTTCGTGCGCTCGATCCCGCGTTTGCCGATTTCATCCTGGAGCACGGCTACGGCGAGATCTACGGTGATCCGACGCTCGATCTCCAAACACGGAGTCTTCTGACGTGCGCGGCGCTCGCGGTCTTGGGACGAGCGGCCGGCCTCGAGTCGCATCTCCGCGGTGCCCTCAACATCGGGATCACGCCGCAAAAGCTAATCGCCATGTTGAAACAAATGGGACTGTACGCAGGCTTCGCCACGATCAATGAGGCATTCCGCATCCTCAAGATCCTGCTCGACGAACGAAACTGCCCAACCTCGTGATGGTGACCAAGCGCGCGGCTCAGGGTCCCCGATCGAATCGTTGGTCAGATCGCTCGCAACCGGCAAGGGAGGGAGCGCCATGAGCAGAGCGTGGGTCTTGTGTGGGGTATGGTTGCTGGCGTTATCGGTGTCCTTCACGGCCGCGACCGCGGCGCCGCATGAGGGAGGCACTCTAGTTTACGCTCTTCGCGATGAGCCCGATCGCCTCGATCCGAACCTGTCAGGGCTCCGACCGTCCCAGATCGTGTTCTTCCAGATCTTCGACCCGTTGATCGTCAGAGACAAACGAGACCAGAGCTTCAAACCTTGGCTCGCGACCGCATGGAACGTCTCCCCCGACGGCAAGGTTTACACGTTCACGCTGCGCTCGGGCGTAAAATTCCAGGATGGCACGGCATTTGATGCGGCCGCGGTCAAGTTCAATTTCGACCGCACCCATGATCCAAAGCTGGCAAGTCGGTGCGGCGGATGTGCCGTCGGATTTTACGATCATGCCGCCGTCGTGGATGCTCGTACCGTGAAAATTTACCTCAAACGGCCGTGGGCACCCTTCCTCGATGCCGTGAGCCTCTACTACCGCATGGTGTCGCCCACGGCCGTGAAGCGCTATGGTGACCAGGATTTCGGGCGACACCCCGTCGGGACCGGTCCATTCCAATTCGTCGAGTGGGTCCCTAACGATCACATTACGCTGGAGCGCTACTCGGCGTACGGGTGGCCGGCACCGATCTTGCACCACAGCGGGCCCGCGTATTTGGAACGTGTAACGTTCCGCATGCTGCCCGAAGACGGCACGCGCGTTGCGGCGTTGGAGAATGGAGAGGCGCAGGTGATTGATAACGCGCCCGCGCAGGATTTCGATCGGCTCACCAAGAGCCCGCGGTTTAAGGCGCTCATCGGCTTCGTTCCCGGGGTGCCGTTCGACTTCGCCGTCAACGTCACCATGCCCCCAACAAACGAGCTCGCGGTGCGACAGGCGATGAGTTATGGGCTCGATCGGCCAACGATCGTGAAGACGGTGTTCGGGCCGTTTGAAAAAGTGGGGGCGTTCCTGCCGGCGTACGGACTGCTCACGCCGTACACATACGGGTACGATAAGACGGCGGGCTTGTATCACTACGATCCGGCCAAGGCGCGCGCATTGCTCGACAGGGCAGGTTGGAAGGTCGGACCGGATGGGATCAGACAAAAGGATGGACGGCGCTTGACGATTCCTATTGGCTCCTGGGAGCACGGCGTGCCTGAGATCATGCAGGCGCAACTGAAGCAGATCGGCATTGATGTCAAGCTCTTCATTGCGACGGGGGCCGCCATTCAGACGGTGAACGAGAATCAACGCAAGGCGGTCACCCTGATGTCGCCGCTCCCGGCGCCCCGCAGCGATCCCGACATCATTAGCGCCTTTCTCCATTCTCGGAATGTCGGCGGAGGAGGGTTCAACTTCTCCTTTGTGAAGGATCCCGCCTTGGATCGCCTCTTGGACGAGCAGGCTGTCGAGGTCAACAGCGCCAAGCGCGTGCAGATCCTCTCAGCAGTGCAGCACATGGTCATGGAGAAAGCCTACATGGTGGCCGTCTACGATTGGGACAACATTTCGCTCAAGTCGGCAAACGTGAACGATTTGGAGTTCGACAATATCGGGTTTTTCCCATGGCTGTACGACGCATCGCTTGCCCGTTAGCGAGGATCCGCTGATGGCGGATACGGAGGAAACCCTCCACAGGGGCCTCGCCGCAGATTGGCGCGCCCGCCTCCGAGAGTGGCCGCTGCCGCTCCCGAGGTTCTCCCTGGACCTTCATCGATCCGTCCTGCTCATCATCGACATGCAGTACGGCTCCGTCGATCCGGACCACGGCGTGGGACCGTACCTGCGAGTGCACCGGCCCGAGGTCGCCGACTATTACTATGGATGCGTGCACACCCGTGTCGTACCCAACATCCAACGGCTGCAATCCGTGTTCCGTCGTACCGCGCGGCCGATCGTCTACCTCACCATCGGGTTCACGAGACCAGACCGGAGCGACGGGCTCCCCCTGCTTCGCCAGATCGATGACGATTTGGCGGCGCTGATGGCCCGCGGACCGCTCGTTCGACATGGGAGTCGGGCGAGTACGATCGTTGAAGCCATCGCGCCCATCGATGGCGAAACGGTCATCAACAAGACGTCGATGGGAGCGTTCAACTCGACCGCGATCGACCAGATGCTGCGCAACATGAACGTCACGACCGTGATCGCAACGGGAGTGTCGACCGAATGCTGCGTAGCAACCACGGCACGGGACGCTGCCGATCGCGGCTATCATGTGCTTCTCGTAGAAGACGCGTGTACGGCCGTGACGCCCTACCTTCAGGAGAGCAGTCTCGTAACTTTTGCGGCAATGTTCGGACGGGTCGCCAGCACTGAGGACACGATCCGCGAGCTCACCGTTGGGACGCGGTGACCGATGGTTCGCTTCATCCTGCACCGGGTACTCCAGTCGATCCTCGTCGTATTTGGAGTCCTGGTCATTGTCTTCCTCATGGTACATCTCGTCCCGGGCGACCCGGCCCAGGTGTTGTTCGGAGACGCGCCGGTACCTAAGGCACAGGTGGAAGAGGTACGGCACGCGCTCGGCCTCGATCAACCGCTCCCCTTCCAGCTGGCTCGGTATCTGCACGGTGCCGCAAGGGGTGACCTGGGCCGGTCGCTCAAGACGGATCGCCCCGTGGCGAGCGATCTCGCCCGGGCAATTCCGTCCACAGCGGAACTCGCCATTGCCGCCATGGCGCTCGCGGTGGCGGGTGGTGTCTTCTTTGGCATCGTCTCCGCTTCGTCGCGCAATACGTGGCTGGACAGCGGCGTCTCGATCCTCGCCCTGTTAGGGATTTCGTTCCCGACCTTCTGGACCGGCTTACTCCTCATCTGGCTCTTCAGTGTCAGGCTCGAGTGGTTCCCTATTACCGGTCAGCATTCGCTCCGGCATTTGGTTCTGCCCGCGGTCACTCTCGGCTGGTACGCGGGCGCGATCCTGGCACGACTGGTGCGTAGCGGAATGCTGGAGGTCCTCGGCCAAGACTACATCCGAACTGCGTGGGCAAAGGGGGTCACGAAGCGGCGGATCCTCGCCTGGCATGCCTTGCGCAACGGACTGATTCCCGTCATCACCGTGGCCAGCGTGCAGTTCGGCACGCTCTTGGGCGGCGCCGTCGTCGTAGAAACGGTCTTCGCGAGGGATGGCGTGGGCCGTATGCTGGTCCTCGCGATCTTGCAGAAGGACTTTCCCGAAGTCCAAGGCGCGGTGCTCATCCTGGCGCTCGCATACAGCTTCAGCAATCTGCTCGCCGATCTCTTCTACGGCTTCATCGATCCGCGCGTCCGTTACGGGTAGGCACGGTGGCCATTGCGCTCTCGCGAACGCAGATGCAGCGCGGTCGATGGTCGCGCGTGGTGCCGTTCTTGCAACGCCTGAGCCCGGCGGCGAAGCTGAGCCTGGTGATCGTGTTCTGCCTCTCGCTCCCGCTGATCGCGCCAAGGTGGCTCGCACCGTACGACCCTACCGCCGTAGCGCCGAGTGAGATCTTTCAACCACCGTCCGCGCGACATTGGCTGGGCACCGATCAGTTCGGCCGAGACATTCTCAGCCGGCTCATCTATGGCGCCCGCAATTCGCTGACCCTCGGTCTCGTGTCCGTCTCACTATCGGTTTTGATCAGCGTGCCGCTGGGACTGGCCGCGGGGTACTATCGAGGCCCGCTCGATGCGGTTACGATGCGGGTCGTAGACATCGTCATGGCGTTTCCCGGGATCCTGCTCGCGCTTGTCGTCATTGCAATCCTCGGTCCCGGGCTGACAAATGCCATGATTGCGGTGGGTATCGGCGAAGCGCCGGCCTATACGCGGGTCGTTCGTGGCTCGACTCTCGTGGTCCGAGAACAATCCTACATCGAAGCTGCCCGTGCGATTGGGACGCGTGACTACCGGATCATTAAGGACTACGTATTCCCGAACGTCATTCAGGCCCTCATCGTGATCGCAACGGTCGGGTTCGCCGTTGCGATCGTCATCGGTTCGTCGCTGGGCTTCCTGGGCCTTGGTGCGCAACCGCCCGCCGCGGAATGGGGCACGATGGTCAGCGACGGACGCAACTACCTACGGACAGAGTGGTGGATCTCCGCCTTTCCCGGCGCCACCATCGGCATGGTGGTTCTCGCAATTAACGTACTCGGCGATGCGCTCCGGGATATTCTTGACCCACGGTTGCGGTGAATCACGGCGAAAGACCCCCATACGACCCCGTGTTCCGGCCTTGGCACCGAAACACGATTGACCCATTCCATCCGTTCCTTGAGGCGCTTTAGCGCTACTATGTCTGCCGGCTGATCCCAAGGTGCCGGCACGTCTTGGCGACACTATCGGTTACCTCGTCGATGTGCCGAAACCAGCCCAATCGTCGGCGTCCGGCCCCATGGGCACCCCGATGGGTGAGTCGAGAATGTGCGATGCGGTCACGGGCAAATGGTATCATGGAGGTGGCGCGTTGCCATGGACCCAGCTCGGACGCGCGGAGATCCGGACGCCATGAGTACCACCGACTGGACTCGCCTGTTGGATGAAGTGCTTGAAAAGCGGAGCCGCTTTGCGTGGTACGAAGCGTTGGGCGACCTGAGCCTTCTCTCGCACGTCCCAACGTCGATGGCGGAGCAATGGGCCGACCTGACAGCCCTCGATAGAGCGCGGCGCTTGTGCGCCTCTCTCGACGGCTGCCTCGTCCTCCTGCGCAACGTGCCCGCCACCCAGTATTATGCCGCCTTGTCGGATCCACCACCGTCCACGTACGGCGATATGGCGCGCATTCTCAGAGACACGATCGATAACCTTACGGCCGCGCGTGAAGCACGGAAGCCGGCGCCCCCCGCGCCGCCAAAGCGCCGGAAGCGGCGCGTTGCGCGATCATGATCGAGCGATGGTGGAGCCGCCTTCCGCGATGATGAGCATGGCGGGTCCCTGAAGCACCGCAGGAATGGTCCTCCCAACCCCGGGAGGACAGATGTCGGGGTTCGTGTCTGGGTCAACGCGGGACAGGAGAGTGTTCTCCTTTCGTTCCGTTCTTTCTCGGCATTATGTCTCCGACCGTAGTCTTGCACTCGCCGGCGTCGTCGGACCGATCTTGTTCTGGGCTGTCCTCGTCATCCTGGGACAATCTCAGTTTGCGTACAATCCGTATGCGTCCGACATCAGCCTGCTCGCCTTGGGTACCAGCGGATGGATCCAGACGGTAAATTTCGTCGTGTTTGGACTGCTGAGTGCCGCTTTTCAAATCGGCCTACAGCGGGCCGTTGCTCCCGGCCATCTGTGGGGCCTGATCAATATCCTGGCGGTCGGGTGCGGCCTTGCGCTGACGGCCATTGCGATATTTCCAACGGACCGCACCGGAACATGGACCCTCCACGGAGTGATTCATCTCGGTGTAGTCGCTGCGCTCGGGGTACTTCTGCCATCGAGCTGCTTGGCGACCGCGGCGAAGGTGAAGTCCAACCACGCATGGCACGGCTATGCTCGATTCAGCGTGGCGGTCGGCATGTTAACTGGTATGCTGACCGTTGTCCTATTGGTACCTGGTATGAAAATGGCGGTGCCTTTTCACGCGTGAGCGGTAGGAGCACCACCGCTCTGTTATGGTGAGACCATCCGGGTGAGGGGCACCTGGGAGCACGCAGGACGGGCAGGCCGCTCACGTACCATGAGCTGCGAGCTCGTATTAGTAGTTGGCCGCCCCTGCGACTGGCCCGGATGCGCTGCGAGCGCGGATCCGTTGGTGTCGTGTTACCCGCCGGGCTCCCGATCAAGATGGGCGGGATGCGCTTGCGGCATATCGGATTGGACGTGCACCGCGAATTCGCTCAGGTGGCTGTATGGAAAGATGGACAGGTCAGCCACCGCGGCCGTATTCCGACGACTCCGGAAGCGCTGCATGCTTTTGCGCGCACCTTAACGCCGAGCGATCAAGTCGCCTTGGAAGCCACCTGCAACACCTATGCCATTGCGCGGCTGCTCGAGCAGTACGTCGCACGGGTGGTCGTCTCCAATCCGCGGCGCACACGTGCCATCGCTGAGGCGAAGATCAAAACCGACAAGGTCGATGCTGAGGTGCTGGTCCGGTTGTTAGCGGGTGGATGGTTGCCCGAGGTCTGGCTCCCGGACAACGACACGCAGACGCTCCGGCAACGGGTCGCACATCGTGCACGGCTGATCCAGCAGCAGACCCGGCTCAAAAATCGTGTCCATGCCATCTTGCAGCGGAATCTCGTGTTGGGGTGCCCCCGGAGCGATCTGTTCGGCAAAGGTGGCCTGCAATGGCTAACCGCGCAGGCCATGCCCTTGCTCCCCTCACATGAACAGCAGACGATACACGCGACTTTACGTGAGCTGGCGTTAATCGCGGAGGAATTGCATGTGGCGGAGGCTCCTCTTGCGGCTGTGGCGCTGCAACGACGGGACGTGTGCCATCTGTTGACGATCCCTGGCGTCGACGCGACTGTGGCACTTGCTCTCGTGGCCGCAATCGGCGACGTCCACCGCTTTTCATCTCCGGTGAAGCTCGTCGGCTACTTGGGGCTGGATCCTCGAGTGCGTCAGTCCGGCGCGCAACCAGCATCGTACGGTCCCATCACTAAGCAAGGTCGGGCCCATGCCCGGGGAGCGCTTGCCGAAGCAGCATGGGTGGCAGTGAAGACACCTGGTCCGCTACGGGCATTCTATCAACGTGTTCGCGCCCGGCGCGGGCCGCACATCGCCGTCATCGCTGTCGCACGAAAGCTGGCGGTTCTCGCCTGGCATCTCCTCACGCGCGAAGAAGACTACGCGTTCGCTCGTCCATCGCTGACGGCAAATAAGCTACGGAAACTGGAGTTGCGCGCTGGTGCGCCAGCCCACCGCGGTCGTCGGGGTGCGACTCACGCCTATAACCTGAAGGAAACTCGCCGGCGGGAGCGGGCCCTGGGCATCCAGGCCGAGCGCGCCTATCAGCAGCTCACGGCCCACTGGCAGCCCCGACCCCAAAGCACGGACGCGAGTGCCCCAAGTGGGAAGCGACGATAAGACGCCGAAGCGTCAGCCTGTGCGGCGGAGGTCGCATTCCCCGACTCCGCTCTTTGGCTCGGGGGTCACCCGCGTCCAACTCCATTCTACATCTCGCCCGCCTCCTCGCAGCAGCAGGGTCTTGACATTTTCATCCGTGGTCTGGAGCGGTGCGTGGCGCGCCTCACATCCGTGGCTCGGACTCTACGAACGGATCGTGTTTGCGCTGCCCTCGGCCTGGATGGAGATCCTCGCGCTTCGCCTCTTAAGACTCTCTGCGCGCAGATCTTCGAAGTCTAAGCCTCCGCAAGCAGGAGCGCTCCTGAGGTGAATAGGTAGAAGCGGAGCCGGGCCTCGGGCGAGAGGACTTGCTCCCGCTCTTGGCCGTGCCGACCGCGTCCGCGAGCCGGGACGAGCCGGCCCCTATCCGGCCATCGCCACCGTCACCAGCAGCGCGCAATCGTCGACGGCCCGCGCCGTATGCGGCACACCCGCATCGAGGGCAATCAGCTCGCCGGCGCGCGCCTCGGTATCGCCGGCGCTGGTCGAGAGCCGGAAGATCCCCCGCAAGACCTGGATCGTGACCGGTCCGGCGGCATGATGCTCGTCCAAGGCCGCGCCCTGCCGCAGGACGACGAGGGTCACCCTGATCGGCCCTTCCTTCACCAGGGTCTTTGCCGCGCGGCCGGTCCCCGAGGGCGACCCCTGCTCCCGAAGAGCGTCGATCTCGGACGCCATATCGAACCGCAACAGCGCGCCCTGCAACTGATGGGTGCGCAGGTACGCCGGGACGTGCTCGTCCGCCTCCATCCCATCCATCTCCGTGTGCCCCCGTCCGTCTCGTCGCCGGATCGTCATGGCCATTGTGGCCAATCAGCTTGCACTCATCCTTGCGGTCGCGCAACCGCCGGCTGGCTGGCTGACCGCCCGTCCTACCGGGTGTTGATCGTGGGTGATCCTGCGCGGTCGAGCAGCGACGACGGCGCCTTGCCGCGTCGCTCGCGACCCCAGGTGCCAACCGCACTTCCTGCGGCCCTCTGCGAACTTGTGTAACCGCTGCTCCGGTCCTCGCGGAGATTGACGCGAGGCGGTTCGCGATGCGCCACCCGTCGATAGACGTATGCGCTCGCTATCAGCAGGACGACGGCGAGCGTGATGTACGGCAGACCGCGCTGCGCACGGGTCTCCAGGGCCGTTCGCCGCGCCCGCAACTCGCGCGCGTCGCGCCCGATCGCCTCCCGGACAGTGACCAGGGACGCCAGCTCGTCCCGCGTCTCGGGTGCGAGCAGCGATCCTGGGCCCATCAGACACCCCTCCGTCTGAGCGGCACGATGGCTACTTGATTCCGAGGATCTCGACTTTCGCCCACCGTGCCTCCTCGGCAGCGAGCCGGAGCAGGCCGGCGAGCCGCCGCCGGACCCGCCGCAGCTGCCGCAGCGCGGCGAACAGCGCGATCGCCGCGACAACGGCCAGGCCCACGAACCCAGCCAGCGCTGCCGCCCACGGCGGGAGGATGAGCGACAGCGCGAGCACGATGGTCGCCATCGCCAGGCCGACCGCGAACACCGCGAAGGCCAGGGCGGCGCCCAGCCACACGGCGCTGACCACGATATCCCCGAGCATCAACCGGACCTCGCGGCCGGCCGCGAGCCGGTACGCCGCAAGCATAATCCGGAGATGCGAGAGCAGGCGCTTCAGGATCGCCGAGGTGGACTCACTCCCGGGAGTGTCCTTCGGACGGATCCCCGACCGTTGCCCGTTCCCGTCAGCCGGCCGATGCTGAAACATCGCCGCCGCCTCTCCGCGAGTCCGCCCGATCAGGCTCGTTGGGGCCGCCCGACCGCTTCGGGCGACGCACCCGCAGGTATGGATCGGCGCCCGGACGATGAAATCCACGTGAAGCGTAGCAAGACACGCACGCGCTGTCTGTGCAATTCTGCACGCCGGGCTTCGCGCCCGCACCCAGCCGGCAGCAGATCCTTGACCGCGATGAGCCGCGCGAACTCGCGCCGGCCAAATCCGCGCGGCTCGGTCGTGCCACGCGCTCACGCAGCGCGGACACGCCGTGGGCCACGCGGGCGTCGGGCCGGCTACCGCCTCCCGGCCTGTGCGGCGTGGCCTTTCCGGCTCCCCGAGAGCGCATGCGTGCCCCACGGGGCCCAGGCTTCCTCGACAACATCGAGATCGCCCGTCAGCTCGTCAATTTCCCACCGGCACCCCTTCCCCTCCCGCCACGCCCGAAGCCCGAGGCGCGCCTTCCCGACCTTGAGGTTCGTCAACTTGACGGAGGGCAGCCAGTCGGGCAGCGTGGGCGTGACGTACAGCCGGCCAGCCGGCGCGTCCGCCCTCAAGCCGAGGATCGCCTGGATGACGTGAAAGATGCTGCCGGCCGCCCAGGCCTGGGGGATGTTCGCGCCGACGTATTGCACGGGGAAGGTCGCCGGCGCGCGGCGTAATCCCGCGAACAGCTCGGGAAGGCGATACCCCTTAAAGCACCCGGCGGCGTCGAACAGGGCGCGGCTGATCCGGTTCGTGGCGTCGACGAACCCGTAGCGCTTGCACCCCAACGCGATAATCCCATTGTCGTGCGGCCAGACGGCGCCGCGCTGATAGCTGTACGGATTGTATGCGGGGTTGCGTTCCGACAGGGTGCGAATGCCCCACCCGCTCCACATGTCCGCCGCGAGCAGCCGGCGCGCCACCCGCCGGGCGCGCTCGGGGCTGACGAGGCCGCTCCACAGCAACTGCCCCGCGTTCGACGCGATCGTCCGAATGGGGCGCTTGTCCGGGTCCAGACCGAACGCGTACGATCCGAGGTCGTCGCACCAGAAGGCGTCCTCGAAACGGCGCCGCAGCGCGGCCGCCTGCCGGCGGAGCGCCGCCGCGCGCGCCGCCTCGCCGAGCGCCTCAAACACTTCGGCCATGCGGAGCTTCGCGTCGAACACGTACCCCTGCAGCTCGCACAGCGCCTTGGGCTGCTTCACCTGCGTGCCGTCGGCGTACACGACGGCGTCGCCCGAGTCCTTCCACCCCATGTTTTCGTATCCTTGGGTGCTCCGCGTCTTGTATTCCTGGAATCCATCGCCGTCCAGGTCCCCGTAGCGGTCGATCCATTCCAGGCAGCGCACCGCCGCATCGCGGTAGCGGCGGAGCAGCGCGTCGTCGCCCAGCCATTTCCACGCTTCATGGAGCGCGATCAGATACAGGATGGTCGCGTCGGCGGTGCCGTAGTAGGGCGAGTGTGGGGTCGCCTTGAAGTGCGCGAGCTCGCCCACGCGGAGCTCGTGCAGAATCTTCCCCGGTTGAGCGTCGCGCCAGTCGTCGATCTTGGTCGCCTGATAGTGCGCAAGTTTCTTGAGCGTCCCGAGCGCGAACTGCGGGTGCACGATCATGTTTTGCAGGCTCACGAGCAGGCTATCCCGGCCAAACACCGCGACGAACCACGGGATGCCGGCCGCCGGGAACCACACATCGGGCGCAAAGTCCCGCTCGGACAGACGCAGCGCGCCCATGTCTTCGACCGACTGCGCGAACGCACGGGTGACGTGTTCGTTCGGCGACGCGAAGCGGGTCGCGTGCTGCTCCCAGAGCATCTGGAGTTCCGCCAGCCTGGCGCCAGGCCCCGCCGAGCGGCGCGCGCGGCGCGGGCGGACTATCGGCCGGCCGCCGCCGGACGCCGCATAGACGATGCAGGCATGCCAGGAGGCGTTCGGCTTCACGGCCACGTCGAACACGATCCGGCCGTTGGCGTGGCCCGGGGAGGAGTCGGCCTCGGCGATCCGGCAGGTGAGCCGGCGCTCGAAATCACCGTGCGCATAACGGTTCACCAGCTCTCGCCGCCGCTTGTCCCAGACGCTGGTGGTCCCGCCCCGCCGCACGAAGGTGTGCGCCTTCACCTCGAACAAGTCGGCGAAATCCGATCGCACGGCCACATCGAGCACGAACCGCACGGGTGAGGTCGCATAGGAAGTGATGTCGAGGTCTTCCCGGACGCCGTCGGCCACGGTGCGCGTGATCAGGAGCCCCACGTCGTGGGCGGCGATCTCTCCGCTCTCGGTGATGACGTGCGGGTTCGCCATTTCGATGCGCGCCGCGTAATAACTGACTTCGGACGACGTGAGCAAGTCCCACGGCTGCCCGCTGATGAACAACCGGTAGAAACTCATCAGGCGGGTGTCGTCGGCGAACAAGCCGAGCTCGCTGTCCGTGTCGACTTCGCCGCGAAGATCGGTCACCAGGAACATGCCGCCCTGATTGATTGTCAACACGGGCGGGCCCACCTTGACTTCGACGGGCATGCGTCACCTCCCAGCTGCCAGGATGCGCGGTGAGGACGGGCGGGGTCTGTTCCGCATCTCCCCGGGCGAGCCTGCTGCATCGTCACGAGAGCGCAGCGTTGTTGACGCCGTCGGTGCGCGTCCGGGAGGGAACGGACACCCCGGCCGGCCACACCGCCGTGACGCGTGCGGCGGGCGGCTGGAGCAACGCGACATTTACCCGGCGGCTGCCGACTCCTTCAAGAGCGCCGCGAGCTCAGGCGGTTCGAGCACATCGTCGTGCACCAGAGCGTCCGCGGTCCGATCGAGGGTCGGGCGGTGGACTCGCAGCAGGGCGGCGGCCTGCGCGGCTTACCCGCTGCCCCGGAGCGCGCCCCCGCCCCCGCCGGAGGCCGCCATCGCGGCCGGGACCGGCTGGGCTGACGTCCATTGGGCCGCTCGGACCGGCGCCGCAAGCACGCGGCGGTATGCCGCCTCGTAGCCATCCGCCATCCGTTCCACCGAGAACCGCTGCGCAACGTGGGCGCGGCAGGCGCGCCGGTCGAGTGCACCGACCTTCGAGACCGCCGCGATCATCTCGGCCATGGATCGGCAGACGATCCCGGTGCGTCCATCCGCCACCACCTCGGGCACCGATCCGTGGCGCATCGCGATGACCGGCGTGCCGCACGCCATCGCTTCAACCATCGTGATCCCGAATGGCTCGGGCCAGTTGATGGGGAAGAGATACGCATACGCATTTCCCAGAAACGCATCCTTCTGCACCTCGTCAATCTCGCCCACGAACTCCACCAGCGGGTCTCGGAGCAGCGGCTGGATCTTCGCGGCGAAATACGCGGCGTCGACCGGATCGATCTTCGCGGCGATGCGCAACGGCATGCCGACCGCGCGCGCGATGGCGATCGCCCGGTCGGCGCACTTTTCCGGCGAGATCCGCCCGAGAAACGCCAGGTAGCCCCCGGGACGGTCCCGCAAGGTAAAGTGCCGCAGATCGATCCCGTTGTAGACGGTGGCCAACCACCGGGCGTGGGGCAACGGGCGCCGTTGCGCCTCGCTGATCGAAACGAGGGGCATCTCGGCGAACTCCGCGTAGACGCCCGGAAGCTCCGGCAGATCGAGGCGTCCGTGCAACGTGGTCACCACCGGCGTCCGGGTCGCGCGGGCGAGCGGGAAGGCGACGTAATCGAGGTGGTTGTGAATGAGATCGAACTCCCCGGCGCGATCGCTCACCTTCCCCAGTTCGATCGTGGTGTACGCCAGCGGGTCTCGCACTCTCGGGTCCAAGCGGAGCCCCCGCGGGCAGCACGCCACCAACTCGGCCTTGGTCGTCGAGTCCCCGCTGGCAAACAGCACGACCTCGTGCCCGCGCCGGACGAGTTCCTCCGTGACCCCGGAGACGATGCGCTCCGTGCCGCCGTAACCATCCGGCGGAACCCGTTCGGCCAGTGGCGCCACCTGGGCGATCCGCATGCGTCCTCGCCTCGTCATGACGTCGCGCCGGCCCCATGCTCGCCGCACAGACCGGCATATGCTCCGGAGACCTGCGCCACACTTGTGCGCAAGGCCCGGTGAGGTGCAGCGCGGCTTCGGCCTGCGCCTAGCTGCTCATTCCGAGGGCCTGTTTCGTGGGCCCTACCGAAAGTATGAACGCCCCCAGGATGCGCCGTCTGTGACACTTTGCACACCGGGCCACGGCCGGTGCGGCTCCAGAAGCCGCTCGTTACCGGTCGTCGCGCGGGGGCATCGGTCCGGACGACGGCCCCTCGGTACTGTCGCTCATCTCGGACGCCTCCACCGCCTCGGCGGTCGGCGTCAGTTCGGCCTTGGTCGCTTCCCACTCGGCCAGAAGTTCCTCCTCGTCGGCAAAGGCGCGGGCGGAGACGGTCCGGTGGCGGCTGTCTCGCCTGACGATGACCCCAAACGCATGGTCAAGAGCAGCCCAGTCCTCAGCATCGATCTCGTCTCGCTCCACGGTGTCGTTCGCCTCGATCTGCTCCCTGAGACGCTGCACGACATCGGCGCCGTCTCGCAACAACCCGGCCCAAACCGTGTCCTCGAGATCGATCGTCTCGGCATCGGCGTCTTCCTCGGCCATCGTGCACAGGAGATCGGCGAGCGGTGGCGCGAGCTCGTGCCTTGTGGCCATCGTCGGCCCTCCCTGGCGTCTGCGTGGCCGAACCGATGGCCGCCGGCTAGAACGGCCACCGCGTTCGCTTCCTGGGCACCGTCTCTTCCCGCGTGGCACCCTCCGCACGCCGCTCGGCGAGGGCCGGTTGGACCGGCTCGATGTCTTCAGGGGCAACGCGGTCCGGGTCCGAACGGGAAGCCTCGGCCCTGGTCACCTCAATGACGGCCACCTTCTCCAGGCGGACGCGGATGTCTCTGAGATCCCGCGACAGCGTATCGAGGTGAGCGCGCATGTCGGCGAGGGCGGGTTGATCGTGGTCGTAGGCTGTCGCCTTCAGCTGCGTCAACTCCTCGTCCTTCGCGCGCACGACGGTGTCGCGGCCGCGGAGCTGTCCTCGTATGACCGCGCGGTCGGCAACGCCCAACAACCACAGCAGCACCAGCGCCCCGCCGACGGCCGCCATCGCCCCAAGGTACGTCACCGACGCGCCCCGCAGGCCCGGAACGGCGAGTGGAATCGGCGAGTGCCAGCGCGATACGTTCGCCAGCGCAACGGCCACATCGGCGAGCAGCAAGAGCACGAGAAGCACCGTGTTCCCCACAAGAATCCCCTCCCTTTTGCTCCTCCAGCACGGCGGTCCACCCGCGAGAAGCGGCTGGCCCATGGCGCTCTCCCGTCTTAGGATCCCCGTCCCGTCCGTCGTGCGAGGAGGTCTCGTCCACCGAGGCCACCCGCATCAGTCGTCCGCGACATCGGAGGTCCCCACTTGCGTTGTACACGTTCATCGGCGGCCCGTCTGTGCAAAAGTACACACGGCGTCACGCGCACGAGCCTGCGGCGGCGGCGCCGGTCGCGTTCCGCCGCATGACCGCTCACGCGGTCTCGCACCCCACCTTGGACGGCTGGACCCGGCGAAGACGGCTTAATGCTTCACCGGCAGGCGCCCTTGGAGATCTTACGCCTGGAACGGGCCCGGCTCCGCGATGAGCGTGCGCGCCTCATCCACACAAACGCGGTCCGGCCGCCCGGGCGCGATCACGCCACGCGTGCGGTGCAGCCCGTCGCCGGTGCCGTTCTTGCGCGGGCGCAAGGACGGCATGCGCGCCGCGTGCTAGCGTGGAAGCCGGTGGTGGACAACCCCCGTAACCACGGAGGAGAGGAGATCCGTATGCTACGCAGAGCGAAAGCGTTGGGCGGGTACAAACTGCGCGCCCGCGACGGCGACATCGGCAAGGTGAACGAGTTCTACTTCGACGACGCGAGCTGGGCGGTGCGCTATCTCGTGGCCGACACAGGGAACTGGCTGAGCGGCCGGTTGGTGCTCATTTCGCCGCATGCGCTGGATTCAGCCAACGACGACGGCAAGATCATCCCGGTGGATCTCACCAAGAAGCAGATTGAGGACAGCCCGTCCCTGGACACCGACCGGCCGGTGTCCCGGCGCTACGAGTCGAGTTATTTTCGCTACTACGGATGGCCGATGTACTGGTACGGCCCATATATGTGGGGGCCGACCGGCTACCCCGCGCGCGATCGCGGAACATCGCCGGAGCCCGCGCGCCATGAGGACACCGACGATCCGCATCTGCGCAGCACCCGCGATGTGAGCGGCCATCATCTCCATGCGCAGGACGGCGAGATCGGCCATGTCGAGGATTTTGTCATCGACGACGAGACGTGGGCGATCCGCTACCTGGTGATCGATACTCGAAACTGGTGGCCGGGGAAAAAGATCCTGGTCTCGCCGCACTGGATCGACCGCGTCAGCTGGTCCGATGCACAAGTCGTGATCAATCTGCCGCGCGAAACGATCAAACAGGCACCGGCGTACACGGAAGGCGCTCTCATCTCGCGCGCGTACGAGGCGGCATTGCACCGACATTACCATCGCGAGGGGTATTGGGCCGGCGCGCCCGCTGGCCAAAATGAACAAGACGCTGATGGAAGCGTGCACGCGCGCGCGTAGGGCGCCGCGCTGGACGTTCGGACCGCGTGGGCATGGCGGCGCCGAGCCCCCGCGGCGGACACCGGCGTCGTCGCAGGCCGCCGGCCCGTCGCTTCGATCTACTCGCCGAGCCTCGGGGTGGCGCCGGGGAGATCATTCAGGACGACGGTCAGGAGCGCGTTGTACACTCGCAGGCCGCCGTTGTAGTCCAGGAACCCGAGTTTCTTGAATCGATTCATAAAGAAACTCACCCGTTCCCGCGTCGTGCCGATCATGCTCGCCAACGTCTCCTGGCTGATCTTCGGCACCACCTCGACCCGCTGGGCCTTGCCGAAGTGCGCCAGCAGGAGCAGGGCCCGCGCCAGCCGTTTCTCGGCGGAATTGAAGAGGTGGTCGACCAGATCCGCCTCCAGGCGGATGGTTCGCGTCAGCATATGCCGGAGAAAAAAGTCCGAGAACCGGGGATTGCCGTGGAGCATGCGCAGAATCGTCTTCTTGGCGATCCGCCACACGGTACAGTCCACCATCGCGGTCGCCGTCGCCATCACATGCCTCTGCCCCACCAGACACCCTTCGCCGAAAAAGTCGCCCGCCTCGAGAATCGCCACGACGGCCTCCTTCCCGTGCCGGGACACGACGCTGAGCTTGACCTGTCCGGTCCGCACGTAAAAGACCGCGGTGGCCGCATCTCCCTGCTCGCAGATGACGCGCTGCGGGCGGTATTCGCGCGCCGTCACGCCGGCCGCGCGGGCAAAGAGCACCTCGGGATCAAGCGCCTGACGCCGTCCCGGTCCTCTCCGTGTCATGGCGGCCCCCCCCCGCCCGCGACGCATCCCGCCGCGCGCAACCCTCGGCTGCGGCAGGCCCCCTCGTAGCGCCACGCCCCCCGAAGCGCATCGCGCACTTCGGCGACGGGCTCCCTTTGCCGGCGATGCTGGACCCTAGTGTACCATAGGCGCACACCCGACATTGCTGTGTTTGCAGCATGTGCACCCCCTGCCGGACGGCCGTCCGCCCGCCGCCACGGCTCTGGGGGTGCCCCTCATCGCGCGCTCCGTCCTCTGCCCAGTACGATCTTCGCGGCCTCGGCGCCGTGCTCTGCCGTCAAGCCCGGCTCGCAGGTCACGACCGATCCGGGCGCCGGCGCGCCGACCGGGCCACCCCGATGATCGTGCCATCCACGGCAGATCATGGGACGCACGGATCGGTCCAGACCAGTCTCGGATCTCCGGCGGATCCTCGAAGTGCTCCCGCGCGTAGGCCGTCGCGGCGTCGATCAGCCGTCGGCAGTCCTCGATCAACGCCTGCGCGCGGCCGCCCAGCCGCGTCGTACGCCGCAGCGCTTCGGCGCACAGATGGTAACGACTCATCCCGTTCAACGACACCATCTGGAACGGGGTCGTCGTCGTCCCCTGCTCCATAAAACCGCGCACGTGGAACCGCTCCGTGTCCGGCCGGCCATGCACGATCTCGTGAATTGCCCGTTGGTACCCGTGAAAGGCAAACACCACCGGCCGGTCCCGGGTGAAGAGCGTGACGAAGGCCGCGTCCGTCATGCCGTGAGGATGCACCTCCGGCGGAAAGAGGACCATCAGATCCACCACATTGACGACCCGGACGTTGAGGTCGGGCGCATGCCGCCGCAGCCACCAGGCCGCCGCCACCGCCTCCAGCGTTGGCGCGTCTCCTGCGGCGGCGAGCACCACGTCCGGCTCTCCTCCGCCGTCGCAGCTCGCCCACGACCAGACGGAGGCGCCGCGCCGGCAGTGCTCGATCGCCGCGGCCATGTCTAGCCATTGCAGCTGCGGCTGCTTGTCGATGACGATGAGGTTCACGTAGTTGCGGCTCCGGAAGCAATGATCGGCGACCGAGAGCAGACAGTTGGCGTCCGGCGGCAGGTAGATCCGCGCGACGGTCCCGCGCTTGGACAGGATCACGTCAATCAGGCCCGGTCCTTGATGGCTAAACCCGTTGTGGTCCTGCCGCCAGCAGGTGGACGTGAGCAGGATGTTGAGCGAGGCGATCGGTTTCCGCCAGGAGAGCTTGCTCGCTCCTTCGAGCCACTTGACATGTTGCACCGCCATGGACGCGGATACCATGGCAAACGCCTCGTAGGTGGCGAACAACCCGTGGCGACCGGTCAAGAGATACCCTTCGAGCCAGCCCTGACACAGGTGCTCGCTCAGCACCTCCATCACCCGCCCGTCGGGCGAGACGTGGTCGTCGATCGGGATGGTCGTTCCCACGAGGCAGCGGTTCTCCGCCTGGAACACATCGTCCAGACGGTTCGAATTGGTCTCGTCGGGACAAAACAGCCGAAAGTTCCCCTGCGCGCGGGTCCGCGCATAGAGGTCCCGCATCAGGGCACCGAGCCGCCGGGTGGACTCATGGCGTTCGGTGGCGGGCTGCGGCACCGTGATCGCGTACTCCCGGAAATCCGGCAGATCCAGGGGGACCAGGAGCGCGCCGCCGTTGGCATGGGGATTGGCGCTCATCCGGCGATCGCCCGCCGGCGCCAGGTCGGCGAGCTCGGGGACGAGCCGTCCCCGCTGGTCAAACAACGTCTCCGGGTGGTAGCTGCGCATCCATGCCTCGAGCATCGCGAGCTGCGCGGGGTTCGATTTGACGTCAGCGAGGGGGACCTGGTGGGCGCGGAACGTGCCCTCGACGGGCAGGCCATGGAGCTCCTTCGGCCCGGTCCAGCCCTTGGGCGTCCGCAGGACGATGGCGGGCCAGCGCGGCCGCCCCGAGAACCCATGCGCCCGGGCCTCGGTCTGGATCACGCGGATCGTGGCGTAACACGCGTCCAACGCGGCCGCAAACCTCTGATGCATGCGAAGCGCATCGTCCCCTTCGACGAAGTGCACCTCGTACCCGTTCCCTTCGATCACCGCGCGAACGTCGTCATCGCCGGCACGGCCCAGGACCGTCGGTCCGCTGATCTTATAACCGTTCAGGTGCAGAATCGGAAGTACGGCACCGTCGCGCTGCGGGTTGAGGAAGCTGATTCCCTTCCAGGACCCCGCAAGCGGGCCCGTTTCCGCCTCACCGTCTCCTATCACCGCGGCAACCATCAACTCTGGGTTGTCGAACGCCGCCCCGAACGCGTGCATGAGCACGTAGCCGAGTTCCCCCCCCTCGTGAATGGAACCAGGGGTCGGGACGCTGACGTGGCTGGGGATGCCGCCCGGGGTCGAGAACTGGCGGAACAGGCGCCGCAGGCCGGCCGTGTCCATGGAGACCTCGGGATAGACCTCCGAGTACGTGCCTTCCAGATACACGTTGGCTACGATGGCCGGGCCGCCGTGCCCGGGCCCGGTGAGGAAGATCATGTTCACATCGTGCTCGGTGATCAACCGGTTCAGGTGCGCGTAGATGAAATTGAGGCCGGGGGACGTCCCCCAGTGCCCGAGCAATCGGGGCTTGATGTGCTCGGGGCGGAGCGGATCCCGCAAGAGCGGGTTGTCCTGCAGATAGATTTCTCCCACCGTGAGGTAGTTGGCAGCGTGCCAGTACCGATTCATCCTGTCGAGGCGCTCGGCCGATAACGGCCCGGGGACCGTCACCCCTTCTTCGCGCGATTCCGGCGCACCGTCCTTGACGGCACTGGAAATGGTGGCGTCAAAGTGATACCCCATGAGTCCCTCCTCGCAGGGATGAGTCGTACAGGGCACCTTGAGGCTGGACGAGCCGGTGTTGATCGTCAAGGGATGGCGATTGCACCGCCCGTCATCATCGCGCGACCTCAACGGCAAGATGGCGATGACGGTTCCCGGGGCGCAGCGATGCTTGCTGATTGTCCTGAACCGGCCGGTATGTCTTGGCCTTCGTGCCACCCAGGCAGCGACGTGCTTCCCGTGATCAGCTTGCCGCTCCGCTCCCGCGTAAAGTAGGCCCAGGCCCATTCGCGCAGGACCATCAAGCGATTGCGGAACCCCACGAGGAGCAGAATGTGGACGAACAGCCATACCGCCCAGGCGATGACGCCCGAAAGGTGCCCCCGGCCGAAATCGGCGACCGCGGCCTTTCGCCCGATGGCGGCCAGGGTCCCCTTGTTGACATACCGGAACGACACGCGGGGGCGCCCTTGCACGTCACGGCAGATGTTCTCCGCGGCGGCCTTCCCTTGCTGCATCGCGACGGCCGCGAGCCCTGGAAGCGGATGTCCGTCGTCGGCAAGCAACACCGCGAGATCTCCGATGATGAAGACCTCGGGATGATCGGGGAGACTCAAGTCATGCGCCACGAAGACCCGTCCGGCGCGATCGACCTTGTCGCTCAGCAAAACGCCCAATGGCGATGCGGCCACACCGGTGGCCCAGAGCGTGACCGAGGATGGGAAGGACACGTCGCCGGCTCGGACGCCGTCCAGCTCGACCCCGGTCACGAAGGTGGAGGTTCGGACCTCGACGCCCAGCTTCCGCAGTTGCTCCTCCGTCTTGCGTGAGAGGTCTTCCGGAAACGACGGCAGGACCCGCGGCCCTCCTTCGAGGAGGAAAATCCTGGCGCGCGTGGGATCAATCAGTCTAAAATCCTTCGCCAACGCCCGGCGAGCCATGTCTGCCAGGGCCCCGGCGAGCTCCACGCCGGTCGGGCCGCCGCCGACGACCACAAAATTGATGGGCTCTCGTTGCGGATCCGACGGCGCCGGCCGATGCGTGGGACGCATGAACGCGTCTCGCTCCGCCAGCTCAAAGACCAGGAGGACTCGCCGCCGGATCTCCAGCGCGTCTTCAATGGTCTTGAGGCCCGGAGCCAGCCGCTCCCACGCCGCGTGCCCAAAATACGAGTGCCGCGCGCCGGTGGCCACGATCAGATAGTCATACCCTACCTCGACGTCGGTCATCTTGACCCGGCGCGCCCCGAGATCGAATCCCGTGACCTCTCCGAGCACCACTTCGACATTCCGATGACGGTGTAGGACGGCGCGAAGGGGCGCGGCGATTTGCCCCGGGGAAAGCACGGTCGTCGCGACCTGATACAGCAACGGTTGAAAGGTATGATGATTCGTCCGGTCGATCACGGTAATCCGGACAGGATGCCTGGCGAGGGCTTGGGCCGCAGACAGACCGCCGAAGCCGCCCCCGACAATGACAACCGTCCTCTGCTCAGCCCGCAGCGACGCGTCTCCCATCGATACGTGCGCCCTCACGTGCTCTTTCGGTGTGATCTCGGCGCTTCGCGTCCTCCAGATCCACCCCTCGCTCAGTTCCAGGGCCCCAGTGGGTCAGAACGATGGTCACGCGCCTGCCACGTGCCACAGTGTCGCCCGACCCGACGACCCCTATCTTACTGCGGTCCAGCCGAATCCAGCCCAACGTGGCGGGTATCCCTCGGTGGCGGCGGCGACGGTCCGCCCCTGCAGCGTGAACGCCAGGACCTTCGTGGTGCTGGTCCCGAGGTCGACGCCGACAACGACGCCGGGGCCGCTCATGCCGGCTCGGGGACCGGTTAACCGCAGATTCAGAACGTGCGGCGCAGCGATCCCCACGGGGACTTTGTCCTCGATTGCCTGCTGAGCCACGATGTCACCTCCGCTGGCGGTGCCTTCAACGACGCCACCGTGTCAATCGCGTCGAGTCGGCCGTCACCGGCTCGCCGAGGGCGGCACGCTGCCGGGGGGCGCCCTCCTGATCGAGAAAATGTCACTTTCTACTGTAAAGGGCATGGCGGACTCCGTCATTGCGTCCGCGCAAAGACGGCATGCTCGCGCGATGCTAGACTGACACGGTAGATTCCCGCCGGCTCTGCCCGGCTGAGCTGCTGCGCGGTCAGGCTTTACGCTGTATCCTGGGTCCGCCCAGAGCCGCGAGATGTACCGGCAGTTGCAAGAGGTGACCGCCGAAGCGAAACTAGCCGGCCTGGTCGTGGTGGTATGGTCGCATCCCCGCGGCTCGGGTGTGAGCCCAGCGGGGGAAACAGCGATCGATGTCGTTGCGTACGCCGCGCACATTGCGGCCCAGCTAGGAGCGCACATCATCAAAATCAAACCCCCCGCCGCCCATCTCGGGAGACCGACGCCACGAAGATCTATGCAACCGAGTGGAGCGGTGGCTGACCGCGGCCGGGCGGACGGCATCGCCCGCCCCGATCCGACCGTCGTCGTCATCTTTGGCGCCGGTGGGGATCTCACGTGGCGGAAGCTGGTCCCGGCGCTCTACAAACTGTTTCTCGACGGGTGGCTGCCGAAACGCTTCGCGCTTATCGGCGTCGACCGAAAGCCGATGCGGGACGACGCGTTTCGGAAGCACCTGCTCGAGGGCGTCGACCGATTCTCTCGCCGTGGGCACGCCGTGCGAGCATCGTGGAAGGCGTTCACCGCGCACGTCTCGTTGCTCGCCGCGGACGTTGCCGATCCCCACGGCGGCTCAGCACTTGCCGGCCGGCTCAACGCGCAGGACGCCGCCTGGCAGACCAAGGCGAATCGGATCTTCTACCTCGCCACGCCGCCGGCGGCCGTCGGGACGATCGCCTGGCACCTGAGCGCGGCCGGACTGTCCCGCGGCGATCCGCGCGCCCGGATCGTGGTGGAGAAACCCTACGGGCGGGACCTGGCCTCCGCCCGCGCCCTCACGCGCACGCTGACCCAGGCGTTCGACGAGCGGCAGATCTACCGGATCGATCACTACCTCGGCAAGGAGACGGTCCAGAACATCCTGGCCCTGCGCTTCGCGAACGCCCTCTTCGAGCCGATCTGGAACCGGCGGTACATCGACCACGTTCAGATGAGCGTCGCCGAGGTGGTGGGGGTCGAGCACCGGGGCGGCTACTACGATCACGCCGGGGCGCTGCGGGACATGGTGCAGAATCACCTGCTCCAGCTCCTGTGCCTAATCGCGATGGAGCCGCCCGTCTCGTTTCAGGCCGACGAGATCCGCGGCAAGAAGGTGGACGTCCTCCACGCGATCCGCCGCGTCCGCCCATCACAGGTCTCCCGGATCGCGGTCCGCGGCCAGTACGGGCCCGGCACGATCGCGGGTACGCGCGTGCCCGGCTATCGCCGCGAACCCGACGTAGCGCCGCGCTCCCGGACGGAGACGTTCGCGGCGCTCAAGTGCTTCGTGGACAACTGGCGCTGGCAGGACGTTCCGTTCTACCTACGCACGGGCAAACGCCTCCCGGCCAAGGCATCGGAGGTATGGGTTCAGTTTCGGCCTGCGCCCCATCAGCCGTTTCCCGCCTCGGCTCTGCAGCGCTCGCAGCCGAACCGTCTCGTGCTTCGGATCCAGCCGTCGGAGGGGATCCTGCTCCGGTTCCAAGCCAAGCAGCCCGGGCTGATCATGCATCTAGATCCGGTCGACATGCGCTTCACCTACGAGCAGGCGTTCCGCGCCCCCTCCCCCGAGGCCTATGAGACGCTCCTGCTCGACGTGATGTGCGGAGATGCGACCCTCTTCATGCGAGACGATCAGGTGGACGCCGCCTGGTCGGTCGTCGCTCCCATCCTGGAGGCGTGGCAGGCGACCCGGTCGCCGGCGTTTCCCAATTATGCGGCGGGGAGCTGGGGCCCGGACGCGGCCGATGCGCTCATGGCGCGGGACGGACGCCGGTGGCTGGGCCCCACGACAGGACGGCGCGGATTTTGCGCGAAGGGAGACAAAGACGCAACAAGCTGATCACTCGAGGCGAGGGATGGCACATCCCGAGATCCGGCTCGCCCGGATCTTGGTCCCGACCGACTTTTCGGCCGACGCAGAGCTCGCCTATCCTTGGGCCCACTCGATGAGCCACGCGTTCAAAGCAGAAGTGATCTTCCTCCACGTCATTGATCAGGACGTCACCGCGCTGACTCCCATGAGCATGCCCCCGATGCCGTCGGCCGAGGAAGAGATCATGGAACGGGTCCGTCTGGAAGCGATGGACCTCTTGTCGCGCCTAAGCACCGAGTTCCCTCAGGCGCGCACGCTGATCCGCGACGGGGCTCCGCGGGCCATGATCGTCGACGTCGCTTCAGAAACGGATGCCCACCTCATTGTCATGGGGACGCACGGCCGGACCGGCCTGGCCCACGCAGCCTTCGGAAGCGTCGCCGAGTACGTGATCCAGCACAGCAAGGTCCCTGTGCTCGCGATTCGCCGGGTTCACATCAAGCCGCCGCGCTGATTGCACGGCCTCAGGTCGCGCGCGTCGCTACCCCGAACTGCGATCACCAAATTGACGAGGGACGTCAGGCCCCCCTGCGGTGACCGCGGTGAGCCGGCCACCGTTGCGCGATCCGTCATCTGCAAGCACATACCGGACGGAATACTCAGAGCCCCAGCCGTTGGGGACACGCCAATCATCGGGTGGGTCCAGCCAGTTTGTGCCATCAACCCAGATGCAGTAGAGGACTCGGCCAGGCGGAAGATTGTGACATTTTATACAGATGGCGTCGTTTGACGCGGCTACACTTTTCCTGAAGTTTGATCCGGGCCAGTCACCACGCGTTCAGGATAGTCCCAGGCAGAACTCCCACGTGAGGGAGGCCGTTCTGATGTGGCAGATGTGTTTGCGAACGCGTCTGGAGATCAGCCCCGGCGACCGCGTTTTCCTGATTTATGAGCATGCCGATGAGCTACCGGACCTCGCTGTACCGTTCATCAAAGATGGTTTGGCGAAGAAGGAGTGCTGCGTGTATGTCGCTGACGACCCGCCAGTACGGACCACCAACGCGCTCGCCGAGAGAGGCGTGGATGTTGACCGTGAAGCCAAGCGCGGGGCCTTGATGTTGTTGAGCCGGCCTGCGCACAGCGCCCCGCCGCCGTCTGGTGCCGCGAAGATGATGGAACGCATCCTCCGGAGCGTCCGCGCCGCCGACGGTTTTGCGGGCGTCCGGTTGGCGCTGGAATTGACCCCGGCGGGCGGGATGGAGATCGGGAACGATCTCCTTGTGCAGCATAACTCCCTATTCGACGTCACCTGTGTTCCCGGGACCCTCACCTCCGTCTGCATGTATCGGAGAAACCGATTTCATCCCTCAACGCTCCACGATCTCGTGCACAGCCGCACGAAGGTGGTTGCGGGCGACGACGTCTACCTGAACCTCTGCGCGTTGTTCCAAGGTCTTGATCGAGCGGGTCGAGACGTCTTATTACAATCGGCGCGCGCGCGCCGCGTACGGCGCGGAGAGTTCTTCTTCCACCAGGGGGACCGCGCGGATCATGTCTACGTGCTCACGCGCGGAATGGTGAAACTCGTCCGCACAGACCCTGAGGGCCGCAGCGTGATTCCCCACATCGCTCTACCCTCGGAGCCATTCGGACATGTAAGCATCCTTGGAGGGGAGACTCAACTTATCGCCGCCCAGGCCCTCGAGGATGCGCGGGCGCTCGTCTGGGACGCCTCGACGATTCGTCACATGATCACACGTCATCCATCCGTTTCCTCGAACGTGGTTCGTTTGATGACGGAACGAGTCGTCGAAAGCTGGAACTACGCTCACGACGTTGCAACAGAGCGATCGGATCGGCGCATCGGGCGACTCTTGCTCCAACTCGCGCAGACCGTGGGACGCACGGCCCAGACGCGTAACGCCGTCGAACTGTCGCTCTCTCACCAAGATCTGGCAGAGATGGCGAGCACCACGCAGTTTACCGTCAGCCGGGTCCTGTCCGGCTGGAAGCGCCAGAACATCGTTGACGTGGGCCGTGAGCGGATCGTCGTGCTGGATCGGCAGCGCCTCCGGGCTGCCGTCGGGGCACGCTCGTAGTCGCGCGAGGCCACGGATCCGCATAGGCGCCACGCTCATGCCTCGACCGCGCACGGCTGGCACGAGACACGCGACGGCCCGCGTTCGGCTCCGTACCATGGGCGACGCACGATTGAAAGTCGGTCACGAACACGCGGGACACCGGCTTGGGGATGGACGTGGCCGACCTCGTCACTGACACAATACCGCGAGCAAGGCCGGGCTCAGCGTGCTGACCAAGACGCTCGCGCAGGAAGCCGCGCCGCATGGCGTGCGCGTTCTTGCCCTCGCCCCGGGGGCGATTCAGACGCCCATCAACCGGGACGTCTGGGACGATCCCAAGCGGCTCGCCAACCTGCTGAGCAAGATCCCCCTTGGCGGATGGGCCAGCCTGAGGAGATCGCCCGGATGGCGGTGGTGTCGGTCTCCGACGTCGCGAGTGCCAGCGGCGGTATGACCAAATGACCGAACCTTCAAGGCCCATTCGGCCGGGCATCTCATACCAGCGGGATGCGATCTGGAACGTCCGGGATCTGCGACTGTTTGAGACGCTCACGCCTCGACAGCTTCGCAAACTCACGCCGCTGTTTGAGGAACGTCACTACCGGCAGGGGGAGGTCCTGTTCACCGCCGGCGAGACGGCGGAGCGGCTCTATTTCGTCAAGGAAGGAGCCGTCAAGGTCAGCGTCAGCTCGCGCGAAGGCGACGAGCATGTTTTGGATATTTTCAAGCCGGGGGACACCTTTGGCGAACTCTTCGTCACCGACGGTCACCAGCGAACGGCCACGGCCCAGGCGCTGTCGACCGTGGTTGTCAGGACGCTGACTGAGGACGCGTTCAAGCGTTTGATGCAGATGCTCCCGGACGTGTGTCATTATTTCGTGCGCTGCCTCGTCGAGGATCAACGACGCACCCTCGTGCGTATGGAAGCGGTGCTGCACATGGACGCGGGGTCTCGCTTGTTGACGTTTCTGCTGGACTTGGCGGAACGTTGCGGCCGCCGGACAGACGGTTACTCAACATTGATGCCGGGCCGATTCACGCAGGAGGAGCTCGCCCGCATGGTCGGCCTCAATCGGACCACGGTGACGCTGCTTATCAATGCGTACCGCCGGAAGGGCGTCCTCGGCGGTCGACGGAACATCCTTCTGATCCATCCTGCGCGTGCACGCGCGTGGCTGCGTCGGGCTGGACTCGCGCCCGTCTAATATCCGCCGCCTTGGAGAACACAGCGGCCGCGCAGGTCCTCGCAGCGGGTTGTGGGGGCCGGCCCTGACATGGGCCTGGTGCTCGCGGTCTGCCCAAGCAGCGCCGTCAAGGCCGGCAGCGCGAGGACCTCTTCTCGGAGGAGCGCGTCCGCAATGCGATCGAGCGCCGCGCGATGCGCCCGGAGCAACTCCGCGGCATGGGCGTGGGCCTCTGAGATCAATCGGGCCGTCTCCTGATCAATCCGGTCCGCCGTGACCTCGCCGTAATTGCGCGCCATTCCAAACGGCGCCGCCGGCGCCTGAGGAAGCTCAAGAGCAAGGAGGCCCACCTCCGGACTCATCCCCCACCGTGCGACCATCTGTCGAGCAAGCGCCGTCGCCTGCCGAAGATCGTCCTCCGCTCCGGTCGTCCCCTCATGAAACACCAGCTCTTCCGCCGCGTGGCCGCCCATCAACACCACGAGTCGCGTGAACAGGTAGGTTCGCGAATAGTTGTGGTGGTCCGCAAGCGCGATCTGCTGGGTCGCGCCGAGCGAGCGCCCGCGCGGGACAATGCTGACCTTACGAATGGGATCGGCCGCGGGCGAGAGGATGGCCGCCAGCGCGTGACCGGTCTCGTGGTAGGCGACAACACGCCGTTCGTCCTCGCCCATCCTCATCCCCGTCAGCCCGCCCATGACGATCCGGTCCTGCGCGCTTCCGAAATCTTCCATGCAGACCTGGGTTGTACGCCGGTGCGCGGCGGCGATCGCGGCCTCGTTGACGAGGTTGGCGAGGTCCGCCCCTGAAAACCCGACGGTCCCGCGCGCAACCACGCCGAGGTCCACGTCCGGGGCCAGCGGAATCTGCCGGGTATGGATCCGAAGGATCGACTCCCGCCCCGAGCGGTCCGGCAGCTCCACCATCACCTGCCGATCGAACCGGCCGGGGCGCAGCAACGCCGGATCCAGCACATCGGGCCGGTTGGTGGCGGCAAGAACGATCACGCCCTTTGTCGGTTCAAAGCCATCCAGCTCCCCGAGAAGTTGATTGAGAGTCTGCTCGCGCTCCTCATTGCCGGGAACCGCGGCCGCCCCTCGCCGACGCCCCACGGCATCGAGCTCATCGAGGAACACGATCGCCGGGGGTGAGGCCTTGGCCCTCTCGAAAAGATCCCGCATACGCGAGGCGCCGACCCCGACGAACATCTCGACGAACTCCGTGGCGGCGGCACTGTAAAAGGCGCAGCCGGCCTCGCCGGCCACGGCACGGGCCAGGAGCGTTTTGCCGGTGCCGGGGGGACCCACCAGAAGGATCCCCTTCGGAATCCGGGCGCCGAGCACCTGAAACGGCCGTGGGTCGCGCAGGAAATCCACGATATCCTGGAGCGAATTCTTCGCTTCGTCTTCCCCGGCGACGTCTTTGAAGGTCACGCTGGTTTCTGTGTTCGTGTGGACCCGAGCGCGGCTCTTGCCAAACCCGAAGACGCTCCCTTGCTGCTGCTGCATCCGCCGCCCCAAATAGACGAGGACGCCCACAATCAGGAGCACCGGCAGCGCGGTGATTATCACATCGACCACCCACGGGTTTCCGGAGCCGGCCGAGGTGACCGTGACGTTGTGCGCGAGAAGCATCGGCAAAAGCGAGGGGTCAGGGAACGGAGGAAGCACTGTTACAAACGCACTGTAGGATCGCTGATCCTTGGTCTTGGCCCCCGGGGGCCAGAGGATCGGGTGCTTCATGGTCCCGCTAACATGCGTTCCCGCGGTGCTGATGGCGGCGACGTTGCCGCTCTCGACCTGTTGACGGAAGACCGTATAGGGGAGGACGGCCGGTTGCGTGCCGCGATGCGCAAAGGATCCCACGATGTTGAACGCAAGCAGCGCGAGGAGCATCCACATCCACGAAGAGACCCGTGGCCTCGGGCGTCCCGCGACATCCTTCGGTCGATCACCCAAGTTTCACCGCAACGTGCACCCCGCGACCGTGGTCAAGGTTGGCTGACAGCCAGTCCGACGTCCGCACACAACATTCCAGAGGCGCCGCGGGTGCGGTACACCCCCCGGATCATGGGTTTCATCCTCCGTGGTCAACCGTAGCATCGCCGTGGTTCGGTGTCTTTGTCCGGCCGCAATGAGAGGAGAAACGGACGCAGGGAGGATGCCGCGACGCGCAGCTATCCGCTCCTCATCTCCGCAGGGTGGATCCAGGCCATCGTGCTCATGACGAGCTTTGGACTTCTCATACTGGGCCTGCTCTCGTGTCGCGGTGGTCGTGCTCAACCGGTACGGCGGTCCCGCGTCCGGTCTGGCGACGGCGCGGACCGTGACCGATTTCATTGTTCAATTTTGCACAGACAGTCCGCCTTAACCCGGCCAGACTATTCTCGACGTCGCGGCATGAGCATGCCTGTCCGTCTGAGGCGGCGGAGGGAGGATGTGCGATGGCGCGATCCTTTCCGGAAATTCTTCATGCATGGTCCGAGGACATACCGTCCGGCTCCATCCTTCACGTGCTAGGTGAGGTGGATCTCGCATCCGCGCCATCCTTGCGGGCGGTCCTCATGCACCTCATCGGTCGAGGACGCTCGGTCATCGTCGATTGCAGCGAACTCCAGTACCTGGACATGACGGGCGTTCACGTGTTCGAAGACTGCCACGAGAGGGCGGAACAACTGCGCCAGCGCGTCGTCCTGGTCGCATCGATTCCGTCCGTCCACAGGATCCTGGTCATCATCAAACTGCACGAGCGGATGCCTATCGCGGATACGGTAGGAGAAGCCCTTGCGATCTTGCGTCAGCCGCATTCGTTCCCGCGGGACGCCCGCGAGCCGGTGCTTGCAGATGAGCAATGAAGATCCGCCCGCGGCGTGTGACGAAGCGTGTGGCGCATGTCGCACGAACGAATTTAGGGAGGACTGGCGAAACTACGTGCGCACCGGTGCGCACCCCGGCCTGAGGCGGAGGTCCGCATGATCGCATCGCTCATCGATCGCCTTATCCGCGGCCAGCGCTGGTTGAATCCCTTTGGAGCGTTCGTCCAGAACGTGGTGGGGGCGATCTACAAACCGCTTGGGCGGCCGGGCCAGGCGCTCAAGAGCTTCCTCCACGGCACCTGGTGGGGGCATGCCCTTCATCCCGTGATCGTGAACGTTCCTCTCGGCGCATGGACGGCCGCCCTCGTCGCCGACCTCGTCGCGTCTACCGGCCGGCTGAGTCCAGGGGTCGGTGATTTCTGTGTGCTCATCGGCGTGCTGGCGTCGTACGGGGCGCTCGTCACCGGGTACACGGATTTCCACGAAACCGCCGGCCGCGAACGCAAGGTGGGCGCCGCCCATGGGCTGATCATGACAACGGCCATCCTGCTCTACACCGCTTCTTGGCTCCTCCGTTGGCGCGCGGGGAGCGCCGCACATGAGCTTGCGGTCGTGCTGGCGGTGATCGGCTACCTACTGGTGATCAGCGGCGCATACCTGGGCGGCGATCTCGTCTTCCGACTTGGGACGATGGTCAACCGGAATGCTTTCACCACGGGACCGAAGGAATTCGTGCCCATCGGGAGGTGCCAAGATTTCGCCGAAGGACAGATGGAGCGCGTGGAGGCAGGCGGGATGCCGGTGCTCATCGTTCGGCGCGGCGATCGGCTGTACGCGATCTCCAACACGTGCGCCCACGCCGGCGGACCGCTCGACGAAGGCGCGCTCGACGGCACCATCGTCACGTGTCCGTGGCATGCATCGCAGTTCGATATCACGACGGGACGGGTGATGCGAGGCCCGGCTACATTCGACCAGCCCAGCCTCACCCTGCGTGAGCATGGCGACGTTGTTGAGGCGAAGCTGGACGGGTTGCGCCACGCCTGACGTGCGCCGCCGCGGAGACGGCCCAACAAGGAGGCACCCTTGATGAGATCGGTGGCTGAGTTCGGCCGGCGGGCGCGAGATGCGGACGCCGGCAAGGCGCTGCGGGTGCGGATGCCGGACAACCCGGTCGATCTACTCGCGGCGCAGCGCGCGGTACGGGACCTCCTCGTCGCCCTCGGGTTCGATCCGTCCGACGAGGGCCTGGTGGAGACGCCGCGGCGTGTCGCCACTGCATTGACGGAACTGGTCACCCCGCTCCCCTTCACGATGACGACGTTCGCCAACACCGACGGCTACGACCAACTCGTGCTGGCACGCGCGATCCCGTTTCACTCGGTCTGCCAGCATCATCTGCTGCCGTTTGTCGGCGTGGCGCACGTCGGGTATCTGCCCGCGGACAGACTTGTGGGCCTCTCCAAGCTGGCCCGCGCCGTGGACTACTGCGCCCGCGGCCTCCAGGTGCAGGAGCGTCTCACGATTCAGATCGCGACCTACCTCAATGAGCGGCTCACGCCCAGGGGGGTCGGGGTGGTGCTCGAAGCCGAGCACATGTGCATGTCGCTTCGCGGGGTGCAGAAGATCGGCGCCAAGACGGTGACCTCGGCGCTGCTCGGAACGTTCCGCGACGACGCCCGTGCGCGCGAGGAATTTCTCGCACGGGCCGGGGTCCAGGAAAAAACGCCGATGCCCCGCTGTGGCGCATTGCGCGTCAGCCGCCGGGAGTGCTTCAACGCCGCCCACCAGCTGTGCGACCCCGACCTTTCCGAGGACGGGAACCGGCGCCTGTTCGGCAAATGCGTGAATCTGCACGGCCACAACTACATGCTCGACGTGGTCGTGACGGGGGACGTCGACCCGTCGACGGGGTACGTCATGGACCTGAAGCGGCTTTCGGATGTGATCTGCGACGCGATCATCCGGGATGTCGACCACCGGAACTTGAACACCGACGTGCCCTGGCTTGCGGGACGTATCCCGACGGCGGAAACGCTGGCCGTGGCGTTCTGGGAGCGTCTGGAACCGCATCTTTCGGACGGCACCTTGCACTCGGTGCGGGTCTGGGAAACGGAGAAGAACTGGGCGGAGTACCGGGGCGGCGGGTAACGCGATGGCGACCTCGCAGCGCCGCGCTGCGCTGTCCCGTCGATATGCTGGGGCGGATCTCGGCATCCTCACCGAGGAGGAGGCCCGCCGCTTCGTGGGCGGCGGCCGCGGCCCGCAGGACGACATCGCGCTCGCGTGGGACTTGCTGTACCGGCTCGAGCCCGAACTGTACGATCGCCTGGTGCAGGCAGAGCGGATTCACCCCGCGATTCTTGACTGGCTCCCGCGTCACGTCGGTAGGGTCGTCGAGGTCGCGGCGGGAACCGGCCGGCTCACCGACGCGCTGATCGAGCGTTGCGGCCACCTCACGGCGGTGGAACCTGCGGCGCCGTTGCGTGCAATCCTGGCCGCCCGACTGATGCCGCGGGCCGGCGAGCGCCGACTGCGCCTGATGCCTGGGTTCTTCGACGGGCTGCCCGTACCGGACCGGTGGGCCGAGCTCGTGATCACCTGCTCGGCCCTCACTCCGGACCCGGCCCACGGCGGCGACGCCGGCCTCGCTGAAATGGAGCGTGTGTGCGCGCGAGGAGGTCGAGTTGTCGTCGTCTGGCCCAACCATCTGGACTGGCTCGCTGCGCACGGCTATCGATACGTGTCGTTCCCGGGCGAGATGCGGATGGAGTTCGCCAGCCTCGAGGAGGCGGTGGAGTTATCGGAGATCTTTTACCCGCACGCGGTCGCGGAGATCCGGCGTCTCGGCGACCCGCGGGTGACCTATGAGGTGCTGGGCGTCAACGCGCCGCGGGACCTCGTATACAAGGAGGTCGCCGGGTGAGGATCGCGATCGTGGCACCGCTGGTGACACCCATCCGCGAACCACAGCTGGGAGGCGCGCAGTCCTTCGTCGCGGATCTCGCGGCCGGCCTCCGGGCGAGAGGCCATGACGTCCACGTCTACGCGGCCACGGGATCCGAGATACCGGGAGTCACGGTGATCGACGCCGGGATCGATCCCGCAACCCTCACCGGCTCTCTGTATCGCGCCGGCGCACCGGCCGATTTCGATGCCCGGCCGGCCGACGCGGCGTTTGCCACCGTCTATGCCGCCGTCCGGGAAACCTCGTATGACCTCGTGCACAATCACGCGTTCGACGCGCCCGCGATCAGAATGGCCGCCGCTCTAGCGGTCCCCATCGTCCACACCCTGCATCTTCCTCCCGACCAATCGGTGGCGGCCGCGCTTCAAGAGGTGCAGCGCTCCGGCCGGCGGCCGACGGTGGCCGCGGTCTCCACGTCCCAGGCAATCGCGTGGAGCGCGCGAACTCGCATCGATGTCGTGCTGCCAAACGGCGTGCCGACGGCCCGGATTCACTGGTCAGAGTTGCCCGGGTCCGGCCTGGTCTTCGCGGGACGGCTCAGCCCGGAAAAGGGCACGGCAGAGGCCATCGACATCGCCAAGGCGGCCGGTGAGCGCATCGACCTCTACGGCGATCCATATGATCCCGGGTACGCCGAGCAATGCATCTACGCACGGCGGGAGGAACCGGGGGTTGCGGTTCACCCGAGCGTGGAGCGGACAGTGCTCTGGGAGATCATGGCCCGCGCCGGCGTCGTGCTGTGTCCGGCCAGATGGGAGGAACCGTTCGGTTTGGTCGCCGCTGAGGCGCAGGCTGCGGGCACGCCCGTGGTCGCCTTCAGACGAGGCGGTCTCCGGGAAGTCATCGTGGATGGCCTGACGGGGGTGCTCGTCGCGCCGGATGATATCGCGGCGGCCGCCGACGCGGTGACGCGGGCCGCCGGCATTGCGCGCGCTGCCTGCCGCCGGCATGCCGAGACGCGCCTCGACCTGGAGGCGAGTCTGGACGCGCACGAAGCGCTGTACCGCCGAGTGACGCGCTCCGTGGGGGCGCCGGCCGGTGCCTGACACACTCCACTGGCTCGCTGGACGCATGGCTGTCGTCACCGGCGCGAGCCGGGGAATCGGCCGCGCCACGGCGGAGGCGATCGCGAAGAGCGGCGCGCATGTGGTCATGGCGGCAAGAGATCGCGAAGCGCTGGAGGCCGTCGCCGGCGGCATCCGCGAAGCCGGCGGCGCGGCGACCCCTGTTCTGGCAGACGTCAGCCGCGCCGAGGATGTGGACAGGCTCTTCACGGTCGCCGGACGGATCGGCCGGCCGGCGGCGCTGGTCTGCGCGGCGGGCGTCCTGAGCCGGGTGCCGTTTGAGGAGACGACGCGCCGGACATGGGACGAGACCCTGGGGATCAACCTCACCGGTGTGTTTCTATGCTGCCGCGCGGCCTTCGCTGCCATGCGCCGCGCCGGTGAAGGCCGTATCGTCACGATCGCATCGCTGTCGGGGATCTACGCGACCGAGAAGTTTGCGGGCCTGGCCGCCTACAACGTTTCCAAGTACGGCGTGATCGGCCTCACGGAGGCGATCGCCGTAGAAGGAAGGGAACACGGTATTAGCGCGTTCTGCATCAGCCCGGGGGCGGTGGACACAGAGATGCTCCGCCGGGCCAATCCCGACTTGCGGCCTGGGCTGACACCCGGCGATGTGGCCGACCTGATCATCGAGCTCCTGGACAAACCTTGGGCGGCCGCCAGCGGAGCCAACATCCCGCTCTTCTCAAATGCCTAATGCTCGCGGGCGGCGGGCGACTGACGGCTCCTCAAAGAGGACCATGACGCGCAGCAAATTTCGAGAGGGGGACCACGTTTCATGGAATTCCGAAGCCGGGAGGGTGACTGGCACCATTACGAAGGAGATCACCTCCCCCACGCTCCTCAAGGGGGCTGTGCGGCATGCTTCGAAAGAACAACCGCAATACGTCATCAAGAGTGATAAGACGGATCACGTGGCGATCCACAAAGCGTCTGCGCTGAGGAAGCTCAGGACGCGGCCGCCAAGAGCCTAGCTTCGGGAATGGTGACGCCGCGCCGGGCCGAAGTCGGGATCGTGTACCTGGCCGGCCTTGCCCAAGGCCTAAGCCTGGTCACCTTTCCGGCGGTCAGTTCCATCCTCACGAATCCCAAACTCTACCATCTCACCAACAGCGAGTACGGCGCCCTGTTCGTGCCCCTCGTCGTGCTGGCCATCGGGGGCTCCAGCCTGGGGCCGCGGGTCGCGCAACGGGCGGGCCTGAAAGCGGTGTTTGTGGCCGGCCTGGGTCTGAATCTCGTGTCCATGGCGGTGCTCGCCCTGAGCCAGCGATTTGTGGCGTCGCACGGTGTGGCCTACGGGCTGCTGTTCGCCGCCACCGCGGCGCTCGGCGCGGGGTTCGGCGCCACCCTGATGGCGCTCAATACGTACGTGGAGCAGTTTTTCCCCAAGCGGACCAACGCGGCCATCCCCGCCCTGCATGCATTCCTCGGCACGGGCTCGGCATCGGCGCCGGTGTTGGTCGCGATCTTCATCGGGACGGCGTGGTGGCTGCTGCCGCTCGCCGTCGCCGGCGGCTTCCTGATCCTCGGGCTTGCCGGCCTCAGCCAGCCCTTGCGCGCCGCCGCGGGGGGAGCGCGACACGCCGCCGCAGCACCCAGGCGGCGTTCGGCGCTCCTCTGGCTGTACGCCGCCGCGGTTTTGCTCTATGGCATCTGCGAAACCGTGTTCGGGAACTGGGCCACGCTCTATCTTCACGGGGACGAGCACGCATCCCTGGTCTCGGCCGAGCTTGCGCTGACCGCGTTCTGGGTGTTTGTCACGGTGGGGCGGGTCGCCACCGCGGTGCTCTCCGTCTGGATCGCCGCCCGCTGGATCTATCGCATCCTGCCGGTCGTCATCTTCGCGGCGTTCCTGGGGATCCCGGTGGTGAGCCACGATGCCGTAATGGGCATTGTCGCCTTCGGGGTGGCCGGTCTGGGATGCTCGGCATTCTTCCCGCTGAGCATCAGCCTGGCAGAACAGCAGTTCTCGGCCCAGGCGGCCGCCGTCTCGGGGGAACTGGTGGCGGCGTACATGGTTGGATACGGTATCGGCGCCTTCGGCGTCGGGCCGGTGCGAGATCTGGGGCACGTCCCGCTCGCCGTCATCTATCCGAGCGCTGCGGTGCTGGCGGTCGCGATCGCCGTGCTCGCGTGGCGCGTGACACCGCGGTCCGGGTGCGGGGACCGCGGCCGCGATGAGCTTGCGCGCCCGCCACACGAGAGACGGCGAAACTGGGCGTCGCGTTGAGCCGCATCGTCAGAAGCGGCCCTCGCCGCGCAGCGAAGAGACGATGGCGGGCGTCGGCAGTATCCTCGTTCGGGAACGTTCGGGGCAGGCTGGCGTGGCGGTGACCGCTGATGCACCGCCAGACTCGCCCCCGTGGAGGAACCCATGTCCCACGAGAATCATTTTGATGTGATCATTATCGGGACAGGAGCGGGCGGAGGCACGCTCGCCTATCATCTCGCGCCGTCCGGCAAGCGCATCTTACTGCTGGAGCGGGGCGACTTTCTGCCGCGCGAGAAGGACAACTGGAATTCCAGCGCGGTCTTTGTCGAAGCCAAGTACAGGGCCAACGAGACCTGGTACGACAAAGACGGCAGGGCCTTCCATCCAGGCATTCAATACTGTGTCGGCGGCAATACAAAGGTGTACGGAGCGGCCTTGTTCCGGTTTCGCCCACAGGATTTCGGCGAGGTCAAGCACCATGGCGGCATCTCACCCGCCTGGCCGCTCCGCTACGAAGACTTTGAGCCCTATTACACGAAGGCCGAACACCTCTACCGCGTTCACGGCGAGCACGGAATCGATCCGACCGAAGGTCCGGCAAGCGCGCCGTACCGTTACCCGCCGGTCAGCCACGAGCCGCGCATTCAGGAACTGTGCGACGACCTCCGGCGACTTGGCCACCACCCGTTTCCGCTGCCCCTCGGCATCCTGCTCGACGAAAGACAAGACGGCAAAGCCCGGCACACCAGCGCCTGTGTGCGGTGCGCCGCGTTCGACGGGTTCCCCTGCCTCGTGAACGGGAAAGCGGACGCGCAGATCATCTGCGTGGAACCGGCGCTCGCGCATTCGAACGTCACGTTGCTGACCGGCGCCTATGTCACGCGGCTTGAGACCAGCGCAACCGGGCGGGAAGTCACCAAGGTGTTGGTCGAGCGCAACGGCGGCCCGGAGGCGTATTCCGCGGACATCGTCGTGGTGTCCTGCGGAGCGATCAACTCCGCCGCGCTGCTGCTGCGCTCCGCCAACGATAGGCATCCGCGCGGCCTGGCGAACAGCTCGGATGTGGTGGGCCGCTATTACATGCGCCACAACTGCGCCGCGTTCATGGCGGTCTCCCGACGACCCAACCCAACCGTCTTCCAAAAGACGCTCGGCCTGAATGACTTTTACTTCCGCGCGGACGATTGGGAGTATCCGTTGGGCCAGATCCAGATGCTCGGCAAGTCGGACGGCCCCATGATCGGGGCCGAAGCCCCCTCCTGGGCGTTCTGGAAAGCCGAGTTTGCGCTCGATTTTCTGGCGGAACACTCAATCGACTTCTGGCTGCAATCCGAAGACCTGCCGGATCCCGACAACCGTGTGACCGTCGGCTCGAACGAAGAGATCACCCTGCATCTGCGGGAGACCAATCTCGAGGGGCACGTGCGCCTGACGGCAAAGCTCAAGGGGATGCTCAACGACATCGGCCTGCACGACTATCTTATGCCGCGGTCGCTCTACCTGGGTAAGGAGATTCCAATCAGCGGCACAGCGCATCAGGCGGGGACGATCCGGTTCGGCCGCGATCCCAAGACGTCGGCCCTCGATCTGACGTGCAAAGCGCACGATGTGGACAATCTCTACGTCGTGGACGCCAGCTTCTTTGTTTCCATCGCGGCCGTCAATCCCGCGCTGACCATCATCGCAAACGCGCTGCGAGTCGGAGATCATCTGTTGCAGCGGCTCGGGTGACGAGTGACAGGCAGCGGGCCTGGCGAACCCTCGACCGTACGTGTGCTTCACCCGGTGTGTCCGCCCGGACGTTGCCGTGGGCTTCCCGCGCGGGCCGCCGCAGTTTCTCCATGCTGCGAGGTGCGGGAGGCCACCGCCAAGAAACCGACGGATTGTCTCGGCGGACGGCCACCTCCCCCGATTAGCCCGAGGCGGCGGCTTGGCTCGTGGGCTCGGGTCGCCCCGACGCCGGGGCCGCGGCGTGACGCCCGAGTGTCCCCATGCGGCTCGGCCACAGCCCCTGGGGCCGCAGCAGCATGAGCAGGATCAAGCCGACCCCAAAAGCCAGCATGCGCACGGTCTGAAACGCGCGCAGCACCTCGGGGAGGCCGACGATCACGACGGCCCCGAGCACGACGCCCGGCAGGCTGCCCATGCCGCCGAGGATCACGACCATCAGGATGTTCACCGATTGGACGAAGGTGAAGCTCGTCGGATCGATCGCCGTCAGCTTCACGGCGAAGAACGACCCCGCCACGCCGCCCAGCAGCGCTCCCAGCATGTAGGCCTTGAGCTTCGCCGACACCGTGTTGATGCCCGCGGCCCGCGCCGCGATCTCGTCCTCGCGCACCGCGCGCCAGGCCCGTCCCAGGCGGGATCGCGCCGCGTTATGGGCGAGCATCAGGACGGCGGCCGCAAAGGCCAACCCAAGGTAGTACAAGGCCGCCGAACCGCTCAGCGTCACGGGGCCGATGGAGGGACGCGGGATGCCCCAGACCCCGTCCGGCCCGCCCGAAAACGACAGGTTGGTGGCGGTAATGCGTACGATCTCCCCGAAGCCGAGCGTGACGATCGCCAGGTAGTCGCTGCGCATGCGCAGGGTCGGCGCCCCGATGATCGCGCCCGATACGGTCGTGAGGCACGCCGCGACGGGGATCGTCAGCCAGTAACTCATGTGATGGTGCACCGTCAGGATCGCGCTCGAGTACGCGCCGATCGCAAAGAACGCCGCGTAGCCGAGGTCGAGCAGCCCCGCGTATCCGACGACGATGTTCAACCCGAGGCCGAGCATGACGTAGATCAGAATGAGGGTCGCGACATCCGTGACGTAGGCGTTCGCGGCGAGCGGAAGGACGAGCGCGGCGAGGCCCGTGGCGATCGCCAGGCCGGCGCGTATCGAGGCGATCTGCCGGCGGCGCGGGTCCATCACATCCGCTCGACGACCCGCTCGCCGAGCAACCCGCGGGGCCGCACCACAAGGATGAGAATGAGGATGCCAAAGGTGACGACGTCCTTCCACCGGCCGGAGATGTATCCGGTCGCCAGGCTCTCGACGATGCCGACGATGAAGCCGCCGAGCATCGCGCCCGGGATGTTGCCGATCCCGCCGAGCACCGCCGCCGTAAACGCCTTCAGGCCCGCCAGGAACCCCATCAGAAACGAGATCTGGCCGTAGTACAGCCCCGTCATGACGCCGCCGAACGCCGCGAGCGCGGACCCCACGAAGAAGGTCGCGGCGATGACGCGGCTGACGTCGATGCCCATCAGGCGCGCCGCGTCTTGATTGATGGCCAGGGCCCGCATCGCCAGGCCGAGCTTCGTGCGGTGCACCAGCACGTAGAGGGCCAGCATCAGCGCGAGGCTGACCAGGAAGATCGTCACCTGCATCCACGACACGACGAGATCGCCGAGCGCCGGGCCCCCGGTGTCGAAGAGGCTCGGGTAAACGAGGAACGACGGGCTGTAGATCAGCAAGAGGCTGTACTCCAGCGTGAGCGAGGCGCCGATCGCCGAGATGAGGATCGACAGCGGCGACCGGAGCAGCGGCCGGTACGCCACGCGGTAGATCAGGACCCCGAGGAGCCCCGTCGCGCCCATGGACACCACCAAGCCGAGGGCCGTCAGGACGAGCGGGTTGCGGAGGTGCAGCCCGGCCAGGAGCGACAGCATCGAGAGGCCGATGAACGCCCCGACGCTGTAGAGGTCTCCCTGCGCAAAGTTGATCAGGCGGATGATGCCGTACACCATCGTGTAGCCGAGGGCGATCAGCGCGTAAAAGGCCCCGACCGTCAAGCCGTTGACCAGTTGCTGGAGCGCAACGTCCACGCGATGTCTCCGGACACGAACGAGGCCGCCCCTCCCGGGGCGGCCTCATCGCGGCGCGGCGGGCGCCGACCCGGCGTCGGCTCAAGCGGCGCCCGCCGGAACCGCCTCGCCTACGCGGCCGCGCGGTAGGCCGTGAACTCCCCGTCCCGGATCTCGAGCACCATGTAATTGACGCCGGCCCGGTCGCCCTTGGCGTTGAAGGAAATCGTCCCGGTGATCCCCTTGAAGTCCGTGGTCCGCGCGAGCGCCTTGATGATCGCCGCCCGATCGGTCGTGTTCGCCCGCTTGATCGCCGCGATGGTGATGTTGACCGCGTCGTACTCGTACGCCGAGTACGGGCCGGGCGCGTGGCCGTACTTGGCGCGGTAGGCGGCGATGTACGCCTTGGCCTCCGGCAGGAACTGGGCGAGCGGTGCGGACGTCACGAGCACCCCGTCGGCCGCGGCTCCCGCTTCCTTGATGAACGTCGGATCGTTGTTGGCGTCACCGGCCATGAACTCGCCCGGCACGCGGAGTGCCTTGAACTGCCGCGCCAGCAGCCCGCCTTCGGCGTAGTATCCCGTGAAGTAGAGGACGTCGGGCCTGAGGCTCTTGATGCGGGTGAGCGTCGCCGTGAAGTCTTTCTCCCCCGGCGTGATCGCGTCGAAGAAGACGACGTGCACGCCGGGCTTGCCGGCGAGGGCGGTGCGCGTGGCCTCGGCCAGTCCCTTCGCGTAGACGGTGTTGTCGTGCACGATCGCGATGCGGTGGGCGTGCAGGTCGTCCACCATGAAATTGGCGGCAAACGGCCCTTGCTGATCGTCGCGGCCGATGTCGCGGAACACGTTATCGAACCCCTGCTCCGTGAGCTGCGGGTTCGTCGACGCGTCGGCGACGAACGCGACCCCCGCGGTATGGAAGACGCCGCTCTCCGGCAGCGCCGCCGACGAGCAGTAGCCGCCGGCGACGGCCACGACGCCGGCGTCCACCAACTTCTGCGCGGCCGTCACACCCTGCTGCGCATCGCACGCGTCATCCGCGGACACGATCTCGATCTGCCGGCCGAGCACCCCGCCCCTGGCATTCGCCTGATCGGCGGCGAGCCGGGCACCGTTGAGGATGTCCTGGCCGGCCTCCGCGCTCCCGCCGGACAAGGGCACGGGGACGCCGAGTTTGACGGGCGCTCCCTGCGCCCCGCCTGCCGGAGCACACAGCGCCAACACGACGACGACGAGCACGCTCACCGGCGCAAACCTACGCATCCCTGCACCTCCCATCGTGCGATCGCGGGGCAGGTCTACCGTACTCCCGCGGCCGGGTCCTGACGTTGCCGGCGTCCCAACGCCAGGCAAATTCACGGTAAATTCTGCCGCGTCATTCGGGCCGCCCCGCGGACGCGTTGAAGCCTCCCGCGTCCGGGCGGGACGTGTGTTGCGAGGCGAGCCGTGCGGTTATCGCCGGACGCGTGATTTGAGGAACGCGATCAACTCATCCAGCTGCTGCGGCGTCATGTTGTTGGCAAACGCCGGCATGTTGGTGCCGCCGTTCAGGATGCGCCAGGTCATCTGGTCCGTGCTCAACCGGTCGCCGACGTCGGTCAGGTCGGGACCCCGATTCCCTCCGTGACCGGCGATCGCGTGGCAGTACTCGCAGCCCTTGTCGTGGAAGAGCCGCGCGCCCGCCGCCACCGGACCGCTCGCGGCGCCGACGACCTGCTCCGGCAACAGGCGTGCGCTGAAATCCGGAGACCACGGAGCGCGGACCCCGGCGATCCAGAGCGTGGCGATCATGAGGCAGACGACGCCGACGCTCGCGACCGCCCACGGGCGGCGCGAGGGGCTTCGCTCCCCCCGATTCGAGACGAACGGAATCGCGAGCAACACCACCGCGGCGAGGAGCGGCCCGGCAATCATGAAGGCATTTTCCAGCTTCGGCGGGATCAGCGCGAGCGCCGCGAAGTACCACAGCAGGTACCAGTCGGGCCGGGGGTCGGCGTTCAGCTGCGTTGGATCCGGCGGCTGGTCCAGCTGCGGGGGCCCGACGGCCACGGCCAGCAGCACGATCGCCGTGATGATCCCGACGCCAAACACGACATCGCGCCAGGCGGCGTCGGGCCAGAACGGCCGGCCCTCGCGCTCCAGCATCGCATGATACCAGGCGCGGTACGTGCCGGGGTCCACGGGGCGGCCGGCCACGGGCGGCTCGGAGATGCCGTGGTGCAGGACCAGCCACAGATGGACGCCCACGAAGACGAAGATAATCGCCGGGATGAAAAAGACGTGGAAGGCATAGAACCGGCTCAGGGTCTCTCCGCTCCACGTGTCGCCCGCCAGCACGAAGTGCGCGATCGCGCCGCCGATGTACGGGATGCGGCCCGCCTGCTCCGCGGTGACCGCCACGGTCCACACGGCCGTCTGGTCCCAGCGCAGGAGCTGGCCCGTGAACGCGATGACGATCGTCACCATGAACAGGACCACACCGGTCAACCAGTTGGCCTCCCGCGGGTACTTGTACGCGCCCATCAGAAACACGCGGGCCATGTGGAGCCCGATGAGCAAGATCATCGCCGATGCGCCCCAATAGTGGATCCCGCGGAGCACGCGGCCGAACGGCGCATCGTGCGTGATGAACTGCAGCGTCTGGTACGCGTTGTTGGTGGACGGGATGTACATGAGGGCAAGCGCGATTCCGGTCACGACCTGCACGATGAACGCGAACAGGGTCGCGCTTCCCAAGACATAGTACCAGCGGGCGGTCGGCGGCACGGGATGGCGCAGGACCGGCCCCAAGGTCTTGGACACACCGAGCCGGTCGTCCAGCACCTCCCATGCGCGCCGCAGGCGATCCCTCACGCCGCTACCTCACCGTGGTCACCGGCAACGGACTCGTCAGGATCTCGACCTGCCCGTTGCGGACGCGCACCGGGTACCGGGGCAGGGGCTTTGGCGGCGGACCCGCCGCCACCGTCCCGTCCTTGTAGTACACGCCCCCATGGCATGGGCAGAGGAACAACTCCGCGTCCTGCAGCCACCGCACCGGACACCCCAGGTGCGTGCAGTTGACGGAGAACGCCACGAACTGCGCGGGTCCGTCGCGGCGCAGCCACGCCGCGGTCCGCGCGACAACACCGGCCCACGGGAGCGGCGAGGAATCGACAAAGGAGACCTTCGACGTCGTCCCGACCGCAAACTGGTCGACCGAGCCGACCGGCCGCCAGACCTGCACCACCCGCTCCAACAACGGCGCGATGAGGAACCCCACGAAGGGAACCGCGACGATCAGGCCGGCAAAGAGGCTCAAGCCGAGGCAGAGCCGGGTCAGAAAGTCACGCCGCCGGATCTCCTCCGCGCCCTCGGATCGACCCGATGCCGGGACCCCGCTACTCATGGGACCGTCCTTCCGCCCGGATCTCCTGGATCCAACCTCCCACGGAAAGCGCGAGGAGCCCGACGCCGGCGGCGACGATCACATAGGACGTCACCACGCCCCAAAAGATCAGGACGGTGCCCAGGGCCGTGGCGACCGGCCAGAGCGTGCGCCGGGGAAGATGCTCCGGGATCGGCGCGTTCCAGCCCTCGTACTCCCGCGGTCCGCCGGACCCGGCGTCCTCTGCCGGCGCCCCCGCCTCATGCCATGGGTGTGACATACCGCCGTGCCTCCCGGCCGGGCGGGGCCGCGTCGCCCGCCCTCAGCTCCTGCTCGTCCCCTTCCCGATACCACCGGCCGAGTGTCGCCAGAATCGCGCACAGGTACACGAGCCCGCCGGGCACCCACATCAGCAGGCCCCCCACCTGCTCGTCCACTGCCGGCGTGAGCCCCCAGCCGCCGCGGATCGTCGGAAGCAGTCCCAGCGGGTCGTGCGGGTGCAGGTAGGCCGGATACAGACCCGGCGGTGCAAAGGTGAGCACGATCCCGAGGCCGCTGGATGCCAGGGAGGCCGCCAGCAGGTACAGGACCGTGCCCAGGGCCGGCGTCCGCGCCTCCGCGAGGGGCGCACACACCGGCCACCAGAAGATGGTGCTCGCGACGAGGAAGCTGAGGTGCTGTCCGATGTGCACGAGATCGCTGGCGAGCGCCCGATTGTACAGCGCGGGCACGTGCCACGCGCAGAGGGTGCCCGTTCCAATGATCCACGCGGGCGCGGGGCGACGCAGGGCGCGCTCGATGCGGCGCACCGCGGGGATCGCCAGCGCGGCGCGCGCCCATGCGGGGCGGATGCCCAAGATCAAGAGCGGCGGAACGATCAGCACGAGAAGCATGTGCTGCGCCATGTGCGCGCTGAACAGATAGCGGTCCCCGAGCCCGTCGAGCGGCGAATCGAGCGCGAGCAACAACACCGAGGCGCCGGCCATGAACGACAGGGTGCGCCGCCACCCGAGCGGCCGGCCGGCGAGACCGAGGTAGACGCCCGCGAGCGCGGCGCACCCGGCGGCGGTCGACGGCTCCCACGGCCACGTCAGCGCGAGCGCGTGCCACGTCGTCACTTGATGAACGCCCACACGTAGATCAGCGTGTAGAGCACGATCCAGACGGCGTCGACGAAGTGCCAGTACAAGGAGACGGATTCGACGCCCACGGACGTGCGCCCGCGGAACTGGCCGAGCAAGGCCAGCACAAACAGCATGCCCAGCAACAGCAGCCCGAGAAACACGTGCAGGCCGTGAAACCCGGTGAGCGTGAAGAACGTGGCGCCGAACAGGTCCCGCGCCACGGTCACGTTGGACGTCAGCAGCCCGAGCCACTCGCGCCCCTGGCCGAACAAGAACAGCGCGCCGAGCACGATCGTGACGCCGAGCCAGGCGATAAAGCTCGTGCGGCGGCCCCGATGCTGCTCGCGCATGCCCCACCACAGCGTGACGCTGCTGGCGATCAAAAACGCGGTGTTGAGCCCCGCGGCGGCGGGGTGCAGCACCTGCGACGCGGTTGGCCCCGGCGACGGATTCAGGTGGTAGTAGGCGTAGGAGATGATGAGGACAAGAAAGAACGTCGCCTCGGACCCGATAAAGATGAGCATGCCCATCTGGGCCGGCGGCATCGCAGGGCGCCGCGTGCGCCGGGCCAGCTCCCGCCACCACGGCGGCCGGCCGGACGCGGCGGGGTGCGCCAGGTCCCACAGCGGGCGGCGGCCCCAGATGGGAGGGACCCGGTCGAAGTTGTGCTCGGGCGGCGGCGAGGACGTGGCCCACTCCAGGCTCCACGCGCCCCACGGATTATCCCCGGCCGGCGCGCCGCGGCGCAGGCTCCGCAGCATGTTCCAAATGAACACCAGCACCGAGAGCGCCAGGATGTACGACCCGATCGTCGACACGACGTTGAACGAGCCCCAGTACGGCAGGTTGGGGTACGTGAAGACACGCCGCGGCATCCCCATCAGGCCGAGCACGTGCTGGATCATGAACGTCAGGTTGAACCCGACCAAGGCGAGCCAAAAATGCCACTTGCCCAATGTCTCGTCCAAGAGCCGGCCGGTCATCTTGGGGAACCAGTAGTAGAACGCGCCGAACATTCCGAACGCGGTGCCGCCGAACAGCACGTAATGCATGTGGGCGACGACGTAGTACGTGTCCTCCACTTGCCAGTCCACGGGTACGGCCGTGAAGCTCACCCCGCTGATGCCGCCGATCGTGAACATCGCGAGGAACGCGAGGCAGAAGAGCATCGCCGTCGTCAGCCGGATCGAACCCCGCCACAGCGTCGCCGTCCAGTTCAGGATTTTGATGCCGGTCGGCACCGCGATGAGCATGCTCGAGATCGCGAAAAACACGTCGGACGCGAACCCGAGCCCGACCGCGAACATGTGGTGCGCCCACACGACGAGGCTCAGAAACGCGATCGCGGCGGTCGACGCGGCCACAAACTCGTATCCGTAGATCGGCTTGCTGCTGAACACCGGGATGATCTCCGAGATCATCCCGAACGCGGGCAGCACCATGATGTAGACCTCGGGGTGCCCGAACGCCCAGAAGTAGTGCTGCCACAGCACGGCGGAGCCGCCGCCCTGCGGCGCGAACACATGGGCGTTGAGCAGCCGGTCGATCAGCAGCTCCACGAGCGAGGCATTCAGCACCGGGAGCGCCAGCAGGATGAGCACCGAGTTGACGAGCACCATCCACGTGAACAGCGGCAGCCGGGTCAGCGCGAGCCCCGGCGCGCGGAGCGCCAGGATGGTCACCATCAGATTGATGCCGGCCGTGATGGTGCCGATGCCGGTGGACAGCAGGCCGAGCGCCCAGTAATCCACGCCGGTCGTCATGCTGTAGGGGCGCTCGCTGAGCGGCGCGTAGCTGAACCACCCGACGTCGGGCGCCCCGCCCGCCAGGTAGCTGTAGTAGAGCAACAGCCCCCCGAAGACCAAGAACCAGAAGCTCATCGCGTTCATGCGCGGGAAGGCGATGTCGCGCGCGCCGACCTGCAGCGGGACGAGGTAGGTCGCAAAGCCGATGAGCATCGGCATCACGACGAGGAAGATCATCGTCGTGCCGTGCATCGTAAACAGCTCGTCGAACGTCCCCGGGCCGATGAGGGTGTTTTCGGGCCGGATCAGCTGGGTGCGCATGAGAAGCGCCTGCACGCCGCCGGCAAGGAAGAAGACGAGCGTGGCGATCAGGTACATGATCCCGATCTGTTTGTGGTCGAGCGAGGCGATCCACGCGAACAGCCCGGTGTCGCGAGTCTCCGCGGGCCGTGGAATGTCGCGCGGCAGCGACAGTTCGCTCATCGGCGGGTCTCCAGATACGCCACAAGGTCCCGGATCTGGTCCGGGGTGAGCCGAAAGTCCGGCATGAGCACGCCTGGCTTGAGCGCCTGAGGATCGGCAAGCCAGCGGCCGAGGGTGTCCGGCGTGTTCGCGATCCGGCCGGCGGCGAGCGTCTGCCGCGCCGCGATGTGCGTGAGATCGGGGCCCACGGCGACCGTGGAGGCATGACAGTGATCGCAGGAGAGCGACGCGTACAGTTTCTCCCCGGCGACCGCCTCGGGCGTTGCCGGCGGGGGCGGCGGCTGCCGCTCGGAGGCGAGCCAGGCGTCGAACGCCTGCGACGACTCCGCGATCACGGAAATGCGCATCCACGCGTGCCCGGCCCCACAGAACTCCACGCAGGCCCCAAGGTAGGTTCCCGGCCGGTCCGCCTGCAGCACCACGGTCGTCGGATAGCCGGGCGTCAGGTCCTCCTTGCGCCCCACCTGGGGGACCCAAAAGTCATGGATCACGTCCGCCGACTCGAGCCGCGTCACCATCGGCCGCCCGACCGGCAGGTGCACCTCGTTCGCCGTGAGGATGCCGCCGTGGGGGTATCGGATCTCCCACCACCACTGGTGTCCGATGATGATGATGTCGGGGCCGGGATCTTCGGAGCCGCCCGGCGGGGCGGCTGCCCGCATCATGGCAACGGTGGGGATGAAGATGGCGATCAGGACGGCGACGGCGCCGGCGATCCACACATACTCCCACTGGTGCCGGCCTTCCACCTGCGGGGGCTCCGGCGCGCCCGGGCGGGCGCGAAAGCGGATCGCTGCGACCAGCACGAGACCGGCGACGATCACGAACACGCCGGCGCCAAGCCACAATACCAGCTCCAATAACGACTTGGTCGCCAGCCCTTGTGGCGATACCGGATTGAAGGGAGAGCTGACCTGCATGGACTCTCCGCTCCTATGTGCCGGCACTCCGCACGAGCGCTACCCGGCGGCCGCGCCGCCTCGGGGAATGCCGCGCCGGCGCCGTGTCACAGAGATCCGCGGTGTCGCACTCGTCGCAGGTCCACCGACGCGTTCCCAGTGTGCAGACTGGGCATTCCGTACTGGGATGGCGGCTTGCCGGGACGTTGCGGTCGAACGGATCGACCCCTCGAGTCTTCGGTAACCTCGGGGCCCGCACCTTCGCCGGTAGTTATTCCCCCCGTGTTGCACCCGCGGATCGGGCCCACGATTCCCGGAGTCACGGTGCGGGCCGAATCAGCGAGTCAGCCAGTGCAGCAACGGGGTGCCGAGCAGCCCGTACGCAAAGGCGAGAAACGAACCCGCCACAAGACGCTCTTCCTCCGAGACATGGAGCACATGCAGGGTAAGCGTTACGAGCGGGAGCCCCCATGCAAGCATGAGCACGGTGGGCAGTCCCATCGTGGCGATCGAAAGAGCCACCCGCGAGTCCTCCCAACGACGACCAAAGTCGGACGTCATTGGGTGCGGGCGTCTGATTCTCCTCCCCCGGCGTGCCGACAGAGCACTCGGGGCGGCGCTCATCGCGCCGCCCCGTTGAATCCGCGCGGAATGATCGTCGAACGGCGAGGAGCTCCCGCGGACGAAACGCTCAGTGCGCCTGCGGCGCGGCCCCCGCTTTCGCGAGATTGTAGAGGCTCGCCACGTTCAAGAGCAGGACGACGATCCCTCCGACGAGGGACGTCCAGTGGTCGCCCAGGCTGCCCGCAAACGACAACGCGGACGGCGCGATGACGAACCAAATACCGACGAGACCGTTACAGTAGTAGATCCAGGCCCGCCGGCGAACGTTCCCGTTCAGCACCGCGGCGCCTGCGACGATCAGCAGGATTGCGCCGCCGACGATGCTGGTGACCATCATGGGCGGGTGGTTCGTGTAAAAGAGCGCGAACGGCGACATAATGAACCACACGCCGATCAGTGCAGTTACCGCGTTCTCCCAGGTCATCATGGACCTCACTTCCTTTCCGTGTGTCTAACTCAGGGCGTCCCCGCCTCGCCCGCCGCTCCCCGCCACAACGGCCTTACCCGTGCGCCGGTGCATGTTCCCTTTCGTGTTCCTTCTCCACTGTAGCCGCGCCGGCACGCGTTGACGTTGCCTGGGCGTAACGCGGGGAGAAACTTTCGGTAAAATTGACGCTTCGTCCGAATGCCGCCGCGGGGCGGCGCGGAGGCCGCCGGGCGCGGCGCGCGTCCGGCCGAGCGCCCCGAACGTTTACTCGAGCGCGACCCCACGGCGAGACGGAAGATGGCGGAGCAGCGTGATCCCGTGCCCCGAGAGCGCGGGCCTGGTAGGGGCGCGAATCACGGGTGCCCGCGGCGGACGGCGCCGGCGACGGCTACAGGTGTCCCGAGAGAACGAGGACCAGCGCCACTAACCCCAGGATGCTCAATGCGCAGAGGACCGGGAGCCACACGCCCGAACTGCGCGACACGCGCCGCGCGGCTCGCGCCGTGCTATCGTTCCGCGTGTCGTGATCGCCCATGGCTGCGGCGGCAGTCCCTTTCTCACCCACGTGTCGGGGAACTCGATTCGCTCATGAGGTCCCGGAGCCGCGCCGCGCGCGGGGCTGGGTTCGCGACACCTGCATCTGCCAGGGCTCGTCTCGTGCGTCGCGTCACGCTCCACGCTACTCCACGGCGAAAGGGCTGACGTTGCGGGAATCCAAACTCCATGAAAACTGTTGGTAAACTGCGCGGTCGCGCATCCGCCGCGCTCAGCGCGCGCGCTACGAGACGCGTGGCTGCTGCCGCATGCTCCCGGCCCGGCCATCACACGCCCCGCTCCCGCCATCGCGCCCACGCGGCCGCCTCGCTTGCGATGCGGCCGCGCGCCTCCAGCGTGTCGCATGCAGGATGAAGATGCACGCGATACCGCCGGGTGCCGTACCGGCTCATGCGGGTGTAGCCACGCACCTCGAACGCCGGGTGCGCGCCGAACGAGGCCATAATGGGCTCCCCGCAGGCCGCGCAAAATCCGTCGATGGTCGTCGCTTTCAGCGTGTGTGCGTTCATCACGGCTCGTCCGGGCCGTTGCCATGGTCCGCTCGCCGGCCGCACCGGCGCGCCGCGTGGATCCCAAGAATCACGTTACTCCGACCGCCGCGGGACGGGGTTGCCGCCGCCTAAACGAAATGGAAACTTGTGGCAAATTGCGCGGCCCGCCGGCGCCGCGTTCATCCAACGTTATTTAGTGCGCGGCGCGACCGCCGGCGCGCTCAAGTTCTAGACCGCATCGCCTTCCAACCCGCTCCGTCGCTGCCGCCGCCTGCGCCGTTCGCACCTATCCCAGGCCGGACAGCCCGGGCTGACCGGGGGCGAAGCTCGCCGGCCGGCGTCCCGAGCCTCGCAGACCCGGACCCGTCGAGTTCCTCGCCCGCGTAAACATTGGGCAAACGATGCGTTACGTGGCGGCCCGCGTCCACGTCTCACCGCTTTGACGCGTCACGATTTTGCCACAAGTTTCCGTCCTGTTTAGCCGCCGGCAACCTCAAGCGGCCCATGCATGGCGTACGCTGGATTCCAACAATCGCGGGGGCGCGCTCCGCTGACGACGGGACGCACCGCCGAGTTCGATCGGGCGGGGCACCTCAGCGGGAGGAGGCGATGGCCATGGCACGATGGGGAGATTCTGCGGCGCAGCGCCGGGGACGTGGGCGCTCGACACGCCGCGAATTTCTTCGCACGGTGGGCGGCGGCGTCGCGGGCGCCCTGCTACCGCTCGCGGGGACGGGGGCAGCCGATCCGGTCAACGGCATCAACTTCGCGGCGCTCACGAAAACCTAGGCATCGATGGCGCGAGCGATGCTCGCCGCATTCTTGTCCACAGGCCACGGCGACAATCGGTGCCCGGAAAGGGGGTGATGACGTACGCAGCCGCCTCGGCACACTCGGGGCGCCGCCTGGTCAGGACTCGCAGTCGCGGTGTCGAGCCGATCGACAACGCGGAGTGAAGGGAGGTGGGGAGTCCCGCCATCGGGGAGCAGCGGGATGAGAGTATGTGGTCATCCATGATCAGAGGCATCAGTGTATGCACGATCGCCTGCCTGTGCGGATTCGCCCTGATCGGGGCGCCGGGACGCGGCCAGGCGGCCGGCCCGACGACGCTGTCCATCGCCGTCGGCATCGACGCCGATACGCTCGATCCGGAGGGGCAAACGACGACGACGGTCGCCAACATGGTCGACTACATGTTTGATCCGCTGGTCTGGTACAACGGCCAGCGGACCGGCCTCCACGGCCGGCCGCCGTACACCGCAATCGAGCCGGTCCTCGCCACGTCATGGACGGTGAGCCCGGACGGCCGCACCTACACGTTCAAGCTTCGGCAGGGCGTCAAGTTCCAGGACGGCACCGAGTTCAACGCCGACGCGGTCAGGGCGAACATCGACCGGTGGCTCGATCCGGAGGTCCGCAATCCCAGCCGCTATTACTGGGACGCGATCGACGCGAACCGGATCGACACCCCGGACCCGTATACGGTGGTGCTGCATCTGCGCCGGCCGGACCCCACCCTGCTGGAGAAACTTGCGACAACCGCGGCGGAAATCGTGTCCCCGACCGCAGTCAAGAAACTCGACAATGGGAAGATCGCCCTCGGGCCCGTGGACGCGGGGACCGGCCCGTATGTGTTCAAGGAGTGGGTCCACGGCGATCACATCACCCTGGTGCGGAACCCGACCTACTGGGGGCGCAAGCCCTACTTCGATCAGGTGGTCTTCCGCGTGGTCCCGAACGCGGGCACGCGCGAGACGATGCTGCGGGCCGGCGACGTGCAGATGGCCTTCGAGCCCCCGGCGCCCGATCTGCGGGCCCTCCGGCGCGACCCCTCCCTCCGCGTGATCGAGGGGCCGAGCGACCGCGACATCTTCATCGGCCTGAACAATCTGTACGGTCCGCTCAAGGACGTCCGCGTGCGCCAGGCGCTCAACTACGCTATCAACAAGAACGCGATCATCGACAGCGTTTTGTTCGGCCTGGGCAATGTGCTCCAGTCCCCAACGACCCCATTCGAGTTCGGTTACGCGCAGATCCAACGCGGCGGCTGGCCGTTCAATCCCGCGAAGGCCAAACAGCTTCTGGCCGAAGCGGGGTATCCCAACGGGTTTGCGGTGAGCCTGCGGACCCCCACCGGCCGGTACATCCAGGACTATCAGTTCGCGCAGGCGATCGCGGCCCAGCTGGCCAACGTCGGCGTGCGCGCCAACGTCCAGACGGCGGATTGGCCGACCTACATCGGTTGGCTGACGGCTCCCGCATCGCGTTCGCCGCTCCAGATGTTCGTCCTGGGCTGGGCGACGCAGTACCTCGATGCCGACGGCGAGCTGTTTGGGCAGTTCTCGTCCAGTCAGTGGCCGCCGTCCGGCCTGGCGTCGACGTTCTACAAGGATCCGCAGGTGGACAGGCTGCTGGTGGCCGGGCAGACGACCGTGGACACGCGGCAGCGGCTCGCGACCTACCGGACGGCGCAGCGGCTGATTTGGACGGACGCGCCCTGGGTGTTTCTCTGGTCGCAGAAGTTCTACGTCGTGACGAGCAGCCATCTCCGCGACGTGGGCATCACCCCCACGGAGAAGTGGAGCGCGCTCTACGCAACATGGCAATGATATCCGCGTAACAAGCGTCGGGGCGCGGGTCCGGGGCCGGCGGAGCGGGAACCACCCGCCGGATCGCCCTGAGACGGCGCCGGCTCCCCGCCCGCGGCCCGCACCCCCGCAACGGCGTGGGGCTCATCGAATGCCCGCCAACGCACGCGGCAGGGCGGCTCCGGTCGATCCGAGGAACAGCCACGGGATCGTATAGCGGCCGGTCGACGCGCCGGGCGGCGGCATCGCCGGGCCGGATCCTCGCGACGGCTAACAGGCCTCGCGCTTGACCGTGGGGCCGAGCCGGACGAGCAGCGCGTCTACCATCGCCAGCCGTTCCCTGAGGGCCGTGCGCAGCAGTGTGCGGCTCGTGTGGTGGATCTCGCTCGGGAGCGCCCGCCGCTCCTCGTGAAGGAGATCGATCAACAACGCGCGCTCCGCCTCGGTGAACTGCGGGGACGGGGTCATTGCGGAGCGTGGGCGTCGCTTTCCAGAATCTTGTGGAGGTACTCTGCGTTGCGCCGGCGGATCTCCCCGATGTCCGGCGCCGAGTACAGCGAGTCCACGATCGCGGCTCCATGGGTCTCCTGCGTCCATGTCAGCTCCACGCGGTCGCCCTTGTGGCGTGCCGGCGTCGTGGGAAGCATCGTCAGGTGGAACTCCAAGCCCGCGGCTTCGGCGATGTGAAACACCATGATCTTGCCCGGCGGGTCGAGCTGTTCGACAATTTGCGGCACATCGGCGATGTGCCCTACAAGATGGTGCCGCTCCGTCCCGCGGTGCGGGAAGAATCGAGACAGGTTCATCGCATCGCTCCTCGTCGTCGACTGTGCGCGGCGTTCGCGCACGAACGCGTCGGCCACGTTCGGAGGATGTGGGCCGCAGGACATTTGCCAATCGGGCCCGCGACGACACCCTCACCGCGGCCGGCGGCGCCTGAGCGGACCCCGAGGCATCTGCCGGGGGGATTTCGCCCCCGGCCGGCATGCTCCGACGCCCGTACCGGTATGGTTAGCGTACCAGGCCGCGGCCGGGTGAAGGTTACCGGAGCATAACCGGGACGACAACAGAGGGTAAATTCGAGCCGCGTGCGGCGGGCGACCACGGCGGTCAAGAGCGGGGTGCGGCCGTACGGGCGGGGCACGTGACGGCGCGGGGTCAAGCCAACGAGGCCCGACCCCGCGCGATTCGACGTGTGGAATCCAGCCCTAGGAACTCGAGCTCGCGGGCGTCTCCCCCAGCGTGACCGTCTCGTTCACGGTGCGGCCCTGACGGAGCACGAGGAGCGTCACCTTTGACCCTACCTTCTGGCCGTGAATGTAGGTCACGAGCGTGCTGGGATCCGGCGTGTGCTGCCCTCCGGCTTGGATGATGACGTCGCCCCGCTGGAGGCCCGCCGCCGCGGCGGGGCTGCCCGAGGCCACCTCCGCCACGAGCGCGCCCTTGGTGTCCGGCGGCAGATTGAGCTCGGCGGCGAGGTCCGGCGTCAACGGCTGCAGATACACGCCGAGGTACGGGCGGACGACACGGCCGCTCGCGATGAGCTGGCTCATGATCCCCTTCGCCGTGTTGATCGGGATCGAGAACCCGATCCCCTGGGCGTTCTCGAACTTCGCGCTGTTGACGCCGATGACGCGCCCGTCGGTATCGACCAGCGGGCCGCCGCTGTTCCCCGGGTTGATCGGCGCGTCCGTTTGAATGAACGTCTCCTCCGGCCCGTTGGGCAGCGTCCGGCCCATCGCGCTGATCACGCCGACGGTCACGGTGAAGTTGAGCCCGTACGGATTGCCGATCGCGATGGCCCAGTCGCCGGGCTGCAGCGTGGATGAATCGCCGAGCGGCGCCACCGGCAGCGAGGTGGCCGGGATCTTGACCACGGCGAGGTCGGTCGTCGTGTCGCTCCCGACAACGCGCCCCTTGAACGTGCGGCCGTCGAGCAGCGTCACGGTCAGCTGTTGCGCGCCGTCCACGACGTGCGCGTTCGTCAGGATGTAGCCGTCCCGGCTCACGATCACGCCCGAGCCGATGGCCTTTTGCTGGATCGGCCCGCCGGGCAGCCCGAAGAACGGCACCGCCTGGCCCCCCAACGGGTTCTGCACGGTCTCGACCGTGCTGATGTTGACGACCGCCGGCCTGACGCGCGCGACGGCGGCCACGAACGGGCTCCGTGCGCCGGCGGGCGCCGGCGCCGCGACCGGCGCGCCCGCCGCCTCGACCGCGTGCGGACGCACATATGACGCGACCGTGGCGCCGGCGCCGCCGCTGAGCGCGGCGATCAGCACCACGATCACCACGAACTCGATGTGCCGCAACCTCACCATCTCATCATTCCCCCTCGGGATCCGGAGAATCGAAGCCGCACGTCGGGGGCCGGATCCCCTGCGCAGACCCCCTCCCTCAATCAATACGGTGCGGCTCCGGGGAGACGTTCCCAGGGTCGACGTTACACGGCCGGCATGACGGTGCGATGACGGCGAACCGGCCCCGCGGGCCGGGCTCGACGGCGCGGAACGGCCGCACGGGCGCGCCGCCACCGCCGGCTCAAGCCTACCGGTCGCGGGTCAACAGATAAATCGCCAGGTCGTGCAGCCAGCGGCCCCGGGCGCCGAGCGGCTCGAGGGCCAGGACCGCCTGCGCCGTCGCCTCCTGCGCGAGCTCGCGCGCGGCGGTCACGCCGAACACGCCGGGAAAGGTCAGCTTGGCCTGCGCCGCGTCGCTGCCGGTGTGCTTGCCGAGCGCCGTTTCATCGCCGAGCACGTCCAGGAGGTCGTCCACGATCTGAAACGCGAGCCCGACGTGGGCGCCGTATCGCGCGAGCGCGTCCAGGGCCGCGTCCGATGCGCCGCCGAGCAGGCCGCCGATGCGGAGACAGGCCTCGATCAGCGCGCCGGTCTTGAGCCGGTGGATCTCTCGAACGTCGCGGGATCGATCGCGCGCCGCCAACAGATCGAGCGTCTGCCCGCCGACCATACCCCGCGCTCCGATCCCCGTCGCGAGCGCGGCGATCGCGCGGACGACGCGGTCGGGGGCGATGCCCGGCACGCCGGCGTTCCGCGCCAGCAGGTCGAACCCCAGAGCCTGGAGCCCGTCGCCGGCAAGGACGGCGAGCGCGTCGCCGTAGACGACGTGACACGTCGGCCGCCCGCGCCGGGTCGGCGAATCGTCCATCGCCGGCAGGTCGTCGTGGACGAGCGAGTAAGTGTGGACGAGCTCGACGGCGCACGCCGCCGGCAGGACCGCGTCGGCCGCGGTTCCCCCAACCTCGGCCGCGGCGATGACCAGGAGCGGGCGGAGCCGCTTCCCGCCCGCAAACACGCTGTACCGCATCGCCTCGTGCAGCGTGGGAGGCACGCCATTCGCGCCGAGGAGCCGGTCGAGCCCGTCTTCAACCGCGCGGCGATCGGCCCTCAGACGCGCTTCGACCGCCAGGCGCGCCTGGGGCGACAGGACGAGGGTCGGACCCGCAGGCGACACGCCCGCCTGTTCACCGCCGCCCGTCATGCCGCTTACCGCCCCCCGGCCGGCAGACCGGCCGGGCGCGGATCCCGCGGCCCCGCGTGCGCGACGACCTGCCCGATACGCGGCAGCGCCGCCGCCACGACGGTCGCGGCCCGGCGCGCGTACCGCGGCGCTGCGCCGAGGAGCCATATCGCCTCACCCCATGCCCGCGGACGCACGAGGACCGACGCTGGCCGCTGCCACGCCGGCCCGAGTTCGCGGCACGGGGCATCGAGCACGACCCTCACCGCGGCGAGACGCGGAGCGTCGATGATGCCGGTCTCCATGTCGACCGCGGCGCAGCCGCGGGCCGCCCAGGCTCCGCGAGCAGCGCCCCGCACGAACTCGGACGCCGTTCCGATCGGCCGGCACTCCGGGAGCCATCCACACCGGCGGGCGGCCGCGACGAGCGCGTCCACGAGCGCGGGATCGCAGTCCGCCCAACGGCCGTCCGGCCGGAGCACCCGCCTCGGAATCACGACCGCGCCCGGGCGGACGCCGGGATCCACGCTGCCGGCGAGACCGCACGTGATGACCGCGCCGTCGAACGCCCCGCTGCGCAGGCGGCCGAGGCCGATCCCCGCGGCGATGATGCGTGCGCCCCGGATCGTCCGGCGCACAGCCCACGCTTCGAGACCGGTCGCGGCCAGCACGGTGACCGGCTCCGTGCTAGGAGACATAGCCCTCCGTCCGGTACCAGGCCACCGCGCGCTCGAGCGCCGGATACACCGGCCCCGGCGCGTAGCCCAATTCGGCCCGCGCCTTTGTGCTGTCGACATACATCCGCTCGGCGGACATCCGCACGCCCTCGAGCGGGATCCGGGGCACGCTGCCCGGCCGGAGCCGGCACCGCGCCTCGTCCGCGTAGCCCAGGGCCAGCGCCAGCCGGTACGGGATGCGGCGGCGCGGGACCGGCCTGCCGGTCGCGTCGCCGAGCGCCCGCCAGAGGTCTCCGAACGACATGTTGTCGCCGCCGACGAGATATCGCTCCCGGGGGCGGCCGCGCTCCAACGCGAGGATGTGGGCGCGCGCGACGTCCTCGACCGCCACGAGGTTGCACCCGCCGCCGGGAGGCGCGGCGAAGATGCGACCCCGGGCAAAATCCAGAATGAGCCGGCCCGTCGGCGTCGGCTTCCAGTCGCCGGGACCGATCGGCATGGTCGGCAACACCAGCACCACCGGCACCCGGGCGGCCAGCGCCGCGTATTCCTGCTCGACTTTCGACCGGTGGTAGCCGGCACCGGGCCCGAGGGGCGCGCGGTCGTGCTCGGTCGCGGGCCGCCCGTCGGACCGGGCAGGGCCCACGGTCGCGGAGCTCGAGGTGACCACCGCGCGCTCGACGCCCGCGATGCGCGCCGCCTCGAGGAGGCCCGCCGTGCCGGCCACATTGACGGCGCGGAGCTCGGCGCGGTCGGCGGGCGTAAAGGAGTACAGGGCCGCGCAGTGCACGAGATAGCGGCACCCCCGGAGCGCCGGCACGAGCTCGCCCGGCCGGCGCAGATCGCCCAGCACCGGCTCGGCGCCCTCGACCGTCTCCCCGGGGCGCCGCACGAGCGCCCGCACCCGGTAGCCCTCGGCGCGGAGGGCATGGAGCACGTGGCGGCCGATGAAGCCGGTGGCGCCCGTCAGGAAGACGTAGTGCCCCTCAGTGCCCACGCGCCGCCCGCAGCGACTCCCGGAGCGATCCCAGCGTGGCGACCACGGCGGTGGGTTCATAGCCGCAGTGCGCCATGCAGTTCGCGCACTTCGGGTGGCGGCCCCGGCCGTATTGGGACCAATCCGTGTCGTCGATCAGCTCGCGAAAGGTCTTCGCGTACCCGCCGTCCGCCATCAGGTAGCACGGCCGCTGCCAGCCGAACACCGAGTAGGACGGCACGCCCCACGCGGTGCAGGCAAAATCGACCTTGCCCTCCAGGAAGTCGAGGTACAGCGGCGTGTGGTTGAGCCGCCACTTCCGCCGCCGGCCCCCGGAAAAAGCCTCCCGGAAGATCGCCCGCGTCCGCTCCACGGTCAGGAAGTTGGATTTGTTCGGCGCCTTTTCGTACGCGTACCCGGGGGCGATCTGCATGCGGTCCACCCCCAGCTCATCGTTGATGAAATCGAGCACCTCGCGGATCGACGCGGCGTCGTCCGTGGCGAAGAACGTGGTGTTGGTGGTAACCCGGAAGCCGCGCCGCTGCGCCGCGCGGATGGCGTCCACGGCGATGTCGAACACGCCGTCGCGGCAGACCGACCGGTCGTGGCGCTCCCGCTTGCCGTCGAGGTGGATCGACCACACGAAGTACGGGGACGGCGTGAAGAGGTCCAGCTTCTTCCGCATCAAGAGCGTGTTCGTATTCAGATAGACAAACCGGCGGCGCTTGACGAGCGCCTCCGCGATGAGGTGGATCTCCGGGTGGACGAGCGGCTCGCCGCCGGCGATGGACACCACCGGCGCGCCGCACTCCTCCGCGGCGTGCAGGCACTCGTCGACGCTGAGGCGCCGGGACAGCACCTCCTCGGGGTGCTGGATCTTGCCGCAGCCGGCGCACGCCAGGTTGCACCGGAACAGCGGCTCCAGCTGCAGGACGAGCGGGAATTTTTGAACGCCCCGCAGACGGTTGCGGAGCACCCACGAGGCCACGGCGACCTTTTCACGCAACGGAACGCTCATCGGTTCTCACCTCACCAAGAGGTCGTGCCGCTCCCGAGGGGCGGCCGGGATTTCTGCCGCCGCCGCGTGGGCGAGCGCCAGCATCGGAAACACGTGCCGGTACAGATGGTAATTGATGTAGAAGTCGCGCGGGAACCCCGTGCCGGTGAACTCGGGCTCCTCCCAGGTCCCCCCGCGCTGCGCCGCCGCGAGAAACGCCAGCCCGCGCTGGCAGGCCGGATGCCGCCCCTGACCCGCGAGCTGGAGCGCCAGGACCGCCCAGGCGGTTTGTGACGGGGTGCTCCGGCCGACCCCCGCAAACGACGCGTCCTCGTAAGAATAGCAGGTCTCACCCCATCCGCCGTCGGGCTGCTGCACCGAGAGCAGCCACGCGGCGGCGCGCGCCACCATCGCGGGGCCGGCGCCGACCGCGGCGAGCCCCGAGATCACGCACCATGTCCCGTAGATGTAGTTCACGCCCCAGCGGCCCCACCAGGCGCCCCCGGGCTGCTGCGTCGCCGCGAGATAGCGCAGCGCGTCGCGGACGACGCCGTCACGGCCGTCCACGCCGAGCGCCCCGAGCATCTCCACCACGTGCGCCGTCACGTCCTCCGACGGCGGGTCCAGGACCGCGCCGAAGTCGCAAAACGGCAGCCGCGTGATCACCCGGCGCGTATTGTTGCGGTCAAAGGCGCCCCAGGCGCCCCCGCGCGACCGCATCGCGAGCACCCAGCGGCGGGCGCGCTCGATCGCGTCGCGGGCGAGCGTTGCGGCGCCGCTCTCCAGCAGCGCGACCACGACGACGGCGGTGTCGTCGATGTCCGGGTACAGGTCGTTGTCGAACTCGAACGCCCACCCGCCGCACGGGACGCGGGGACTCCGCACGGCCCAGTCGCCCGGGACGTCGATTTGCTCGGCGAGGATCCACCGGACCGCCGCGCGCACGTGCGGCTCGTCGAGCCGGTGCCCGGCCGCGGCGAGCGCCCGGAGCGCCCACGCGGTGTCCCACACCGGCGACATGCAGGCCTGAAACCGCCACCCGTCCGCGTCGTCGATGGAGAACCGGCGCATGCCCTCGAGCCCGCGCCGCATGACCGGATGGTCGGCCCCCATCCCCTCCAGCGCCAGCGCGATGAGCGAGTACACCCACGGCGGCTGGATGCCGCCCCAGCTCCCGTCCGCCTCCTGACGGTCCTGAATCCACTGCACGACGCGCCGGCGCGCCGCGGCGCGCCCCGGCTTCCACGGCGAGCGCTCGTACATCTTGAGGAACGCGTCGGCCCACCACAGCGGGCCGCCGCCCGGCACGCGCGCCAGCGATCCCTGGGTGCCCTCGAGCACCACCTCGGGGAGGGCCACGCCGAGCGGGCGTACGGGGCGGTGGGCCAGCACGATCGTGAGCGGCGCGATCGTCCCCCGGGCCCAGCACGCGAAATCGTACAGATTGAACGGGACGAACGGTGGCAGATACACGATCTCCGGCGGGATCGTGGGGATCCCCGCCCACGGATACTGGCCGAACAGAGCGAGCCAGATCTTCGTGAACACCCGAGCGCGCAACACGCCGCCGAGCGAGCGGATGACGTCGAGCGCCCGCCGCATCGGCGCGGCCCCCGGGTCCACTCCGAGCACCCGGAGCGCCGCGTATGCCTCGATCGTCGTGCTCAGGTCCGCGGGCGCCTCGTAGTAGAGGCCCCACGATCCGTCCTCGCGCTGCGCGCCGAGAATGTGGCGGACCGCCCCCGCACGCACGCCCTGCACGTCCAGCCCGAGGAAGCGCAGCAGCAGCACGTGCTCCGCGGTCATCGTCACATTGGTCTCCAGCTCCGCGGTCCACCAGCCGTCGGGATGCTGGCGTTCGAGGAGCCAGGTCACGGCCGCCGCGAGGGCGCCGCCGGCGTCGCCGCCGTACGGCGGCGCGGGCCGCCGCGTCTCCCTGGCCCGCTCGTCGAACCCGCGCCCGGACATCATGCCGCGTCCTCGAGGCCGTCCAGCATCTGCCGGGCCGCGCGCCGGCCGCTACGGACGGCGGATTCCAGCGTATCCGGCCACCCGGTGTCGGTCCATGATCCGGCCAGCACGAGCCGCCGGCTGCCGGTCCGAGGCCCCAGCTTGGCCACGCCGGGCGCGGCCGTGAACGTGCCCTCGGGGCTCCGGGTCGCCGCGCCGCCCAGGAGCGTGGCGCCGGCGAGCGCCGGGACCGCCCGGCGCACCTCGTCCCAGCACAGCGCGACGAGCTCATCGCTGGGCCGCGCGATCAGCGCGTCCGCGGCGCTCAGGCTGCAGCAGAGGTACCCCGCCGCCTTTTCGAACACCCACTGCACCGGCGAATCAAGGAGGGCCGCCAGGTCGAACCCGAGACCGCCGCGGTCGTGCCAGAGGTGGACGTCGATGATGGGCCGGGCCGTGTACCCGGTCACCGCCGGCAGCCCGTTCCCCCTGTGCGACGCCAGCAGGCTCGAGAGCTGCGGGGGCGAGACGGCCGCGATCACCCCGTCGAATTCCATCACGGCGCCGCCGGCCAGCACGATCTTCGCCGCGCGGTCCGGCGACAGGTCCACACCGCTCACCGGCGTCTGCAGCCGCACGTCGCCGAGCCGCGACGCGGCAGCCTCGGCCAGCCGCGCCAGCGGCACCGCGAGGTACCCGAGCCGCGCGGCGCGCGGGTCGCGCAAGAACGCGGTCTCGAGCACGAACCCCGCGTCCGCGGCGCTCATGCGGTCGAGCGGGGCGTTGAGCGCGGGGACGAGAAACGGGCGCCAAAACGCGCGCAGCGCCTCCTCGCCCTGACCGAGGTGGGCCAGCCACTGCGCGCATGTCCCGTCCCACGCGCGGGCTTCGCGCGCGCGCACCAGCGCGCGGGCCACGTCGAACTTCGCCCGCCACCCCAGGTGCCGGTACCGCACGAACGAGGACACGAGATGCCACGGCGCCGGCAGTCGCGCCGATCGAAGGCGGCTCCGGGCCCCGGCCCGCGACAGCACCAGCACGTCGAACCGCTCCTGCAACCGCACGTGTTCTCCCAGGCCCAGCCGCCGGACGAACCCCAGGAACTCCGCGTAGCACCCCAGGAACACGTGCTGGCCGTTGTCCACCTCGCAGCCGTTGACGCAAAACGAGGTCGCGCGCCCGCCGAGCAGCCGGCTCCGCTCGAACAGGGTCACCCGGCACCCCGCCTCGGCGAGATCCACCGCGGCGGCGAGCCCCGCGAGGCCCGCGCCGACGACACCTACGCGGTGCGCAGCCACGACCGCACCACGACGCCCAGTTTCTCCGCCGGCGACAGGTAGGCGCGGGCGCGCAGCGGGAGCGCGGGATCCCGCGCGATGCGCGCCAGGAGCCGCTCGTAGATCCCGGCCATCGTGAGCACGCACGCCGCGGGGCGCCGCGGGATCATCGCCGCGACGCGGAGGCCGGTCGCAAAGAGCGCGCGCGCCCGCTCGACCTCGAACGCCACGAGCGCGTTCCACCCGGGACCGGGCCGGCCGTCCAGCAGGTCCCCTTCCGCGATCCCGAAGCGCTCGAGGTCCTGCTGCGGGAGGTAGATCCGGCCCATCTGCGCGTCCTCGCGGACGTCGCGCAGGCAGTTGGTCAGCTGCATCGCCAGCCCGAGTTCATCCGCCCGGTCGAATGCCGCGGGATCCGCGTACCCGAAAATGCGGATGCACATCCGGCCCACCACGGAGGCCACGAGCCGGCAATACGCGGAGAGATCGTCCCAGGTGCGGTAGCGGCGCCGCTGCGCGTCCATCTCCACGCCGTCGATGAGCGCCATGAGCTCCATTTCCGGGATCGCGTACCGCCGGACGGCGTACGCCAGGACCTGCATCACGGGATCGCCATACTCGCCGCGCATGCAGCGGCGCACGCGCTCCCGGTGCACCAGGAGACGCTCGCGGAGGCGGTCCGGGCCGATCGCGTCGGCCTCGTCGTCGACCTGCCGCGAGAACCCGTACAGGGCGTAGATGGCGACCCGTTCGGCCCGCGGAAGCGCCACGAAGCCCCAGTAAAAGTTGGTGGCCGAGCGGCGCACGAACCGGTGACAAAACACCTCGGCCGCGTGCAGGGTGCCGCGCCACGCGGCGCCGGTCCGGTCAAGCGGTACCGAGGTGGCGTGCATTCCTGTCCCCCCGCAGCGTGTCTCGAACGGCGCGCTCCAGGATCCGCACCCGGTCCCAGCGCGAGACGCGCGGCCGCGCCAGATCCGTGCGGTAGCCGCGCCGCCGGATCGCCTCCAGGATGGCGAGGCCGCCCAGCCGGTACAGCGCCAGTTGCAGCCGGAGCGGCACGGGCGCCATGGCCTCCAGGTCGCGCCCCGCCGCCAGCAGCGCGCGGGCCCGCTCGCACAACGCGCGCGTCGCGCCGGCCATGCCCCCCGCGTCGAGGTCGCACTGCAGCAGATACGTGCGTCCCTTCCCCGCATCGACGCGGACGTCCTGCGCGAAGTTGGCCAGCTGCAGGCCGATGCAGACGTCGTCCGACAGCGCGACGGCCCGGGGATCGTCGACCGCAAACAACCGCAGCACGATGCGCCCCACCGGCGCGGCCGACTTGTCGCAGTAGGCTCGGAGCTCGGGCCACGTCTCGTACCGCGCCACGTGCTGATCCTGGACGTTCGCGTCGATCAGGTCGAAGAACGGCGCAGCCGGGAGCGCGTACCGCGCCACCGTCTCCGCGAGCGCCCGCAGCACGGGGTGCGCCGGGGTCTCGCCGTCGAACAGGGCGGTCACGTCGTCGCGCCACCGCCGGAGCGCGGCGAGCGCCCGATTGCCGCGCTCGTCTCCGAGATCGTCCGTGGTGCGGCAGTACGCATAGACGCGCGCCAGGTCCACGCGGAGCCGCGCGGACACGAGGCGCGATGCCACGGTGAAGTTCTCGTAGTGCCGGCAGGCGAGCCGCCGGCAGTACTCGTCCGCGGCCGCTCGCCACACCGCCGCGGTCATCGGCCAAAAACCTGCACCGTCACGGTGCGCTGGCGCGCGCTACACAACTCCACCAGGAAGATGCGCTGCCACCGGCCCAGGTCGAGGCGCCCGTCCACGATCGGGACGGTCTCGCCGGTGGAGCACAAGAGGTGCCGGCAGTGCGCGTGACCGTTTCGCGGCTCGTCCGCCGGCAGCCCGGGCCGCCGCGACAGGTCGTCGTGCTCGTAGAGGCCCGGCCCGGCGGGCGCGAGCCGTTCCAGGAAGCGATGAAAGTCGCGCCGCAGCAGCGGCTCGTCCTCGTTGATGCGGATCGCGGCCGTCGTGTGCATGGCGTACACGTGCGCCAGCCCGTGCCGGACCCCGGACGACCGCACGACCTCCGCCACGTCGCCGGTGATGTCGAGGAACTGCCCCGCGTGCGCGGTGCGGTACGTGTACCGCGCCAGGTGCGGCCCGTCCATTGTGCCGTCCCGCCGGCGAAGCCGCGGCGTCCCGCCGAGATCGTCGAGGCTCCGCGCGCCCACGGCAAACATCGCGACGCGCAGCGTTTCGACGAGCTCGCGCCCGAGGTCCAGCGCCGCCTCCTCGCCCCGCGCGGCGGCCCGCAGAAACGGCCCCGCGATGCCGGCGAGATTCGCCCCGAGCGCGATCGCTTTCGCGACGTCGATGCCGTCCCGGATCCCGCCGCTGGCGAAGATGAGCGCGCGCGGGCTCGCCCGGCGCGCCTCGCGCACGCACTCCGCCGTCGGGATGCCCCACCCGGCAAACGCGGCCGCGACACGGGCGCGCCACGGATCCGCGATCCGGTGCCGCTCGACCTCGCTCCACGACGTGCCCCCCGCGCCCGCCACGTCCACGGCGGCCGCCCCGGCGGCGAGCAACGCGGACACGAGATCGGGGGCGAGGCCCCACCCGACCTCCTTCACCACGACGGGCGCGCCGAGGCGCGCGCACACCGCCTCGATCTTCCGTAACAGCCCGGCGAAGGTGGTGTCGCCCTCCGGCTGCAGCGCTTCCTGGAGGGGATTGAGGTGCAGCACCAGCGCGTCGGCGCCGACGGCCTCGACCAGCCGCCGGCACTCGTCCACGCCGTACCCTTTGTTCAGCTGCACGGCGCCGAGGTTGGCCAAGAGCGGCACATCCGGCGCCAGCCGGCGGACGTCAAAGGTCGAGAGGGCGCCGGGGTCTTCGAGCAGCACGCGCCCGGAGCCGAGGCCCATGGCGAGGCCCAACGCCTGGGCCACGCGGGCGAGCGTGGCATTGAGCTGCCCGGCGTGATCCGTGCCGCCGACCATGCAGGAGATGAGCACCGGCGCCCGCAGGCGCCGTCCGAACAACACCGCCGACGTGTCGACGTCCTGGAGGTTGAGCTCGGGCAGCGCGCAGTGTTGAAACCCGTACGCGTCGAAGCCGCTCGCGACGCCCTTGGCGTCGACGTCGTCCTCGAGGTTGATGCGCAGGTGATCCGCCTTGCGCACGGCCACAGGCCCTCCGCGCTCGCGCGAGGGCTCGTACTCGTCGTCACTCATGATGTCCCGGCTGGATCGGCACATCACGCTACTCCGGGCCGCCGCGCCAAGGCCGTCGGGAACGCCGCACGTCCCTTCACCAACGTTGCATGCCGCAAATGCAGACCTGGGCCGCGAAGAGCTACGTCAACCGGGGTGAAGTATTCAAGCAAGCAAACCGGCGTACCTGTCTGTATCGGCTGTACCCGCAAATTGGACGCGTGCACCGGCGCGCCGCGCACGAGCGATCCCCGCGGGATCGCGCCGGCGCACGCGACCGCCGGCCATGAAGGGACGGCGGCGCTCACGATGCGACACGCGAGCGCGGCGCAGCCGGCGCCCGTCGCATCCCGCCGGCGCGTTCGAGATCGTCGAGCAGCGTATAGAACACCGGGACGGCGATGAGCGTCAAGAGCAGCGAGAGCAGCTGGCCGCCGACGATGACCGTGCTGATCGTCTGGTTCGTCGCGGCGCCGACGCCGCGGCTCACGACGAGCGGCAGCATCCCGGCGACAAACGCGATCGTCGTCATCAGGATCGGCCGGAGCCGACCCAGGCTCGCCTCCACGATCGCCGCGCGCGCGTCCATGCCGTCGGCGCGCAGGCGATTCGCGCGGTCGACCTGCAGGATCGCGTTTTTCTTCACGACGCCGAACAGCACGAGGATGCCGAGATAGCTGAGCGGGTTCAAGGACCCGTGCAGCCACAGCACGGACAACAGCGCGAACGGCACGGTGAGCGGCAGCGAGACCAGGATCGTGATGGGGTGCAGCCAGGATTCGAACTGGGCGGCGAGCACGAGAAACATGAGCACGAACGCGATCGCAAAGACCTGCGTAAACGCGGCTTCGGTCTCGCGGACCTGTCCGGAGACCCCCGTGGCGGCGCGGTGGTACGCGGGATCGAGGTGGAGCGCCGCCATCCGCGCATCCAGCCGGGCCAGGACGTCGCCGAGCGACGTGCCCGGCAGGAGGTTCGCCCGGATCGTCACGACGCGCTCGCGGTTGCGGTGATAGATCACGGGCGGCCCGCTCGTCGACCGGAGATCGACGAGGCTGCCGAGCGGCACCGTCCGGCCCGATGACGAGGCCAACGGCACGGCCGCCAGCACGAGCGGGTCCTGCACGTCCGGGGCCCCCTCCTCGAGGTGAATCCCGTAGAACCGGCCGCCGTCGTCGTACTCCACCTGCCGCACGTCCACCCCGGGGCCGAGCAGCGCGAGCGTGCCCGCGACGTCGTCCGGCCGAACGCCGCGGGTCTGCGCGCGGGCCACGCTGACCGTGACGGCGTCCGAGCGGCCCGTGGTCAGCGTCGATCGAACGTCCACCACGCCCGGGAGCGTCCGGAGATAGGCCGCCGCGTCGCTCGCCGCCCGCGCCAGGACCGCGAGGTCGGGTCCGCTGACGGCGTACTCGAGCGGCGCGGCGGAACCCGACAGATCGAACACGTTGTTGACGACGCCGTCGACGTCCCGCGGCCGGTAGCGCGGCAGCACCTCGGCGCGGACGCGCGCCATGATCTGCTGCTGCGTGACGGCGCGATCGCGAAGGGGCGCCATGCGCACGAGCACCGTGAAGGCCCCCGGGTCGCGCTGCGTGTCGTCGCCCGCGGAAACGGTGGTGAACGCCACGCCGGGGAACCGGCGGATCTCACCGGCCATCTCGGTCGCCACCCGGGCCGTGTCCTCGAGCGCGGGATGGCCGCCCAGATGCGCGGTCACCTCGAACTGGGACTCATCGTCCGTGGGGAGAAAGTCCTGCCCCACGGTCCGCCAGAGCGGCACGATGCCCGCCAGCGTGATCATCGACAGCGCGACCATCACGGCGCGGCGGCGGAGCGCCCAGTGGAGCAACCAGCGATAGGCGCGGTCCATGGCGGGCTCCGCCCGCGGCGCCGCTCCCGGCGCGTCCGGCCCGGCCCCGCCTCCCGCATCGCCGCGCCGGAGCCAGCGCGAGGCGAGCGACGGCGTCAGCGTAAAGCTCACGACGAGCGAGACGGCGATGGCAAAGGCCATGGTCCAGCCGAAGCTGCTCATGAACCGGCCCACGATGCCGGGCATGAACGCGAGCGGGAGAAAGACGACGATCAGGCTGACGGTCGTCGCCATCACCGCCGGCCCGACCTCCCGCGTGCCGTCGATCGCGGCCCGGACGGGCGGGACCCCGCGCTCCCGCACGTGCCGGTAGATGCTCTCCAACACGACGATGGCGTCGTCGATCACGATGCCGATGGCCAGCGCGAGGGCCAGGAGCGTAAACGTATTGAGCGTGAGCCCGAGCGCGGCCAGCAGCGCAAAGGTGCTCACGAGCGAGATGGGAATCGCGAGCCCCGCAATCACGGTGGCGCGCCAGTCGTAGAGAAACACGAGCACGACGAGCGCGGCGAGCAACGTGCCCACGAGGAGATGGCGCTCGACCGTGGCCCCGGCCGCGGTCACGTACTCCGCTTGATCCCAGACGACGCGGGCCGCGTCGCCCGCGGGCAGCGCCGGCGCGAGCGCGCCGAGGCGATCGCGGATGCGCCGCACGACCTGCACGGTGTTGGCCCCCGCCTGCTTGCGGACGGCGAGGAGGACCGCGGGCGCGCCGTTGACGTTGGCCAGGGTCACGGGGCGCGCCGCCCCGAGGGTGATGCGGGCGACGTCGCCTAGCTGCAGCGCGCGCCCCGCGCCGCGCCCGATCGGGGTCGCGGCGAGATCGCCGAGCCGTGTGTACGTGTGCACCAGGAACGTTTGCGCCCCGGCCCCCGCCGATCCCGACGCCCCCTGCACCGCGCCGATCACCTGTGTCGCGGTGACGCCGAGCGCGGCCAGGCGCGCGGGATCGATCCGCACGTTGACCTGCCTCGGCTCGTCGCCGATGATGTCCACCTGGGCGACGCCGAGCACCCCGGCCACCTGGGGGCGCACGACCTGATCGGCGTACGCCGTGAGATCCGGCGTGACGGGGCGCCCGGCCGCCGTGGTCTCCCGCGGCGCCGACAGCGCGATCACGGCAACGGGGATCTGGTTCGGGTCGAACGGCAGCACCCTGGACGGCGGGATGCCCGGCGGCAGATCGGTGATCGCCCCGACCCGATCCCGCACCTCCTGGGCGGCGACGTTCGCGTCCTTTTGCAGCACGAACTGCGCCACGATGATCGAGAACCCGCGGGCGGACGTGGACGTGACGGTGTCGATCCCGTCGATCCCGCTGACCGCGTCCTCGATCCGCCGGGTGACGTCCGTCTCCACCTGCTCCGGACCGGCGCCGGGAAATTCCGTGACGACCGTGATGATCGGCAGCTCGACGTTCGGATACCGGGCAAGGTTGAGGTGGAAGAACGCGGCGACGCCGAGGACCACCATCGCGAGCGCGATGACCTGGGCCAGCACGGGCCGGCGGACGCAGAGCGCGGCAAGCCGCTGCATCGAGCCGGCTACCTACCCGCGCGTTTGACACATCGGAATGGCTTGCGCATAATGGTTCCGCATCATGAGCCGCTCACGTCCTCGCCGAACGTACGCACCGGTCCCGTGATGTTCCTGTCCGTCCTCTCGTGCCGGTACGGCGGCGGCCACCAGCGCGTGGCCGAGACCATCGCCGCGGAGTGGACGGCCGCAACGGGCGGCCGCGCCGACGTCGTGGACTACTTTGCCCGGTTTACCAGCCCGACGTTCGACGCGCTGACGCGCTTTTGGTACTACCAGGCCATCCGGTACACCCCCGCCGTCCAGGACCGCTTCTACCAGTACATGGGCCGCATCCGGCCCGACTCGCGATTTCGCCGCGCCGTCAACCGCCAGGGCATGGGCCGGCTCGCCCGCTACCTGGAACGCGAGCGCCCCGACGTCGTGTGCTGCGTGCACTGGACGTTCGCCGGCACGATGTCCGACCTCAGGGCGGCCGGACGGACCGCCGTCCCCTGCCTCACCGTGATCACGGACTACGTGAGCCACGGCGAATGGCTCCATCCACACGTGGACCGTTACGCGGTCCCCCACGACGCCATGGCGGAGGGCCTGCGGGCATGGGGCCTGCCGGCGGACCGCGTCGTCGTGTCGGGCCTCCCCATCGAGCGGAAGTATGCTCGGCCGCTCGACCGCGCGGCGCTGCGCGCGCGGTTCGGACTCGTCGAGGACCGCCCGGTGGTGCTGGTCATGGCCGGCGCCTATGCCGCTCTCGGTCGCATCGACGACGTCGCCCGCGTGCTGGCGCGCGGGTCCCGTCCGCTCCAGATCATCGTGGTGTGCGCGAACGCCGACCGGCTCGCCCGGCGCGTCCGCGCGATCGCCGCCGGCTCGCCCCACGCCTGGCGCGTGCTGGGATGGGTCGACAACGTCGACGAGCTCATGGCGGCAAGCGATCTGCTGGTCACCAAGGCCGGCGGCGTCACCGTGAGCGAGGCGCTGGCCACGGGGCTGCCGATGGTCTTCTACGGGTCCATCCCGGGCCAGGAGGAGAGCAACGGCCGGTTCATCACCGCGCAGGGCGCCGCCCTCTCGGCCCGCACCCCGGACGAGCTGCACCGGGCGCTCGCGGCGTTGCTCGCCGACCCGGAACGCCGCGCCGAGTTGCGCCGCGCGGCCCACGGCCTCGCGCGGCCCGACGCCGCGCGGGTCGTGGTGACGCACCTCGCCGCGCTGGCCGCGGGCGGCCGGCCGACCTCGCTCGCCGAGGCTCGCGCCACGTGAACGCACGCTTCCCCGCGCCGGATGCGCAACGCGTTCGTCCATAGCGTGGAGTTAGGGGCGGCGGCCGTGGGCGCCGTCGCCGTCTACACGCTCGGGGCGCATGCGGCCGCGGAGTGGCTGCGCATCGGCGTCGTGAAACGCGGGCCCGCTCGTCCGCGGGTGGCGCTCACGTTCGACGACGGCCCGGACCCCGCGTACACGCCGCGCGTCCTGGACGCGCTGGCCGATGCCGGCGTGCGGGCCACGTTTTTCATGGTCGGGCGCCGCGTCGCCGCCGCCGGACAGATCGCCCGCGCCGCGGCGGCCGCCGGCCACGACCTCGGCAATCACACGTACAGCCACCGGCACTTGTGGTCGCTCCCTCCCGGGGCCACGGTCGCGGAAGTGGACCGGGGCGCCGCCGCGCTCGCACATGCCACGGGCGCGATGCCCCGGTACTTCCGGCCGCCCTGGGGCACGTTCAACTGGGCCGCGTACATTCGCGCCGGGCAACTCCGGGAGTTGCGTGTGCTGTGGTCCGTCCGGCCGGAAGGACTCATCGTCGCCGCCGACGCGGCGCGCATGACGGCGCTCGTCGTGCGTCAAGCCCATCCGGGGGCGATCGTCAACCTGCACGACTGCGGCGGTCACCCGTCCACACCCCGGGAGACCGCGGTCGCGCTGCCATCGATGATCGCGGGGCTTCGGCGCCGCGGTTTCGACATCGTGCCCCTCCGTGAATTGCTCGCGTAGCGGCGCGCCCGGGCCGCGTCCGCGGTCATCGGTCGCGCCCCGGGCGTGACGATCCTCCGGCCGCGGTCTCCGCACCCGGTCGCCCAAACGCCAGGACCGCGGCGCGGGACATCCAGACTTCCCGCAGCTCCGTCCGGCGCCCGTGCTCGAGCCGCCGCCGGCCCTCCGGATGATACTGCGAGAGCAGGTAGCGCTCCCACCACCCCAGCCACCACCGCGTAAACGGCGGGATGTCGCGATACTCGAACCCTGCGTGCGCCGCCTCGGCCCAAAACAGGCTGGCGCCGTAGACGGCCGCGATCGGACGATACTCCTCGCGACGCGCCAGCTCGGCGGCCAGCGCCGCCAGCGCCCGGTAGACCTCGCGGCGGAAGCGGATGCCGCCGTGGCCCTGCGCGTGCAGCGCGGCAGCCCGCTCGTTGTCGAGGTGCAACTCCCCGACGGGATCGCCCCGCCGGATCACCGTGCCGTCGCGCAACACGACGCGCGGTCCCCGGTGGCGGGTCAGCTTGAGGCGCAGGATGTAACCGCCGGTCCCGATCGGGTCGATGCGATCGTGCCGGACGACCCACCGGTTGAGCGCCTGCAGCAAGCGGTGGGGCATTCGTCGCGCGCGCGTCCGCCGCCGCCCCGCCAGGACCGATCAGCTTCGGCCGGGCGCTACGTCGGCGGACTCCGTCCCCTGGGCCTGCCGCTCGCGGACGATCGCGTCCACCTCTTTCATGAGCCTGTCCAGCAGCTGCTCTTCCGGCAGGCTGGCCACGACCTGGCCCTTCCGGAAGATCAACCCCATGCCCTTGCCGCCGGCCACGCCGAGGTCGGCCATCCGGGCCTCTCCGGGACCGTTGACGGCGCACCCCATGACGGCGACCTTGATCGGGACGCGCAGATCGGCGATGCGCCGTTCCACCTCCTGGGCGAGCTGCACGATGTCGACGTTGGCCCGCCCGCAGGACGGGCACGCGATGAGCATGGGGCCGCGCAGGCGGAGTCCCAGGGCCTTGAGGATCTCGAACCCGGCCTTGACCTCCTCCTCCGGCGGGGCCGCGAGCGACACGCGAATGGTGTCCCCGATCCCGCGCGAGAGGATGGCGCCGAGCCCCACGGCCGATTTGACCGTGCCGCCCCACGCCGTGCCGGACTCGGTAATCCCGACGTGGAGCGGGTACGGCATCTGCTCGGCGATCTTCACGTAGGCCTCGAGCGCCATCTCGACGTCGCTGCCCTTCACCGACACGACGATGTCGTGGAAGTCGAGGTCTTCGAGGACTTTGATCTCCTCCAGCGCGCTCTCCACCAAGGCGTCCGCGCACGGCTCCCCGTACTTGCGCAGCATCTCCTTGGACAGGGATCCGACGTTCGCCCCGACTCGGATGGGGACGCCGCGCGCCTTGGCCTCCCGGGCGACGACGCGCACGCGGTCGGCCGTGCCGATGTTGCCGGGATTGAGGCGCAGCTTGTCGACGCCGGATTCGAGGGCCGCGAGCGCGAGCCGGTAGTCGAAGTGGATATCCGCGACCAACGGCAACCCGATCCGCGCCTTGATCTCCCTGAGCGCCAGCGCCGCCGTCCGGTCCGGCACCGCCACCCGCACGATCTCGCAGCCCAGCGCCGCGAGCCGCTCGATCTGCGCGACGGTCGCGTCGGGGTCGCGCGTGTCCGTCGTTGTCATCGATTGCACGGCGATCGGGGCGTCCCCGCCGATCGTCACCGACCCTATCCGAACGGGACGAGCCTGCCTGCGTGTCATGCTCCGCTCCTCAGAGACACCTTTGGAACGACGTTCCCTGCGCCGGGATGCCGCGGTCCCTCGCCACTGTAGCACACCGCGCCCGGATACGGCACCCCGGGGCGGCGCTGGCGGCCCTCTTCCACGCGCCCGCGCAGGCGCAGGCGCCGCGACATCGTTTATGCGACTTACGTCAGGCGTTGGCCGCGCTCGTGCCGAGCAGCAGCACCGGATGCTCGAGGAGTCGCTTCACCTCGGCGAGAAAGGCGGCCGCCCCCACGCCGTCCGTCACCCGGTGGTCGACCGACACCGTGAGCGCCATCATGGGCCGGGCGACGATCGCGCCGTCCCGCACGACCGGGCGCTCCTGGATCCGCCCGACGGCGAGGATGCCGGCCTGCGGCCCGTTGATGATCGCCGAAAACATCGTGACGTCGTACATCCCCAGGTTGCTGATGGAGAACGTCGCACCGGAGAAGTCGTCCTGACGCAGCCGCCGCTCCCGCGCGCCGTCGATGAGGCGGCGGGCCTCCGTGGCGAGCGTCAGGAGCGGGAGGCGGTCGGCGTCGCGCAGCACGGGAACGACGAGCCCGTCCGGCACCGCGACCATGATGCCGAGGTGGACGCGCCGGAAGCGCCGCACCGTCTCCGGCGACACGAGCGTCGCGTTGAGATCGGGGCGGGCGCGCAGCGCCAGCGCGGCCGCCTTGACGATCAGATCGTTGATGGAGAGGGCGCCGGCCGCGTCGCCGTACGCCTCCTTGAGCTGGGTCCGCAGGTCGAGCGCGCGGCGCATCTCGACCTCGCTGGTGACGTAGAAATGCGGGATCGTCTGATGACTCTGGGCGACGCTGCGGGCGATCGCCTGCCGCATACGCGACAGCTCGACGTCTTCGTACTCCGCTCCGGCCGGCGCCGCCGCCGCCGGGCGAGCCGGAGCCGCCGGCGCACCGGCCGCGAGCGCCTCGATGTCGCGCTCGACGATCCGCCCCCCGGGTCCGGTCCCGGTCACGCGCGACAGGTCGATCCCGCGCTCGGCCGCCAGGCGGCGCGCCAGCGGTGACGCCTTGACCCGCTCGGTAACCCCGGCCCCTGCCGTGGGTTGGGCGGGCCGCTCCGGAGCCGCCGCTGCCTGATCCGCGCGCGGCGCGGGCGCCGCCGCCGTCGATGCGCGCGCACCGGGGCCGGCGGACGGGCCCGGCGCGGGCTCGTGCCGGGGCGGGCTGCTCGGACTCTCCGCCGGCCGCCCTCCGCCCCCGTTGATGCGGGCGATGACCGCGCCGACCGGCGCGAGGGTACCTTCCCCGACCACGATCTCAGAGAGCGTGCCGGCCGACTCGGCCTCGATCTCGACGTTGACCTTGTCGGTTTCGATCTCGGCGAGCACGTCGCCCCGCGCCACGCGATCGCCGACGCGCTTCCGCCAGGACAGCACCTTGCCCTCCGTCATGGCGTCGCTCATCTTGGGCATGATGACCTCAGCCATCGTCCACCGGGCCGCCGCTACGCAACGGTGCGCCGGACCGCCTCCACGATCTTCGCCTCGTTGGGTTGGGCCAGGAGTTCGAGCGTCCGCGCGTAGGGCATGGGGACGTCCTCGCCCGAGACGCGGACCACCGGCGCGTCCAGGTCGTCGAAGGCGCGCTCGTAGATGCCGGCCATGACCTCCCCGGCCACGCCGTAGAGTCCGCCCTGATCCTCGATGACGACGGCCCGGTGCGTCCGCCGCACGCTCTCCACCACGGTGGCCATGTCCAACGGGCGCAGCGTTCGGAGGTCGATCACGTCGCATTCCACCCCGTCGGCGGCCAGGTGCGCCGCCGCGGCGAGCGTCATATGCAGCGTCCGCCCGTGGGTCACGAGGGTCACGTCGCGGCCGTGACGCGCCACCGCCGCCCGGCCGAACGGGACCACGTAGTCGCCGTCCGGCACCTCGCCGCGCAGGCCGTACAGGGATGCGTTCTCGAGAAAGATCACCGGATCGCTGGCGCGGATGGCCGTGCGCAACAACCCGCGCGCGTCGGCGGGCGTGGCGGGCGCGGCCACGTACAACCCGGGGAAGTACCCGTACAGCGCCTCGAGCGCCTGGGAGTGCTGCGCCGACAGTTGCACACCGGCGCCGTTCGGGCCCCGGATGACCATCGGCACGCCGGCTTGGCCGCCCGAGAAGTACCGGATCTTCGCCGCGTTTTGGATGATCTGGTCCGCGGCGATCAGCGAGAAGTTCCACGTCATGACCTCGATGACGGGGCGCAGGCCCAGCATGGCCATCCCGATCCCGCAGCCGATGAACCCGGCCTCGGAGATCGGCGTGTCGATGACGCGCTTGGGGCCGTAGCGCGCGAGCAACCCCTCCGTCACGAGAAACGTGCCCCCGTACACGCCGATGTCCTCGCCCATCAGGAGGACGCGGGGGTCGCGGTCCATCTCCTCCACGAGCGTGCTCTTGAGCGCGTCGCGATACGTCAGGTCAGGCACGCGCCGCCCCCCGCGGGGCCCCGCTCACCGATCCCCATCCCGCGCCTCGCCGTAGACGTCGGTATACAACTCCTCGGGCGCCGGATCGGGGCTGGCCTCGGCGAACGTCACCGCCTCCTGCACCCGCCGCTCCGCCTCCGCGGCGATGGCCTCCACCTTGGCGTCGTCGAGCGCGCCGGCGTGCCTCAGGCGTTGCTCGGTCTGCGCGATCGGGTCGCGCTGCCGCCACTCCTGGACTTCCGACTTCGCCCGGTACGGCTGCAGCAGGTCCGCCGCGCCGTGCGCCGCGTACCGGTACGTCAGCGTCTCGACGGCCCAGGGGCGCCCGGTCCGGCGCGCCTCATCCACGCCCCGCCGGACCACGTCGTACACCGCCTGCGGGTCCATGCCGTCGCAGACTTCGTTCGGAATGTCGTAGGCGTCGAAGCGCGACGCGAGCGCCGGCACCGCGGAGGAGCGCGGCACCGACGTGCCCATGCCGTACTGGTTGTTCTCGACGACGAGCACGAGCGGGCAGAGGCCGGCGTGCCCCCAGAGGCCGGCGAGGTTCAGGGCCTCGTGGAACGCGCCGGTGTTCATCGCGCCGTCGCCGAGGAAACAGACGCACACGCGGTCGCCGTGGTCGTAGCGCAGCGCGTACGCCGCCCCGACGGCGAGCGGAAGATGGCCGCCGACGACGCCGTATCCGCCGTAGAACCCCCGCTGGACGTCGAACAGGTGCATCGAGCCTCCCTTGCCCTTACACAGCCCCGTCGACTTGCCGTACAGCTCCGCCATCACCGCGCCGGGATCGGTCCCGCGCAGCAGGACATACGCGTGATCGCGGTACGAGGCGAAGATGATGTCGTCGTCCCGGATCGCGCCGAGCACCCCGACCGCGACCGCCTCTTGACCGATGTACAAGTGCAGGTAGCCGCCGACCTTGCCGCGCCGGAAGCTCCGTTCCGCCTGCTCCTCGAAGTGGCGCACGAACACCATGGAGCGGTACCACTCCAGGAGGACGTCCGTGTCGACCCCGGGGTGCTGGACCTTCTTCACCATCGCGTACCCGTCCCCATTCCTCGGCGCTCGCGCCATGCCCCACCAGGTATTCCCCCGGCGACACGCGAGCCCCTTTTGCCACGACAACGCCCCGGCGCGCCGCCCGGTTCGCGCCGACAGGACCGGCCCGGGAGCGGACCGAAGGACACCGCGGCCGCGCGCTGCGCACGCCGTTCACTCAGGGGGCCGACCCGTGTGGCATCCTCGGATTCGCACGATCTTCTGCGACATCGGCGGCGTCGTCCTCACCAACGGGTGGGATCGGTCGGCCCGCCGCCTCGCCGCGGAGCGGTTTCACCTGGACCTCGCCGATCTCGACGAGCGCCACCATTATGTCTTCGACACCTACGAGGAGGGAAAGACCTCGTTGGACGACTACCTCAACCACGTCGTCTTCCACCAGCCCCGGCCGTTCACGCGGGAGGACTTCAAAGCGGTCATGTTCGCCCAGTCGCAGCGGCTGCCCGGCATGACCGAGCTGCTCGCCGACCTCCGGGCGCGCTACCGTCTCCGGATCTTCGCGCTCAGCAACGAGGGGCGCGAGCTGACGCTCCACCGGGTGCAGACGTTCCGGCTCGCGGAGTTGATGGACGCGTTCGTCTGCTCATGCTTCGTGCACCTCCGGAAGCCGGACCCGGACATGTTCCGGCTCGCGCTGGACGTGGCGCAGGTCTCGCCGGATGAGGCCGCCTACATCGAGGACCGGGCGATGTTCGCGCAAATCGCCGCCGAGCACGGCTTCCACGCCATCCATCACACGGGGCTGGAGACGACCCGGGCGCGCCTCGCCGCCATGGGCTTGGAGAGCCCCGCGGGGGGTGCGGGCGCATGAGCGAGGGCGCCTATCACCTCGGCATGGTGGGGCTCGGCACGATGGGGCGCAACCTGCTGCTCAACATGGCGGATCACGGGGTTCCGGTCGCCGGCTACGACAAGGACGACGCGCGCGCGCGGACGCTCGCGGCGGAGGCGGGCCAGCGGCGCGTCGGGGCCACGTCGCGCCTCGAGGAATTCGTCGGGTGGCTGCGCGCCCCCCGGGCCGTGATGATGCTCGTGCCGGCCGGCCCCATCGTCGACTCCGTGATCGCCGACCTCCTGCCCCACCTGCAACGGGGGGACGTGCTCATCGACGGCGGCAACTCGTTCTTCAAGGACACGGACGTCCGGAGCCGGATGCTCGCGCAGCACGGGGTGCACTATCTGGGGGTCGGCGTGTCCGGCGGCGAGTACGGCGCCCGGTACGGCCCGAGCATGATGCCGGGCGGTCCCGCCGAGGCGTACGAACGCGTGCGGCCGCTGTTCGAGGCCGTGGCCGCGCAGGTGGGGGGCGATCCCTGCGTCGCGTATATGGGCCCGGGGTCGGCCGGGCACTACGTCAAGATGGTGCACAACGGCATCGAGTACGGCCTCATGCAGCTCATCGCGGAAGCGTACGATCTGATGAAGCGCGGGCTCGGCATGAACGAGGACGAGCTGCATGACGTGTTCGCCCGCTGGAACACGGGCGACCTCGCCGGCTACCTCATCGAGATCACGGCGGAGATCTTTCTCAAGGTCGACGACCGCACCGGGAAGCGGCTGGTGAACGTGATCCTGGACGCGGCGAAGCAAAAGGGCACGGGCATGTGGACCTCGCAGAACGCCATGGACCTCCACGTCCCGCTCCCCGTGATCGACATGGCCGTGGCGATGCGCGACCTCAGCGGTCTCGAGGCGGAGCGGAGCGCCGCGAGCCGCGCGATCCCCGGACCGCCGACCGCCATCGCCGCAGACCGCGGCCCGTTGGTCGCGACGCTGGCACGCGCGCTCTACGCGGCGATGCTGCTCACGTACGCGCAGGGCCTGGCCGTGCTCGGCCGGGCCGTGGCCGCCTACGGCTACGGCACCCGACTGGAAGACGTGGCCCGCATCTGGCGCGGCGGCTGCATCATCCGCGCCGCCGCGCTGGAGCGGATCCGGGCGGCGTATCGCGCGCGCGCCGATCTGCCCAACCTCATGCTCGACCCGCCGCTGGGCGCGGCCGTCGCGGAGCGCGCGGGTGACCTGCGCACCATCGTCGGCGCGGGCGCCCAGAGCGGCATCCCCGTGCCCGCCTTCGCCGCGGCGCTCGCCTACCTCGACGCCTACCGCAGCGCGTCGCTGCCGGCCAACCTGATCCAGGCGCAGCGCGACTACTTCGGCGCGCACACGTACGAGCGCGTCGACGAGCGGGGCGTGTTCCACACGGAGTGGCGTCGTGCCTGACGGCCGGCGGTTTCCGGCCGGCATGCGCCCGGGCCCCACCACGCTCGTCATCTTCGGTGCGGGCGGCGATCTCGCGTGGCGGAAGCTCGTGCCGGCCCTGTACAACCTGTTCCTGGACGAGTGGCTGCCCGCCGAGTCGGCCGTGCTCGGGGTGGACCGTAAGAGCCTCTCCGATGATGCGTTCCGCCGGCACCTGCGCGAGGGCGTCGACCAATTTTCGCGCCGGGGACGCGCCGAGGACGCCTCGTGGCGGACATTTGCCGGGCGCATCTCGTTCCACGCCATGGACTTCACCGCGGCGGGATCCGGCGAGGCCCTCGGCACGCGGCTGCCCCCGCTCGAACGGAGCTGGCACGCGCCGGCCACGCGCATCTTCTATCTCGCGACGCCGCCCGCCGCCGTGCCGGCGATCGTGGAGCGCCTCCGCGAGGCCGGGCTGCGGCGCGGCGATCCGTCCGTCCGGATCGTGGTGGAGAAGCCGTACGGCCGCGATCTCGCGTCCGCGCAAGCGCTGACGCAGACGCTCTACCAGCTGTTCGACGAGCGGCAGATCTACCGGATCGACCATTACCTCGGCAAGGAGACCGTGCAGAACATCCTGGCCTTCCGGTTTGCGAACGCCTTGATCGAGCCGGTCTGGAACCGCCGGTACATCGACCACGTCCAGATCACCGTCGCCGAGGAGGTCGGCGTCGAGCACCGCGGGGCCTACTACGACCGGGCGGGCGCGCTGCGCGACATGGTGCAGAACCATCTGCTCCAGATCCTGTGCCTCGTGGCGATGGAGCCGCCCGTATCGTTCGATGACGAGGAGATCCGCAACAAAAAGACCGACGTGCTCAAAGCGATCCGCCCGATCGATCCCGACCGCGTGTCGGACGTCGCGGTGCGCGGCCAGTACGGCCCGGGCGTCATCGGCGGCACACCCGTGCCGGGCTATCGCCAGGAACCCGACGTGGCCCCGGACGCTCCCACCGAGACGTTCGCGGCGATCAAGTTTCACGTCGACAACTGGCGGTGGCAGGGCGTGCCCTTCTACCTCCGCACCGGCAAGCGGTTGCCGGTCAAGGCCTCCGAGGTGTCGGTGCTGTTCCACCCGGCGCCCCACCAGCCGTTCCCTGCCTCCGCCGTCGAGCACTGGCAACCGAACCGCCTGGCGATCCGGGTGCAACCCGCGGAGGGCATCCTCACGCGCCTGCAGGCGAAGCGGCCGGGGCCGGTCATGCACCTCGATCCGGTGGACATGGTATTTTCGTACGAGCGCGCGTTTCGCACCCCGTCGCCCGAGGCGTACGAGACGCTGCTCCTCGACGTGATGCGCGGGGACGCGACCCTCTTCATGCGGGACGACCAAGTCGACGCCGCGTGGTCGGTGGTCGCTCCGATGCTGACCGCCTGGGAGGAGCGGCGGCCCTCGCGGTTCCCGAACTATGCGGCCGGCACGTGGGGCCCGGAGGCCGCGGACGCGTTGCTGGCGAAGGACGGACGGCGGTGGCTGCTTCCCACCGTCGTGGAGCCGCCCGTGACCGATCCCTGAGACCGCACGTCGCGGAGCGGCCGGCTCGACACTCGGCATCGCCTGTCACTCAGAAAGGGGGCCATCGACTCGCATGGAACGCCAGGCCGTGTTCCCGTCAGACCGCCCGCGTCCGACCTCACCCTACTCGCCGGGGATCCGGCTCGACCGGCTCGTCTTTACCTCCGGGCAGGTCGGCGCGGACCCAACAGGCAAGGTCCCCGAGGACATTCGCGCGCAGACGCGCAACTGCATCGACAACTGCCGGGCCGTGCTCGAGGCGGCCGGGTCCGGTCTCGGGCGCGTCCTCAAGGTCACGGTGTTCCTCACCGATATCGCGGAGTTCGGGGCGATGAACGAGGTGTACCGGAGCGCGTTCCAGGGCGATCTCCCCGCGCGCAGCACCGTCCAGGTCGCGGCGCTGGCGCGCCCGGAGTTGCGGGTGGAGATCGAGATGATCGGCTACGTGCCGTAGCCCGCGCGTCCGGGCGGGCGCGCGCCACCCCCGGACGGCAGCGCCACCGGCTGGCCCGGCTAGAGCTCGGCCAGGAGGCGCGTAAACCAGGCCAGGCGCGGCGCGATCGCGGACACGATGATGTGTTCATGGTCCGCATGGCCGCCATCGCCCACGGCGCCGAGCCCGTCAAACGTGGGGACGCCCGCGGCGGCGGTAAAGTTGCCGTCGCTGCCGCCGCCCGTGCCCGTGGCCGGCAGATCGACGCCCTCGTCCGCGGCCAGACGCCGCGCGAGCTCATAGAGCCGCCGGGACGCGGGCGTTTCTTCCATCGGCGGGCGGTTGAGGCCGCCCGTGACCCGGGTGGTCACGCCCGCCGCGAACGCCGAGCGGGTCTTGATGCGCTCGTCGGTGCGGCGCGCCTCTGTCATCGTCCGGACCCGCAGGTCGATCTCCGCCTCCGCCGACGCCGCGACCACGTTCGATCGCGTGCCCCCGCGGACCACCCCGACGTTGACCGTGGTGCCCCGCTCCGGATCGTTGAGCGCGTGCAGATCGATGACTTGATGCGCGAGCTCGAGCACGGCGCTGCGCCCGCGCTCCGGGTCCGCGCCGGCGTGGCTGGCCACGCCCTGCACGTGCATCCGGTAGATGCCTACGCCCTTGCGCCACAGCTTCACCGCGCCCTCCGGCCCGACGGACGGTTCGAGGATGAGCGCGCACTCCGATTCCCTTGCAAGCCGTTCGATGAGCGGCCGGGACGTCGGGCTCCCGACCTCCTCCTCGCTGTTGGCCAGGAACACAAACGTCTTGTCCTCCGCGACGCCGCTCTCCACCACGGCCCGAAGCGCCCACACCGCCTGGATGTCCCCGTACTTCATGTCGAAGCATCCGGGCCCCGTCATCCGGTCGCCGTCCAGCCGGCACGGCAGCCGTTCCAGCGTCCCGACCGGCCAGACCGTGTCGAAGTGACCGACGAGGAGGACGCGCCGCCGGCCGCGCCCGACGCGCGCCTCGAAGTGATCGCCCCAGCGCTCTTGCCGGTGCCAGACGACGTCCGCACGCGCGGCGTCGGCGAAGCGGCCCGCCAGGTACTGCCCGGCGCGATCGACCGCCGCCTTGTCGGTCGTGGGCGACTCGAGCTCCACGAAGGCTTTGAGATCCGCCAGCAGATCGCTCAGGTGGTCGTCGGCGAATCCGCGGAACCGGGTGCTCACCGGGGAACCTCCTTGGGGTAGACCGCCTCGTTGAGGCGCCGCAGTTCGGCGAGATTCTGCGGCGCCATCGCTCGGCGGCCCGCTTCCAGCTCGTGGATCATCTCGATGAGGCACGCCGCGAGCGGCAGCTCGAATCCGTGCGAGCGCGCAATCTCGACCACCGGGCCGAGCTGGTGGTCCACCTCGGTCGGCCGGTGGCGGACCGCGAGGTCGCGCCAGATCCCGCTCTTTTGCTTCAGCGACCGGCGGTTGAACGTGGCCAGACGGTCGAGGCTCGCGCGGATCCCGTCCCAGTCGCGCGGGGAGGCGAACCGCATCAACCCGGGCTCATAGCCGTCGAACCCCTCGCTCCGCACCCCCTCGGCCTCGGCCGTGCGCACGACCTCGGCCGCGAGGTTGGCCAGCAGCGCGAGGTTCTCCGGCGCCGAGAGGACGTTGGCCATCGTGTCGTCCACGGTCGCCGACGCGAACAGCTGCGCCGCATAGCCGAGCTTGCCCCACAGATAGCCCCAGATGTTCTGGGTCAGCGTCGTGTTCTCCAAAAACGCCTCGCGCATGATGTCGCCCAACCGCTCGAGGCGCGGCGTCATCCTCCCATCCAGCTCGCCCAGGTAGAGCGCGCCCGCGCTGCCGTACATGATACGGCCCGGCGCCTGGTAGTCGGCGCCGAAATTGACGAACGCGCCCACCGTGCGGTCCGCGCCGATCCGCGCCGCGATGACCCGCTCGTTGAGCCCGTTCTGCATCGACACCACGTAGCTCTCGGGACCGAGCAGCGGGGCCACGCATTCCAGCGCCGCCGCGGTGTGCTGCGCCTTGACGGCCAGCAACACCGCTTCGGGCGGCCGGCCGGCGAGGGCCGCCGCAAGACCGTCCGGGGTGACCGCGGGGGCGCGAACGCGGAACTCCTCCGCCCCCTCGATCAGGAGCCCGCCGCGGGCGATGGCCTCGACGTGCTCCTTCGCATTGTCGACGAAGAGCACTTCGTGCTCCGCACGCCGCAGGTACGCGCCGATCGTTCCTCCGATGGCGCCGGATCCCACGACCGTGAAGTGCATCGGTCTCCTCCTACCGGCCGGTAGCGTGGCCGTCGCAGCACGGATCCGCCGCGCCCTGGAGCCACCCGGCGATGATGCCGCGGCAGGGGTCGATCACGCCGCGTTGCCGCCCGGCTCAAGCACCCGCGCGCCTGCCGGCGCGGCGAGCGGGTTGGCGGTCGCGACCATGTCGCGCCGCCCGTACGCGATCCGACGCGGCCCAATCCGAGTCGCGTACGTCTCATGCGGCACGGCATCACCTCCGCCGAGGGCCATCCGGGAAGTTGCGAGGGGAACCGCGCACGCGGGTCCGTTGCCTCACTCTTTGGGCCGCCCCGGCGGAACTCCTGCCGCCCCTCTCGTCCCAAAACGCCGAGGGACGGCCTCGCGGCCGTCCCCCGGCATCGTACGCCTTCTCGATGTCGCGGCTTAGCGCAGGACGCGCACGTTCGCTGCCTGCGGACCCTTGCGGCCCTCCGATTCCTCGTACTCGACCTTGTCGCCCTCGTTCAACGACTTGTAGCCGTCAGCCTGGATCGCGCTGAAGTGCACGAACAAATCCTTGCCGCCGCTGTCCGGGGTGATGAAGCCGTAACCCTTCTCGGAGCTGAACCACTTGACCGTACCGACCGCCATACCTTCTCACCTTCTGTGCTCAGTGCTACCAACCGACTTTGCAGCCTGCTGATGCCGTAATAGTATGACATACGACGTCCGTGAAGTAAAGCACAAAGTTGTAAAGCAACGGCCGACCTGCCGACCGCCGCGGCCAGCCGGCAGGAACGTTCGTCTCCCCGTCTCGGCCCGGAACCCGTGGAGGCACCGCGCCGTGAACGACTTGTAGGCATGGCCGCTTTATGTGTGGAAGTAGGGACGACGATTACTCTCTCTCCGGGGCGCCATTGCCCGCGGCCATAGCTCGACGCACGACCAGACGCAAGGAGGATATCCGATGCGCAGGACGATCTGCATGTGTTGCAGCGTCGCGGCCATCATCGGACTGCTGTGCCCTGCGTTCCCTGTCTCGGGAGCGACCCCGGTTTCCTTCGACTTGAAGTACGGAGTCCTGGCTCCTCTCACCGGCAACTCGGCAGCCGCGGGACAGGCGTGGAACGAAGCCGCGTCGGTGGGGATCAAGTACGTGACCGCGACGCTGAAAAAGCTGGACCTGCCGGACATTCACGTCGTGCTGGCGGACTCGCAGGATAGTCAGGGCAACACGCAGACAGGTGTCGAGGCGGCCCAGAAGCTCGTGAAGATCGACGGTGTCAACGTCGTCATCGGGGACTTCTACAGCGCGGTGACGAGCGCGGTGGCGACGGCCGTTACGATTCCGAACCGGGTGTTGGAATTCACCGGCGGAACGAGCCCGGCGCTCACCAAGTTGAACACCGGCACCCCGGCGTTCCTCTGGCAGCCTGTCGCGGCGGACGACGTGCAGGGCCGGGTGCTGGCGAAGATCATTGCGGCTGCCCTGGGTCCGCACGCCAGGATCAACGTCGCCGCGCGGAACGACGCGTACGGCACGAGCCTGAGCGCCGTGTTCAAGGAGGCTTGGACATCGACCGGCGGCACCATCCCTGTGGACCTCATCTACGACCCCACTCAGCCGACGCTGGACGCGGAGGCCCAGAAGCTCGTGCAGGGAAACCCAACCGGCTGGCTGTTCATCGACTTCTGTCAGACCTTTGACAAGCTGGCCTTTCCGCTCGCAAGGTCGGGAAAATGGGACCCGAAGAAGAGCTTCGGATCGGACACGTTGAATGACTGCAAGAGCAACGGCGCCCAGAGTTTCCCGGGGATGCGGGCGACACAGGCGTATCCCGCGGGTGGCGCGTCGTTCCCCGCGTTCCAGGCGCTCTTTGAGCAGGACGCAGGGCAGCGGACCAAGTTCCAGCCGTTCACGGCCGAGGCATTCGACAGCGTCTTCGTATCGTTCTTGGCTGCGCTCGAGGCCAAATCCGCCGAGCCGGCCCAGATCGCGCGGTACGTGGTCCCGCTGACCAACCCGCCCGGAACGGCGTATACATTCCAACAACTCGACGCGGCGATCAAGGCCGTCATGACCGGCCAGAAAATTCGCTTCGAGGGCGCGACCGGTCCGTTGAATTTCACGGACTCGGGCCGGGTTGCCGCCACCACCTACGCCATTTGGCAGGTGCAGCCCGACGGCTCGAGCAAAGTGATCAAGGTGGTAAATTTCACGCCGTAGCACCTGCGCAGCCGTAGGACGGAATGACGCAATTCGCCGAGCTGGTGGTGACCGGCCTGGTGACCGGCGCGGTCCTGGCGTTGGCCGGCGTCGGCGCGTCGCTCGTATTCGGGATCCAGCGGATCCCGAACTTCGCGCACGGCGAGTACCTGACGTTCGCGGCCTATCTCGCGTTTCTCCTCAACGTGCCGTTCGGCCAGAACCTCGTCGCGGCGACCGCGGGTGCGATCGCCGGCACGGCGCTGCTCGCGATTGGTATCCACTTCGTTGTCCTGCGACCGCTGCGGGGCCGTGGTCTGGTAGCGATGTCGCTCGTTACGGCCGGCCTGGCCCTCATGCTCAGGGACGTCGTGTTTCTTGTGGCCGGGACGCAGGTGCGCCAGTATGCGATCGACCAGACCAAGGTCTTCGCTCTGGGGTTCCTTCGGATTTCGCCGGGCGAGGCGGTTGCGATTCCCATCGCGACGGTCGTCCTGCCGGCAGTCGCGCTGCTGCTTGCCCGAACCCCCATGGGCAAATCCATGCGCGCCGTCGCAGACAACCGGGACCTCGCGGCAATCTCGGGCATCGACGTGGAACGCGTCGGTGTCCACGTCTGGCTCCTCGCGGGCGCGCTTGCGGGGCTCGGCGGCGTCATGCTGGCGGTCGTGGAGGGAACCTTCGATCCAAACCTCGGATTTCAGGTCCTCTTCCTGATCTTTACGACCGTGGTGCTCGGTGGAATCGGCAACGCGTACGGCGCGCTGGTGGCCGGTCTGGTGTTGGGCGTCGCGATGGACCTCGCGACATGGAACGGTTTCTTCGGCGGGCTCGACGCCCAGTACAAGCCCGTGCTCGCCTTCTGCGTGCTGATCGTGCTCCTGCTCGTCCGTCCGCAAGGATTGTTCGGCAGGGCAACCGTGCTTTGATGGACGTCTTCAACCCGGCGTTTTGGACCTTTGTCGCGATCATGGCTGGGATTTATGTCGTGCTGGCCCTCGGCTTGTACGTGCAATTTTCGCTGGCCGGGCTCCCGAATTTCGGCCACGTGGCCTTTATGGCCGTCGCGGCCTACACGATGGCGATTCTCGTCGTCCGCGCAGCCATGCCCCTTCCAGTCGCGGCGATTTTCGGGCTGGTTGCGGCAGTGGCGTTGGGCTGCCTGCTCGGCATCCCTTCGGTTCGCCTGCGGGCCGACTACTTGGCCATCGCCTCCGTCGCCGCCGGCGAGATGGTCCGCTACCTCGCGACGAATCTGTCCTGGCTGACGGGGGGGCCGCTCGGGTCCGTCGGACTGCTCGGCCCGGCCCGATTTGTCTCGTACAATGCCGGATGGCAGGACCTGCTTGACCGCCTCAGCCGAGCCCTGTCCTCCGTGCTGGGCTCGGCCGCTACGCCGGATCGCGCGATGCTCCTTGTGGTCTGGTCCCTCGCCGGCGCTCTCCTGTGGGTGTTCCGGCGGCTCGAGCGATCGCCGTGGGGGCGCGTCCTCAGGGCGATCCGGGAAGACGAAACCGCGGCGACGGCTGTGGGGAAACATGTCGCCGCCTTCAAGCTCCAAGCGCTCCTGCTCGGCGCGGCCCTGGGAGGGCTCGCCGGACTGCTCCTAGCGTGGCAGATCGGAGTCTTCAGTCCCAACGACTTCGAGCCGACGCTGACATTTTACGCGTATCTCATCCTGATCTTCGGCGGCATGAACCGACTCTGGGCGATTCCAGTCGGCGCCGCGGTGTTCAGCCTGCTCTATACCGGCACGCAGTTCCTGACCTTCTTCCCGCTGTCTCTGGTCGACTCCGGATCGCGGGCCTTTCTCCGCCTGTTCTCGGTCGGGTTCCTGCTCGTGCTGTTCATGATGATTCGCCCCCAGGGCCTACTCGGAAACCGCCGAGAGCTGCTGCTGGAGAAGTAGCCCATGCTCCTCGAGGTGCGGAGACTCACCAAACGCTTCGGCGGGGTCGCGGCGGCGGACGACCTGTCGTTCGACGTGGAAGAGGGATCGATTACCGCGCTCATCGGACCCAACGGCGCCGGGAAGACCACGGTTTTCAATCTCATTTCGGGTTTCCTGCGGCCGGATCACGGCGAGATCCGCTTCGCGAAGCGCCGACTCGAAGGTCGCCGGGGAGACATCGTGGCGCGGTCCGGCCTCGTCCGAACGTTTCAAACGCCCCGGGTGCTCACCCGGATGAGCGTGCTCGACAATCTCCTGCTCGCCGCCCAGGACCAGCCGGGAGAGCGGCTGGGGTTGGGCTGGATCATGCCGCGACGCGTCGCGCGGCGGGAACGGGAGATACATGCACGGGCGCTGGAGATGCTCGATCTTGTCCGACTGCGGCATGTCTCGGACCAGTACGCGGGCGCCCTCTCTGGCGGCCAGCGCAAGCTGGTGGAGTTCGCGCGCGCCCTCATGGTCATGCCGCGAATGATCTTGCTGGACGAGCCCATGGCCGGGGTGCTGCCGGCGCTCGTGCTTCAGCTGCTCGACCATGTCCAAGATCTGCGCGACCACCGGGGCGTCACCGTGTTTCTGATCGAACACGACATGGACGTCGTCATGTCGGTAAGCGACCGTGTGATCGTAATGGACGAAGGGCGGCTCATTGCCGACGGCCCGCCCCAGGCGATCCAGAACGACGATCGGGTCATCGAAGCATATCTCGGGCCGGCGGCGCAATCGGAGTCCTCCGGGAAGGGACCACGCGAGACGCCGCGTGGATGACGTAGCTCTCGCCGCACGCGGTCTCTGCGCCGGCTACGGCGACGAAGACGTGTTGCATGACGTGTCGATTGCGGTCCCCCGCGGTGCGATCGTCGCCGTGATCGGGCCCAACGGCTCCGGAAAATCCACGCTGCTCAAGACTATCTACGGCTTGGTGCGCGCGCGGCGCGGCGAAGCCGTCCTCTACGACCGCCGCGGCAAGGCCCATGATCTCACCGCGCTGCGTCCAAACCAAATCAGCGCGCTCGGCATGAACCTGGTGCCGCAGCTGGCCAACGTCTTTCCCGAGATGTCCGTGCTTGAGAATCTCGAGATCGGGTCGGCGTTGAACAAAGTCCGGTTCGCGCAGCATCTCGACCGGGTGCTGACCACGTTTCCCGCGCTGCGGACGATGCTGCGCCGGCGGGCCGCGACGCTCTCCGGCGGACAGCGCCAGATGCTCGGGCTGGCCCGCGCCCTCATGTCGGGACCGACGCTCCTGATCCTTGACGAGCCATCGGCCGGCCTCGCGCCCGCCGTGGTCGAGGAGGTCTTTGCCAAGATCAAAGCAATCAATGCCGAAGGGGTGTCCATTTTGATGATCGAGCAAAAAGCGCGCCAGTGTCTCGCGATGGCGGACTACGCGTATGTCCTCGAGCAGGGCCGCAATCGGCTTGAGGGCCCGGGATCGACGCTGCTGGCCGATCCCGATGTCGTGCGCCTGTACCTTGGCGCGCGGCGTACAGCGGCGCAGAGGAATCCCTGATGGAAACTGCCCCGAGAGTCCTGGAGCCGTTCGACTACCGAGGCGTACGGCTGCTGCCGGGCTGGTTCGCGGACCAAGTGGGACGGACCCGCGAGACGTACTACGACGTGCCCGACGACGACATCTTGAAAGGCTTCCGCCAACGCGCGGGGCTGCCGGCGCCCGGGGCGGGCATGCGCGGCTGGTGTGCGCAGACGAGCGCGGTGATCTTCGGGCAACTGCTGAGCGGCATGGCGCGCTTGAGCCGGGCCACCGGCGACAAGGCGCTCCGTGACAAAGCACTTGCGCTGTTCGAAGGATGGCGCCGCACCGTCGGACCGAAGGGCGAAGCCCGCATGCGGCGGCTGTACGACTGGGAGAAACTCGTCTGCGGGCTCGTCGACCTGCACGCGTACGCCGACTGCCGCGAGTCGCTCCCGACGCTCGAGCAAACGATGGAGTGGGCGGCCCGAACGTTCGACCGGTCCCGCCGGCCGGCCGACAACTTCGATTTCCAGGGCGGCGAGGCGACGAACACGACCGAGTGGTATACGCTGCCGGAGAATCTCTACCGGGCCTACCTGGCAGGCGGCAACTCCGCGTTCAAAGAGTTTGCCGACATCTGGCTGTATGAGGACTATTGGCGCCGGTTCGAAGCGACCTCGAATCCCGATGAGGTCGTCGCCGTGCACGCATACAGCCACGTCAACACGTTCAGCAGTGCCGCGATGGCGTACGCCGTCACCGCCGACCGCCGGTACCTGCGCATCTGCACGAACGCATACGACTTCCTGCAGCGCACGCAGTGTTACGCGACGGGAGGCTACGGTCCCGACGAACGGCTCATGCCGCCCGACGGCGCGCTCGGACGGTCGCTAGAACTGTACGCCGGCCACGCGGAGATCCCGTGCGGATCGTGGGCGGCCTTCAAGTTGTCGCGATACTTGATGACATTCACGGGCGAGGCCCGCTTCGGCGACTGGATCGAAATGCTGTTGTACAACGGCATCGGCGCAGCCCTCCCCACCGAACCCGACGGGCGGACCTTCTATTACGGAGATTACCGTCTGTCGAGCGGCATCAAGCAACACTACTGGTACGAGTGGCCGTGCTGCGCCGGCACGTACCTGCAAACTGTGGCTGACTACCACAACATCGTCTATTTCCGCGACGCCGGAGGCCTCTATGTCAACCTCTTCGTACCGTCGGAAGCCACATGGCGGCACGGCGGGCAGCGTGTAACGCTCCGGCAAGACACGGCATATCCGGAATCTGAGATCGCGACCTTCAGGCTGACGATGGAGCGGCCGGCCCGAATGAGTCTGGCCTTCAGGGTTCCGGGCTGGTCGGCGGGGCTTCGCGCGGCGGTTAACGGTTCGCCGCTTGAGGCGTGCGGCCGGCCCGGGCAGTGGGCGCGTGTCGTTCGTGAGTGGAAGCCGGGGGACGAGGTCACCGTGACGATTCCTCTCGCGCTGAGGATGGTTCCGGTCGACCAACAGCATCCCCGCCGCGTCGCGGTGCTGTGGGGACCGGTCGTGCTGGCGCAGGACGAAGCGTGCTGCCGCCGCCCCTTCGCGCTTGCGCGGGGCGCCGACCTCGCGGACCGTCTGATTCAGGAGGGACCCGCTCGGTTCCGTATCCTGGACACCGCGCCGGAACGGCACACCCGCTTTCTCCAACCCTACTATGCGTTTCCCGCATACTGGCCGTATTGGGTGTACTTCGATTTGGATGCACCGGCGTTGTATTGACGCGACGATCTGCCCTCGTTGATGCCGGCTACGCCTCCGGGGCGGCGCAACCGATGACCGCACGCACGCCCGGCCGGACGCCGCCCCACCGCTAACGCACGCGCCCTTACGCGCACCTATGCGTCCACGCCCGCGCAGGCGTCTCCCCGCAACACATGCTTCTGACGAGTACCTCACAGGACCTCACGGCCGGGCGCAGCCGGGCCTGCGTCCGCTACAAGATGGGCCGCAGCGGGACGATCTGCATGAACCAGCTGTTGAGCCGGTAGACCCAATCGAAGAGCAGCGCGGTTCCCAGCACCACGAGGAGGAGACCGCCCGCGACCTCGACGGAGCGCACGTAGCGCCGAGCGGCGAGGAACGCACGGGCCACACCGGAGAGGCATGCCGCTGCGGCGAGGAACGGGAGGCCGAGGCCGAGCGAGTACACGAACAGCAGCACGGCGCCGCGGTCTGCACGGGCTGCGGTCGCGGCCAGCGTGAGGATGGCGCCGAGGATGGGTCCTACGCACGGCGTCCACGCGAACCCGAACGCCATCCCAACCAAGAGAACCCCGAGCCACCCGGTGGGGCGTCGCGTGATGAGAATCCGCCGCTCCCGCGCCAGGCCGGGCACGGACACGACGCCGAGCACGACCAGCCCAAAGAGGATCACGATCGCTCCGCCGGCGCGGCTGAGGAGTTCCCGGTTGGACAACACAAAACCGCCCGCGAGCGACGCCGACGCGCCGAGCGCCGTAAAGATCGTCGAGAATCCCAACACGAACACGGCCGTCGCGCCGAGGACGCGCAGTCGGGCGCCCCCGCTCCCCTCCAATTCGGCGAGCGACACACCGGCGACGAAGGACAGATAGCCCGGGATCAGCGGCAGGATGCAGGGCGAAAAGAACCCCAGCACGCCGGCGGCAAACGCGACGGGCAGGCTCAGCGCGGGCATCCTGGGATCCGGGGGGCCGGTACGCGGCGGCTCATCGCCCCGAGAGGGTACGGAACGCGGCGTCCAGCTCCGCTCCGTCCGCCGGCCCGTATGCGGCCCGGACCAGCGTGCCGTCCGGCGCGATCCAGGCCCAGAACGGCTGCACCGTGAACCCGTACGCCTTCGCGATGCGACCGTCCGCGTCGTACCCGGTCGGGAACGTCAGACGGTATTGCCGCACGAACCGCTCCACCGCGGCGCGGTTGTCGAGCAGGCCGATCCCCACGAGGGCGATGCCTTTGCCCTTCCACTCCCGGTACTCACGCTCCCAGGACGCCGCCTCCGCATTGCACGTCGGACACCACGGCGCCCAGAACAACAGGATCACGGGCGACCCCTTGAGGTCCGCGAGCCTGAGGGTCGTGCCGTCCAGCAGCGTCAGGGTGAACGCGGGCGCAGGCCGCCGCGCCGCGTGCACGGACGGCAACGACACGGTCGCCGCCGCCGCGATCGCGATGGCCAGGAACCGCCCGGCGAGGATGCTCCGCCGTCTCACCTACCGGACCCCCAAGGCCGTACCACGCCGCACCTCATTATCATCTTACACCACGGACGGTAACATGGATGTGGCGCGGATCCCGGGCGGCGCGCCGCGAACCGGGCCGCCCCGGCGTACCGTGGAGGCCGCGACGCGCGCAAGGAGTGTCGCCGCAGGCGGCCAAGTTGTGGGGAGAACGGCGCGGGCGGGAGGCGGGCATGGGGCAGTTCTTCGGCCGAGGACACAAAGGCGCAGTACAGCACCTCCGGCCGTTGGAATTGGCCCTCTCGTTTGCGGCGCTGACGGGCCGACACTACGATACCAAGCTCGAGGCGGCGCAGCGGCTGGGTCTCAACGTGCTGCGGCTCGAGCTGTTCGCGTTCGCCACCGTTGCGGTCGCGCACAACGCGGTGCGCCATCCGCTCATGATCGCGTTGACCCCGAGCCAGCGCCGCGCGGTCATGGACGCCTCCTCCGTCTTCTCCTTCTGCCTGTGGACCGACGGCCGGGAAGGGCTCGCACAGCGTCTGCCGGCCGTGCTCGACGGTCCCCACTACACCGCCTTCAAACGGGCGGTCGACTGGCGCCAGTACTGGTCGTTCGCGGATCTCGTTCGCGAGCGCGGCGCCGAGTATGGGCCGTTCCTCCACACTGCCGCACCGGACTCCGGCCCGCTCGGCGTCGACCTGGGAAACGCGATCGCCCGGCGCGTGCTCGGTCACGGGAACCGACCCGGACCGATGGAAATGCTGTGGTGCGCCGGGTTATTCCAGGACGTCAGCACGACGACGGCGGCGGCGCTCAACAGCTATCGCTATCGCCCGGACCCGCGTGCCGACGCGGCGGCGGCGCCGGACGAGCCGGATACCGATCTCATCCTGGCCTGCCGCGCGTGCGGGCAGAAGAACCGGATCCGGGCCGGGCGTCCCCGGGGGGAAGCGATCTGCGGGCGCTGCCGCGCACCGCTGTGATGCATCCGGCGGTCGCGCGGATCCCGCTACGCTGAGGGCGGCGTGGGCGTGCCCCGCTGCCGGAACGCGCGCCACAGCGCTTCGGGTGTGACGGGCATGTCCAGGACCACGCCTGCCGGCGGACGGAGCGCGTCGAGTACGGCGTTCACGATCGCGGGCGGCGCGCCCGTCGTGCCCGATTCTCCGATGCCTTTGCTGCCGAGCGGATTGACCGGGGACCGCGTCTCCAGGCGCTCGGTCTCCACCCGTGGGACCTGCGAGGCGGTCGGCATCGCGTAGTCGAGGAACGAGCTGACCAGCGGCTGGCCGTTCGCGTCGCAGGCGACGCGTTCCAGTACCGCCTGCGCGATGCCTTGCGCCAGGCTCCCGTGCACTTGTCCCTCGACGAGCAGCGGGTTCACCACCCGCCCGCAGTCGTCAACCGCGACGTACCGGAGGATCGTGATCGCGCCGGTGTCGGGATCGATCTCGACGACGGCGACGTGCGCGCCGGACGGGACCATGGTGCCCGTGGCCTCGAAGCGGACGGCCGCGGAGATCCCGGCCCGAGCATCGCCCGGGCGCGCGGCCTGCGCCACCTGCCCGAGCGTGAGCGCGCGCCCCGGCGCACCCCGAACGGCAACCCGTCCGCCGTCGACGGCGAGGTCGTCGGGCGCGGCCTCGAGCAGCCGCGACGCCACGGCGATGACGTCCCGGCGCACGGCATCCGCGGCCTGCGCGACGGCGGACCCGCCGATGGCGAGCGACCGGCTCGCAAAGGTGCCGATGCCGGCGGGGACCACGTCGGTGTCCCCGTGCAGCACCGTGACCTGCTCAGGGTCGACGCCGAGCGCGTCCGCCGCCACCTGGCTAAACGCCGTCTCGTGCCCCTGCCCGTGCGGCGATGTCCCGGTGAGCACCGTGACGCGCCCGGACGGCTCGAGCGTGACCGTGGCGTCCTCCCAGAGGTCGCCGCCGCCCGCGATCTCGATCCACGTGGAGATCCCGATCCCGATCGGCGGCCCGCCCGCCCGGCGCCGCCGGACCTGCTCATCCCGCCACCGCGCATACCCGACACGCTCCAAGACGCGGTCGAGCGCGCGACCGTAGTTGCCGGAGTCGTGGACGAGCCCGGTCGGGCTCCGGTGTGGAAAGCCGTCGATGAAGTTTCGGCGGCGGATCGCCGCGGGGTCGATGCCGAGGCGCGCCGCGACGGCGTCCATGAGACGTTCGATGTAGTAGGCGCCTTCCGGCCGCCCCGCGCCGCGATACGGCCCCGTCGGGGTCTGCGTTGTGGCCACGCCGCGAAGCCGCAGCCGGACGTGCTCGACGCGGTACGCGCCCAGCGCGACGCGCAGCGTGAGCGCCGGGATCACGGCCGCATCGGCCAGGCAGTACGCTCCCAGGTCCGCGAGAATGTCCCCGTCCACCGCCAGCACGGTGCCGTCGTGCGCGACCGCCGCGCGAAGCGACGCGCGCTGGCCGCGCCCGTGGGTCATGGCCCGAAAGTTCTCGAAGCGGTCCTCGACCCACTTCACCCGCCGCCGCAGCCGCCACGCGAGGTACGCAGCCAGCATCTCGTCGGGGTAGACGGCGCCCTTGGCGCCAAAGCCGCCGCCCACGTCCGGCGCGACGACCCGGACCCGGTCCGCGGCCACGCCGAGGAATTCGGCGATCTTCTGCCGGGCCTCGTGCGGGACTTGCGTCGACAGCCAGACTTCCAAACGACCGCGCGCCGCGTCGTACGACGCCACGATGCCCCGGCACTCGAGCGGTGCGGGCGCCAGCCGGGGCTGCCGCAGTTCCAGGGGGACGACCACATCGGCGCGTCTGAACGCGGCCTCCGGGTCTCCCCCGCTCGTCTCCACGGTAAAGATCACGTTCGACCCGGCCGCCGGGTGGATCACGGGCGCGGCGGGATCGAGCGCCCAGACCGGGTCCACGACGGGCGGCAGGGCCTCGTACTCGACGCGCACGCGCTCCGCCGCGTCCCGGGCCGTGTAGCGATCCACGGCGAGGACGGCCGCCACGGGCTCGCCCGCGTACCGCACCGTCTTGTCGGCCAGGAGCGGATGCCGCGCCGCCTGCACGCCGGGGAACATCGCCGCCGCGGGGAGCCGCGGGATCGGCGATGGCAGGTCCCGTCCGGTGACCACGGCCACAACCCCGGGCATCCGGGCGGCCTCCTGCGGGTCGATTGCCCGGATGCGCGCGTGCCCGTGCGGCGACCGGACGACCGCCATGTGCAGCATGTCGGGGAATCTCAGGTCGTCCACAAAGATCCCGGCGCCGGCCAGGAGACGCCGGTCCTCACGCCGCCGCAGGCCAGAGCCGACATACGGCATCGTTACGCGACCACCACGCTGCACCCGGTTTATGCCGGCGTCTGATTAGCGGCCGGCCTGCGCCGCCGCCTCGCTGCCCGCCAGCCGCCCGAACACGCCCCCGAGCGTCATGCCGAACCCTCCCAGGTAGCCCGACTCCAGGATATTGCCCGACATGATCTCGCCCGCCGCGTACAGGTTAGCGAACGGGCGCCCGCGCCGGTCCACGATGCGCGCGCGCTCGTCCACGCCCACCCCCATGTATGTGAAGGTAATGCCCGGCCGCAACGGAAACGCGTAGAACGGCGGCCGGTCGAGCGGCCGCGCCCAGTTCGACTTCGGCGGGTGCAGCCCGCGCGTCGCGACACCGTCGAGCTCCTCGTGGCGAACGACCGTGTTCCCCGCGGACGCACGGTTGTAGGCCGCCACGGTCGCGGCCAGCACGGCGGCGGGTACGCCGAGGAGCTCGCCCAGGGCCTCGATCGCCCCGGCTTGCACCGGCGGAAAGAGCGGCGGAAGGAACGCGCCGATCCCGTTGGCGTCCACGATGCTGAACGCGACCTGCCCGGGCTGGGCCGCAACCCGCGCACCCCACGTCGCGTAGCGCTTGGGCCAGAGGTCCTCGCCCTCGTCGGCAAACCGCTCACCGGACCGGTTCACGACGATGCCGAACGGGATCGAGTCCAGCCGCGTCGCGATGCCGCCATCGTACTTCGGCGCCCTGGCGTCGACGGCAATCGCGTGAAACCCCTTGGGATCTCCCACCCGCATCGCCCCGAGCTCGAGCAGCGCGGCGAGCACGCGCCCGTCGTTGTACGGCGTCCCCCGAACGGCGAAGTTGGTCACCGCATCCCCCCAGTACCGCCCCAACCACTCCAGGTTGGCCTCGAAGCCGCCCGACGCGATGATGACCGCGCGAGCGCGCAGCGCCGCCCGCCGCTCCCCGCGCTGCACCACGACCCCGTCGGTCCGGTCCCCGCTCGCGAGGATCTCTTCCACGCTCGCCTCGTACCACACGGTGACCCCGAGGCGCCGGCAGGTCTCATAGTAGGCATTGATGAGGGCTTTCCCGCCGCCGAGAAAAAACCGGTTCGTGCGCCCGAGCGACAAGGTGCCGCGCAGTGCGGGCTGCCAGGCCGCGCCCTGCTGGGTCATCCACGCGGGCAGCGCCTCCGACTCGCGAATGACAAAGCGCGCGAGCTCGCCGTTGATACGGCCGCCGCCCACCTGGCGGAGGTCTTCCAGGTACTCGTCCGGACGGTATTCTCCGGTCATGTACGCGTCGCCCGGACCATGAGCGCAGCGCACGTTGCGCGTGTGCCGGCTGTTCCCCCCGCGCAGGTGGCGCGGGGCGCGTTCCAGCACGATCACGCGCTGTCCCGCCCGCTGCGCGGCGATTGCCGCGCTCAAGGCGGCGTGGCCGCCACCGACCACGATGACGTCGTACGCGGTGTCCAACCTGTGCGGCTACGAGCGCCGGCTCGACGGGAGCCTACTCCACAAAGTGCAGCCCGGTGATGCTGACGCGACCGAAGCCGATCAGCGCGGCGGCCAGCATCGACAGTTCGACGACCTGGTCGTCGCGAAACAGCGCGCGGACTTCGGCAACCTGCTGGGCCGTGAGCCTCCCGGTGCCCGTGGCCATGGCCAGCGTGTAGCGGAGCGCGGCGCGCTCCCGAGGGGAATACGGCGCGTCCGCGGCGTCCGGCGTCATCACCCACCGGACCTTCTCGGGGGTCACGCCGCGCGACTGTGCGAGCGGGGTCACGAAGCTCGTGCAGTAATCGCAACCGTACACGCCGGCGATCTGCAACCGCACGAGCTCCTTCACCTCCACGGGCAGCCGGCCGTCCTCCTTGACGAGCGGCACGTAGAACGCCAGCCAGCGCTCGGCGAGCTCGGGGGCGTGGGCCAGCCCCCGGAGCACCCCGTCGGCGGTTCGCCCGCGGTAACAGGCGAGGTTCTCACCGATGCGTTCGTCCGGCAGCAGCTCGATGCGCGCTCCCACGACCCCACCTCCCTCTCCCTCCACCCGGCTGTCTTTCTATCGAATTCGGTCCCCTCTCCTGCCGCCACCGAGGCGCGCGGGGCGGCGCTCCGCGCCTCCGCGCCGGGGACCGACGGCCCACGCGGCGACAGGGAGGCCGCGGCGGCGCACCGAAGAGGCGCAACCGACGTCCGTTGCGGCCGGCGGGACTGTGCGGCCGCGACACCGGAGGACATGGGCACCCTGCGACCATGAACGACGAGATCGTGAGGCGGGTGGACGAGGCGCTCCACCCCGACGAAATCCTTGCCCTCGCCCGGCGCCTCGTTGCCATCCCCAGTCACGGTCCCGCGTGCGGGTGGGAAACCGAGGTCGGGCGCGCCCTCGCGGACTTTCTGTCCCGGGAAGGTCTCGACGTCGCCATGCCCGAGGTCATGGACGGCCGGCGCAACGTGTTGGCCGTGTTGCCCGGGGCGGCCCGTGGCCTGCCGGTCCTCATGCTGAACGGGCACCTCGATACGGTGCCGCCATCCGGTTCCATGCGGTATCCGCCGTTTGCCGGTGAGGTGCACGACGGCGCGCTGTGGGGCCGGGGCGCGGGGGACATGAAAGGCGCGGTGGCGGCGATGGCGTGCGCCATGGCGGCCCTGCAACGATCCGGCGTGCGTCCCCATCGGTCGATCGTCCTGGCCGCGGTGGTCGCCGAAGAGAGCGGCAACGACGGCACCGCGGCGCTGTGCGCGGAGGGCCCGCCCGCGTCGTTCGCGGTCGTGGGAGAACCGACCCGGCTGGGCCTGTGCCTCGGGCACAAAGGCGTGGACCGGTACGTGGTCACCGTTCGAGGCCGCACGGCGCACGGGGCCACGCCCGAGCGTGGAATCAGCGCCATCCTCCGCGCGGCGCGCCTCCTCGCCGGGCTCGAGACGCGGTTACCCGAGGTGTGGCGTGGTCAGGAGTCGGCGGACCTCGGACGCGCGTCGTTCAACATCGGCACCATCGGCGGCGGCGTCAGCCGCAATACGGTGCCGGACCGCTGTACGTTTACGTTCGACAAGCGCTGGGTGCCCGGCGACAGCCCCGAACGGATCAAGGCCGATCTCATGGCGGTCGCCGACGAAACCATCGGCCGCGACGCGGTGGAGATCGTGCGCGACGCCGAGTTCGATCGCGTCGCCCATCCGCCGCTCTCGACCGCGCCGGATCACCCGCTGGCCCGCGCCGTCGAATCCGCCATCGCCGGCGTGACCGGCGGCCCGGCACGGCGGGTGCACTTCGACGCGTTTACCGACGCGGCGATCCTGCACGAGGCCGGGACCGCGGCCGTCATCTGCGGGCCCGCGGACCTGGCGCACGCGCATGCGGACGACGAGCGCGTGGCCGTCGATGAGCTGGTCGCGGCGGCGCGCATCTACGCGCGCGTTGCCCTGCGCCTCGACCGCACGGCGCGCACCGGCTAACCCAGGCCCGGGTACTGCGAGCCTACCGCCGCCGCGGGCGAACGCGGCCCCATTGGCCGTCGTCGTCCCCACGGCCGCCGTCGTCGTGCGCCGCATGTTCTCCGTACGTTCGCTGCTCGAGCACGCCGGCCGAGGTGCTCCCACGCGCGGAGGCCGCCGCCGACCGCGTTACCGGGGCGCGGCGGGCCTAGCGATCGGCGTCCTCAAACAGCCGTTCCCCGCGAAATAGGCGGTGGGCGATCTGGTACGTTTGTCCCTCCGCGCGCACCGTCGGCGCATGGGCGGCCAGATATCTCGCCGCCGCCACGAGCACGTGGGTCCCCTCGGGGGTCCCCTGCACCTGCTGGTACTGCCGGATCGCCGCCTCCATCATCTGGATCGTGTGGAAGTTCCGATCCTCGCGAAGCAACGCGCGGCCGAGCGTGGAGAGTAACGCCCCGACACCCCCTCCTCCGGCGATGTAGGCCTCGACGAGGCGCGCGGCTTCCTGGACCTGTTGCTGCCGGTCGAGCACGTCGAGTAATTCCGGCAGCAGCCGCTCCGCATCGCGGCCGGCTCCGTCGGACCGCGGCAGGCGGGCCGGCGGGACATTGAGAAAGCGGTCGAGATAGACGCTCATCGCCGCATCGAACACACCGCGGAGCAGTTCGGGGGAGTCCACGCGCCGTAATCCCTGGTGGACGGCGTTCGCAAACGTGAAGGTGTGCAGCGCCGTGTCCCAATCGCCGAACTCATTTGTCTGCGGGAAGCGGGCGATGCGCAGCGCGGCGGCGTAGGCCACGGTGCCGGCCAGATCGGCGGGACGCGCGCCATCGCGCAGGGCGTCCAGGAGCGCCCGCGCGATCCCGGCCGGATCGTCCCCGAGCAATACCGGCACGAGCTCCGCGCGACCGCCCCACGCGGCGTCCCGTGCGCGCCCGGCTTCCAGCACGGCGGGCAGCTCCGCAAATGCGCTGTCAAGGATCCTAATCAGATCCACCGGATGCCGCCACTCGTTCGACTCCTCCATCCGCGCGGCCTCGGCATAGCCTGACGCCAGGCTGGCCAGCACGGCTTCCGCGTGTTCCCACCCGGCCAGGTCCAGCGCCTCGAGCGCCTTGTTCGTGAAGTCGAGCGCGTGCCCCGTCGCGATGTACCGGTGATCGGTTGCGGCCGCAAACAGCAGGTCGGCCGCCGCGCGGCCGCCCTCGCGTCCCCGGACCGCGGATACGATGCAGCGCTCGGCCCCTTCCGCGTCGCGGACCTCCACACACTGCCGGAACCATCGCCGGATCACTCCGAGATCTGCGGGCTCCCCCGGCAGCGGCCGCAGGCGGAATCGCGGCGCCATCCCCTGGCAATCGCGCGCCACCGCCGCCAGGCCGTGGTAGATGGCCCGGGGCCGGTCATCGGGGTAGAGGTGCGGCATGAGATTCATCATGCACGTGTGGATCGTGAGGCCCTGGCCCCAGCCGGCCTCCCGGTACCGCGCGCCGAATTCCAGTCCCGCGCGAAACGGGTCCGCCGCGGTTTGGTCGCTCGAGACGAGCGCCACGGCGGCCTTGGCGATGACCAGGGGGATATTGCGCTCCAGGCCGTCACGAAGCCGCGCGCGGTGGTAATCGAGGGGATCCTCGTGGAGCGCCAGATCTACCCAGACGTCGCCGTCTCGGACCTCGGTGGCGAACACCCGCACGTCGCCCGCGAACGGATCGAGTGTGCCGCCGCTTGAGACATCAAAGCGCGCGTGGTGCCAGTGGCACGTCAGGATGCCGTCGTGGACGGTGCCGCGATCGAGCGGGAACCCCATGTGCGGGCACCGGTTGTCGACCGCCCGCACCTGATCGCCGTCGGCAAAGAGCACGAGCGCGTGGCCGTTCACCTGGATCGCCAGCCGTCCACGGGCCCGGACATCCGCGGCGCGCGCCGCGCGCACAAATCTCGGTGCTGCCATGTGCCACCCCCGCCGGCCGGGGCGACCGACCGCGGCCCCGGCTGCTCGCGCCGAGCGCTACGTTCCGTTGCCCCCATTATCCGACACCGCGCCGCGGGCTGCACCGTACGGGCGGCGGCGCCGCTACGGGCCGCGACCAAGCAAGGCGTCTTTGAGCGGGGCGCGCCACGCGTGCGCCAGCGGATCGTAGACGCCGAAGCCGGCGGCCAGTTCCCAGTAGGCCCACGGGAAGCCCCGGGCTTCTGCCTGCTCGCGCATGAATCGCGTGTACGCCACTCGCGACGGCATGTCCGCTTTGCTGTAGGCGCCAAATTCCCCGAGAAAGACCGGATAGCCGGAGCCGTCTGACCATGTCTTCGCCGCGGTGAGCGGCGCCGCCGCGGCGGCGCGCTGGCCGGCGTCGCAGCAGGTCACGCCGACCGGCGGGACCGGGTGCACCCACTGGGCCCCTTGATGCGTAAAGTCGAAGGGCCGGTAGTCGTGGATCGTCGCGATCAGGTCTGCGTCATCGGGCAGGCGAAGCGACGGGAGGGCCGCCGCCTGGTTCCAGTCCACGGGGCCGATGACCACGATGCGATCGGGGTTGGTCTGGCGGACGACACCGAGCGCCCGCGCGGCGAGATCGTTCCACCGCGCCGCCGTCAGCCGGCGGTGGGGTTCATTGTAGAGCTCGAACAGCAGGCGGCCGGGTTCGTCACGGAAATGGTCGGCGATCTGCCGCCATAGGATCAGAAACCGCACGTCCACGACCGCGTCGTCGACCGCGAACTCTCCGCGGTCGAGCGGATCGCCATCGAGTTGATGGTAGTGATGCATGTTCACCACGACGTAGAGGCCACGGGCGAGGAGCCGGTCGACCACCGATGTGACGCGGTCCAGAAACTCCGGGTCGATGGCGAACGGCGCCGCCGCCTCCGCGTGGTTGCTCCAGCGCACGGGCAGACGCACCGTGGTGAAGCCCGCCGCGGCGACGGCATCGATGAACTCGTCGCGCACGACGAGTCCCCACGCCCCCTCGTCCGGCGCCTCCAGCATGTTGCCGAAGTTTACGCCGCGGCCCATGGCCGCGGCCGCCGCCCAGACGGCAGGCGGCGCGCCCGGAGGACGATCGGCCGGGGTCGGGGGAAACTCTCCGATGCCGGGGCTCGGTTCCTGGGCCAGCGTGCGGGCCATGGGGCCGGCCCATAGGGAACTGAGGAGAACGAGGACCACCGCAAGCGCCGTACGGACCGAACGCGGCACGGTAGTCGTCACGACCCTGAGATCAAGGTGTCAGTGGCCGGCCGCGGGTCGTGCCGGCGGCGAGCGGGTGGCTTTGTACCCTGCCGTTCGCGCCAGCGCGCAGGTGGAATGCCTTCCCAACTGCGGAACGCGCGGACGAAGGAGCTTGCGTCCTCGTACCCCAGAAGGTACGCGGCTTCTCTCAACTCAAGGAGAGGGTTGTTCAGATAGTGGCGGGCAAGCTGGTGACGGGCCTCCTCCAGCACGCGCTGGAAGCTGGATCCTGCGACTTGAAGGTGCCGCTGCAGGGTTCGCGGACTCATGTGGAGCGCGTCGGCGACGTCGTCGATGCTGGGACGGCGGCCTGTGAGCTTTTGCCGTATCGTTCCGCGCACGCGCTCGGCAAAATCTCCGTCACCGTTTTGGTCGGTCAGTTCCTCCTCGAACTGCGGCGCGAGCATCGCAAGCAGTTCGGCATTGCGGGTCACGAACTGCCGTTCGGCATCGGCCGCGCGTAGCACGATCGCATTGCGGGGAGCACCGCAGACCACGCGACAGCCAAAGTAGCGCTCGATGGAATTCACGTGCGGGCGAGGGTGCACGAACTCGACGCGCAATGGCGATAGGGAAGCGCCGGTCCCGTGGCGGGCAACCGAGAGAACCCATGCGAGGCAGCATTCGGTGAGCACCTGAGGCTCGACCTCGTCCGCAAGAAGCCACCGAAACTGGATGCTCCACTCTTCTCCGTCCATCTGCTGCAGAATTTCTTCCGGACAGGTGAGTTGTTTGTAGCGCGCCATGTGCCGCACGGCTGATCCGAGGTTCTCCGCCGAGAGCGCGGCGAGCGATATCGGCTGAAAGCGTTCGATCTTGGTTTCGGTGCCGAGCAGGACGCCGATCCCGGGGTCTGCGCTGACTTCCCCGATGGCGCGCCAGAGGGCGAAGAATTCCTCCGTCGTGAGAAGCACGCGCGGCTGATCGAACAGGCCTTGGGGAAGACCGGCGGTCCGCAGAACCGCCGAGGCACGGACCCCCAGTTCCCCCAACTTGAGAAGCAAGCTCCCCGAGACACGAAAGTGTTTGCTCATCGGTCGCTCCGTCCCGGCGATGCCACCGTGAGTGCGGGATTCAACGCCATGCTGAGGCCATCGCCGACGATATTCAGGAGGAGCACCAGCACGAAGATCGCGGCGCCGGGGAACGTCGGCACCCACCAAGCGGTCGTGGCGTACTGGAGGCCGTTACTCAGCATGCCGCCCAGGCTGATCACGTTCGGATCACCGACCCCGAGGAAGCTGAGGGAGGCCTCGCTGAGGATGCCGTACGACACCAGCAGCGCCATCAACGCCAGGACCGGAGGAAGCGCGTTCGGCAAGATCTCCCTGAAGACGATCCGGGCGTTGGACGCGCCCGCGGCCCGGGCGCTCTCGACGAACTCCGTGGCTTTCAGCGAGAGCACCTCGGCGCGCGCAATCCGGGCTATCTGCGGCCAGCCTGTGAGGCCCAGCAGCATGATGACGGTGATCAGGCGGCCGCCGAACAGAAACGCGACGATCAACGCCAGGAAGAAGCCCGGGAGGATGAGCAGAGCATCGGCCGTTCGCATGAGCAGGTGTTCGACCCAGCCCCCATAGTACCCGGCCACGAGGCCACACGTCAGACCGGCCGACATCGCAATCGCGGCGACCGCAAGTCCGGCGATGAACGACGTCTTGATCCCGTAGGCCATGCGCGTCAGCACGTCGCGGCCGAGATAGTCCGCCCCAAACGGATGCGCGGCCGAGATGGCGCTCAGTGTGTCGCCCGTCATGGCGTTGGGATCGCGCGGCAGGATGGCGGGCGCGAGCGCGCCGACGGCACCGACCAGCGCCAGCACCACCAGCGCGGCGAACGGCATTCGCTGCCGTCTCAGGGCCTGCCATGCAACGCGGAGCCGGCGAAACCGCCCGCGGTCCGCGGCCGCCGGCAGCGCTCCACGGACGGACGCGACTGCCGCGCTACGCGTAACGGATCCGTGGATCGATGATCGCGTACGCAACATCCACCGCGAGGTTTGCGAGGATCACCGCGGCGCCGACGACGAGGAAGAACCCGAGCACAACGGGGTAATCGTGCTGCAGGATCGCGGTGTAGATCACCCGCCCCGTACCGGGCCACGCGAAGACGATCTCCGTCATCACGGCGCCGGCGAACATGGTGCCGAGCTGTACGCCGAGCACGGTGACGACGGACCGCATCGCATTCCGCAGCGCATGCCGGTAGAACACTCGAAACTCGGACAGGCCCTTCATGCGCGCCGTCATGAGGTAGTACTTCCGTGATTCCTCGAGGACCGCAGCGCGCGTCAGGCGTGTGAAGGACGCAGAGTACCACCAGGCGAGGACGCCGAGCGGGAGCACCATGTGCCAGGTCACGTCCGCCACTCGGGCAAGACCGCCCCCGGTAGCGCCGAGCGTGGCCATGCCCTGCGTCGGGAACCAGTGGAGCCGACTCGCGAAGACGACGATGAAAATGACGCTCAACCAGAACGGTGGGGTCGCGTAGCTCACCAGCGAGACGGCGCCGATGGCGTAATCGGCACCCGTACCCGGCCGGCGCGCCGCCGTCATGCCGAGCACAATCCCGGCGACCGCGGCGAGCAGGACGCTGGGGATCATCAGCAACAGGGTGTTTGGCAGCGACTCTCCAAGAATCGCCGCGACGGGTTGAAAATTGATCTGCGAGTAGCCGAGATCGCCGCGGAGCATGTTGCCCATATACACTGTGTACTGGGTCCACAGGGGACGGTCGAGCCCCCAGGCATGGCGGATCCGGGCCAGCGCGTCGCCGCTGACGGCTTGGCCGCCGTAGAGATACGTCACCGGGTCGCCGGGCGCCACGTGGATCAGGACGAACGCCGTGCTCACGACCAGCCCGATCAGCACAAGGCTCTGGACGAGTCTCCCCGCGACGTATCGATAGCTCACCGGCGTGGCTCCCGATCAGGCGCCGCGCGTCAGGTCACCGGCGCGCCGAAGCTTCCCAGGTCTCGACGATCTCGGACGAGCGGGTCGGAACCGCCAGCCGGCGCAGGAACCGCATCGCGTCGTCGTGATACTGCGGCTCCATCGGCCCGACGCAGTCCTCCGGCACGACCGGAAAGAACCCGACGTTCAACGCGTGCCAGGCCGTGGGCAGGATGCCGACCTCCGTCGCGATCCCGGTGTGGACCAGGGTTCGGATGCGGTTGAGGCGGAGGAACAACTCGAGCGGCGTGCCGATGAACGCGTCGATGCGGAATTTCCTGATGATGACCTCGCCGGGCTGTGGCTTCAACTCGTCGATGGTGGCCCACCCCGGCGTGTCTTCGACCAGACCTTCCAACGCCTTTCGCTGCTCGGGGTCGGTCAGCCGCCGGTAGTCGGCCCGAATGCGCACGTCCGTGTAGCTGCCGAAATCGGGCAGGTTGGTGTACTGCGTGTACATCACCCGCACTCCGTGTCGTCGCGCGTCCTCGAGAAACCGGACGAGCGGCGGCAGGATTGTGCCCACGTCGATGCGCCGGCCAACCTTGTCATAGGCCCAACCCGCGGCGGTATTGTCCTTTTGCATATCATGGACGATCACGACGGTGTGCCGGGGCTGGACGATCTCCGCCAGCGACTCCGGAATTTCGCGTCCCTGAAACGTCAGCACGGTGGTCTCCCCGATCAGCCAGTGATCCGCGCGTTTTCGACGGACTCCATTGTCCCGGTCAACGAGTCGACGCTGTGCAGCCCGGTGATTCGGCTGTACCAGAGATCAATGCCGTTCGCCGTGTAGAGCGGGATGATGGGTACCTCCTCGTGGACGACCTCCTGAATCTTGACGTACAGTGGCGCCCGCTTGGCGCGGTCCGTCGTCGCCCGCGCCTGTGGGATCCACTCCGTCACTTGCGGGTTGTCCCAGGCCGAGAAGTTGGTGCCGCCCGCGTGGGCATTCTTGCCGTTCACGTACTCGCAGATCGCCGCGGGATCCATCTGCTTCGAAATGAAGAGCGTCCAAACGCAGGCGGCCGTGTCCTGCTGGCGGATGCGGCCGATATACTCGCCGTACGTATACGTCTTGATGTCCGCGGCGATGCCGACAGTCCGGAGCATTTCCCGAAGCGCCTCGGACAACTGGACGCGGAAGCCTTCCGTGGCCAGGATGGTGACCGGGAACCGCGCACCTCCCTTGCGCGGGAAGCCCGCCTCGTCGAGCAGGGCGTTGGCCTTCTCCACGCTGTGGTCGTACGGCTTGATGTTCGACGCGTGCGCCCATTTGGTCGCCGGCGTGTCCGGCACCAAGGTTTCTTCGGGTTTGCCAAATCCGAACAAGAGTGACTTCACGATGAAGGCCTTGTCGATCGCGTGGGCCAGCGCCTGCCGCACCTTCACGTTGTTGAACGGCGGCTTCGCCGTGTTGATAAACAGATTCTGCACCCAGTTCTGCTCGAACACGGTCGCGACGAGACCCGGCGGCGTCGCCTCGAGGATTTTCCGCATCTGGTCGTACGGGGGCCCGCCCGGAATGCCTTGCGACAACACCACGTCGAGGTCGTGGTTGAGGAACGAGAGCAGACCCGTCGACGCGTCCGGTGCGACTTTGAAGAAGACCTGGTCGACGTATGGCTTCGGCTTCCGGAAGTAGTTAGGGTTACGGACAAAGCTGATGTGATCACCGTGCTGCCATTCGGTCACGATGAATGGTCCCGATCCGATCGGCATGTGCAGGTACTTGTTGGTGTGGGGATCGCCTTCCGACCAGAGGTGGGCCGGCAAGATGCCCATCGGCGAGACAAGCGGCATCATGAGCACGTTGGGGCCGTCGAACCGCAGCACCGCCGTATACTTGTCCGGCGTGTCGACTGTCCTCAGGTTCGAAACAAAGCTGCCGAGCGTGGAACCGAGCTTCGGATCGACGAGCATCTCGTAGGTAAACTTCACGTCCGCCGATGTGAGCTCCGTGCCGTCGGTGAACTTGATCCCGGGAATCAGCTTGAACGTGAAGGTGTCGCCCTTGTCATTCACGGTCCAGGCGCTCGCCACGCCCGGGATAGGTTGCCCCGATGGGCCGACATCCACCAGCCCGTTGTAGACCAGGCGGTTGGTCTCCGGCCAGTTCGTCGACTCCAACACGGGGTTGAAACCGTAGACCGGTTCGGATTGAAGGATGCGCAGCACTTTCGGTGCGGCTCCGTAGGCGTAGCCGTGCTCCCCCAACCACGCAAACGATCCCGCCGCAAGCCCGGCGGCAGCCGCGGCCGCGCTTGTTCCCAGCAGTTGCCGCCTCGTGAACCGCGCGCCGGCGTGTCTCGCCCGAGCGCTTCGTCTGGCGCTCACATCTGCACCGCACGATCCGCGGCGTCCTTGATCTGCCGCGCGCGCTCCGGCCCGACGACCGGTTCGAGACTGGTGGACGTGCCGCCGATGCCGAACACGTTGATAGCCGGCTCGCCCGTCGCCCGCAGGATGTAACGGAACCCCTTGGGCAGGTAGATCGATTCGCCCTCTCGGACGACGACGTCGCCGCGCTCGCCCCCGTCGCCCTCCCAGATCAGGCGGATGCTCCCCTTCGCCACATAGAAGGATTCCTCGCTCTTGCCTTCCCACTTGAGGTCCGCCATGTCGGGGTCGTGGTGGCAGACGCCCATGCGGAGCGCCTCGCTCCCGACGGTCTCGCGGCAGACCAGGTACCGAGTATGCATGCCTCTGGTCAAATCCATCGGAGGGATGTCGGCGACCTTCAACTTCGCGACTTTCGGCATCTCGTCCGCTCCCTTCTTCGAGTTGGTTTCGATCCTTACCGCTGCTGCCGGTCGGGCTGGAGCAGCCCGCCAATGCTCCAGTTCTCGCGCTTGACCTCGTCGATAATGACGTGCACGGCGTCGGCCGGGTTGCCCGTGACCCGCGCCACGACCTCGGTCACACCGCGCACCAGCTCCCGTTTCTGATCGATCGATCGCCCCTCATACATCTCGATCCTGACGACTGGCATCTCGCTCCCTCCCTCCTGTCTGCGGCGTCAGGGCGCCGCACTGATGCGCGGCGCCACCTCGTCTGCAAATCGCCGCAACACGTCGCCGACGGGGCGGCCCGGTGCGGCGTGCGGCCGGACAACCAGCCGCGTCACCCCGGGGCGGATCGCCCGAGACAACTGGGCGGCGACCCGATCGGCATCGCCGGCCAGCACCATCCGCTCAAGCGCCTCCCGCGGGAGCAGATGGCTGGCATCGGCGGCGCCCCGGAGGTCCCGCCTCGATGCGAGGTCGACGAACGCCTGGGGGAGTGTGATGCCGAGACGCTCGAGATAATCCCAGTGGCCGTAGCCCGCCGCCACCCGCATCGCGACCCGCCGGCGCATGACCGCTTCCGCCTCCGCCGGATCGTCGCTGATGCACATCTCAAAGCGAAGGGCGACGTCGACCTGCGAGATCGCCCGCCGGCCCTTTTCCACGCCGCGCTTCACGCAGCCGATGTAGAAGTCCACGGTGGAGGGCAGCGCCGTATTCGCGATCATGACGCCGTCCGCCACTTCGCCCGCGAGCTCCGTGATCCGCTCACCCTGCGTCGCAAAGTAAATCGGGATCTCGGTTCGGATCGGGGTAAACTGCAACTTGCCTCCGCTGAGCGAGATTACCTTGCCCTGGAACGTGATGTCTTCGCCCTGCAGGAGCCGCCGGATGAGGCCAACGGTTTCGCGGAGCGCCGTGACCGGGCGCTCAGCTCGAATGCCCAGTTCCTGAAATCCCGTAGAGCCGACGCCGAGGCCGAGCAGCGCCCGCCCGCCGCTCATCTCGTCGAGCGTGGCGATCGTCGAGGCGGTGACCGCGGGATGCCGCGAGTACGGGTCGGTCACGCCCGGGCCGAGGTGGATTCGGCTCGTGTTCGCCGCGATCGCCGCAAGACCGAGGTAGCACTCGCGGAACATGCGAATATCGGTGTACCAGACTTGGTCGTATCCGAGGGCCTCGCTGAGCTTTGCGAGGGCGACGAGCTCGCTCACCGGATACTCGGCGTTCAGCAGCACGCCTAACGCCAGCGTCATCCCCGACCCCTCTTGGCGTTTAGGCAATAGTATAGAGGTTTGCTGACGGCTCCGATATGCAAAACACGCCAGTTTGGCGTGGTTTGCATACATCCCATCAGTTCATCGGTGATGCTTCGTGCCCGGGACAATAGGCTGGGAACCCGGCGCCGCGTTCGGAGTGGCCGCGTCCGCCCTCCGGCATCCCTGCCAGTGAGACCTGGCTGTCAACTGCGCTCCCCGCGTCGAGGTCGAGACGCGCGTCGCGCGGACGCGTGCCGGGCTCACAGGTCCTCGACCGGAACCACCACAACTTCAGGCCGGTGTGATGCGATGGCGGCCTTGAGCGCAGGTGCGATCTCGTCGGGATGCGCGATGCGCGCGGCCCCCGCGCCGTAACCGCGCGCGACCGCGCAATGATCCAACTCGGCGATGGCCACACCGGGGTACGCGGCCGGCTCCACCGGCGTGCCGAGATAGCGCTCGATCGCCCGCCGGACGGCAAGATACCCGCCGTTGTCCAGTACAACCACCACGACCGGCGCGTCCTCGCGGGCAGCCGTCCACAGCGACTGCGCGCTGAAGTGAAACGCGCCGTCGCCGACGATCGCCACCACCGGGCGTGCGCCGGCGGCGAGCCGCATCCCGATGGCCGCCGGAACGCCCCACCCAAGCGCGCCGCCGCTCGTGTGGTACCATGCGGCGTCCGGGGGCAGATCCAAGTGGTTGAGCATCGCGGGGGACGACCGGACGGCTTCGTCCACAAACAGGGTGCCACGCGGCGCGACGCGGCCCAATTCGGCCGCCAGGCGCGGAAGGGAGATCGGCACGCCGCGCCACCGCGCTTCGCGCTCGGCGCGGAGCCGGTGCTCCCACGCGCACCGCAGACTCGCCACCCGCGCGCGCCGCTCGTCTCGCCGCCGTGGATCCAGCCCGCCGAGCACCGCTGCGGCATCGGCCAGATCCCGCAGCGCGGGGCCCGCGTCGGCCGGCATCCCCACGGTCGGAGGAATCTGCCAGCCCACCTGGCGCGGATCCGGGTGCGTGTGTATCAATTGGGCGCCCGGCGGCAGTCGCGGACTGTGCGCGCCCGAAAACGGAAAGAAGACCCGGCATCCGATTGCGGCAAGCACGTCACACCCTTCGAGCACCGCAGGCTCCTGCTCGTACAGACCGACATAGTGAGGATCGGCGGCGGGGAACGGAAGCGTCGACAGTTCGGTGACGTCGGGGATCACCACGGGCAGCGCGAGCGCCTCGGCGAGCCTTTTCGCTTCCCCCGACGCCGCCGACACATCATTCCCAAGGAGCAGCACCGGCCGGTGCGCTTGCAACAAGAGACGCGCCGCGGCAAGGGTCGCCGCGCGATCAGGCCGCCGGCCGTGCGGCTCGAACTTCTCGCCCCCGGCGCTGCGCGGCGCGATCGGACCGTCCGCGCCGGCGGCCGCCGGCGTCTGCGCAACCGGCTCCCCGAGCATGTCCTCCGGGATGGACAGGAACACCGGCCCGGGCGGCGAGGCGGCGGATACATGCAACGCGCGCCGGAGATCCTCTGCCGCGGCGGCGGATGAGAGACTCTGCCACGTCCACTTCGTGCAGGCGGCGAAGAGAGCCGGCAGGTCGGCAAACGCGCAAAACCCGTCTTGCGCGAGGATCACCCGCTCCTTGTGGCCGGCGGTCACGACGACGGGCGAGGCGTCGCGCCAGGCGTTGTAGACTTGGCTGAGGCCGTTCATCGCGCCCACCGACGTGTGCAGGCTTGCGACACCGACGCGTCGACTCGCGCGCGCGTAGCCGTCGGCCATGGCGACGGCGATGCTTTCGTGGAGCGCCATCACGTAGCGGACGCGTCCGTCGCGCCGGAGCGCGTCGAGAAGGCTCGCTTCGGTCGATCCCGGCAGCCCAAACAGGTGACGGACGCCGTGCGCGGCAAGCGTGGCCACCCACGCCGATGCGGTCGTCATCATCCGTTGCCTCCCCTGCTGGGCGCGCGGCCGGGCACGGGCGTTTCCTCCCGTGGTTCCGGCCGATCGCGGCAGCGACGGCGGCGCGGCCGCATGGGAACCGCAGACCCGGGGTCAGCGGGTGCTTCCCAGTTCTCCTAGGCCCTGGCTCGTTTCCCCGTCACAGCGCGGATAATCAGCAGCAGAATCACGCCGCCAATGAAGGCGACAATGATGGAGCCGATGTTGAGACCGGTCACACCGCCGTGCCCTAAGAATCGAAAGATCAACCCGCCGATGAATGCGCCGACGACGCCGATGATCAGGTCGCCAACGATACCCCCGGGGCCTTCGCCCGGCACGACCATTCTCGCGAGCCATCCTGCGATGATGCCGACGACAATCCAGGCCAAAATGCTCATCCTGGTCCCTCCTTGGTGACGAATGAGAAGCAGTCAACGCATAGCGCAGATCAAATGAGTGGAGAGAAGCGTGGAACACGCTGCCTATTCCTCCGGACCAAACGCAATCCCTTCGTCGGGCCACCGCGGTCTTGCGCCACCCCGGAGTCTACCGGCGATTGCAGACCTCGCGGCCAACCGCGTCTATACCGTCTGCCTCGGGGGCATGAAGACAGACAAACCTGGTCAGCGCCTCACGAACAGGCAAACCCGGAGTAATCCGGGGACGCAAAGTCACAGGGCCACGGATTCCGTGGCCGGCTGGGCCGCCGAACGAGGACGCTTAGATCCCCGCTTGCAGGGGGAGGGTGATGTATGCCTCGGCGGACCACGTTGCACCACCACATGGAGGAACCCGGCCCCGCCGGCCCGCGCACGGCCCGCGGCAAGAAATTTGATGCGTCGCTCGACATCCTGTGCAGCTTGGAACTTTCCGCGCAGGCCGTCGAGTTCTTCCTGCGCACCGCCTACGAACGGCGCCGATTGCCGCATGAGCTCATCCGGGAGCTCATCGAGGAACACGTGAAACGCGTCGAGGCAATGGTTACAGCATCATGGAATTCGGGCCATCCCGTGTGATGAAGACGCCCGAACACCCGGAGCCCAGGTCTTCACGCATCCGAGCCCGGCGGGACATCTCCGGCGTGTAGCGGCCCGGTTCCCTCCGCCCCGCCTCCATGAGACACACCGGCGTGGGCCCCGGCCGTTCCAAGATCCGGCCCCGGCCGTCCGGGTGACGAAGAGGGAACACGGCGAACCCTGTCGCATCCAGGTTTGTCGCCGTCACGCTCCTGCGCCAGATGATTGTCCGGTGGGGGGAGATGTGCTGAATCGGGACACGGGTCGAGCGACGTGGCTATTCTGGGTCATGCTCGGGGCGACCGTGCTCGGAATCTCGGCACTGGCGTACTGGGTGCGATAGATACGAGCGTAGGCGTCGCCGCGGCCGCGCACGAGGAGGAGTTGCGATGGAGGGATCCCGTACGAAGCCGCACGTTGGGAGCCGCCTCGCGCCGCCAGACCGCGCCGGCCTTCCCGGGTCGGTCCGAGCGGTGCTGGATAACGAGACTGAGCGGTTCGGGGCGCCGCTCAACACCACGATGGTCCTGGCCCATCACCCCTCGCTGCTGATCGCGTACAAGGCGTGGAGCAAGGCCATGAGCGAGACGACGCTCATCCCGGACACCCTCAAGTATCTCGTGTATGTCCGTGTCGCCGGGCTCAACGGATGCCCGTTCTGAGTAGACATCAACACCGCCTCGGGCCAGGCGGCCGGCATTTCGGACGAGAAGTTCGCCCACCTCGATGAGTATGCGACACATCCACTCTTCACGTCGCTCGAGCGGCAGGTGCTCGCCTATGCCGACGGGATGACGATCTCGGGCCGGGACACCGACGACGAGGCCTTTGCCGCTCTTCGCGAACACTTCTCGCCGGAGGCCCTCGTGGAGTTGACCGCGCACATCGCGTTCGAGAACTTCCGGAGCCGCTTCAACCATGCATTTCGGATCGAGGCGCAGGGCTTCTGCAGGATCCCGCAACGATAACTCCGCAGCGTCGGAGAAGGACGCCTCGTACACCATGGGGCGTCCTGATGTCACGACAACGGTCCGGCCGCCCCTGATCTCGCGCTGGAACAGGAGTCGGACCGCCATTCAGCTCGCGTGGAGCTCGATTCGCGGGTCGATGAGTGCGTAGCTGAGGTCGGTCAATAGGTTGATGCCGATGACGGCCGCGGCCACGACGATCGTGATGCCCATAATGAGCGGATAATCGTGCGCGTAGGCCGCCTGCACGGCCAACTGCCCCATGCCGGGCCAGGCAAAGACTTGTTCGGTGATCGCCGCTCCGCCGATCAGCAGCGGTAACGCCAGACCCACCATCGTGACCAGCGGGATCAAGCTGTTGCGCAGGGCATGGCGATACAACACCATCCGTGCGGCGAGCCCTTTGCTGCGCGCGGTGCGAATGTACGGCTGGGCGAGAACCTCGATCATCGCCGTCCGCACATACCGCGAGAAGCCGGCCATGAACGCGGCCGCCAGGACGACCGCGGGCATGAGGAGATGGCGCAGGAGGTCCGCCGCCGTCAGGGCCGCTCCCGCCGTGCGCATACCCGCCGCGGGCATCACCCTCAGATCCACCGCAAAGACGATGATGAACATCAGTCCCAGCCAGAAAACCGGCATCGACACGCCGACGAAGCTGAGAGCCGATACCACGTTGTCCAGCAATGACCGCGGACGGATGGCCGTCGCGATTCCCACGGGAATCGCGACGGCAAGCGACAAGGTAAGCGCGGACCCGCCGAGCAGCAATGTCGCCGGCAGACGAACGGCGATCATTTGTGTGACCGGGAGGTCCGATGTATAGGCGATGCCGAGATTGCCGCGCGCCAGTTGCGCCAGCCAGTCCGCGAATTGGACGTAGAGCGGTTTGTCCAGGCCGAGATTCGCTTCGAGCTCCTTGATCTGGGCCGCCGTCATCTTCTGATCGTTCATCAGGATCCCGGGTCCGCCGGGCGCGGCGTGGATTAGAACGAACGTGATGAGCGCGACGAGGAACAGCAACACGACTGACTGCGCCGCGCGGCTAATGATGTAGCGCGCCACGTCGCAACGCCTCCCGCCGGTCTGAGCTTCCGGCGGGCCGGCCGCGCGGCCGGCCCGCCGTCACACTAAGATCAGCCCAACGTCCACTTGTACGTCCAGTACAGCGCGTCCCGGATGCCGACCGTGCCAAAGCCGTGCACCCGGGCGCTGAATCCTCGGATCTCATTCGGGAAATTCAAGAACACGTCCGGCTGCATGTCCTTCAGCCGTTGCTGCAACTTGTCGTAGATCGGCTTGCGTTCCGCGGGGGTTGAGAGCCGCACCCCCTGCGCGAAAAGCTGGTCGGTGACCGGATCGTCGAAATTCGGATGCTGTGCGTCCGGGCCGTCGTGCTGGCTATCGTACCCGCCCTGCAACGCGTTGGGATCGTTCGGCGTGATCCACCACTCGACCGCGGTGTCGAATTTCAGATTGCCGAGCATATCGTACCAATTGTTGAATTCCTCGAAGTCCATCTGGGGTTGCATACCGAGGGCCTGCCACTGCTGTTGCGCGATCAGGCCGAGCTGCTTGCGCGTCGGGTTCCCGATGTCGACCAGGATCTTGAAGGTATACGGCTGCCCGTTGAGGGTGAGTACCCCATTCTCCATCTTGGCTCCCGCTTCTCGCAGCAGCTCTTTAGCTTTGTTGAGATCGTACGGCCACGGCTCGAGTCCGGCGTCGAAGGCCCATCGCATCGGCGGGGAGACCGGGCTGGCGATGAGCCGTCCGTGACCGAGCATGACGTTCCGGAGAATCTGCTGTTTGTCGATGGCGAGGGCCATGGCTCGGCGCACCCGCGGGTCCTTGAACAGCGGGTTCTGGTCGTTGATGCCGAGGTAATAGTAGTTGGTTTGATTCGCATAGGACATCTGCACGCCGCCGCCGCTGATGGACGCAATCTGCGACGGCTCGACCATGACGAAGTCCAGTTCGCCGGCCTTGAGCTTGGCGATCTGCGTGTTGACGTCCGGGATGATCTCATACACGATCTCGGGAATCTTGGGCGCGCCGTCCCAAAATTTGTCAAACTTGACCAGCGTCAGATGGTCGCCCTGCACAAACTCCTTCCACATGTAGGGGCCGCTGCCGATGGGGTGCTCAACGAATGCCGTCGGCTTGTTGAGATCCTGCCCCTTCAGCGCGTGCTCGGGCAGGATCATGATGTTGTACTGCAGCATTGTCAGGAACGGTCCGTACGGTTCCTCCAGGCTGACCTGCACGGTGTGGGCGTCGACCACGTGGGTCGTCTTGAGCGGCCCCAGGTTGGTCCGAAACGTCGCGTTGATCTTCTTGTCCATGATCGCATCGAGCGTAAATTTGACGTCCCCGGCCGTCACCGGTTGCCCGTCGTGGAACAGGACGTCCCGCAGATGAAACGTATAGGTCAGCCCGTCCTTGCTGATCTCCCACGACCTGGCGAGATCAGGCACCGGCTGATCCGTGTGCGGGTCGGGACGCACCAACTGGCCGAAGAGGTTCTTGTTCAGCAAGATCGACGAAAGCCCGCCGGGGAGCGTGACGGGATTCGGGGTTGGATTGCTAATCAGCGGAAACAGGAGCGCATTGGCCGTCGGAGCCGTGGCCGCTGCGGCCGCGGCCGTGCGGGGGGATGCGAGAGAGCCCCCCGCGGCAGCGACGCCGCCGAGGACCGCAGCCCGCGCGAGCAGAGCACGCCGAGAGAAACGATACACATTGTCGCTCATAGGAATCACCCCTTTCGATGTCGCCACCCGATTGCCGTCCACACCGCGGCGACGGGCGCCGTCGGCGCGTCGGCCTTCGACCACTCCAACATCAGTCCTCCACCGTGAACACGTCGCGCAACCCTTCGCCCAGGAAGTTGAACGCCAAGACCGTCAGCAAGATCAGCATGCCCGGGTACACGGCGAGTTGCGGCGCCTGCCAGATGAAATTCTGCGCGCCGCTCAACATGTTGCCCCAGGTTGGAATCGGCGGCTGGACCCCCAGCCCAAGGTAGCTAAGCGCCGACTCGGCAAGGATGGCGGCACCGGTACCCAGGCTCGCCGCGACGATGATTTGCGGACCAGCCTGCGGGAGGAGATGCTTGGTCATCATGCGCTGAGGCGACGCGCCGAGCGCGCGCGCGGCTTCCACAAAATCCATCCCCTTCACCCGCAAAATCTCACCACGCACCAGTCGAGCCACCCCCATCCACGACGTCAGGCCAATGGCGAGGATCACGTTTTGCAGGGTCGAACCGAAGAAGGCCATCACGACCAGCAGCAGAAAGAACGTCGGGATCGTGAGCATGGCGTCGGTGAGCCGCATCAGCACGGTGTCGGGCCAGCCGCCAAAGTACGCGGTTGTCAGCCCGACCGCAACGCCGACCACCACGGAGACGATGACAGCGGCCAGCCCTACGGTCAAACTGACCCGGCCACCGTAGACGAGGCGGCTCAATACGTCGCGGCCATTATCGTCGGTGCCGAGCGGATGGGCTGGACTCGGCGCCGCTAGAAAGGCGCTGAGGTCCATCGTGGTCGGTGAGTCCGGCGCGACGTACCCGGCTAGGATGGCGATCGTGTACGCCGCGAGCAGGTACCCGAGGGATGCGACGGCGAGCGGGTTGCGCCCAAGCCGCGCTGAAGCCTGTCGTACCACACGCGTTCGTCTGTACTCGCTGCCCACGGCCCGAAGCCCGCGTCAAGGCGTTCCCTAGGACATACGCCACGAACGCTTCACAAGATCCGTGGCGTCACGGTCCCCAACCCCATCACACATCGCTGCATCCCTCAAGATGCCGCCGTCTTGAGCGTCTTCCAAGACTGGCGGCCGATCTTCGGACCGTACTTCTGTTTCGAGTGGAAGGGCCCGCCGAGGTCCGCTTCGGCCAACAGACGCAGGACTTGCGATTCGCGGAAATGCAGCGTGAACGTGCGGACGTCGCGAAAGGCCCGCTCGATTGGAAACGATTTGAACGCGCCTCGCGCACCGCACACGTCAAAGGCCTTGGCCGTCACCATCATGGCGGCCTGCTTGGACGTATGCAGGGCGCGCAGTGAGGCGAGCTCGGCGTCCGCGTACCGGCCCTGCTCCCAGAGCCAGGCCGCGTACCACATGGATGTGCGCGCAGCCTGGAGCGCCGCGTCCATTTCGCCGAGCGTGTATGCGGTCACGTTGTCCTGCATCAGGAATGCCCGTTCCCGGAGGTACTGCCGCAGGAAGTCGAAGACGCCCTGGGCGGTCCCGATGTGGTTGGCCACGTAGGCGAGCGTGAACGTCCGGGGGTCGTGTTGCACCCAGTCCCCCGGCTCCCCGAGGACGTTATCAAAGGGGATGAACACGTCATCGAAGGCAAGACTCCAACTTATCGTCGCGCGCATTCCCATCGTGTCCCACGTGTCCGTGAGCGACACGCCGGCGGTCCCCTTGGGAATGATGGCGGTGGTGCACCCCTCGGCCAACCCTTGCGTGCCGGGCGCCAACACGTACACGAGGTAGTAGTCCGCCGCCGGCGCCAACGAACCGAAGTGCTTGACCCCGGTCAGACGGAAGCCGCCATCCACCGGGCGGAGCTCCGACTCGTACCGTCCCGAGTCCATCCGTTTGGGGTCCGTTTCGCTGCCGCACGATGCAATGAGGGCTCCCCGCGCGACGACCTCTCCGAGGATGCGGCTCCGCTGCTCGGGATTGCCGAGAAAGCCGACGATCCCGCTGGCATGGGAGTGCACCTGCAACAGCTGCGCGGTGGACGCCGCGCCGGCAGCGATCGTCTCGAGGACCAGGTAGAAAGGGAGAAACCGGTCTTCCTGCCAGAAGCCGTGCCCGCCCAACTCCCGCGGCACGGTGAGGGTGAGCAGCCCGGCTTCTCGGAGTCTCGCGAAGTCCGCCTCGGGAAACGCCGCGGCTTCATCATAGGCTCGCGCGCGTGTCGCGAACTCCGTTGCGAGCGCCCGCGCTCTATCGACGAGATGTTGGTCGTCTTCGCTCAGGCGAAAGTCCATCGAACGACCCTCCCCGCTTACACCTCGTGATAGACCCCATCTTGCACCACTTCGGCCGCTGGGAGACCCTCCATTGTGTAGTTCCACAAGAACGGTAACACGCCGCTGATCGCCTTTGAAGTACTCCACCGACCTGTATACGCGCCCTCTGGCGGCCAGACCGCTCATCCGCTTTGAGAGGCGATGGAGAACTATCGGGGCTGGCGCATTTCGTGACGGCGTGACCGCGGAGTCGGCTTACGTAGAGATGGCGACGGGAGGAGCGGACTCCGGCGTCAGCGATTAGACGGAGCCCGCCGTTTGAAACTCCTGACCCTCCGCGTCGCCACCGGCATTAGTATCCTGTGTATGCCGCCGAGACGCAACATGCCAATACCGCGGGGATGATCAAGTTAACCGACAAAAAGGTGATCGCGATCGCGGCGAAACGGCCGGCCGGGGTTCGCCAGCGGAGCGGTCTTGGGGCGCGGACGCCCTCCGGATGCGCAATGCGGCATCAAGGGAAGGCTCCCGGGCAACATCATCGCCACGGTCATGAGCAGCCATCCGCCGGTGAAGACGGCCAGCCGTACCGCGGTGAGGCCCCCCACCGCCAACCTCGCGATGGCTGAGCAACGGCGCAAGGGTGAGGCGCCCCAGGCCGCGAGTACCACCCACGCGAAGAGCACGAACGTCTCGGCGATACTCTCGAAACTGGGCGTCCGCACGCGCGGAGAAGCCGTGAGGGAGGCGGTGCGGTCAGGCCTCGTCCGGTTCACCTCGGAGCGCCACGAGTAGCGTCCGGCAAATCCGATAACCCAAACGGTTGGTGTTAGCCGAACCCGCCGCCCGCGACCCTGAGCCCCGGCAACCGGGAGCACCGTCATGCTGATCCCGCAAGGGTCTCCGGGTTGGACCCATTACGGCTTGGCGCGCCCGGAGGGATTCGAACCCCCGACCCGCTGCTTCGAAGGCAGCCGCTCTATCCGTCTGAGCTACGGGCGCGTCGGACGACGAGTTGCCGAGGAGTACCGCGCCCTCGTCGTCGCGGTTCCCCTCGTTGTCGTGGTGATTACGACGTAAGTGTACCATAGCCCCTCGCGGACGATGAGCCCGACCGCGGCGTGCGCCCGAACACGATGCCCACGGCCGTCGTGAATGGCGCGCCCGCCACGGTGCCGCGTATGTCCGCGGCTCGCCTGCGGGCGTGGGCGCCCTTGGGACGCGCCCTCGCCGCCCGCGGGATGGCACACTACTGGCGCCGCACGACGGTGACGTACGTCACGACGTCCCATGCGTTGCGAACGCCGATGAAGATCAGCAACAGGACCGCCCCCGCGAGGATGAAGACCGCCTGCGCCGGCGCGGCGGGGAGCGCGATCGCACCCGCGGACAACGCTCCGTAGGCCACGAGGGGAAGAATCGTGTACCACATCCAATCCTCCAGGTCCGCGGTGTACTCGGTCAGCCGCGTCGTCCGGCGCATCACGTGCGCGATGTACGCGACACCGCACAGGCCGATGAACGCGGTCACCACGCCGGCAGGCGTCACCGAACGCCACGGCATGAGGAGAATGGCCGACACCATCAGCGCACCCGCGAAATGCATGACCGTCGGCGTGCTGAACGTCGCGATGCCGTCGTGGGTGGCGCCGGATCGCATTCGGTCGGTCACCAAGCTGATCACGACGAACATCAGTCCGGTCAGCGCCGCGGCCGACGAGCCGGTCATGACGTAGAAATTCGACCACGCGCTGAGGACCGGTGACGCGGTCTCAGGCATCGCGCCCCCGGAAGGCCCCTGCTTCCAGCGCTGCCGCCGCCTCTATCGCGGCGCGCTCGCCGGTGTCCAGCGCACCGTTCACCGTGCCGCTCTGACCGTCCGTCGAGGTGGCTTCCCCCGCGAAGAACAGCGTGCCGTCGATCGGAGCGCCGAGCGTCTCCCGAGCACACGCGCCCCCGACGGCAACGTAGCTGTACGCGCCGCGCGCGAACGGATCGCGGCTCCAATCGTGGGTGCGCCCGCCCTCGAACTCTTCGTGCGCGAGCTCGGGCTCGTTGAGCACCGCGCCAAAGCCCGCCCGCGCGCGCTCGATGAGCTCAGCCTCCGCCAGACCGCTGAGCGCGCCCGCCTGTGGACCGCCGGCCCAGGCCACCACCAGCCTGCTGCGCAACGGCACCTGCGTCCAGTAGGCCGGGAACGGCTGCCCCTCGAAGCGAAAGAACGCGGCGTCGCGGAAGCGCCCGTTCTGTATACGCTCCCAGAATGCCGTCCGAAACCACAGGACGACCTTGACGGCCCGGCCCATCTCGATCGTCTCCAGCGCCTTGCGCTTGGCCGACGGGAGTCCGGGCTCGAACGCGACTGCTGCCTCGTCGCCGCCGCGGCGCAAAACGCCCGCGGGGAGCGTCAGGATCGCCGCGCGCGCCCGGACGGTCCGCCGGCCGCCGGCGCGGCTCGCTTCGGCGGTGACGGCGCCGCGACGCCACGAGAGGCGGCGCACGGTAGCCGACAGGCATATCTCGACGCCGGCCGCGACGCAGGCGTCGCGGAGGTACTCGAACATCGGCCGGTACCCACCGACCGGCCGCGCGGCCGCAAAATCGACGCCCGAACGCCACTCCTCCGCGATCGCGCGCACGCTGGCGATCGCCGGGTCCGCGGCATCGAATCCCTCGACGAACGCGCGCGCGGCCGCCGCCGCCTGACGCGTCGCCGGGTCCCCTTCGCACCGGCGCAGGAACGTGTCCACGCTCTCATCGACGGCGAGCGTCCGGGCGGCGTCGAACAGGTTGGCGGCGAGGGTGAAATCCCCTTCGTGGCGCTTGAGCGCGCCGTCCGCGTAGGTCCACGTCTCGCCGGCCGCCTCGACCGCCGACAGTCCGGCGTCGCGGAGCAGCCGCCGTGTCAGCTCGGCTCGACCGTGAATGAACTCCGCGCCCAACTCGGCCGGCGTCCCACAACGCGCCGCTGAGTACGACCATACGCGGCCCCCGATGCGGTCGCGCGCCTCGAGCACGATGACGCGCAGCGGCCGCGCCGCGAGGCGTCGCGCCGCCGCCAAGCCCGCGGCCCCCGCGCCGATCACGATGACGTCTGCGTCCATGCGCGGGCGCTGTTCAGCAACCGCCTGGCGTCAACGACGGCGACGGACTCATCCGACGGATCACGGCTCCCTCCTGTGGGGGAACGTCGCTGCGGCCGCGCTGAATCTTGGGCCGCGGGCGAGGATCGGCGAGACCGTACGGCAGCGCCCCGGCAAAACCCTCTGGAGCCAGGCGAGCGTCACGCGCGTGCGAGCCGCGTGGCGACTATAATTGGAATGACGTGTTGACGCCCCTCCCCGCCCGGATCGACGCCGACCGGCTGTGGTCGCGTCTCATGACCATGGCCGAGGTCGGCAAGACGACGGGCGGCGGGGTCTGCCGGCTCGCGTTGACCGACGAGGACCGGGCTGCCCGCGACCTGCTCGCGGAGTGGTTCGGAGCGGCGGGGCTCAGCGTGCGTGTCGACGACCTCGGCAACATGTACGGCCGGCGGGCCGGCGCCGATCCCGACGCGCCGCCGGTGGTCTTCGGATCCCACCTCGATACCGTGCCGACCGGCGGCCGGTTCGACGGGGCCCTCGGCGTGCTCGGTGCCGTCGAGGTCGTGCACGCGCTCAACGACGCGGGCTGCCGGACTCGCGCTCCCCTCGAGGTGGTCAACTGGACCAACGAGGAAGGCGCGCGCTTCCAGCCGGCGATGTTGGCCAGCGGCGTGCTCTTCGGCCCGCTGCCGTTGGAGGCGGCCTATGCCGCGCGCGACGCGTCGGGCCGGACGTTCGGGGAAGAGCTCGACCGGATCGGCTACCGCGGGAGCGCCGCCAACCGCCTCGCCCGATGCGCCGCGTACCTGGAACTGCACGTCGAGCAGGGGCCGGTCCTGGAGCGCGCCGGGACGCAGATCGGTGTCGTAGAGGGCGTTGAGGGCATCTCATGGAGCCGGGTGCAGATCCTGGGGCGCGCGGCGCACGCGGGCCCGACGCCGATGGCCGAGCGCCGGGACGCGCTGGTTGCGGCCGCGCGGCTTGTGCTGCTTCTGCGCGACGCCGCCGGGGCGCTTGGGACCGTCCGGCTCACCGTAGGACGCCTGGACGTGCTCCCAAACACCGTCAACGTCGTGCCCGGCGCGGTCGAGATGACGCTCGACATCCGATCGCGGCGCGATGACGACCTGGAGGCGGCGCTGCGTGCGGCCGATCGAGTCTGCGGCGACGTCGCGAGCGCCGACGATGTCACGGTGCGCCGCGCGGAGTTCTGGCGCAGCCCCGCCACGCCGTTTGCGGGACGGGTGATCGCAATCGTGGCCGGGGCCGCCGCGGGGCGAGGCTACACCGCGGCGCGCCTCTGGGCCGGAGCCGGGCACGATGCGAAATACGTCGCGGATCGGTTCCCGGCCGGCATGATCTTCGTGCCCAGCGCAGGTGGGCTCAGCCACAACGAAGAGGAATGGACCTCGCCGGAAGACTGCGCGCGCGGCGCGGCCGTGCTGCTCGACACGGTCCTCACGCTCGCCGAACTCGATCGCACCGCCTGAGCCGGCACGCCGCCAGCGGGCCGCGCGGACCGCCGGATCGCATGTGCCCCCGGCCCAGGCGAGCCTAACCGCGGAGGTGGAGGCGTGAAGGACGATCCGCCGGCCGCCGCCGGCTGGCGATTCGACGAACTCGGCCACGCCGGGGCGGAGCATCTGGACGCGGCGTATATCGCGGCCTATGAGCGCAAGGCGGGCTACGATCCGGCCCCGGACGTCGCGCGATTCCGGGCGCTCGGCTTGGACCGCGCCGCCACGCTTGTCGACCTGGGATGCGGGACCGGCGTCTTTGCCCTCGCGATCGCGCCGTTCTGCCGCCGCGTGGTCGCGGTCGATGTGTCGCCGTCGATGATTGCCGCGCTGCGCTCACGCGCCGAGCACCAGGGCGTCACCAATCTCGAGCCTGTCCGGGCCGGGTTTCTCACGTATGCCCACCGGGGCCAGCCCGCGGACTTCGTCTTCTCCCGGCACGCGCTGCATCATCTGCCGGACTTTTGGAAGGCGATCGCGCTTGCGCGCATTGCGCGCATCCTCCGCCCCGGCGGCGTCTTCCAGCTTCGCGACCTGTTCTACTCGTTCAGCCTGTTCGAGGCCGATCGGGCGCTGGAGGGGTGGCTCGGCCGGGCGTCGGAGCGACCGGACGTCGGGTGGACGCGCACGGAGCTGGAAACGCACATCCGCGAGGAGCATAGTACGTTCACCTGGCTCCTGGAAGCGATGCTCGAGCGGGCCGGCTTTGTCATCCGAGCCAGGGAGTACAGCGAGTCGCAGACCTATGCCGCGTACACGTGCACACGCGCGCCGCTGCGCTAAGAGGCCCGGGCGGCGCTGCCTCCCGCGCGTGGAGCGGCGCCGGGTCGTCCGGCGCTACGGCAACGGCGTAGCCGGGCGAGACCTGACCGACCCCCAGATCATGTCGTAGAGCTCCTCGGCGGGCCGCTCCGCGTTGACGGACAGCAGCAGGCCGCGGCGCCGATAGTGATCGATCAACGGCGCCGTCTGCGCGCGATACACGCGAAATCGGTGCAGGGCCGTATCGGGGGCGTCGTCTCGCCGCGCCACGAGCTCCGCCCCGTCGAGGTCGCAGCGCCCCGCCGACCGCGGCGGTCGATAGTCCACGTGGTAAATGGCGCCGCAGATCGGGCACAACCGCCGCCCCGTGAGCCGCCGCAGCAGGATGTCTTCGCCGATCTCGAAGTACACGACGGCGTTGAGCGTACCGCCGCGGGACGCGAGGAAGCCGTCGAGCAGACCGGCCTGCGCGGGAGTTCGTGGGTAGCCGTCGAGCACCCACCCGGAGCCGCCCTCCGCCTGTGCGAGCGCGGCCTGAATCATCGCGTCGACGATCTCGTCGGGCACCAGATCGCCGGCCCGCATATAGGTGAGCGCTTTCCGGCCGTATTCCGTGTGGTCGCGGACCGCCTGGCGCAGGAGGTCGCCGGGCGAGATGTGGCGCATCCCCGCGCGCGCCTGGAGCGTCTTGGCGAGGGTCCCCTTGCCCGCGCCCGGGGGGCCCACAAACACGAGGCCGATCGCGGCGCGGCCGGCAGGACCGCTCCCCCCACCCGCGGACGCCGCACGAGTCAGGAACTCGGTCATCGTTCGCCTCCGATCGTGGTCTCACGCACCCGTGAGACGGGAGTCTCGCGACGCAACCGGGCCGCGACTTGTGCGCTTCAAGCGTGCGACGGCGATTGTCCGGCACGCATCGATCTGATGCCCGCGCCAACCGCACCGTAGTTTTACCCGTGCCCGGCGGCGCTTGAATCCACAGAGGGGGTTCACGAGGCGGACCACCCCCCGGCGACCGGAGGGCTCCTCCGGCACCGCGCGAAACCAGAACCCGGTTTGGCCATCACTCGCGGGACCGCCGCGTCCGTGCAGAGGAGGAGATGATGCCCACGAACGTCCGTGAGACCGTGGCGCAGGAGTACCGGTACGAGCTCTTAACCTGGCCCGAGATCAACGAGGCTGTCGCCATGAACAAGGTCGTCGTGTTGCCCGTCGGCTCGACCGAGCAGCACGCCCCGCATCTGCCGCTCGACGTGGATGCGAAACTGAGCTCCGCCGTCGCTTACGAGGCCGGCCGCCGGGCGCCGGAGGAGATGCTGGTCCTGCCGCCTGTCGCGTACGGATACTGCCACCACGTCATGGACTTCCCGGGCACGATCACCATCGAGCCCACAACGTTCGTCCGCTTCCTGCTCGACATCACACGCTCGGTCGCCTACCACGGCTTCAAGCGGCTCATCATCCTGAACGGACACGGTTCGAACCATCCGCTCGTGGAGGAAGCCGGCCGGCAGACGATCGTCCAGACCGACGCGCTGTGCGTGACCCTCAGCTGGTGGCAGCTGGTCGGCGCGTTCTGGAACAAGGAACTCCGCACCTCGGTCGTCCCGGGCGGCTGCGCGCACGCCTGCGAGCTGGAGACGTCGATGTACCTGCACGTGGACCGGCCGCACGTTCGCGAGGCGCTGATCGACGGACGGCTGCCGGAGTACATGCAGTTCCCCGGGGAGCACGAGTGGCACGTCACGGATCTGACCGCGGCGACGGGCCCCGCGACGCTCATCGAGTGGACGTCGGCATACACGGAGACCGGGGTGATCGGGGAAGCGCACAAGGCCACGCCCGACAAAGGGCGCCGCGTCTTCGACCATGCCGTGACGCGGATGATCGCGCTGGTCCGTTGGTTGCGGAACCGGCCGGCCCCGCCGCGGCGGGACCATCACGCGCAAGCGCCGACGTTTGCGCTGCCGTTCGGCTGGTAGGCGCGCCCCTGTCCCGGGGCGCCCTTAGAACAAGCGCAGCCGCGGATCGAGCAGATCGCGCAGGCCGTCGCCGAGCAGGTTGAATCCGAGCACGGTGATCGCGATGGCGCAGCCCGGCAGGACGGCGATCCAGGGGTCGATCAGCATGTATTGCCGGGCGTCGCTCAGCATGAGACCCCATGACGGCGTCGGGGGTTGGGTTCCGAGGCCGAGGAAGCTGAGCGCGGCCTCGGTAAGGATCGCCGTGGACAGCGACACGGTCGTCTGCACGAGCAGCGGCGCGGAGATGTTGGGCACCACGTGGCGCAGCATGATGGCGGGCGTCGAGACCCCGACCGCCCGCGCCGCCTCGATGTACGGGAGCTGCGCGACGGTCAAGGTCGGACCGCGCGCCACCCTCGCAAACGTGGGGGCGTACACGATCCCGATCGCCAGCATGACATTGGTGAGGCTGGGCCCGAGGACGGCGGTGATCGCGATGGCCAGCACCAGCGCGGGCAGCGCAAAGAGCACATCCATCGCGCGCATCGTCACGTTGTCGAGCCAGCCCCCGTAGAAGCCCGCGAGCAACCCCGCCGTGCCGCCGAGCGCCAGGGCGACGAGGACCGCGAGGACGCCGACATACAGCGACACGCGGGTGCCGAAGACCAGCCGGCTGAGCTCGTCCCGGCCCAGCTGGTCGGTGCCGGCGAGATACGGTCCTCCCGGCGCCAGCAGCGGCTTCGCGATCTGCGCCACGGGATTGTTCCACGCCAGCAGGGGGGCGGCCGCGGCGACGATGGCGACGGCGCCGACCACCGCGGCGCCGATCATCGCCGGGGGCGTGCGGCGCAGCGCCCGCCACCACCGGACCCGGCTCCCGCGGGCGCCGAGCCAGGAGACGGCGGTGCGGGCGCCGGCGTGACCTTCAGCCACTGACGTGCATCATTGATACCGGATCCTTGGATCGAGATACGTATAGGCGAGATCCACGGCCAGGTTCACCACGATGAACGTCAGGGCGAAGAGCATCACGGTCGCCTGTACGACCGGGTAATCCCGCTGGTAGACGCCGTTGAGGAGCATCCACCCCAGCCCCGGCAGGCCGAAGATCTGCTCCGTGATCACGACGCCGCCGAGGAGGTATCCCATCTGCAGCCCCAGCACCGTGATGATGGGGATCAGCGCGTTGCGGAGCGCGTGACGCAGCAGGACGCCCGCGCGGGTCACCCCTTTGGCCTGGGCCACCTTGACGTACTCCTGGCCGAGGACCTCGAGCATCGAGGACCGCGTCATGCGGACGACGACCGCCGCGAGGCCGAGCGCAAGGGAGAGGACCGGCAGGAACATCTGCTGCAGATTGACCCAGGGCTGCGTCCACGGCGGCACGTAGATGAGCGCGGGCAGCCAGTGAAACAGATAGGACGCGGCGATGATCAGCAGGACGGCGATCCAGAAATTGGGCAGGGACAGGCCGAGGAGCCCGATGACTTGCACGGCGGTCTTGACCCGCAGGCTGCCGGAAACGCTCGCGAGGATCCCGAGCGGAATCCCGACGCCGGCGACGCCGGCCACGGACAGCACCGCCAGCTCGATCGTGATCGGGAGCCGGGACACCAGCAGCTGCCCCACCGGCTGCCCCGATCGAAACGACCACCCGAAGTTGCCCCGCGCCATGCTGCCGAGCCAATACGCGTACTGGACCGGCAGCGGCCGGTCGAGCCCGAACTCGTGCATCACCGCGGTGCGTTGCTCGGGGCTGAGCTGGCCTTCACCGCCGCCGAGGATATCGACGATCGTGCCCGGGATGAAATGGACGAGGAGGAAGATGACGACCGAGACGCCGAGCAGCGCCACGACCGTCCACAGCCCGCGCCGGAGCAGGTATCGCACGCCGGTACGATGTGGCCGGGGCGCGCGGCCCCGGCCACGGACCGCGGCTCAGCCGCTGAGCCAGGCGGTCTTGAGGAAGATCCGGCGCCCCGTGAACGACTGGGCGTACCCCTGGAGCTTGGTGGACAGCGCCTCGATGTTGTACTTGGCGTACCACCACCAGTTCGGCGAGTCCTCGAGCAGGGTGCGCTGGATCTGCACGTACAGGCTGCGCCGCTGATCGTGGTTCGAGATCGCCCGCGCCTCCACCATCAGGGGGTCGAGCCTCGGGTTCCGGTAGCCCCCGTCGTTGAGCGTCCCCTTCGAGGAGAAGTACGGGTAGATGTAGCCGTCGGGCCCGGGCCGGAACGTGTTCGCGGACGCGAAGATGACCCCGCCCTCCTTCCCGCCGGTCTGCAGCTCGCGGTTGTGCGCGGCCACAAACGCGCCCCACTCCATCTGCACGACGTTCGCGGTGACGTTCAAGCGGCGCAGCGATTCCTGGACCACGAGCGTGCTCGCCACGAATTCGGGATACTGCGGCGAGCAGCTCATCTCCACCGTAAATCCGCCGTTCGGATATCCGGCCTCGGCGAGCAGCTTCTTCGCGCCGTCCACGTCGGCCTTGAGGTACGGCAGCGTCCTCGGATCGAGGGACCAGTCGCCGTATCCCGTGGGGATCGGCCCGGAGGGCACCGCCGCCCCGTACGCGGCCTTTTGGATCACCTCGCCGGTATCCACCGCCATGCGCAGCGCGCGCCGCACCCGCGCATCGTCGAGCGGCTTCTTGCTCACGTTGATGTAGTGCAGCGAGACCCAGGCGTTCGGCGACTTCATGACCGTGATTCCGGAGGCGTTTTGCAGCTGCGCCGCGCCCTGTGCGCTCAGCGCCGCGTACTGGATTTGGCCGGCCCGGAGCGCGGCGAGGCGGGCGTTCTCCTCGGTCAGGATCTTGAACGTCATGCCGTCGAGGTACGGCAGCGGTTGGTTCCAGTAGTCGCCGTTGCGGGCGTACGTGATGTGATCCTGCGGCGCGTACTCCACGAGCTTAAACGGCCCCGTCCCGATCGCTTTGATCTTGAGATTCTCCCGCTCCGCGAACCCCCTGGGCATGATCCCGGACGCCCGCAACCCGGCGAACGAGCCCAGAAGGTCGGGATACGGGGCGTCCAGGTTCATCTGCACGGTGAGCGGATCCACGACCTTGGTCTCCTTGATCGCGGACAGCCAGGAGATCCACGGCGAGGCGGTCTTGGGATCGAGCACCCGGTCGATGCTGTACTTCACGTCGTCGGCGGTGACCGGCTGGCCATTGTGGAACTTCACATTGGGCCGGAGGTGGAACGTATAGGTCTTGCCCCCGTTCGTGATCTCCCACCGTTGGGCCAGGCAGGGCACGACGTTCATCTTCTGGTCGTACATCGTCAGGCTCTCGTAGATGTGCTCATACCCCTGCAACGCCGAAAAGTTCGAATTGGTGTGCGGATCCAGGCTGACCGGATCGACTTCCTGGGCTGCGACGAGCGTCCCCCCGCGCTTGGGCGTCCCCGCCGCCCAGGCCGGCGCCGGGCGCCATCCGCGGCCCAGCGTCTCGAGGGCTGCCAATCCGCCGAGCGCGAGCCCGCCCCCCAGGAACGTCCGCCGGCTGACGCGTTCCCGCGCGTCGCTATCGGACCGTGCCATGCATCCACCCCCTCGTGTGCAGTTTCCGTTGATTCCGCGCGCGCCGCCGATCCCCCTGTGGCCCGCTCCGCCGGGCCGGCTACGTGTATCGCAGCCGGGGGTCGAGAAAGTCGCGGAGCCCGTCGCCGAGCAGGTTGAGGCTCAGGACGCTCAAGACGATCGCCGCGCCCGGAAAGATGCTGATCCACGGGGCCTGGCGCAGGTACACCTGGCCCTGGCTGATGATGCCGCCCCACGTCGGGATCTGCGGCGGGATTCCGACCCCAAGGAAGCTCAGCGCGGCTTCCCCGAGCATGGCATACGCGGTGATGAACGTCGCCTGCACGATCACGGGCGACGCGCTGTTGACGAGGACGTGGCGCGCCAGGATGCGCGCCGCGCTGGCGCCCACGGCGCGCGCGGCATCGACGTACTCCTGCGCCGCGATCACGAGCACGGCGCCGCGGACCACGCGGGCGACACGCGGCGTGTACACGAAGCTCAGCGCCAGGATGACGTTTCGCGCGCTCGGCCCGAGCGACGCCATGAGCGCGATCGCGAGGAGGATGTCGGGGAACGCCATGATCCCATCCATGACCCGCATCAGCACGCGGTCCGCCCGCGGATTCGTGCCGCAGACGAGCCCCACGACGATCCCCGCCGCCGTCGCCGACGCCGTCACGGCGAGCCCCACCGTGAGCGACAGGCGCGCCCCGAACAGCGTCCGGCTGAGGATGTCGCGGCCGAACTCGTCCGTGCCGAACGGGTGGCTCCAGACCGGGCCGCGCAGCCGCGCGGGGACGTCGAGCGACGCGGGATCGTACGGGGAGAGCAACGGGGCGAGGAGGGCCGCGAGCGTCACGACCGCGAGCACCACGAGGCCGACCCCGATGACCCGGCGGCGACGGACCATGCGCCACAGCAGCGCGCCGGCGCCGGGCCGGCCGCCGCGCGGCAGCGCGCGGGTTACCGCGTGATCCGCCATCGCCGCCGCCCCGCTCCTCTCAGTACCGCACCCGCGGATCCACGGCAAAGTACAGCAGGTCCACGGCGAGGTTGATGACGACGTACGCCGTGGCGACCATGAGCACGACGCCTTGGATGACCGGATAGTCGCGACGGAGCACCGACGAGACGACCAGTTGGCCGATGCCGGGCAGGCTGAAGACATTTTCCGTGACCACGGCGCCGCCCATCAGCGCGGCAAACGTGAGGCCCACGACGGTGAGAATGGGCACGAGCGCGTTTCGGAGCGCGTGCCGGAAGACGACGGCGCGGCCGCGGAGGCCCTTGGCCCGGGCGGTGCGGATGTAGTCGTTGCCGAGCACGTCGAGGAGGCTGCTGCGGGTGAACCGGATGATCAGCGACGAGTTGGGCAGCCCGAGCGCGATCGCCGGCAGCACCAGGTACTGCGCGCTCAACCAGAGCCCGCCGGCCGGCGACTGGTAGCCGGACGACGGCAGCCAGCCGAGATCGACGGCAAAGAGAATGATGAGCGACAGTCCCAGCCAGAAGCTCGGCACCGCGGCGCCGAGCATCGCCAGCGCGAGGCTCAGCTGATCCAGCCAGGAGTTTCGAAACACGGCGGAGACCACCCCCACCGGGATGCCGATCAACAGCGCGACACCGAGCCCGAGCACGGACAGCGTCACGGTGGGCCCCAGGTGCTGCACGATGTCGCGGCTCACGGGCATGCGGAGAAACAGCGACGTCCCCAGATCGCCGCGCAGCGCGCGGCCGAGCCACAGCGTGAACTGCACGGGTAACGGCCGATCCAGGCCGAGGTCGTGGCGCAGCGCGGCCACCTGCGCTTCGGTGGCATCCTGACCGAGGAGGACTCGCGCGGGGTCGCCGGGGGTCACGTGCACCAGCATGAACACGACCACCGCCACGACCAGGAGCACCGGCAGCAGCGCGAACAACCGCCCGATCAGATACCCTAGCACCTCAACCCCGGGGCGTCCTCCACCACTACCGGGCGGCCTGCACGTTCCACGGCACGATCCAGTACGATGCGCGGAAGCCGGGCAGGCCCTTGCGGCTGAGCTCCAGCAGGTTGAAGCCGCCGGGCCGCACGATCGGCGCCTCCCGGTACATGAGCGCCTGCAGCTTGGCCCACAGCTGCGTGCGCTTCGCCGGGTCGGCCTCCGCGGTGAACTGCCCGAACAGCGCGTTCTTGTCCGGCGAGTCCCACCACCCGGGATACGCCGAACTGAACACCGTGATCAGCGCGGGGTCCGGCACGAACCCGTGCGACGTCACGAACATATCCCAGTCGGCCGGCTTGTTCCGGTGATCGAGCACGCTCGCCCAGTCCATCACCTGCATGTCCACCTTGAACCCGGCCTGTTGCAGCTGCGCCGACGCCACCACCGTGCTCTTGAACATGTAGTCGTACTGCTGCGTCGTGAGCCACCGGATCGGTTGTCCCGTGTACCCGGCCTCGCGGGCGAGCCGTTTGGCCTGGTCGACGTTGTGCACGTCGTATCCGGCGGCGCCCGCCTCGGTGTACCACGGCGTCCCCTTGGGATAGATGCTCGCATCGACCGTGTACAGGGCGGGGTTGCCGAACGTCGCCTGCAGGATCGGCTGCATATCCATGGCGACCGCGATGGCCTGGCGCAGCTTCTCGTTCGCCATCATGCCCTGCTTCTTGTTGAAGAAGAACGTCAGAAACGATCCGCGGATGATGCCCACGTCCACCCGCGGGTCCTTGGCCAGCTGGGTGTAGGCGTCCTGGTTGATCCCGTCCGCGATGTCGTAGTCGCCGCTCTGCACGCCGGCAATCCGCGTGGCCACCTGCGAGACCGGGTAGTAAAAGATGTCGTCGGCCAGGGCGTCCCGCCGCCCGGCGTAGCCATCGGGCGGTTCGGTCCGGGCCGCGTACTGATCGAAGCGGGTGAGGTGCACGTAGCGGTCCGGCGCCCACTCCACGAACTTGTACGGGCCGGTACCGATGAACTGCTTGAGGGGCTGCGTGCCGGCCGTGTCCACGACCTCCTTCGGCATGATCGCGGCCGCGCCGTTGGGCAGGGCGAGGAACGCCGGGAGCGGCGCAAACGGCTCCTTGAGCTTCACGGTCACGGTGTTGCCGGCCCCGGTCACGGACGACACGTGCTGGTAGGCCGACGGGCCGCGCGGGCTCACCTTGCCCCAACGGTTCAGCGACGCCACGACGTCGTCCGCGGTCATCGTCTTGCCGTTGTGAAACGGCACGCCCGTGCGCAGCGTGAAGGTGTAGGTCAACCCGTCCTTGCTCACCGTGAACCCGGACGCGAGCGCAGGCTGGATCCGCCAGCTGCGATCGAACGCCAAGAGCTCCTCGAACACGGGCAGCGTGATGGTGGACGTGAGATCGGCGGTCGTCGCCGTCGTGTCCAGCGTCAGCGGCTCGCCGATCTCGGCGATGCGGAGGGTGCCGCCGCGGCGAAGCGCCGGGGCCGCCGCCCACGCGTCGCCGGCGGCGCCGGGGAGCCAGCGGGACGCCGCAGCGCCAACACCCCCCGCGGTGATGGTCCCGAGAAACCTGCGCCGCGTTACCCGGGTTGCCCGCGAATGACTATTGCTCGCCATCCGTTTCCCTCCCCCTCTGCCGTCCGGCCGCGGACGGAACCGCACCGCCCGGCATGGCCGTCCCGGCGTGTGATTCCGTGTTCCCCGCGGCGGTCCTCCCGGCGGACCGCTTGCCGGCCCACACGGCGCCGGCATCTTGCCCTCTTGTATACGAACCCGGCGGCGCTCAGGATCGCGACCGCGACGGAGCGGGCCGCCGCGCCACGTCGCCGGCCGGCCCCGCGCACCAAGGGGACGTCGTGCGGTCCGACGAACTCCGAGACGACCGCGCGCCGGACCGCGTGGCGCGCGCAGTGGCCGGATCACGTGGGGGGATGACGCCATGATCAACGTACTGGCGAGGAACTGGTGGGCCATCGCGCTGCGCGGCGTGGTGGCGATTCTCTTCGGGCTCGTCGCGTTGTTCGACCCGAGAATCGCGCTGTACGCTCTGGTGATCGTGTTCGGCGCGTACGCGCTGGTCGACGGGGTGTTCAACGTCGTGGCGGCGGTGCGCGCGGCGGAACACCATCAACGCTGGATCTGGCTGCTGGTTTCCGGGATCGCCGGCATCCTGGCCGGCCTGATCACGTTTGCGTGGCCGGGCATCACCGCCCTCATCCTGCTGTACCTCATCGCGTACTGGGCGATCATCACGGGGGTGCTGGAGTTCATCGCGGGGATCCGTCTCCGCGGCCACGCGGCGAACGAATGGGCGCTGCTTCTCGGCGGCGCGGCCTCCATCATCTTCGGCGTCCTGCTGATCGTGCATCCGCTCGCGGGCGCGCTGGCCGTGCTGTGGTTGATCGGCGCCTACGCCATCGTCTTCGGCGTGCTGATGCTGATCCTGTCGTTCCGGCTCAGGCGGCACGCGGAGGGCGTGCCCGGCGCCGCGTGATGCCGCCGCGTGGAGCGGTGGGGTGCCTGGCTCGCGATCTGCATCGGTTATGTGGATTGTGCGCTGGGCCTGGAATCTCGCCGCGAGGACTATCCGCGGTACCCGGGCCGCATCACTGTCCGGGGGTTTGGCATCTCCCCGACCGGCACTTCGATCAGCGCCGGGCGCTGGTCAGACAGCGCCTTGGCCAGTGCCCGCCGGAGCGCGTCCGGCGTGTCGGCGCGCATCCCTTCCATGCCGAATGCCTCCGCAAGCAGCACGAAATCCGGGTTCAGCAGGTCGGACGCGATGAGGCGCCCGCCGAACGACTCGCGCTGGATGCGGCGCACGTTGCCATAGGCGTTGTCGCTGAAGACGATCGCCACCACGTTGAGCCGGTGCCGGACGGCGGTCGATAGTTCCTGGACGTTGTACATGAAGCCGCCGTCGCCGTTAATGGAGACGACCGGTCGCCCGGGCGCGCCGACCTGTGCGCCGAGCGCGTTCGCGAACCCGTGCCCCAGCGTCCCCTGATACCCCGACGTAATGTAGGTGCGCGGCGCATAGACGGGAAACCCGACGTTGCTCCAGTACCCCACCTGCGTCATTTCCGTGACGAGAATGCCGTCGTCGGGCAGCACGTCCCGAATCGCCGCCGCGAACGCGGCCTGGGGTTGCACGGTCTCGAGCGTGGCGCGCGTTCGAGCCCGTACGGCCTCCAGCTCATCGCGGCGCCGCGCGCGCCGCCGGTTGTGACGCGGCACCGCGGCCACCAGGGCCTCGATGCCTGGCCGCGCGTCCGCCACGATACCCAGGGTCACCGGCGAGTTGCGGCCAATCTCCTCCGGGTCGATGTCGAGCTGGATCACGGTCTGGCCGGCCCGCGGTCCCCAGTCCGACCGGGAGGGGACGTAAAAGCGGCTGCCGATCACCACAATGACATCCGCCGCCGGCACGAGCTCCGCGGCCGCGGTCATATTTTGCGCCAGGTACTCTCGATCGGAGACGGCCCCCTTGCCGTTCTCCGTCATGACGACCGGAGCTTCGAGCATCCCGGCGAGTTCCCGGAGCGGCTCCCACGCTGCCGCCCGAAGCACGCCGCCGCCGGCAAAGATCACCGGCCGTTCGGCCCGCCCCAGCGCCCGTGCCGCGCGCTCGACGGCTTCGGGGTCGGGCGTGGCCGTCTCGACCGCCAAGGGCGCAGCCGGCGCAAAGGGAGCGGTCGCGCGGAGAACGTCCGGCGGGATCTCCACGGCCACCGGCCGCGGACGGCCGGTGCGAAGTTGCCGGAATGCTTCCGCGATCGTGCCGGGGATCGCCTCGGGGGTGTGCGCCGGCGCGGTCCACTTGGTTACGGAACGCAGCGCGCCAAGCTGGTTATTGATCTCGTGCAGCAGTCCTCGACCGGCTCCGATCTCCTGCGATGGTATTTGCCCCGTCAAGCACAACACCGAGGATGAACACGCGTACGCGGTTGCCAGGCCCGCCATCGCGTTCAAAACGCCCGGCCCCGGGACGGTCAGACACACCCCGACGCGTCCGGTGACGCGCGCGTACCCGTCGGCCATGTAAGACACGGCCTGCTCGTGCCGCGTGTGATAGACACGGATCGTGTCCCGTTCGGCGTACAACGCGTCGAACGCCCAGTCGAGTTGGACTCCGGGCAGGCCGAAGACCGTGTCAACGCCGTGTGCCTTGAGACATTGCACCAGCGCTTCTCCGCCGGTGACCGTTCGCGGGGCAGCCGCCGTGGGCCGAACATCGCTTCGCATGCAGTGGTCCTTCTCCGGAATGCCGCAGCGGCCCTCCCGGAGAGTCCCTGCGTTGCGGTCAGGGCACCGATGCGGCGCCTAAAGTGTGGCGGCTCTGCAGCAGCCCGTTTCATCAGGCGAGGCCGATCCCAACGGGAGAGGGAGCCCTGGACGGCCGTTGCGCGCCGGCCGTCGCTAGGACTCCCTCATTGCTCCCGGGGGATGGAGCGTCTTGGGACTAGCGTGGACTAATGATGCCCTTCACTACTGCCATTACCGTTGCCACCATTACCGTTCCCGTTGCCGCCGCCGTTGCCGTTCCCACCGTTGCCATTGCCGTTCCCGTTCCCGCCGCCGTTCCCGTTCCCGCCGCCGTTCCCGTTCCCGCCGCCATTGCCATTCCCGTTGCCACCGCCATTGCCGTTGCCATTGCCGCTGCCGTTCCCGCCGCCATTACCGTTCCCGTTGCCACCACCGTTGCCGTTGCCATTGCCGCCGCCGTTCCCGCCACCATTGCCGTTGCCATTGCCGTTCCCACTTCCCTTGCCGCCGTTTCCATTGGCACCGTTGCCGTGCCCGTTGCCGGCGCCGTTGCCATTGCCCGAAACCTCAGATTGTAACTCCTTTTCGTTCTTCGCCGCCTGACTCACCAGGTCACCCACGCTCATGTTCGCCGGCAGGGCCCCCTCCGCCTTGAGCAGGGACGCGGCCCGTGCAACGCTTGAAACCCACGTGCCGTGGTTCGGAAGCGACGTGTCCAGCACCGTCATCGTGGGGCCGGCGATGTTCAACGTGAGCGTCGTGCCCGTCACCCTGCCGAATACCCCGGTCGCCGACGTAATCGAGAAGGAACAATCGCCGGCGCCACAGGTATAGGTGCCGCTCAACTGTCCAAACTGCGCCTTTGCCGCACCCGTCAACCCGGACACGGTCTCGGTGAACGTCCCGGAGGTTGTGGTCCCGGTCATCGACAGCGTTGTCGATAGGCCCCCGACCGTTCCCGCGGTCGTGGTCGTCGCACCCCCGGAGGGAACGTTCACCTGATCGAACTCGACCGCCAGCGGCTGCGTCCCCGGAGCCGCCCATCCCGGTACCGCGGCGGCGAATCCGATTAAGCCCAGCGCGAGACCGGTTGCAAACCAACGCATGTGTGTCCCCCTTTCGTGACTCGTCGAACGGATGTCACCGCGCGTACGTCAAACGCGGCCCAGCACGCGAACCCACTGACGCTGTTCCTGTGGCGGCAAGGTTCGCAGAATCGCATGCAGCCACCCGGCGTCGGCATCGAGAGCATCGGCGGCGCGCCTGAGCCCCCCTTCATCGCCCGTTGCCGCCATGACGCGAATTTCGGCGATGCGAGCGTGTGCGTGCTGGACAAGCAACTGGGCACGCGCGCGCACGTCCGGCGTGATGGCCACCTGGAGGTTCTCGATCGCGATGCGGACGGTATACCATGGACTCGCCGGGGACGCGCTCGCCGAGCTCGCGCCGAGCGCGGCCCCGAATACGCCCAGCAGCATGGCCGCGGCGATGCCAACCCAAGCGCCGTACCGGCGGCGGACGTCTCGAGCGGACCGCCTCGCAGCGCCTCCCCCACGGATGGCGGGTCTCAACCCTTGCGCCCCACGCACGGCTGCAGGCGAGGGTAACCGCCGGCCCGCGTCACGCAGGCGGCTCGCAAGATCTCGGAGCGCGACGAGCTCCGGCGAGAGGGCCCCGTCCGCCTGGGTCTCATCCGAGCCGCCGGGCTGCTCGTTCAGCAACTCACGGAGCAGCAGCTCGAGCTGCATCTCGGGAGTGGGCATCATCTCGGAGTCGTTCATGGCGCGTTCGCCTCCGTCCAATGGCGCCGCAGCGCTCGCAGCGCCCGGAGCTGTAAGCTCCGCACGGCTTCCTCTGATCGGCCCATGATGGCCCCAACTTGACGAGCGGGCAGTTCGGCGACGATCCGCAGCAGCAGCACCTGACGGTGCTCCGGCTCCAAGGCACCGAGGCAGCGCCACAGCATCTCGGTGTCGAGTTGCCTCATCGCGAGGTCTTCCGGGTCGCGCGTGTCGATCACCGCGGCGTCCCCATCGAAGTCCCGCTCGACGGCCCGCTTGCGCCAGAAACGAGATGCCAGGTGGTCGGCGATGCCCACGAGCCAATTGCCGATGTGCCGCGGCTGCCGCCCGCGCTCCAACCCTTCCAGTGCGGCGGCGAAAACCTCGGCCGCGAGTTCCTCGGCCTCGTGCCGGCCGCGGATCCGCCCAAGCAGGTAGCGAAACACCCGGGGGTAATGGTTGTCGTAGATCCGGGCAAACGTCTCCGCGTCCATTTCCGGCCTCATCTTGTAGCCCGTCATTAAGTGCGAGAACCGGAACTTTCGTGACGGCGGCCGGCCGCCCAACGTCGGCGCGTGGCCGTTTGAGATGCGCCCCTCGTTCACCCGAGAGCCCAAGCACCGACGGCGCGATATTTGCGCCAGGCTTCTATCAATCCTCAGCCAATCTTGAACGGCGGCCGGCCGCCGGGCCGGCCTACCCGCGAGGTGATCGGCTCGCGTCAAGGCTTCTAGCGAGGCGCCAGTCTAACTCTTCCCCAACTCTATAGCGGGAGCCACGCGCGCGCGCCGTGCCGGTTGAACGGGTGTTCGAGGCGGATGTATACTACTTAATGTAGACGGAGACTGGCGAATAGGAATTTGCGCGGAATGGGGGCGAACGGTCTCGACTGAGCATGCAGAAGCAGGGCGGCGCGCCGAGGTGGTCCAGGTCCTCGTAAAACAACTGGACGGCGGATACACGCCAACACTCAGCTAGCCTACGCTGCTTAACTAAGTAGCGTCGCTCCCCCCGCAGGGCCGGCGGGCGGGGAGTGAGCGCCAACGAGCCGGCTGCTCCGACCTTCTCGCTCCGGGAAGGCCGGCTAAGACGCTCGGAGCTGGCGGTACTGGAATCCGGCCTGTGGGAGGCCAGTATCGCGACATCAAATCACAGGATACGCGCGTAGATGCTCTGCCCTCGCGGCTTCAGGACGCGGGTTCGATTCCCGCCGCCTCCACCATCGCTCTTGCGGCGTCCGGCTGCAACGAACGGCAGGAACCGGTATCAGGACGGCGTTTCGACGCATCCGCGTCTTGCAATTCGCATCGCCGGGGCTCGGTCCTCCTGCTGAATGTGCAGAATCCGGTCCTCAGCCACCGTTCGCCGCCCGGCGCGGGCTCTCCACGCCGCTCGTTTCGGGGGCCGGCGCTCTCCGCGGTCCACCGAGCGGCAGCGCAACAGTCACGGCCAGGCCGCCGCCGCTCCGGTTCTCCGCCCAGATGCGGCCCCGGTGCAGCTCGACAATGCCGGCGCTGATCGCCAAGCCGAGCCCCACCCCGCCCGCGTCGCCCGGCCGCGCGACGCGGTGGAACTTGTCGAAGATGCGGGCGAGCTGGTCTCGAGGAACCCCGGGCCCCCGGTCCGCGATCTGAATGCACACCTCCCCGTCCCCCCACCAGGCGCGGACCTCGATGGGAGCGTCAGGCGGCGTGTAGCGGAGCGCGTTGTCGAGGACGTTCGTCAGCGCCTGGATCATGAGCACGAAATCCAATGGGATCTGCGGCAGGTCGGGCTCGACCGTCACGTGGATCTCGCGGCTGCCGAGCGCCTCGCCCATCTGTGTCAGGACCGCGCCGACCAGATCCTCGATGTCCGCGCGCTCCACGCGCGGTCTGACGGCGCCGCCGCCGAGACGCGTCATCTCGAGCAGGTTCGTGACGCGCCGGTTCAGCGCGTCCGCCTGCTCTTTCGCCGCTTCGAGCAGTTCGCGCCGGGTCGCGGCGTCGAGCAGGCCGTCGGTCTCGGCCAGGCTGGTGATGGTGCCGGTGATCGACGCCAGCGGCGTTCGAAGATCGTGCGAGATGGAGTTGAGCAGCGCGGACTGCAGCTTCTCCGTCTCCCGCGACACCTCGAGCTGCTGCGACACGTCCGCCAAATTGGCGCGTTCGATGGCGAGCGCGGCCTGGCTGGCGAAGGCCTGCAGCAGCCGCCGCTGTTCCTGAGAGAGTCGTTCCTCCTCGCTCGACGGCCGGGTAACGCCGAGCACGCCCACGACGCCCTGCGCCGTCTTGAGCGGCAGGTAGCGCGCGCGCGCCCCCGGCAGCGTGTCGGTGCCGGGGCCCGCGGGCTCGCCGTGCCGGAACGCGTACGACGCCACGGCTAGCTCGTTCTCGTCCAGCGGGAATTTGGGCGCCGTGAGCGCGGGGCGGAGGGCGTCGCCGGCGGGGAGAAACACCGCGGCGTCCCGGCCGAACGTGGCCGCGGTGTGCCGGAGCACGACGTCGACGATGCGGTCGACCCCGCGTGCCGCCGCGAGGTCGTTGCTGAGCGCGTACAGCGCCGTCGTGTACGCCTCGCGGCGCCGGATGGCCTGGGTCTGCTCGCGCGCCCGCCCCGAGAGGGTGCTGACCACGATCCCCACCACCAGAAGCCCCGCGAACGTGAGCAGATACTGCGTGTCCGACACCGCGAACGAATAGCGCGGCGGCACGAGGAAGAAATCGTACGCCAGCACACCGGCCGCGGCGGCCGCCACGGCGGGGCCCCGCCCCCACTGCAGCGCCGTGATCACGACGGCCAGCAGGTACAAGATGGTGAGATTGGCGGCATCGAGGAGCCCGAGCAGCGCGGTGCTGAGCACGGTGGCGAGCGCGACGACCCCGAGACTGTAGAGGTACGGGCGAAGCGGCTCCTTCCGGCGCGCCCGCGGCAGGTCGCGCTCCGCCGCCGCTTCGCTCGGGCTGCTCACGACGTACACGTCCATGGCGCCGCTCGCCCGGATCACCTGATCCGCCACGGAGCCGCGGACCCACCGTGCCCAGCGCGGCCGCGTGGAGGCGCCGACAAAGATCTTGGTCACGTTTTGCGCCCGCGCGTAGCGGATGATCTCGTCGGACGGATTCGTGCCGGGGAGCGTCACCGTGCGCGCGCCGAGCTCCTCGGCGAGCCTGAGCGTGCGGGCGACCCGGTCCTGCGCGGCCTCCGACAAGGTCGGCTGCGCGCCGGTCTCCACGTGGAGCACGATCCACTCCGCGTTGAGCCCGGCCGCGAGCCGGCGTCCTGCCCGCACGAGCCGCTCGCCGACCGGGTCCCCGTCCACGCACACGAGCACCCGCTCCGACGCGGGCCACGGACCGGGGATCGCGTGGGCGCCCATGTAGGCGCGCATCGCGTGATCGACATGCCCCGCCAGATAGCGAAGCACGAGCTCGCGGAGCGCCGTGAGGTTCCCGGCCCGGAAAAACCGCTGGATCGCGTCCGCCGCCTGCCCCGGCATGTAGACCTTGCCTTCCCGCAGCCGCTGGATCAGCTCGTCGGGCGGCAGGTCTACGAGCTCCACCTCGTCCGCCGCCTCGACCACGCGATCGGGCACCGTCTCGCGCACGGTCACCCCCGTGATCTGCGCCACGACGTCGTTGAGGCTCTCGATGTGCTGCACGTTCAGCGTCGTGAACACGTCGATCCCGGCCGCGAGCACCTCCGCGACGTCCTGGCAGCGTTTCGGGTGCCGAGATCCCGGCGCGTTGGTGTGCGCCAGCTCGTCGATGATGGCGAGCTCGGGGGACGCCGCGAGCAGGCCGTCCAGGTCGAACTCCTCGAGTGTCACGCCGCGGTACTCCACACGGCGCCGCGGCAACGTGGGGAGGCCGGTCAGCAACGCCTCCGTCTCCGCGCGCCCATGGGTCTCCACGTAGCCGACGAGCACGCGGCGCCCGTGGGCGACCTGCCCGCGGGCGGCCTCCAGCATGGCGTACGTCTTCCCGACGCCGGCCGCGTATCCGAGGAACAGCTTGAGCCTGCCGCGCTCCCGGCGGCGCTCCTCGGCCTGAGCCTCGGGCAGGAACGCCTCCGGTCGCGGCCGCTCACCGTCAACCGGCATGCGCACCACCACTCACCGCGCCGGTCATCGTCGCCGGCCGGAACTGGGACACGTCGCCGTCGCGGTCCGGCCGCTCATGGCGCGGCGCGCAAGCGGTAACCCACCCCGGGCTCGGTCACGATGTACCGGGGACGCGCGGGATCGGCCTCGATCTTGTGACGGAGCTTGCTGATGTTGACCCGCAGCAGGTTCGTGTCGGGATCGTAGCCCGGTCCCCACACTTCCTGCATGAGGTAGCGGTGAATCAGGACCTTGCCGGCGTGGAGCGCCAGCGCTTTGAGCACCGCGTACTCGATCGGCGTGAGCGAGATCTCGCGGCCGCTTACCGTCACGATGCGGCGCGCGACGTCGACTACGAGATCGCCCACGGTGATGATGGGTTCGTCCGCCGTCCGCGCGGCGTGGCGCAGCGCAACACGGATGCGCGCCAGCAGCTCCCCGGTGCTGAACGGCTTCGTCAGATAGTCGTCCGCGCCGGCGTCCAGCGCCGCGATCTTGTCCTCGTCCTGACCTCGAACCGACAGCACGATGATGGGCACCGACGACCACTCGCGCAGCCGCCGGGTGACCTCGATGCCGTCCGTGTCCGGCAGGTTGAGATCGAGGATCACGATCTCGGGCTGCTCCGCGGCCGCCACCTCCATCGCCTGCCGGGCCGTCGCCGCCTCCAGCACGCTGTACCCGCGGGCCGCCAGCGACACGCGCAGGAACCGCCTGATCGCCACCTCATCGTCGACCACCAGCACGCGTGCCCCGTTGTGGCTCATCCCGCCGTCATCGGTCCCCGAAGTCCCCGCCCTCGTCTCCTCGGACGCGCCGCCGCCCCACACGGTTAACTGTAGCACAGAAGCCCCCACGAACGCCCGGCCGCGCCCCGCAGCGCCGCGGTGGGCCGCGCACGGATTCCCAGGCCGCCCCCGGCGCTTCACGCGGAATTAATGCGGCGCGGCGCAACCGTAACGCCGCGTTAGCGCGGTTCCGTGGTATGGTGGCACGGAACGCGTGGCAACGCTGCCACACATCGGGAGGCGGCGGTGGGGGACGTCGAGTTCGTCGCGCTCGCCCTGGTGTTCCTCTGGTCGTGCGCGTGGATGGTCAAGCGCCTCGACCGGCTCATGGGACGGTGACGACATGGTCGTGATCGCAGGCGTGCTGTCGCTCGCGCTTCTCGGATACCTTATCTGCGCGCTGCTCCGGCCGGAGTGGTTCGCATGACCGAGACCGGTGTCATCCGTATCCTGGTATTTCTCACCGTCGTCTTCCTGCTCGTCAAGCCGCTCGGCAGATACATGGCGCGGGTGTACGAGGGGGAACGCACGCTGCTCGTCCGGCTTGTGGGGCCGTTCGAGCGGTGGCTGTACCGGATCGCCGGCGTCGATCCGGAGGCCGACATGCCGTGGCAGACCTACACGATCGCGCTCCTCGTCTTCACCGTCGCCGGCTTGCTGCTGTTGTACGCGCTCCAGCGGCTGCAGGCCGTGCTGCCGCTCAATCCCCAGGGCATGGGACCGGTCGATCCGAGCCTCGCCTTCAACACCGCCACGTCGTTCGCGACGAATACGAACTGGCAGAATTACGGCGGGGAAACGACGCTCAGCTATCTGAGCCAGATGGCCGGACTGACCGTGAAAAACTTCACGTCCGCCGCCGTGGGGATGGCCGTCCTCATGGCCCTGATTCGCGGCCTGACGCGGCGCTCGGCCACGGCGATCGGCAACTTCTGGGTGGACACGGTGCGCGGCGTCCTGTACATCCTGATGCCGCTGTCCATCGCCGTCGCGCTGCTACTCGCCTGGCAGGGCGTCCCGCAGACGCTCTCCGCGTACAAGACCGCGACGCTGCTGGAGCCGGCATCGTACGCGCAGCCGCTCACCGATGCGAGCGGGAAGCCGGTGCTCGACGCCCGGGGGCACCCGCGAACCCAGACGATCAAGGTCACGGACCAGCAGATCGCCGTCGGCCCCGTGGCATCCCAGATCGCGATCAAGCAGCTCGGCACGAATGGGGGCGGGTTTTTCAACGCAAACTCCGCCCACCCGTTCGAGAACCCCACGCCGTTGTCGAACTTCGTCGAACTGCTCTCGATCATTCTGATCCCGGCGGCGATCGTGTACACGTACGGCGCGATGGTACGGGACACGCGCCAGGGGTGGGCGCTGCTGGCGGCGATGACGATCTGCTTCGTCCCCGCGGCCGGCGTGGCTGTGGGGTTCGAGCAGGCCGGCAACCCGCTCTTCCACTCGCTCGGCGTCGACCAGGCCGCGAGCGCGCTGCAGCCGGGCGGGAATATGGAGGGCAAGGAGGTCCGCTTCGGCCCCATCGACTCGGCGCTGTGGGCCGTGACGACGACGTCCACATCGAACGGATCGGTCAACTCGATGCACGACTCGTACACGCCGATCGCCGGGATGGTCCCGATGGTCATGATGCACCTCGGCGAGATCATCTACGGCGGCGCCGGCACCGGCATGTACGACATGGTGGCGCTGGTCATCGTCGCCGCGTTCGTGGCCGGGCTCATGGTCGGGCGCACGCCCGAATACCTCGGCAAGAAGCTCGAGGCGTTCGAGATGAAGATGGCCACGATCGTCGTGCTCGTCATGCCGGCGATCGTGCTGGTCGGCACCGCGCTGGCCGCGGCGACGGCCGCGGGACGGGCCGGCGTCTCGAACCCGGGACCGCACGGGTTCAGCGAGCTCCTGTACGCGTTCACCTCGATGGGCAACAACAACGGCAGCGCGTTCGCCGGCCTCAACGGGAACACGCCCTTCTACAACGACATCGGCGCCGTGGTGATGTGGCTGGGGCGGTTCTGGGAGATCGTCCCCGTGCTCGCGATCGCGGGATCGCTCGGAGCGAAGAAGATCGTCCCGCCGAGCGCCGGCACGCTGCCGACGCACACCGTGCTGTTCGTGCTGTGGCTGGTCGCCGTCATCGTCATCCTGGGCGCGCTCAGCTTCCTCCCCGTGCTCGCGCTCGGCCCGATCGTCGAGCAGCTGCTGCTCGCCGCCGGCACGACCTTCAAGTGACGAGCCCCCGAAGGAGGCGAGGATGAGCGTCAAGATCGAAGCACCGGCGCACGCCGCCGCCCGCGGCGCGCGGCTGTGGCGCACGGCGATCCGGGATTCGTTCCTGCGGCTGGACCCCCGGCAACAGGTGCGCAACCCGGTGATGTTCGTCGTGGAGATCGGCAGCGGGCTCACGACGATCTTGTTCGTCCAAGCGCTGGCCGGGCGCGGCGAAGCGCCCGCGCCGTTCATCGGGAGCGTGGCCGTGTGGCTGTGGTTCACGGTCGTGTTTGCCAACTTCGCGGAGGCGCTCGCGGAAGGACGCGGCAAGGCGCAGGCGGAAGCGCTGCGGCACGCCCGCCGCACCATCCAGGCGCGGCGGCTGGTGCGTCCCGAGCGGGGTGCGCACGCGGAGAGTGTGCCGTCCACCGCGCTCAGGAAGGGCGACGTCGTGCTGGTCCAGGCGGGCGAGGCCATCCCCGCCGACGGCGAGGTGATCGAGGGCATCGCGTCCGTCGACGAGAGCGCCGTGACCGGCGAGAGCGCCCCGGTGATCCGCGAGTCGGGCGGGGACCGCAGCGCGGTCACCGGCAGCACGGTCGTGCTGTCCGACTGGCTCGTGATCCGGGTCACCGCCAACCCCGGCGAAGGGTTCATCGACCGGATGATCGCCCTGATCGAGGGCGCCCGCCGGCAGAAGACGCCGAACGAGATCGCCTTGAACATCCTGCTCGTCGGCTTCACGATCCTGTTCCTGCTCGTGTGCGCGACCCTCTACCCGTACTCCGTATTCAGCGTGGGCGTCGCCGGACGCGGCACGCCCGTCACGATCACGGTGCTCGCGGCGCTCCTGGTATGCCTGATCCCGACGACCATCGGCGGGCTCCTGAGCGCCATCGGCATCGCCGGCATGGATCGCATGATCAAGCGCAACGTGATCGCGCTGTCCGGCCGCGCGGTGGAAGCCGCAGGTGACGTGGACGTCCTGCTGCTCGACAAGACCGGCACGATCACCCTCGGCAACCGCCAGGCGGTGGAGTTCATCCCGATCGACGGCGTGAACGTGCGGGACCTGGTCGAGACGGCGCAGCTCGCGTCCCTGGCGGACGAGACGCCCGAGGGACGCAGCATCGTCGTGCTGGCCAAGGAGCAGTACGCGCTACGGGGACGGACCGTCGGCTCCGGACCGGAGGAGGCGCCGCGCGGCGCGACGTTCGTGCCGTTCAGCGCGCAGACCCGCATGAGCGGCGTCGATCTCGACGGTCAGGTGATCCGCAAGGGAGCCGCCGCGGCGATCGTCGAGCACGTGCGGGGGCTCGGCGGACGGATCCCCGACGGGCTCGCGCCCGCCGTGGACCGGATATCCCGATCGGGGGGCACCCCGCTCGTGGTCGCGCGGAACGAGGCCGTGCTCGGCGTCATCTACCTCAAGGATATCGTCAAAGGCGGCATCAAGGAACGGTTTCAGCAGCTGCGGCGCATCGGCATCCGGACGGTGATGATTACGGGCGACAATCCGCTGACCGCGGCCGCCATCGCCGCGGAGGCCGGGGTGGACGACTTCCTGGCGCAGGCCACGCCCGAGGACAAGCTCCGGCTGATCCGGGAGTACCAGTCGGGCGGCCGCTTGGTGGCGATGACCGGCGACGGCACCAACGACGCGCCCGCGCTGGCCCAGGCCGACGTGGCGGTCGCGATGAACACCGGCACCCAGCCGGCGCGCGAGGCCGCGAACATGATCGACCTCGACAGCAACCCGACGAAGCTGATCGAGGTCGTGGAGATCGGCAAACAGCTCTTGATGACGCGGGGCGCCCTCACGACGTTCAGCATCGCGAACGACGTGGCGAAGTACTTCGCGATCATCCCCGCGGCGTTCGCCACGACCTATCCGGCGCTCTCGGCGCTGAACTTCATGCGCCTCAGCACCCCCGACAACGCCATCACGGCCGCCGTCATCTTCAACGCGCTGATCATCATCGCGCTCGTCCCGCTGTCGCTCCGAGGCGTGAGGTACCGGCCGGCCGGCGCGGGGGAGGTGTTACGGAACAACCTGTTGCTCTACGGCGTCGGCGGCGTGATCGCGCCGTTCGTCGGAATCAAGCTGATCGACGTCATCCTCGTGGCGCTCGGGCTGCGCTGATGCCGCCGCACGGCCCGGCAGGGCCGGGCCCGGTACCGAGGGGTGAGATAGCGATGCGTGCCCAGGTGTTCCCCGCCGTCGTGATGACGCTCGCGCTCACGGTCGTCACGGGGCTGTGCTACCCGCTCGCGGTCACCGGGCTGGCGCAGGTCCTGTTCCCTCGCCAGGCCAACGGGAGCCTGATCGTGGACCACGGCGCGGTCGTCGGGTCCGAGCTCATCGGCCAGCCGTTCAGCGACCCCAAGCACTTCTGGAGCCGCCCGTCCGCGACCTCGCCGCACGCCTACAACGCGGCGTCGTCCGGCGGCTCCAATCTGGGGCCCACGAACCAGGCCCTCATCGACCAGGTGAGGCAGAACGTCGCCGCGCTGCGTCGCGCGGATCCCGGCAACACGGCGCCGGTGCCCGTCGACCTCGTGACAAGCTCGGCGAGCGGGCTGGACCCCGACATCAGCGTCGCGGCGGCGCTCTACCAGGTGTCCCGGGTCGCGCGCGGCCGCGGCCTACCGGTCGAGACCGTCCGCCGGTTGGTGGCGCGGCACACGGCGGGGCGGCAATTTGGGATCCTCGGCGAACCGAGGGTCAACGTCCTCGAACTCAACCGGGCGCTCGACAGCCTGAGGTAAGGTGATCACGTGTCTGCGCACGCCGCCTGTGGATAAACCGTGGAGCGCTGTCCGGCTTGAAGGTGCACTCGGTGCACTCCGGTTTTGTTGACACGGCATCGGCAAGCTCCTAACATCGAGATTGCTTCGCGCCGTACCGACGTCCGCGACCTCTTGGGAGGGAGCCGATCCACCGGATGAACCCCGACACCGAACGCCATCTGTTCCCACCGATCGAGCCGTACGCCAGCGGCCGGATGGCCCTCGACGGGTTGCACGAGATGTATTGGGAGGAAAGCGGCAATCCCAACGGTCTCCCGGCGATCTTCATTCACGGCGGCCCCGGCGGCGGCGCCGAGTCCAAGCACCGGCGGTTCTTCGACCCCAACGTCTGGCGCATCGTCGTCTACGATCAGCGCGGTGCCGGCCGGTCGACGCCGCAGGCGGAGGTCAGAGAGAATACCACGCAGCACCTCGTCGGCGACCTGGAACGGCTGCGCGAGGCGCGGGGAATCGACCGGTGGGCGGTGTTCGGCGGGTCGTGGGGCTCCACGCTCGCCCTGGCGTACGCGGAGGCGCATCCTCAACGCTGCACCGGGCTCATCGTACGCGGGATCTTCCTCGGCGAGCGGCCGGAGATCGAGTGGTTCATGACGGGCATGCGGCTGTTCTCACCCGCGGCGTGGAAGGAGTTCGCGGAGGCCTCGGGACCCGGGCCGCGCGACGCCGAGGGGTTGCTCCGGCGCTACCACGCCCTGCTGAACGACCCGAATCCGGAGGTCCACCTGCGCGCCGCGCGGGTATGGTCTCACTACGAAGCGCGCTGCACCACCCTGCTGCCCGACCCGGTCGCGGAAGCGGAGTCCGAGGTCGACGGAAAAGCGCTGCCGGTCTCGCGCATCGAGAATCACTACTTCGTCCACGATTGCTTCCTCGAACCGGGACAACTCCTCCGGGACGTCGGGCGCATCCGGTCGATCCCCGGCACGATCGTGCAGGGCCGGTACGACCTCGACTGCCCGCCCTACACCGCCGCGCGGCTGCACGAGGCGTGGCCGGAAGCCGAGTACGTGCTGCTACCGGACGCCGGCCATGCCGCCTTCGAGCCCTCGATCGCGCGCGAGCTGGTGGCCGCGACCGAGCGCCTCAAGCGACGGCTCCGGCGGTAGCGCGCATCGCGGCGCGGGCGATCAGCGAGCGGCGGCCACGGTCTCGTCGGTGCGCGCAACCTCCACCGCCGCGTCGAATGCGGCCTGCCCCGCCGAGAAGGCGAAGACGTCCACGGCCCCGTCCGGAATGGACGGCGCCCCGGACGTCAGGTCGTTCAGCCCTGTCCAGCCGTCGCGCATCCACACGGTCCCGGCCGGGACCGCATCGGTGATCCGGGCCCGCGCGTGGAATTCGCCGCGCTCGTTGAAGATCCGGATGGGCGCGCCGTCGTCGAGGCCGCGCGCTGCCGCGTCGGCCGGGGAGATCCAGAGCCTCGGCTCCGGGTCGACGCGCGCGAGCGTCGGCACGGCCCGCCCGTGGTCGTAAAACCCGTGGAACTGCGTCAGCGTGCGGCCCTGGCGAAACGCGAGCGGGTACTGCGACTCGGGAAGCGGCGTGTACACCGGCAACGGCGGGAGGCCCAGCCCGCGCGCCCGCTCGGAGTAGAACTCGATCTTGCCGGACGGCGTCGGAAACGCGAGATCGGGGTGCGCGACGTGCGAGATGTTGAGCGCCCGCATCCCGCCCTCGGCCCGCAGGGCGGCGATCGTCGCATGCCCCGTCGCGGGGTGGTCGAGGATGGCGTCGAGGGGGCCTTCCGGGGCCTCCCACGGGAAGAACCCCGCGAGGTCGAGCCGGCGCGCCAGCTCGCGCAGCAGCCACATGAGCGAGCGCGCCTCGCCCGGGGCGGGCAGGACCTGCGGCATGAGGTACAGGTGCGTGTTGGTGCGCTTGCACCCGAGCTCCTCGAGCCACGCGGTGGCCGGCAACACCACATCGGCGCACCGCCGGGCCGTGTCGTTCAGGAAGAGATCGTGGCACACGACGAGGTCGGCGCGGTCCAAGCCCTCGGCGACGCGGCCCGCCTCGGCGAAGGAGGACAGCATGTCGGTGCCGAGCAGCAGGACGACGCGCACGTGTTCGTCCAGCAGCGCTTGCGTGATGCTCGGCATCTGACTGGGGACGTACCGGCCCGGCGGGCGGCGCTCCGGCGCGGCGATGCTGGAGAGCGCCTGCCCGTGGCTGGCGCTGCCGTGGCGCGGCCCGAGCCCGCCGCCCGGGATGCCGAGATTCCCGGTCAGGGCGGGAAGGCATGCGATGGCTCGTGCGCCCTGCCACCCGTTGGCGCCCTTATGCATGGAACTGCCGCCGAGGATGATCATCGCGGGCCGCGCGGCGCTGTAGAGGCGGGCCAGCGCGGCGATCCGCTCGGCAGGGACGCCGGTCTCCCCCGCGGCCCACGCGGGCGAATACGGCTCCACGTGCGCCGCAAGCGCGTCGAAGCCGACCGTATGCTCGGCCACGAAGGTGCGATCGTACCGCCGTTCGCCGATGATGACATGCATCAACGCGAGGGCCAACGCCGCATCGCTCCCGGGCTTGATGGCCACGAATTCGTCCGAGTGCGCGGCGGCCTCGGTGCGCCGGACGTCAATCGTCACGACGCGCGCGCCGCGTCGTTTCGCGGCGATGAGATGCGGCGCCGTCGTGGGTTGGCTGGCGAGGTTCGCGCCCCACAACACGATCAGATTGGCGTGGGCGCCCATGTCCTCTTTGGTGTGGGTCTCGAGCGGCCCGGTCAACCCGATGCCAAACGCGCCGAGCCCCCAGCAGATGATCGTCGGATTCCACCACTGGCAGCCGTAGAAGTTGGCGAACCGGCGCGCGAGCTCGCCGCCGATACGGGTGCCGTAGTTGTTCGCGATGCTGCCGTGGCCCTGCCACACCGCGGCGGCATCCGGCCGGTGTGCGCGCATGCGCGCGACGATCAAACCCAGGGCCTCGTCCCACGTGGCGTGACGCCAGCCGTAGCCGGCCCGACGCCCGCGTCCGCTCGCGGAACCGGGCATCACCGCCGCCGCCGAATCACGGATCATCGGCGTCGTGAGCCGCTTCGGGTTGTCGACGATCTCGCGCGACGCACGGCCGCGCACGCAGAGAAAGCCGCGGCTGTCCGGGTTATCGGGGTCGCCACGCACGCCCACGAGCCGGCCGTCCTGCACATCGACCAGCATGCCGCACAGCGTGGGGTGGCAATTCATCGGGCACATCGTGCGCACGGTGGTTCTCATCGCACCGGCTCCCCTCCGCCGCCCGTCCGGAATCGACGGGCGTGGTCACGCCGCCCCGGCATCGCCGCCCCGCTCCCCGGTGGGGGTGTCGGACTCGCCCGCGAATCCCGCGCGGTCGGACGACCGGAAGTACTCCCGTGCCTGCGCCGTGTCAGGAAAGACCGGGAACACGGTGTGCAGCGAGAGCACCCCGAGAATGCGCCGCACGGTCGGATTGGCCGCGATCGCAAACGGGACGCGCCGCTGCCGGGCGCGTTCGTTGACACGCGCCAGGACGTTCAACCCCGTGCTGTCGATGTACCGAAGTCCGGTGAAATCCAGCAAGAGCGGCAGGTCCCGGGCGAGGACGTCGTCGATCGCATCCTCCACGACGCTGATATTCGAGAGGTCAATTTCACCCTTCGCCGCGATCACGTTCATATCGCTGCGCTTGTAGATCTTCACGTCGAGCAGGTCATCGCGAAAACGCTCTCCTCCCCCCGTGGCCACGATGGAGCCTCCCAGACCGGCATCGTGTCACAACGCGCGGCACCTTGCGGCATCGGCGATCAAAACGGTACCTGCTCCCGCGGCCCGGCGGCGATCGCCGTCCCGCGCAGACCTTGGCGGCGCGGCGGCGCGCAGCTTCGCCAGCGACTCGGAAGCGCTCGACCGCGTAGTCGTGCGCCTCTCCACGCAGCGTCTGCGCCGCGGACCACGGCGATGGCGGTTGCGGTGGCCTCTCCGGACTTCGTCATGGCGACGTCCTCCAGCCGGTTCGGTCCCCGAAGACACCGCGGCCGGCGGGTACGCAAGGAAGCCGTACGGCTACGGGGGCCGTACGCTACCGGTCTGAGAAAATCCTGTGTGGACTCCGGCGGCTCCGCTCACCTGCGTGATCGCCTGACGGACGAGCCGCATGCTGTCCGGGCTGGGCGCCCACCGTCACATCGAGTGGATCCAGGGGGCCGGCCGCTGCCCGAGCACGACGAGGGCGATGTCATCGAACGGCTCCCGGCCGGCGACCATGCGGTCGAGGATCCCGCGCGCGGGCAGCACGCGCCGGACTAGGCTCGGAGCGGTCGAAGGGGGGATCCCTCGACCCCCTTCGACCGGGGTGAACGGCTCAGTACCCGTAGTGATGCCAGTAGTAATAGCTCCGGCAGCGCTGGATGGCGTAGTCGTTTGAATGCGCGTACGCGTCCCGGCAGTAATAGTACCAGTCGCTCGAGTTGTAGTCGGGCGGCGGGGGCACGTACTCGTACGCCGGCGGCGGGCCATAGTAATATGCCGGCGGTGGCGGGCCAAGGTAGAAGTGCACGTCGAAGCCCTGCGCGTGTGCCGCCGCCGGCATCACGACCGGCGCCGCCGCGATCACGGCACCCAGTACCACGACGACCCCGGCCCGGGTCAAGCCTTTGGCCATGTTGATCACCTCCTTGTCTCCTCAACGGATTTTTACCCTGAAGGGCCGCGCCTGTTAGGGTCCGCGGAGCGGCGGGAGGATGACGGAGTCGTGCGCCGGCGAGGAGCGGCTGCGGCCGTTTCTCAGGCCCCGTGGCCGGGGAACAGAACAATGGAGTAACCACCTCATTCTGCCGGTCGTGCCTCGTTCGCTCCCTTGGGTCGTGCCCCGGCGCGTACGGCTCGGGAGGTAAGCCATGACAACGGCCGTTGAGATCAGCGTGATCGTCATCGCTGCGACGTGTGTCATTCTCGTCGCCGCCGCCGTGTTTGCCGCCGTCGCCGCCTGGCGGGTGGCGTCGCAGGTTCGCGACGTCGTGAGAGCGACGCATGGCAAGATCGTGCCGCTCGCCGACGAGAGTCGCCGCATCATGGATCAGGTTGAACGGACTCTCACCACGGTCGAAGCAACCCACACGGCGCTGCGGGCGGCCGCGACGGCCGCGTACAAGGTCGCCGACGCGGCGCTCGCCATCAGCCGCGACGTCGTCCGTCCCATGGCGGCGGGCGTGACCGCCGCCCTCGGCGCTCTATTCGGCCGGCGACCCCGCCGCGGCGATGGGCCGGGCGCCGGTCCTGCGCGATCCCCGGACCGCGCGGCTCACACCACCTAGCCGCCGCCGCGCGGCCGCCCGACTCCGCACGGCGACGCGCGCCGCCGGCGCGGCCTGTCCAACGAACGCCGCTATAGTCGTCGCAACTCTCTCTTCGATACAATAGGGGCGTTGACGTAGTCCGCATCGCGGAGGAGACGCCGTGATCCAGGTCCACGTACGCTCCGTGCGGGTCACCCAGGACCACACGCATCTCGTGTTGCTGATCGACCAGGCGGAATCGCTCGTGCTCGCGATCGAAATCGGGGCTCCCGAGGCGCGCGCCATCGCGCTCGCGCTCCACCGGATCCGGCTGCCGCGCCCCATGAGCCACGACTTACTTCGCAACATGCTCGCCCATCTCGCCGTCCGGATCAGCCACGTCGTGATCACCGAGCTTCGCGGCGACACGTACGTGGCCGCGATCCACATGCGCCGGGAGGGCGAGGACTGTGTTGTTGACGCGCGGCCGAGCGACGCGATCGCCCTGGCGATCCGCACAAAGGCGCCGATCTACGTCGCCGAGCCGGTTGCGGCGACGGCGGTTCGCCTGGAGCGGGCGTTCAACGATGAAGACGCGAGCGCGTTCAAGAAATTCGTGGAGCAGATCAAGCCGGGCGACTTCGCCGCGGGCCGTACCCGCGACGACCAGTAAGGAGCGGCGGCGCCGGGCGGTCGCGGCGCACGCCGCGTGCCGGGCTCGCGCCCTCCGTGACCGCATGGGCCCGGGCCCGCACGTTTTGATCGCGCCCGGCCGGATATAACCTCACTGCGGGCCGCTGCCGGCATGCGGCACCGGAGAGTGACCTTGCCTTTCCTCCCCTTGGGCGAGGTCATTCTCTTCTTCGGGCACAGGGCCGCGTACCCGGCTCCGGACAAGAGACGGGCGTACGGCGACACCGTTGCCGGCGGGTCCCGGCGGCACGTGCAGCGATGGCCATACTTCAAGTCCTGATCGGCTTCGCGATCCATTCGATGAACCGGGTCGTCACCACGGCGCTCGGCTGGGCTACGGTATTGCTCTTCGGCAAGGTTCCCCGGGAACGTCAAAGCTATCTCTCCTTGGTCGTCTTCGGATCGGTGATTTGGACGATCGTCGCCGCCGGCGTGGCGTGGCCGCCCATCGCCGCGTTCATGCTCGCGTTCGTGCGCATCCCGCCCTGGGTCGACTACACCTGGATCCGCCTGGCACTGCTGACCGGGGTCGTCATCATTCCCCTCTTGGTCGGAGCGAGCACCTTGCTGCTCCACGACCCCTCGCTCCGCCCCACCGAGCTCGCGGCCAGGCGGCAGACCGTGCTCAACGGCTACCGGTTTACGCTCGGCATCACGCTGACGCTTCTCGTAACGGTGTGCCTGGTGCCGGCCGTGTGGACCCGCAACCTGCTCCGTGGTTGGGCGACGCATCACTTTCCGGTGGTCATCCAAACGCCCGATTACGTGGCGGTGGTCGCCGACATCGAGCGCATTCTTCAGTCCGAGGGGCTGCGTGTCACGCGGGCGCGCACGAACCTGCTGTTGCGCGTACCCACCCAAATGCTGACGGCGCTCTCCGGAGGGAGCCTGAATCGGCTCGTATCGAGCAACCTCGCCACCCTCCAATTGCCCGATCTCGAGATCGTGATCCACCTGTTCGATCTCGTCGTCAGCGGGCGCGCAGCCGCGGTGACGAGGGTGCAAATGATCCTCGCCGAGCGCCTGCCGTTTACCCGCGCGTATGTGACGTGGACGAAGACCGCCAACGAACTCGAGGATCGTATGAAGGCGGTCTGGCGCAGCCGCGGCACCGCGCAGACCGCCGACCCGCAGGCTCCAGCGGCCCCCTCGCTCGAGACGATCCGGCACGATCTCCGGACCGCCAACGTGTCGTTCGAGGAATGGGTCGTGCTGCACCGCGTCATGCTGTTGATGGAGCGCGACCTCGCCGTGCGAGAGGTCGCGGAGGCGCACCGAGACGCGAGGGCCAATGTTCCGTGAGCCGCCTGCGGACGGGCACGACCCCGAGCCGGCCTCCAGGGCCATCTGTGACCACGTCGAGACGTTTCCATGGGGCCGCGCGCGGGTATATTGTTGCTAACCATCACGGCGTACAAAAGCGTACAGGAGGTCACCGTGGGCACCCCTTCGGTGAGCCCCGCGGCAACGGAGGGTTCGCCGGTCGCGCGCTGGGAAACACATGCGCTGTCGTCGTCCGGAACGCCGGAGTTCGTCACGCGACTCCAACGGGTGCGAATCCGGCAGATAGCAGCCGACGGGCGTCCGGTCACGGTCGGAGAGTACGTGCAGGTCGCGGTGCTGCAACGCCTGGAATAATCGCGCGTGGCGTAGGCTGCCCGCGCCGTTAGGTCGTGGCGCCGCTCGTCGAGCGCCCGCCCCGGTCCGCGCCCGCCGCCGCGGGCAACGTGAACCACACGGTCGTCGTGCCGCCGGCGCTCGTGGCGCCGACGGTCCCGCCGTGGGCGCGCGCGATCTCCTGCACGAGCGCGAGGCCGATCCCCGCGCCGCCGGTGTCGCGAGACCGGGACTTTTCCCCTCGGTAGAATCGCTCAAAGATGTGCGGCAGGTCCTCGGGCGCGATGGCTTCGCCGGTGTTCTCCACCGCGATCTGGACGAACCCGTCGATGCGCGCGCTGCGAATGACGATCGTGGTGTCGCCGGACGCGTAGCGCACGGCGTTGTCGAGCAGGTTCCGCAGCGCGTGATCGACGAGGTCGGGGTCCGCCTCAACACACGGGCAGCTCGGGTCGGAGGCCTCCCGGATCGCCAGGCGGCGCGGGCCAAGGTCGCGCTGATACGCGGCCGCGAGCTGTCGTGCAAGGGCGCCCACGTCGAGCCGGCAGGCGCGCACCCTCGACTTCCGCGCGTCGAACTGGCTGAGCTCCTGGAGCGTGTCCACGAGGCGGACCAGCCGCAGGACCTCCTCGTGCAGCGAGCCGAACGCGTCCGCGCTGGCGGGCACGACCCCGTCCCGGAGGCCCTCGAGATATCCCCGCAGCGTGCTGAGCGGCGTGCGGAGCTCGTGGGCCACGTTGGCCACCAGCTCGCGCCGGAGCGCCTCGATGCGCTCGAGCGAGACCGCCATGCGATTCAGTGAGTCCGCGAGACGGACCAGCTCATCCGGGCCGCCCGCGGTGACCCGCTGACCGTAGTCCCCGGACGCGATCCGCTCGGCGAGCAGCATCATGTCGGCGATCGGGCGCACGATGCGGCGCGCCAGCACCCACCCGAGCACCATCGCCACCGCGGCGGCAATGATGCTGCTCAACAGCAGCACGCGGTGGACCGTATGCACGAAGTCCTGCTCCACCACCGTGGGCTCGATATGGTACCGCTCCATGATGAGCATAAAGGCGTGCGAGGCGAGATTGGTGATGAGCGCGCCGGAGATCGCCACCGCGATGGCGATGACGACGAGATGCGATCCTAGAAGCCGCCAGAGCAGGCTATCGCGCACGCTCCGGCTCCATCAGCCGGTACCCGACACCCCGCACCGTCTCGATGTATCGGGGACGAGCCGGATCGTCGCCAAGCTTCTCCCTGAGCTTGCCGATGTGGACGTCGATGGTGCGGTCCACGACCACGGCCTCGTCGAACGCGTACACGTGCGTGAGCAGCTGATCGCGCGTAAACACGCGGCCGGGAAACTCCATGAGCGCCTGCAGGAGCTTGTACTCGATGGCGGTGAGCCGTACGTGCCGCCCGGCCACCGCAACCTCGTGCCGCTCGATGTCCATCGAGAGGTCGCCGCGAACGATCGGGGCGGCCAGCGGATCCTGGTCCCCCGTGCGCCGGAGGATGGCCCGCACGCGAGCGACGAGCTCCCGCGGGCTGAACGGCTTGGTGACGTAGTCGTCGGCGCCGACAGACAACCCCGCGAGCTTGTCGCTCTCCTCCACCCGCGCCGTGAGCATCAAGATCGGCACCGCGGACTGCCTGCGCAGCGCGCGGCACACGGCGATGCCGTCGATCTTCGGGAGCATGACGTCGAGGATCACAAAGGCGGGGCGATGCCGCTTGAACACCTCGAGAGCCTGCGGCCCGTCGTAGGCCGCCACGACCTGGAAGCCCTCGCGTTCGAGATACATGCGCACGAGCGCGATGAGCTTGTGATCGTCGTCGACCACGAGCACGGTCTTGACGTTGTCTCCAGCCACGGCGCGTCCCCGGCGGCGTCCCGCGTCCCCGCCCCGTTGCATCCTGCAAAGCTGGCGTAAAGATTCGATAAAGGCCGTCAGACCAGGGGCAGCGGGACCCCGAAGAACAACCCGTTCAGCAACAGGGCCGTCGCGGCGGCTCCCAGCAGCAAGCCGAAGCCGAGCAGCGGCCGCGAGCCGGCGACGATGCTGACCGACCCCAGCACGATCCCGATCTGAAAGAGACCCTGGGCGTACTCGAAGCTCGGGAGCTGGCGCTCCGCGCGGTCGCGCCTGGCTTCGAACGCGCGCGCCTGCGCGGTCAGCTCCTTCTTGCCCGCGCCCTTGAGCGGGTTCGCGGGATCGGCGGGATCCGGCTCGCTCTCGTAGCGCGCCGCGGTCGCCCGATAGGACGCGATGCGCCGTTGGAGGGCCGCCCGTGTCCCGGCGGGCAGGCCCGGCTGGCTCGCGAGCGTCACCTCCAGCTGATCCGCGGCCAGCTGATAGCTGGCTTGGCGGATGTTCTTCGCCTGGAAAAACGCCCACGTGTCCGATGCCAGAATGTTGCTGTTGACCATGTCGCGCGAGGCCTTGTCACCCGCTAACCCCGCGATCGCCAGGAGCATGGCCAGCACGCCGATCGCGACGGCCGCGCGCCGCCGAAAATGCTCGTTCTCGACCCGGACCTCTTCGACCGCCTCTCGGACTTTGTCTGCCGCCTCCATCACCCATCCCCGTCACGCATCGAAGACGCGCTCATCTCGAAGTGTCTTACGTTCGCGCCGGCGGCGGGATGTACCTGGGGGGAGGGCGCTCCTGCGTCTTGGCGTCTTGTCCCAGGTGAACGCTGAAGACGCGGGACTAGCGACCGCGCATCGTGATGACCTGCGCCGGCATCCCAATCGCATGCAGGCCGCGCGCCACGCGTTCGGCCTGTTCCCGCGTCCGGTACGCCGGCGTCGCCACCTGAGCGGCCCCGCCGCGGGCGACCACATCGACCACGTACCCCTTGCTGCGGACGGCGTGCATGACACGGTCCGCGGCGGCGGGGTCCGGAAGCACGGCCACCACGACGCCGTACCCAGGGGGCGGCGCCGGCTGCGGGGATCGCGCGATACCATGGGCCGGGGGCCTCGGCGTCCCGGCTGCACGGGCGGGAGCGCGGCGTGACGGCGCCTGAACGGGCGGCGCCGAGCGCGGCGGGCCCGCCGCGGGGACCTTGGGCCGGCCCGCGAGCACGGGCCGCGCCTGCCCTGGTGGCGCGGTCACGGGCGCCTGCACTTGCGGCCCGCGGTCGACGCTCTGCGGCCCGGCCACCACGGCGGCTGCCGCGGCGGCCGACGCGAACAGGACGCCCCACCGCAGCGCGCGATGCGACAGCGGCCTCGCGGCCGCCGGCGCCGGCTCGGATACCTGCTGGCGGCTGATCGCGTCGACCATGCGGAGATATTGACGTACCCGCGTGAGGCTGTGGATCGGCCGGTTGCCGTCGCGGAGGGCGGCCATCTCCTCTCGCAGCTCGTCATCGATCCGCCGCCACACATCGCGCCACGCCCGTTGGTCGATCGTCTCGGCGTCCGCGGGGCCCGCCAGCGGCACGCCGTCAGGGTCGAACAGATACAGGCGCCCGTTGATCTCTCGCACACGGTAGCCTTCGGGCAGGCACAGGCTCCGGCGGGCCGCCGCTTCCGACATGGTACGCATGAGGATGACTTCCCTAGCTCTACGGTGTCGCCTTCTTTTCGAGACGCGCGATTCGCCTCATCCCGATCATGCCCACAACCCCTCCGCCCCAAGACGCCGTCCCGCGGTGCGGCCTCATCGCATGGAGGCTACGCGGGTCGCGATCGGGGCACGAGCCTAGGGAGGGCAGTCGCAAGACCCATGGATCGGAGAGGATACCGATGAGCACACGGATCGTAGCGATCGCGGTCGCGGCCGCCGTCGGCATGGCGCTGGCGGGGGTCACGCGCGGGTTTGGCGAGAGCGGGCCGATCGCGAACCCCGACACGCTGGTCGTGCTGACGTATGTGGACCCGGTAAGCCTGGATCCGGCGTACGCGTATGACACGACGAGCGACGGGATCATCTGGCCGGGGATCTACGAGACGCTCATCACCTATGACGGCAGCGTGCTGTCCCGGTACGTGCCGCGCCTGGCGACGACGGTGCCGACCCTGCAAAACGGGCTCATCAGCAAGGACGGGTTGACCTATACGTTCCCGGTCCGGCAGGGCGTGCACTTCCACGACGGCACGGTGATGACGCCGGAGGATGTCCGGTACTCCATGCTGCGGTTCATGCTGCAGGACCGGGACGGCGGCCCGTCCTGGCTCCTGCTCACGCCGCTGCTCGGCACGGACAGCACGCGGGCCAAGGGCGCCGTGGCGGTGTCGTACGAGGACGCGGCCAAGGCGGTGACGGTCGAGGGCCAGGACGTCGTGTTCCACCTCAAGCATCCCTACGCGGCGTTTCTGAGCATCCTGGCCGCCTGGTCGTTCGTGCTGCCGGAGAAGTGGGCGGCCGCGCACGGGGACTGGGACGGCACCGCGGCAACGTGGACGAAATACAATAACCCCAAGATCCAGGACCGGTACGAGTTCGATCACACGAACGGCACGGGCCCGTTCGTGCTGCAGACCTGGGACCGGCAGGCCAAGGAAGTGATCCTGGTCCGCAACGATCACTACTGGCGCGCGCCGGCTAAGCTGGCGCGGGTCGTGATCCGCACGGTCACGGAGTTCCCGGCCCGCCAGCTGCAGTTGCAGCGCGGCGACGCGGATGCGATCGCGGTGGACCGGCCCGACCAGTCCAAGGTCATGGGGATGGCGGGCGTCACGGTGCAGGACGGCTTCCCCACCTTGCTGCTGCAGGCGTTCCACTTCAACCAAAAGATCGACGCCGCGGGCAACCCGGACGTGGGAAGCGGCAAGCTGGACGGCAACGGCATCCCGCCGGACTTCTTCTCGGACGTACACGTCCGCCGCGGCTTCGCCTACGCGTTCGACTACGGCACGTTCATCCGCGACGGGTATCGGGGCAAGGCGCTGCAGCCGAACGGCCCGATCATTCAGGGTCTCCTCGGGTACGATCCGACGCTGCCCAAGTACACCTTCGACAAGCCAAAAGCGGTCGCGGAGTTCAAGGCGGCGTGGGACGGCAAGGTCTGGGACACGGGCTTTGCCGTGACGCTCCTGTACAACGCGGGCAACACGGCGCGACAAATCGCCGCCGACATCCTCAAGGATTCTGTCAATTCCCTGAACCCCAAGTTCCGCGTGGCGACGCGAAGCGTCCAATGGTCGACGTTTTTGCAATTGGCCGCGCAGCACAAGAGCACGATGTACGCCACGGCGTGGTCGGCCGATTTCCCCGACCCCGACGATTTCGCGCAGCCGTTTCTCGCCAGCAACGGGGCCTACCCGCGGCGCAACGGCTATCGGGATCCGCAGGTGGATCAACTCGTCCAGGAAGGCAGCATCACCGCGGACCCGCTGCGGCGCGCCGCCGTGTACCGGAAGCTCACGCGGATGGCGTACCAGGACGCCCCCGCGATCTTCGAGGCCCAACCCACGGCCTTCGTGGTGATGCGGACGTGGGTCCGGGGTTGGTACTACAACGCCGTCCTACCACCGATCGCGAACGTGGGATTCGATTTCTACACGATGCGAAAGGAATAGCCGCCCGGCCCCCCGGAGCACACAGCGCGCTACGGTCCCTGGTGCAGGGGCAACCTCGCGAGAACCGTCGTCCCCGCGCCCGGGACCGACAACACCTGCAGGTGCCCGCCGACCAAGTGGGCGCGCTCGCGCATGCCCTGGACGCCGAGGCTCTTCCGAGGCTCCGCCTCCTCCGGGACGAACCCCCGGCCGTCGTCGCGTACCATCATGACCGTCGAGCGCCTCGCGAAGCGTAAAGGAGCGGTTCAGGGCCTGGGCGAATGCTCGGAAAACCCCGGTGCGACGTTCCAGCGGCATGCGGCATCCCGGGCGCGCGCCGCAGGCTCGTCCCTGCGACGCCCTCGGCCCGATCGGAAAGTTGGGCGAACGGCCGCACGGCTCCTGTCGGCGCGTCCGTCGACCCGCGGGATCTCTTGTGTGCAAGGAGGCGCGATGACTCCGGCCGCGGTGCGCCGCATCCTCGTCGCGACGGATTTTTCGGACAGCGCGGCCCGCGCCCTGGAATGGGCCCAGGCGGCGGCCCGAGCCTTTGGCGCCGAGGTGACGCTGCTCCACGTCGTGGATCTCGCGTCGACGTGGATTCCGCTGAGCGGGCCCGCGGTATTTCCCGCTCCGGTTCCGCCGGAGACGGTGACGCAGGTGGAGCAGCTCGCGAGCGCGACGCTGGAGGCGACGGGGCACGGCGCCGCGGAGATCACGCGGCGGATCGTGCGGACGGGTCACGCGCGCGAGGTCATCCCGGCCACGGCGCGCGAGATCGGGGCGGACCTCATCGTCGTGGGCAGCCACGGGCGGCGCGGCATGTCGCAATTGTTCATCGGCAGCGTGGCGGAGCACGTCGCCCGGCACGCGCCCGTGCCCGTCGTCGTCGTGCGGGGGCGCGACGGACCCGCGTAGTCCAAAACGGCGAACCGGAGCCCGGCGCCGCATTGCACGCGCAGACCGACGGGCGGCGCGCCATGGGCCGCACGGTCAGGATGCGCCGGCGACCCGGAGCACGGCCGCTCCTTGTAGCGCCCCCGTGCGCAGCGCCGAGAGCGCGTCGTTTGCGGCCTCGAGCGGGAAGCACCGCACGCGCGTGTGGACGGGGATGGCCGGCGCGAGCGCCAGAAACTCCTCGCCGTCTTGCCGGGTGAGGTTGGCCACACTGCGCACGACGCGTTCGCCCCACAACGCCTCGTACGGGATCGCGGGGATCTCCGACATGTGGATGCCGCCGCAGACGACCACCCCGCCCTTGGCCACGGCGCGCAGCGCCGCCGGGACGAGGCGGCCCACCGGGGCGAAGATGATGGCCGCATCGAGCGGTTCCGGAGGAGCGTCCGAGGAGCTGCCCGCCCACACCGCGCCCAGCGAACGCGCGAACTCCTGGGCGGCCCCGTCACCGGGACGGGTAAAGGCGAACACGCGCCGGCCTTGATGGCGGGCCACCTGGGCGACGATGTGCGCCGCGGCGCCAAAGCCGTACAAGCCGAGCCGTTCCGCGCCGCCGGCGAATCGCAGGCACCGGTAGCCGATCAACCCCGCGCACAGGAGCGGCGCCGCCTGAAGGTCCGGATACCCCTCGGGGATCGCGAAGCAGTAGCGGGCATCAGCGGTGGCATACTCGGCGTACCCGCCGTCGATCTGGTATCCCGTGAATCGCGCCTCGTCGCACAGGTTCTCGCGTCCGGACCGGCAGTAACCGCAGCGGCCGCACGTCCAACCGAGCCACGGCACGCCGACCCGCACGCCGGGCGCCAGGCCGGCGACGGCGCTCCCCCGCTCCTCCACCACGCCCACGATCTGATGGCCCGGAACGACCGAGGGTTTGGGCGGCGGCAGTTCGCCGTCGACGATGTGCAGGTCTGTCCGGCACACCCCGCACGCCTGGACGCGGATCAGCACCTCCCCGGCGGCAGGCGAGGGACGAGGCGCGTCGACGAGCCGCAGCGGCGCACCCACCTGCTCGAACATCATCGCCCGCATGCGCTGCCACCTACGACCGGGCTCACCCCGCTTCCTGCAGGCGGTGTTGGAGCCTCCCGCCGGTCGGCCGGGAGCGAGGGGCCGAGCACCGCGGCCCTGAAGTAACACGGCGCACGAGCGACGGTGCATTCGGATCGTGGGGGAGGAGCGCATGAACGGGCCAGATCTCTGCTTTACGCCGGCCGTCCAGCTCAAGCGCCTCATCGCCAACAAGGAGATCTCTCCGGTCGACCTCGTCGAGACGCTGCTCACCCGCATCGAGCGGCTCAATCCAACACTCAACGCCTATGTGACGGTGACATCGGACCTCGCCCGCGCGCAGGCGCGCGACGCGGAGGCGCGGGCCCGCGCCGGCGCGCTCCGCGGCCCGCTGGACGGCATCCCGTATGCCGTCAAAGACCTCGAACCGACCGCCGGGGTGCGGACGACGTTCGGCTCCAAATGGTTCGAGCACCACGTGCCGGAAGAAGACGGGATCGTGGCGGAGCGGCTCAAGCGGGCCGGCGGCATCCTGCTCGGCAAGACCAACACGCCCCACTTCGGCCACAAGGACATGACGGATAACCTCTTGGGGCCGCCGTGCCGGAATCCGTGGAATCTCGAGCGAACCTCCGGTGGATCCTCGGGCGGGGCGGCCGCCGCGGTCGCGGCGGGGCTCGTCCCCCTCGCCCACGGGTCCGACGGCGCGGGGTCCATCCGCATCCCGGCGGCGCTGTGCGGCATCTACGGCCTGAAACCGTCGTTCGGCCGCGTTCCGTACCATCCTAACGCCGACTACTGGTCCGCCCGTTCCCACAACGGTCCGATGACGCGCACGGTCCGCGACGCCGCGCTGATGCTTGGGGTGATGGCGGGTCCCGATCCGCGCGATCCGCTGACCATCGATGCGCCGCCGGAGGACTACCTCGCGGCGTGCGACGGGGACCTCACGGGGCGGCGCGTCGCGTGGAGCCCCGATCTCGGGTTTGCCGCCGTGGATCCCGAGGTACGGCGCGTCGCCGAGGCCGCGGCGCGGCGCTTCGCCGACCTCGGCGCGCATGTGGACGCCCCCGCGGTCACCTGGCCGAATCCCCGTGAGTTCCACCAGGTCATCTGGGAGGTCGGTGTCGCCGCGCGCAATATCGATCGGGCGCTCGAGCGCCCGGACTGGATCGAACCGAGTCTCGCGCAAATGCTGCTCAACGCGGGCCGCTGGAGCGCGATCCAGTATCAAAAGGCTCTGCTGGCCCGTACGGAGTTCCAGAACGCGGTGCGCCGCTTCTTTGGGGACTACGAGCTGCTGCTCACGCCGCAAATGCCGATCGGCGCGTGGTCGGCGGAGCCCGGCGCCATCCAGGGCCCTCGGGAAATCGACGGCCGTCCCACTCCCACCATCTTCGACCGGCTCCCGTTCACGTATCCGTTCAACTTGACCGGCCAACCGGCCGCGTCGGTGCCCTGCGGGTTTACCGCCGAGGGATTGCCTGTCGGCCTCCAGATCGTGGGCCGGTGGCACGCGGATGCCCTCGTCTTGCGTGCTTCGGCCGCGTTCGAGAGCATCCAGCCGTGGGCGCATCGCCGTCCGCCAATGGCCGACTGACCGGCGTCAGGGCCCGGGTCATGACGCCGGCGTTGCGTTGGCGGCTACACCGGCGCCGCCGCGGCATCTGGCGAACGCTGAGCGGCCTCCCGGACTATTCGCCGCCGGGTACCTGGTGTTCGGAGACCTGGTGTTTGGTAGCAGGTGTTACAAGGGTAAAATCGCAAACGCATTGTCCGTCGTTGGGGCGGCGAGACATTCCAGGGGGGAACGGAGGCAGGCGGCATGCTCATCCCGCTGGTCATCCTCGCGGGATTGCTGTTGTGGGCGACGGGTCACCTGATTCTCAGGTAGCCTGACCGAGCTCTACTGCTCGCCGGGGATCAGCGTCGCCCGCGGGGCGTACGAGCTCCAAGAGCGCGCGCGATCCGGCGTTGCGCCTCCCGCTCGGCGATGCGCTCGCGCTTGTCGTATTGACGCCGGCCGCGCGCGACCGCTAACTCCACCTTCGCCACCCCGTTGCGAAAGTAGAGTCGCAGCGGGACCAGCGTGTATCCCTTCTGCTGGGCGCGCTGGCCAAGCCGCAGGACCTCCCGCCGGTGCAGCAGCAACTTCCGCGTCCTCAATGGGTCGTGATTGTGGATGTTGCCCTGAGCGTACGGGCTGATGTGCATGTGGTGCAGCCAGGCCTCGCCTCCCGCCACGCGTGCAAACGCGTCCTGCAGGTTGGCCCGGCCGGCGCGCAGGGACTTCACCTCCGTCCCCGTCAACACGACGCCCGCCTCGTGGGTCTCTTCGATCCAATACTCGTGACGCGCGCGGCGATTCGTAACGACCGCGCGCCCTTCGTCTTCGCCGGCTCGGGCCATCTCGACTACCTCGCCGGAGCCGATGTCCCCCGGGCGTGCGCCACACGGCTACGCACGGGCTCGATCCTCTGCGAGGTCGAGTTCGCCGTAGAGGGTCTCCAGCGCGGCGCTCACTTCCTCGTACCGCCGCACGGTGTGGCGCGCCCGCTCGGCGTCGCGGTAGAGTTCGGGATCGCCCATGAGCCGGCTGAGATCGGTCTGCTCGCGCTCCAGCGCTCCGATCCGCGCCACGAGCTCGTCCACATCCGGCGCCTGCGGGCGCCGCGAGCCCTCCGGGCCGCGGGCGCCGGTCCGATCGGTGGACACCGCGGCATCCCGTGGCCGCGACGGCTCGCCGGCCTCGGGCATGGGCCGGCCGCCTTGCGGCGCGGCCGGGTCCGCGCGGGCGGCCAAGCTCTCGCGATACGCATGGTACGGACCGGGTAGCGCGCGGAGCGCGCCGCCCGCGAGGATCAAGAGGCGGCCCGTGAGGTGCTCCAGCAGATAGCGGTCGTGCGATACGACCAGGATGGCCCCGGAAAACGTCCGCAGCGCGGCCTCCAGCACCTCGAGCGACGGCAGATCGAGGTGGGTCGTCGGCTCGTCGAGCAGCAGCAGGTCGGGGCGGTCGAGCACCAACTTGGCCAGGGCGACCCGGCGGCGCTCCCCGCCGCTGAGCTGCCCGATGCGCTTGTACGCGGCCTCGCCCGAGAAGAGGAAGCGTCCCAGCGCCGTCCGCACCTGCTCCGGCGACAGCGGCCCGGGCGCCAGCACCTCGTCGAGTACGGTGTGCGCGCCGTCGAGCGTTTCCCCGGCGTCCTGGGCGAAGTAGCCGAGCCGCACGCCGGGTCCGAGCTCGACGGCGCCGGCGGTCGGCGTGTCCAACCCCGCCGCAAGACGCAGCAGGGTGGTCTTTCCCGCGCCGTTGGGGCCGATGAGGCCGACTTTCTCGCCGCGCCGGATTTCGAACGAAACGTCGCGCAGCACGTCGACGCCGCCGAAGCGCCTGGTCACGCCCCGGGCCCGCACGACGATCTGCGGACCGCGGCGGGGCGATTCCAATTGGAAGGACGGCGTCCTGGCGGTGCGCGGCGCCTGGACCGGCTGGATCCTGGCCAGCCGCTTCTCCCGAGACTTCGCCTGCCGGGCGTTTTGTCCCGCCCGGTTTCGCCGGATGTACTCCTTGAGCGACTCGATCTCTATTTGCTGCCGCTCGAACGCCTCGCGCCGGCGTGCGTGCCGCGCGGCGCGCTCCACGGTGTACGCCGAGTAGTTGCCCGGGTATTCCTCGATCCGGCCGTCTTCCAGTTCGAGCGTGCGCGTGGTGACGGCATCGAGCAAGTAGCGGTCGTGGCTCACGAGCAACACCGCGCCCCGGTACTGCTGGAGGAACTCCTGGAGCCACTCCAGCGCGTCGAGATCCAGGTGGTTGGTCGGCTCGTCGAGGAGCAAGGCATCGGGGGCGGCGAGCAACAGCTTCGCCAGCGCCGCTCGCGAGCGCTGCCCGCCGCTCATCGACGCGAGCGGCTGGCGAAACTGCTCCTGGCCAAAGCCGAGCCCCGAGAGGGTCCGGCGCACCTCCACCTCGTACGTAAAGCCGCCGGCCCGCTCGAACCGCTCGCGGAGCCGGCCGTATTCCTCCAACGTCTCCGCGAGCCGGCCTTCGTCGCCGTGCACCGCGGGCGCGGCAAGCCGGGCCTCGGCCTCGTGCAGGCGCCGCTCCACGTCGCGCAATCCCGCGAACGCGGAAACGGCCTCGTCCCACAGCGTCCGGTCCTGCGCCGGCTCGGGCAGTTGGGCGAGATACCCGACGACGGCGCCCGGCCGAATGGAGATCGCGCCGGCGTCAGCCGTATCGAGCCCGGCCACGAGCCGCAGGACCGTGGTCTTGCCCGCGCCGTTGCGCCCGACGAGGCCGAGCTTGTCGCCGGGCTCGATCGCAAACGACACCCCGGCCAGCACCGGGGCCCCGGCGTACGTCTTCGTCAGGTTGGTCACGGTGACGAGTGGCATCCGATGGGCTCCGCCTCACCGGCGCGCCACGCCGGGCGCGCGGCGGGCTTCACGGTTTGTGCTCGCGGCCCCACTCCAGCGGACGTTCTTGCAGCAGCTCGACCGCGTGCGGCAGCACCGGCAAGACCACGTTCAGCCATTCCCGCACGCCGCGCGGGCTGCCGGGCAGGTTGATGATGAGCGTGCGCCCGCGGATCCCGGCCACGGCGCGCGAGAGCATGGCGAGGGGCGACTGCGCGGCGGTGGCGATCCGCGCGGCTTCCGGAATCCCCGGCACCTGCCGTTCGATCACGCGCAGCGTCGCTTCGGGCGTGACGTCGCGCGGGGCGACGCCGCTGCCGCCGGTGGTGAGCACCACGTTCACCCCGAGCGTATCCGCCATGTCGGACAGCGTGCGGGCAATGATCTCGAGATCATCGGGCACCGTCACGTGCGCCACCACGTCTGCACCGAGCGCGGTCAGCGTCCGCGTCAGATACTCGCCGCTCTCGTTCTTTCCGGCGCCGCGGCTCACGCGCTCGCTGGCGGTGAGCACGCCGCACCGCACGCCGCGCAATCGCTGCTCCTGGCTCATCCCCGCCTGTCCCCCGCGCCGGCTCTCCTGGCCCGCACGGCGGGGACGGCCGGCGCGGCGGCACGGCCCCGCGCCGGCGCCGCGTGCTCGCCCGCGCGCCGGTACTCGCCCGACTTGCCGCCTGCCTTGCGCACGAGCCGGATGCGGCCGATCACCATGCCGCGCTCGACGGCCTTGAGCATGTCGTAGACGGTGAGCCCCGCCGTCGCCACCGCGACCAGCGCCTCCATCTCGGCGCCGGTGCGCCCGCGGGTGCGAACGCGCGCTTCGATGCGCACGCGCGAGTCGCGGGCATCAGGGATCAGATCCACGGCGACCCCGGTCAACGGGATCGCATGGCAGAGCGGCACGAGCTCCCACGTCCGCTTGGCGGCGGCAATGCCGGCGACCTGCGCAACGGCGAAGACGTCGCCCTTCCGCGACGCCCCGCCGGTCGCGATCCTGAGCGTCGCCGGGCTCATCCGGACCTCGCCGCGCGCGACGGCCTCGCGCACCGTCTCCGGTTTCGCGCCCACGTCCACCATGCGGGCGCCGCCGCGCGCATCGATGTGCGTCAACCGGGAAGCGCGCGGTCTCGCCGGTTGAGAACGCGCGGCCGCCGTGGTCACGGCGGAAACAGGTGGACGGCGACGTCCGCGCCCTGGTCCACCTCCCGCCGGCCCGGGGGGACGACGACGACGCCGTCGGCGCGCGTCATGGTCGTGATGATGCCGGACTTGCCGAGCACCGGTACGGCCCACAGCATCCCGTCGCGCGTCTCGAGGGCGACCCGGATGTGGTCTTCCCGCGCGCCGTCGGACGGAATGCGCCGATCCAGCTTGGCGCGCACCACGCGGCCGAACGGGCGCGGCGGCTCCGCGCCGGCCAGGCCGCGGATCAGATCCCGCACGAACACGTCAAAGATGACCATCCCGCTCACGGGATTCCCCGGCAGCCCCACGATCGGCGTGCCGTCGACCACGGCGAGAATCGTGGGTTTGCCGGGCTTGATGTTGACCCCGTGCACGATGACGCCGGGCCGGCCGAGCTCGCCGATGGCGCGGGCCACGGCATCCTTTTCGCCCACGGACGTGCCGCCGCTGACGAGGACCAGATCGCAGGACCGCGCCGCCTCGCCGAGCGTGCGAAGCAGCACCTCGTAGGTGTCCTCCACGATCCCGTAGGAGCGGGGCTCCCCGCCCTCCTGCCGTACCGCGGCGCCGATCGCGTACGTGTTCGCGTCGCGCACCTGACCCGGACCCGGCCGGGCGTCCGGCGGGACCACCTCGTCGCCCGTGGCGAGAATCCCGACGAGGGGCCGGGCAACGACGTCGACCTCCACCACCCCGATCGCCGCGAGCAGGCCGACGTCCTGGGGCCGGAGGCGCCGGCCGCGGCGAAGCGCGATGTCGCCCGCACGAACGTCCTCGGCGCGCCGCAGCACGTTGGCGCCCGGCCGCACGGCGCGGCGGACCGCGATCGTGGCGCCGTCCGGCAGATCGACGTCCTCCAGCATGACCACGGCATCCGCCCCGGAGGGCACCATGCCGCCGGTGGGGATACGCACGGCGGCGCCGGGCGCGACCGCGCCGTTTGCCGCCTCGCCCATCCGCACCTCACCCGTGAGCCGGAGCCGCACCGGACCCGCGTCGCTCGCCGCGGACACGTCCCCGGCACGGACGGCGTATCCGTCCACGGTGGACCGGTCGAAGTCGGGAACATCGTCCGCGGCGACCGCGTCGCGTGCGAGGACGCGGCCGAACGCGGCGTCGATCCGGACGCGTTCGGCCGCGCCGGGCCGGGGTGTGTACTGGCGGGCGAACCGAGCCTTGGCTTCCTCCGGCGTGAGCAGCACCGACAAACCCGGCATGACAACGTCCAGTATAGCACAGGCCCGGGATGCCTCCGGCGCGCGATGGGAATCACGAGGAGTGGCGTCGGGCGTTCCCGAACAGGAAATCTCGCGGTTTCCCGCGCCCGCACCGCCTGCTGCGGCGGCGCGCCACGCGGGCGGGGCGGCCGCGCGCCCGCGTGGCGCGAGGAGGAGTGCCCCCATGGTCAAGGAGCTCGTGAAGAACCGGGCCTTGCTCCGGTGGGTGAACGAGGTCGCCTCGGTGTGCCGGCCGGACACGATCGTCTGGTGCGAGGGGACGGACGCGGAATACGCTCGCCTCACCGAGCAGCTCGTCGCGCAGGGGACGCTGCACCGGCTCAATCCCGCGAAGCGCCCGAACTCGTTCGCCGCGTTTTCGGATCCCAGCGACACGGCCCGCGTCGAGAACCGCACGTTCATCTGTACGACCCGCAAGCAGGACGCGGGCCCCACCAACAACTGGGTCGAGCCGGGCGAGATGCGGCGCACGCTCCAGCCGCTGCTGGAGGGCTGCATGCGCGGACGGACGATGTACGTCGTGCCGTTCAGCATGGGGCCGCTCGGCTCGCCGCTCTCCCAGATCGGGGTCCAGCTCACGGACTCCGGCTACGCGGTCGCCAACATGCGCATCATGACGCGCATGGGGCAGCCGGCGCTCGACGTGCTGGGGGACGGCGACTTCGTGAAATGCCTGCACACGGTGGGCGCCCCGCTCCGTCCGGGCCAGGCCGACGTGCCGTGGCCGTGCAACGCGACCAAGTACATCGTGCACTTCCCGGAGGAGCGCACCATCGTCTCCTACGGCAGCGGCTACGGCGGCAACGCCCTCCTCGGCAAGAAATGCCTGGCGCTCCGCATCGCGTCCTGGATGGCGCGGGACCACGGCTGGCTCGCCGAGCACATGGTGCTGATCGGCGTCCGGGCGCCCGGCGGCGAGCGGACGTACCTGGCCGCGGCGTTTCCGAGCGCCTGCGGCAAGACGAACTTCGCGATGCTGGTGCCGCCCGAGCCTCTCCGCCGCCAGGGGTGGGAGGTCACGACGCTGGGGGACGACATCGCGTGGATCAAGCCGGGGGCGGACGGCCGGCTGTACGCGATCAATCCGGAGACCGGGTTCTTCGGCGTGGCGCCGGGCACGAACGCGCGCACCAATCCCAACATCATGGCCACGATCAGCCGCAACACGATCTTCACCAACACCGCGTTGACGGCCGACGGGGACGTCTGGTGGGAGGGCTTGACGGAGGAGGCGCCCCCGGGCCTCATCGACTGGCAGGGCCGGCCGTATGACCCTGCGAGCGGCAGGCCGGCCGCGCATCCCAACGCCCGCTTCACCGCGCCGGCCAGCCAGTGCCCATCCATGGATCCCGAGTGGGAGAATCCCAACGGCGTGCCGCTGAGCGCCTTTCTCTTCGGGGGCCGCCGCAGCACGACCGTGCCGCTCGTGTACCAGGCCGTGAATTGGAGCTTCGGCACGTACCTCGCCGCCACGATGGGCTCCGAGACCACCGCGGCCGCGGAGGGCTCCGTCGGACGGGTGCGCCGCGACCCGTTCGCCATGCTGCCGTTTTGCGGCTACCACATGGCGGAGTACTTCAACCACTGGCTGCAGTTCGGCCGCGAGCTTCCCGACCCGCCGCGCATCTTCGGCGTCAACTGGTTCCGTAAGGATCCGGACGGCCGCTACTTGTGGCCCGGGTTCGGCGAGAACATGCGCGTCGTGCGGTGGATCGTGGAGCGGTGCCGCGGCCGGGCGTACTCGGTGGAGAGCCCGATCGGCTGGATGCCGCGCTACGAAGACCTCGACTGGGACGGCCTCGAGGAGTTCACGCGCGACCGATTCGAGCAGTTGATGTCGATCGACCGCGAGGCGTGGGCGCGCGAGCTGCTGTCGCACGAGGAGCTGTTCGCGCGGCTCTACGACCGGCTGCCCAAAGAGTTCATCTTCATCCGGGAGCTGATCCTGAGCAGCCTCTGGCGGTCGCCGGAGCACTGGCGCCTGGCCCCGGAGCGCGCGTAGGCGCCGCGAGAGCGCGGCGCGCACATGACGCGCTTAGATGACGTTGAGCTCGACGAAACGCCGGCCCTCCACGATGCGTGTAAACGCGAGCGGGGTCAGGTCGAGGCTCCGGTACCGTCCCTCGACGATCAGCTCCGCGAGGCCGCGTCCCACCGCCGGCGACTGCTGCAGGCCGTGGCCGCTGAAGCCGTTGGCGAAGAAGACGTTTGCCAGGGATGGATGCGGGCCCACGATGCCGTTGTGGTCGAAGGTGTTCATCTCGTAGTACCCGGCCCAGCTCTTGAGCAACTTCACGGCCTCGAACGGCCGGACGCGGGCGGCGAGCACGGGCCAGATCACGTCGTAGAACAGGCGGTCGTCGACCTCGAGCGGCAAGTCGTCCGGATCGTCCGCGCCCTCGGACGGCGACCACCCGCATAAGAAGTTCGGCCCGTCGGCCCGGAACCACACCCCGGACGGATCGATGACGAGCGGGCACCCCGGGACCGGCTCGCGGCAGGCAAACATGAAGACCGAGCGGCAGCGCGCCCGGACGGGGAGCTCGATGTCGAGCATCGCCGCGACCGCGGCCGCCCAGGGGCCGGCGGCGTTCACGACCGCGTCGGCGGGCATGACAGATCCGCCGGCCGTGACCACGGCGCGTACCCGCGACCCTTCCCGCGCGAAGCCCGTCACCTCCGCGGCGACGTAGCGGACGCCGAGAGACTGGGCCTTGCGGCGAAAGGCCTGGAGCAGCGCGTAGCCGTCGAACCATCCCTCGCCGGACAGCCCGAGCGACCCCGCGGCCACCCCGCCGGTCTTGAGCCACGGGAAGCGGGCCGCAAGCGCCGGCGCGTCGAGCAGCGCGACGTCGACCCCGTGCGCGCGCTGCAGCCGGTGATTTCGCTCCAGCACGGGGACGCCGGCCGGCGTCGCCAGAAACAGGTACCCGGGTTCGCAGAGGCCGATGTCCGGGGTCTCGTCCCCGGTCCCCAGGCGCGCGCCCACGGCGCGCAGGAACTCGATGCCGAAGCGCGAGATCTCGATGTTGACGGCCGTCGAGAACTGCTGGCGAATCGCGCTTGCCGACCGCGCGGAGGACGCGCGCGCGTAGGTCGGGTCGCGCTCCACGACGGCGATCTCGCCGGTGAAATGCGGGTGGCTCGCGAGAAAGTAGGCGACCGAACTGCCGATCACCCCGCCCCCGACCACGATGACCCGCGGCGACATCTCCGCGCCCGCGCGCATCAGCCGCGCAGCAGCCCCATGGCGCGCCCCACCGTGCCGCAGGCGTCGAGCGCCCGCGACAGGTCGTCAGGCGTGTGCCCGGCCGTCACGATCGTGCGGACCCGCGCCTTGCCCCGCGGCACGGTGGGGTACGCGATGCCGAGCGCGAAGACGCCGTGCTCGAACAGCCGGTCCGAGAAACGCATCGCCTCGGCCTCGCCTCCGATCATGATCGGGGTGATCGGCGTCTCGCTCGCGCCGGTGTCGAACCCCAGCGCGGCGAGACCCGACTTGAAAAAGGCGGTGTTGTCCCACAGTCGCGCGATGAGCGTGTCGTCGCGCTCGATGAGGTCGAGCGCGGCGAGCGCCGTCGCCGCGACGGACGGCGGGTGCGACGTGCTGAATAACAGCGGGCGGGCGCGCTGCATCAGGTACTCGATGAGCGATCGCGAGCCGGCGACGTAGCCGCCGAGAGCCGCCCACGCCTTGCTCAGCGTGCCGACCTGGACGTCGACCCGACCGTGCAGGCCGAAGTGCTCCACGGTGCCGCGTCCGCCCGCGCCCATGACGCCGCTCGCGTGCGCGTCGTCGACCATCATGATCGCCCCGTACTCGCGAGCCAGCGCGCAGAGCTCCGGCAGCGGCGCGATGTCGCCGTCCATGCTGAACACGCCGTCGGTAATCAGGAGCACGCGGCGCGCCCCGCGGGCCTCCTCCAGGCACCGCCGGGCGGCGCCGACGTCGCGGTGCGTAAAGATCTTGCGCTCGGCGCCGCTCAGCCGGCAGCCGTCGATGATGCTGGCGTGGTTGAGTTCATCGCTCACGACGACGTCGCCCTTGCCGAGGAGCGCCGCCACGGTTCCGGCATTCGCCGTAAACCCCGATTGGAACAGCAGCGCGGCCTCGGTGCGCTTGAACGCGGCGAGCCGCCGCTCGAGCTCCCCGTGGATGGCCATGTTGCCGGCGATGGTGCGGACGGCGCCCGAGCCCACGCCGTAGTCGTCGATCGCCCGGCGCGCCGCGGCTTTGAGCGCGGGATGATCGGCCAGGCCGAGGTAGTTGTTGGCGCACAGGTTGATGACCCGGCGTCCGTCGTACTCGCACACCGGCGCCTGCTCGCCGTGGAGCTCGCGCGGCCAGCGGTACACACCGGCCGTCTTGAGGGCGCGCACTTCGTCGTCGAGGAACGCGAGCGCATGCGGCACGTCCATCGCTCCTTCTCCGCCGCGGCCTAGGACGAGGACATCGCCGCGGCCAGCACCCGGCCGTAGTCGTCCAGGCTGGCACGCGCGTCGGGCGCCGTGGCGCGCGCGGCCAGCGCCGCCGTGCGCGCCACGGCCTGGCGTACGTCGCGCACCTCGGGATCCAGCGTGAGGATCGCGTTGAGATCGTAGCACCGCGTGGCCCCGTGCAAGAGGCGGAAGAATTCGAACTCCTGCGCCAGCGTCTCCGGCACGCCGGCCTGGTGCAGGAACTCCCGGTAGAACGCCGGCGCCCCGTCGGCGGAGCGCGCGAGCGGTTGCAGGCGTTCAAGCGCGGCGGCTTCGACGGCCGCGTCCACGGCGCGGTCGGGATTGTAGGCCACCTCCCGCGCCCGGTCCGGTTCGCCGAGCAGGAGGCGCGCCAGGAACGGCTCCACCGCCAGCGGCCCCAGCACGGCGCGGTCCGTGGGATCCCGGCGGACGACCAGCACCGTCGACACCAAGACCCCCGTCATCGGCGGGGCGGCGATGCGCGGTCCCAGCGACGGCGCGCTCACGTCGAGCATCGCGCGGGCGCCGTCGAAGGCCGTCAGGCGCGCGAGCCATCGCGCCAGGGCGTCATGGGATACCTCGCCGCCGGGGCCGTCGCCGCCCGGGAGGCTCTCCGCACCGGCGGCCGCACCCAGCACCGCCGCCGCCAAGTCCTGGAGCTCGGGCGCGCGGGCACGGACGTCCTCCGGGGTCACATCGGGAATGTTCTCGAACCGCGCCCGGACCAGAGCCGCGGCGAGGTCGGGCGCGGCGGCCACGAGCGCCGTCCGCGCATACGGCGCGCGCTCCGCGGGATACGCGTACGCCTCCACGGGTTTACCGAGATCGAGCATGCCGAGCGGGACGCGGACCTCGCCGCCGCGAAGATCCGTGCCCCGAACTTCCCCCGACGCGCCGCGGTGCTCCTCCAGCCACCGGTAGACGCGATGTCCGCGCGCCGCCCGCCCGTGCACCGGCCGCACCTCGAACGGCGCCAGGCGCCGGCCGTCCCGCGTCGCGATCGTGTAGCGCAGGTGCACCCAACCGTCGGCGCAGAGCGCCGTATCCGGACGCTCAGCCAGCATGCCGTAGCCGAGCGCGGACTTGCCGATCCCGCCGGGCCCCAGGAGGAGCACGCCGCAGCCGCCCAGCGTGACGCACGTCCCGCGCACGGTGTGCACACTCCGCTCCTCGGCCAGCATGCGCCCGACCGCGCCCAGAACCAGCGCCCGGAGATCGCCGTAGTACGACGTGTTCAGGAGCACGATCGTGTTGGTGCGCCGGCTGTAGGCCGCCGCCTGCGGCTGGCCGGGCGCGCCGGCGATCGCGTAGGTCGTCAGCGCGGGCGCCGGCGGTGGCACACGCTCCGCGGCGCGGCGCCATCCGTGCGGGCCGTGCCAGTTGGCGGTCCAAAACTCGTGCAGGTGCGGCGAGTCGGTGACAAGACGCGCGCGCACGCCGTGGATGACGGCATCGCGGATCCAGACCGGCCCCGTGCGGGCGCGCTCGATGATGTGCTCGACGGCCGCGCCGACCAGCTCATCGCGGCGCCCCTCGACGCGGTCGACGGCGGCGTCGCGCGCGGCGGTGGGTCGCCTGCTCCTGGTGATCACGTTCCCGGTCCCAATGGGCGTGCCCGGCCACTCCATGGCGTCGGGCCGCGGCGGGGCAGGAAAGCCAAAGGACTCCACCACGAGGACCTCCCCGCCTATGTTCGGACCACGCTACGACGCCCCCTGCTCCCGGCTGCCGGCGGCGTTACGCGTCCGTGACCCCGTTGTGACGATCGGCGCACACTGCCCCGCCATTGTGAAGCGAGGCCGTGGAGGGCTCCCCGATACCGTGCAGAAGCCTAGCGGCGCTGGAGGTCGATGGTGATGGAGACACACGCCAGGGAGCGATCCGGCACGTCTGCCGCGAAGGCGGAGCGGCACGCCGCCGGGCGCATCCTCGTCGTCGACGACGAGCCCCACATCGTCGAACTCGTGCGCTATAACCTCGTGCACGAGGGGTACGAGGTGGTCACCGCCTACGACGGGCACGAGGCGCTGGAAAAGGCCCGTACCACTTCGCCCAGCCTCGTGGTGCTCGACCTCATGCTGCCGTACGTCGACGGGCTGGAAGTCTGCCGGGCGCTGCGGCGGGAGTCCGGCGTGCCGATCCTCATGCTGACGGCCAAAGATACGGAACAGGATCGCGTGCTCGGGCTCGAACTCGGCGCCGATGACTATGTGACCAAGCCGTTCAGCCCGCGCGAGCTGGTGGCGCGGGTGCGCGCCATCCTGCGGCGCACCACGCAGGACGGCGCGCCCTCCCAGGCGCCGGTCGCGATCGGCGGGCTCCTCCTCGATCCCCGGACGCACGAGGTCCGCCTGCGCGATCGCCCCGTCGATCTCACGACGAAAGAGTTCGATCTGCTGCGCCTCCTCATGAGCCATCCGAACCAGGTGTTCACGCGGGACTTCCTGCTGGAACACATTTGGGGGTACGAGTACTTCGGCAGCACCCGCACCGTCGACATGCACATCAGCCGGCTCCGGGAAAAGATCGAGGACGACCCGGTCGCCCCCACCTACATCATGACCGTGCGCGGCGTCGGGTACAAATTCAAAAAGGACGCCGGATGAGGTCAGGGCTTCGGTGGAAGCTCACCAGCAGCTACCTGCTGGTGGTGCTGTTTTCGCTGGCCGTCACGGCCGCGGTGCTGATTCCCGCCATCACGCAATTCTACCTCAAGTCGTATCAGCACGACGTGCTGAACCAAGCCCGGATGGTTGCGCACATGTTCGAAGCGCCCCAGGCGCAACACACCGACCTGTCGCGTCTCGATCGCGTCGCGGCTCGGTTTGCCTGGCGCGCGGGCGTGTACATCGGCGTGCGGGCGCCGGACGGCCGTCCGCTCCCCACGAGCGATTGGGATTCGCCGGCTGAGGGGCCGGTCGAGCCGGAGGTGGCGGCCGCGGTGCGGGGCCAGCCGGCGACGTCCGTGCGCTACGATACGCCCCGACACGAGACGCGCGTCTTTGCCGCCGCGCCGTTCCTGAGCCAGGGCCGCGTCCGCGGCATCGTGCAGGTCAGCGTGCCCCGGGTGTGGGTCGACCGCGCGCTCCGGCCCGCGTGGCTGGCGCTCGGCATCGCGCTCGTCGCCGGGACGATCGTCGCGTGGCTCCTGGGCGCGTGGCGGGCGCGGGCGCTGTCGTGGCCCGTGCTCGAGCTCGCGCGCGCGGCGGAAGGAATCTCGGCCGGCGATCTCAGCCGGCGGGTGAACGTCACCGGCCGCGACGAGATCGCCCGCCTGGCCGGCTCGTTCAACAGCATGGCGGCCGAGCTGCGGCAGAAGCTTGCCGCGGTCAGCGAGGAGCGCAGCAAGGTCGAAACGATCATCTCCAGCATGAACGACGCGGTGGTGGCCGTGGACGCCGAAGGCGCGGTGCTCCTCGTCAACCAGGCCGCCCACGATCTGCTGGGACTGGACCGACAGGCGCTGGGACGTCCGCTGCGGACGATCCTCGGCGATCACCCCCTCGCCCGCTGCATCGACGCGACGGCCGCGCGCGGCGAGGAGGAGGAGGAAGAAGTCGAGCTCGGCCCGCCCGGCGAGCGGCTCCTCGAGGTGCACGCCGCGCCGTTGCGGCGCGCCCAGGGCGTGGCGGCGGGCGTGGTCGCCGTGGTGCGCGACGTGACGGTGCTGCGGCAGACGGAGCGGCTGCGCCGGGAGCTGACGGCCAACGTCTCCCATGAGCTGCGCACCCCGCTCACGTCCATCAAGGGCTTCGCGGAAACGCTGCTTGCCGGCGCCATGGCGGACGAGGAAACGTGCCGCCGGTTCTTGACGATCATCGACAACGAAGCCTCGAGGCTGATGAAGCTGGTCGACGATCTGATGGACCTCTCGCGCCTGGAGTCGCACGCCGTCGCCATCGAGCCCGCGCCGGTGCGCCTCGACGATCTCATCGCCGAAGCGATCGGACGCATGCGCCCCCAGGCCGAGCGCCACCGCGTCGCGCTGCGCTCCATGAGCCTGGACGCGGAAACGGTGATGGCCGACCGCGACCGCATCCTGCAGGTGATGACGAACCTGCTCGACAACGCCATCAAATTTACGCCGGACGGCGGCGCCGTGGAGGTCGCGGTGCGCCGCGACCTCGACGGCGCCGCGATCACGGTCGCCGACTCGGGCCGCGGCATCAGCGAGGAACACCTGCCGCGCATCTTCGACCGATTCTACCGCATCGAGCGGTCGCGCAGCCGTGAGGAAGGCGGCACCGGCCTCGGGCTGGCCATCGCCAAGCACATCGTCGAGGCCCACGGCGGACGCATCAGCGTCCAGAGCCGGCCCGGCGGGGGCAGCGTCTTTACCGTGGTGCTGCCGGCGCGCGTGAGGACCCGGCTCTCCTCGTAGCGGCGTCCGCCGCTCGCGGCCGGCCGCGTGCGTTCGCGCGCGGCCGTGTGTCCGCAGCCGGCCGGCGCGACGCCGGGGACCACGCGCGCCGTCGAGCGTCCCGCTCGACGAGCCGCCGGGTGACACCCCGCGCGCGTCGATGAGGCGGTGCGTTACGGGTAGATGCCGCGCGTCACGAGCGCTTCCGCCACGCGCCCCACGGCGCGCGCGAGCGCGCCCGTCCGCAGGTCGACTTGTTTGTCCTGGGACACCGCCAGCACCTCACGGAAGCTACGCACCATGATGCGCTCGAGGCGCTCGTTGATCTCTTCCTCGGACCAAAAGAAGGACTGCAGGTCCTGCACCCACTCGAAGTACGACACGATGACGCCGCCGGCGTTCGCCAGGATGTCCGGGACCACAAAGATCCGGCGCTCGCGGAGGACGGCGTCGGCCTCGGGCAGCGTCGGCGCGTTGGCGCCCTCGACGACGATCCGGGCCTTGATGCGCGGCGCATTGTCCGCCGTGATCTGAGCCTCCACCGCGGCGGGGACGAGGATGTCACAGGGCAACTCGAGGAGTTGCTCGTTGGTGACGGCATCGGCTCCGGGGTAGCCGGCGACACGCCCGGCCTGCTGCTTGTGCTGCAGCACGTCGTCCGGATCGAGCCCGCGGTCGTTGTGGATGCCGCCGCGGCTGTCGCTGATGGCGACGATCCGGCAGCCTTCCGCGCGCAGGGTTTGCGCGGCGGTGCTGCCGACGTTTCCAAAGCCCTGCACCGCCACGCGCGCGCCGGCGAGCTGCATCCCGAGGTGCCGCGCGGTTTCCCGTGCGACGATCGCGACGCCGCGCCCGGTGGCCTCCATGCGTCCCGCGGAGCCGCCGATCGAGATGGGCTTCCCCGTGACGACGGCCGGCACGGAGTATCCGTGGTGCATGCTGTACGTGTCCATGATCCACGCCATGACCTGCGGCGTGGTGCCCATGTCCGGCGCGGGAATGTCGCTTTCCGGCCCGATGAGGATCCCGATCTCGGTGGCATAGCGGCGCGTGAGATGTTCGAGCTCCGTGGACGACATCAGCTTCGGGTCGCACACCACGCCGCCCTTGGCGCCGCCGTACGGCAGCCCGACCACCGCGCACTTCCAGGTCATGAGCATGGCAAACGCGCGGATCTCCTCGAGCGTCACGCTCGGGTGGTACCGGATGCCGCCTTTGGTGGGCCCGAGCACGGTGCTGTGGTGGACGCGGTACCCGGTGAAGACCTCCACCGACCCGTCCTCGAGCTGCACGGGGAAGTGCACCGTCAGCTCGCGCTTCGGGTGCCTGAGAAACTCGCGCACCCCCCGCTTCAGGGACAGCAGGTCCGCGGCGTGCTCGAACTGTGTGAGGGCCGCCTGCCACGGATCATGCCGGACCGTATTCACCGCTTTGACCCCCATGTGCATCTCCCTCCCGGATCAGACGCGCCGGCGAGGCACGGCGTCCGAAGTCGATACACCGGTCACGCGCGGAGATACCGGCGGACCGCCAGCAGGCTGCCCACCACGCCGATCACGATGCCCCACGCCATCAGCTTCCAGGACAGGCTGAGCGCGACCTGCTCCGGGCCCGGGAGCGGCAGAAACGGCAGGGAATCCCGCGCGCCGTGCACCACGAGCGCGTACAATCCGGCCACCGCGGCGAAGGCAACGGCGGCGCCGCAGGCGCCCGTGATGGCGCCCTCGATGACGAACGGCCATCGGATGAACCACGCCGTGGCCCCGACGAGCCGCATGACCTCGATCTCGGCGCGGCGCGCGAACACCGTCAGCCGGATGGTGCTCGCGATGATGACGAGCGCCACGAGCGCCAGCGCGGCGCCCACCGCGGCCCCGCCGAGCCGGACCATCCGCGTCAGCGCGAGCAGCCGGACGGCCGTGCTGCCGCCGTAGGTCGCCGTCTCGACTCCCGGCAGGCGCCGCGCCGCGGCGGCGATCCCGTCGAGGCGGTCCGGCCTATCCGCGTCCACGACGAACGACGCCGGGAGCGGGTTCCGCGCCAGCACGTCACGCATGTACACATCGCTCCCGAGCGTCTTCCGCAGGCGGTCGAGCGCCTCGCCCTTCGACACGTAGACCACGCCGGTCACACCGGGCAGGGACGCGAGCCGGGCGCGGACGGCGTCGACCGCGGCGCCCGACAGCCCATCCTTGACGTACACAACGGCCTGGACCTGCGATTCCAGCTGGCGCGCGATGTACTCGAGCGTGCTCGCCACGATGAGGGCCGCGCCGAGCGCGAGGAGCGTGACGACCGTGGTCGTGACGGCCGCCAGGCTCATGAGCCCGTTGCGGCGAAACGCCTGCGCACCCTCCGAGAGGAAGTAGCGAACCCCGCGCGGGGACGCCCGCGTCGAGCCCATCAGCCGCCGTACCGGCCGCGGCGCTGGTCGCGCACGACGGCGCCGGCATCGAGCGCGATCACGCGGCGGCGCAGCACGTCCACGACCATCTTGTCGTGCGTCGTCACCACCACCGTCGTCGCGCGCAGGTTGATCTGCGACAGCAGCTGCATGATCTCCCAGGACGTGTCCGGATCGAGATTGCCCGTCGGCTCGTCCGCCAGCAGGAGCGGCGGCCGGTGCACGAGCGCGCGGGCGATGCTCACGCGCTGCTGCTCCCCGGCGGACATCTCGCCGGGCAAGGCGTCGGCGCGGCCCGCCAGGCCCACGACCTCGAGCACGTCGGCGACGCGCCGGGGCACCTCGCGCGACGGGACGCCGGTGACCTCGAGCGCGAACGCCACGTTTTCGCGCGCCGTCCTGCGCGGCAGCAGCTTGAAATCTTGAAAGACGACGCCCACCCGCCGCCGCAGAAACGGCACGTGACGTGCCGGCAGGCGCGTCACATCGCGGCCGTCGACCAGCACGCGGCCGGACGTCGGCAGTTCCTCGCGGTAGATCATCTTCATGAGCGTGGACTTGCCGGTGCCCGTGGGGCCCACGATGAACACAAACTCGCCGGGCGCGATGGACAGCGACACGTCCCGGACCGCGACGACGCCGTTGGGGTAGGTCTTGGAGACGCGGTCGAACTCGATGGCCGCGACCTCGGGAGCCGGCTCCGGCACGCCCGGCGGGAGCGGCTCCACGGCCACGCCCGCGCGGCCGGCCGCGCCGTCCCCGCGTGCGCGCGCGGCTGTCTCACCGTCCTCGGGAACCGCGCCCGGCACGCCCGGTGGGACCGCCGCGCGGGCGGTCACATTGCGGGAACGGCGAGGTTCCACGAGCGAAGCTCCCGATCGAGCGCGTCGTGCGTCATGTCCAAGCGCAGCGGCGTCACGGAAATCCACCCCTCCGCCACCGCGCGCACGTCCGTCCCCTCGGCGCCCGGCTCATCATCGGCCGAGCCCGTGAGCCAGTAGTAGTCCCGCCCGCGGGGATCCGATCGCTTCTCCAAACGATTCACGTACCGCCGCGTTCCCTGCCGGGTGATCTCCACGCCCCGCAGCCGCTCCACGGCCATGTTGGGGACGTTGACGTTGAGAAAGGTGTCGCGGGGCAGCCCGCGCCGGACGAGCTCCCGGGCGAGGGACGCGGCGAATGCGGCCGCCGGATCCCAGTGGATCTCGCGGAAGCCCGCCACCGACACCGCGATCGCCGGGATCCCGAACAATGCGGCCTCCACCGCGCCCGAGACCGTGCCCGAGTAGATCAGGTCCATCCCGAGATTGGCGCCGGCGTTGATGCCGGAGACCACGATGTCCGGAACCGCCCCCATGAGGTCGAGCACCGCGAGCACGACGCAGTCCGCCGGCGTGCCGTTCGTCGCCCACACGGGCGCGTCGGTACCGGGCACGCGCCTGGCCCGGAGGGGCTTGTGCAGGGTGATGGCGTGACTGGCGGCGCTTCGCTCGTGCTCCGGCGCCACCACGTATGTCTCCGCGACCCGTCCCAGGGCCCGCGCGAGCGCGGCCAAGCCGGGCGAGGTCACACCGTCGTCATTGGTCACCAACGCCCGCATGGACACCCGTGCCCGCCGCCGGCGGCCGCGGCCGCCGGACCGGGACGCCGCCGCCTACGCGAGAGCCCGGAGGGCAGCCGCGAACGCATCGTAGGTTCCCGCATCGTAGAGTGCAAACACCACCTCGTGGAGCGCGCTGCCGGCGCGCAGGTACGCCGCGGTCTCCTGCAGCATCACCTCCGCCGCACGCGCCGCCGGGAATCCGCCCACGCCGGTGCCGAGCGCGGGAAAGCCGACGGATCGCGCGCGCAGCGAATCGGCCACCCGGAGCGCGCTGCGGGTGGCCCGTCGGATGATCTCCTCGCCCGTCTGGAGGTCTTGGCCCATCGTGACGGCATGGATGACGTGACGAACGGACAACCGGCCGGCTCCCGTCGCGACGGCCTCACCGAGCGGAACCGGCCCGAGGGCTGTGGCTTCACGCTCGATCTCTTCGCCGCCGCGCCGTTTGATCGCGCCCGCAACGCCGCCCCCCATCCACAGTCGGTCGTTCGCGGCGTTCACGATCGCGTCCACCGCAAGACGCGTCAGGTCCTCCTGCACCACACGCACCCTTGCGGCGCCGATCCGCCGCTCGGGCGCGCCGGCCGGCGCGGTCACACCGGCGCCCGGCGCCGCGCCGCCACCGGGCATGGCGCGGGGCCCGCGGAGGTCAGTCCTGGTCCCGCCACCAGTCGGGCGACACGTCCTTCTTCTTGTACGTCTTCACCACGGGCCGAGTCCCCGCCTTTTCACGAGCGACCCGCTTCCGGAGCTCTTCGTACTCGTGCAGGTTCGTCAGCATCTTGAGCGCGTCCCAGATGGCCTCCTCGACCTGCCCGCCGTCCCGCAGCAACAGGTCGACGAGCGGCTCGATGACGCGCTTGTCCCGCAGCTTGCTCAACAGGCGAATCGACAGGCGCTTGACGTCCGGGTCGTCGTCGGCGAAGTACCGCAGCAGCGGCTCAAACGCGGCGTCGCCGAGCAGCCCGAACAGCGCCTTGAGCGCAAACCGGCGCACCTTGCCGCTCGGATTCTCCATCGCGCCGTGCAGGGCGGCGAGCACCGCCTCCCGGTCGCCTTGCGCGAACGCCTGCACCACCTCCGCGGGTAGGAGGGCGTCGCGGTCTCCGACGGGCATCGCGATGACGCCGCGCTCTTCGAGGCGTCCGATCGTGCCGACGACCGTCTCCTGGAGGCGCGGATCCGTCAGGAACGTTTGCGCCATGGGAGCCACGACCCGCCGGTCGCCGACGCGGCCGAGGATGGTCAGCGACGTCAACCGGACATAATAGTTCTCGTCGCCGAGCACGGCCAGCAGCGGCTCGACGATGCGCGGCCCCATCTCCGTCAGGATCCGCCACACCTGCGGGCCGATCCGGCGCCTGAGGTAGCGGTCCTTGAACGCCTCCATCAGCGCCGGCACCGCCTCCGGGCCGATGCGCGACAGGGCCTCCGTCGCGGCGGCCACGAGCGAGCGTTCCCGCCGTGCCAGCACCTTGACGAGCGCATCCACGGCGCCGGCATCGCGCAGCTCGCCGAGGCCCTTGACCGCCTGCACGCACACCTGCTCGGACCGGTCCGCGAGCGCGGTGCGCATCGCCTCCATCGCCCCCTGGCCGCCGATGCGCCGGAGGGCGATCACGGCGCTCTTTCGGACATACTCATCCGGGTCGTGCAGCGCCTCGGCCAACGCGGGCACCGCACGCTCGTCCCCCAGCTTGCCGAGCGCGTGCGCGGCGTCGCTTCGAAGCGTCACGTCCGTGCTGCGCATTTGCTGCACGAACCGCTCGAGCTCGTGATCGGACCCGGATGGTGCCGGCCGGGCTGAGGTCGGTGTGGTGGTCATAGATACACGCCTCCTTGCACCACCCAGACGTTCGCCGCTCGGGAGAACCTCTCCTTGAATGGCCATAGCGCGTTTGCGTCCCCGCGCGTATATCCGCGGGGCTGCCCGCCGTGGCATGCCGTTGCATGCCGTGTCTTACTTGATTCTTAATACGGTCGCGCCTATACTAACTCCAGAATACCACTGCGGAGGAACCGCCCGCATAGTGAAAGAGTCCGGGAGCCCGCCGGCCCGCCCGGTCACGTTCGCCCACAAGAGCGAGGCCGAGTTCGCCAGAATCCTCGATTTTTACGGGATTCGATGGGAATACGAGCCCCGGACGTTTCCGCTCCGGTGGAGCGACCAGGGCCGGATTCTGGAGAGTTTCAGCCCCGACTTCTACCTGCCGGACCTCGACCTGTTCATCGAGCTGACGACGCTCAAGCAGAGCCTGGTCACGAAAAAGAACCGCAAGGTCCGCCTCCTACGAGAGCTTTACCCATGGATCCACATCAAAATCTTCTACGGCCGTGACTTCCGGCAGCTGGCCTTGAAATACGGTCTCGAACCGCTCACGGCCGCCCCGTGAGCGAGGCGGCCGCCGACATCGCCGAGATCCTGTTCGACCGCGACCAGATCGCGGCGCGGGTCCAGGACATCGGCCGGGAGATTTCGCGCGACTACCGCGAACGCGCGCCGCTGCTCGTCTCCGTGCTCAAGGGGGCGGTCTACTTTCTGACCGATCTGAGCCGTGCCGTTGCGATCCCCGCCGAGATCGATTTCATGGCGATTACCAGCTACGGCGCGGCGCGCGCCCAGAGCGGCGTCGTGCGACTCATCAAGGATCTCGACGTCGAGATCACCGGCCGGCACGTCCTGCTGGTCGAGGATGTCATCGATACGGGGCTCACGGCAGGATACCTGGTGCGCCTGCTCCAGGCGCGCTCGCCGGCTTCGCTCAGGATCTGCACGCTGCTCGACCGGCCGTACCGCCGCATCCTGGAGAGCCTGGACATCGCCTACCGCGGGTTCGAGATTCCGGACCGGTTCGTGGTGGGGTACGGGCTGGACTACCGCGAGCGGTACCGCCATCTGCCGTTCATCGGGACGCTCAGGGACGACGTCCTGGAGAGCGCAGGACCACCGCTCTAGCCGGAGTCCGGATCGCGGCCGCCGGGGTCGAGCACGCGGGCATGGCGCAGGGTGCCGTCACCGAACCGGGTGTTGATCTGGTCGAGGACCCGGTCCACGCGTTCGTGCCGATCCCCACCGAACAGCATGAGCTGCCTCGCCGCCGACCGCGTCAGGCGCGACGCGGTCACGCCCAACAGGCGGATCGGGCGCTCGAGCGGGAGCAGCCGTTGCCACATCAAGCCGATCGCCTCGCGCAATTCCGACCCGGCGTCCGTCGGCCACGGCAACGATGTCGCGCGCGTGATCGTGCGAAAGTCGGCGTAGCGGACCTTGAGCGTGACGGTGGCCGCGAGCGCGCCGTCAGCCCGCAGATGCGCCGCGACCTCCTCGGCCAGCTCGGTCAGCACGCGGTCCAGGACGTCGGGAACGCTCGTGTCGCGGGCGAACGTCGTCTCACGTCCGATCGACTTGGCCTCCGCGGCGCCACCGACCGGGCGGTCATCGAGGCCGCGGCTGAGGTGGGCGAGCCGCTCGGCCGCAAACCCCACGGCGGCGCGCAACGCCGAGGTGGGCGTCCGCCTCAGGGCCCCAATGGTGGAGATCCCAAGGGCGGCCAGCCGCTGCTGGGTCTCCCTACCGACCCCCCACAGCATCGTGACGGGCAGCGGGTCCAGCGTGGCCTGCGCATCGGCCGCATGAATGCGACGCAGGCCGTCCGGCTTGGCGAGCTCGCTTGCGAGTTTGGCGAGGAACTTATTCGGCGCGACCCCTAACGAGGCGGGCAGCCCGAGCGTGTCCCGGATGCGCGCCTTGACGGCATAGCTGATAGCCAGGCCCGGATCGGACCGCGCCTCGGCGGTCTTCGCCGGCGCCGGGCACCCTGTCAGGTCCAGAAACGCTTCATCGATCGACAGCGGCTCGACATACGGCGTGAACGCCTCGAGCAGGTCGAACAGGGTCGCCGAGACCGCCCGATATTTTTCCATGTCGGGCGACAGAAACACCGCATGCGGGCACCGCGCCGCCGCCTCGCGCGACGGCATCGCTGAGCGGACCCCGTGGGCGCGGGCCTCGTAGGAGCAGGCGGCGACGACCCCGCGGGCGTTCGGACCGGCACCCACGATCACCGGTTGCCCGCGGTAGCGGGGATTGTCCCGGACTTCGATGGAGGCGTAAAACGCGTCCATGTCGACATGGAGGATGACCCGAGTATCCGCCATCGCGCCCCTCCGGAGCCGGACAGCCGAATGCGAACATATGTTCGCAAATGAGCATACTCTGTGCGCGCCGCGCGGTCAATCGGCCCACGTCCCGGGATTAGAGCACCTTCATCCGGGGATCTAGGGCGTCCCGCATCCCGTCTCCGAGCAGGTTGAACGCCATCACGGCGAGGAAGATCGCGAGCCCTGGAAACGCGGCGATGAACCACGATGACAACAGGTAGTTGACGGCGTCGCCGAGCATGGTACCCCACTCGGGCGTCGGCGGCTTGACGCCGAGGCCGAGAAAGCCGAGCCCGGCCGCCGTCAGGATGGCGATGCCGATCTGAATCGTGGACTGCACGATGAGGGGCGCCGCGGTGTTCGGCAGTACGTGGCGCACCATGATGCGCCAGTCGCGCATTCCGACGGACCGCGCGGACTCAACGTAGGTCAGCTCACGGGCCGCGAGCGTCACCCCGCGGATCAACCGCACGTACACGGGCATCGTCGAGATGGCGACGCTCAGGATCACGTTCGGCAGGCCCACCCCGAGCAGGCTGATCAGGGTCAGCGCCAGGAGGAACCCCGGGAACGCCAGCACCACGTCCATGACGCGCTGGATGACGAGGTCGGCCGCGCCGCCGTAGTATCCGGATATCAGGCCGAGCGGCACGCCCATGACCAGGGCGCACGCGACCGCGATCACCCCGATCGCGAGGGAGAAGCGGCCGCCGTAGACGACGCGGGCCAGGAGGTCGCGTCCGAGCTGGTCCGTGCCGAACGGGTGGGCCAGCGTGGGCCCCTGCAGGACGGCGTTGAAGTCGGCGGTGTCGGGATTGTACGGCAGGAGGACGCCCGCCAGCACGGCGGATCCGGCGAGCGCCAGCAGGATCGCCAGGCCCGCCACGGCGGTCTTGTTGCGCCGGAGCCGGCGGAGGACGGCGAGCGGATGGTGAAACTCCCGCTCGGCGCGCGCGTCAACCGTACCGAATACGCGGGTCGATGTAGCCATAGAGGATGTCGACCACCAGGTTCACCACGAGGAACGTGACCGCGAAGAGCAGCACGACGCCCTGGATGATGGGATAGTCCCGCGCCTGGATCGCGTTCACCAACAGCGTTCCGATGCCCGGCCAGGAAAACGTCCGCTCGGTCAGGATCGCGCCCCCGAGCAACGTAGCCGACTGCAGGCCCGCCACGGTGATCACCGGGATCAGCGCGTTGCGGAGCGCGTGCCGGTAGACGACGATGCGACCCCCGAGACCTTTCGCCCGCGCCGTGCGGATATAGTCCTGGTGGAGCGTCTCCAGCATGCTGCTCCTCGTCTGGCGCTCGATCGTCGCCAGCGCGAATGCGGAGAGCGCGACGGACGGGAGGATCAAGCTCGACGGTCCGCTGTCGCCCCCGGCGGGCAGGAGGTGGAGCCCCACGGAGAAGACGACCATGAGCATCAGGCCGCCCCAGAACACCGGGATGCTGATGCCGGCCAGCGCGAGCACCGTGACCAGGTAGTCCGTCGCGGTGTACTGCCGCGTGCTGACGACGATCCCGGAGGCGACCCCCATCACGACGGAGATGACCGTCGCCGTCGCGGCCAGCAGCGCGGTCGCCGGCAAGCGCGTGCCGATCTCATAGGACACCGGCGCCTGCGTGACCACCGACCGTCCGAGATTGCCGTGCACCAGGTTGGCGATGAAGATCTCGTACTGCACGGCCACGGGCCGCGTCAGGCCCAGCTGCACGCGGATGCGGCTCACCTCATCTTCCGTGGCGTTCAATCCGGCGAGCAGACGGGCGGGGTCACCGGGCAGCATGCGGACCATGAAAAATACGATGAGCGTGACGCCGAAGAGGGTTGGGACCGCCGCGAGGATGCGGCGCACCGCGAAGCCGACAAAGCCTCCGGTCACCGATCGCCTCCTTCTGAACTCACAATATGCCGCGAGGCGCCGGGCTCCTGCCGCGCGCGCGCCAGCCCGCCCGCCCCAACGGCGCAGACCGCCAGGATGGCCGCCGCCATGCCAAACACCGGGCGGATGCCGAATGCGGCCGCGCACACGCCCCCGACGATCGGCCCCATCAGGTTGCCGACCATGATCGTGCTGCTGGTCACGCCCATGATCGCCCCGAGCCGTTCCGCGGGCGTGAGCCGCGCCACGATCGCGTACAGCGGCGGCAGCACGCCGGCGACGAAGAACCCGAGGAGGGCGCGAAACACGAACAGCGTGTACATCGAATGGACGCCCGCCTGCAGCGCGTACGCCAGGCAGGCGCCCCACAGCACGATCACGAGCACACGCGCCTCCCCGTACCGGTCCGACGCGCGCCCCCACACGGGCGCGCCGAAGATCGCGGCGATGCCGGTGACGGAGAACAGGAAGCCCGCCACGGTCGCGACGCGGGCCGTCGGCACACCCAGCGTCTGCACGTAGATCGGGAAGATCGGCTCGATGACCATGACCGCCATCTGGCTCGCGCACAGGAACAGGCCCGCCGTGCGCAGCGCGGGCGATGCGAGGAAATACGCGAGGTTCTCGCGAACGCCGGGCCGCGCGGCCGGCGGCGGCGCCGCCGGCGCTTCCCGCACGCCGCGCAGCACCACGGCCGCGCCGACCCAGCACAACAACCCGTTCACCAGAAAGACGCGCCGGTACCCGACGAGGTCGGCGAGCGCGCCGCCGATCAGCGGCCCAATCACGCTCCCGGCCGTCATCGACGTCTGCAGGAAGCCCATGGCGGCGCCGAGACGATCGCGGGGCATCGCCGCCGAGACCAGGGCGTTCGTGGCGGCCACAAAGCCGCTCACCCCCCCCTGCACCGCTCGCAGCACGAGCAGCTGCCATACGTTCAGGACGAGCGCGGCCAAGATGTTCGTGAACCCGATCCCGCCGAGCGCCCGGATGACCATCAGCTTGCGACCGTACCGGTCGCCCAGCACACCCCACAGCGGGGCCGCGACGGTCTGCATGAGAAACGGCGCGGCAAACAGGGTACCGCTCCACCGTTCGACGGCCGCGAGCGGCGCCACGCCGAGGGTGCCGATGTACAGCGGCATGAACGGCACCACCAGCGACAGCCCGACCATGGCGAGAAACTGCGCCGCCCACAACGTGTAGAGATTGCGCTGCCACTGCGGCATCAGCGCGGCGCCCGTGCGCGCTGCTCCGGGAGGTGTCCCCTCGCCGCCGCGAGAATCTGTCGCGACGGCATCCCATGCGCTGCGGAGGATTGCATGCCTACCCCGTTGTGTCCCGACGTGCTCGAGCGGCTCCGCGCGATTTCCACCCCGGCCGTGGCCAACGGCGTGGAAGTGTTCAACGTGCGGCCGCGCACCGCCGGCTTCATGTCGTGCGGGATCCGCTGCCTGTTCCCGGAGCTCGGCGCCATGGTCGGGTACGCGTTTACCGCGACGTGCCGGGCCACCGAACCCCCGCCCGCGGACGCGGACGAACGCCGCTTTGAGATGTGGCGTGCGCTCGAGCGCGTCCCCGCGCCCCGGATCGTGGTGCTGCAGGACATGGACGACCCGCCGGGGGTCGGCGCGTACTGGGGCGAGGTCCAGAGCAACATCCATCGCGCCCTCGGCTGCATCGGCACGGTCACGAACGGGAGCGTGCGCGACCTGGACGAGGTGCGGGCCCTCGGGTTTCACTTCTTCGCCGGGAGCGTCGGAGTCTCCCACGCCTACGTGCACCTGGTCGACTTCGGCACGCCGGTCGAGGTGGGCGGCTTGCTGGTCCGGCCGGGCGATCTCCTGCACGCGGATCAGCACGGCGTCCTGGCGATCCCGCCGGCGATCGCGGGCGACCTCCCCCAGGGCGTCGCGCAGGTCGAGCGGCGCGAGCGCGAGATCATCGCGTACTGCCGGTCCAAGGAGTTTTCGCGCGAGGGGCTCGAGGCGCTGTACCGCCGGTCGCGCGACCGCGGCCGCGCCGGAGAGCGCCGCTGATGCTCGCAAAGACCGCGCTGTTCGAGATGCTCCGCGAGGCGCGCGTCCGGCATGTCTTCGGCAACCCCGGCACGACGGAGCTCAGCTTCATGGACATGTTCGCGGACTACCCGGACATCACGTACGTCTTGGGGTTGCAGGACGCGATCCCGGTCGGCATGGCGTACGGGTACGCGATCGCCAGCGGCGAGCCGGCGTTCGTCAACCTCCACATTACCCCCGGACTGGCGAACGGCCTCGCCAACATGTTCAACGCGTACCGGGCGAAGGTGCCGCTCGTCGTCACCGCCGGGCAGGTCGACCGGCGGATGATCCTGCAAGAGCCGAGTCTCTGGAGCGACCTGGCGCGGGTCGCGTCGCCGTTCACCAAATGGTCCTACGAGGTGCGCGCCGGCAGCGACGTGCCGATCGCGCTCGCGCGGGCCTTCAAGATGGCGGCCGCTCCGCCGCCGGGCCCGGTGTTCCTCTCCCTGCCCATGGATTGCCTGGACGAGGACGTCACGGGGCCTGCCCCGTGGACCACGCTCGCGGGCGGCAGCCGGCCGGACGCGGCCGTGCTCGACCGGATCGCCGCGGCGCTGGCGCGCGCCCGCCGGCCGGTCCTCATCGTGGGCGCGGGCGCGGCAACGCCCGCGGCGCGCACGGCGCTCGTGCGCATCGCCGAAACCGTCGGGGCAGGCGTGTACAGCGAGCGCCTCCCGGTCCGTTCGGTCTTCCCGACCACGCACCCGCAGTACCTCGGCATGGTCGGACTCTCACTCAGCCAGTTGCAGAACGAACTCGGGGATGCCGACGTGGTGGTGCTCGCCGGGGCGCGCAAGTTCGCGTCGCTCCTCTACAGTCCGCCCGTGTCGCTCGCGGCCGGCACCACCGTCGTCCACGTCGACACGGATCCCTGGGAAATCGGCAAGAACGTGCCGGCGACCCTCGGCGTGGTCGGCGACGCCGCCGCCGTCCTGTCCGAAGTTGCGGATCGGCTCCCGGGCCGGCTCGACGCCGCGGGCCGGCGCGCCGCCGAGACCCGGGCCGCCGAGGTGCGACGCGAGCGCGCGCGGCGCGAGGAGACGTGGAAGCAAGCGGCCGAGCTACCGGCGCCGTCGGAGCGGATGACCGTCGCCGCCGCCTACCGCATCCTCGGCGAGGCCATGGACGAGCAGGTGACGATCGTCGACGAGGCGATCACGGCCGCACGGCTGATCGATCGCTACGTGCCGTTTCACAGCGAGCGCTCATACTTCGGCGTCGCGGCGGGGTCGCTCGGGCTGGGCCTGCCCGCGGCCCTCGGCGTCCAGATGGCGTGGCCCGACCGGCGCGTCATCTGCACGATCGGCGACGGGTCGATCATGTACACGATCCAGGCCCTGTGGACGGCGGCGCGCTATCGCATTCCGGCCACGATCGTGGTCGTCGACAACCGCGGATACCAGGTGCTCAAGGACGGGATGGCGGAGTACAAGGGCGGTCCTGTCCCCGCGTCGCGGCTCATCGGCATGGACATCGAGGAGCCGGCGGTGGACCTCCCCGCGGTCGCCAGGGGATTTGGCGTCCAGGCCCGGCATGTCACGGATCCCGCGGGCCTGCGGGAGGCCTTGGCCGAGCGCGCCGAAGGTCCCCGGCTCATCGACGTGCTGGTGCGCTGAGTCCCGGCCGCGCCCGGCGGAGGCGGCGCCGCGCCATGCGCGGCCGCCGCTACGGCGCGGTGAGGTCCTGCTGGGCGCGCGTCCAGTACAGCGGGTTGACGGGCACGCCGTTCACGTACAATCCCCAATGCAGGCCCGGACCCGTGACGAGCCCCGTGGCGCCGATACGCCCCACAACGGTGCCGCGGTCCACGCGGCTCCCCTCGGCGACGGCCAACGCGGACAAGTGCAGGTATTCGCTCAGCACGCCCTGTCCGTGGTCCACGACGACCGTGTTGCCGCCGAGCGGGAGCGCCCGCGCCAGCGCGACCACGCCGGCGTTGGCCGACGTCACCGGGGCGCCCGCCGGCGCGGCAAAATCCACGCCCATGTGCCACCACTCCCGGCGGCCGTTGTACCAGCCTTGTTCGCCGTAGGGCGAGTCGATCGGCGCGCCGGACGGCAGCGCAAAGACGCCGTGCCACCACGCGACGGGGGTGCGGCGGCCGAGCACCGGGACGAGCGCCCGGCGCTCGGTCTCGAGGTTTTGGGGGGTGATCAAACCAAACGTCGACGGCGGCAGCACGAGCCGCCGCACGCCGAAATGCGCCGCGCGGAGGCGGATCGTCCGCGTGGCGCGGTGCACGACCCCGTTCGCCTCGCGCAGCACGAGACCGATCCGGTGCGGCCCCGCGGCGACGTCCGGATCCGTCCCGATGAGCGCACGCCGCGCCGTCCCGGCCCGGAACGTCTCGACCGGGTTCCCGTCAAACGTCACCGCCGCCGCTCCGCCCGGCACGGTCGGGATCATGACGACGATGGTGTCCCCTTGGACCGGCGCGTCGGGGAGCACGCGCACCGCCTCCGGCGCCGGTGCAGCGCCACCGGGCCCCCGCCCCGCCGCCGAGCCGGCCGCCGGCGTCCCAAGCGATGCGGTGCCGAGGGCCGCGCAAATACACCCGAGCGCGCCCGCGATCCGCGCCCGCATCGCCCGGGTCCCTCCCGGGCGATTGGGGGTGCGCTCGGATTGCCACATCGCAGCGCCTGGTTCGCTACGGCAGCGCGGTGAGCCCTTCAATGCGGGCGGCCCGCGCCAGCCGAGGGTCGACGACCACCATCTCCCCGGCCTCCGGCAGCTTCATCCAGCTGAGCGCCGCCGCGAGCTGCAGCGCCTCAGGTGTCCGGAGCGCGTGCGACCGGACGAGCCTGCCCGCGATGGCGCGCACTTCGTCGCTCGGTTGAATCTCCACCCACGTGCGCTCCAGCTCGCGCAGCAGGTCGCGGGCGGCATCCGCGCGCCCGTCGCCGCGATCCGGCCCCGTCGCGGCGGGGACCAGGCGAGCTAAGGCCGACCCGCACTCGAGCGCTGTTCCCCACCACACGACGATCCCGGGATCGGACCGGCACAGCACGCGGAGCGGCACGGTCTCGGCGGTGATCACGCACAGGGGGATGATCGCCGAGGCGTCCCAGAATCTCACCGGCTGTCCCGCCTCGCCGTGAGGAGCGCCCCAAGGGCCCGACCGCCCGCGTCGCGAGGCCGCCGGCGCCGCCAGAAGTCAGCGGGCAGCCTCCGCGCCGGCAACCGCACCAGGCCCTGTCGCGCCATCATCGCGAGGCGCGCCTCGAGGCGCCGCGTGGCGGCAATCGGCACCAGCCGCGCCACCGGCTTGCCGTGATCCGTCACCAGGACCTCTTCGCCGGCGCCGGCGGCCTCGACGTACTTGCTGAGCTGTGCCCGGAGCGCCGCAATCGAGACGCGCGTCATGCCGTCTCCCTTCCGCCGCACCTGATCCGTTGGTTCATGACTATTGGTTGGTTCATGACTATTATGTACAATTTCAAAATACCTCTATAGTCACTTTGAGTCAAGTCCATAGTGGGGCTCGCAAGTCCGTGGGGGCTCGCCGTGCTCGGGAGCAGCGATCTCGGCCCGCCGAGCCGCCACCGGCACGCGGCGCCGCTCCGGCACCGGCGCGGCCGGCCCACGATCGGCAAGGGACGACCCTGATCGAGCGGCGCCGGGGGGACATGGTGCACCCCGGCATCGACGGGACCGGCTTCCGGGATCATCCCGGTTCGCTCCGGCGTCGCCGGGATCGGCTCCGGGCGGCTGCCGGTGCCGGACGCAACGTGGACGTCACAGGAAGGAAAACTATGTCACCTACGAGGCGGGATTTCGCGGCCCGCGTCGAAGTCGATGCCCGAGGCTTGACCCGCCGCCCTATCATCATCTCGGACCCGTCGGTGTAGAGCGCCGCGTCTGTCGTTGCGGCGGGCAGACTAACACGACACGGAGGGAGCGCCGATGGAGTACGTGCTCGTCTATGATGCGCTGACGCAGGGCCGCCGCCGGCTCTTCGATTGGGTGCGCCCGCTGAGCCAGGAACAGTACACGCAGCCGTTTTCGTTCGGGATGGGCTCGTTGCGCGCAACACTGCTCGAGATCGCAAAGGTGGAGTTGCTCTACGCGAAACGGCTCCGGGGCGAGGCCACGCCGCCGCCGCCGATTCCCGAAACGTTCCCGATCAGCGCCACCAACCAGCCCACGTTCACCGATCTCGAGCGCGCGTGGACGGCGCAGGCGGCGGAGACCCGCTCCACGCTGGCCGGGATCACCGACTGGAACACGAGCGTCACCCGCCGCCTCGAGCAGGACGACAAGGTGGTCGCGCTCACTGTGACCAAGGCGCAGATCGCCACCCAGCTGCTGCTGCACGAGGTGCACCACCGCGCCCAGGCGATGGCGATGCTCCGGCAGCTCGGGGTGCCGGCGCAGAACCTGGACTACATCGGCTTCGTCGTCCGGCGTGAGGAGTTTCCGAAGGACAAGACCGCCAGCGCCTAGTGGCGCGAGCCGGAAACGTGTGACACAGCACTATGCTGGTCTGGCGGATGCGCAAGGGTCTCGAGAGGTTAGTCCGCGTGTCACTCATCAATGACTCAGTCCACTAGTGGTCGGCGCCGCCGTCGCTCGGCGCAGGCCGGGCCGGTCGGCCGCGCCGCAGGCTGCCCGCGCGGGCCTCGCTCACGACTGGAGGTCGGGGCTCAGCCTGTCGCGCAGCCAGTCTCCAACCAGGTTGAACCCCATGACCGTCAGCATGATCGCCATCCCGGGAAACGTCGAGTCCCACCACGCCGTCTGGATGTAGTTGCGGGCGTCGGCCAGCATTCCGCCCCATGACGGCACGGCCGGATCCACCCCGAGTCCGAGAAACGTGAGCGCGGCTTCGAGCAGGATGTTGTTGGCGATGCTGAGCGTGGCCAGGACCATCACCGCCCCGAGCGCGTTGGGCAGCACGTGCCGCCAGATGATGCGCGCGTCGCGCACGCCGAGCGCCCGCGCCGCCTGGATGTAGTCCGCCTCCTTGACCGCGATCGCCTCGCTGCGCACCAACCGCGCGTACGACGCCCACTGGGTGACCGCGAGCACAAACACGATGCGCCCGAGCCCGGGGCCCAGCACCGCGATCACGACGAGCGCAAAGAGGATAAAGGGAAAGCTGAGCTGCAGGTCGGCGACCCGCATCATCGCCTCGTCCCACCAGCCGCCGTAGTACCCCGCGGCGAGGCCGAGCGCCGTGCCCGCCACGCTGCTGAGCGCCACGGAGACGAGGCCCACCGTGAGCGAGATCCGGGCGCCGTAGATGATGCGGCTCAAGATGTCGCGGCCGATCGCGTCGGTGCCGAGCACGTACGGGGAGCCCCCGGCGAACCAGGCCGGCGGCGTCAATCGCGCACGCAGGTCCGCAGCTTCGGGGTTGCGCGGCGCCAGCACCGGCGCGGCGACCGCGGCCGCGAGCGACAGCCCGACGAGCCCGAGCCCCAGCGCCAGCGTGAGGCGCAGGCCGATCGGCGCGCCCCGGCGCACCGGCGCCGGCAGCGCGACCGCCGGCGGCGTCGCCTGCATCAGCCGACCCGAACCCGCGGGTTGAGCAAGCCGTAGCTGAGGTCCACCAGCAGGTTGACCGCCACGACCCCGAGCGCGAGCACCACCACCACGCCCTGGACGACCGGGTAATCCCGGTAGCTGACGGCTTCCAGCGCCAGCTGCCCGAGCCCCGGCCAGGCAAAGACGTTCTCGAGAATGACCACGCCGCCGAGCAGCCCGCCGAACTGCAGGCCGATGAACGTGACGACCGGGAGGAGCGCGTTCCGGAGCCCGTGGCGTACGATGACGAGGCGCTCCGGCATGCCCTTCGCGCGGGCCGTACGGATGTAGGGCTGGCCGAGGGTGTCCAGCAGGCTGGCACGCACGAGGCGCACGAGGGTGCTCGCCAGGATGACGCCAAGCGTGAGGCACGGCAGCACGAGCGACGCCGGGCCGCTGTACCCGGACGGCGGGAACCAGCGCACCCGCACGGCGAAGATCAGAATCAGCATGATCGCGAGCCAGAAGTTCGGGAACGACAACCCGAGCAGGCTCCCCACGCGGATCAGAAAGTCGGCCAGCGCGTCGCGGTGCATCGCCGCGTACGTGCCGAGCGGGAACGCCACGGCGAGCGCCACGGCCATACCGCCCACCGCAAGCGCCAGCGTCGCGCCCGCGCGCGCGGCGATCAGCGCGGACACCGGCTCGCCGCTCCGAAACGACGTGCCCAGGTCGCCGCGCAGCGCGGCGCCGGCGAACGCCGCGTACTGCACGAGGAACGGCCGGTCCGTGCCCAACGCTTGATGCATGCGCTGCACGTCCTGGACGCTCGGCGCCCCCGCGCCCTCGAACATGGCCACCGCGGGGTCGCCGGTCAGCCGGATCCCGAACGCCACGAACAGCGAAATCGCCGCCAGGACGGCGGCGGCCCCGCCGGCCCTGGCGGCGACAAACCGGGTCACCGGGCGGCTACTTCACCGAGACGGCGAGTAACCGCACGCGGTCATCCGGCGGCGCCGTGAATCCCTGCACCCGCTTGTTGACGCCCCACAAGTTGACCTGCTGCCACAACGGGAAGTCGATGGCGAGATCGTAGAGCCGGCGATCGAGCTGCATGAACGCGGCGAGCCGCGCCCGTTGCACGTTCGTGCTCCGCTCGGCGACGAGGTACTTCTCCACGTCCGCGTCGCTGAAGACCGGGTTCCAGTATTCGCCCTTGTGGTAGAGGAGGTAGGCCGTATTGTCGAAATCGAGCGTCCACCCGCCCCACCCGAACTCGTAGAGCTGGCCGGTCTTGGCGTGCGGCACGGTGTCGCTGAAATACGTCACCTGCTCCACCGGCTGCAGCGTCAGCCTGAGGCCCACGGCCTGCAGGTAGCTCACCATCGCCTGCGCCGCCTCACGGAAGTCGGCGTTGTTGCTGGGGAAGCTCAGCGTCACCTCGGTGCCGGACTTGACCCCGGCCTCCGCGAGGAGCTGCTTGGCCTGTCCGGGGTCGTACGGGTACGGCTTGAGCGACGGGTCGTTGCCGAAGGACAGGGGGCTCTGGAACGTCGACACGCGGTGCCCGTAGCCGGCGAGGATCGACTGGATGATCGCCTGCACGTCGATCGCGCTGATCACCGCCTTGCGGAAGCGCACGTCCCCCGCCGGCGCCTTGGACGGGTCGAACCGGATCTCGGTGACGGTCGGACTGCCCACCGGCATCAGCGTGAGGTTGGCGTCGTTTTTCACGACGTTGGCCTGTGACACGGGCACCGCCTGCGCGATGTCGGCACGGCCGGCCTGCAGCTCGGCGACCCGCGTCGCCGCCTCCGGGACGAACCGGTACGTGACGACCGAGAGCTTGGGCGCGCCCGCCCAGTAGCTCGGGTTGGCGGCGAGCGTCAGATGGTCGTCCTTTCGGTACTCCACGAACTTGAACGGACCGGTCCCGACCGGGTTTGCGCCGAAGTACGCGCTGCCGTGTTCCTGCACGTACTTGGGCGGCACGATCATCGCGCCGTACCCGGCGAGCTTGGTGATAATCACCGGGTCCTCTTCCTTCATCACGAAGTTCACGGTGTACGGGTCGACCACCTGAACGTGGTCGATCGACTTGTAGTTGCCCTGCTGCGGTCCTTTCGCCCCCTCCGGCCCGAGGAGCCGATCGAACGTGAACTTGACGGCGTCGGCATTGAACGGCTCGCCGTCGTGAAACGTCACACCCCGCCTCAGCTTGAACTGCAGCACGTTGGCGCCGACCCATTTCCAACTCGTCGCCAGGCCCGGCCGGATCTTGAGGTCGGGCCCGCGATCCACGAGCGCGTCGAAGATGTTGCTCCCCACCATGCCCCAGGAGAGCAAAAACGTCGCGATCGGGTCCCAGTTTTGCGGGTCTTGGGCCTGCACGATGATGAGGGAATGCCCGCGGCTCTGGGCCGCGGATTGCGCACGCGCGGACCCGCCCCACGCAAGCGTGCCGAGCGCCGCGCAGAGCGCGAGAACAACCCCGGTGCGGATGCACCGTCCTTGCCGCCACGCCATGTCGTCGCCTCCAGGTCCGGGCGGGTAGAGTCTATGGAGCGCCCGCGTGCAGCCCTGGTTTGACCCGAAGGAGACCGGTCCCTTCCCGGCGCCGGCGCGCGCGCGGCGGCCGGGGATGCGATTATTCGATGCCGGCGGCGTCCAGCGCGACGATCTCGCCGACGTCGCTGCGCACGTAGCACACGATGCGGACGCCGAGCACCCGGTCGTCCGTCAGGTCCGGGTCCTCGAGCGCGCCCACGCCGAGGAGCGCCATCCCATCGCCGTGCCAATCCTCCGGATTGCTCACATACCGGCACGGCTTTTCCAGCAAGGCGCCCCGATCTTTCTCCAGATCGACGACGTATTGAAACAGCTCCGCGGTGTCGCCGTCGCGCGCGAGCGGAATGCGTTCGCCGCTCTGGAGCCGATAGGCTTCCACGGTGCGCTCGTCGCTCATCATGATGAGATCCCGCGGACCGATCTCCACGATTCTGCCGCGCCGATCGACCTCGAAAATCGTCTGGGGCATCACGTCACTCCCGTACGCGGGTGCGCCCTGTTCCCTCATCTCGTACTATCCACCGGAGCGCGAAACGGATGGCGGCGCGCCCGCGCCCCGGGCGTCTATTCCGCCTCGTCCCGCTCCCGCTCGTCGTGGTCATCGTCCTTGCGCTTGGTTTTCCCTTCGAGGATGACGGCCTGGGCGGTCGTGCCGACCACCTTGAAGCCGCCGCGGGCCGCCTGGCTCAACGCTTCTTCCGCGGCGCCTCGATCGTCCATCCAGATCACCTTGTACTCCCGCTTGCTTGCCATGCCGACCTCCTCACCGCCGTCCCGGCCGGAAATGGTGGCACGCGAACGGACCGCGCGTCGGGCTACGGGGTCTGGTGGCCCCAGGGGAATTCGAATCCCCGTTTCGGCCTTGAGAGGGCCGCGTCCTAGGCCTCTAGACGATGGGGCCGCAGTGTAAGCCAAAACGCAGTATAACAGGCCGCGTCCGCACGGGCAAATGACGCCCCGGCGTCGTCGTCGGCGTCGTCGGGCGACGTCGCGCCGCGCCGCAGGGTTGAGCCTCGGGCCGCCGAGCCGTTACTGCGCCGCGGTGGGCGCCGTTACGCCGATCTCGAAGACCTGGCCGTAGTACGCGTACCGCGGATCGGTCTGGATGACGACCCACAGCCCGAGCCCCGGGTAGACCAGCGTGCGCAGGCCGTGCTGCGGGTCCGCCGCTACCTGGGCCGGCTTGCCCAGCGCCGCGAGCGCGTCGGCCTCCGTCGTCCCAACGTGCACCCGGTCTTGGATCGCATAGGCGGGATCGTTCACGACCCACGCTCGAAAGATGACCCCGGCCGGCGTCGCGCGGACGCCGACACCGCTGTTGTTCGGCGGAGCGAACCACTGATACAGGACGTTCCCGTCCGCCAGCGTCTGCCTCCGCACCGGCTGACCGAGCGCGTCGATCGCGTCCTGCACGCGCATGCCGAGCCGCACGACCCCGAGCGCTTTGCCGGGCACGATGCTCTGGAGCCGCCTCGCGGGCGCGGGCGATGGAGGCGACACCCGCGGCTGGTTGCCAAGCGGCTGCGCGCGGAGCGTCTCGGGCTCGCCGGACGGCGGCGCGACCGCGGACGCCTTGAACGGAATCGTGATCGCCTGCGGCGGTGAGGGCGGCACGTCGGCGGCGGCAACCGGCGCCGATGCAGGACCTTCGGCGCGCACGTCCTGATCGCCGATCCCCACGATCAAGCCCGCCCGGTCGGGAAACGGCGTGATCTGAAACGGCTCGGCCCGAACCATCTCCACCACGACTCGGACGACGCCGGCCTGAAACTGCCCGACGCGAACCCGCGTCACCGCGTGGCCCGCGACCGGCACCGGGCCGGGCCGCATCGCAAGCTGCGCGGGCGACACATCCAGCACGATCCAGGTCGGCCGGACGTCGCGCAGCTGATATTGCACCGGCGCCGACGCCACAACGGCGACGCGGACGCCCTGCCCCGCCTCGCTGACCGTCACCTGGGTCACGATGGCCGGCGACGCATGCGCCGGCGCCGCGCCCCATCCGACGCCGCCGGCGAGCAGAACCCACGCCAAGACTGCCGCGATTCGACGGTGCAGCGCGCGCATCACCACACCTCCGTGCCGCTCTCCATGCCGGGCGCCGAGCGGTCTGTGACGCCTCCCGCGACGGCCCGGGACGCCGGGCGTGACGACGGCCACATTGTAGTCAAGGATCTCGCCGCGCGCCAGTGGTTAGGACGCGACGCCCGGCAAGACCTCGTCGATGACCCGGCGCAGCTGGCCAATCTGGTCCCAGGCTGTGCAGCGCAGCCCGATCGTATGGACGCCCATGCGGGCGTACGCGTTGAGGTGGTCGATGCACTCCGCCGGCGAGCCTGCGGCCGTCCAGCTCTCCACCCGGTCCATGGGGAAATCCACCATGTAGTAGGCCTCGAGGAACCGCTTCGATTCCGCCAGCGCGGCATCCCGGTCGTCGTTGACGTTGATGTTGTGGTAGAGACTCGTCTCCAGCGCATCGGGGTTCCGCCCCTGCTCGCGCGCCTTCTCACGGACGTCGGCCAACCGCCAGGCGACATCATCCAGGTCGGATAGGGACGTCTGCCAGCCGTCGGCGTGGCGGGCGACGCGGCGGTGCGTGCGCTCGATCCGGTCACGCGACCCGGTGGCGTTGTTGGCGATCCAAATCGGCGGGCGCGGCTTGGCCGCGGGCTTGGGCTCGATCGTGAGTCCCTCGAGACGATAGTGCCGCCCCGTGAACGTCACGTCGTCCTCCGTCCACAGCCGCTTGAGGATCGTGATCCATTCCACCATCCGCTCGACCCGCGCCTTGTTGTCGAGGCCGTAGTGCGCGGCCTCCAGCGCGCCCCCAACTTGCGGGACGATCCCCGTGCAGGCGATGAGCAGCGTCCGGCCGCCCGCGAGGAGGTCCAGGCTCGCCCACTGGTACGCGAGCAGCACGGGATCGCGCAGCGGAAAACTGGCCATGCACGCGGGGGCGATGCGTACCCGTTGCGTGCGCGCGGCGATGCCGGCCAGCAGCGTCAGCGACTCCATCCGCGGCTTGCCCAGCAGACTGTCGCCGACCCACACATCGTGAAAGAGCCCCGACCGGTCGGCCGTCTCGGCCATCTCGAGCATCTTTCCCGGCGTGGTGACGCCGAACAACACACCGCGGTTCGGCAGCGTCAAGGCAAACTTCACGCGATCGTCACGACCCCCTGGGTGGTCTCGACCTCCACCGCCTCCACGCCGCTCGCCGCCGCGCGCTCCACGGCCACCGGGAGATCGCCGAGGAGCGCGCGGAGCCGCGCCGCCGCCGGCGCCGGATCGGGATCCCCGAGCCGGACCGCGCGGATGGCGCGCGCGCCCGAGGCATGCCGCACCGGCGCGGCGCCCGGGTGCTCGTCCGGCGGCACGCGCCACTCGATGACGAACGGCAGGATGCCCGGCGTCTCCGGAGAGCCGAGCAGCTGCGCGCGCCATCGCAGCGTGACACCGTCGGGACGCTCGCGCGCGCCGGCGAGCGGCGGCGGGAGGTCGAGTCCCGCGGCGGCGAGATGCTCCCGCAGGCCGTCGAGGTCGTCGGTGCGGACCGCCCAGGTCGCGAAGGTGCGGCCTTCCTCCACGGCGCGCATGATCCGCCGCCCCGTGGGCGCCTGCCGTGCTTGTTCCGGATCGACGACCGCGATCAGCTCGAGGTACGCGGAGCCGAGGGGGACGATCATGTTGGCCGTCCCGACGCCCGGGTGACGACCACCCTCGAGCGCCCGGAGCCCGTACGCGGTCTCGAATCGCCGGGCGGCGTCCGTCAGATCACGAACGGCGACGAGCACATGATCCGTCACTACCTGGGGATGCGCACGCACGCCTCACGCGTTCGCTGCGCCGCAGCGCGAGTCCTCCGGCGGACGCGCGAGGCGTCAGTATGCCGGCGGCGCGTACACGTTGACCGTGACGAGCGCGGCACGCCCTGTGTTGCGAATCTCGTGACGCCATGCGCCCACTCGCCGGCGCCCGCCGGTCACGTTCTCCCGTCGCGCTCCGTCACAAGGGATGACGCGGCACGCGCCGCGAACGTCACCATCCGGAGGGAACATCGATGAAGATCAAGCTGACCAGCGTGTACGTGGACGACCAGGAAAAGGCTCTGCGCTTCTACACCGAGGTGCTGGGCTTTACCAAGAAGGCCGATGTCACTCAAGGTCCGTTCCGCTGGCTCACCGTGGCCTCGGCGGAGGAGCCAGACGGCGCGGAACTGCAACTGGCGCTCAACGACAACCCAGCGGCCAAGGCCTACCAACAGGCCCGATTCCAGCAGGGCCAGCCCGCGGCGATGTTTTACACCGACGACGTGACGGCCGACTACGAGCGCATCAAGGCGCGCGGCGCCCAGTTCACCATGCCGCCGACCAAGGTGCCGGGCTCGACCATTGCCATGTTGGCCGACACCTGCGGGAACCTGATCCAGATCGTCCAGCTGTCGCGCGGGTAGGACTGAGCACGGTGGCTGCCGGGGAGCGCCGGCGCCCGCCCCTCGCACGGCAGGGTATGGCGGCGCTCCCGGCGCGCCGCCGTCGCTCGGGAGCCACTCCGATGCGTACGTGACCGGGCCGATACGGAGCCCTCCTACGATCGTGCCAGATCGGGCCGCGGAGGAGTCTAGTGTGCGTATCGCGATGCTGTTGGCCGTCTTGGTCACGGTGCCGGCCGCCCCGGTCGCCGGTGTCGCGGTGCCCGGCTTGCTCCCTACGGGGATGTTCCAGATCGTTCCCGGCGAGTCGTCGGCGGCTTTTTTTGTCCCGGACAACCGGGGCGGCTTTTCCGGAAAGACGACGCGCGTGACCGGACGGGTCATCGTCGTCGCGCGTGACGACCTCTATGCCGCGCAGGTGGAGGCGGCCATCGACGCCGGCACGCTCGAGACCGGCGTCGGAATCCGGGACGCCGCGATGCGAGCGACCTACCTGCGAACGGACCAGTATCGGTCGATCATCTTTACCGGGACGGCATCGGCCCGGCCGGGCCTCGCCGTTCGACCGTTTCCGACGGACGTCCAGGGACGGCTGACGATCCGCGACGTCTCTCGGGACGAGCGGTTTTCGGCCACGGTCCTCGCGCTGGCCCGCGAATACCGGGCGGACGTCACGACGGCGATCAAGATGGCGGACTACGGCATACCCTACCCGAGCATGTTCATCTTCCGCGCTCGCGATCCGGTCACGGTCACGCTCCACATCGTCGCCCGCCAGCCGTGACCCCAGCCTGCGACCCCGCCTCGGGCCGCCGCGGGCCACCGCAGCGAAGCGGTCGTCCGTGGTCGGGGGCCCGGGTGGGGCACGGCCCGAGCGGAGCGCTTACCCCGACCGCCGCCGTGCCGTACGGGTCCGCTCAGCGAACCCGGCGATCCCGAAGATGCCGACTCCCGCCGCCCACGCGAGGCTGATCCACGCCTGCCACCACGAAATCCGGTCGGTGAACGTCGCGGCGACCGTCATCTGCATCGGGTAAAACGTCGGAAAGTACTCGACGATCCGCGCGTTCGCGGCCGGACTGCCGATGGGATTCTGCAAGAAGGTATCGACCAGGCTCAGCATGATGATCAAAAAGAATCCTTCGAGATCGCCTCGCGTGAGGACGCCCACCAAGACACCGATGGACGCATACGTCAGGACCGCGCCGAAGACGCCGGCCCACGCGGCCGCGGGGTGCCGCAGCGGCATGAAGCCGTGGAGGAGAACGACCGCGTACGCGGCCACGACCATGGCCGCGAGCGCGAGCGCGGTGAGACGGCCGATCACCAGCATGGCGCGCGAATGCCCGCACAGCACGAGCCGCCGGTCCACGGGCGCCGATGCGCGGACGGCGCGCAGCGCCACAAACCCCATGATCAGCGTCGTCGCATTCAGCATGCCGGTGATCAAGCTCAACCGCTGCTGCCCCACGGCGACGAACACGTCGAGGGCCCGGAGTTTGAATCCGACCGAGCCGCTGCCGGACAACGAGTAGATGATGGCGTACCAGGCGGGGAGGTAGACACCAAGGAGCAGCATCGCGAATCGATTGTGCCGCTGCTCGACCAGGCTGAGACGGAGCGCCGTTGCGTACTGGGCGATCACGAGCCGGCGCCCCCGAGCAGCGCGCCGTTGCGCAGGCTGAGCACCCGGTCGAAGCGGCCGCGCTCGAAGAAGAGGTGGGAGATGACGACCACGGCGCACCCGTTCCCGCGGACGCGCTCCGCGATCTCCCAGAATCGGAGATACGTCTCCCAGTCGAATCCCTGGTAGGGCTCGTCCAGCAAAATGACATCCGGGTTGTGCATCAAGGCGATCGTGAGGTTCAATTTCTGTCGCGTTCCGCCGCTCAGCGTTTCCACGAGGGCATGGCGGTCGGCGGCGAACCCGAGATGCTCGACCAAGGCGTCGCCGGCGTGAGGGTCGGACAAGCGGTACGCCGCCCGGAACCACTCCAGGTTCTGGAGCACCGTCAGTCCGGGATGGACCTGCGGCTCCTGCGGACAGTAGCCGAGGCGACCCCGCACCGACACCGAGCCGCTCGCGGCGGGTAGCAGGCCGGCCACGATCTTCAGCAGGGTCGACTTGCCCGCCCCGTTTTCGCCGACGACACCGATCATCTCGCCCGGCCGCGCCGCAAAGCTCACCCCCCTGAGTACCTGGCGGCGGCCGAATGAGCGGGTGACGTGACGGACTTCGAGCAACGTGGATTGTCCGGCCGGTCCCGTGGTCGTCCATGGCGCGTCTGCGACGCGATGCGTCACCATCCTGGCTCCTATGGACATCCCATCATGGGAATGTAACGACCGATGCATTGGCGATCAAACACACAACGGTCGCGTGTCGCGGCCCGAACTGGATCTCGAGCCGGGAGCTCCCCGCGGCGAACTATGCCGCGCGCACGGCTCCGTTGCGCGGCGCTCCGGACTCGTCCGCCGTGATTTCGATGACGCCCCCGTCCTGGCGGCGCGGCGCGGCGCCGGGTCCCGGCCACGGCACCGTCATTGGCGGAAGGTCGCTCGCGCCGCCGGCGTGCCGTCCGCACTCTGCGCGCGCCAGAAATCCCCAGTAGGAAACTCGTACGCGGCGAGCGACTCCGGGCGCATCGTGACGCTGAACCCGGGGCGTTGCGGTGCGGCGTACCGCCCCGCGTGGATAACGACCGGATCGAGGAAGTGCTCGTGGAGGTGGGCGACGTACTCGAGGACGCGGCCTTCCAGGGACGCCGAGACCGCGATATAGTCGAAGATCGACAGGTGCTGCTCGTACTCGCAGAGTCCGACGCCGCCCGCGTGCGGGCACACGGGAACGCCGAACTTCGCGGCGAGCAGCAGCACGGCCAGCATCTCGTTGACGCCGCCGAGGCGCGCCACGTCGGGCTGGCACACGCCGACGGCGTTGGCCTGACACAACTGCTTGAACATCACCCGATTGTGCACGTGCTCGCCCGTCGCCACCGCGACGGGCGCGACCGCGCGCGCGATCGCCGCGTGGCCGAGGATGTCGTCCGGGCTTGTGGGCTCCTCGATCCACCGCGGCTCGAAGCGGGCGAGCGCGTGCACGCGGTCGATCGCCGTCCCCACGTCCCAGCACTGGTTGGCGTCCATCATCAGCGCCCGGTCAGGCCCGATCTCCTCGCGGATCAACGCCGCGCGGCGCTCGTCGGCGCCGGCGTCGACCCCGACCTTCATCTTGAAGTGCGTCCACCCCTCGGCCACCGCCTCGCGGCACAACCGCCGCACCTTGTCGTCGGGGTATCCGAGCCAGCCGGCGGACGTCGTGTACGCCGGGAAGCCGTGCCGGCGGATCTCCGCCTCCCGGTCCGCGCGCGCCGGCACGCGGCGCCGGAGCATGTCGAGGGCTTCCTCCGGCGTCAGGGCGTCGGTCAGATAGCGAAAGTCGATGGCGCTCACGAGCGCGTCGGCCGGCAGATCGACGAGCAGCTTCCAGAGCGGCTTGCCCGCGGCTTTCGCGTAGAGATCCCAGACGGCGTTCACGAGGGCCGCGGTCGCGAGGTGCACGGCGCCCTTCTCCGGGCCGATCCACCGGAACTGGCTGTCGCCGGCAACCGTCCGCCAGAACGCGCCCATGTCGCCGGCGATCGACTCCAGCGTCCGCCCGCGCACGAGCGGCGCCAAGGCGCGGATCGCCGCGACGCAGATCTCGTTTCCGCGGCCGATCGTGAACGTCAGCCCATGGCCCTCGAGCCCCGCGGGGTGATCCGTGCGGAGAACGACATAGGCGGCCGAGTAGTCGGGGTCCGGGTTCATCGCGTCCGACCCATCGCGCGCCCGGGACGTCGGAAACCGGATGTCGCGGGCCACCACGTCGGTAATGGTCGTGGGCATCCCCTCGCTCCCGGAACACGATCTGGTCACACCACGGGCCGTGGCCGCCGCGCGGCGTCGCGCCACACCAGCGGTTTGCTATCTGATCGAGGACCTACCGGACCAAAGGCCGATCGCCCCGAGACGCGACGGCCGCGCCCAAGACCCTACTTCTTGAGTCTCGTGATCTTCGCGCCCTGGAGCGAGACGTCGAACATCAATCCCTTCTGACCCACCACAAACGCGACGATCGGCTGGTTGATCTGCATCGTGCTCACGTCGGCGCCGGCGCCGACGTTGATCACGGTAATCGCGCCGTTGACCCCCACCTGCCACCCGGACGACTGCTCGAAGCTTCGCAACGCCGCCTGGTCCTCGAACACAATGATCACGTCCTTCTTTTGGATGCCGATCGACGCGCCCCACGAGCCGCCCGCGATGCTGTAGTAGCCGTAGGTGTGACCGCCGACCCGCAGCGCGCCCTCACCGTACTGCCCGCCGAACACGAACGCGGCTTTGACAACACCCGGGAGCACGAGCACGCCTCGGGATCGTGCGAGAAGCTTGGCGCCTCCTTTGACCTGCTCGTTGAATCGAGCCAAGGCCGCATCGACGTTCGCGTCGATCTGCGCGGCCGTCGCCGCCTGCGAAGGGACGGGGCTCGCCAGGCTGCCTATGAGTAGCAAAGAGATACCCGCAACCACCAGTGCAACGAACGGTCGGCTCCTCATCGAGGCACGCTCCGTGGTCTCGGAATTGTGGATCGCGCACTCCGCGCACGTGCGCGGCGCCGCCGTCCAACATTCGCCGCGCATGCCCGCATGGACCTCGTCGAGTTCGATGGGTGTCTCCCGGCGACCTGCCCGGCGGGCCGGCTATGCCGCCTCCGCGAAGCGCCGCACCACATCTGCGATCAGGAGGATCGTCTCGCGATAGTCCGCCATCCGAACGTTTTCGTCCGGCGCGTGGGCGCGCGCGTTCCAGTACCCGGCACCGACGCTCACCATCGGCACGCCGAGCACCGGCCCGATGTCGTGCATGGGGCCCGTGCCGGCCGACGTCGGATAGATGAGCACCGGCCGCGTCGTCGTGTCCTCGATCGCGCGGCGCACGACCCCGACGAACGGATCGGCGGGGTCCGTGCGGTACGGAAACTCCGCCCCCAAGACCGTCAGCGCGACGTCGTGGAAGCCCTGGGCGTCGAGGTGCCCCCGGACGTTGCGGGCGACCTCGTGCGGATCCTGATCGGGCACGAGGCGAAAGTCTACCTTGGCGCGCGCAACCTTCGGCAGCACGGTTTTCGAGCCCTCGAGCGTGTAGCCGCCCCACACACCGCACACCGTGCACGTCGGCGTCAGCAAGAGCTGGCGCACCGCGTCGGGCCCGCGCACGCCGCCGATCAGCGTCTCCACGCCGGCCTGGCGTTGCAGCCCTTCAACGACGTCGGGAGGAATCTGCCGGACGGCCGCTTCTTCCGCCGCGGTCGCGGGCCGGACCCGGTCGTAGTGTCCGGGGATCCTGATCCGCCCGTTCTGCTCCTTGAAGGTGGCCAGCGCCCAAATCAGGCGGAGCGCGGCGCCCTCGACCAGCGCGCCGAAGGACGAGTGCAGATCGACGCGTGCCGTTGTCGCCTCGAGCTGCAGGTAGCAGATGCCCTTCATGCCCAGCACGAGGTGCATCCGCTCCTGATGGTCCCGCTCGCCATACTCCCAGATGCACGCGTCCGCGCGCAGGAGGTCCGCGTGGGCCCGCGTCGCCGCGCCGAAGTGCACGCTGCCGATCTCCTCCTCGCCTTCCACGACGAACTTGATCCGGCACGGCAACCCGCCGGCGGCCTGCAACGCCCGCAGCGCCGCGACCCGGCTGACGAGGTCGCCCTTGTTGTCCGCGACGCCCCGGCCGATCAGGAGCCCGTCCCGCTGCGTCAGGTCGAACGGCTCGGCGGTCCACTCCTCCAGCGGCTCCGCCGGCTGGACGTCGTAGTGGTTGTAGAAGAGCAGCGTGCGCGGCGAACGCCCCTCGAACTCGGCGACCACCACGGGGCTGGCGCCATCCTGCTCGATCGTGGTGACGCGCCCGCCCGCACCGCCCAGCAGGCCCGTCACGGCTCGGACGCACTCGGCGATCCCGCGACGCTGCGCCGCCACCGACGGAATCCGCACCAATCCACGCAAGTCTTCGAGCGTTTTCGGCATCTCGCGATTCACGTGCGCCACCAACGCGTCCATGCGCCCTCCTCGGCGGCCCCGCCGCTCATGCCCGCGGCGGGACCCGGGATACTGCGATCGGCCGGCGATTCCCGGTGGTCGGAGCCACGAGGCCGCGGCGGCTCCCTCTTCTTCGGGGTCCCCCGTTCGCGTTCCCGGTCCGCGCCAACCCGAGCCGGCACGCCGCGGGCGATCGCTCGCCGAGGTCGCGGTCCGGCCCCACCCCTCCCGAGGGGCGGGTCTACGCATGGCTTGGGCGCCCTTGTCAGCTTGCCGCGGGTATGTTAGCCAACGGACACGGGAAGCGAGTCGGCGCAGCGTGTGAGCGCGGCGGCTGCCGACAACCACGCGTTGCGGGACGACGCGTCCTCTTGCAACGCGGCGCTCGCGAGCGCATAGGTGACCAAGCGCTGCACCACGTTCAGCAGCCCGTGCTGCGCGACCGAGGCACTGAGCGTCAAGTCCGCAACCTCGGTACTACACGCGCGCCACGGGGGCTCCGGGAGTACCGAGATGCCGCCAACCGGTTGAGTCTGCATGATGTCGCCTCCGAGTGGTGCTGGGACCGGAGATCGCTGTCTCCGAGGGCTACTTTACCGGCCTGCCATGAAACCGCGGTGGACATGTTGTGAAGAAGAGGTGAATTCCGGCGGCGGTCCCCTGGGAGTGAGGACCAGTGGCGGATGACGCGCCACGCTACGCGACGCGCACGCAGTTTCCCCCGGCGCGCTTCGCCTCGTACATCCGTTGATCCGCGGCCTCGATGAGGGCCTCTCCCGTCATGCCGTCCTGTGGGGTCGTGGCGAGCCCGATGCTGACCGTGATCTGCGCGGGCCGCGCGAACATGAGCTCCGCGATCCGGGCGCGCGCCCGCTCCGCAATCTGGCACGCCGTCCCGGCGTCCGTGTCCGCCAAGAGGATGACGAACTCGTCGCCCCCAAACCGGGCCACCATATCCATGGCGCGGCTGTTTGCCCGGAGCGAGTCCGCGATGGCTCGAAGAACTCGATCGCCCTCGAGGTGGCCCAGCACATCGTTGCAATATTTGAAGCGATCGACCTCGATCACGAGCACGGACACGGGACGACTCTCGCGCTGGCCGCGCGCGATCTCCCGCTCCAGCGCCTCCCACAGCGCCCGGCGGTTCGCCAGGCCGGTGAGCCCGTCCGTGAGCGCGAGGCGCGTGAGATCGTCGTCACGCTGCGCTCGCAGAATCGCCAGCCCGGCCAGGATGGCGAAGGCCTCCAGCACCTCGCGGTTCTCCTTGGGGAAGGCGTCGACCGCCGGACTTTCCACGTTCAGCACGCCGATGATCCGGTCGTCGACGATCAGCGGGAAGGCGGCGTCGGACCGGGTGTCGGGAAACGCGGCCACATAGTATGGATCCAGGACCACGTCCGGGGCGTAGTAGGCGCGTTTGTGCCGGGCGACCCAGCCGACGATGCCGCGCTCGCCGATCGGGAATCGCCACTGGGCGACGCCCGCAGCGAACCCGCGCTGGGCCATCACGTAGAGCTCCTGTGTCTCTTCGTCGATGAAAAAGACGCCGCACAGCGAGTAGCCAAAGACCTCCTGGATCTGGCGCAGGATCTCGTCCAGCACCGTGGGCAGGTCGAGAGGCCGCAACAGGCGCTTGGCCAAATCCGTCAGCGCGGGGAGCGCCTGCTTGACGCGCGGTGCCGTGGCGGCCGACGGCGCAGCACGGGGCGCCGGAACCGGCGCCGCCGCGCCCGCGCCGGGCGTACCGGCATCCACCTGCGCCCTCCCGGGGTCGTCGCAGGCGAGCATGTGACAGAATGCGTCGACGATGGCGGGATCGAACTGCGCCCCGGCGCACCGCCGGAGTTCTTCCAGGGCCTCGCCGGGGGTGCGCGCGCGTGCATACGCTCGATCGTCGAGGATGGCGCTGTACGCGTCCACGACGGCCAGTATGCGCGCGCCCAGCGGGATGCCGTCGCCCCGCAGCCCGTCCGGATACCCGGTGCCGTCCCAGCGCTCTTGATGTGCGCGGACGAGACGGGCCACGTGCGCCATGCGCTCCACCGGCCGCAGAATCTCGGACCCGACAACGGGATGCTGCCGCATGATCTCCCAGTCGGACGGGCTCAACGGTCCGGGCTTCTGCAGGATGTCGTCGGGCACGCTGAGCTTGCCGATATCGTGCAGGCGCGCCGCCCACTCGATGTCCCGCACCTCCTCGTCGGCGCAGCCCAGCGCCCGCGCCAGCCGCACGGCTCGACTCGCGATCACCTCGCTGTGATTGCTCGTGTAGCGGTCCCGGGCGTCGACGGTCCTGGCCAGCGTCAGGACCATGTCCAGATAGGCGCGCTCAAGATCGCTGTGCAAACGGGCGCGGCGAATCGCGGTCCCCGCGATCTCGGCGCACCCTTCCACGAGACGCACCTCGGCATCTGTGAAGGGGAGCACGCCCGGACGATTCCACCGCGCCATCCGGAGCGTGCCGATCACCTGCTCCTCTGAGCGAACCGGCACGATGACGAGGGGACCGGCGAGATGGTAGGGCGTCCCCTCGGGCCACGGCGAGGCGACTTCCGCGCTGAAGTTGGGCGTGACAAACGTGGTCCCCGTGCGCAGCACGAGGCCGGAGTGGACGGGTTGGGCCCCGAACACCCAGCCCGGCCTCTCCTTCTCGATGCCGGCCGTGTAGGCGACCGTGAAGGTCTCCTTCTCCGGCGATGCGAAGGCGAGCGCGCCTTGATCGGCGTTGACCAGCTCCCGCGCGTGCTCCACGACGATCGGATACATGTCCTGTTCGCCGCGCGCCTCCCGCAACCGCCGGCCGAGATCGCAGAACGCCTCGAGTTCGGCCGTGCGCCGCGTCACCTCGGCCTGCTGCAACCTGTGCACCGCCGCGCCGATCTGCCTGCCGATCGCTTCGATCAGCTGCAGTTCGTCGGGCGCCCACGCTCTGGGCCTGACCGACAGGACGACCACGCCGCCGACCGGTCGATCCCCGGCCAGGATCGGGGCGCGCATCGAGGCGCAAAACCCGCCCGCGGCCACCGCCGCGGCCAGCTGTTCGGAGCCGGCCGGCGGGTGCGCGGCCCAATCGTTGACGGCGCGTGCGCCATACGGATCCGCGCCCGTGGCCAGCCTCGCCGCCCGCAACGATGTGCCGACCTCGCGCGACATGCCGCGCAGGACCGACGTGGTCAGGGTCCACATGTGGCCGGCATCGGCCCGGAGTGTCTTGAGCGCACTGTCGATCGTGAACTCGAACAACGACTCGATATTCGTGGCTGCGACCGCCGACGAGGTGATCGCGTTGAGCGTCTCGAACCGGGCCGCGCGCCAGCGCGCTTGTTCCTCCGCCCGGACACGGTCCGTGATATCGACGAGCGCCCCTTCGACATACGGCGCCGCGCCGTCCGGCGACCGGACGAGGCGCGCGGTCAATCGCACCCACACGACGTCTCCGCCGTACCGGCGAACCGCGCACTCGACATCGGCGGCAACGCCGTCGCGTGCGAGTGCCTCGAGCAGCGATTGTCCCGCGGTGGGGTCGGCGAACACCTCCCGGACGTCCACCTTTCGGAGGGTGTCGAGACCGGGGTAGCCGAGCAGATCGAGACATGTCGCATTCGCGTCCAGGACCTCGCCGTCCACGGAAGCCCGGTAGAGCCCCACGATGGCGTCGGCAAGGCTGCCGGCGTGGGCGACGGCGTCCTGCCGGCCCGCTTCCGTGCCATGGGACTGCGCTGGACGAGCCGAGCGAGAACCGTAGTGCCGTCGAGGCACGCCGCCCCCCTGAGTGGGTCCATCGGGTTCCTGGCCTGGATGTCCATCGTATCGTGCCCACGTACGCGCCGCTCAAGACTCGTCGAGTGTCGGTCGAATGTCGTGGCGTCGCCGCGGCCTGAGCGATGGAGGGCACTTGCCGAACTCCGGTCGTCTCCGTGCCGAGGGAAGCCCTCGCTCAGCGACACACCGCCCACACAAAGGGCTTGACCTTGGCTTCCACCAGCGCCACGCCGAGGCCGGGCCGCGGCGAGACCGGAATCCGGCCGCCCCGAACCTCCAGTTCCGGCGCGCGGTCCACGATCTCGAAGTGCTCGGGAGTCCGGTACGGGTAGAGCTCTTGGATCAGCAGGTTGGGAGTGCACGCGCCGACCTGGACCGCGGCCGCGGTGGACACCGGGCTCGCGCAGTTATGCGGGGCGACGCGCGCGTTGTAGGCCTCGGCCATCGCCGCGATCTTCTTCGTCTCCATGATCCCGCCGGTGTTGGCGACGTCCGGCTGCAGGATGTCCGCGGCGTGAAACTCGAGCACCCGCCGGAACGCGTAACGCGTGTAGAGCCGCTCGCCGACCGCGATGGGCAAATGCACGTGCTCCGATACTTTCTTCAGCGCGTCGACGTCGAACGGATCGACCGGCTCCTCGAAGAAGAGGATGTCGAAGCGCTCGAGCTGCCGGCCGATGCGGATGATCGCGTCCGTCGTCAGTTCCGCGCTCATGTCGACCATCACGTCCACGTCCGGTCCGACGGCTTCCCTGACGGCGCGGACCCGGTCAACGGCCCGGCGCTCGGCCGCGCGGTCGACGGACCGGTGCGAGACGTGCCGGATGTGCCCGTGCGCGTCGAGCTCGGCCGTGGCGAGCGGGTAGAGCTTCAGCGCGGTGTAGCCGCCGTCGACGACGCGCCCGGCCTCGCGGGCGAAGTCGTCCGGCGTCACGCAGCGGAACGACCAGCCGTTCGCGTAGGCGCGGATCTCGTCGTGCACCCGCCCGCCGAGGAGCTCATAGACCGGCGCGCCCAGGTGCTTGCCCTTGATGTCCCACAGCGCCTGCTCGAGCGCGCTGATGCCGGCAAACACGATCGGGCCGCCGCCCTTGGCCCAAAAAGTGTGCGCGTACATCTCGGCCCACAGCGCCTCGATGCGGAAGGGGTCGGCGCCGAGCATGAACCCCTCGACGAGGTCCTTGACCATGCCCGCCGCGGCCGTGACGCCGGTCCCGTAGGCCAGCCCCGCTTCGCCGACGCCGGTCACCCCGGCATCGGTCTGGAGCTCGACCAGCACCGGGTGCCGGCCGCCGATGTCGACGATGAAGACGCGCGCGCCCGTGATCCTCACGTCCCGCACTTTGACGCGCACGAAAATCTCGCCTGCCCGGCCGAACCGTCGCGCCGTGCGGGCCGCGCGCGGGCCGCGTAGCCTCGCGCACCCGACAGCCTACAACACCTTCCCCAGAAACGAACGCGTCCGCTCATGCCGCGGCGCGGCGAAGAACTCCGCGGGCGGCGCCTCCTCGACGATCACGCCGCCGTCCAGCATCACGACGCGGTCGGCCGCCTCGCGCGCAAATCCCATCTCGTGCGTGACGACGATCATGGTCATGCCGCCCTCGGCGAGGCCACGCATCGTCTCGAGCACCTCGCCGACCAGCTCCGGATCGAGCGCGGAGGTCGGCTCGTCGAAGAGCATCAGCTTGGGGTCCATCGCGAGCGCGCGCGCGATGGCCACGCGCTGCTGCTGGCCTCCCGACAGATGATGCGGGTGCACGTGCGCCTTGTCGGCGAGCCCTACGCGGGCGAGGAGGGCCATCCCGAGCTCGCGGGCCGCCGCCCGCGGCACGCGCCGCACGTGCACCGGCGCCTCGCAGACGTTCTCCAGCGCGGTGAGATGCGCGAACAGGTTGAACCGCTGGAACACCATGCCGATCCGCGCCCTCCGGGCCGAGACGACGCGGTCGGACTCCTCCCGGAGCCGCCCGCCCGGCAGCAGACGGTAGCCGACCATCTCGCCGTCGACGCGGATCGTCCCGGCGTCGATCGTCTCCAGATGATTGATGCAGCGCAGCAGGGTCGTCTTGCCGCCGCCGCTCGGCCCGAGCAGGCAGACGACTTCGCCGGCGGCGACGTCCATCGTGATGCCCTTCAGCACTTCGAGCGAGCCGAAGCGCTTGTGCACGCCGCGGATCTCGACCAGCGGCGCCGTCAGCGCGCCTCCCGGGCGGCGCCCGCCCCGAACAGCCGCGACAGCAGCCCCTGCCCTGCCCCGCCGAGGCGCGCCCGCTCGAGTCCCACCCGGCGTTCCAGCCGGCGCTGGGCCAGCGTGAGCACCGTCGTCAGCGCAAGATACCAGATGCTGACCACGCACAGCACCTCGAAGTACCGGAAGTTCACCGTGTAGATATTGGTGCCCTGAGCGAAGATCTCCGGCACGGCGATCGTAAAGAGCAGCGACGTCGTCTTCAGCATCCCGATGAACTGGTTGCCCGTCGGCGGGATGATGATCCGCACGGCCTGGGGAATGACGATCCGCCGCATCGTCAGCGCGTTCGTCATGCCGAGCGACCGCGCCGCCTCTCGCTGCCCCGGGTCGACGGACAGCAACCCCGCCCGTACGATCTCGGTCATGTACGCGCCCTCGTTGATGCCGAGCGCGACGACGCCGGCAATGAGCGCCGGCAGGTTGATGATGTTGTTGGTCAGCTCCGCGACCGCGTCGTACCAGAAGACGATCTGCACGAGGACGGGCGTGCCTCGCACGAGCCACAGGTAGCCGGCCACGATCCACCGCAGGGAGGAGTGCCGCGACATCGCGCCGAGCGCGCCGAACAGGCCGAGCGCGAGTCCGATCGCCATCGCCGCGACGGTCACCCAAAAGGTCGTCCACGCCGGGGCGAGGAACGCCGTCGAGAAGAGCAGGTGCCAGAAGTACGGAAAGTCGAACGTCACGCCGGGACGAGACCGCTACGCCGCGGACGCCCCCTCGCGAACCCCGCCGGGCGGCGCCGGCCGCGAACGCGTGTCACTGCGCCCTGCGGATGTCTCCCTCCTCGAGGCGCCACTTCGCCAGAATCCTTGTGTACGTGCCGTTCTGCTCGATGTTCGCCAGCGCCTGGGTCAGCGCGGCCTTGAGCGCGTCGTCGCCCTTCCGCAACATCCAGCCCTGCCGGTGGCGCGGCTGGCCCGGCGCCTCGCCCGTCAGCACGGGGCTGCCGAGCGCGTACACATCGGGATTGTTTTGGACGTCGTACGCCGCGAGGTTCCAGTCGATGAACACGACCTGCACCGTGTTCTTCCGGAGCTGTTCGAGCGCCTCGTTGTTGCTGGGGTAGATGCGGATGTCCATCGGAGAGCCCGCCGGGCACTGGTCCTTGTACTTGTCGAGGTCGTGCGCCTCCACGGAACCGGCAAGCGTGGCCACCGAGTGCCCGCACAGTCCGATCTCGGTCTGGAAATAGAGGCCGCTGCCCTTGCGCACGACAAAACGGATGCCCCCGAGGAAGTAGGGGACGAAATCGTAGCTCTGCTCCCGTTCGGGCGTGATGCCGATGCCGGCCATGGCGACGTCGAACTTGCGGGCGTTCAGCGCGGGGAAGAGGCCGGCGAACGCCAGGTTGACGAATCGCACGCGCAGGCACATCTGCGCCGCGACCGCCTGCGCCAGTTCCACCTCCATCCCGGTCGGCGTGCCGTTCTGCAAAAACGCCCCGGGCGGCCCGCCGAACGTCACGCCGAAGGTCAGGGCCCCGCCATTCACGAGCCCCGGCGGCGCGGCCACGGGGCACGCGGCGGCGGCGGGCGCCGGTCCGTACGCCCACGGAACCATCGCGATCACCGCGGCGATCAGGACACCGCTCAGGATTCGCGGCACGTCACGTCGATGCGTCACCCGCTTCACCTCCCCCACAGTCGGACGCTTCCCGGCACTTCCCCGCGAACGCCTGTCTCCCTGCCCTGGCCGGCCTCAGACGGCGGGCGGCGTCTCGTCCGCGGACTGGATCAGGGTACATTTGACAGCGTGTAGGCGCACAACGCGTAGGGACGTGGACATCACGGGTCCGCTCTACGGGGGCGCGGTGCGCGGCCGCAGCACCTCGCGCAGCCGCCGCGCGACGACGGCTTCCTCGCCGGGGTGCAGCGTCGAGGCGACCACGCCGATCGCCCGCTCCCGGAGGAACTGCTGCGAGACGCCGATGGCCGGCTCACCCTCCAGCAACTCGCTCACGATCGTCTCCGCCGGCCGCCCCAGCACCGCCTCATCGAGGCGGACGACAAGAACCGGATAGCCGCGATGATCGTCCGCGTGCGGAGCGAAGCCGGCGCGCACCCCGGGCGTGTCGCCCAGCGCATCCAGAATCGTCTCCAACTGCGCGCGCTGCCGTTCGCCCGCAGCCCGGTGATCGCTCGCGACAAAGCGCCGGAGCGCGACGAGGAGCCCCACGATCTCCTCCCGGCCCACCTTCATGCCCCGGCCGATCCCGTGATGCGGCGGCCCGGCCAGGACCCCGGTGGCGAGATACCGGTCCCGCCACGGCCACGTCTCCGGGTGCACGTCCATGTCCTGATGCTGCAACGCCACGGACTCGATGAGATCACGCCGGCCCACGAGGATGCCGCTCGCCTGGGGGCCGCCGATGGCCTTGCCGCCGCTGAAGGCGACGAGGTCGGCGCCTTGGGCGACGAACCGCCGCAGGTTGTCCGCGGGCGGCAGGGCCGCGGCGGCATCGACGATCACGGGAAGCCCGTGACGGTGCGCGACACGGGCCACCTCCGGCAGCGGCACGCTGCCCGGCGCGTCGCACACGGCGTACGCGATCGCGGCCGTGCGCTGGGTGATCGCCGACTCGATCTGCCAAGGCCACGTCGCGCCCTGCCCGGGATATCCCAGGTACCCCACCTCGATGAGGCGGGCGCCGGCGACGCGCAGCGCGTGAGTGTACGCGGTCAGGTGCGGACGTTGAACGATGATCTCGTGCCGCAGGCCCGCCGCGTCGGGGAGACGGTCCATCGCCGCCACGTCGAGTCCGGCCATGCAGGCCGCGGCCGCGAGCGTCAGGCCGGCGGCCGCCCCGGCGGTCACGTAGCCGGCCTCGGCGCCGGTCACCTCGGCCAGATAGCGGCCCGCAGCTTCCTGCAGCTCGTCAATGCGGGCACACGTGCCCGCCGCCTCGGCCATCGCCGCGGCGACCTCCGGCGCAAGCGGCGCTCCCCCGAGGCGCGTGAGGGGCCCCGCGGCGTTGATGATCGGGCGAACGCCGAATCGCTCATAGATGCTGAAAGACATGGCGCCGCTCCCTCCACGTCGGGACCGGGCACCGTGCGCGCGCGAGCCGAACCGAGACAGGTCTGCGCGCGCGCGAGCCTAATGTACTATCGCACGGCACCGGCTGCCTTGTAAACCGATCGGAGGAAACATGCTCATCATCGATAGCCACCTGGATCTGGCCCTGAACGCGCTTCAGGGTAACCGCGACCTGCTCGCGTCCGCGTACACCGTGCGCGCGCTGGAGCAAGCGAGACCCGGCAAGGGGGGCGCCCAGGGCACGGTGGGGTTTCCGGAGATGCGCCGGGGACGGGTGGCGCTCTGCTTCGCCACCGTGCTCGCGCGGTCGACCGGACACCCCGTGCCCCACCTGGACTTTGCGACGCCGGCGCAGGCCTACGGCATCGCGAAAGGTCAACTGGCCTACTATCATGCACTGGAGCGGCAGGGCCACATTCGGATCATCCGCGACGCGGCCCAGCTCGACGCGCACATGGCGGCCTGGTCCAAGTGGGACGCCGAGCATCCCGGTGAGGCGGACACCCCGCCGCCGCCCCTCGGCGTCGTGATCACGATGGAGAGCGCCGACGCCGTCCTCGATCCCGCAGCGCTCCGGGAATGGTGGGAGAGCGATCTTCGCCTGCTCGGTCCGGCACACTTCGGACCGGGACGCTACGCCGGCGGCACGGGCTGCGAGGTCGGCCTCACGGAGCTCGGCCCCGCCCTGCTCTCCGAGATGCGGCGCATGGGCATCGCCCTCGACCTTACGCACTGCTCCGATCAAGCGTTTTGGCAGGCCCTCTCCCGGTACGACGGCCCCGTGCACGCCAGTCACACGAATTGCCGCGCGTTGAATCCCCACCAGCGGCAGTTCGCCGATTCCCAAATCCGCGCCATCATCGAACGCGATGGCGTGATCGGGGTCGTGCCGGGCTGCTGGCAGCTCAGGCCCGGCTGGCGGGACGGGGACACCAACGAAACCGTGAGCCTCGCCGACGTCGTGGCGCACATCGATCACATCTGCGACATGGCCGGCTCGAGCCGGCACGCGGGGATCGGCAGCGATCTCGACGGCGGGGTCGGACGTGAAGGCTTCGCGCACGACCTGGACACCATCGCCGACCTTCAAAACATCGGCGCCCTGCTGGCCGACCGCGGGTACAGCCCCGCCGACGTGGCGGCGATCATGCACGGGAACTGGCAGCGCTACCTGCGGCGCATCTGGTCGGAACCGAGAGCCGCCGGATAACTCGAGCGGCGCACGCCGCGGGCGTCTCCGGCGCCGGCCCAAGAGGGCCGACATTGGCGTGGTGACATGCAACCCAGTGGTGAATCCGAACTGCCCAGGGCGGCCGTCCGATCCGTAGCCGCCGGGGTCGTGCGAGCCGCGCGGACCGCGCGCCTGCACGACCCGGGACGCCTCGCGCTGCGCCGGGCGGCGCGCGTCGCGATCACCTTGCCGTTGCTGCTGGCACTGGGCCTCGAGACGTGGCACAGCCCGCAGATGGCGGCGTTTGCCGCGTTCGGAACGTTCTCGATGCTGGTCTTTGCCGACTTCGGCGGGCCTCCGGCCACGCGCGCCGCTGCGTACGGCGCCCTGACCGGATGCGGCGCGCTGCTCATCGTGGCGGGCACGCTGCTGAGCGGCGCGACGTGGCTCGCGGCTGCGGGGATGGCCGCCGTGGGATTCGTCGTCGTGTTCGCGGGTGTGCTCGGCGGGTACGTCGCGGCCGGGGGATTCGCCGCGCTTCTGGCGTTCGTCCTGGCCGTAATCACCCCGGCCACGGTCGCCGACCTACCCGCCCGACTCCTCGGCTGGGGCGCTGCGGGCGCGGTGTCTATGATCGCGGCCCTGGCGCTGTGGCCGGCCCGTCAACGGCAGGCGCTGCGGCGCCTCGCAGCGGCAGCCGGGACGGCCGTCGCCGGCCTCGTCGCGGTCCTGTACGACTCCGGCGCAAACCTGACGGCCGTCGGAGAGCGGCGGACACGCGCGGCCTCCGCGGTGGCGGCCCTCGAGCGGTTCTATGCGGCCGCGCCCTACAGGCCCGCCGGCCCGACGGTCCACGACCAGGCGTTTGCGTATCTGGTCAGAGAACTCAGATGGGTCCTGCAGTCGGCGGACGAACTGGCAGCCGGGCCGGCGCCGCCCGAGACCTCATCGCCGGACGACCGGGCGCTCGCGGCCGCGGCCGCGGCCGCGCTGCGCAACGCGGCCGCGACGCTCGTGGACCCACGCCGGCCCGTCGATCTCACCGCGCTGGAGCAGGCGCGGCGCGACCACATGGAGGCGCTCAGGGCTTCCCTCGGCGCGACACCAGACAGCCGTAACGCCGCACGCGCCGGCGAATCGCGGCTCTACTACGCGTCGCGCGTGCGGATCCTGGCGTTTGCCGCGCTCTCCGCGGCGGCCAACGCGGCCCTCACCGCGCGGGCGCCGCTGGTGTCCGGCGATCCCGACGGGTCTCCGCTGGTCCCCCACGACAGGCCGGTGCGGCGCCTGACGACCGAATTGTTGAGCCACCTCCGGCTCGCCTCGGTGTGGTGCCAGGCGGGGATCCGCGCGGCGATCGCGCTGGCCGCGGCCGCGGTGATCGCGCGGGTCGGCAACTTCGAGCATGGGTTCTGGGTCGTGCTCGCGGCGCTGTCCGTGCTGAAGTCGCGTGCCGCGGACACGCGTCACACGGCGTGGCAGGCATTCGCCGGCACCGTGGCGGGGTTTGCGGTGGCGAGCGCGTTATCGGCGGCGCTGGGCGGTCCTCGTCCGGCGCCGTGGGTCGCGCTCCCCATCTGCGCGTTTCTCGCAGCCTATACGCCGACGGCCGTTCACTTCGTGATCGGCCAGTCGATGTTCACCGTGCTGGTCGTCGTGCTCTTCAACCTCATCCAACCGGAGGGCTGGCGCACCGGGCTCGTCCGTCTGGAGGACATCGTGATCGGCATCGGCACCGCGGTGATCGTCGGTGCTCTGTTCTGGCCGCGCGGTGCCCGGGGGCAACTCCGCGCGTGCCTGCGGGCGCTGTTTGAGACGGGGGCCGCCTATGTCGCCGCGGCGGCCCGCAGCGTGCTGGGGCGCGGCTCCGACGACGCGGTGGCGGCGGCACACACGGCATGCCTGGCCGCCAACCTCCGGGCGGACGACGCGTTCGCCACGTTTCTGAACGAGCACGGTCCCAAGCAGCCGCCGATCTCGACCTGGAGCGACCTCCTGGTCGGCGGCGGCCAGCTCCGCGTCGTGGGCGAAGCGTTGACGGGGCTCCGGCGCGAGCACCCCCCCGTCCCGGAACTGTCCGACGTGACGAGGGAGATGGACGGGGCCGTCGGCAACCTGGAGCAGGCCATCATCGCCGCCGGCTACTCGATCGCCCCGGACCCGCGACGGTCCCCGGCCGCCCTGCGGCTCGATGCGGGCGCGCGCGACCCCGTGGAACTCGTGGCCGAGGCCGGGCGCGCCACGCCGGCCATCGCGTCGGACGCGGGCATGCGAGACATCGTCCACGTCGCGTGGGTCGCGGCGTGGATCGTCTACCTGCGCCGGGCGCTCGACCGGCTCACGGAGGCAGTGGCGCAGGTACGCGGGGGGCACGGCGATTGACACGCGCCCTCACCCGTCGCTCAGGCAGAATGGTCCAACCCGCCCGCGGGCGGTTGTGAGGCCGCGAGAAACGGCCCTTCGCGCGTGTGGACCGGGGCCGCGCAGAAATCGTTGGCGTCCACGCGCAGCGGCCGGTTCGACTTGGCGTTGTAGTTCTCGTGCGCGATGTGCGCCGTCAACTCGACGATCTCGCGCTCCGAAAACAACGCTTGCAGCCGCGCGAAGAACTCGTCCGGGACGTCGACGGGCGTGGCGCTCACGCGGTCCGCGTACTCCAGCGCGATCCGCTCCCGTTCGGACAGCGCGGCGGCGTCCCTGATCCCGAGCGCGGCCTCGATCTGCTCCTGCGACAGTCCGGCCTTGCCGCCCCCGGCGGCGTTGGCGTCCATTCAGAACGGACACCCATTCCGCGCCGCCACCCGGATGCGGATCAGAAACGCGAGGGGCGCGCCGATCTCCCACCGTCCCGAGTTGAAGATCATGTTGGGCAGGAACGAGGCCAGCATCGCGCGGCGGGAATGCGCGTACACCTTGATCGGGTTCAACGGCTTGCCAAGAAACACGCGGAACATGCCCTGAATGATTCCCGCGAGGAGGCCCGCCTCGCGCCCTTCAAGCGATCGGACCCGGGCCATCGCGATCACCGTCCTTTCGGGGAGATTCGGTGAACCGATCGTCTGTGCCGCCGGTTCCGGGGAGGCCGGCACGCGCGCCGCTCGACCCGGGTGTCACCGCCAAGATGATGACGAAACACAGCGGGGTCATGTGACGGCACGAGCGGAGGGTGTGTGGTGCTCTATCTACCCGCGGCGCCGCTTCCCCTGGGCCGGCGCACAGCCCTCACCTTGCCGGTTCGGTCTCCGCCGCAGAAGAACCGGTCGCGGCCGTCGGACTCGAGGCCCGACACGCTCATGCCCGGGGGCATCTCAATCGTCTCGAGGACCTCCCCGGTTTCGGGGTCGATCCGCCTCAGATCGCTCGCGTCGTGTTCCCAGGTACCGTGCCAGAGCTCTCCGTCGACCCACGTGACCCCGGTGACGAAGCGCCTGCACTCGATCGTGCGAAGAATCGCCCCCGTCTCGGGATCGATTTGATAGATCTTCCGGTCCCGGTACTGCCCGACCCAGAGCGTTCCTTCGGCCCATGCGAGCCCCGAGTCGCCGCCGCCGCCCGGCGCCGGGATCGTCGCGACCACACGGCCGGTCGCCGGATCGACCTTCTGGATGCGCCCCCCGGCAAGCTGAAAGAGGTGTCGGCCGTCGAAGGCCGTGCCAGCTTGGGCGGCGACATCGATCGAGCGCAGCAATGTCCCGCTCGTGGGATCGAGGGCGTGCAGCTTGTCTCCGCCCGCAACCCAGACGTGCCGGCCGTCGAACGAGACCCCGTGCACGCGCTCGACGCCGGGGAACGGCCCGTACTCACGGACGATTTCCGCCGCCGATCGCTTCATGCGTCCATCCTAGCCGACCGGCAGCGGCGCGGGAAGCAGCAAGGCCGTCGTAAACTCCGGACCAGGCGGGGTCATCCACCGGCGGGCCCGCCCGCGGCCAAACGACTGCACCTTGCCCGCCGCCGCGAGCGCATCGAGCGCCCGCTGCGCCGTACGCTGGCTCGTGCCGAGCGCGAGCGCAAGGGCCGAGCTGGACCACGGTTCACCGTCGGCGAGCAAGGCGAGCACCGCCGCATGCTCGTCCTCGACCGGGCGCGCCAGCACGACGACCTCGCGGGCGCGGCGGGGCACCAGGGCAAACCCGCGCGCCGTCGCACGGATGTCGGCCTGGGCCCGAAGCGCCCTGCGCAGCCGGCCGACTTCGACGCGCAGCCGCGCGCGGTACGATTCGTCGGCAACCCCCCAGCCGAAGGCGCGGGCGACGAGCGCGCCTCTCGGCACATCCTGCGGCCATGCCTCACCGAGCGTGCGCGCGAGCGCGAACAACACCGGACGCCGTGCCAGCGAGACCGCCGTGCGCGCGTCACGCACGGCGTAGCGGCACGCGTCCACGACGAGCGCACCCGAGCCCATGAGCGCTTCGACGTCCTCGAGCGTGATGAGCCGCGCCTCGCCGTCCGCGATCAGGCGCGCCGCGGGCGTGTGCAGGGCCAGCTGGGCGCGTTCCACCTCCGCGGTCAGCGCGGGGACGCGCGCGTGGCGCGCGGCACGCTGTGCCCGGGTCAGCGCCGCCCGCGCCGCCTTCATCCGGAGGCGCCGTATCGCGATACCGGCGGCGACGAGCTCGTAGGCGGCGCGCGACGCCGCCGGAAAGGACGTCGCGCCGAGCCCGTCGCGCGTTGCCCGCGTCGCGCGTGGACCGAGGGCGGCCATCGCCCGCTCGGCCTCGTCGAGGCGCCCGATGAGGAGGAGGCGCCGCACCTCGAGCAGCCGCGCATACGAGGCGTTCATGCGGTCGCCGTGCCGTTCGAGCGTGGCGCGCGCCCCCTCGAGCGCCTTCGCCGACCATCTCAGGTCGCGCGAGGCGAGCGCGATCTCGGCCTCCGCGACGATGCACCGCGCCCGGGCGACCGTCTCCGCCGGACCGAACGCGCGGGCGGCGCGCCGGAGGAGCGCCTTTGCGCGCGCGAGATCGCCGAGCTGCGCCACCGCGACGCCCCGGAGCGCGAGGCCCGGCGCATCGTCGCGCAGGGCGACCCGGTTCAACGCACCGAGAGGATCGCCGGCGGCGAGCGCGCGCGCCGCGGCCGCGATCGGCGGATCCATCCGAAATCCCGCCACATTTGTCACTCCCACCCGCCAACCCTCCGGCACTACTATACCGCGTGACGGCACAGCGGCACGCCGTACCATCCGGCGAAGGGAGTGAACGGCGACATGGAACACGCAACCGGGACACGTGAACAGTGGCTGGCGGCGCGGCTCGCGCTGCTCGAGGCGGAGAAGGAGCTCACGCGGCGCAGTGACGAGGTGGCGCGCCAGCGGCAGGCCCTGCCCTGGGTTCCCATCGAGAAGCCATACCGCTTCGAGACCGACGAGGGGACCGCATCCCTCGCCGATCTCTTCAAGGGACGCTCGCAGCTCCTCATCTACCACTTCATGTTCGGGCCCGACTACACCGCCGGCTGTCCGTCTTGTTCGGCGATCGCGGACGGGTTCAATGGTTTCGCCGTCCACCTGGCGCACCACGACGTCATGCTGGCGGCGGTGTCGCGGGCGCCGCTCGCCAAGCTGCAGGCATACAAGCGGCGGATGGGGTGGACGTTCCCGTGGGCGTCCTCGTTCCGCAGTGACTTCAACGCCGACTTCAGCGTCGGGTTCACCGAGCAGCAACAACGCGAGGGCGGCATCGAATACAACTACCGGCGCGAGGCCGCGTGGCGCGAGCCCAAGGGCGGCGCCCGCGCCGACACCCACGCGACGATGTGCGGAACCGATATGGCCACGTACATACGCGAACGGCCCGGCATGAGCGCGTTCGCGCTCAAGGACGGCGTCGTGTACCATACGTATTCGACCTATGCGCGCGGGCTGGACGCCCTCTGGGGGATGTACCAGTGGCTCGACCGCGCACCCTTGGGACGCAACGAGACGGGCCCCTGGTGGCTTCGCCATGACGAATACTAGAACAGCCGCCGCGGCGGTCGCGCTGGCGGCGACCCTCGGGCTTGCCGCCGCATCCTGGGGCGTCGCGGTGCGGCAGATGAGCGGGATGGACATGGGCGTGGCAACCCGGCTCGGCTCGTTCGGCTCGTTTGTCGCCCTGTGGGTGCCGATGATGGCGGCGATGATGCTGCCGGGCGCCGTCCCGGCGGTGCTGAGGCACGCGCATACCAGCGGCCGTGTGCGCACGGTGCTGCTGTGGGTGGGGTCGTATCTCGTCGTCTGGACACTCGTCGGCGTCGCGGTCTATGCGCTGTACCGCCCGCATGGGCCGTTCGCCGCCGGCGTGATCGCGATCGCGGCGGGCCTCTACGAGTTCACGCGGCCCAAGCGCGTCTGCCGCCGGCGGTGCTACGAGCGCGTCCTCTCCGGATTCGGGTTCGGGTGGTGCTGCGTGGGCTCGAGCATCGGGCTGATGCTCGTGCTCGTGGCCCTCGGCATCATGAGCGTTCCTTGGATGTCCGTGATCACCGCCCTCGTCCTCGTCCAGAAGCTCCTGCCCGCGAGGGCCGCCGTCGATGTGCCGCTGGCCTTGGCGATCATCGGGCTCGGCGTGCTGATCGTCGTCGCGCCCTCGTCGGTTCCCGGGCTGACGCCGTCGATGTGAGACGCCGCCGGTTCACGCGGGAGCGTCGTAGGAGTTGCCTCTCCGCTCGCAAGTGTGCCGAGCTTCCTGCGCGCCGCCGCATGGCCGCGGGAGGACACGTGGACCGGAGGCTCGGCGCGTCCGGGTTGAGGGTGGGCCGCAGGACGGCTGGTTCGGAATCTGTGCGCCCGCAGCGCGCTCCGGAGTGATATAGTGAGATGGATTTCGAAGGAGGGAGCGTGATACTTGAAGCGTCCAAACTACAATGCCGCAAAACGCGCACGCGAACTGAAGCAGAAGGCGAAACGCGACTCGAAGTTGGCGCGCCGGCATCTTCGGGCGGGCGCTCCGGCATCGCAGCCGGATGCCCCGCAGGCTGATGGTCCGGACGGACCGAACTCCGTACCCGCACCGATCCCGCCCGAGCCTGGGCACTGAGACGCGCGGAGATCTCGACGCCATAAGCACCGCGATCAAACCCCTTGCGTTTGCGTACCAGTATGTCATACTGAGAGAGCATCAGCAGACTGCATAGGTCGGTTGGTAGCTTGGCTTAGGGGTGGGTGAAACTCATGGCAGTTGGTACCGTCAAGTGGTTTAACGCGGAAAAGGGATATGGCTTCATCACTCCCGATGACGGGAGCAAGGACTTGTTCGTGCATTTCAGCGGCATCGCCGGGGACGGATACAAGTCGCTGAATGAGGGGCAGAAGGTCGAGTACGAGCCCACCCAGGGGCAAAAGGGACCTCAGGCTACCAACGTCCGCGTCACTGGCTAACACCGGCACGACGAAGAATCACACCGCGGGAGGCGGCTCCACCAGGAGTCACCTCCCGCGGTGTTTTGGTCGGCGCTACCAGGCGTCTCCGCCACGAACTCGGGGTCAAGCGGCATGGACCAGTTTTCCCTCCCGCAATACGGTGGCCGGCAGCGAGGACGGTTCGAATCAACGATCGATACCGCGTATGCTTTCGGTGGACTGAGCAGGGCGCGGAAGATGTCGAGATCGCCGACTATCATTAGGTGGTGACGCAGATGACCATGATGATCCGAACTCCGCGGAAGCGACCACCCACCGCTCCGGGAGAAATGTTGGCGGAGGAATTCCTCAAGCCGCTTGGCATGACCCAAAAGGACCTGGCAAAGCGGATTCACGTCTCGCTCCCCCGCGTGAACGAGATCGTGCGAGGCAAGCGAAGCATTACGCCCGACACAGCGCTCCGTCTCGCCCGCTTGTTCAAGACCAGCCCGGAGTTTTGGCTGCACGGCCAACTGGCGTGGGACCTTTACCATACAATCCATTCCAGGATATCGAAGCAGATCGATAAGATCCGCCCCGTCGCCTGAGGCCGCCGGGCAGTTTGCCGTCCGGTGTGTCAAGGCCCGTCCATCGGATTGTCCGGATGCATGACGTCGATTGCGCCCGCCACAGCTTACCACCTCCGAACATTGCGGTCACGGATATACTGTGACCGGCTCCGCGGTTCTCAAGAAGCAGCGCCGGCGGGTGTGCTATTCGAACCAATAGTCAAGCGTGATCGTCGCGGCCTGTCCGACGTCGGCAGTGAACCCGCCCTCGCCGCGCAGCCCTTTCAACTGTCCGCTCCCCGACCCCGGCACAACGAACCAGGTTCCGCTCACGGTCCCGCCCTCGAGCGTCCCGGCATCCTGCAGGACGAAACTCCCGGGCCGGCCGCCGACCTTGCCGACGACGCGCTCGAGGCCGACGAAGCTCGCGGAGCCGTCGCTGCGCAGCAGCTGCAAAAACTCTGCCGTCCCTTCGCCTTCGATGTCTCCGCTGAAGGTCTCGCTCACGCTGATGCGCACGAGTCTGGGACCGTCCGCGGGTTCATCGTACGGCTTCGGCAGGTACGTCTTCACCTGGATCCTGCCGGTACCGTGAACTCTCTTCGGTTTCGGATCCGGCATGTTTCGTCACCCTCCCCCGTCATGCGTTCGGCCGTCGGACACCTGCGATTCCCGCCATCTCCGCCATTCTCGTGTCATCTTGTGCCTCCCGCACCGCCCGCATATACTACAGGGCGGCTCGCGGATGGGCTAGTACGCAGAATTTTCCGACATAGTATTGATTTCGAGACTACCGAGGACGCCGTGACCGGAGGAGCGCGCGTGGATGACCACGACTGCGGGGTTGAAGCGACCCTCGGCGTGATCGGGGGTAAATGGAAGGCGCGAGTCCTGCACCACCTCGAGAACGGGACCAAGCGGTTCGGCGAGCTCCGGCGGCTGGTCCGAGGCGCGACGCCGCAAGTGCTGACGGCGCAGCTGCGGGAGTTGGAGCACGACGGGCTGGTGCATCGCGAGGTGTACCCCCATGTCCCCCCCAAGGTGGAATATTCTCTGACCCCGTTTGGCCGCACCGTATCCCCCATCCTGAAGACGATGTGCCGGTGGGGCGCTCACAACGCCAGCCGAATCAAGGACGCGAAGACGGCCGGTCGAAAGAAGGCCCGGCCGACGTAGCGTCCGCGGGGTGAGCGGGCGGCCCGCTGCGCCGCGGCAGGAGTCTCGACCGGGAAGGTCAAACGTGGGCGCCATGGATCCGCGCGTTGCGGGCGCCCAGCGGAGAGGGCACAACGGCGGCGCGGGCCGGCGGCCGGGGCTGACGGCCCCGGCGCTCCCGGACGCGCTCGGTGTATTCCGGCATGTCGCGGACGGCGTCATGGCCTTGGACGCCGAAGGCACGTTCGTATTTTGGAACGACGCGGCCGAGGCGATCCTTGGCTACACCGCATCGGACGTGCTCGGCCGGCCGTGCTGGGAAGTCCTCGATGGGCGGACCGAGCAGGGCAATCTCAGTTGCCATCCGCATTGCCACGTGCTTGCGATGGCGGCGCGGCACGAGCCGGTACGCACGTACGACTTCCTGACCCGCGCCAAGGACGGCACCCCGCGCTGGGTCAACATCAGCACGATCCAGATCCCCGCCGCCGGCGGCTACCTCATCGTCCGGCCATTCCGGGACGTCACGCGGCAGCACCAGTTGACCGAGGCCCTGTTTGAGCGGTTGGGGGGCGCGCAGGCGCACCCGGCCCACAAGACAACCCGGATGGCAACTCCCCTCACCCTGCGCGAGCAGGAGGTGCTCCACCTGCTGGCCCAGGGGGAGGCCGTCGGCGCGATCGCGGAACGCCTGGGCATCCACGCGGCCACGGCCCGCAATCACATCCAGAACATTCTCTCCAAACTGGGCGCCCACAGCCGGCTCGAGGCCGTCGCGATCGCCTCGCGCGCCGGGATAGTGTAGGGCGAAACCTGTCCACCTTCTAAAGCAATTTCCTCATCCCGGGGCGGTCTTGCTGATTCATTTGCTTCACTCGCATGGCGCAACGGCTTCATTGTCCTCGCGCGCCGCGCTGCCTATGATGCACTCAGACGGGCAACTGATGCGTTTCAGGACGCGGGGGACGGCGATGAATCCCTGGGTACCGTTTGTCGTGTTCCTGGTCATCGGGACGGCCTGGACGGTCGCGTGGGGCTGGACAATCGCGCGGGCGGGCGGCCCGCCGGCCGCCTATGACCCGATCTATCGCGGGGGCGGGTGGATCCGACGCCGCCTCTTCGCGGCGCTGATCGTCGTGCTCGGCGCCGCATTCCTCGCCTCGCTCTGGTGGCTGCCCTACCGCGGCGTCGCCGCGTCCCGGCTCGGCGCGCCGACGGCGAGGGTGACGGTCACCGCGCGAATGTGGCAGTGGACGTTGAGCCGGACGCAGACTCCCGCGGGCACCCCGGTCGAGTTCGACGTCACATCGGTGGACGTCAACCACGGGTTCGGCATCTACGGAGCGTCCGGCCACCTTGTGGCCCAGGTGCAGGCGATGCCGGGCTACACCAATCATCTGATCGTCCGGCTCCAGCCGGGCCGGTATGTCGTCCGCTGTCTCGAGTACTGCGGCGTGCCCCACATCGGGATGCTGACGGCGTTCGACGTCAAATAAGGAGGGCGTCGGCATGGCCTCAACGCTCCTGAACGGGCGCAACGGCCCGGCGCTCCGTGCCGCGCTCGTCTATCTGTACGTCGGATTCGCGCTGTTCCTGCTGCTCGGACTGCTCGGGCTCACGATGCGGCTCGCCCACGCGGAGGCCCTGCCGATGGATCCCGCGCTGTACGACCAATTCTTCACGCTGCACGGGGCGGGCATGATCGCCGCGGTTCTGCTGGGGGCGATGGGCGGGATCGTTGCGGTGCTGAGCCCGCACGTGCATCTGGATCTCCGGCTGCTCTGGATCGGCTTCGTCCTCTACCTCCTCGGCGTCTGCTACATCCCGATCGCGGTGCTCCTCGGCGGCTTCTCCGCCGGGTGGACGGTGCTCTACCCGCTGCCGGTCGCGTACCAGGCGGGGTGGACGTCATGGTCCGCGTTCGCATTTCTCCTCGGGTACCTGTTCGTGGCCCTGGGGTTCGGGGTTTGGTGCCTGGCCGTGCTCCTCGGCACCGCCGGCACCTACGGCGGGCTGAGACGCGCCATGGCGTGGCCGCTGGTGTTCTCCGGCGGGCGGGCGACCGGCCCGCAGCCATACCTGCAGGACATCGTGGCGACGGTGATCGCGATCTACGGGATCGGTTCCGTGCTCGTGGGCGCGGTCTATCTCATCCCGTTGTTCGGGCAGAACCTCAGCCTGAGCGGCGCCGTGAACGCGCTCCTGATGAAGAATCTGGTGTTTCTGTTCGGCCACAACATGGTCAACCTGACGATCTACCTCGGGGCCGGCCTCGTCTACAGCATTCTGCCGCTCTACGCGGGACGCCCGTGGAAGACCTCGTGGCTGAGCGCGTTTGTGATCAACCTGCTGTTCGTCTCGATGCTGCTGCCGTTCTTCCATCACATGTACCAGGACTTCGTGAACACGGTACCGCTGCATCTGATCGGCGAGATCGGCTCGTACGGTTCCGGCCTGCCGGTTCTGCTCGTAACGATTCTCGGCGGACTCGGACTAGTGTACCGGGCGGGGATGCGCTGGGCGGTGCCGTCGATCTTGATCCTCATCGGGTTCTGGGGTTGGGTGTTCGGCGGGATCGGGGCGCTCGTGGACGCGACGATCCCGATCAACCAGATCTACCACAACACCTTGTGGGTGCCGGCGCACTTCCATACCTACTACCTGCTGGGCGCGGTGGCGTTCGTCTGGGCGTTCCTGTACCACCTCACCGCGGATCTGAGCGGGCACCGCGAACCGGGACTCAGTCGCACGGCCGCGTGGCTCTACGGGATCGGCGGGGCCGGCTTCGTCCTGATGTTCTTTATCGCCGGCGCGGCGGGGATGCCCAGGCGCTACGCGATTCCGGTGGCCGGCACGGGCGAGACGACCCTGGCCGCGATCGGATCGGCCTTCACGGCCCTGCTGGGCCTGGCGCTGGCGTGGCTTGCGTATGACCTGCTGCGCCAGCTCCGACCGGCCTGGCGGCGGACGCTCGGTGCTTCGACCGAGCCCACGGTGCGGCCGACCGGGGGAGCGGCGACGTGACCGGGACGGTTCGTCCGCCCGGGGCGCCCGTCGGGCCGGTCTCAGCCGCGGCGTTGGCGGCGGCGCCGGCAGGCCTTCTGGCCGCGCCCGCCGCGGCGGTGCTCCGCGATTACGCGGCGCTGACGAAGCCGCGGATCGTACTCCTGCTGCTTGTCACGACCGTGACCGCGATGATCGTGGCGTCCCCGCGCCACCTCTCGTCCCTGACGCTGGTGCTGACGCTGTTGGGCGGCGCGCTCGCGGCCGGGTCCGCCAACGCGTTCAACATGTACCTCGACCGCGACATCGACGCGCTGATGCCGCGCACCCGGCTGCGCCCCGTGCCGTCGGGCCGCCTGCGTCCGGTGCAGGTGCTCGGGTTTGGAGCGACGGCGGGCCTCCTCTCGATCGCGATACTGGGGTGGGGCGTCAACCCGCTGAGCGCGGCCCTGTCCCTGGCTGGGATCGTGTTCTACGTCGCGGTCTACACGGTCTGGCTCAAGCGCCGGAGTTCCCAGAACATCGTGATCGGCGGCGCCGCTGGCGCAATCCCGCCGCTGGTCGGGTGGGCCGCGGCGACCGGGCACGTCGGCTTGTCCGCGGCCGCACTGTTCGGGATCGTGTTCCTGTGGACGCCGCCGCACTTCTGGGCGCTTGCCCTGCGGAAGGCGGACGAATACCGAGCGGCCGGGGTCCCCATGCTGCCCGTGGCCAGGGGAGAGCCGGAGACCCGGCGGCAGATCTTCGCCTACGCACTCGTCCTGACCGCGGCGACGCTGCTCCCGTACGCGCCTCTCCACGCGCTGGGCTCCCTGTATCTAGCGGCTGCCGCGGTGCTCGACGGCGTCTTCGTGTGGCTGGCATGGGCTGTGCTGCGCCGGCGGCCCGGAGCGGACGCCGCCCTGTTCGGGTACTCGATCGTGTATCTCGCGGCGCTGTTTGTGGCGATGGCGGCGGATCGGCTGGCGGCGTAGCGGCACTCGGGCGTCTCGTCGACGGCGATGCCTGGTGCCGCGCGCGGCCGTCCGACCGGGAAGCGCCCATGACCTGGTCCGCGGTCGCGGGGGCCTGGGAGTGGCGGCCCGACGTACTCGCGGCGCTCTGCATCGTGAGCCTCGTGTACGTACGCGGATGGGTGATCCTGCGGCGGCGGGGCTTTCCGAAGGTCGCCTCCGGAGTTCGCCTGGCCGCGTCGCTAGCGGGCTGGGGGATCGTCGGGGCGGCGCTCCTCTCACCGCTGGATCTATTGCAGCGGCGCCTCCTGTCCGCCCACATGGTCCAGCACGAACTGCTGATGGTCGCCGGGCCGCCGCTCATTCTAGCCGGCCGCCCGGTGCCCGTCGCCTTCTGGGGACTGCCCGCGGATGTCCGGACGTGGGCCGGCCGGGCGGGCCGCCCGCGAGGGCCAGCGCGCGGCGCCTTCGATCTCCTGACGGCGCCTCTACCGGCCTGGCTCGTCTCCACGGGTATCCTGTGGACGTGGCACGTCCCCGCCGTGTATAACGCGGTCGAGAGCAACGGGATGCTGCACAACGCTCAGCACCTCTGTTTCCTTGTGGCGGGCCTCTTGTTCTGGTGGCCGGTGATCGGGGCCCCGCCGCGCACGCGGTCCCTGAGCCTCCCGGCGCTCAGCGCCTATCTGCTTGCCGGGATGACCCAACGCTCCCTGCTGGGGGCCCTCATCACGCTGTCCCGCCGCGTCTTGTACCCGCACTACGCCGCGGTGCGGGGCATCGGGGCGGCGGCCGCGCTGGACGACCAACACGTCGCCGGCGCGGTCATGTGGTTTGGCAGCGGGATCGTGTTGCTCGCCATCACCCTGGGCGCTATCTGGCGGGCGCCCGCGCCTCGGCTCCCCGCCGAAATTTTCTCGGATGAGGCGCCCGGTGCCGCGGGCGCTCCCGCCGTCGAGCCCGCGCCCGCCGCGGCGGAGGTCCGACCCGCCGGTCCCGCGGCCGGGAGCGGCTGACGGCACCGGCGTCCCCTGTTTGCCGTGCTGCCGCCTCAGTGCCACGCGATCATCGAACAGCGCGGCGGCGCCATACGCGACGTAGCCCCCCGCTTCCTCCTTCGGCCCTGATTGCGGGCGGACTTGATATATGTCAAGATGGAACTAGAGGGCGAAACATGGGTGCGGTCGCCGAGACGATTCCGGCTCAAAAGCTTCGAAAGGCACGCAGATTGCTCGGCCTCACGCAGGTCGAGGCCGGTCGAGCGCTTGGCCGCGTGCGGCCTGAAACTGTGTCCCGGTGGGAGAGCCGCTCGGCGAAGGCGCGCCCCCTGCATGCGCAAACGGCGCGGTATCTAATCGAGATCGCGCGCATGCTCCGGGACGTGGCGCCGGCCGAAGAGGATCGGCGGCGATTCCTCAACTCACCGCAGCCTGACCTGCACGGCAAGACGCCTCACCAAGTCATGCTGGAAGACCCACCGTTTGGCGCTCGACAGGTCTACGACCTGCTGGGTCGCGTGCTCCACGGAATTCCGTCCTAACTCAGCATGCCCAGGGAGCCGTTGCGCCGCGTCGAGGCGGCCATGGCCGACTTGCGCCCCCGTCGTGTCGAGGGCGTCTGGCACCGCTTCGTCGCCGAACAGCACAAAGAAACCGCAGATAGCGACCGAGGCGCGTTTGAACATGGTGGTCGCTACAATCCACGCCGCGAATTTGGCGCGCTTTACCTCTCCGAAAGCCCGGCGGCGTGCCGGGCTGAGATGCAGCGACGCCCGGGCGTCCGTCTCCGGTACTGGCACGCCCGCGTCAGCATCCGCATTACCAAGGCCCTTGATCTCACGGATCCGTCCACCTGTAACGCGTTAGGTGTCGTCAAGGCAGACCTCGTATCCGACGATTGGGACCTCACGCAAGACATTGCCAGGGCGGCACGGCGTGCCGGCTTTGATGCGTTGATCGTGCCATCCGCCGCAGGGAATTACCGCAATCTCGTCGTCTTCAAGGATCTGCTTTCCGAGGAAGAGGCCGCCCCGAGACTGAGCGCGTCACTGCCACGCCTCAAGGCTCCTAGACTGCGCCCCCGGTGACCTCCGAGAACCTCCAAGCCGACGGAATGAGCGTTAGGATCGGGACGGTGGTTCGGGTCGGTCTGATAGAACCCCCGGCCGTAGAGGCGGATATGACTGGCAACGCACCGGCCGTGGTGCAGGATCTCGACGGTCTGCGCGGTCGGGCGGACGTCGACACGCGTGCCGGCGAGCCGGTGAGGCGTGGAGTAAAAATTGTGATCGGCGGCGCCATGGCAGTCGATCCCGACCTTGGACTGTGTCCATTCCGCAAACTCGTACGGGATCGTCGGCAACGAGCGCAGGGCCCAACGATCCACCTGTTTCAAACAACGTGCGCCGGGACCCGTCTTGCTTCCGAAACGGTCGATCATTCAGCGCCTCGCGCAGCGGTGCAATTGCCGCACGCGACGTCTGAGACTGCGGGCGATGGAACGCATGCTCAGTGCCGGGACCAGTGAAGCTGAAAAATGCTCTTGAGCTGCCGCATCGCGAGCCTCCGATTGGCCACACCCTCCGTCCTTCTCTCCGTCCGGCTTGAGACCGGTTGCGGAGGACATGGGCCGGAATCCGGGCACCGTGAGACCCCGAGGGGCCCCGGCGCTCCGGAGGGGCCGCCGGTGATCACGAATTACCGGAATCGGTGATCAGGAATTACCGAAACGGGTGATCAGTTTGGTCCGGAATCTACAACGGCGGAAACGTCGCTTGCGTCGGCGTCGTACTGCGCGTTGAGCCAGTCGCTTCAATGGGGCCGCCGTTTCTCAACGGCGGAAACTTATCATTCCAACCAGGGCGCTGGGGTCAATGGACAGCTTCAATGGGGCCGCCGTTTCTCAACGGCGGAAACGCGTGTTGCGTACGTGGTTTCGCTTCCTCGTCGACGCTTCAATGGGGCCGCCGTTTCTCAACGGCGGAAACTCCTCAACGTCGAAACGTACTGGCTGGACAAGGTCAAGCTTCAATGGGGCCGCCGTTTCTCAACGGCGGAAACGTCTGCCACGCGTCGGGGCCGATTACCCAGTCTTCGCTTCAATGGGGCCGCCGTTTCTCAACGGCGGAAACGTGTTCAACGGGCTCAGCCCGCAGGGCGTGGGAGGCCTTCAATGGGGCCGCCGTTTCTCAACGGCGGAAACCGCTGCCGCGTGTGCGGCGAACCGTGGGACATGGACCCTTCAATGGGGCCGCCGTTTCTCAACGGCGGAAACCTACTCGGCCGCCGCGAGCCTGCGCCGGGCTGGGTACCCTTCAATGGGGCCGCCGTTTCTCAACGGCGGAAACCTCGCCACCCAGCGCTGCGTTTCCCTTTTCGCCGCCTCCTTCAATGGGGCCGCCGTTTCTCAACGGCGGAAACGCGCGCCCCTTTGTTCAGTGATGTCGTGAGACAACACCTTCAATGGGGCCGCCGTTTCTCAACGGCGGAAACTCGTGCCCTCGGGGGCAAGTGGTACGCGGGGGACACCTTCAATGGGGCCGCCGTTTCTCAACGGCGGAAACTCTGATTGAGCCATGAGCATCCAATGGTACCGCGGGGCCTTCAATGGGGCCGCCGTTTCTCAACGGCGGAAACAGGCACTCCGCCCACACAAGCTGCGGATGAAGATCCCTTCAATGGGGCCGCCGTTTCTCAACGGCGGAAACCGAGCGCGCGCTGCGCTACACGCGCCAGAAGCAAGCCCTTCAATGGGGCCGCCGTTTCTCAACGGCGGAAACTTCGATCAGCTGCTCACCGAGGTCGAGCAGCACCTCCTTCAATGGGGCCGCCGTTTCTCAACGGCGGAAACCGAAACTGTCGAGTAGCCAACGGCTCGCCTATTACCACCTTCAATGGGGCCGCCGTTTCTCAACGGCGGAAACGGGGAGTGTTGTCGGCCGAGGAACAGGCAGCACAGCACCTTCAATGGGGCCGCCGTTTCTCAACGGCGGAAACACCCTGGGATTGTCGGCAGATTCGGGGGCACCGAATCACCTTCAATGGGGCCGCCGTTTCTCAACGGCGGAAACAGGAAGGACAGCAAGCGACCGCAGCTAGGATCGATATCCTTCAATGGGGCCGCCGTTTCTCAACGGCGGAAACAAGACACGACCGCGACGGTACAGACGGTGGTTTTTCCTTCAATGGGGCCGCCGTTTCTCAACGGCGGAAACTAATTTGCTTCAGGGTCTCGTTCAACTGCGTGGTGCCCCTTCAATGGGGCCGCCGTTTCTCAACGGCGGAAACTTGTTGAGCTGTGAGCTGCTCGATGCGTTGGAGCTCCTTCAATGGGGCCGCCGTTTCTCAACGGCGGAAACCGCGATGATTTTATCTGCACCGCCGTCCTCGAGGAGCCTTCAATGGGGCCGCCGTTTCTCAACGGCGGAAACCCGCACCCGCCGGGGGGGGGTAGGGGTGGGGGCCTCCCTTCAATGGGGCCGCCGTTTCTCAACGGCGGAAACACCCTGGGATTGTCGGCAGATTCGGGGGCACCGAATCACCTTCAATGGGGCCGCCGTTTCTCAACGGCGGAAACAGGAAGGACAGCAAGCGACCGCAGCTAGGATCGATATCCTTCAATGGGGCCGCCGTTTCTCAACGGCGGAAACGTTATCGGCTCGACATCAATAGCGGAGCGCTGACGCTCCTTCAATGGGGCCGCCGTTTCTCAACGGCGGAAACACCTGATTGAGGATGGTGAGGGGGTCAACTTCACGCCTTCAATGGGGCCGCCGTTTCTCAACGGCGGAAACATCTCAGGTCGAGACCGAGACCATGCCCGACCACGTGCCTTCAATGGGGCCGCCGTTTCTCAACGGCGGAAACAGGCACTCCGCCCACACAAGCTGCGGATGAAGATCCCTTCAATGGGGCCGCCGTTTCTCAACGGCGGAAACCCTGGGACGCGGATGCGGCCATTGGCCGGGTGCGCCCTTCAATGGGGCCGCCGTTTCTCAACGGCGGAAACTTGGGTAGCCGGCACACCGCAGGATTTGTCGCATGATCCTTCAATGGGGCCGCCGTTTCTCAACGGCGGAAACACCGCCGTCAACGCTGCGATCACTGCCGTCAGTTCCACCTTCAATGGGGCCGCCGTTTCTCAACGGCGGAAACTGCACGCTCGCACCATTGACGGCGGTCGATCCACTCCTTCAATGGGGCCGCCGTTTCTCAACGGCGGAAACCTCCCTCGTCACAACGCGCCTGGGCGGCATATCGGCCCACCTTCAATGGGGCCGCCGTTTCTCAACGGCGGAAACACGACGCGTCGGTGTCGCTCGTAGCCAAGCATGACCTCCCTTCAATGGGGCCGCCGTTTCTCAACGGCGGAAACCTCAATGATTTTGTCGGCCCCGCCGGCCTCAAGGAACCTTCAATGGGGCCGCCGTTTCTCAACGGCGGAAACGGCCAAATACCGGCGTGCGTTCATTGTCAACAACGGCCCTTCAATGGGGCCGCCGTTTCTCAACGGCGGAAACAGCGCTGCACGGAACCCCGCATTGGGTAAGGGTTGCCGGGCGTTATTGCGAGCACCGGTATCACCTGGAGATCCCGTGCTCGGGTTTGGACACACACTGCAAACAATCCGCCGCACTCAACCTGCGCGCCCGGGCTGCGAGCGGTGCCCAGAGAGCGACCGATCACCGAACCGCTCGCGGTACCCCACGCGTCTATTCTGTTGTCAAAGTGCAGCAACTTTCCCCTTTTCCTTACACTATCTTGTAGCGCTTGGGGGCCGCAAGCGGCCGGCTGCCAAGACTGCGAATCCTCCTGGAAGCCCGTCCACGGGCAGCACCGAGATCGATGATATGAACCCAGTCTTCTGGGAGTTTCACCACCTTGGTTAAGGCCTCCTCCATAAGGAGCTGTTCTGAGGATGACAGGTTGCAGACAAACACCGAGTATTGCAGAGGGTCTCCGTATCCAAGCATCGTCTCATGCGTCTTATGGAGCCTCCTCGGCTCGCGAACATCGTAGCATACCACGAGCCTGCGACGCTGCGTGTCGATCATCGGGTGATAAATGGTTGGTAGCCCTTCAGCTCCCCGGCTACCACGCGCGCTAACAGCCGCGCCTGCACTTCCAGGACACGCCGGTAACTGATGGAGTAACCAAACAATGGATGCGTGATGAGCGTCTCCATCCTCGCCTCATACGCCTCGACGACCCGCCGCCTCGCCTGATCTTTGAGGGCCCATGCCGGCCCCCGCCGGACAAAGTCGCCGGCACCAATCATGTCGTTGTTGATCACCGTGAGCACGGTAGAATCGCCAACCAACGGTCGAAACTCCTCGGCGAGGTCGAGCGCCAGCGAGGGTCGACCATAATGGACCTGATGAAAGAAACCGATGTACGGATCGAGGCTCGCCGCGATCGTGGCCGCCACGCAGTCCTTGAGCAACAAGGCGTACAGGAAAGACAACAGCGCGTTGACAGGGTCCTTCGGAGGACGGCGGTTGCGCTCCTGAAAGTCAAAGGCGAGGTCAGACCGCAACATTCCCTGAAACTGCGAGAAGTAGACACGGGCCGCCGTGCCCTCAACGCCCAGGAGGCTTTGCACCGTTTCCACCCGGCGCGCGCTCCGGGTCAGCCGCGCCAGTTCGTTCACCGCCGGCTGCGGCGAACCACGATGGTTCCGGCGCAGCAACGTGCGCTGGTTTCGGATCTTGCCCCAGACGAATGCCTGGGCCAGCGCAAGTGCCTGTTTAGCGTCTCCGGCGAGACGATACTGTGCCATCCGAAGCAGCACGTTGCGCTGGTTGGGGCCGGACGTCACCGCTGTGAGCCATCCGCCGTACGTAAAGTGCAGGAGCAAAGCGCCCCGCGCGATCAGGCTGCGAATCGCCTGCGCGCTCATCTGCACATTGCCGACCAATGCCACGTGCGAAACATCGATGAGCCGAACGTGCGCTTCGGGCTCATCCCGCGTGCGGACGATCAGGCGCTCACCTTGCTTCCCCACCGTGGCGCCCTGACTGACCACGTAAAGCGGGCCCGCCTCATCGCGCGCCGGGATGAGACGGCGAACCTGCTCGGTCTCGACTCCGCGCAGGAGATTCACCTCATCGGGCAGGCAAATGCCCACGAGCGAACAGCGGGGGCACTTCGGGCTGTCTATCAGCGGCGGAGGAGGTATCGGCTGAGTCGCCGCCTCACGGAGTCTCCGCAAGGCCTCCAGCGACTTGGTGACCAGCACGTCGTCGAACTGTACGGAAAAGCGCTGCTTGGTCGCAGCATAGTAAACATAGCCGTCGTCGCAAGCGTAGCCGTTCTCCCTGAGGATGAGCGCTTGCACACAGAGTTGCACGAGGTCCGGTTCCCAGGGTCCCTCGCGGCCCGGCGCCCCTTTCTTGTAGTCCACGGGGACCACGCACCCCCCTTCTCCTTCGAGAAGGTCTATGCGCGCGATCAATCCGAGATTTGGAGCCGACAGCAGCACGCCTCGGGCCGCGACCCGATCCTCCGGTTCCAGCTCCGCCGCCTCCGGCAATGGCCCGCCCTCCCGGTCCACCCGCCGGTGAACGACGGATCCCTCGAGCGTGTCGACGCTATGCGCGAATTCTCCCTGTATCCACTCGAGATAGAACAGGCGGGGGCAGTAGACGAACTCGTTGACCATCCGGGCAGGAACGAGTTCAGGTAGCTGGGCCGCTTGTGTGACGTTAGAAGTCGTCATGTGGAGCCCTTCGCGTTGGCACGCCCACTGCGAAGCCGGCCCCTGCCCGATCTCGCGCGTGGACTGCGCTGTTCCCCCATCTCAGGGGCGCACCTCCTGGGGTAATCGGGCAAGAACAGCCTCGTACACGTCGCGGGCGAGGGCAAGTGCCTGAGCGGTTTCCTCCGGCGACGGTTCGACCGCCTCGCCAGGATACCGAAACCGCCAGGCGTAATCGGTCAGGACGGCCGCACGTCGCAGGAGATCCGTGAGCTCTGGTACCACCTCTACGACGGCACGGCCCAGTTCTCCGATGTTGTGTGTCTTACCGAATATGCGCCTGCGCCACGTGAGAAAGCCTTTGAGCGCCTTCTCCGCGGCTTGCTGGCAGTGGAACACCGCATCACCGCGAAGTGGCGGGTCGGCGCCGTTAAGCACGGCGCCCGCGCGCAAATCGCCGTACGCTCTGATCAGCCAACCGCGCGTCTCGGCGACGAACTCGGGGTCAAGCGGCATGGAGCAGTTTCCCCTCCCGCAGTACGGTGGCCGGCAGCGAGGACGGCACGCGGCTGCGTCGGTCGAACGCACTTCGGGACCAGACAACAACATCCGCGGCCACGCCAACGCCCCAGAGCACCTCGTAGGCGAGCCGGCCGCCTCGCCGCTGCAGCGGTGCGTCGTCAGGCACCACCACGAGCAGGTCATAGTCGCTGTCGGGCCCCGCATCGCCGCGGGCCGCTGAGCCGAACAAGTAGATCCGTTCCGGCTGATACGCTTGGATGAGGCGACGCACAACTTCGGCCAACGCCGGCTCACGGCCCAGGATGTCGGTTTCAGCGTTCGTTTCGCGCTCGGTCGTCATGGCTGACTATGCGCTGCGCATCCCGCTACGAGTTCGCAGCCGCGTGTGCAGGATGGGGCAGATATGTGCACGCGCACGGTCCTCATCCACGCCGAACGCGCGCGCCTGACTCCGGCTGGACTGATCACCGAGTTGATGGCGCCGCAGCGCGACGTCGACCTCAGCGTCTCCGTCATGAGCGCAGGTGAGCTGTTCCACGGATGTTGCGCGCCGACACGTTGTCGCGGCGAGCACGTCGGGGAGAGTTGGTCGAGACCGTGCTCGCCGCGGTACCGGTCGTCCCCACCACACTCCCAGTCGCGCGCACTTTCCGCGAGATCGATGCCCGCCTGAGCGCAGCGGGACAGCGAGTCCCCACGTCGGATCTTCTCATTGCGTCCGCTGCCCTCTTCCGGGCGAGGGAAATCATCACAGCCAACACGCGCCACTTTGATCGCGTACGGAGCTGGGCGTGCACGGGCTTAAGTAAACCTCCGTCCTCTTCTGCCACGAGCCGCCGCCGGTCTTCCACGTTCTTCACCGCTCTGCTGGCAGGAACAGCCCCATCCCAAAATGGGAGTTTCGACCGAGCGCGATCGGGCCGCGGACCGGCGCGTCGAACTCGAGCTCGAAGCCGTAGGTGCCGAGCCCGGGGAAACAGCCAGGCTTCGCACGCCGCAGGATGCGAAACGCGGCCCAGGAGCGGTCCATCGGCTCCACCTTCCGTGGCGCGGGGAGCCCGCGGCACTCCAGCTCCTGCACGACTTGGTCCGGCGGCGCGTCCCGCAAACCTCCACCCCTACGCTTGGGATGCCGGACCGGGAGGAACGGGGTGTGGGACCGGAACCGCCGAGCGGGGCCCGAGAACGGGTCCCGGTCCGCACGGCGCAACCGGATCGCGGCGCCGAGGAGCGGAGGGAAGGTCGTCGCGAGGACGAGCGACCGCTCCACGGCACCCAGTCCCTCCGGGCACCAGACGGCGAAAGTGTCGATCTCGCGCTCCGCACTCGCCGCGACGAGGAAGTGAACGTGACGGTGGTCGTCCTCGATCCTACCTCCGGCCGGGCTTCTGCCACTCAGCCGGGGTGGGATCGCGTGCGCGCCGAGGCGCCGGCCAGCCACGCCGAGCAGGCGCCGGCGGAAGATCTCGCACACGGTGATCGCGTCCGCCAGCCGAGGCGGCACCGCAGACTCGAGGGAAAAGGTGAGGAGCGTTTCGCGCAGCATCGCCATCCGGGGCTCGCGCCGCTCTCGGTCAGCCCACTCGACGCTCTCTAGCCGCATCCGGCACTCGGTCCCAGGGCCCACGAGCGGTCTCGGCGGAGCGAGAAGATGAGGGATCGCGCTCGTCGGAGTCGGTGACGGGAATCGAATAATCATACGCTCGCCCCTTCCGTCCAGGTCGTCGTCCGCTAGCGAGACCGTCGCGTCCGGCGGCAGGCCGTGACACGCCCGCGCTACGAGATCGCGAAGTTCCGGTTGTGGGCGCAGCGCCATGCGCGTTCCCGCCTCCGGCCGATACGGATTCGAGACAGCGGGCCGGAGGACACCTTCTAGCCGATGAATGACCCCCTTCGCTGCGGGTTGTCTCGCCGGCGGCAGGACCCGCGGAGGAGTCGCGCGCACATACTGCACCCAGCATGATCCAGGTGGGGCCGGCATCGCTTTCAGAAGCCCGTCGGCCGTGGAAACCTCGAGTTCCGCTCGGGAAACTGTCGGCTGCGGAACGAGGAGCCGAACCATGACCCGCTCGCCCCCGGCGGTGCCGAGCTCGGCCTCCCTCGGCACCGCCAACGTGTCCTCCGAACGCGGCGCCGGCAGATCGCCCAAAATGCGCCACGCGCACACCGACACGCTTTGGCCCAGGTATGGCATCGAGTTCAACAGCGTACCCAGCAACGACCGCTCGTCTGCCGGGAGGTCCACCCCCGGCCAGGCGACGCACAGCTCCCGGTCGGTCGAGACCGCCAGGAGCGTGTGACCGTTCTCGCTCCGCTCGGTGGCGTCGGGCGCGTCATCGAACTCGAGCTGGGGCATCCACTGCGCGTACACGATTTCGGTCACCGGGGGGAGCCGGTACCGCGGTAGCGCGGTGGCCAACCTCTGCACGAGCGCCACGGTCGCCTCCACGAGGGCGTTGTCGCCGGCACGGTACGCCGTGGCCACGAGCGCCCGGGCAATCCGCCACGGCGAGGGCGGCCACTCGACGTTCGCCACATGCTCGCGCCGCGAACGGAACCAGGGCGTGGCCGCGTAGCGCCCGAAGGGGAACCGTGCGCCCAAAACGAGGTCGGTGCGCGTCACGTCCTATCCGCCTCCGCGCGACTCCGGCTCTTCTTCCTGGCGTTGTCCGCGTGGTAGCGTACGATCAAAGGCTCCGCGCGCTCTCGCCCAGTCGCTTCTCTACACCGGCGCTGGCACTCGGCCAGGAGTTCCGCGAGCGTCGGCAAGGTCCAGCCCTGGGGCAGGCGTACCGCCGGCTCTCCCCTAGGCACCAGAACACAGCGGCTACGGCGCCGCGGCCATGCGTCCACCAGTTCCCGGATCATCAAGACCGCTGTGGCGATGAGCGCGCGGTTGGCGTTATCCGGAAGACCGTACGAGCGCAACAGCGCCAAGTCGAGGAGAATCGGTGCGACGATCCGCTCGGCGCTGACCTCTGCCGTATAGTGCGGCACCTCGCCCAGGACGGTCTCGCCCTCGGCGCCGGCCTGTCCGACACCAACTTCGCTCGGATGGTCGGCCGTCTTCTGCCCGCCCACCTGGACGCTCTGCATCTGTACGCCTAGCGCGTCGATCCTCGCGCTGAGCGCGCGGCTCAGCCGCGCCCGACCGCCCCAGATTCCAGCGAACCAACAGCCGTGGAGGAGCGTAAGGGGGTCGTGCTCCCACACCGCCTGGGCGAGCTTGCGGACGTAGGGGGGTTGGGCGTCGGCGAGCCGCTCCTCCAACCGCTCCTGGAAACTCTTCGTCCCGTTTTTGCCCTTACCGTCCAGTACAGTGCCGTTCATGATGGCGTGGGCGCCCAGGCGGTGCGCCGCCATGCGGCTCGAGGTGTAGTAACCTTCCTTCGCGTCGATGACCTTGACCCAGGGAAGCGCGGCCACGGAGTCCTTCGGGACGCACTCGGCCTCGTCCCACACCGTGAGCTCGAGCTGGTTGGCCAGGGACGCCACCGAGTCCACGACCGCGGCCAGACGTCCGTCCGGCGCGTCGTAGAAAGAAGGCCCGGTGTTGGCGAACGTCGTGAGCTGGATCGTGGGCGGCCCTAAGGGCTCCAGCGCGACTTCCAGAGCCAGATAGCGGTCCTTGAGGAGATGATCGAGAGCCCGGGCGACGTCAGTGCTCATGGGAAGCCTCCTCGAAAAGCTCAGGGGGTGTGATGCACACCATGCGAGTCAGGCCTGCTCTATCCTGTTTATCGAACGGGAGGAGGACTGCCAGGGCGAGGCGCGGTCCGCCCCCAGGCAGGGGTGCACCGACAGGCGGAGCGGGCAGGAGGTCAAGCCCTCGGCGCCGGAGCTCGCGGTCGGCGAACACTCGCGCACCATCGTACCGGCCTGTGAGGAGCAACGAGGCGAGCCTCTGGGCGCGCTCCAGCCAAGCCTGGCTCTCCCCCGCCTGAACCTCATCTTGCTGCGCCGCGAGGATCAAACGGGCGGCATCGGCTCCAATGACGACCCAGTTTCGGTCGTTCACGGCAGCTCCCCCCGCCTCCCCGGCCGCTGTCCGGCCTTCCGGCGACTCCACAACGCCCTCGTGGCTGTCGGCGCTCGACGCCTCGCCCGTCTCCGGCAGGGAGATCCCGGCCAGCGCCTGAGCGAGGAGCCCGAGCCGACGCTCGCCTTCGCGGCCCAAGGCGCCGGAGAGCAAAAACGCGACGTCGGCGGCGCGCACGGCTCCGCGCCGCTGCAGCGGCCCCCCCGTTGCGCCACGTCGCACGGCCAGCAGCACCAGGCGTACCAGCGCCTCCACAGGCTCGCCGACCCGATCAAGGTCAGGCCGGGAGCCGTCCGGATCCAGGAACCAGCGGCCGGCCTCCTCGCGCTGCGGCAGCGCGGTGGATCGCAGGAGGCTCGTCTCGTTTCTCATCATTCCCGTGACCAGGGCCCTCGCGAGCCGGAATTCCGGAGATCGGTCGTTGGCCAATCTGAACCACGCTGACGAGAGGTAAGGAGCTCGGACTTCGGGAACGGATTCGCGAGTAGCTCGAGCCGCAGGAGCCTGGAAAACCACGAGCGCCGTCAGTACCTCCTGCACCTCCCGGTCACGCCCGAGCCGGCGTCCGGTCGGGCCGGCACGCTCCACACCAAGAGCGGCGAGGGCCTCCTCGAGCCCGCGCCGAGCCACCTTCAACGACGCCGGCTCAAGATCGGGATCCACCCTCCGCTCGACCTGGCGAAGAAACGGCACCACCTCCTCCAGGGCGCGCCGGGCCGTCTCCTGTCCGTGCGCCCAGATTGTCCCTCGATGCACGGCGGACCGGTAACGTGGGTCACTGCCGGGGACGAAGGCGAACCGGACCAGCCTGTCGAACCCGAGACCCCACGCTGCCTGGGCTGCCTGCGCGAGAACCGCATCCAGGCTGTCGCGCGCCACCCCTCGGTTCGTCCGGAGGCGCATGGTCGCGAGCAGGTGGCGAAACACGCGGGTAGTACAGGGCATGCTCCAGAGGGGTGCAAGTAGCTCGAACGTGCCTTCCGGATCCTTCCGAAGCTCCGGCCCTCCGCTAGGGCCCACGCCGATCGACCGCGCCTGCACCATCAGGGGAAAGGCGGTTTGCACCATAGCGCCGACCTCCGCGCGCCGCGTGGGACTTCCACGAAAGGCGCGGAGACCTTCCAAAACCAAGAGGATATCCCAGGCGCTTGTACGGGCCTTCTGCTTAGTCGCCTCGACATCTGCGGCGGAGAGACCCGGCCCCGTCGCGCGGCCCGATTGGTATGCCCCAAGCACCTTGTTGACCACGGAAGTCTTCTTCCACACCGCAAGGTCGAGGGGCTCGTCGCGCACCAGCGCGGCAAGCACTTCCGGCAACCCGCCGCGACGGAGATTCGACCGGCGGAGAGTCTGGAGGGCATCCCGCTCCGCCTTCTCGACCTCGCTACGGCCGAAGCCGCCCCCTTGCCCTAGTAGCGGGTTGTTTTCCTTGTCGCTCACCTCCTGGCCCCGCCGCCCGCGCCGATCGTCCGCCTCGAGGCTGCGCGGCACGGCGCAGGCGTCAAACCAGTCGAGCTCGGCCTCGTGCGCGCTGTTTCGCAGTTCGGCGAACTCCTTATTCCTCTGCTTCCCGCGCCACGGTGTCCGCACGAGCACGATAAGCGGAGATCGCGGGTCTAGAACTTTCTCTGCGATGTGCTCGCAGAGAGCACCAAAGTCCCCGCACCCGAGGTTCAGGATGCCGTCTTCGTCCCACCACGCGCGCACAGCCTGGTCCATCTTCCCGGCCAGGAAAAAGAACCCGAGACCGCGGAGGTAAGCGTCCAGGCTGCTGGCGTTGCAACCCGGAAGGCGGTGGGTGACGAGGCTCTTCATTTCTTACGCTCCTCAGCGCTCGCCCGCTGGTCCGCGACTCGCAGAATCGCCTCCAGGTACGCAAGCCGGAAGGGGCCGAAACGATCCCGGAGGTCAAGAACTCGATCCACCCAGCTGGACTCGTTCAAACTGCCGATCCGCATTAGCGACAGGTCCACACGGAGGGGTCCGAACCGCTGGCCGTCGAGAGTCACCCCCGGCACGGCGTCCCCCTCGCGAACGCCCAAGCACACAGCAACGGCCGGATCGGCGTCGTCGGGAAGGACGCGCGGCGTGAGTCGGAACTTCCCGTGGTGCGCTCCGGCGAGGTACGCCGCGAGGTCCACGTCACGCGACCCACCGTGCTTCTCCATGATACAGAGCGCGGAGAGGACTTCGTGCCGGAAGGCAAACGGAGGCCGCCAGTGCTCGCGGCCGGGTCCTTTTGCGTACACCCGACTGTCGGGCGGACGTTCGCCGGCCCAACGGGCAAGGCGGTTCTGGAACTCCGGATGCGCCTTGCCTACGTCGTGGGCACTAGCCGCCAGGCGCAGGGCGGCCACCCAGGCTGGGTCGAGCTCCACCCGGCCGAGAATCGCTTCGAGTTGCGCCAACACGTGCTCCGTGTGCTCCTCAAGGGTGATCCACCGGCCCGGCAAGACGCTCTCGCGGTCCTCCGCATCATCGTCTGGGGCTTCCCCACCAGCCGTGCCCACGGGGTTGACATGAATGCCCTTCCGGCCCGTCCACCCGCGCACGGCGTCATAACCTCCCGCGTCCGCCCGCACGAGCAACACGTCGCCGGGCACGATGGAAGCCTCGCTCCTCGCAGGTTCCCAACGACGGCGCGCGTAGCTCCAGCGCCAGGGCGCAAGGGCGACCAGGGTTTTCTTCTCCCAGACCGGCACAGGACATACTTCCGCTCGATCCGGGATGGGCTCGTCCGGACTCGGGCCTTGCTCCGGGAAGTCACGCCACGCCACCCCAACGTCCAGATCTTCGCGCACGCGGACGAAGCGTCCCACGTCGGGATCGTCGCCATCCAGCGTGGGGTCGGTATCGAAGAGGTCCAGGAGATCGGGCGCGCGGAGGACCAGCGAGACGGGCCGCGACCCGAGGAGCATCCGGACACTTCGTTGGTCCGCGAGCAGCCTCATGATGTCCGCCGGCGCGAAGGACCTGCCCTCCAGGGCAGCGAGAGCCCTTCGTGCGCTGCGGAGCGACTCCGGATCGTACGGTCGAGCGAACTCCTCGAGGCGCTTGTCCCCAGGGTCGAGCCACACGAGCCGCGCCGGCGTGCGGTTCCGCTTCCCGGTCCGATTGAGTCTCCCCGCACGCTGAACGATGCTGACCCATGGAGCGAGATCCGTGACGAGGGCACCCGCGTCGAGGTCGAGCCCCGCCTCCACCACTTGCGTCGAGACGACGACCCGGCCACCGGGGGCCGGCGGCTGGTCGAGTTGCCTGACAAGCCGCTCCCGGTCGGCCGGCCGGAACCGGGAGTGCAGAAGCAGAAGGTCAATCTCCTTTGGGGCGGCCGCCCGGATCTCCTGGTACAGCTCTAGCGCCCGGCCCACCGTATTGGCGAGGACGAGGGTAAACCTGGGTGCGTCCTGCACCTCAGCCAACGCCCCGTGCTCCCGCAGAACCACCCGGGCCACGGCCGCTGCGTTCCCCGGATCGATCTTCTCCCGCACCACTGTCTTGGGGGCGCGCAGCCGTTGTCCCAGCGGCCCCCGATGGTCGGCCGAGCTGAGGCATGCGTAGGCAGCGTTGCCGATGGACAGATGGTCCACGGTCTCAAGCCATGAAGGCTCAAGGGTCGCCGACATCCATACCGTCCGGACCGGTACCGCAACGCCGAAGCGTTGCCGCAGGCCCTGGAGCTGGCAGCTCGTCGCCACTGCGGCGTCCATGAGCTGGATCTCGTCGAAGACCCAAAGGCAGTCGCAGTTCAGGAGCCCGAAGTCGATGGGCCACCTTGAGCGCCCACATCCGAAGCCACGGTTCAGCGCGCGGGAAAGAAGCATGTCGATAGTGCCGACGAGCACGGCCTCCGCCGCCGGATCCAAAACCCACGAGTCGTCTGCCATACCGCCCATCACAGGATAGACTCGGACCGGCCGCTCCAGGACCCCCGCAGACACGAGCCGGCCGAGCGCCTCGCGGACTCGTGCGAGCGTCTGCTCGACCAGGACCCGCATCGGGAGGGCGAGAACGAGACGGCGCGGGATATCCCTTCGCTGGGCTGCATCCGTCCGGAACCGCCGCCACAACCAGTCGAGCAACACCGCCTCTGTCTTTCCGGAGCCGGTGGGCGCGACGATTACCGACGCTGGCTGCGGCCGCAACGCAAGATCGCGTTGCCAGGGATAGGGGGCGTAGCCCGTAGCCGAGCGAAAGATGTTGTCGAACTCATCGACCACCCTACCACCTCCAGAGGGGATCGATCCGAGCCAAGATCGTGTGAGCGCATGAGGCTTCGGACTGGATAGAATCTGCTACCGCCCCTCCGCCTCCGGCCCGCGCTCGTCCGTGGCCGCGGCCAGAGCCCGCGGCGCCTCATCCACCGGCTCGAGCGACAGGATTTCCTCGCCGGCGGCCGCACCCAACTCCTGGAAACGACGGGCGGCTGTGAGCACCCGTGTCTCCAGCGAGTTCACCGTCTTGTTGTAGGCAGTGACGGCCCGGCCGAGCGAGGTCCCCACGTCAGCGAAGTGCTCAGCCAGCGTCCGCAGACGTTCGTAGAGTTGACGGCCCAAGTTGCTGGTCCCCTTCGCGTTTTCGGCAATCTGCTCCTGGCGCCAGCCGAACGCTACCGCGCGCATGAGCGCGACCAGCGTCGTGGGCGTCGCGACGACGACCCGGCGCGACAGTCCATCCTCGATCAGAGTCGGATCGACTTCGACCGCGGCCTGCAAGAACGCCTCGCCGGGGATGAACATCACGACGAACTCCGGGGTGTTGGGAAACTGGTCCCAATACGCCTTGACCCCGAGGGCGTTCAGATGTGTACGCACCTGCTGCGCGTGGTGCACCAGAGCGGCGCGCTGCTCGTCTTCCGAGGGAGCCGCCAGGGCGTCGAGGTAGGCCTCGAGCGGGACCTTGGCGTCTACTACGACCTGCCGGCCCACCGGCAGGTGCACGATCAGATCCGGACGCAGGCGGGCGTTCTCGGAGGCGACGGTCTTCTGCTCCGTGAAGTCACAGTGGTCCACGAGACCCGCGAGTTCCACCACCCGCCGGAGCGTCAACTCCCCCCAGCGGCCGCGGACACGGGGATTGCGCAAAGCAGTAACGAGGTTCGCAGTCTCCTTTTGCAGCCGCTGTTCCGTCGAGGTCAGTTCCTTGAGCTGCGCACTGAGGTTGCCATAGTCCTGATCCCGTTTGCTCTCCAACTGCCGGATCTGGTCATCGTACCGCGTCAGCGCGTCGTGCAGCGGCCTGACAAGACTCTGGATGGCCTGTTGACGCCGGTCGATGTCGCCGCGGGCCTCGGCAAGTATAGCTTCCAGCGACTGCTTCGCCAGGTCGAGGAAACTCTGGTTGTTCGCCAGCAAGGCGTCTGCGCTCAGGGCTTTGAAGGTATCGGCGAAGCGGTTACCCGCTTCGTCCAACAGCCTCCGCTGCTCCTCCGCGGCCTGCTGCATCACCTGCATGCGGGTACGGGCTTCCGTGGCGGCCTGCCGCTCTTGCTGCAAGGTCCTATCGAGATCCGCCAACTCCCTGTCTCTTTGCTCGGTCTGCCGGCGGAGTTCGGCGACGAGCTGCTCGGCGGCCTGGGCCCTGGCTCTCTCGCCCGCGATTTCGCCCAGGGCGCGAGTGCGGCAAATAAGCGTGGCCGCGAGCCACGCGAGCAACGCGCCCACCACGAACCCGACCGCGAGCGAGAGAAGCTCCGGCACCGCCCGTCCCCCCATGCGTGCGGATCGTGCTTCCCGAGTTAACTGTTATAATTGCCCACGGTGCCGGATTGTTAGACAGCCGGTTCGATGACAAGCGACCGAACTATCGCCTCCTGCGAGCACAAGAAACAGGATCAGGCCCATACCGGCGAATCAACGATCGGTACCGCGTATGCTCTCGGTGGGCTGCTCGGTCAACTGGCGTGGGACCCTTACCATACGAGGCGACGATGACCACTCGCTTCGGATTGTCTGGATGCATCATGCAGCTGCGGGCGTTGGAGCACGACAGGCTGGCGCATCGCGGGGGTCAAAAACGTTGGCTGGGGGAGGAGGATTCGAACCCCCGCTAACGGGTCCAGAGCCCGTCGTCCTACCGCTAGACGATCCCCCAACAGGATTCCGCGCGGCGTCCTCATTATACGGGGGTCCCGAGAACAGTGTCAACGCAAGCGGGCGGCCGGCGCGCGCGGCGCGCGCCTATGCCGGGGGCGCGCTCGACGCGCGCAGCGACCGGACGCAGGACGCCGCGCCCCTGAGCCTCGCGACAGCGCGCTCTCGGCCCAACACCTCGATCAGCTCGAACAACCCCGGACCGATGTGCTGCGCGGTGACCGCGTACCGAAGCGGCCGGGCGGCGGCCTTGAACGTGAGGGGCGGTACCGCCGCGTGGATCGCCTGCTCGACGGCGTCCCGGCTGAACTCCGGCGCGCTCGCCAGGGCCTCGGCGACGCGGTCGAGGAGTCCCAACACCTCGTCGCTATCCAGGTACTTGCGCACCTCCGCGTCCTCGTACGTCAGGTCGTCCGTGAAGAAGAACGCGCCGTAGGTCTGCACGTCCTCGGGAAGCCGCAGCCGGTCGCCCATGATGCCGACCACCCGGGCCACATAAGCCCGCCGCGCCGGGCCGGGCGCGCCGTCCAGCACGCCCTGCTTCGCCAGATACCGCGCGACCAGGTCGACGACGCGGTCGGGATCGCGGCGGTACGTCTCCTGCATGTACACGCCGTTCATCCAGCGGAGCTTCTGAACGTCGAAGACCGCCCCGCTCTTTCCCATCTCCTCGATGCGAAACCGATCCACGAGCTCGGCAACCGTGAACAGCTCGCGCCCGTCCTCCGGGTACCATCCCATGAGGGCGAAGAAGTTCACCAACGCTTCCGGCAGGTAGCCCTGCGCCGCATAGTCGCGCACCGCCGTGTCGCCGTGGCGCTTGCTGAGCTTTTTCCGGTCCACGCCGAGGAGCACCGGGAGGTGCGCGACCTGGGGCTGCTCCCACGCAAACGCCTCATACATGAGAAACTGCCGCGGCGTGTTGGACAGGTGCTCCGACCCACGGACGATATGCGTGATTTGCATGCCGTGGTCGTCGACGACGTTGGCGAAATTGTACAGCGGCGTCCCGTCCGAGCGCACGATGATGAAGTCGTCCAGATCGGCCGGATCGAACTCGACGCGGCCGAGGACGAGGTCCTCGACGACGATCACGGGATGCTCCGCCGGCACCCGGAAGCGGAGCGCGGGCCGGCGTCTCGCTCCCTCCATGCGCGCGCGGTCCGCCGCGGAGAAGTCGCGGCACCGGCCGGAGTAGCGGTACGGGCGCCGCTCCGCGGCGGCGCGCGCCCGCTCCGCGTCCAGCTCCTCCTGCGTGCAGTAGCAAGGGTACGCCGCGGACCGCTCGACGAGCGCCTGCGCGTGCTCGCGGTACAGCTCGCCCCGCTCGGTCTGCCGGTACGGGCCGAACGGCCCGCCGACATCCGGCCCTTCGTCCCAGTCCACGTGGAGCCAGCGGAGATCCTCGAGGATCGACGTCTCGTAGGCCTCGGTGGAGCGGCTGCGGTCGGTGTCCTCGATGCGGAGGACGAAGTCCCCGCGGGAATGACGCGCGAAGAGCCAGTTGAAAAAGGCCATCCAGGCGCCGCCGACGTGGAGGAACCCCGAGGGACTGGGAGCGTAACGGGTGCGCACAGCCATACGGGGAGCGTAGCACACGGCCCCGCGGCGGGGCAAACACGCGGCGCCGGCACTCCACGCCGCGCGCCGTGCCCGCCGGCACGAGCGGGGCTCCCCGCTCGCCGGGGACGGCTCAGCTCATGAGCGTGCTGATCGAGGCGTTGAGGTGAACGCTGCGCATCGCGCGCGCCAGGAGCGGTGCGCCGGAGAGGACGCGCACCTTGTCGAGCCGCTTCTGCGGCGGGATGGGCACGCTGTTGGTCAACACGATCTCGCGCACATCATCCCGGCACACGGCGTCGATCGCCCCCTCGACGAGCACGCCGTGCGTCGCGCAGACATACGCTTCCGGGCGCGCGCCCTGTTCGCGGATCGCATCCAGGGCCGCGCACATGCGGTCCGGCGTGTCCACGATGCGGTCGACGAGCACCGGTACCCGGCCCGCCACGTCGCCCACGACCTGCGCGTGGAGGTCGGTGCCGTGGAGCTGCCCGCGCTGAAACACGACCGCGAGCGGCAGGTGGAGCCGTTCGGCCAGCCGGTACGCGGTCTTGACGGCGCTGTCGTCGGGCGCCACGACCACCGCGTCCGAGAGGTCCCGCGTGCCGAGGTAGTTCGCGAACAACGGGAGCGCGCGCAGGTGGTCCACGGGAATCTTAAAGAAGCCCTCGATCTGGTCGGCGTCCAGGTCCAGCGCCAGGACCCGATCGACGCCCGCGCTCTGCAGCAGGTCGGCCACCAGCCTGCCGGTGATCGGCGAGCGGGGCGCGGTCCGCTTGTCCTGCCGCGCGTATCCGTAGTACGGGAGCACCGCCGTGATCCGGCCGGCCGACGCGCGGCTCAGGGCGTCCACCATCACGAGGAGTTCCATGAGGTTCTCGTTGACCGGGGGACACGTCGGCTGAATCACGAACGCGTCGACCCCGCGCACGCTCTCCTCGTACCGCGCGTAGATCTCTCCGTCCTCGAACCGCCGAATGGTGACGCGCCCGAGCGGCAGTTCCAGCTCGGCCGCCACTTCTTCGCCGAGCGGCCGGTTGGCGGTGCCGCAAAACACCTTGATCTCGGCCTCCGAGAGATGGCGGTCCGACGGCCGGTCGTTCTCGAGGCCGCGCTCGGGGTCAGCGTGCCTGGACCAGGAAACGAATGGCGGTCCGCTCTTCACCTTCGATCTCCACTTTGGTGAACGCCGGGATCGCGATGAGATCGATGCCGTTCGGGGCGACAAACCCGCGCGTAATGGCGATGGCCTTGATAGCCTGATTCACCGCACCGGCGCCGACAGCCTGAAGCTCGACCGATCCCTTCTCTCGCAGCACCGCAGCCAACGCGCCCGCGACGGCCTTTGGCTTTGAGTCGGCCGAGACTTTCAGGACCTCCCCCATGCGGCCCGGCTCCTTCGCTCGCGGCCCACGGCCGTTCGCGCGCCCCTATTCCATCATACGGCGGGGAACTCCTTCAGGTGCCGCGCGGCGCGCGTCAACGAGGCGCCGCGCGGAGCAGGGTCCGCAGGCGGATCCCGTACACGATCGCCATGAAGTGGGGGATCGCAAGCTGACGGCCGAAGCGCCGCGGCTCCCGCACGAGACGGTAGCACCACTCGAGCCCCAACGTCTGCCAGAGGCGCGGCGCCCGCCGGGCCCGCCCCGTCCACACGTCGAGCGCGCCGCCGATCCCCATGGCGATCGGCACGCCGAGCGCGTCGAGGTGGCGGGCGAGCCAACGCTCCTGCCGGGGCGCGCCCAGCCCCGCGAGGAGCAGCGTCGGCCCGGCCTCGCGAATCGCGCCCAGCACCACCCGGTCGGCGTCCGCCGCAAAATATCCGTCGCGCGTGCCCACGACGTCGATGCCGGGATACCACGCACGGAGGCGATCGGCCGCGCCCGCGGCGACGCCCGGCCGGCCGCCGAGCAGGAACACCCGCCACCGCCGGCGCGCCGCCTCGAGGCAGAGCCGCGCCGCCAGGTCGATGCCCGGGACGCGCGACGGGAGCGGCCGTCCGAGTTGCCGCGAGCCCCAGACCACGCCCACCCCGTCCGCGACCACGAGGGCCGCGCGCGCGAGCACGTCGCGGACGTCGTCATCGTGGCGCGCGCGCATGACCATCTCCACGTTGGCCGTGATGATCAGGTGCGGCCCCCCGGCGGCGGCGAGCTCGACGGCCCGTGCGACCGCGCCGTCGAGATCGACGGGGTCGAAGCCGACACCGAGCACGTCCGTCCGGTTCAAGCGAGGAGCGCCACCTCGGCGGCCGGCGCGAGCCCGGCGCGCTCTCGGAGCTGTCCCGCCGCGGCGCGGAGCCGTGCGCGGACGGCGTCGCGGTCGTTGAACACCGCTTCGATCGCCGCCGCCAGCCCGTCCGCGCGCACCGATTCGGCGTCGGGCGGTGCGGGTTGGCCCAGCTCGTCGGCCAGGGCCACGATCTTGGGATCGTAGGCGACCGGCACGATGGGGACGCCCTGCCCGGCGGCAAACACGAGCGCGTGGAGCCGCATGCCGACCATGAGGTCGAGCGTGCCGATGAGCGCCAGCATCTCCCTGGGCCCGAAGCGCTCCCGCACGACGACCGCGCCGTCGCGCAGTTCGTCCGCGGCCTGTTCGGCGACCGCGGCGTCGTGCGGCCGGTGCATCGGCAACAGCACCCACTGCGCGCCAAGCCGCGCGCCCACGGTCTTGGCCGCGGCCACCGCCGCGCGGATCGCCGCCCCCGATCCCCACGCGCGGAGGGCAAGGCCAAACGCCGGCCGCGACCCCCACCGCGAGCGCACCGCGGCCGCCGCGGGCGACCACTCGGGGTCGAGGAGCCACGACGGATCGGCGCTGACCACGATCGGCGGCCGGCGCACCCCGAGCGCGGCGAGGACGGCCTTCGACGTGCGGTCCCGGAGCGTGACGAGATCGACGCGGTTCAGCACGTGCGCGACGCCGGCGCGGACGGCCCGCCGGAGCGGGATCTCGACGCCCTGCGCGTGGACCGCCGTTCGGCCCGCGAGACGCCGGCCGAGACCCAGCACGCCGAGGTAGTACCAGGGACTCCGCCAGCTCGTGGCGTCCTGGAACAGGCTGCCGCCGCCGCAGAGCAACAGATCGGCGCCGCGGAGCGCGGCGGCGACCCGGCCGGGTGCCCCCCGCGCCACGGCGCGGACGCCATGGGTGCGCGCGGTGACGGCGGGATTCGCCGAGAGCACGGTGATCTCGGCATCCGGGCGCCGGTGCCGCAGGGCCTGCACGGTTCCGGCGAGCACCGCCTCGTCCCCCAGGTTGTCGTATCCGTAGTAGCCGGCGATGACGATCCGGCTCATGCCATGCGCGATGACCCGGGAGAGGCGCGGGGGACGCCGCCCTCGACGCTCGGCCCCCACCACCTGCGGGTCCACCACAGGAGCGCGACGAGGATGCCGCCGAGCGCCGAACCGATCGCCAGCGCGTACAGCGTGCGCATGAACGCGTAGACGAGGGGCGTGTGAATGTGCGAAAAGGAGTTGACGAGCCCGACCTGTCCGACCGCACCCACCATCGCCGCGGGCAGCACCCAGCGGCGCAGGCCGGCGGCCGCGAGCGCGAACGCCAGCACCATGAATGGGTCGCCGACGAGGTATTCCTTCGTCCGGGGCCGGGCGATCAGCACGCGTTGCAGCACGATACGGCTCTTGAGCTCGAGCCCGCCAAGGGCGGGCAGTCCCGCGTTGCCCGTCCGGCCCAGGGCGAAGACCACACCGGTGCCGATGAGGATGAGCGCGATGCCGTACCCCAACAGGAGGGGCTGGCGGAGCCACGCGCGCAGCCGCGGCCACAGGGCGCCCTCAGGCGCGCCGCCCGCGGCAAGCAGCAGCCCGAGGACGACCACGGGGACGATGTGGGCCAGCTTGACCCCGAGAAACTCGCGCACTTCCATCATGAAGTCCCATTCGCTCAGCAGCGCGCCCATGACCAGCGCGCCGACGACGCTCACGAGGGACACCGTCCACAGCCCGGCCACGCCGCACGCGAACGCCCTCAGGCCGGACCGCACCGGCCCCGCCGCGGCGGCGGGCGCGCGGGCCCGGCGCGTGCCGGGCACGATCCACATCATCCCGAGCGTCGGGAACGCCAGGGCGGCGAGAAACGCGAGCAGCTCGCGCCACAGCGTCACGTGGTGCAGCGCGAGGACGGCCACCGTCACGAGCGTGCCGGCGGCCACCGCGAGATGGAGCCCGGCGGTCGGGATCGGGCGCACGAGGACGCCCCATACCTCGGCCGTGGTGATCGCCGTGACCGAGAGCGTGCCGAGCGCGGCGAGGCCAAACAGCGGCGCGGGCGTGGCCAGGACCGGCAACGGCACCGCCTTGCCGAGCTTGAAGCCGGCCTGTGTCAGCTCGTCGGCGATCGACTGCACGTAGTCCAGGTTGGTCTGCATCTCGTCAACGCCGGCGGCCGTGGAGAGAAACGGCCGGACGTACAGGATCCGCACGTTGCGCTCCCGGGCCGCGAGCACGAACTTGTCGCGCGCGTCCGCCGGCGTCGACGTCGCCAGCTCCTGGGGCGTCATGCTGAACACGCGAATCATCCGGGGGGCGACCAGCTGCGTCAGACCGTCTTCGCCCTTCTGCTTGCGCGTCGCCGTGAACGCTTCGATGCGCCCGAACGTAAAGCCGGACTGCTTGATCTCCGCGGCCACATCGGGGATCAGCGCGTCGTAGCCGAGCACCTGGTCGCGGTCGAAGATCAGCGTAAAGGCCTGCCCCGCGTCCCGCAGATCGGAGAAAAACCCGTCGAGCCCCCCGGGGGCCACATAATGGAAGTTCAACACGCGGAGTTCCGCGGCGAGTTCGTGCTCGTGCAGCGCCTGAATCGCGCCGGGGGGCACCCCGAGCGAGGCGTCCTCAACCTCCTGGCCCCGCGCGGCGATCTCGAGCACGGGTCCGCTGCCCTCGCGCAGCACGGCGTGGTCGGCCCCCAGCTGATCGGCGAACCCGCGCTGGACCAGTCGCAGGACGGCCGGATCGCCGAGGACGTACGTGCTGTTGGGATGGATCCGCCCTTGGCGCGCCAGGTCCAGCAACGGTCCCCCGACCGCGCCGGTGCGGACCGCATTCAGCACGTCGGTCCCGGTCATGTAGGAGATCATCCCGCGATCCGCGAGACGCCGGAGCGACGCGGCGTACAGCGCGACGCCGCGGACGCCTCGCTCGTGTAACGCGCTGTAGAGCGTGCCGAGGTCCACACCGTCGCGCCGCGCCAGCGTCGCCCAGTCGTCGCCGTCGGCGGTGATCTCCACGGTGTGGTAGGCCCGCTCGACCTGGTACCGCAGCGCCAGGATGACAAAGGACGCGCCGATGCCGAGCACCGCGCAGACGGCGAGCGCGGTGTACCGCCGGAACATCGCTCGAACCAACGCGGTCACGGTGCCATCCGCGCCGCCGGCGCCGCGGAGTCCCTCGGCGCGCCGGCCGTCTCTCCGGTTCCGCTCCGCACGACTTCCCCCTCCGGGATCACCTACGAATCACCGGCCGCCGCATCCACGATCAGCTCGCCGCCAGCCACGGTCACGCCGGTGAGATGCAGCCCGAACGGCAGCACGCCCACGTCCAGCACGGGGTTGAGGGGCCTGAGCAGGCGGCGGACCATCGGCGCCGGCACCGGCACACCCGCGACGGTCATGTGATCGAGCACGAGATCGACGGTCCGCGATCCTCGCAGGACGAGCCGCCCGTCGCCGGCGGCGTGCACGGGAAGCCCGAGAACGGCGATCGTGCCGGCGACGTGCAGGCGCCCGGGCTCAAGGCTCACGCGGGCGTCCCGGAGTTGCGGCTGCGCGTCCAGCAGGTCCTGGAGCGCGTCCTCGGACACGACGATGCGCGCGACGGCGGAACCGAGGCGGCGGATGGTGATGTCGCGCCCCGCGTAGAGGGCCGCCGCGTCGATCTGCACGCGGTCCAGGGTCGCATCGAGCGAGCGGACGCGCAGCGAGCCCACGCGGAGGTTCTGCGCGGCCACGGTGAGCGCGTCCATGCGCCCGGCCCAGAGCGCGGGCGGCCACGCGGTGACGTGGACCCGAACGCGCTCCGCGCCGAGCGTGCGAGCGAGCGCCATGTCCAGCGCCGCGGCCGCGATGGCGGGACCACCCGCGCTCGCCCCGATGGCCAGGGTCAGCACCGCAACGAGCGCCCACCACGCGCGGGAGACGCGGGCGCGCCGCCGGGGGTGCGCGGGCGCCGCGGCCGCTTCCCCGTGAGGCATCCCGGTCCGGGACGCGTCCCCCGCAGGCATCCGCCGCCCTAGGGCCGCGCCGGCGGCGGGTCCCCGCCGCGCTCGGACGCGGCGGCGCCCACCTCGTCCGTCCCGGGGGACGGGCGGCGCGTGCGCAGGTACGCGTCGATGAACGGGTCCAGGGCGCCGTCGAGCACGGCCTGCGTGTTCCCGGTCTCCACGCCCGTCCGGTGATCCTTGACCAGCGTATACGGGTGCAGCACGTACGATCGCAGCTGGTTCCCCCACGCCGCGTCGCGGTGCTCGCCGCGGATCGCGGACAGCCGCTGCTGCTGCTCCTCCTGGCTGCGTTCGAACAGCCGGGCCTGGAGCAGCTTCATGGCCGTGAGCTTGTTTGCGTGCTGAGAGCGCTCGTTCTGGCACTGCACCACGATGCCCGTGGGCAGGTGCGTGATCCGCACCGCGGTCTCGACCTTGTTCACGTTTTGTCCCCCGGCGCCGCCGGACCGGTACGTGTCCACGCGCAGCTCGTCGTCCCGGATCTGCACCTCGGTCGGCTCGACTTCCGGGATCACGTCCACGAGCGCGAACGACGTGTGGCGCCGGTGCGCCGCGTCGAACGGCGACAGCCGTACGAGACGGTGGACGCCGCGCTCCCCCCGAAGGTAGCCGTACGCGCTGGGGCCCGAGATGATGACCGTGGCGCTCTTGAGCCCGGCTTCTTCGCCGGGCGACCTGTCGACGATCTCCGTCCGGTATCCGTGGGTCTCGGCCCACCGCAGGTACATGCGCAGCAGCATCTCGGACCAGTCCTGCGACTCGGTCCCGCCTGCGCCCGCATGCACGGAGAGAATGGCGTTGCTCGCGTCGTGCTCGCCCGAGAGCAGGGTGGCCAGCTCGACCCGGTCGAGCCGGCCGGCCACGGTCCCGAGCTCGCGTTCCACGTCGGCGAGGATGGCCGCGTCGTCGCCGGCGGCCAAGTCCACGAGTTCGCGCAGGTCGCGGACTTCGCGGTCGAGCCCGTTTAGCTCGTCGATGCGGGCGCGGAGCGCGGCGACATCCTGGGAGACGCGCCGCGCCGCGTCTTGATCGTCCCAGAAGCCCGGTTGCTGCATCTGCCGCTCGAGCGCGGCGAGGCGGGTGCGCTGGCGGGGAAGGTCAAAGATGCCTCCCGATACCTGCGAGGCGCTCCTGGTAGGTCTCGAGCGTGTGCTTGAGTTCCTCGACCGTCACTACCCAAACCCCCACGTGATCACGTGTCCTGCGCGGGCTGCCCGCCCCCGGAGCCGCCTCGTTCCCGCGCGCACAGCAACTCATTATAGCACTCACCACGGCGAAAGCAAAAAACCGAGCGCGATGATCCCGACGCCGTGGGCGAGGGCCAGCGCCGGGATCTGGGCCCACCTCGTCCGGATGGCGCCGAACGCGAGCCCGGCGCAGCCGCTCCAGATCATGGCCTCCGCGCCGCGCGGGGACGCGGCCAGCATGCCCAGCACCGCCGACCACGCGACCGCCAGCCGCCAATTTCGCCAGGCCGCGGCGGCCTCGTAGACGAGGCCGCGGAGCCACCACTCAAAGGTCAGGCCGACCACGACGATCTGCACCGCGCCGCCGGCCCACCAGCCTCCGCGCGGCGCAACGAGCGCGACCCGCAGCCCCTGCGCCGCAAACGCCTCGACCACGATGCCCGCGATGCAACCCACCACGGCCAGCGCGACGGCCGCGGCCGGCACGAACCCGGCCAGTCGCAGCCCCACGCCGTACCGCGACCGGCCCGCGGTGAGGAGCGCCGTTGCGGCCAGCGCCGCCAACACGGGCACCGGCAAGGGGACGCCCCAGACGGCGACGTCGGAGGTCGGCGCCTCCCCGAACGCCCACGCCGCGCCGGCAAGGGCTCCGAGCGGGGCCGCGGACACCAGCAGCAGGCGTGCGAATCCCGCATCGGCCGCCGACATCGCAGGGCGCCGGCGACGAACGAGCACCAGCCCGAGCGCGGCGAGCGCGCCCCACGGGAGGTAGTCCCCGTACCGGGCGTACGGCGTCAACGCGGTCCTCGGTGTGACCGGCCACACGATCGCCCCGCGCGCGCCGAGCGGCAGGCGGGCGAGGACGCGGCCGCGGGGATCGATGATTTCGCTGATGCCGCTGTTGGCGGCGCGGAGCAGGTAGCGCCGCTGCTCGATCGCCCGAAACACCGCCGCGGCGGCGTGCTGCTCCGGCGCCGCGGGACCGGAGAACCACGCGTCGTTGGTGACGACCGCCAGCAGGCCGGCGCCCTCGAGCGCGGCGCGGCGCGTGAGCTCGGGAAAGACGCTCTCGAAGCAGATCGCGACCCCGACGGGGCCGTACGGCGTGCGCAGCGGCATGACGGCGCGGCCCGCGCGCTCCCCGAACTCGGCGAACGGCACCAGGCGCACCTTGTCGTACCGCCCGAGGAGCGCGCCGGATGGTGAGAACGCAAACGCCGAATCGGTGAGGCCGCCCTCGAGGTTCGTCGCGATGAGGGCGACCGCGCGGCTCCGTGCGAGATGGCCGATCTCGGCGCGCGCCGCCGGATCGCCGGCGATGTCGCCGGGGAACGCCGTTTCGGGCCACACCACGAGCCGCGCCCCGCGCGCGGCGGCCGCGGACACGAGCGAGCGGAGCACGCCCCACGCCGCGCCGCCGTCGCGTCGTGCGCCTGCCCACCGCACGGGCTCGTCCGGCTGGACGACGGCCGCCACGAGCGCCCGGCCCGCTCCCGGGGCAGGCGCATGCAGCACCGTCCAGCCCCAGGCGAGCGCGGCCGCGACGAGGCCGCCGGCCACGAGCGGGCCGATCCTGGCGCCGCGCCCGCTCAGCGCTTCCGCGATCGACGCGTTGCCGAGCACGACGATGAAGCTCACGCCCCAGATCCCCGCCACCGAGGCGATCTGCGCGGCGGCGAGGAGGCGGTGTTGCGACTCGCCCGCGAGCGCCCAGGGGAACCCGAGCGGGCCGTGGCTCCGGAGAAACTCAACCGCCACCCAGGCGAGTGGGAGCCAGGCCGCGCCAACGGCGCCCCCGCACTCGCGCCGCGCCCACGCCGCGAGGCCCAGGGCGATGGCCGGAAAGACGGCGAGGAACGCGGCCGCCAGCAGCCACACCGGGGCGCCGAACGCGACGAGCCACCACAGCACGCCCCCGAACGCGACGAGGCCCCACGCATAGCCAAGGCGCACGCACACCGCGGGGGGGTGGGCCGCGGCGGCCACGCCGAGCGGGACGAGCGCCACCCACGCCAGCCACCCGACGTCGTAGGGAGGAAACGCGACGGCGTAGGCCGCCCCGGAGACGAGCGCGGCAAGGAGCCAGGGCGCGGACACGCCGAGGCGCGCGGCAGCGACCCCGCCGGGGCGGTGCCGCGGGGTTCGGTGGGATGGATCCGGGGTGGGAGTGGTCGGGGCCGCCGGGCTACTCGCCCCGGCCATGGCACTTCTTGTACTTCTTCCCGCTGCCGCACGGGCACGGGTCGTTGCGGCCGACCTTCGGCGCGCGCACCTGCGTCGCCGTACCGCCGCCCCCGGCCGCCGCCGCGGCCGGCCGCCGGCCGTCCCCGGTGTCCGGGCCGCTCTCGTGGGTCACGCGATACCCGGTCCGCCCGGCGGCGCCGCGCACAGCCGGCGCCACCGCTTCGGCCGGCGCCGCCTGCTGTACCTGCACCATGTAGAGGAAGCGCACCGTCTCCTCTTGCACGTCCGACTTGAGCTGTTCGAACAGGGCGTAGCCTTCCTTTTGATATTCGATGAGGGGATTCGCCTGACCGTATGCGCGGAGGCCGATGCCCTCACGGAGCGCATCCATCACGTACAGGTGGTCGATCCACTTCCGGTCCAGGGTCTGGAGCAGGATGATGCGCTCGAGCTCGCGCATCGTCTCGGGTCCGACGAGCCGCTCCTTCGCCTCGTACGCGGCGAACGCCGCGGCCAGCAGGCGCTCCTCCACGGCGGCGGCGTCCGCGCCGCGCAACTGCTCCGCGCTGAGATCCGCGGGCAACGGGACGGTCTGCCCGAGCTCCTGCAGGAGCCCCTCGAGGTCCCACTCCTCCGGCCGCACCTCGCTCGAGCAGAAGCCCGCCACGACGCCGGCCACGAGCTGTTCGATGAAATCGACGATGTTGTCGCGCAGGTTCTCGCCGAGCAGCACTTTGCGCCGCTCCCCGTAGATCACCCGCCGCTGGACGTTCATCACGTCGTCGTACTCCAGCACGTGCTTCCGCACGTCGAAGTGGTACGACTCCACCTTCTTCTGCGCGTTCTCGATCTGCCGGGTGACGAGCCCGTGCTCGATGGGCACATCGTCTTCGATTCCCAGCCGTTCCATGATCCCGGCGATCCGTTCGCCGGCGAACAGCCGCATCAGCTCGTCGTCGAGCGCGACGTAGAAGCGCGAGGACCCGGGATCGCCCTGCCGCCCCGCGCGGCCGCGCAGCTGATTGTCGATGCGCCGCGCCTCATGGCGCTCCGTCCCGATGATGTGCAGGCCGCCCAGCGCCCGCACCCGTTCGGCGCCCCCGGGGTCCGGGGGATTGCCGCCCAACAGGATATCGACGCCGCGGCCGGCCATGTTGGTCGCGATGGTCACGGCGCCCGGCCGGCCCGCCTGGGCGATGATCTCGGCCTCCCGCTCGTGGTACTTGGCGTTGAGCACCTGGTGCGGGACGCCCCGCCGCCGGAGCAGCGCGGCGAGCGCCTCGCTCTTCTCGATCGACCGCGTCCCCACCAACACCGGCCGGCCCTTCTCGTGCAACTCGGCGATCTCATCCGCGACCGCCTTGTACTTGGCCTTTTCGTGCTTGTACACGAGGTCCGGCGTGTCGATCCGGATCATCGGCCGGTGCGTGGGGATCACGATCACCGGAAGGTTGTAGATCTGCGTGAGCTCGGCTTCCTCCGTCTTCGCCGTGCCGGTCATCCCCGCCAGCTTGTCGTACATGCGGAAGTAGTTCTGGAACGTAATCGTGGCGAGGGTCTGCGTCTCCTTCTCGATCTTGACGCCTTCCTTGGCCTCGATCGCCTGGTGCAGCCCGTCGCTGTACCGCCGCCCGAACATCAGCCGGCCCGTGAACTCGTCGACGATGATCACCTGGCCGTCCTTGACCACGTACTCGACGTCCCGGTGAAACAGGGTGTGGGCCCGCAGGGCTTGCTGCGCATGGTGCATCAGCTCGATGTGTTGCGGGTCCGTGAGGTTGTCGATCCCCAGCGCCCGTTCGAGCTTCGTCACCCCCTCCTCGGTGAGGGTCGCGGTCTTCAGCTTCTCGTCGACGCGGTAATCCTGCTCGGCCACCAGGCGCGGCAGCAACCGCGCGAATTGGTAATAGAGCTCGGTCGACTGCTCCACCTGACCGGAAATGATGAGCGGGGTCCGGGCCTCGTCGATGAGGATGAAGTCGACCTCGTCCACGATCGCGTAGCGCAGCTCCCGCTGGACGAGATCGTCGCGGCGGATGACCATGTTATCGCGCAGGTAGTCGAACCCGAACTCGTTGTTCGTCCCGTAGGTGACGTCGGCCAGGTACGCCTCTCGGCGGTGCACCGGCCGGAAGTGCACGAGCCGCTCGTCGCCGTGGGGCGTCGGGTCGCGATAGGCGGGATCGTAAATGCCCGCAAATTCGTGGGTGATCACCCCGACGCTGATCCCCAAGAGGTGATAGACCGGTCCCATCCACCCTGCCCCGACCCGGGACAGGTAGTCGTTCGGGGTGACGAGGTGCCCGCCGCGCCCTTCGAGCGCGTTGAGGGCGAGCGGCAGCGTGGCGACGAGCGTCTTGCCCTCGCCGGTCTTCATCTCCGCGATCTTGCCGCTGAACAGCACCGCGCCGCCGATCAATTGCACGTCGTGGTGGCGCTGCCCGAGCGTGCGCTTGGCGGCCTCGCGGACCAGCGCGAAGGTCTCCGGCATCACGTCGTCGAGCGGTTCGCCGCCGTGGACGCGCTCCCGAAGCTCGTCCATCTTGCCGCGCAGCGCGTCGGTGGACAGTCCCTCGATCTCGGGCTCGAGCTCGTTCACCTGCCGGACGAGAGTGTCCCGCAGGTGCTTCACCGTGCGCTCGCTGCTGTCGCCCAGCAGCTGTTGGAACAGCTTGAGCATGCGTCAGTCGCTCCTGAGGTGGCCCGCGGCGGTTCTCATCGGGATGGGCCGGTCCCGGCCGGCGCGGTCGCGTCGGATGCGCCGTGTTCCCGATGCCGGACTACTTGAACGCGCGTCACAGCCTGGCCGTTATGCAAACGTATGCACGACTCCGGCACCGTGTAGTCTAACGCGATCCACGCTCATTATAGTCCTCCATGTCCAACAACAGGGAATGCGCGGCCGCGCCGCGGCCCGCGCGGCGGCCGGGTCGGGCGACGCGGCTCGAGCCGCCGGGGCGTCCCGCCTACGGCGCGCCGAGCGCGAGCACCGTCCGATTGACGGCGTCGAGCGCGGCGTGGACCATCGCCTCCCGCGGCTCGCCGCGCACCACCGCGGACCCGCTGAGCGTCTGCTCCTCGGGGCCAAGCCACGAGACGACGAGGAGCGCGATCTGATGCGACGCCGCCTGCACGACCGTCGCCGCCTGGACCAGAAACAGCTGGTCGGCCCGCAGGTACGTCTCGACCGCGCGCAGGGTGGCCTGTCCGACCAGCTCCAGCAGCCGTGAGGCCGCGCTCGGGCCCGCCGCCGCCCCTTCGTAGACCAACCCGTCGTGTTCGAGCTGCACCCTGACCTCCGCGGACGAGCGCAACCGGGAGACCGTCAGGCCCACAAACTTCAGGCGCGCGCGGGCGGGCGCAGCAGGCGCCGACTCGGGCTGCCCCGGCCTGAGCCCCGCCACGCGAACCTGCGCGGGTTCCAGGCTGATGCCGAACTGCGACGCCAGGGCGGCCACCACGTCGGCCACGATGACCTTCGGGCTGCGTTCCGCCGACGCCAGCACGTGCACACGTGCGACGCTCCCATCCTCCCCGAGATCGATGCGCACGGCCGACACGCCCTTGAGGCGACGGACCGCCGCTTCGGCCTCGTGCGCCAGGGATCGTCCCGCCTGGTTCATCGCCGCCCCCCTCGCTCGCCCGTCGTCACGCGCCGTACAGGTTCCGTTCCCGGTGCGACCCTTCCTGTCCGCGGACGGCCCTACAGATGCCAGCGGGCGCGCAGCGTCGCGAGTCCGCCGTCGCGATCGAGCTCCCGGAGCGCCGCGGCGACGAACGCGGCAAGGTCGGGCGCGGTTGCGGGCACGTCGATGACGAACGGGACCCGTTCGCCCACGCCGGCGGTCACGTGCAGGCCCGGGTGAGCCGCGGCAAAATCCAGCGCGAGCGGCGCATCGGTCACAGCCGCCTGGGCACGTCCCGTTGCCACCGCCGCGAGCGCTTGTGCGGGCAGGTCCGTCACCTCCACGTTCGCTCCCGCACTCCGCGCGACGTCAAGGGCGCCGCCGGCCGCAGGGACGGCGACGCGGAGGCCGCGAAGCTGGCCGGCGGCCGTAATCGCGGCGCGGGCCGGCGACAGGATCGCCTGCGACGACACGTAGTACGGGGTGGAGACGGCTCCCGGGATCAGGCCCGGGCCGAGGGCCCCGGCGGCCGCGTCCGCGTCCGAGGGGATCCCGGCGCCTTTGAGGACCGCAATCGGCGTGTCGATCACGCGCAGCCGCGCGCCCAACGACTCCGCGAGGAGTGTCGCCAGCTCGACGTCGAACCCGGCCGGAGTGCCGTTCTGCCGGTACGCCATCGGCGGATACGACAGGTCCGCGGCGACGCGAAGCAACCGTGTGTGCCGGATCCGCTCGACCGACGGGCCGCGCGCCGCGACGTGGGGCGGCGCCGGCATGGGAGGAACCTGCCCCGTCCGAGCCGCGCACGCGCTCACCACGACCGCGGCGGCAAGCACCACCCCGTACCGGATGGCATCGCTCGCCCGCGTCCCTCCGCTCACCCGCCGCCGCCCCCGCTCCGACGACCGCGGCCAGCATCGGCGCGCGCCGTTGTCGTCCCCCGTCATCGTTCTACCCTTCTCCGCCGCCGGGCGGACCGCCCGGTTCGGGACCACCGCGGCCGGAGGGACCGCCGTCGCGCCCGACGAACGTCACCGCCGGAGGTGAGCTGCTCCATGACTCAGACCCATCCGGCACTGCGGCGCGGGGCGATGCGGATCGTCATGGTCGTCCTCTGCGTCGCGGCGCTCACGCGCGCGGGCGCCGCCGCCCAGCCGTCGTATCCCTTATACTACGACTTTCAGATTCCGCTCGCCTTGCCGGGGTTCTCGGTGACCGACACGGCGACGCAGACGCCGGCGCTCGGAGGGGTGATCCCGCCGTCGGGTACGGTGAACTCCGACGACAAGGTCCAGACCTTCTACACCGGGACCTTCGCCGGCGGCACGCTCGGCGGCCTCACCGTCAGGGGCGGTCAGTTTCGGTATGGCACCGGCGCGAGCAAGTCCGCTGGCGGCGGCAAGTTTTCCCTGACCACCGACGCGGGTACCGTGACGGGCGACATCCTGATGACGACGGACGGGAATCGCACGACGCTGCTCTTTTTTGGCACGTACCTCGGCACCCGGATCGAGTTCGCCCTCGCGGCCCAGGGCGGCATGGAGATCGGCGGGCCCGGGTATACCGCGACGGGCCTGGCCCAGACGGGCTTTGCCTCTCATGAAGCCTACATGGCCGCCGTGCAAAAGGCTGTCGCCTCGGGCTCCGCGACATCGCGGCAGCAGGTCATCGCCGCCGCCGACACAAACGCGCGCCTCGTCAAGAGCTACCAGGATCGCGGACACTAGCGCAGCATCTTTGATGCTTGACGAGGGTAAATGGGCCGGCCGGATCTGCTCGGAGCGGGCGTTCGACGCCCGCGGTATGCACGTGGGCCTCGGCATTTTCGATTGCGCGGCGGACAAGGCGACAACCTGGAATCGGGCAGGCGTCGGTCTGCGGAGCGAAGAGTAGGTCCGGCCGGCTCGAACCCTTGCCGGAGTTGGGCAATGACGTGTTAGCGCGTCGCTTCCCGTGACGGCCTAGACGCCTAGGTGCCGGAGGACGTGCCCGAGCACGCGATCGGCGTCGAAGTATTCAGCCGCCAGCTCGCGCGCGGCCCGGGCATGCAGCGCGTAGTCCGCGGTGATCCGGGCGAAGCTCTCCACGATCTCGTCCATGGTGCGGAACGCAAACAACCCGCGCCCGACCGGCACGGCGGCGCCAAACCCGGTGTCCTGGGTCACGACCGGCCGCCCGGCGGCCAGGTAGCACGCGCTGCGGTCGCTGAACCACCCACTTCGCAGCCGGATATTCTGGTCCTTGGCGACCGTAAACTCGCCGCGGGACCGGCGGACGTAGTCCCGGTACGGATCCAGGTCGTTGGACAGCGCCAGCGCGTCCCGCACGCGCCAGCCACTTCCCTCGAGCAGGCGCACGGCGTCCGGGTCCCCGCAGGCGAGCGTCAGCTCCAGCGGAACCGGCACCCGGCGCGGGAGGTCGATGAACTTCATGAACTCGACGTGCTTGCTCCACCGGTAGACTTCCCCCCGCCACTCGATGTCGTTGGACTGCCTCCAACTGGCGACCGTGGTAAACGGCGCGTCGTCCGGGGGCGGCCCGGCGGCCCACCAGTCGAGGATCACCGGCGGGCGCGTCGGGATCCAGGCAAACCGCTCCACGGGCACGCCGCAGTCGGCCGCGCCGAGGTTCTCGGCGTACGTGAAATGGTGCGTGTGCGCGCCGAGAAACGCGATCGCCGCGGCATCGCCCTTGGCGACCTCGATCTGGCTGCGCACTGGGTCGGTCTCGAGGTAGACCCGCACGGGCACGCGCAGGTAGTCCTCGCCGAGCAGCGTCGCGCCCGACAGATTGAGCAGCGCGTCGGCGCGCGCCAGGACGCGGTGGAGTTGGCGCTCGTCGAGCCCGTAGGCGCGCCGCCCCTGGGAGGCCGCGCGAAATACCCAGCGGTCTCCGAGATCGCACCGTGCCATCAAGCGGCTGAGATAGGCGACGGTGTAGCTCGGGTCGTCCGTCACGGCGTTGCGCTCGGCATCGTACGGCCAGGCGCCGGTATCTTCCACGTAGGTGACGTCGCAGCCGCACCGCTGGAAGCCGTGGAGGTAGTGCAGGGTCTGCCACGCGACGCCCGCGAACGGCAGCCGCCCCGCGATACCCAGGACCACCAGGGTGGGACGACCGGTCATGAATCGCCGGCCCCGTCGGGCATCCCGGAGCCCGCGAGCGCCGCCATCGGGCCCGCGAACACGGCCTGCTGCCGGCACAGCCGGGCGTACAAGCCGTTGCGCGCCAGCAGTTCCGCGTGCTTGCCCTGCTCGACGATCCGCCCGCCGTCGACCACCAAGATGCGATCGGCCCGCTGGACCGTGGAGAGCCGGTGGGCCAGCACAAACGTGGTCCGGCCGCGCGCCAGCCGCTCCAGCGCGGCGAGAAGCGCGGCTTCCGTCAGCGCGTCCACCTGGGAGGTCGGCTCGTCCAGGATCAGGATCGGCGCATCCTTCAGGAAGGCGCGGGCGATCGAGAGGCGCTGCTTCTCACCCCCGGAGAGCGTCGCGCCCTTCTCGCCGACGATCGTGTCGTACCCCTCCGGCAGGCGGCGGATAAAACCGTCGGCGCTCGCCGCCTCGGAGGCGGCAACGATCTCCTCCCGCGTTGCATCGGGCCGGCCGTACGCGATGTTCTCCCACACCGTGATCGGAAAGATGAACGGCTCCTGCAGCACGAGCGCAATCTGTTGCCGCAGCGAGCGCACCCGGAGCCGCGCCAGGTCGTGGCCGTCGAGGGTGATGCGGCCGGACCACGGATCGTGGAAGCGCACGAGCAGGTTGGCCAGCGTGGTTTTGCCGGCGCCGGTGGGTCCGACGATCGCGATCATCTCGCCCGGCTGCGCCTCAAAGGACACGCCGTGCAACACGGGCCGGTCCGGCTGATAGCCGAACGTCACATCCTCGTAGCGGATATGGCCGCGGACCCGGCCGGCAAGCGTATCGGGGCCGTCCCGCACTTCAGGGGCCGTGTCCAGCAACTCCAGGACGCGTTCCGCGGCCGCGCTCGCGGACTGGACGGTCGATGTCGTGGAGGTGCCGGCCTGGAGCGGGACGTAGAGGGCCGCGAGATACGAGAGAAACACGAGCAACGTCCCCACCGTGGCCCGGCCGTGGAGCACGTCCATGCCGCCGACCCACATGATGCCGGCGGTACCCATCGCCGTCACCAGCCCGACGAGCAGGCTGAACCGCGCGTCGGCTTGCGTGGCGCGCACGTACGCGGACGCCGTGTCCCGCGCGTAGGCGCGAAATCGCGCGTACTCCATCTCCTCGCGCGTAAAGGCCTGCACCGCCGCGATCGCGCTGAGCGTCTGCTCGACGACGGACATCATCCGCCCCTCCAGGTCGCGCCGCCGCCGGTGCCGGGTCCGCATCGACTCGCCGCAGACCCGGATCGTGAGCGCGAGGAGGGGGGCCACGACGAGCGACAGCGCGGTCATGCGCGGTTCGAGTTGCCACATGACCGCGAACATCGCGACGAGGGTGGCGCCGGAGCGAAGCAGCGGGTGCAACGCGCCGTTGAGCAGCGCCTGCACGCAGTACGAATCCACCGTGACGCGCGAAATGGAGTCGCCGACCGGGCGCCTGCGGTGGAACGTCAGCGACAGTCGCTGCAGGTGCAGGAAAAGATCCGCACCGAGGTCGTAGACCATACGTTGTCCGAGACGCACCGCCGCGGTGGTCTCCAGCATCGAGGCCACCGCGCCGGCCGCGACGATGAGCACCGTCGCGACGCACACCCACACGAGTAGCCCGCCCGCCCCCGACGTCCCCGGAAGGGCTGCCGCCGCACCGTGCAGCCATCCCGGCAACGGACGCCGCTCCAGCACCTGATCCACTAAGAGCTTCGTTGGCCACGGGCGCAACACGTCCATGGCGATGGTGACGACCATCACGCCGAGGACGCCGAGCGCTTCGCGCCAGTGGGGCCGGAGGTAGCGAAAGAGGCGAAACTGTGTTCTCATGATGCGGCGTCGCCATGCATACTACGCATATTTACCCAGACTCCGCGGGCGTCCCGGCGCACGGTCGAGCCATCCGGCGAGAACACTCCGGGTGTCCGCCAACGTACGGGATAGACGCCCGCAATCTGCCGGAAAGGCGCGGTGAAGATTTGAACGAGATGTTCGAGGGTATGACACAAATAGATCGTGCGTCTCCGACGCCGGGTGGTGCGGCGCGAGTCCCTGCGCGCCGTCACGACACGGATGCCACGACTCTGAACGGCCCGTGGATCCAGGGCGGCCCTCGCCGGTCGTCCCACCTACTCGGACGCGCGCGCCGCATCCACGCGATGATCTGGACACATGAACGAGATTAACACGCCGACAGCCCTGCACGGCGGCGCCGGGCGGCCCCTTGCCGCGCTCGCGCCGCGCCCCCGGGTCGCCGGAAAGTTGCTGTACGCCGGCGATCGTCCGTTGTGGATCAGAGGCGTCACATACGGGCCGTTTCGACCGCGGGAAGACGGCACCGAGTATCCCGCGCCCCACGTGGTCGACGCGGACCTTGACCGGATGGCGGCCTACGGGTTCAACGTCGTCCGCACGTACACGGTTCCCCCGTTGTGGCTCCTCGACGCCGCGCAGCAGCGCGGCCTCCGGGTGCTGATCGGGTTGCCGTGGGAGCAGCACATCGCGTTTTTGGACGACCCCGGCCGCGCCCGCGACATCATTACGGCCGCGCGGGCCGGCGTGCGGCGGTGCGCCGGGCACCCGGCCGTGCTGTGCTACGCGGCGGGGAACGAGATTCCCGCCTCCATCGTGCGGTGGCACGGCGCGCCCGCGATCCAGCGCTTCATCGGGCGCCTCTATGACGCCGTCAAGGCTGAGGATCCGGCGAGCCTCGTCACCTACGTGAACTACCCGACCACGGAGTACCTCGATCTTCCGTTTCTCGATCTCGCCTGCTTCAACGTCTACCTGGAATCGCAGACCCGGTTCGAGGCGTACGTGGCCCGGTTGCAGCACATCGCCGGCGACCGGCCGCTCGTCCTCGCCGAGCTCGGGTGCGACACGGGGACCCACGGGCCGGGCGGATACACGATGACGGCGGAGCAGGTTCGCGCGGCGTTCGCGGCCGGCTGCGCGGGCGTCTGCGTCTTCGCGTGGACAGACGAATGGCATCGCGGCGGGTACGACATCGAGGAGTGGACGTTTGGCCTGACCGATCGCGACCGGGCGCCCAAGCCGGGGATGACGGCCGTGTGCCGCGCCGTGGCCACGGCACCGTTTCCGAGCGACGTTCGGTGGCCGCGCATCTCCGTGATCGTGTGCAGCCGCAACGGCGTGCGAACCATCCGCGAGTGCCTGAAGGGTATCCAACGCCTCGACTATCCGGACTACGAGGCCATCGTCGTCGACGACGGGTCGATCGATGGGACCGGGGCCATCGCCCGGAGCTACGGGTTCAAGACCATCAACACCGGCGGCGCCGGGCTCAGCGCCGCGCGCAACGCCGGGCTGGCCGAGGCCACCGGGGACATCGTCGCCTACCTCGACGACGACGCCAGCCCCGAGCCGCATTGGCTCCGCTATCTCGCGCTGGCGTTTGCGCGAACTCCGCACGCGGTGATGGGCGGGCCGAACCGCCCGCCGGCCGGTCCCGATCAGACGCCGGACCGGATCGCCGAGTGTCTGGCGCACGCGCCGGGGACCCCGACGCACGTGATGCTCACGGACGACGAAGCGGAACATGTTCCCGGTTGCAACATGGCGTTCCGGCGGACCGCGCTGGAGGCGATCCGCGGGTTCGACCCGCAGTTCCGGGTCGCCGGCGACGACGTGGACGTCGGCTGGCGCATTCAGGGGGCCGGCGGCACCATCGGCTTTTGCCCCACCGCGCTGGTCTGGCATCGCCGCCGGAACACGCTCGCGGCCTATTGGAAGCAGCAAGTTGGCTACGGCCGTTCCGAGGCGCTCCTCGAGCAGAAGTGGCCGGAGAAATACAACTCGGCCGGCCACCTGACGTGGCGCGGCCGGGTGTACGAGGCCGGCGCGGCCTTGCACCGGGGGCGCATCTACCACGGCACGTGGGGGCTCGCGCCGTATCAGTCGGTATACGCGGCCCCGTTTCATCCGCTGTGGTCCCTTCCCTCGATCCCCGAGTGGTATCTGGTCGTCGCGGCGCTGGCCGGGCTGGCGCTGCTCAGCGCCTGGTGGCCGCCGCTTCGCGCGGCCATTCCGCTGCTCGGGCTGTCGGTCGGCGCGCTCGTGTACCATGCGGCGATGGGCGCCGGCCGGTCGCCGGCGTGCCGGCAGATGCGGGATCCCGTGGAGCGCGCGCGGCGGTACGCCGTCATGCTCATGATCCACCTGCTCCATCCCGCGGCGCGGCTCTACGGCCGGCTGCAGAACGGCCTGACACCCTGGCGGGCGCACAAGGTGGCGGGCTTCAGCGCGCCGTGGCCGCGTCGCTCGGCGATCTGGAGCGAGACATGGCAGTCCACGGTGGCGTGGCTGGAGACGATCGAGCACGACCTCCGGGCCGAAGGCGCGGTGGTCTTTCGGGGGGGCGACTTCGACGACTGGGACCTCGAGGTCCGCGGCGGCGCGCTCGGCGGGATGCGTCTCCGGATGGCGATCGAAGAGCACGGCGGCGGCCGGCAGCGCGTGCTGCTGCGCTCCTGGCCCCGGTTCTCGGCGTGGGGACTCCTCGCCTTTGCCGTTTCCGCGACGCTGGCCATGGGCGCCTGGGGAGACACCGCGTGGGGCCCGGGGCTGGCGCTCGGCGCGGTCGCGGCCGCGCTGGGGGTGCGGATCGCACGCGATATGAGCGCGGCGACCGCGGCGTTCCTCCGCGTGGTCACACACCTGCGGGGGGCGATCGTGCTCGGGATGGAGTTGCTCCCGTGGAGATCGGTACGGACGGCCGAATGGTAGCAGATCCCCGGCCCGTGCGCTGATTCATCGGGTCACTGAGCCCTAGCGTTTCCCAAGCCGTTGACGCGCCGGGCCTCGTCCGGCCGGGCGGCCTGTGGTATGATACGCGCGGATGGCGGCCGGCACAGCGCCGAGGCGCGGCGCGCGTAGCCGCCTCTGAGGATCGAGCATGAACCTACGCAGCATCTTGTGGACGGTCATCTGTGGCACGGTCGCCGCGATCGGGCCCGGGTCCGCGTCCTCGGCATCGCCTCCCACGATCGCGGTCACGATGCCGGTCGGGGGTGTCGTCAACGTCCCGGCCTCGGGCGTCACGCTGGCCGAGGTGGCCCCGGCAGGCGTGGCGGGCGCGTGGGCGGACGGCGATCACGTGACGGTGTGGGGGATGCAGCAGGGCACGGCGACCCTCTTGCTCACCTCTCCCGATGGGATCGAGGCTCGCCCTGTTCAGGTGACCGCGCCGGGCTCGGCGCAGGGACTGTTCGACCAGGGGTCGTGCGCCGTGCCGCTCGGAGCGGCGGCGACGAGCGCGTCCGTCGCCAACGCGACCGCGACGGAAGCCTATGGAACGCCGAACCACACTGTCACGTGGTCGCCCGGCGAGTGGCGGGCCTTTTGGGACTTCGCCGGTAGCGGGACGGCCAGCCTGACCGCCGCCGACAGTCTCAGCACGCCGCTTGCGATGGTGGGGGTCCCGAACCGTCCCGGGGTGGCCATGAGTTGGGACCGGTGGAAGCTCACCGCAAATCAGAGCGTCGGCGCGCTCGCCTACCAGATGCCGCTCGGGTCCGGCATGATGATGGAGGTCGGCGATACCACCCTGGGGCCGATCGGCGAAGCGACCGTGGCGGCGGGCGACGTTTCGGCATCCAGCGTCGCCCTGCTCTCCCCGACGGGGCAGGTGGTGACCGGGGCGCAGACCAGCCTGGCCCTTGGGCCGTTTGGCGTCGGGTACGCCCTCGGACCGGCCGGCGGCGCCCCATCGGTCCAGTACCATGCGGGACCGCTTACACTGTCCGCCGCGAACTGGCCCGGCGAGGGACCGAGCGTCGGCCTCAACTTCTGGTTCCGAAACGGTACGACCGTGCAAGGCAGCTGGGGCCAGCAGACCGGGTGGAACGCGCAGGTCCAGATGCCGCTCGGCCCGGGCACCGCGCCGCGGCCTTCGAACAACGCGGCGGCGTTGACCGGGGTGGTGCTCCCCGATTGGAGTGTCTGCGGAAGCGGCGGCGCGCCGGTCCTGACATCTCGTCCGCAGTAGCCGCGCTCGCGCCGGTCCGCGCATCCCCACGTGACCCGGCCACGATCGAGGCGCTGATCTTCCCAACGGGGGGGCGCGTGAATTGAAGTCGCCACGGCACCGGACGCGCCGCGCCGGGGCTAGTCGTACTGGATGCGCGGGTCGGCCCACCCGTACAGGACGTCCGCCAGCAGGTTGCCGAGAACCGTCAGCACGCCGACGATGACGACGATACCGAGCAAGACCGGATAGTCGCGGCTGCCCGCCGCGTCCCAGAACAGCAGGCCCATGCCCGGGTAGTTGAAGACCGTCTCGATGATCACGGCGCCGCTGAAGAGGATCGGCAGCGACAGGCCGACGAGCGTGATCAGCGGCAGCAGCGCATTCTTGAAGGCGTGCCGGACGAGCAGCCGCCCCCGGGACACGCCTTTGGCTTCCGCGGTGCGGATGTAGTCCTGGACCAGCGCCTCGATCATCGACGACCGAACGTATCGGCTCCAGCCGGCCACCGTCAAGAGGACGAGCGTGGCCACCGGAAGCACGAGGTGCACCGCACGCGCGCCGAGGCTTGGATGCGCGTCCGTGGGATTGGTGATGCCGCCCGCCGGCAGCCAGCCCGTCTTGTAGGCGAAGATCGAGACCAGGATGATCCCAAGCCAGAAGCTCGGCATCGAATAGAGGAAGTACACGGCGCCGGTCAGCACGTGATCCAACCACGAATTGCGGTGCGTCGCCTGGTAGATGCCCACGGCGATCGCGATCAGGTGCGAGATGGCGATCGCCGTGACGACCAAGGTCAGCGTGCGCGGCAGGTTCGTGATGATGAGCCGCAAGACGGTCTCGTGGTAGGTGTAGGCGTAGCCGAAGTCGCCCCGCAGCAGGTGCCCCAACCAGATCAGGTATTGAACGCCGAGCGGCTTGTCGAGTCCCAGCGCGTGGTTGATCTGCGCGACGAGCTCGGGCGTCGCTTGATCCCCGAGCATGGCGGTCGCCGGTCCGCCGGGCACGATGTGGATGAGCACGAAGCTGAGGAACGTCAAGAGCAACAACGTCGGGGTCGCCTCGACGGCGCGCCGGAGGACCAGCCGGGTCACGCGACGGAAACCTCCCCCGGCTCCCCGGCCGGCGCGCGCGGGGACGACTCGCGGAGGGAGGCTGGGCCAGCCGGCATGCCTCGGCGGTCCACCTACAGATCCCGGCGCAGGCGCGTGTCGAACGCCTCCCGCAGCGCATCGCCGAGAAAATTCACCGAGACGATCGCGATGAGCAGCGCCACGCCCGGCGGGTACACGAGCCACCAGGCATTCTGCGGGAGATAGGACATCGACGTGGCCAGCATGGCGCCCCAGTTGGGCGCCGGCGGCGGCAGCCCCAGACCGAGGAAGCTCAGGGCCGCCACCAGGAGCACGGCGTCCGCGATCCCAAACGTCGCGGTCACGACGATCGTTCCGACGGCGTTAGGCAGCAGGTGCCGGAGCGCGACCCGGAGCCGCGAGGCGCCGGCCGCCACCGACGCCTCGACGTACGTGCGCTCCCGGAGCGAGAGCACCTCGGCGCGCACGAGCCGGCTCACGGGGTGCCACGCGACGAACCCGATCAACACGACGAGCAGCGCCGCGCTCGGCTTGAAGACGGAGTTGACGAACAGCAGCAGAAACAGCCCGGGGACGGCGCGTAGGAGGTCCACCACGCGCATCATGACGGTATCGGCCCACCGGCCGCCGTACCCCGCCGCGAGCCCGTACGCGATGCCGATGACCAGCGACGTCATGGCCGCGGCGAACCCGACCTCCAGGGAGAGCTGCCCGCCCACCATGAGGCGGCTCAGCACGTCGCGCCCGAGTTCATCGGTCCCGAGCGGATGGGCGGCCGACGGCGGCCGCAGCGTGTGCAGGATGTCGACGGCGGTCGGGGCGGTCTGGTACACGGGCGGGCCGAGGAAGCACAGGCCGGCGATGAACCCCAGCCCTGCCGCCCCGGCCCACGTGAGCGGATGGCGGCGGAGGGTTTTCCAGTTGCGGGCGTAGCGGCCCTCGGCCGGCGCCGCCCTGAGCGCCACGCGTCCGGTTGCCGCGCGCTCGGCGCTCACCGCCGCGTCTCAGTGGCTGCGCCACCAGTACTGCGGCAGGATCTGCCCCGTGAAATCGTTGCGCGTCTCGATCACGCCGTGCACGTCCTTCTCCACCTCGTAGAGGCCGAACTGGCGCGGCATCCAGATCTGGGGCAGCACCTTCGCCACGTACTCTTCGTAGGCGTTCATCGCGGCCTGCGCCGCGGCCGGCGTCGGATGCGGGGCCAGCGTGGCGTCGATCAGGCGGTCCAGCTTCGGGTCGGAGAACTCGTAGAAATTGTACGCGGCCCCGGTCTTGTAGATGCCGTCGCCTGTCGGATAGCTCGCGCCCCAGACCCAGCAGATCCCGCCCTGGATCTGCCACTGGTCGGCATCGCTTCGCAGGTGCATGCCGACCATCTGGGCGAACGTTCTCGGCTGCAACTGGACGGCGATGCCTTCCTTGGCCCAGTCGCTCTGAATGAGCTGCACCATCGCCTCGATCGTCGTGTTCCCGCTGACGTACTGCATCGTGAACTTCAACTGCTGCCCCCGCGCGTTCGTCATGACCCCGTCCTTCATGGACCAGCCGTGCTCCGCGAGCACGCGCCGGCCGCCCGCCGGATCGAACGGATACGGCGGGGTCCGCAGCTTGGGGTCGAGGAACGTCGGCGGAATCAGCGGGACCGGCCCGCTGCCGATGACGCCCTGACCGTGGTACAGGGTGTCGATGATGTCGCGCTGGTCGATGCCCATCGCCATCGCCTGGCGCACGGGCAACTGCCGGAGGAGCGGCCCGACTTGCGGGTTGATGAAGTTGAGATACAGCCGGCAATACCCGTAGCTCGTGCTCGTGAAGAACGTGTAGTTCGGGAGCTGATTCCGCGTCTCGTAGTCCGTGGGCGGCAGATAGCCGACCTGAACCGCGCCGGTTCTGAGGGCTCCCACCTCCGCGGCGTCCGACGTCTGGTACGCGTAGATGAACCTGTCGAGATACGGCTTGTGGCCGCTGTACGGGGGGTTCGGCACGAAGGACCATGATTGCTTATCGACCGCCGACTCCATCCTCCACGGCCCGTCGACCACCGTGAAGAACGATACGTTGTTCCCATTCTTGGTGACGTAGGCCAGCTCCGCGGCGGGATCGTTGGGGTACTTGTTCCAGTCGTGCGCCGGGAGCGGCCGGAACTGTGACAGCCCATCGTACTCGAACCAGAGCTGGTTGACCGGGTGTGTGAGGGTGACGGTAAACTCGGTCGGAGTAACCACCGTGACGGCCTTGACGAAGTCGGGGATGCCCCCGAAGCCCGCCTGGGCGTACGGCCACGGCCGCGGCGCCGACTTCGCGCTCGCCGCCTGGATCAGGTGCCAGGTGAAGAGCACGTCGTCCGCGGTGACCGGCTTCCCGTCCGACCAGTGCCACTTGGGATCCATACGCACGGTGTAGACCGTGCCGTCCCGGTTCCAGGAAATGGCGCTCGCAACGCTGTGGCTGTAGTCGATCTTGCCGTCCGGGCCGACCCAGAACAGCGGTTGGTACATCATGGTGTTGGCAAGGCTGTCCACCACGGTGTTGTACGCGGCCGGCCGCAGAGGCATGTACCAGTTGATGTCCTGCGGGCCCACGGCGTACACGACGGTACCGCCGGTCTGCGGGGCCGCCTGGGCCCCGGCGAGCGTCCCGGCGCCGTACGCGACGGGCAGGAGTGCCGTAAGCGCCGCGACAGCATACCATAGAAGCCCGCGCACAGCGGGCAATCCGTTCACGTGACCCCGCACGGTGGGCGTGCTCATCCGTTCACCTCCATGCGCGCCGGCGTCGTCCTGTGGCTCTCATGGTTCCCCGTGGGCCGCCGCCTCCCCTCGCCCGGCGTATCGCCCCCCGTCACGCGCTTCGTGCGCCGCCATGGCCCGGGCGGCCACGGTCGACGTGTGACGTCAGTACCGTGACCGGCCGTGTCCGGCCGGTCGCGGCCCAATCCATCATCGTGTGGTTGCTCGTGCCGTGAGTTGCTCGGGATGCCGGAATCGCGGCATTAACGCAGCAGGAAGCCCTCGCCCACCGGGTCGTCGGCATCCAGCACAAACGTATGAAAGCCGGTGAGAAACGCCTGGCCCGTCACCTCCGGGACGACCGCCGGCACGGCGGCGACCGTGGTCGCCTCGACGAGACGCCCGGTAAACCGCGTCCGGGCCAGGCTCTCGTTCACAAACGGCCGGCCGAGCGCAAGGCGCCCCGATGCCCAGTGCGCGGCCATGAGCGCCGACGTGCACGTGCCGCACGGCGACCGGTCCACTTCGCGATCGGCAAACACGGTGAGGCTCGTCTGATCCGCGCCGGGATGCGCCGGCGGCCAGTAGGTGACCACCCCGTAGAGCCCCCGGATGTCCGGCGCAGCCGGATGCGCCACATCGGCCGCCGCTTCGGTCGCGGACCGGATGGCCGTGCTCGCGTCCACGAGGCCGCGCAGCGGACCGGGCGAATCGCCGAGGCCGGCGGCCTGCGCATCGACGAGCGCGTAAAAGGCTCCGCCCCACGCCACCGTCACCGGCACCGCGCCGAGGTCAGGCACCCGCACGGAGACCGGCGGCAGCGCGAAACTCGGAACGTTGCGCATCGTGACGTCCCGCACCCGGCCGCCGGCGACGCGCGCCCGCGCCCGGACGAGGCCCGCCGGCGTGTCGAAGGCCAGGTGCGTCTCCGGCGTCTGCGCCGGAACGTGTCCCGTCTCGATCAGGACCGTCGTCAGCCCGATGATGCCGTGCCCGCACATGGTGCTGTAGCCCTCGTTGTGCATGAACAGGACACCGTAGTCCGCCTCGGCCGTGACCGGCGGCGTCAGGATGCAGCCGTACATGTCCTGATGCCCCCGGGGCTCCCACATGAGGAGCCGGCGGACGGCATCGAGCCGCTCGCTCATGTAGCGGCGCCGCTCGAGCATCGTCGGACCCTGAACGGTCGGGATGCCCCCCATGACGACGCGCAACGGCTCGCCGGCGGCGTGGCAATCGATCGTCTGGACCAGTCGCGCGTACCCCATGACGGTGAAGTTCGCCGGGCCCGGCCGCTCCTCCCGGGCAGGGAGTCGGGCGCCGGACCGCCAACACAGCAGGCCATGAACCGGAAGTTCTTGACGCCCGATGAGGTCGCAACCCACCTGCGCGTATCGGCCGAGGTGATCCGGCGCCTGCTCCGCCGGCGCGAGCTGCCGGCCATCCGCGTCGGCCGCGCGTGGCGCGTCGAGGAAGACGAGCTGCGCCGCTGGATCAGCCGCCGGCTCGTCGGGGTGACGCGCGCACACACGGGCGGGCCCTGTCTGTGCGGCTGCGGGAACGCGACGGCGACGCCACGGGCGCGCTTCTTGCCCGGGCACGACGGGAAGCTGATTCACCGATTGATGGCGGATCGGGGGCTCACGTTCGACGCGGCGCGCGAGGCGGTGCGCCGCCTGCACCGGCCCCGCGTGCAGGAGCGGCTCTTCTAACCGCGTCTAACCGCGTCTAACCGCGGGCGAATTGCACTTTCAGGAGGAGCAGGGTATCCTCTGGATAGGCACGGCGGCCGCGGCGACGCGACCGCCGCGGGGACCCCGGGGAAGGAGGGTGTCGCGACGGCCTCGCGGCGCTGATCGAATGGAGAAGCGGTACGTCGTCGACCTGCGGCGGGCCTTCGGAAAGCGCGTACAGGAGGCCCGGCACGCCGCGCGCCTGAGCCAGGCGCAACTGGCGCGCCAGCTCGGCCTGCGCAGCGGCGTCGCGGTCGGAGACTGGGAGCGCGGCAAGGCCCTCCCGAAGTTCGAGACGTTCCTCCGGTTGTGCGAGGCGCTCAACCAGCCCCCGGCGTATTTCATCGAAGGCTATCGGGACCGCCCGCAAAAGGATCCCGCCCAAATGCTCCAGCAGAGCCTGGACGCGATCGAGCACCGCGGCGCGCAGCGCCACCTGGAGCTGCTGCACCGCCTGGAACACCTGCCCGTGGAGATCGGCCGCAGCATCGCGCCGGAGGAGCTCCGCGCGGCGCTCGAACGGATGCGGTTCGAGGACGCCGCGCCGGTCGCGGAGGCGCGGCTTCGGGCCGCCCTCGGCCACCGCCGCGGCGGCGGCGGCGAGGACGCCGAACGCGCGGCCGCGCGCGAGGCGTTGCGCCAGGGGTGGGACGCCGCGCGCGAGGCGTTGCGGGAGTGGCTGCAACAACGCGGCAAGATCGTGTGACCCCGCCGCGGGTGTTCGTGTACGGCACGCTGCAAGACGAGGCACTGGTCGTGCGCCTGATCGGGCGCCGGCTACCCTGGCAGCCCGCGGTGCTCCCCGATCACGAACGGCGGCTGGATGCCGCGATCGGGTACCCCGTGATCCACCCGGCGCCGGGCGCGCGCGTCCACGGGCGGGTGCTGGACGGGGTGGACGCGGCCGCCCTCGCCGCGTTCGACGCCTACGAGGGCGGCGAGTACCGCCGTCAGGTCGTGTGGGTCGAGACCGAGGGCGGCGCGGTGGACGCGTATGTCTACGTGCCGGTGCGGGACGGAGCTGGGGCGGCGCGGGCCCGAGATGCGGGCGGGCGCGCCTAGTGCAGCATCTCTGATGTTGGACGAGGGTAGATGGTCGGCCGGATCTGCTCGGAGCGGGCGTTCGACGCCCGCGGGCGCGCGCGCGTCCCTCCGCCCTTCCGATTGCACGGGGACAAAGCGACAACCCGGAATCGGGTAGGCGTCGATCCGCGGAGCGAAGGGCAGGTCCGGCCGGCTCGAACCCTGGCCGGAGTTGGGCAATGACGCGCTAGGTGGCGCGCCGTGGATAACGCTCCAGCGCCCCGCGCATCCGCTCGAGAGCTTCGGTAATCGCCTCCACCGAATTCGCGTAGCTCAGCCGCAAGAACCCCTGGCCGTGGGCACCGAAGGCGGTGCCGGCCAGCACCGCCACTCCCGCCTCCCGGAGCAGGTAGTCCTGCAGCCGCGCGGCGTCGGCGTCCACGCCCTTCGTGCTCGGAAACGCGTAGAATGCGCCGAGCGGCTCCCGGCACGCCACGCCCGGAAGGGCGTTGAGCCCTTGCACGATCACGTCGCGCCGCCGGCGAAACTCCCGCACCATGCGGTCCACGCAGTCCTGCGGCCCGCGCAGCGCGGCGATCCCGGCGATCTGCGTGAATGCCGCGGTGCACGAGTTGGAGTTCACCATCAGCTGCGTGACCCGGGCGGCGAGGTCCGGCCGCATCACGCCGTAGCCGAGCCGCCACCCCGTCATCGCGTACGTCTTGCTGAAGCCGTCGAGAATCACGGTCTGCGGCTGCATGCCGGGCAGGGACGCCGGGCTCTCGAACGTGCCCTCGTAGAGGATGCGGCCGTAGATCTCGTCGGACAGCACCGTGATCGGCCGGCCCCGCACCATCTCCGCGATCGCCTCCAGGTCGCCCCGGGCCAGCACGCCCGCCGTGGGGTTGTGCGGCGAGTTGAGGACGACGAGGCGCGTCCGCGGCGACAGCAGCCGGCGGAGATCCTCGGGATCGGCGCGAAACGCCCGGTCTTCCCGCAGGACCCACGGGACCGCCCGGGCGCCGGCGAACCGCGCCACCGACTCGTAGATCGGAAAGCCCGGATCGGGATAGATGACCTCGTCCCCCGGGTCGATCAAGGCAAGCGTCACGAAAAAGATCACCGGCTTGCCGCCCGGCGTGATGACGACGTGCTCCGGGGTCACGTCGATGGCGCGCGTGCGGGCGACGTACTCGGCGATCGCCGCGCGCGCTTCCGGCAACCCGGCCGCGGGCGTATAGTGCGTGAAGCCGTCGCGCAGCGCCCGGATCCCGGCCTCCTTGATGTGCTCCGGGGTGTCGAAATCGGGCTCGCCGATCTCCAGGTGGATGATGGACCGGCCCTGCGCCTCGAGCGCCCGGGCCCGCGCGAGCACCTCGAACGCGGTCTCCGTGCCGAGCCGGCCCATGCGATCGGCCAGGTGCAACGCGGGCGCGGCCGGATGGACGCTCATCGCCGCCTCCCAGCCGTGCGGCTCATGTGCCCTCTTCCCACGAGCTGAGATAGCGGAGCTGCTCCGGCGTGAGGGCGTCGATCGTCACGCCCGACGCCGCGAGCTTGAGGCTCGCGACCTGACGGTCGATCGCGGACGGGACCGTGTGGACCGCGGGCGCGAGTTGTTCGCCTTCGCGCGCGAGGTATTCCATCACGAGCGCCTGGTTGGCAAAGCTCATGTCCATGACGGCCGCGGGATGCCCCTCGGCGGCCGCCAGGTTGAGGAGCCGGCCCTCGGCCAGCACATAGACGCGGCGGCCGTCGCGCAGGCGGAACTCCTCCACGCCGGGGCGCACGGTCCGCCGCTCGTCCGCGAGGTCGGCCAGCGCCGGCAGGTCGATCTCCACGTCGAAGTGCCCCGAGTTCGCGACGACCGCGCGATCCTTCATGGCCTCGAAGTGTTCCCGCCGTACGACCGACGTGTTCCCGGTGACCGTTACGACCACGTCGGACACCCGGACCGCGTCCGCCATCGGCATGACGCGATAGCCGTCCATGAGCGCCTCCAGCGCCCGCGTCGGATCCACCTCGGTCACGATGACGTGCGCGCCCAGTCCGTGCGCGCGCATCGCGAGGCCCCGCCCGCAGTTCCCGTAGCCGGCGACCGTCATCGTGCGTCCCGCCAGCAGCAGGTTGGTCGCGCGGATCAAGCCGTCCAGCGTGGACTGACCGGTGCCGTAGCGGTTGTCAAAGAGGTGCTTCGTCAGCGCATCGTTGACGGCCACGATGGGGTATCGCAGGACGCCGGCCTGGGCCATGCTGCGCAACCGGATGACGCCGGTCGTGGTTTCCTCGCTGCCCCCGCGAACGCCGCCGAGCAGCTCGGTGCGATCGTGGTGGATCGTGGACACGAGGTCCGCGCCGTCGTCCATCGTGAGGTGCGGCTTCGTGTCGAGCACTTGATGGATGTGGCGGTAGTAGGTCTCACGATCCTCGCCCCGCCGCGCGAAGACCGGCAGGTGCCACTCCGCGACGAGCGCCGCCGCCACGTCGTCCTGAGTGGACAGCGGATTGCTGGCGCACAGCGCGACCTGCGCGCCCCCGTCCCGGAGCGTGCGCATGAGATTCGCCGTTTCGGTGGTGACGTGCAGGCAGGCCGCGATTCTCACGCCCGCGAGCGGCTTCTCGCGCGTAAATCGCTCCCGGATTGCCCGCAGCACCGGCATCTCCCCGTCGGCCCAGCTGATCCGATCCCAGCCGGACGAAGCGAGGCCTACGTCCCGGACGTCGCCGTTCACCACACACCTCCCAGCGGCCCGACGCTTGCCTTCGACGGGGGCATAGCGGCCCCTGCCGCCGCGGGGCGCGGCGCGGAGGCCGGCGCTGAAATACGTTCCGCGGCGGCGAGCGTTTTCGCTACACAACATAGATGCCGGCGCCGCCGGCGATGAAGGGATGGTCGACTGAGACGATGGACAGCGTACATCTGGTCGCGATCAACGGTCTCGGCGCGGACCGGGCGGCCGCGGACGGCGCGCCGAGGTCCGGGACCGACGAGATCGAGGCGTTGGACGCCTACTCCCGCGCCGTCGCGGGCGCGGTGGAGCGGCTCGGGCCCTCGGTGGTCAGTCTGGCTGTGGCGCGTCCCGCGCCCGAACGGTTTCGACGCCGGGGGTTGCGTGAGCTCCGCGGGGGAGGCAGCGGCGTCATCATCGCGCCCGACGGGTACGTCCTCACCAACAGCCACGTCGTGCACGGGGCGACGCACGTCGACGTGCACCTGTCCGATGGGCGCACGCTGTCGTCGGAGGTGGTGGGGGACGATCCGCCCACCGACCTCGCGGTCGTGCGGGTACCCGAGGGAAGTCTCCCCGCGGCAACGCTCGGGGATTCGTCCCGGCTCCGCGTGGGTCAGCTCGTCATCACGATGGGAAGCCCCTTGGGGTTTCAGGCGACGGTGACCGCGGGGGTCGTCAGCGCGCTCGGACGGACGCTTCGCGCCGAAAGCGGCCGCCTCATCGAAAACGTGATCCAAACCGACGCGGCGCTCAACCCCGGCAACTCCGGGGGACCGCTCGCCGACGCGCGAGGCCTCGTCGTCGGCATCAACACCGCGGTGATCGCCGGGTCGCAAGGGCTGTGCTTCGCGATCCCCGTGAACACGGCGACCTGGGTGGCGTCGCAGGTGATCCGGCAGGGCCGGGTGCAGCGGGCCTACCTCGGCGTCACGGCGCAGACCGTGACGCTGGACCGGCGCATCGCCGTCGCGTCCCGGGTCGCGGCGGCCACCGCGGTGCGGGTGATGGAGGTGCAGCCGGGGAGCGCCGCGGCGGCCGCGGGCCTGCGGCCGGGCGACCTCATCGTGGGCGCCGACGGCCGTCCCGTGGCGACGCTCGACGACCTGCTGGCGGCCGTGGGCGGGCACGCGGTGGGCACGAGGCTCACGCTGGACGTGCTCCGAGGCGACGGCCGGCACGCGATACCGGCGTATCCCGTGGAGATGCCGGCGGAGCGCCCGGGGTAGATCTCCCGGGGTTGTTAAGGAACCGTGACCGAGTTCACACGCGCCTATGCTACAATCACGCGCGATTTCGATCACGGAGGTGCGTGCATGCATCGCGAAGGACACCGCATCCGGCGCGCCGCGGGCGCGGCGGCGCTCGCCGGCGCGATCTCAGCGCTGGCGCTCGGCGCCTTCATCGGACTCGGCCGGGCGCAGGCCGTCACCACGCTCGCGGGGACGATCGCGTCCTCCTCGTCCGGGACGATCGTCCTGACCACGCCGGGCGGCGCGAGGACCGTCAGGACCACGACGGCCACGAACTTCATCCGCCGCAGCCCGGCGAGCCTCGCCGACATCAAGCCGCGTGACTTCATCGGCGTGGACGCGACAAAGAGCGCGAACGGGGAGCTGAGCGCCGTCTCGATCAACATCTTCCCCCCGGCCTGGGAGGGCAAGATCCGCGAGGGGCAGTGGCTCATGACCTCCGGCGACACGATGACGAACGCCGTCGTGGCCAGCTACGTCACCGGCGTGTCGGGCAGGATCTTGACGATGACTCACCAGGGCAGCACGTGGAAGATCACGGTGCCGCCCTCGACGTCGATCCACCGGCTCACGCCGATCACGATCGCCGCGCTGCGGCCGCAGATGCACGCGATGGTGCGGGGTAAGGCCAACGCCGACGGCAGCGTCACGGCGACCTCGGTGTCGGTGGACGCGGGCCCCATGCCGTAGGTTCCACCGCGGAGGAGGCGGGAACGGCCGCCGAGAAGCGGATAGGGTGCACGGCCCGCCCCGGCGGGCCGTGACCCTGCTCCAGGAGGCCGCACCATGCCCCGCACGCGCACGGCCGGCTTGACCCCGGACGAAGCCAAACGCCTGCATCGCGAAGCCCTCGTCATCGACACCCAGCAGCCGCCGATCACGACGGGCGCGCTGTTCACGCCCCGCATGAAGCAGGCGCTCGAGGAGGCCGTGCGCAAAGGCGCGACGGGGCGCGACGAGGTGTCGCCGCGGATGGCGGCGATGACGGCGGACGAACTCATGACGTCGTCCGAGGCCAGGGCGCAGTACCTGGGGCTGTGGGACCGTTCCGGGGTAACGGTCGCGTGCGGCACATTTTCAGGATCCCACCGCTATACCGGCGCGTTCGAGCGCGCCAACGAACTGATCAGCCGCGCGTACGGGATCGTCCATGCGCTCGGCGGCAAGGTCGAGATCTGCAGGAGCGCCGACGACATCGAGCGCGTGCACCGCCAGGACAGACGTGGCGTCGTCATCGACTTCCAAAATACGACGCCGTTCGGGGACGAGCTGGACCGCATCCAGCACTTCCACAATCTCGGCCTGCGCATGGTACAGCTGACCTACAACCTCCGCAACCTCGTGGGGGACGGCTGCACCGAGACCACCCAGGGGGGCCTGTCGTACTTCGGGCGCGAGGTCGTCCGGCGGCTGAACGAGGCGCGCATTCTCGTGGACGTCAGCCACTGCAGCGAGCAGGTGGGCTGGGATGCGCTCAAGATCTCGACGGCGCCGGTGATCGTCTCCCACTCGTCGAGCAAGGCCGTGTGCTACCACGACCGCGGGAAGACGGACGAGCTGGCCAAGGCCATCGCCGACCGCGGCGGCTATTTCGGCGTGGTGGTGATCCCCGGCTTCATCTCCGACAAACCCGAGGTGCCGCTGGACACGTTCGCGGAGCACGTGGCGCACCTCGTCGACGTGTGCGGCATCGATCACGTCGGCATCGGCACGGACAAGATGGGCCCCGGACCGGGCACGGAATCCCTCGTCGAGTATCCCGACACGTTGCCGCGGCACGGCTCGGGAACGTTTGACTGGGCGGGCTTCCGCCTCAAGGAACACCGGCTGCTCGGCGACCACGTCTTGCGCGGCTACGAAAGCTTCGGCGACTGGCCCAACCTGACGGTCGCGCTGGCCAAGCGCGGCTTCAACGAGGAAGAACTGCGGAAGCTCCTGGGCCTCAACTACCTGAGAGTCTTCCGGGATGTCTGCGGGTGACGCTCCGCCGGGGCCCCCGCGTATCGCGGCGCCCCGCCGGGGGAAGGATCCCGCGAGGCGCCTACCGCCGCTCGGCCCGGGCGGCCGGCGTCCGCCCCGGTGAGGTGAGCGCGAGGACACCGCAAAGCACGGCGAGGATGAGCGGCATCTCCCAGCCGCCGCGCGTCCAGTAGTACCCGCGCGCGAGATTCACCGTAACCCCGGCCACGACCATCTCGATCCCGATCAACGCCGCCGCAACCGGGACGAGGACGCCGAGCAGCAGGCACACGCCGCCGAGGAACTCGACCAGCGTCACCGCCCACGCCCACCCCACGCCGGGGACAAACCCCATGCGATGCAGCTGCGCGGCAAACTGCGGCACCCGCGGGTCCGCGAGTGCCGCCGCCAGCTTCGGCCATCCGTGGGTGATGAAGATCACCCCGACCAGCATCCGCACGACGGCGAGACCCCGCCGTTGCTTCTCGGCGTGCATGGATGGACACCCTCGGGCATCCGGCCCCCCGCGCCGGAGGACTGACGGCTCGCGACCGCGTTACTCGATGAAATCCTTGAGGCGCTTGCTGCGGCTCGGATGCCGCAGCTTCCGGAGCGCCTTGGCCTCGATCTGCCTGATGCGTTCGCGCGTCACGCCGAACTCCCGCCCGACCTCCTCCAGCGTGCGCGGGCGCCCGTCGTCCAGCCCAAAGCGCAGCCGGAGCACCTTTCGCTCCCGGGGCGTGAGCGTTTCCAGCACGCCCTCGAGCTGCTCCTTGAGCATGGTAAACGACGCGGCCTCCGCGGGGGCCAGCGCGTCCTGGTCCTCGATGAAGTCGCCGAGGTGACTGTCCTCTTCCTCGCCGATCGGCGTCTCCAGGGAGATCGGTTCCTGCGCGATCTTGATGATCTCCCGGACCCGCTCCGTGGGCATCTTCATGATGTGGCCGATCTCCTCGGGCGTCGGCTCCCGGCCGAGTTCCTGGAGGAGCTGCCGCGACACCCGGATCAGCTTGTTGATCGTCTCCACCATGTGGACCGGAATCCGGATCGTCCGCGCCTGATCGGCGAGCGCGCGCGTGATCGCCTGCCGGATCCACCACGTGGCGTACGTGCTGAACTTGTAGCCTTTGCGCCAATCGAACTTCTCGACCGCGCGAATCAACCCGAGGTTGCCTTCCTGGATCAAGTCCAGGAACAGCATCCCGCGGCCCACGTACTTCTTGGCAATGCTGACCACGAGCCGCAGGTTGGCCTCGATCAGCCTGCGCTTGGCCTCCTCGTCCCCCCGCTCCATCCGCTTCGCGAGCTTGATCTCGTCCGCGGAGTTGAGGAGCGGCACCTTGCCGATTTCCTTGAGGTACATCCGGACGGGGTCGTCGATGCTGACCCCTTCGAGCGGCTCGAGCTCGACCGGCTCCGCCTCGTCCTCGTCGTCGCTCTTCTTCTCGGCGTCCTTCGGGTCGTCCACGACCTTGATTTCGAGATCCACGAGCATCCCGTAGATCCGGTCGTACTCGTCGAGGTTGTTCTCCACCTCGGGCACGGCCTGGATCTCGTCGTAGGTGACGTACCCGCGCTGTCGCCCCTGCTCCACGAGCTGGCGCAGCTCCGCCGGCAGCGTGGCAATCGCGCGCTCGGCCTCGAGCTTCCGCTTCGAAGCGTCGGCGTCCGTTGTGACCTGTGCTCTCCGTGTCCTAGACACTTACCTTCAACTCCCTGAGTCGTTCCTTTTCAGTCCGGGCCTTGAGCAATTCCGCGGCAAGACCGTCGCGCCGCGCATCGTCGCCCGCCCGCACCGCCTCGCCGTGGGCGTCCATCAATTGCGCGATGCGCTCTTCGAGATCGCAAAGCCTAATCTTTTGTACGCAGCCGCCGGCCACCTTGTGCATATCGCCCCGCACCGGCGGTTCGGCAATCAAAAATCGGCTCAGGAGCGAGATCGCCGTCTCCTCCCGCAGCCGCTCGCGCAACGCCCCCGCATCTTCCTCGGCGGCCTCCGGCCCGAGGAGCGCCGCCGCGAGGACCCGGCACCCGGGATCCCGGAACATCTCCGCCGTTACCGCGCGCCGCATCGGCGCGCGGAGGCCCGGCTCCGCCACGAGCAGGTGCACCAACAACTGCTCCGCGGCGGTGCGGCCGCTGGACTCCGGGATCGGCGTCGCGGCCGCCGGCCTGGCCGGCCGCCGCCCGTGATCGCGCGTTCCCAGGCGCCGCAGTTCCCCCCGGATCGCGTCCTCTCGGACCCCCAGCCGCTCCGCCAGTACCCGGACACACTCCGCCTGGCGGACCGGATGGGCCATCATATTGATTAACTGACTCATTTCGTCAACAATTCCAACCTTTCCTTCAACGGTCCGCGCGTCGTGCCGCCTCATGGCGACCTCGAGCCGGTACTCGAAGATCGGTAGCGCGGCGGCCAGGACCGATCGAAACCGCTCCGGTCCCTGGGTCCTGAGGAACGAGTCGGGGTCGACCCCCGGGGGCAGAACCGCCACGCGCACGGGCAATTCCGCCTGCCCGAACAGCGACACCGGCATCGTGAACGCGTCTTGGGCCGTACCGATCTCGCGGCCGGCTTCATTGAAGACGCCGATGCCCCGGGTCGCCGCGTCGGCGCCCGCGGCGTCCGCGTCGTACACGAGCGTCACCCGCGACGCGAACCGCTTGAGCAGCAGCACCTGATCAAGCGTCAGCGCCGTGCCCAGGGACGCCACCGCCCCCTCGATCCCGAACTGATGGCACATCAGCGCATCGATGTAGCCCTCGACCACTACGGCGCCGCCGGACTCCCGGATCGGAGCGCGGGCCACGTCCAGCGCATAGAGCGTTTTCCCCTTTACGAACAGCGGTGTCTCCCGCGAGTTCAGGTATTTGGGCGCCGTGTCATCGAGCGCCCGGCCGCCGAACGCTACCGGACGCCCCTGGAGGTCGCGGATCGGAAAGACGATCCGGTCGCGGAACGTATCGTAGTAACCGTCGCCGCCCTGCCGGCCCGTGGCCAACCCCGCCTGCTCGAGCGCCGCCGGCTCGAACCCGCGGGCCCGGAGCGCGCGGAGCAGATGATCCCATCCCGGCGGCGCGTAGCCCACCCCGAACCGCTCGATTGTGTCCGGGGTGATGCCGCGCCCGGCGAGGTAGTCACGGCCCCTCCGCCCGGCGTCCGCGGCAAGCTGAGCGCGGAAGAACGCCGCCGCCTCGCCCACGGCCCGGAGCAGCCGCTCCCGGTCTCCCGCGCGCCGCTCGGGCTCGGCGCCCTCGTCCAGCCGAATACCGGCGCGCTCGGCCAGCTCTCTGCGCGCCTCCGCGAAGGGCACCCCGCCGGTCCGCATGACGAAGTCGAACACATCCCCGCCGGCGTGGCACCCGAAACAGTAGAAGAAGCCCCGCTCCGGATTGACCGTAAACGACGGGGTCTTTTCGGAGTGAAACGGGCACAGGCCTTTGTAGTTGCGGCCGGCCCGCCGCAAGGTCACGTGCGCGGACACGACCTCCAGGATGCCGACCCTGCTGCGAATCTCGTCTGTGACGTCCCTCGAGCGCCCGGCCATCCCGCCAACCCTTTCGCGTCCGCGAAAAAGAGCCTTATCGCAACCGATAAGGCCCCCGACCCGCCGATGCCTCTTTATTCTCCGCGCCGGGACGGTGATCCTCTCATCAGGCCGTCTTCATCTCGCCGAGGTACGCCCGGCGAATCATCTCGTTCTCGCGGAGGCTCTGCGCCGTCCCCGAAAGGACGACCTGGCCGGTCTGCAGCACGTAGCCCCGGTGCGCGATGGACAGGGCCATGTTCGCGTTCTGCTCCACGACGAAGATGGTGGTGCCCTGCCGGTTGATCTGCTGGATGATGTCGAAGACCTGCTCCACAAAGGCCGGGCTCAGGCCCATGGACGGCTCATCCATGCACAAGAGCGCCGGCCGCGCCATGAGGGCGCGGCCCATCGCCACCATCTGCTGCTCCCCGCCGGAGAGCGTGCCGGCGAGCTGGTGCCGCCGCTCCTTCACCCGGGGAAACATGTCGAAGACGCGCTCCAGATCCGCGCTGATCCCGGCGTGGTCGGAGCGCGTAAACGCCCCCATCTCGAGGTTCTCGTACACGGTCATGCGGGGAAACAGCCGGCGCGCCTCCGGGACGGGCGCGATCCCCCGGCGGACCCGCTCGGCCGTGGACACCCCGTTGATCACGACGCCGCGGTACCGCACGGTGCCCCGTGTCGGGCGCACGATCCCCAGCACCGTCTTCATCGTCGTCGATTTGCCCGAGGCGTTCCCGCCAAGGAGGCAGACGATCTCGCCCGCGAAGATCTCGTAGCACACCTGCTTGAGCACGTGGAGGCCGCCGTAGTGCGTGTCGACGTCCCTAAATTCCAGCAGCGGCTGTCCGGCCGAGGTAGGCACGGATGACCTCCGGGTTCGCCTGGACGTCGCGGGCCAGCCCCTCGGCGATCTTCTCGCCGTAGTCCAGCACGAAGACGCGGTCCGTGATGTCGTTCACGACGTTGAGCTTGTGTTCGATCATCAACACGGTCAGGCCCATCTCCCGCAGGCTCCGCACCTGGTCCGCGAGCTCCAGCGTCTCCGCCGGGTTCATGCCGGCCGTGGGCTCGTCGAGGAGCAGGAGCCGGGGGCGCGCCGCAAGCGCGCGCGCGATCTCGAGCCGGCGGCGGTTGGCGTAGGACAGGCTGCTCGCGAGATGGTTCACCCGAGGCACGAGCCGGTTGCCGAACACCGCGAGGATCTCCATGGCGCGCTCCCGGGCCTCCCGCTCTTCGCGGCGCGTGAGCGGCGTGCGCAGCACGGCCCCGACCGCGCCCGTGTGCAGCCGCGCGTGCATCCCGACGAGCACGTTTTCGAGCACGGTCATGTCGTTGAACAATCGCAGCGTCTGAAACGTCCGGGCGATCCCCCGCTCTACGACCGCGTGGGAGGGAAGCCCGGTGATGTCCTCGCCCATGAACCGCACCGTGCCGCCGTCCGGGCGGTCCAGCCCGGTGACCACGTTGAAGAACGTCGTCTTGCCCGACCCGTTGGGTCCGATCAGCCCGACGATCTCATGGGGATCGATCCGGACGTCCACGTCCTTGATCGCCGTGATGCCCCCGAATCGCTTGACGAGCCCGCGCGTCTCGAGCATCGGCGTTCCGGAGGCGGCCTCCTCCCGGCGGACGGCGCTCAGCGACGCGCCGATGCCGCCCCGCGTCGGGTGCGCCGCCTGCTCCGCCAGCGACAGCGCGGCGACGGTTCGGGTCGCCGGCAGGAGCCCCTGCCGGCGGAAGAGCATCATCAAGACGAGGATCACGCCGAAGATCAGCTCGATCGATTGCACGAGGTCGACCTGCTGGAGCCCGGGGCTGTTGACCAGCCGCCCCAGCGCGTGCACCCACTGCGTCAGGTCCTCGAGGAACCACGACTGCAGGAGCTGCAGCAGGAGCGCGCCGACGACCACGCCGGCGGGGTTGCCGGTCCCGCCGAGCACGATCATCACGAGCACCATCACGGAGACCGGGAACATGAACATCTCGGGCGTCGCGGTCTGCAGCTTGGCCACGTAGTAGGTGCCCGTCGCGCCGGCGAACGCCGCGCCGACCGCGAACGCCAGCAGCTTGAGGCGGGTGCGGTTGACGCCCATGGCCCCCGCGGCAATCTCGTCCGCGCGGATCGCCATCCAGGCCCGGCCGATGCGCGAGTCCTTGAGCCGGTAGCTGACGAACAGCAGCACCGCGATCATGGCGACGCCGACGTAGTAAAACGGCGTCGCGTTCACACCGAACCGGTAGCCGAAGATCTGCGGGGAGATCACGCCGTTGAGCCCCATCGCGCCGTTCGTGAGCGACGGGGTGTTGCGCACGACGATGGGAACGATCTCGCCGAACCCGAGCGTCACAATCGCGAGATAGTCCCCCCGGAGCCGCAGCGTCGGCGCGCCAAACAGGATGCCGAACAACGCCGCGATGAGCGCCGCGCCGGGGAGCATCAACCAGAACGAGACGTGCATCTGCACGACGTCGGGCACGCCGTCGACGTGGAAACGGCTCACCAGCCCCAGCCACTGGAACGGCTGCCACGCGGCGTTCCACAACGGATGGACCTGGCCCGAGGCAAAGATCCCGTACGAGTACGCCCCGATGGCGAAGAACGCGGCGTATCCCAGGTCGAGGAGGCCCGCAAAACCGACGACGATGTTGAGGCCGAGCGCGAGGATGGCAAACGAGCCCGCGTTGGCCGCGGCGTCGACATCGCCGCCGTTGCGGTCGATCACCGGGAACAGCAGGACGGCCGCGGCCAGCGCGGTGAGCGCCACCGGCCGGCGCGCCGCCTCCGGGATCCAGCGCACGGAGGCCGCCGCCGCGCCGGCCCACGGGCGCGCCCGGGGCGCCGGGAGCGGCTCGGCGCTCGCTGCGGCGGCGGGCGTGGGCGAGACGTCGGCCATGCGCGTCAGGACTTCTGCGGCGCGGACAAGCCGAAGAGACCCGACGGCCGCAGGACGAGCACGACGATCAGGATGGAAAAGATGATGACGTCGGTCCAGCGCACGGCGAGCACCTGCCCTCCCACCGACTCGATGAGACCGATCACGAGCCCCCCGATCATCGCGCCGGGGATGTTACCGATGCCGCCGAGCACCGCCGCGGTAAACGCGCGCAAGCCGGCCGTGTACCCGATGATGAAGCTCGTGTAATTGTAGTACAGGCCGAAGACCAGGCCGGCCGCTCCCGCGAGCGCGGAGCCGACGAAGAATGTCAGCATGACGATGTGGTCGACCTCGATGCCCATCATCCGGGCGGCTTCCTGGTCCTGAGCGGTCGCGCGCATCGCCTTGCCGAGCTTGGTCCGCCGGACGAAGACGTGCAGCGTCCCCATGAGCACGAGCGACACCCCCCACAGGAGCACCTCGCGGAGCCGGAGCACGGCCCCGCCGACGCTCCATGCCACGGCGGGCATGGGGTTCGGGTAGTTGAGCGCCGCGGCGCCCATGGTCAGCAGGACGATGTTGTACAGGATGTACGAGATGCCGATCGTGGTGATCATCGCCGCGGTCCCGCGCACGTGACGCATCGGCCGGAGCGCGACGCGCTCGATCACGACCCCGAGCACGCCGCAGATCAGCATCGCGCTGGCGAACGCCAGCGCCAGCGCGTCCACCAGCGGCATCCCGGTCAGGACGCGGGACTGCCCGGACAGACCGATCCACTGGAGCACGAACATCGCGATGAACGAGCCGACCATGAAGACGTTGAAGTGCGCGAAGTTGATCAGCTCGATGATGCCGTACACCATGGTGAACCCGAGCGCCAGCAGCGCGTACATCGCCCCGAGGCTCAGGCCGTTGATGATCTGCTGGAGGAGAATGTCGCTCAGGTGCACCGGCGGCGCCTGTCAAACGGCGGAGCGGGCCTGGTCCCGCCCGCTCCGCCGCCGGATCTCACCGCGGCCTACTCCTGCGGCGCCACGCCGATATACTTGAACTGGTGCAGGATGTCGTCGTCCTTGTATTCCGGGTTGTGGTGGACCTGGAACACGCTCACGACCCGGCTCTTGATGTCGCCGTTCTGGTCGAACTCGACCATGCCTTGGAGCGTTTGCAGGTGCGTGGTTTGGATGGCGTCGCGAACGCTGTGCCGGTCGACCGGCTTGCCGCTCGCGGCGGCCCGCTTGATCGCGTCAATGATCACGAGCGCGGCGTCGTACGCCGTAATCGAGTAGTCGCCGGGATACTTCCCGTACTTCGTGTGGAACCGCTCGACCCACGGCTTCACCTGCGGGCTCTCCGTCAGATGCGGCCCGGCGATCGTCGCGTACCACCCCTCCGACGCCGGGAACCCGGCCCCCTTGAGGAGGTTCGCGCTGTACATGCCGTCCCCGCCGCCCTTGATCACCTTCGGCATGACGTCGTAGGATTGCTTCGCGAGCTTCGACCCCGCCTGGTCCACGCCGCCGTAGTAGATGGCGTCGGGATTCATCCCCTTGATCTTGGTGAGCACGGTCGTGTAGTCGGCTTCCTTGGGGTTGAGCTGGTCGCGGCCGAGCACCTTGATCCCCTTCGCCGCCGCGCGCTTCTGGAACGAGTCGGCGATCCCCACGCCGTAGGCCCCGGAGTCGTCCAGCACGTACACCGACTTCACGTTCAGCTTCTCCGCGAAGAAGTTCGCCATGTTCGGACCCTGGTACGCGTCGGTCGTGACGGTCCGGAAGTAGATCGCCTTGCCGTTCGGCCGGAACTGCGACGCGAACTTCGGATCGGTGATGTCGGGGTTCGTCGAGCTCGGGGTGATCGTCGCGAGGTCGCCCTCGCTCAGGATCGGCGACATCGCCTTGCCGGAACCGCTCATCTGCGGGCCGACGACGGCCACCACGCCCACGTTGGCGACCAGTTGCCGCGCGTTGGTCGCGGCCTGGGCGGGATCGTACTGCCCGGCCGTCGCGGTCGCGTCATTGAGCACGATCGCCTCGAGCTTGTAGCCCGCGACCCCGCCTTTGGCGTTCTGATCGTCGATCGCCATCATCGCGCCGTCTTTAATCAGCTCCGCGTCCTCGGCGTCGGCGCCCGTGAGCGGCAGATTGATGCCGATGTAGAGCGTCTTGGCCTGGGCGAACGAACTGGGCGACTTGCCGAGCAAGCTGAGGGTGACGACGAGCGTGGCGACGAGACCGAACGCGAGAACCTTTCCGAGCACTGCGGTCTTCCGTCTATGCATAGCTCCCTCCCCTCACGCTGAACGATCCACTCGACCTGCGCATCCCGCGCCCGGATGCCTCCATATATGTTGCGCGTAAGATTCCGCGCTGTACTGAACTCTCCTTCGGTGTTATCAGCAACATCTCGGACTTTCCTTCACACGGCATGAACGAACGCGCGTTCGCCCGGCGTCACCTCCCCCGCCGCCGCCCGATCGCCGCGGGCGACGACGCGCAATTACCCGCAGTACGGCGGCGCGGCGCGACTTGTTCCCATGCCCGGCGGGCGAGGTCTGGGACACCGGCCGGGCCGGGTCTCCGCGTCCGGCGCCGGCGACCGGGAGGGTTTACGAAGCCCCGGGATGAAGAGAGCGCCAGCGCTCCGCCAACGCGTGACGGCGGCCGCGGGCCGTAGCATGGGGCGACGGTTCCGCGGCCCGGCGTTTTTGGGCGCCTGTGCGTGAGGCGGCAACCGTCGCGACGCCGCGGACGAGCGCGCCGGAGGTGACGACGCGACCGATGGAAGACACGGGCCGGACCCACGACGAACGACGCGCGGGGCGCTGGACGTCCGTGCTGATCATGTTCACCCTCGTCGCGGGCGTGCTCTCGTTCGTGTGGTCGGCGAGATCCTACTGGCTGCTCCCGCTGGCTTCGGCTCAGGGAGCTAGCATCGACGAGCTGTTCGACATCATCCTGGTCCTCACCGCGATCGCCTTCGTCGCGGTGCACCTGTTCATCGGCATCGCGCTGTGGCGGTTTCCCGCCCGGCAGGGCGCCAAGGCCGCGCACTGGCACGAGCACCTCGGCGCGGAGTTGACGTGGACGGTGGTACCCGCCATCGGGATCATCATCCTCGGCATCGCCGGCGAAGTGGTGTGGGCCAAGGTGTACAGCGCGCCGCCCGCGAACGCGGAGCAGGTCGACGTCGTCGGGCGCCAGTTCGAATGGCAGTTCCGCTACCCCGGCCCCGACGGCAGGTTCGGCCGGTCGGCGCCCAGGTTCGTCACGTCGGGAAATCCGTTTGGGATGGACCCGAGCGATCCGGAGAACAAACAGAACGTCGTCACCATCAACGACCTGCATCTCGTCGTCAACCGGCCCGTGCTGCTGCACATCACGTCCATCGACGTCATCCACAGTCTGTCCCTGCCGAACTTCCGGATGAAGCAGGACGCCGTGCCCGGCCGGGTCGTGGACATCTGGTTCACCCCGAACAAGGAAGGCGCGTATCAGATCGTGTGCGCGCAGCTCTGCGGCGTGGGGCACTACACGATGCGCGGCAACATCACGGTCCAGTCGCAGAGCGCGTTCGACCAGTGGCTCCAGTCGCAGATCAAGTAGCACCGCGCCGGCGCGCCGCCGCGGAGCGGCGCCGGGCGCCGCAACACCGATGACGCAATACGCATAAGGAGAGAGCGCGATGGACGCCGTCGCCGTACGCCAGCCCGAGATGGCCCATGAGCCCCATCCCCGGGAGAGCTTCATCCGGCACTACATCTTCAGCATCGACCACAAGATGATCGGCAAGCAGTACTTCCTAACGACGATGTTCATGGCGCTCGTGGGCGGGGCGATGGCCATGCTGATGCGGGCGCACCTCGGGTGGCCGGACAACGGGGTGCTCAGCCCGGAGCAGTACCTGCAGGCCGTGACGATGCACGGGACGATCATGATCTTCTTCTTCCTCACGGTCATGCTGACGGGCGGGCTCGGCAACCTCCTGATCCCGCTCATGATCGGAGCCCGGGACATGGCGTTCCCGTTCCTGAACATGATCTCGTACTGGACGTTCGTGCCCGGCGTCATCACGATTCTGTTGTCGTACTTCGTCCCCGGCGGCCCGGCCGGGAACGGCTGGACGGCGTACGCGCCGCTGTCCGCGGTGCCCGCGGCCGAGGGGGGCGCCGGGCTCGGCCAGACGCTGTGGATCATCGCGATCCTGTTCGTCGTCATCTCCTCCCTCTTCGGGTCGCTCAACTTCCTCACGACGGTGATCAACCTGCGGACCCGGGGCATGTCGATGGGGCGCCTCCCGCTCACGATCTGGGGCGCGTTCGTGACCGCCGTGCTCGCGCTGCTGAGCTTTCCCGTGCTGATGGCGGCGCTGGGGCTCCTGCTGCTGGACCGGCTGGCGGGCACGAGCTTCTTCGAAGCCTCAAATCTGATCATCGGCGGCGCCGCGAGCACCCATCAAGGCGGCGACGCCCTCCTGTGGCAGCACCTCTTTTGGTTCTTCGGCCACCCCGAGGTCTACATCCTGATCCTCACGCCCATGGGGGTGGTCTCCGACATCATCTCCACGTTCTCGCGCAAGCCGATCTTCGGGTACAAGGCGATGGTGCTGTCCCTGGCCGCGATCGGGTTCCTGAGCTTCCTCGTCTGGGGCCACCACATGTTCGTGAGCGGCATGCATCCCCTGCTCGGCGCGGCGTTCATGGGCTCGACCATCATCATCGCCATCCCTTCGGCGATCAAGACGTTCAACTGGTGCACGACGCTCTGGCACGGCCGGATCCACTTCACCACCGCCATGCTGTTCGCGATCGGCTTCGTCTCGGTCTTCGTCACGGGAGGCCTGAGCGGCATCTTCCTGGCGATCGCGCCGGTGGATCTCTACCTGCACGACACCTACTTCATCGTCGCGCACTTCCACTTCGTCATGGCGAGCGCATCGCTCTTCGCGATCCTCGCCGGCACGTACTACTGGTTCCCGAAGTTCTTCGGGCGGATGATGAACGAAACGCTCGGCAAGATCCACTTCGCCCTCACGTTCCTCGGCATCTACGGCACGTTCTACCCGATGCACTTCATCGGGCTCCACTCCAACGACCGCCGGCTCTACGAAACGACCGCGTACCCGTTCCTCTCGCACACCGGGCCGGTGGACGTGTTCGTGTCGCTGTCCGCGTTCCTGCTGGGGTTCGCCCAGCTGTTCTTCATCGCCAACTTCCTGTGGAGCCTCAAGTACGGGCCCGTGGCCGGCGACAACCCGTGGCACGCGAACGGCCTGGAGTGGACGACGACGACGCCTCCGCCGCACGGCAACTGGGAGGGCGCGCTGCCGGCCGTGTACCGGTGGCCGTATGATTACAGCGTGCCGGGGGCCCGGGACGACTACGTACCGCAAACGGTGCAGGCGATCCCGCTGGTCGCCGCGGCGGGCGCCGGCGGGGGCGAGGCGTAGCGGCGGGTGACGCCGATGCCGACCCTGGTGCTGGAGCGGCACCGAGGCGGAACCCTTCGCGACGTCGGAGGCCGGGGCCGCGGACCGTCCGGAGGGGACGCCGCGCCGGGGCGCGAGCCGGCGCCGGTGGGGACCGGCCTGCTCGGCGTCGCGGCGTTCCTTGCCGCGGTCACCATGCTGTTTCTCGCGTTCACGAGCGCGTATCTGGCACGCCGTCAGGAGGCGGGCTGGCCCGCGTTCAGCCCGCCGTGGGTGCTCTGGGTCAACACCGCCGTGCTCCTCGTGAGCAGCGGCACCCTGGACTGGGCGCGGCGCCGCATCCGGTCCGGGGACGCAGCCGGGCTCCGCCGGGGCGTCGAGTGGACAGCGGCGCTCGGGCTCCTGTTCGTGCTGGGGCAGCTGGCGGCGTGGCGGCAGCTCGCGGCGCGCGGGCTGTACCTGACGACCAATCCGCACAGTTCGTTCTTTTATGTCCTCACCGCGGTGCACGGGGCGCACCTGCTGGGCGGCGTCGTCGCGCTGGCGACCGTGCTGCTGCGCTCGTGGCAGGGCCGGTACACCGCGCAGGCGCACGCGGGCGTCACGAACTGCGCGGTGTACTGGCACTTCATGGACCTGTTGTGGCTCTACCTGTTCGTGCTCCTGTTCTGGGTGTAGCGGCGACGCGCCGGGGAGGGCATTGATGGCGGCAGTCGGAACGCACGAAGCCGAGCAGACGGCGGCCTCGCGCTGGGCCGGAGGGCGATCGCCGTTCGACGTCGGCTGGGGCAAGCTCATGATGTGGCTGTTCCTGATGTCGGACGCGCTCACGTTCTCCGGCATGCTGGTCGGCCTGTGGACGCTCCGGCTCGGGAGTCCGACGTGGCCGGACCGCGCGCACATCATGAACATCCGCCTGGTCGGCGTGATGACCGCCATCCTGATCTGCAGCAGCACGACGATGGCGCTGTCCGTCTACGAGACCCGGCGGGGCGCGCGCCGGCGCGCCGTGTGGTTCCTCACGGCCACGATCCTCGCGGGGTTTGCCTTCGCCGCGCTCCAGGCGACGGAGTGGACGCACTTTATCCTGGACGGCGCCCGACTCAACACCAACCCGTGGGGGGTGCCGGCGTTCAGCTTCACCTTTTTCATCATCACCGGATACCACGGTCTGCACGTGGTCGGCGGCTGCGTCTACCTGTGGGCCATGGCGCACCGCATCGCCAAAGGCTTGTCGGGAGCCGGCGGCCTGGAGGTGGCGGGCCTGTACTGGGGCTTCGTCGATCTGGTGTGGGTCTTTATCTGGCCGTCGATCTACCTGTTGTGACGGGCCGGTGCGGCGCCGCCGAACGCCGGCGAACGCGTCACCGGCCGGGCGCCAGGGCAACACCTTTGATGTTTGACGAGGGTGGATGAGCCGGCCGGATCCGCTCGGAAGACGGTCACGGTACACGTCGACGTACCGGAAGGGGGCGAGACTCGCACGTATGGCACGACCACCACGGACCTGCTCGGGCTGGTGGAGTGGTTGCTGGCCTCCCGGGTGACCCATGTGGCGATGGAGAGTACCGGGGTGTATTGGAAGCCCCTGTACAATCTGCTCGAGGCTACGGGGCTCACGGTGTTTGTGGTCAACACCGCCCATATGAAAGCCGTCCCGGGCCGGAAGACCGACGTCCACGACGCCGTCTGGATCTGCGACCTGATGCAGCATGGCTTGCTCAAGCCCAGCTTCATTCCGTCCCGGCCCCAACGCGAGTTGCGGGAACTCATTCGGTACCGCATCTCCCTGATTCAGGAGCGAACAGAGGAAGCCAACCGGATCCAGAAGGTGCTGGAGGGCGGGAACATCAAGCTGGCCTCGGTCGTGTCGGAGATCCTGGGCAAGACCGGACGCCGCATCCTGACCGCCATTGTCGAAGGGACCAGCACGCCGGAAGAGCTGGCGGGCATGGCGGACAGCCGCGTGCGCGCGACGCGAGCAGAATTGGTCGAGGCCCTGCGAGGACGGCTGACCGACCACCAGGGTACGCTGCTCCGCATGCAATTGGACCATGTCCGCTACCTTGATCAGCAGATTGCGGCCCTGGATACGGAGGTGGCCAAGCGGCTGACCCCTTTCGAACCGCAGCTCCGGCAACTGGACACGATCCCGGGCGTCAATGAGCGCACCGCGGAGAATATGGTTGCGGTCATCGGGACGGACATGACCCGCTTTCCCAACGCGGACCACTTGGCCTCGTGGGCGGGGATGTGCCCGGGGAGCAATGAGAGTGCCGGGAAACGGCGGTCGTCCCGCACGCGCAAAGGGAACCCGATCCTCCGCAGCACCCTCACGCAGGCGGGCCACGCGGCCGGACGCACGAAGAACACCTACCTCGGGGCCACGTACCGGCGAATCGCTGCGCGTCGAGGAAAGAAGAGAGCCGCTGTCGCTGTCGGGCGGAGCATTTTGGAGATCGCGTACTTCGTGTTGCGAGACGGTGTGGCGTACGAGGAATTGGGCGTCAACTACTACGACGAGCGCAAGAAGGATGCCGTGGTCCGCAACGCGGTCAAACGGCTGGAACGGCTGGGCTATCGGGTTGCGATTCAACCGGCAGCCTAACCTCCGCCGCCGCTGGGCAGAACGGCGTTTTTCAGGGGAGCGGGCGTCGAGGACCGGGTAGGAGCGAGGAGGACGGGCATGCATCACCACGATCCGGAGATCATGGAACACGAGAACATGGCGGCGCCGCGCACGTTCCTCACGGCGTGGCTGATCCTCCTCGTGCTCACGGCGGTGGAGGTCAGCGTCGTCGTCGTCTTCACGCTCCCCACCGCGCTCCGGGTCACGATCCTGTTGATCACGGCCTGCCTGAAGGCGAGCCTGATCGGCGCGTACTACATGAACCTCAAATTCGAGCGGCTGGTGATGAGCTACATCATCGTCATCCCGCTGATCGCGCTGGCGCTCGTGATGTTCTGGGGCGTGGTGCCGGACGCGGCGAGGATCCTCGGCTTGCGCTAGGCGCCGTCGAGCCGCTCGTAGCCGGGAATCGTCAGGAACTCCACGAAGCGCTCGCCGAGCGCGACCTCCTCGAAGAGCCCCCGCGCCCGGTCCAACCCGTCCGGCGCGGCCGCGCCGCGGCCGCGCCGCACCTTGGCAATTTCCTCGTCGCACACGCCCCGCACGAGCTCGCGGGTCACGCGCTCCCCGGACGCGAGCGCCGTCCCGTGTCGCACCCACTGCCAGACCTGGCTCCGCGAGATCTCCGCCGTCGCCGCATCCTCCATGAGGTTGTAGATGCCCGCGGCGCCCGTGCCGGCGAGCCAGGCTTCGAGGTACTGGATCGCGACGGCGACGTTGTTGCGCAGGCCCGCCTCGGTGGCCTGGCCGCCCGGCACGCGGGCATCCAGCAGCTCGCGGGCCCCTACCCGGACCTCCTCCCGCAGCCGATCCACCTGGTGCGGCCGCGTCCCGAGCACGTGATCGAACACGGCGGCCGCGACGGGCACGAGGTCCGGGTGCGCGACCCAGGTCCCGTCGAAGCCGTCGGTGGCCTCGCGGACCTTGTCCTCCCGGACCTTCGCGAGCGCCACCTCGTTCACGGCGGGATCCCGGCGGCTCGGGATGAACGCCGCCATGCCCCCGATCGCATGGGCGCCGCGGCGGTGGCAGGTGCGGACCAGCAGCTCCGTGTACGCGCGCATGAACGGCACCGTCATGGTCACCTGGGCCCGGTCCGGCAGCACAAACTCCGGCCGCTCGCGGAACTTCTTGATGATGCTAAAGATGTAATCCCACCGGCCGGCGTTGAGGCCCGCGGAGTGCTCCCGGAGCTCGTACAGGATCTCGTCCATCTCGAACGCCGCGAGCACGGTCTCGACGAGCACGGTCGCTTTGATGGCGCCCCGCGGGACGCCGAGCGCGTCTTGCGCCGCGAGGAACACGTCGTTCCACAGGCGCGCTTCGGTGTGGCTCTCGAGCTTCGGCAGATAGACGTAGGGCCCGGTGCCGCGTTCCAGCAGGCGCCGCGCGTTGTGGAAGAAGTACAGCCCGAAGTCGAAGAGCGCGGCGGCGATCGGGCGGCCGTCCACGCGCACGTGGCGCTCGAGGAGGTGCCAGCCGCGCGGGCGGACGAGCAGGGTCGCGACCTTGTCCCCGAGCCGGTACGTCCTCCCCTCCGGGCCCGTATACGTGATGGTGCGGGCGACGGCGTCGATGAGGTTCTGCTGCCCCTCGATCACATTCCGCCACGTCGGCGAGAACGCGTCCTCGAAGTCCGCCATGAACACGTCGGCGCCGGAGTTGAGCGCGTTGATGATCATCTTTCGCTCGGCGGGACCGGTGATCTCGACGTGACGGCGCTGCAGGTCCGAGGGGACCGGCGCCGTCCGCCAATCGCGCGCCCGGATCTGCTGCGTGGCGGAGAGGAAGTCCGGAAGCGCGCCGGCGTCGAATTGAGCCTGGCGGTTGGCGCGGGCGCGGAGCAGCGCCTCCCGCCTGGCGTTGAACTCGCGATGCAGGCCGGCAACGAACTCGAGCGCCGGCCGGCTGACGACGTGGGAGAGTTCGGCGCCGACGCCCGCGGTGATCTCCACGCCGCCCGCGCCGGCGGCGCCGTCAGCCGTGATACACGCTCCCCGTCGAGGTAGCGGCGCTCGGCGCCCGTCGCGCGCTCTCGCCGGCGTGTTGCGGCGCCCGTCCCGCCAGCAGTTCGCGCATGATCATCGACACCGCCGCGGCGGCAAAAATCGCCGGGACCCCGGAGACCCTCGCGACGATCTCCTGCATGGCCCGCGTGTAGCCGAGGCAGTCCATCACCACGAGAGAGACCTCCGCGCCGCGCAAGGTTTCGGCAGCGGCGGCGAGCTCAGCGGCGTCGCCGTACGGCGACGCGCAGGCAACGACGCTCGGCGCGAGGCTGCGCCATCGCGCCTCGGCCGGCCCGATCTGCGCCGCGTCCGGCACGAGCACGCCGAGCCGCGGGGCGCGCCCGGGAGTCCGCACGCCCTCGAGCGCCGCCGCCACCACGTGCGGCAGCACGCGGCGAGGATACAGCATCGACGCGGGAGGGGCGAGCTCCGGAAATTCCCCGGTGCACAAGAGCACCAGCAACTCCGCGCCCCCGGCGGCGAGGCGATCCAGGCACGCCTGCACCCGGGGCACGACGTGGCGATGGGCCAGGCGGACGTTCCGGCCGCTGCGGAGCCGGCTCACGAGCACCGCATCGTCGCCGCGCGGCGCAAGCGATGCGACCTCGGCGTCGCTCAAGCCGTCGAGCGCGCCCGCCTCCACGGAGCGCGCGCCGGCGAGGCCTCGCGCAAACTCCCCCATGATGTCCGGCCTCGGCGCCTGCCCGATGGTGACGAACCCGACCGTCGTCATCGACACACCCTCTCATCCCCGACGTGGAGATATTCTCCCGGACTGCGCGGATGCCCTCGTGCCGCGGCCGCTGGAGGAGCGCGCCCCGCCGGGGTGGAACACTCGCCTCGTCGCCCCGCACCCGATTGCGCTACTGTGGAGGGAACGGATGAACATCGCCGATCTGCTCCGCCATCGTGAGATCCGGAGCCTGCTGCACCCGGACGTCACCGCGCGGCTGACCCGGCGCGAGCTGCTCGGGCGGCTGACGTCGCTCGGGATCGGGCTGGGCGCGGCCTCGACGCTGATCGGCGCGTCGAGCGACGGGTACCCGGCGTTCGCTCAGACCGGTCAGTTCAAGGGCCAGACCCTCGTCATCACCAGCTACGGCGGCACGTGGCAACAGTTTATGGAGGACGAGCACATCCCGCCGTTCGAGGCGCTCACGGGCGCGAAAGTCGAGCTGGCGGTCGGTCTCGCGAAGGACTGGTTTGCCAAGATGCAGGCCGCGGGCAAGCGGAATCCCCCATACGACGTCTTTGTGACCAACGAGACGTATCTGGCGCAACTGCGCATCGAGGGATTCTTCGCCCCGCTGCCGCAGGACAAGCTGCCGAACCTCGCGTTCGTGCCGAAACCGCTCCGGCAGCCCCAGGACGTCGGCGTGCTCGGGCTCGTGGGCGCCCTCGGCATCACGTACCGGTCGGACAAGGTGCAGGACGCGCCCAAGTCGTGGATGGACCTCGCCAAATACGGCAACAAGTCGACGATCTTCACGATCGGCAACTCCGGCGAGCCGCAGCACGTGATGAAGATGGCGCAGATCCTCACCGGCAGCTACAAAAATTACAAACCCGCGGTGGACTGGATCGGCAAGAACCTGTGCGCCGCGCGCCAGGTCGACTTCAGCGGCACCGAGCAGACGATGCTGACCCAGGGGGAGACGTATGTCGGCCTGATCGACGCGCCGGACTGGGCGTTCCTCAAAGCCAGGAACCTCCCCGTGGAGTGGGTGCTCCCCAAGGAAGGATACTGCGGCATGTTCGAGCAGGACATGAACGTCACCGCCGGGAGCAAGGTCAAGGACCTCGCGTACGCGTTCATCAACTACTGGCTCAGCCCGCCCGTGCAGCAGAAGTGGGCGGAGAAGTTCTACTGGACGCCCGCGAACAGCCACGTCCAGATCAGCCCCGACCTCGCGAAGCTGATCCCCGTCACGCAGAGCCAGCTCACGAGAATCCCGCGGTGGGACTACGTCTGGCTCAACAACTCGGGGGCGCGCGAGGCGATGACCGACGCCTGGAACCACACGGTCACCGGCCACTGCTAATGCGTCGTTGCCGAACTCCGGCAAGGGGGGCGAGCCGGCCGGACCTGCCCTTCGCCGGGCCCACGGCGTGAGCCGGCACGCGGCCGACGCCTCCCCGATTCCGGGTTGTCGCTTTGTCCCCCGTGCAATCGAAAGGGCGGAGGCACACGTCCCCGCCGCGGGCGTCGAACGTCCGCACCGCCGGCGGACCGAGGACTCCCGCCGACGACGCATTAGGTAGCACGCGACAGCCGCGATGGCGCAGATCGTCCTCGACCACCTGACCAAGCGCTTCGGGGACACGCCGGCCGTCACCGACCTGAGCCTGGAGCTCGCGTCGGGCGAGCTCGTCGCGCTGCTCGGTCCCTCGGGCTGCGGCAAGACGACCACCCTCCGGATGGTCGCGGGGTTCGAGACGCCGACGGCCGGACGGGTGTGGCTCGCGGACCGGGACCTGACGGATGCGCCGCCGGAGCGGCGCAACTGCGGCATGGTGTTTCAGAACTACGCCCTGTTTCCGCATCTCACCGTGGAGCAGAACGTCGCGTTCGGCCTGGAGATGCGCGGGGTCGAGCGCGCCGAGATCCGGCGCCGGGTCGCCGACATTCTCGACAAGGTCGAGCTCGGGGGCCTCGGCGGACGGTATCCGCGGCAACTCTCCGGAGGGCAGCAGCAGCGGACCGCGCTGGCCCGCGCCCTCGTCGTCAACCCCAGCGTCCTCCTGCTCGACGAGCCGCTCGCCAACCTCGACGCCAAGCTGCGCGAGGAGATGCGCTTCTACATCCGGTCGCTGCAACGAGAGTTCCACATCACGACGCTGTACGTGACCCACGACCAGGCCGAGGCGCTCGTGCTGGCCGACCGCGTCGCGATCTTGATGGGCGGCGTCCTCCAGCAGTACGGCCGTCCCGAGGACGTCTACCACCGCCCGCGATCCGCCGCGGTCGCGGGATTCATCGGGCTCACCAACCTGATCCCCGGGCGCGTGCGCGCGCGCGGGGCCGGCCGCGTGATCGTCGACACCGCGCTCGGCCCCGTGACCGCCGGGGGCGACCCGGCACTCCGGGAGGGAGCGGACGCGCTGCTCAGCGTGCGCCCCGAGCAGCTGGACCTGCTGCGTCCGGACGCCGCGCCCCGGAACGGAGCCAACGTGCTCCGCGGGACCGTCCGGGAACGCACGTTTCTCGGGAGCCTCGCGGACTTCCGGGTGGACGTAGGCGGCGGCGTGGTGCTGCGCGTGCAGGGGCGTCCGAGCGCGGTGGAGCGCGCCGGCGACGCCGTGGCCGTGGCGTTCGATGCCGACGCGGCGTGGGCGCTCCCGCGCGCGACGTCCTAGCCGTGGAACTCGTCGGGGCCGGGCCGCCGCCGGAGCGCCGCCTCGCGCGGCACGCCGGCCGGCACGTGCTGATCGTGCCGGCGCTCGCGGTCCTGATCGTCTTCTTCGTGCTGCCGTATCTCAACCTGACGCTGATCAGCCTGATGACGCCGAGCCACCAGGCGCCGTACGCGCGGGTCCTCACGCTCGGCAACTACGCGACGCTGCTCCGCGACCCGTTCACGTGGCGGGTCATCTGGCACACCCTGTGGATCGGCGTCGCGACGACCGCGATCTGCCTCGTGATCTCCTACCCGCTGGCCTACCATCTCGCGCGGGCCCCGCGGCGCCTGCGGGGGCTCTTGATGATCCTCGTGATCTCCCCCTTGCTCGTGGGCGTCCTCATCCGCACGTATGGGTGGATGATCCTGCTCCAGGACACGGGGCTCATCAATCAGACGCTGCGCGCGCTCCACCTCCCGGCCGCGCCGCTCATGTACAACGACACCGGGGTGCTGATCGGCCTCGTGCACGTCTTCGTGCCGTTCATGGTGCTGTCGATCGCGGGCACGATCCAGACCATCGACCCGGAGCTCGAGTTCGCGGCCCGATCGCTCGGGGCCGGCGCGTGGCGGACGTTCCGGCGGGTCGTTTTTCCGCTGAGCCTGCCGGGCGTGCTCGCCGGGACGGTCCTGGTGTGGGTCTTGACGATCAGCTCGTACGTGATTCCGTCCCTGCTCGGCGGCTTCACGGTGCTCACGGTGCCGATCCTCGTCGTGCGCACGGTGACCGAACTGTTCAACTGGCCGGGCGGGAGCGCGTTTGCGATCCTGTTCTTCGTGATCACGCTCGCCGTGGTCGGCCTGTACGTGCGCGCGATGGGGCATGCCGGCCGGCTGCCCGACCAGGGGGACGATCGATGATCCGCCCGCGAGAACGCCGGTGGATGGCGGTCGCCGTGGCCGTGCTGTACGTCTTTTTGCTCGCCCCGATCGCGATCGTGGTGCTCGCGGCGCTCAACTCGGGCGCCTACCTCCGGTTCCCGCCCGAGGGGTTGTCCCTGCGCTGGTTCGTGGCGTTTGCCGAGAGCCGGTCGTTCACGAGCTCGCTCAGGTTCAGCCTCAAGCTGGCCGCCCTGGCGACCGCCGCCTCCACGGTCGTGGGCACCATGGCCAGTGTGTGGATCGTGCGGTTTTCCGGGCGGTGGCGGAACGCGTTCCGGGTGCTCTTCGTCGCGCCCCTCGCCGTGCCGGGGATTCTCACCGGCATCGCGCTCCTCATCTTCTTCTATGCCGTCGGGTGGGGCAACACCGGGTTCGTGGGGCTGGTGATCGGCCACACGTTGATCTGCACACCGTACGTGTTTCTCATCACGAGCGCCGTGCTGCTGCGGTTCGACCGCACGCTCGAAGAAGCGGCGCGCAACCTGGGCGCGGGCGCGCTGCGGACGTTCTGGCGGATCACGCTGCCGCTCATCAAGGGCGGGATCATCTCCGGCGCGGTGTTCGCCTTCGTCGCCAGCTACGACGAGTTCAACATCTCGTTGCTGCTGAGCGGCGTCGGCATGACGCCGCTGCCCATACAGCTGTTCGACTACCTGCGGTTCTCGTTCGATCCCACGGCGGCCGTCGCCGGCACGATCAGCATCGGCATGGCGTTCGTCGTGGTGCTGGTGACGCAAAAGCTGGTGGGCCTGGACGCCTTGTACCTCGGCGGCGGGTGACGGCCTGGTGCGCCATCGCCGAACCCCGGCAAGGGGTCGAGCCGGCCGGATCTGCCCTTCGCTCCGCGGACCGACGCCTATCCGATTCTGGGTTGTCGCTTTGTCCGCCGCGCAAGCGAAAATGCAGAGGCACACGTGCGCACCGCGGGCGTCGAACGCCCGCTCCGAGCAGACCCGGCCGGCCCATCTACCCTCGTCATACATCAAAGACGCTGCGCTAGAAGCTCCACGCCCGCGGCACGAAGAGCCGCTGCTGTGTCCGGATCGCGAACCGGTCGGTCATCCCGGCCAGGAAGTCGCACACGGTCCGGTGGATGGTCGCGCGCCCGTCGTCGAGCAGCCGCCGGGCGTCGGGACCGATCTCCTCCGGATGCTCGACGTAGTAGCCGAAGAGCGTCTCGAGCAGCCGGCCGACGGCGACCACCTCGGCCCTCGCGGCCGGCCCCAAGTAGACCGTCGTGAACAGAAACTCCTTGAGCTCGTCGAGCGCGGTGCGGACCGCGTCGCTCATCCTCAGGCACGGCGCGCCGGCGGAGTGCGCCACGATGTCGCGCACCGTCGTGTCAACCCACCGGCCGCGCGTCTCGCCGAGGACCTCGCGGACGGACGCGGGAACGTCGCGCTCCCCGATGAGGCCGGCGCGGATCGCATCGTCCGTGTCGTGGTGAATATAGGCGACCCGATCCGCCACGCGCGCGAGCTGGCCCTCCACCGTTTCCGGCACCGCGTGGGGGAGGGCCTCGTCGAGTCCCGGCAACGCCGCCAGATCCGTGCGTCCCTTGGAGTGCCCCCTGATGCCGTCCCGCACCTCGTACGTGAGATTCAGGCCGTCCTCGTCGATCCCGTCGCGCGTGCGGCGCCGCTCGAGCACCTCGACGATGCGCAGACTCTGCCGGTCGTGCCGGAACCCGCCGTGCTCCGCCATCAGCCGGTCCAACGCTTCCTCCCCGGCATGGCCGAACGGCGGATGGCCCAAGTCGTGGGCCAGCACGATGGCCTCGGTCAGATCCTCGTTGATCCGGACGGCGCGGGCGATCGTGCGGGCGATCTGGGCGACCTCGAGCGTGTGCGTGAGCCGGGTACGGTAATGGTCGCCCTCCGGGGCGATGAACACCTGGGTCTTGTGCATCAGCCGGCGAAACGCCTTCGAGTGCACGACCCGGTCGCGGTCGCGCTGGAACGCGGTGCGCACGTCGTCGGGGCCCTCGGGCCGCACCCGCCCTTTCGATCGCGCGCTCCGCGCCCCGTGCGGCGAGAGCACACGGTCCTCCCACGCCTCGGTGATCTCGCGCGGCGTCACGGGCGCGCCCATCACCCTCCCCGCGCGACCGGACGGCCCGCGGCGGCTATCGGTCGCGTTCGGCGCGCGCGCGCTTCTCCTTGAGCACCGCCTGCGCCGCGGCCAAGCGCGCCGTCGGCACCCGGTACGGCGAACAGCTGACGTAGCTCAGCCCGGCGCGGTGGCAGAACTCGACGCTCTGCGGTTCGCCGCCGTGCTCGCCGCAGATGCCGAGCTCGATGTCCGGCCGCGCCGCGCGGCCCGCCCGCACCGCCTGCTCGATCAGCGCTCCCACGCCGTTCCGGTCCAGCACCTGGAACGGATTGTCGGGGAGGATCTTCCGCTCCACGTACTGCAGGAGGAACTTGCCCTCCGCGTCGTCGCGGCTGAAGCCGAAGATGAGCTGCGTGAGATCGTTGCTGCCGAAGGAGAAGAACTCGGCCACCTGGGCAATTTCGCCGGCCACGACGCAGGCCCGCGGCACCTCGATCATCGTGCCGAACTTGTAGCGGACCCGCACGCCCTGCTCCGCCATGATGCGATCCGCGAGCGGCCGCACGCGGCTCTCCACGATCTTGAGCTCGTTGACGTGCCCGACCAGCGGGATCATGATCTCCGGATGGGTGCGGACACCTTCCTTCGCCAGCTGGCACGCGGCCTCCAGGATGGCCCGGACCTGCATGTCGATGATGCCGGGAAACATGATCCCCAGGCGGATGCCGCGGAGGCCGAGCATCGGGTTTTGCTCGCGCATCTTGGCGACCTCGCGCAGCAGGCGCTCCTTCTCCGCGAGCTCGGACGGGTTGTTGCCCCGCACCCGCAACTCCGTGACCTCGACGAGCAGGTCGTCGTACGGCGGCAGAAACTCGTGCAGCGGAGGATCGATGAGCCGGATGACCACCGTCATCCCGGCCATCTCGCGCAGGATGCCGGCGAAATCCCCGCGCTGGATCGGCAACAGCTCGCCGAGCGCCCGCTCGCGCTCGTCCTCGGTCTCGGCCAGGATCATGCGCCGAACGATCGGCAGCCGGTCCTCCTCGAAGAACATGTGCTCCGTCCGGCACAGCCCGATGCCGCCCGCGCCGAACGCCCGGGCGCGGGCCGCGTCGCGGGGATAGTCCGCGTTGGCCCAGACGCCGAGCCGCCGCACGTGGTCCGCCCACCCGAGCAGTGTCTGCAGGTCTCGATCCCGGCTCAGGTCGGGATCGATCGTGCGGATGGCGCGGCCGAACACCTCCCCGGTCGTGCCGTCGATCGAGATCGGGTCGCCGCGATGGACCACGCGGCCGTCGACGCTGAACTGCTGGCGCTGCGGGTCGACGCGAAGGGCTTCGGCGCCGGCCACGCAGGGCTTGCCGAGGCCGCGGGCCACCACCGCGGCGTGGCTCGTGCCGCCTCCGCGCGCCGTGAGGATGCCGCGCGCGACGAGCATGCCGTGCACGTCGTCCGGGTTGGTCTCGGGCCGCACGAGGATGACCGCCGTGCCGGACTGTCCCAGCTCCACCGCGGTGTCCGGGTCGAACACGGCCACGCCCGTGGCGGCCCCCGGCGACGCATTGAGACCTCGGGCCAGCAGCATGCCCTCGCGCTCCGCCGCGGTCTTGTCCTCGGGATCGAAGCGCGGCAGCAGCAACTGGTAGATCTGATCCGGCTCGACGCGCAGGAGGGCCTCCTCCCGGGAGATCAGCTTCTCCCGGACCATGTCCACCGCGATCTTCACCGCGGCTTGCGCGGTGCGCTTCCCGCTGCGCGTTTGCAGCATCCACAACTTGCCGCGCTCGACCGTGAACTCGAGATCCTGCACGTCCTTGTAGTGCTGCTCCAGCATCTTCGCGACTTTGTGAAACTGCGCGTACACGCCCGGCATCTCGTTGCCCATCTCCGTGATCGGGTGGGGCGTCCGGATGCCGGCCACCACGTCCTCGCCCTGGGCGTTCGGCAGGTACTCGCCGTAGAGCACCTTCTCCCCGGTGGACGGGTTGCGCGTGAACGCCACGCCGGTCGCGCTGTCGTCGCCCATGTTGCCGAAGACCATGGCCTGGACGTTGACCGCGGTGCCGAGATCGTGCGGGATCTTGTTGAAGTTGCGGTAGTCGACGGCGCGCTTGCCCATCCACGAGTCGAACACCGCGCGGATCGCGAGCTCGAGCTGCCTCCACGGGTCCTCCGGAAACTCGACCCCTTGCTCGCGGCGGATCAGGTCCTGAAAAGCCCGGGCGATCTCGCTCAGATCCGCCGGCCCCAGGTCCGTGTCGACGCGCGCCCCCGTGCGGCGCTTGTGCTCCTCGATGATCGCCTCGAAGCGCTCTCCCGGAACGCCGAGCACGATCTTGCCGAACATCTGGACGAACCGGCGGTAGGCGTCGCGCGCGAACCGCTCGTTTCCCGTGAGCGCCGCCAGCCCGCGGAGCGTCTCCTCGTTCAGGCCGAGATTCAGCACGGTGTCCATCATCCCGGGCATCGAGAAGCGGGCGCCCGAGCGGACCGAGACGAGCAGCGGGTTTGCGGGGTCGCCGAACTTCTTGCCCATCTTGCGCTCGACCGTCCAGAGCGCCCGCCGCACCTCGTCCATGAGCCCCGGCGGGAACTGCCGGCCGCGGGCGTTGTACTCGTTGCACACCGCGGTGGTGATCGTGAAGCCGGGCGGAACGGGAAGGCCCACGCGGCTCATCTCCGCGAGGCCCGCCCCCTTGCCGCCGAGCAGGTCGCGCATCGTCGCGTTGCCTTCCTCGAAGAGCCAGATCCGCTTGCGGGACGCGCGCTTGGCCGGGGCCGCGGCCGGGCGCCGCCGGGGCGCGGTCGCCCGGCGAGCCGGGGACTTCGCGCGAATGCGTACAACCATGTGTGGGTCACCTCGCCTTGTCGGGGTCTACGACGGCGGCGCCGGGGGGCGCCGCCGTGATCCTGCCATGCTGTTCAAGACGGCGCCGCCGCCTTTCCTTCTCCAACGACGACGCGCGAGAGGTCCGCGATGGGACGCACGAGCGCGACCACGCCCGCCAGCAGCGCCAGGCGGTTTTGGCGGACCCCCTCGTCCGGATCCATCACGAGCACGTCCTCGAAGAAACGGTCCACCGGCGCCGCCAGCGCGGCGAGCCGCTCGAGCGCGGCGCGATAGCGCCGCGCCAGCTCGTCCGCCCCCGGCGCCGTCCCGTCCCCGGCCGTCGGGTCGCCGAGCGCCGCCCACGCCTGCGCGTCGGTCTGCGCGTCGCGCAGGGACTGGAGGAGCGCCCGCTCCGCGGGCGCGGCGCAGAGGTCTTCGCGCACCGGGCCGGGCGCACCGTCCGGCAGGATGCGCGCCGCCCGGTCAAATGCCGTGTAGACGCCGGCGAACGCCGCCGTGCGGCGAAACTCCCAGAGGGCTCGCGCCCGCGCCGCCGCGTCGACGAGATCATCCGCGCCGGCGTCGAGCGCCGCGTCGACGGTGTCATAGCTGATCCCCTCGTCGATCAGCATCGCGCGCAGCCGCTGGCGCAGCGCGCTCTGCCACTCCTCGAGCACGCGGGCGCCGTCCGGGCCAGCGGCCGCCCCGGCCCCGCGCGCCAGGTCCGCGAGGCTCAGGCGCATGCCCCGGCGGAGGATGATCGCCACGATCCCGGCCGCGGCGCGCCGGAGGCCGTACGGGTCCTGCGAGCCGCTCGGGGCCATCCCCGCGGCGAGGGCGCTCAACAGCGTGTCGGCCTTGTCCGCGAGGGCGAGGTATGCGCCGGTCGGCGTCGACGGAAGGACGGCGCCGCGCGGCAAATACTGCTCCCGAATCGCGTCGGCCACGGCGGCCGGCTCGCCGTCGAGACGCGCGTAGATGCCGCCCATCACGCCCTGGAGCTCCGGGAGCTCGCGTACCACCTGCGTGATGAGGTCGGCCTTGCTGAGATGGGCGGCCCGTCGCAGCAGGTCGCTCTGGGACGGCGCCAGGTGGAGCAGCCGGGCGAGCACCCCGGCCAAGCGCTCCAGGCGGACCGTCTTGTCGGCCATCGTGCCGAGCCGGTCGAGAAACACGAGGTCCTGAAGACCCTGGACGCGGTCCGCGAGGCGCCGCTTGCGGTCCTCCTCGAAGAAGAAACGGCCGTCGGCCAGCCGCGCGCGCAGGACCCACTCGTTGCCCTCGCGCACGATCGCCAGCCCGCGGCGGTCGCCGTTCCGCACGCCCACAAACGCCGGCAGCAGCGCGCCCCCGGCGTCCTCCACCGCAAAGTACTTCTGGTGGTGCTGCATCACGGTGATGAGCACCTCGCGCGGCAGCGCCAGAAACTCGTCGGCAAACCGGCCGACAAACGCCTCGGGCCACTCCACGAGCTGCACGGTCTCGTCCAGCAGGTCGGCGTCCAGGACCACCCGCCCGCCGATTTCGCCGGCCGCCTTCCGCGCCGCGTCCGCGACGCGCCGCCGCCGCTCCTCGGGATCCAGCAGCACAAAGCTCCGCTTGAGCACGGCCTCGTACGATCCGGCGCGCGGCACCGGCACCGCCGCCGGATGGAGGATCCGGTGGCCGTACGTCCTGCGACCCGCCGCGACGCCGGCGAACTCACAGGCAATCACCCGGCTGCCGAGTAACGCCACGAGCCACCGCACCGGACGGGCAAACCGGACCGTCCCCGTCCCCCACCGCATCGCCTTCGGAAATGTCAGGCCGGCGGCGAGCTCCGGCAACAGCGTCCGGAGGACCTCCGCCGCGGCCGCGCCCGGCTCGCGCCGCACCGCGTACACGTACTCTCCTTGCGGCGTGACGCGGCGTTCGAGCGCGCTCACCGGCACGCCCTGACCTCTGGCAAACCCCTCCGCCGCGGCCGTGGGCCGGCCGTGCGCGTCATACGCGACCCTGACGGCCGGCCCGCGGACCTCGCGGACGAGGTCGCGCTGCCGAGGCTGCACGTCGTCGGCGATCAACACGAGCCGGCGGGGCGTCGAGAAAGACGTCACCCGCCTCACCGCGATGCGCGCCGACTCCAGGGCGCGAGGCGCCTGCTCGGCCAACTGGCGGGCGCCGTCCCACGCGGCCTGCGGCGGCAGCTCCTCCGTGCCGATCTCGAACACGAGACGCGCCCCGGCCCGGGGGCTCCGGCGGCGGCCGGCGGCCGGCCCCGGCCTACGCGGCATCGGGGCGCCCCCGCAGCAGCGGCCAGCCGAGTTCTTCGCGATGCTTGAGGTACTGCTCGGCGCACCGTCGCGCCAGCACGCGGCAGCGCGCCATCAGGCTCGCGCGCTCCGCGACCCCGACCGCTCCCCGCGCATCGAGGAGGTTGAAGGTGTGGGAGCACCGCAGCACGTGCTCGTACGCCGGCACGGTCAACCCCGCGTCCAGCAGCCGGCCGGCTTCCGCCTCGGCCGCGGCGAAGGTATGGCGCAGCATGTCCACGTCCGCCGTCTCGAACGCGAACGTGGAATGCTCGAACTCATCCTCGCGCCGGATTTCGCCGTACGTGATGCCGGGCGCCCACTCGAGGTCGAAGACGTTGTCCTTGCGCAGCACAAACTGCGCGATCCGCTCCAATCCGTACGTCAGCTCCACGGGTATCGCCGGCAGCTCCAGACCGCCCGCCTGCTGAAAGTACGTGAACTGGCTGATCTCCTGCCCGTCGAGAAACACCTGCCAGCCGACGCCCGACGCCCCGAGCGTCTGATCCGCCCAATCGTCCTCGAGAAACCGGAGATCGTGGTCTCGCAGCTCGATCCCCAGCGCGCGGAGACTCCGGAGGTAGGCATCCTGGACGTCGTCGGGAGACGGTTTGAGAATGACCTGATACTGATGATGCTGGTAGAGCCGGTTGGGGTTCTGTCCGTAGCGCCCGTCGGCGGGGCGGCGGCTCGGCTGCACGTACGCGACCCGCCACGGCTCCGGGCCGAGCGCCCGCAGAAACGTCGCGGGATGCATCGTACCCGCCCCGACCTCGAGGTCGTACGGCTGCGCGATCACGCATCCCCGCGCGGCCCAGTAACGTTCCAGGCCGAGCACGAGGTCCTGAAAGGTCATGGAGATCCTCCTGACTCTACGCCGGCCATCCGGGGGAACGAAGCAGACCAGCCGAGGCCGCTAACCGATCCCGAGCGGTTCCTCCTCGCGCTCGCGCCGCACCGGCAGCGACGTCAACATGGTGGCGAGGGCGAAGGCGGCGAGCCCGGCGGCTGCCCACGTGAGCGGGAGCTCGATGACCCGATCGTCCGTGTGGATCCGCACCGCGCCGGAGGGACCGCGCCGCACGATGCGCTGCGCTTCCTCCATCGCGGACCCAAAGAGGGCGAGCGCCCGCTGGACTCGTTCCAGGTCGATCTCCATGGGACCACCTCCGCGCCTTATCTTATCACGCGCGCCGGTGCGGCGATACCGCAGCCGGCCGTCCTCCGTCCTCCCCTGTCCGGAGGACCCAGACGCGAAGCGCGCGGGCCATCCCGTCGTGTGCGGCTCGGACGAGCGCGCAAGATTCGTCGCGCGGCGGGACCGGCCCCTCGGCGTTATTCCCCATGGGAGATGCCCGGTGCGGGAGAGGCCGAGACGCCCGGCCGGGCCGCCGCGGTGTGTCTTGCGCGCGGGGGCCGGTGAGACGCGGATCAGCGCGTGGGACCGGCGTCCGGCCCCGCGCCGCGCGAGGTCGACGTCGATGCGCCCGCGGCGCGCAAACGCCCGATGACCGCCGGGGATCGCAGCTTGGCGTCGAGTTGATGTTCGAGATGCGCCTGCACCAGCCGGGCGAGGTCGCGCCGCTGCCCGGGCGGCGTGCGAAGGCGCACGGCATGCTCCGGAGCTGCGCGAAGCAGATAGCCGCACGTCGCGAACACCCCGGGGACGGTGCGCATCGCCTCCGCGTGGCCGGCGAGGCACGCCGGGCACACGGCGCCTCCCGCGTCCGCGGCGAACCCCCACGCCGCCGCGGGCCCGCTCGCCCCCCGGGGCAGCGCGCGCCCGCATCCGACGCACGCGTCCACCTCGGGCCGGTAGCCGAGCTCGGAAGCGAGCCGCAGCCCGCACCAGAGCGCGGCCATCTCGGCCGCGTCCTCGGACGCGTCCTCCAGCACATCGAGCGTCCGCAGGACGATCGTAAACGCCTCCTCGTGGCGGTCTCGTTCCGGAAGCAGGCGGTCCACCACCTCGGCCACATAGCCGGCGTACGCGCCTCTCAGGAGATCCGTGTGGATGCCCGGAAAGGTGCGGAGCACTTCGACCTGCGCGATCACGTCCAAGGAGCGGCCGCGGGCCAGCAGGAAGCCGCCGTGGGTAAACGGCTCGACGCGCCCGGCGAGCCGGCTGGTGATGCGCCGCGTACCGCGGGCCACCGCTCGAAGGCGGCCGTACTCCCGGGTCAAGAGCGTGATGGTCCGGTCGGCCTCGCCGATGACCTGCCGCCGCAGCACGATGCCTTCGGCCTTATAGACCGGCACGCCGCCCACCTCGCGACGGCCGCCGCCGCCGTGACGCCCGCCGCATCGGCGATTCGGCGCCGTCGCGTCGAACGGCGGCCGGTGCGGTCGCACCGCGCGGACTCGCGGAGCTCGCGCGCAGCGCGAACGGATGCGGAAGGAGCTCGCGAAGCGTCCGGACAGTCGGGCGCGTGCCCGGCGACACCAGCAGCACGGTCTCGACGCCAAACTCGTCCATGACCTGGCGGCACGCCCCGCACGGACTGATGCCGGCCGGTCCCGCGACCGCCACCGTCCGGAGCCGGCGGTGGCCGGCCGCGACCGCCGTGAGCATCGCGACGCGCTCGGCGCACAGCGTCAGGCCGTAGGATCCATTCTCGACGTTCGCGCCCGTGTAGACGGCGCCGCCGGCCGTCAACACGGCGGCCCCGACGGCGAATCCGGAGTACGGCGCGTAGGCGCGCCGCCGCGCGGTGACCGCCGCCCGGGCGATCCGCCGCAGCGACGGCGGCACGGCGTTCGCCGCCGGCGGGCGGGGCCCCGGCGAGGCGAGGCGTCCGGTGCGCCTACTGCGGTTGCGCATCTTGCAGCCGCAGCTGCCGCAGGATGTCCCCGAGGCGCGTCTCGATCGCGTTCAGCCGGCCGTCGAGGTGGTGAAAGCGGTCGTCGAGCGTGGTGCGCGGGACCACGCTGATGACACCCCCCGTCTCCAGCACCGCTTCCGCCACCTGCCCCAGAGCCGCGAGCCCCTGCTTTCTCACCGCCTCCATCAACTCTTCCTCGGTAATCGCTTCGCGGTCCAGGTTGTCCCGCACGACCTCGCCGTCCTTGATCAACGTGACGGGCCCGCCCTCCAGGAGGCGGTCGATCTGGGGGCGGCGGTACAGGAAACGGACGACGAGGGCGTTCACGAGCAGGAGCGCGCTCACCCCGATGAGGCCGCCGACCATGGAGTTGTCGTTGCCGATCGTCGCGTTCTGTACCGTGTTTGCAAGCATCATCAGCACCACGAGGTCGAAGGAATTGAGCTGCGCGAGTTGCCGGCGCCCGGCGAGCCGGACTACGATCACAAGAAAGAGGTAGACGAGAACGGGCCGGATCACTTTTTCGGCAATCGAGAGCTCGGGAACGAAGATATTGTGCCACACAGGCCTTTCCTCCCTCCACCGTGGCGTGGGCGGCGCGTATCGGACCGGGGCAGGTTCGGTGCGCGACCACGCACCTCCCGCACCCCGCCGGCTCCTTGCCGCCGATTGCTGGGACGCGCGCGGGCATGTGGAGCGGGAACGGCCGGGCGGCGGCGCGAACCGGTCGGTGGCCCCCCGCGCGGACCGTCTCGGATCCGGACCCCTGTCCCAATGGACAGGCGGAGACCGGTCGAGACATCCGTGTCGCGGCCTGCGGCCGCGGCGTACTGTGGTGGCGGGACGATCCCGTGGCGACGAAGCGAGCAACGGAACGAGCGCGCGCGGCTCGTGGTGACGCGGGCCGGCCGGCAGTACCGGCGGGCCAGGTCCCCGCGGCCCTGCGCGCCCGGCATACCCGCGATCTCCGCATTCTCGCCGCGATCGCGGAGGCGCTGAACAGCGCCCCGGACGTCCAGCAGGCGCTGGAGCAGACACTCGGCATGGTGGCCGAACTGCTGGGCCTGGAAACGGGGTGGGTCTGGCTCCGCGATCCGGAGACCCAGCGTTTCTACAACGCCGCGGCCCGCAACTTGCCGCCGTTCCTGCGGGAGCCCGTCCGCATGACCGGCCGGTCCTGCTGGTGTCTCGATGAGTTCCGGGCCGGCGACCTCACGCCGAAGAACATCGACGTGATGGAGTGCAGCCGGCTGCGGCCGGCGGTGCGGCAGCGCGCCACGGAGCTGACGCACGGGCTAGCCTACCACGCGAGCATCCCGCTCTACTTCCAGACCACGCCGCTCGGCGTCATGAACGTCACCGGGCCGGCCTGGCGCCAACTGACGGCCGACGAGCTGCGCGTGCTCGCGACGATCGCGTATCAAGTCGGCATCGCGATCGAGCGCGCGCGGCTCGCGGAAAGCATGACCCGGCTGGCCCGCGCGGAGGAACGCGCGCGTCTGGCCCGCGAGATCCACGACACCCTCGCCCAGGCGCTCACCGCGATCGCCCTGCACCTGGAAGCGGGGGCGCGGCACCTCGCCCGCAACCCCGAGCGTGCCGGGGAGCGGATCCAGCGCGCGCTCGAGATCACGCGACAGAGCCTCGGCGAGGCCCGACGGTCCATGCTCGAGTTGCGCGGCCCCCTCCCGGCCGGGCGCCCGCTCCCGGAAGCCCTGACGGCGTTGGCGCGAGCCCTGAGCGCCGATTCCGGCGTGCGCATCCACGTCCGCGTCGCCCCGGCGCCGCCGCTGCCCGCCGGCGTGGAATCCGAGCTGTTCCAGATCGCGCGGGAGGCGCTCACCAACGTGGGGCGACACGCCCACGCGAGCGATGCGACCGTGACGTTGGCCGTGCGAGGGCGCCGCGCACGCCTCACCATCCGCGACAATGGCCGCGGGTTCGCGCCCGAGCGCACGGCGCCGGGACGCGTGGGCCTGGTCGGCATGCGGGAGCGCGTGGAGCTGCTGCGGGGAACCCTCCGCATTCGCAGCGCGCCCGGCCGCGGCACCTGGGTCAGCGTGTCCGTCCCGCTGGAGGGCTCCCGGCGATGATCCGCGTCCTGCTGGTGGACGACCACCCGGTGGTCCGGGAGGGGATCGAGGCGATCCTGGAGGACGATCCGGACATCGAGGTCGCCGGGGACGCGGGTTCGGCGGCGGACGCGATCGCCGCGGCCGGCCGCATCCACCCCGATGTGGTGCTCCTGGACCTCGAGCTGCCCGACATGAACGGCGTCGACGCGATTCCCCGGATCGCCGCCGAGGCGCCGGACGCGCGCGTGATCGTGTTGACCGCGTACGATACGGAAGAGCGTGTGCTGGGGGCCGTCCGCGCGGGCGCCCGCGGCTACCTCCTCAAAGGGGCCACCGGCCGGGAGATCACGGCGGCGATCCGGGCCGTCGCGGCCGGCGGCTCACACCTCGCCCCGCGCGTCGCGGAACAGGTCCTCGGGCAGGTGCGCGCCCCGGGACGGCGCACGTCGCTGACGCCGCGCGAGCGGACCGTGCTGCGGCTCGTCGCCGACGGACTGTCGAGCAAGCAGATCGCCAGACGCTTGACGATCACCGAGCGCACGGTGAAGTTCCACGTGGGGTCGATCCTCAACAAGCTCGGCGCGGAGACCCGGGCCCAGGCGGTCGCGGAAGCGGCGCGCCGCGGGCTTCTCTAACCGCACGCCCGCACCTGTCCGCGCGGCCAGCCCCTGTCCCCGCCGGCCGGCACGCGCGCCGCCCCGCCCATCGCCGGATGCGGCGGGGCGCCTCCCAGGCTCATACTTCCTGGTGACACCCGCATATGGAGGCGCCACCGATGGAACTCAGAGACTCTGTTGCGCTCATCACCGGCACGTCGCGCGGGCTCGGCTTCGAAGTCGCGCGGGCGTTTGCGAAGCGAGGCGCGCGGCTCATCGTCACCGCGCGCGACCGCGATGCGCTCGCCCGGGCGGCCGAGATGATTCGCCGGGACGCGGCCGGCGCGGCGCCGCCGGAGGGCCTGCTCGCGATCCCGGGCGACGTGGGCGACCCCGACCACGCCGAGCGGCTGGTGCGGGAAGGCCTGCGCCGCTTCGGACAGATCGACATCCTGGTCAACAACGCATCGGCGCTGGGGCCGAGCCCGATGCCGCCGCTCGCCGATCTCAGCCCCTCGGCGTTGTGGAGCATCTTGCGCGTCAACGTGCTCGCCCCGCACGCGCTCGCGCGGCTCGTGCTGCCGCCGATGCGGGCCCGCCGGTCGGGGATCATCGTCAACGTGACGTCGGACGCGGGCGTCGAAGCGTACCCCGGGTGGGGCGGCTACGGCGCGAGCAAGGCGGCGCTGGAGCACCTCTCCCGGGTCCTCGCCGCCGAGCTCGACGGCAGCGGCGTCCGCGTGTACGTCGTCGACCCCGGCGACATGAACACGCAGATGCACCGGGAAGCCGAGCCGGGCGTGGACCTCTCGCACCTCCCCGCACCCGCCGCCGTGGCGCCCGCGTTTGTCACGCTCGTCGAGCGCGGGGCCGCGCCGTTCGGGCGCTTTGTCGCCCGGTGCGTCGAACGCGAGATCGGACGGGTCGCCTCATGAGCGCCCCGACCGCGGCGCTCCTCGAAGCCGGCGGCGCGCCGGCCCGCGGGGCAGCGGCGCCCGCGTTCGACTTCGCCCTCCCGCCGGCGCTGGAGGCGCAGGAGCCGCCTGAAGCCCGCGGCCTGCGGCGCGACGGGGTCCGGCTGCTCGTGACACGCCGCCGTGACGGCGCCGTGGCCCATGCCGCGTTTGCCGACCTGCCGCGGTACCTCGCGCCCGGCGACCTGCTCGTCGTCAACGACTCGGCGACGATCCCGGCGGCGCTCGCGGCGCGGCGGGCCAACGGCGACCCGGTCGCGCTCCACCTCTCCACGCGCCTCGCGGCGGGGTTGTGGGTCGTGGAGCCGCGCGCCATCCGCGCTGGCTCCGGCGAGACGCTGGACTTGCCGGGCGGGGCGCAGGCGCGCCTGCTGGTGCCGTATCCGGGATCCACGCGGCTCTGGATCGCCCGGCTGGACCTGCGGGCGCCGTGGCTCGAGTACCTGCGGAGCCACGGCCGGCCGATCGCCTACCCGTATGTTCGCGGACGGTGGCCGCTCGAGATGTACCAAACGGTCTACGCGCGGAATCCCGGATCCGCGGAGATGCCCTCCGCCGGCCGCCCGTTCACGCACGAGGTGCTCGCCGGCGCCGCGCAGCGGGGCATCGGCCTCGCGCGCATCACGCTGCACGCCGGCGTGGCCAGTCCCGAGCGCGACGAGCCGCCCATCGAGGAATGGTACTCGGTGCCCCCGGAGACGGCGCGCGCCGTGGCGGCCGCGCGGCGGCGCGGGCGGCGCGTTGTCGCCGTCGGCACTACCGTGGTGCGCGCGCTGGAGAGCGCCCTCGCCCCGTCCGGCGAGGTGATCGCGGCCGCGGGGTGGACCGACCTCGTGGTGACCCCGGCGCGCGGCGTGCGAGCCGTCGACGCCCTCCTGACGGGCTTTCACGAGCCGCGGGCGTCCCACCTCGCCATGCTCGAGGCCTTCGCCGACCGCGCCCATCTCGAAGCGGCGTACCGCGCCGCGCTCGACGGCGCCTACCTCTGGCACGAGTTCGGCGACGTCCACCTGATTCTCTAGGGGCGGTGGTGCGCTACGGTGCGGCGGGCTGCTGCTGCGGTGCGGGGGACGGAAGCGTGATGCGCACCTTGGTGATGCGCTGCCCCAGGGTCCGTTCCACGCGAAGCTCGGCGCCGCCGGCCGTGAGGATCTCGCCCTGCTGCGGGACGCGTCCGAGCAGCTCGTAGATCAGCCCGGCGACGGTATCCACGTCGACGTTCTCGTCCGGCAACGCCAGCCCCAGCGCCTCGTTCACCTCGTGGATGTGCGTGCGTCCGCTGACGACGGCCGTGCGGTCGTCCACGAGGTGGATCGGTTTTTCCTCCAGGTCGTATTCGTCCTGGATCTCGCCCACGATCTCCTCGACGAGGTCCTCCATCGTCAGCAACCCGGCCGTCCCGCCGTACTCGTCGAGCACGATCGCCATGGAGACCTTTTTCCGCTGCATTTCCCGGAACAGCTCGTCCACCTTCTTCGTTTCCGGCACGAAGAACGCCGGGCGCAACACGTCCAGCACCGGCCGGTCGTGCTTCCCCTCGCGCAGGGGGACGAGGAGGTCCCGCACGTACACGACGCCGGTGATATGGTCCGTATTGCCTTCGTAGACCGGAAGCCGCGAGTGCCCGTGCTCGATCATGAGCACGAGCGCCTGATCGATCGTGGCGGACGCCGGGACGCCGACGATGTCGATCCGGGGCCGCATCACCTCGCGCACGACGGTGTCGCCGAACTCGAAGATGGAGTGGATCATCTCGCGCTCCCGTTCCTCGATCACGCCCTCCTCCTCCCCGACTTGCACCAGAAACCGCAGCTGCTCCTCGGTCACGAGCGGAGGCCGGCTGGTGATGGGCGCGCCGAACGGCCGGATCAGCACCGTCGCCGCCAGGGAGAGGACGCGGTTCAACGGGGCCAGCACGCGGCCGATGGTGCGCACCGGCTCCGCCACCCAGAGCGCCAGACGGTCGGCGTGGCGCGCGGCGAGGGTCTTGGGCCCGATCTCGGACACGACGAGCACGAGCAGCGTCACGCCGACAAAGGCGATCCACTCGCCGTGCCGGCCCGCGAGCGAAATGGCGATCGACGTCGCCAGCACCGAGGCGCCCACGTCCGCGATCGTGTTGCCGACGAGCAGCGTCGTCAACAGATCCGCCGGGGCTTCGAGCAGGCGGTGCGCCACGCCGGCCCGACGGTCGCCGCGGTCGCGGAGGCGCCGGAGCGTCATGCGGTTCGAAGCAAAGAGCGCGGTCTCGGACGCGCTGAAAAACGCGCCGAAGAGGATGAGCAACGCAAGCACTGCAACCCACAAGGCGGACGGCGACCGCGTCACAGGAACGTCCTACCCTTCCCGCGTGGGGCGCGCGCCGCGCGCCGGCTCGACCAACAATGCGTCCGCCATCGGCCTTCGTGTTATTTATACCATACCCAGGGAGCCGGGCCCCGGGCGGCGATGAGCCCCTAGACCCCCGGAGGCCCTACGGCGCCCCCGGACCGCGCGTGGCGCCGCCGCTCCGCACCGCGCCGGCCGCGAGCACCGTCAGGCACCCTAAGGCGACGAGCGCGGCGATCCCGCGATCGATCACGGCCGCCCGCATCCCCACGTGACGCCCCAGCACCAGCGCCCCCGCGGATGCGGCCATGACGGCCGCGACCAGCACCGAGGCGGCGGCGGCGTTCTTGATCGCCGCCGCCGCGGGGCTCACGTCCGCCGAGACCGTGTCCACGAGCCGTTCGATCGCGGTATTGAGGAGCTCGGCCGAAAGCACGAGCCCGATGGCGAGCGCGAACACGGCCAGCTCGACGCCGGTCGCGCCGGCCGCGACCCCCGCGCCGAGCGCCAGGATCGCCACCATGAGATGCGCCCGCATGTGGGGCTCCGCGCGCGCGGCCGCGCGCAGGCCGTGCCAGGCGAAGGTCACGGATGCGGTAAAGGACCGCGGCCGCCGCGCGTGCGAGCCCACGTCAGCGGGCGTCGCGCGCGGAGGTGCCGAGGAGGTGTTCGAGCAGCGACTTTTGCCTGGACCACATGGCCGACGCGCCGGCCTCGGTCTCGTCCTCGTACCCCAGCAAGTGCAGCACCCCGTGGATGGCGAGGAGCGCCAGCTCGCGGCGCAGCGGATGCCGGAACTGCCGCGCCTGCTCGCGGGCGCGCTCGACGGAGATGACGACGTCCCCGAGCGCGGGCTCCGCGGAGTCGTCGCGCTCCGGCTCCATGGGAAAAGCCAGCACGTCGGTCGCCTGATCGACGCCGCGGTACTCGCGGTTCAGCACGCGGATGTACGCGTCATCGACGAGCGCCACGCTCACGTCGGGGACATCGCGGCGTCCCTCGAGGCGCAACACCTCGCAGACAATCTCCCGGATGAAGTTCGGCTCGACGGTGATCTTGTGCTGCAGGTTGGTGACCCACACATCCATTGGCCGTGCGCCTCAGCGAGCGACACCGAGCGATGACATCGCGGGGAGGTTCGGCTCACGGCGAGAGGACACCTTCCACACCGCCCGCCGCCCGTGTGCGCAGCGCACATCGCGGCGCCGGACGGCGCCCTCGACCGCCCGGGCTACCCGGGCATCCGCCCGTCCATGAGGTCCCGCAGACGGCGGAGCACGCGATCGCGCATCGCCCGGCGGCGTGGCACCACGAGAATCGTATCGTCGCCGGCCACGGTGCCGACGACGTCGTCCCACTGCATCTCGTCGATCGCCGCGGCGACCGCGTTCGCGCGGCCGGTGAGCGTGTGGACGACCACCAGCTCTTCGCCCGTGTCGGCGGACAGGACGTACTCCGTCACCGCGTGCTGCAGGCGGCGCAGCACGTCGGCGGGCGAGGGTTTCTCGGGCGCGACGTAGTGCGACCGGCCGTCGGTCCACGGCACCTTCACCAGGCCCATCCGCTTGATGTCGCGGGACACCGTGGCCTGCGTGACCGCGAGCCCCTGGCGCCGGAGCAGATCGACCAGCTCCTCCTGGGTTTCCACGGGACGTTGGGCGAGGATGTCGCGGATCCGGCGCTCGCGCTCGGCCCGCGTGGAGTCGCGTCCGCCGGCGGGCCCCGGGGCGGCTCGGGGGCGCGCCATCAGCTCATCGCCCCGGCGCGGGGCCGGGCTCGGCCGCCGCCGTCTCGCGCTCGACCGGCGGCGCCGGCAGGGCGGCCAGCCAGGACAGCGTCTCGGTGACGGCCGTACGCGCCGCGCTCAGCTGCTCCGCGACGCGGGCCGGTGCCGTCCCCCCGGCGGAGCGCTTGTTCGCGACCGCGCCCGCCGGCGTGGCCAGCTCCGCGCCGTCGGCGAGCAGCGCGTTGAACTGCCGGTACTCGTCGGGCGTGAGCTCCCACAGTTCCCGCCCGCGATCCTGCGCGTACAGCACGATCCTGCCGACCAGCTCGTGCGCTTCGCGAAACGGCATCCCGCGGGTGGCGAGCGCGTCGGCCAGCTCGGTGGCGCCCATGAGGCCGCCGCGCAGGTGCGCCGCGATCCGCTCGCCGTTGAACCGGATGCCGTGCAGCACGAGGCCCATGGCCTGGAGGCTGGCGTGCGCCGTATCCACGGCGTCGAACACCGCCTCTTTGTCCTCCTGCATGTCGCTGTTGTAGGCGAGCGGCAGGCCGCGCAGCATCGACAGGAGCGTCACGAGGTCCCCGGTGACGCGGGACGCCTTGCCGCGGATGAGCTCGGCGGCGTCCGGGTTCTTCTTTTGCGGCATGATCGAACTCCCCGTGCTGATCGAGTCCGCGAGGTCCACGAACCCGAACTCCGTCGTCGACCAGAGGACGATCTCGGCGGCGAGACGCGAGAGGTGCGCCATCAACACCGCGACCGCCGCGGTGAACTCGACCGCGAAGTCGCGGTCCGCGACCGCGTCCAGGCTGTTGGGGATGACGCCCGCAAACCCGAGCAGCGAGGCGACGAGCTCGCGATCGATCGGGTACGAGGTGCCGGCCAGCGCCGCCGCCCCGAGCGGTAGCGCGTCCGTGCGGGCGAACACGTCCCGGAGGCGCCCGGCGTCGCGGTGCAGCATCCACAGGTAGGCCAGCAGGTGGTGCGCGAGGAGCACGGGCTGGGCGCGCTGCAGATGCGTATACCCGGGAACGATGACCGACGGATGCCCCTCCGCCAGCGCCAGCAACACCTGTTCCAGCGCCACGACGCGGCCCACGACCTTGACGATTTCCGTCTTGAGGTAATACCTGAGATCCGTGGCGACCTGGTCGTTGCGGGACCGCGCCGTGTGGAGCCGCGACGCGGCGTCGCCGATCCGCCGTCGCAGCGTCGCTTCGACGAACGTGTGGATGTCCTCGGCGCCCTCGATGGCCAGCAGGCCGGCGTCGATCTCGGAGAGAATCTCGCGCAGCCCTCGGACCATCGCCGCCGCGTCGTCCGCGGGGACGATCCCGCACCGGCCGAGCATCGTGGCGTGCGCGATGCTGCCCAGGATGTCGGCGCGGTACAGCCGCCGGTCGAACGGCAGCGAGGTCGTAAACGCGGCGATGGTGGGATCGAGGTCGCCGCGAAACCGGCCGCCCCAGAGACGCGCGCTCGCGGGATCGTCCGGCTGCCGCCGTGTCGGCTCGGCCACGTCGCCTCGCTAGCGCCGCGGCGCGCCGGGGCCGCGCCGGCCCGCGGGCGTCTCGACCGGGAGGGCCGGCCCGTCGCGCGTCAAGTCCGGATGGCTCGCGGCAAACACCTTGGCCGGCAGGCCGAACAGCCGGATGAAGCCGGCGGCATCCTTGTGATCGTACCCTTCGCCCCGCCCGAACGTCGCCAGGTCGTGGCTGTAGAGCGACTGCGCGGCCGCGCGCCCCACCACGACGCACGCGCCCTTGAACAGCTTCACGCGCACGGTCCCCGTCACGGTCTCCTGCGTCACCGCGGTAAACGCGTCCAGCGCCCGGCGCAGCGGCGAATACCACAGCCCGTTGTAGACGAGCTCGGCGTACCGTGGGGCGACGAGCGCCTTGTAGTGCTGCGTGTCCCGGTCGAGCGTGATCGTCTCCAGGTGGTGGTGCGCCTCCATCAACACGGTCCCGCCGGGCGTCTCGTAGACGCCGCGGCTCTTCATGCCCACGAGGCGGTTCTCCACGAGGTCGGCGCGGCCGACGCCGTGCGCCCCCGCCCGCCGGTTCAGCGCCTCCACCAGCGTCACGGGGTCGAGCGGCCTGCCGTCGAGCGCGACGGGCGCCCCGCGCTCGAACCCGATCTCGACGTACTCCGGCGCATCGGGCGCGGCGGCCGGATCGACCGTCAGGCGGAACATGTCCGCCGGCGGCTCCGCCCACGGGTCCTCGAGGACGCCGCTCTCGAAGCTGAGATGCCACAGGTTCTGATCCATGCTGTAGGGCTTCTCCCGCGTCACGGGCACCGGCACGCCGTGGGCCCGGGCGTAGTCGATTTCCTCCTCGCGGGAACCGAGCGTCCACTCGCGCCACGGCGCGATGACGGCGAGATGCGGCGCCAGGGCCTGGTACGCCAGCTCGAAGCGGACTTGGTCGTTGCCTTTGCCGGTGCACCCGTGGGCCAGGGCGTCGCAGCCCTCCGCGAGCGCCACCTCCACCTGCACCCGCGCGATCAGCGGGCGCGCAAGCGACGTCCCGAGCAGGTACCGCCCTTCGTAGACGGCGCCCGCCCGCAGCGCCGGGTAGATGTAGTCGGTCACGAACTGGCGCCGGACGTCCACGACGTGCACGGCGTCCGCGCCGCTCGCCCGGGCCTTGGCGCGCACCTCGTCGAAGTCGTCACCCTGGCCGACGTCCGCGACGACCGCGGTCACGCGGCACCCGCCGTAGTGCTCCTTCAGCCAGGGAATGATCACGGACGTGTCGAGCCCGCCGCTGTACGCGAGGGCCACGTGGCTCGGCTGCGCCATCGCCGTCACCTCCCGGCCGGGTTCCCGGCGGCCGCGCCCGCCACCCGTGCCTGCTCCGCGAGGACGCGGCCGAAGATGCCGAGCCCCTCGTCGATGTCCTGCCGTGTGACGATGAGCGGGGGCACGAAGCGGACCGCCGTGGGGCGCACGGCGTTGACGAGCAGGCCGTTCGCGGCGCACGCCGCCACCACCCCGTCGGAGGGGATGCCGAGCTCCGCGGCCACCATCAGGCCCCGCCCCCGGACTTCGCGGATCGCCGGCTGCGTCCGGGCCAGCGCCCGCAGGCCGCCCATCAAATACTCGCCCATCGCGGCCGCGTTGGCGACGAGGTCCTCCTCCTGGATCGTCCGGATCACCGCCGCGGCCGCCGCGCAGGCGAGCGGATTGCCCCCGAACGTCGTGCCGTGCGTGCCCGGCTGAAACGCGTCCGCCAGCGCCGCGCGGGCCACGATGGCTCCGATCGGCACGCCGCCGCCGAGTCCCTTGGCCAGGGTGACGATGTCGGGCGTGACCCCGGCGTGCTGGTACGTGAACCATCGCCCGGTCCGGCCGAACCCGCACTGGATCTCGTCGAAGACGAGGACGATGCCGCGATCGTCGCACAAGCGCCGCAGGCCGCGGAGATAGCCGTCGTCGGCGACGTGGATGCCGCCCTCGCCCTGCACCGGCTCGATCATGATCGCCGCGGTGCGGGCGCCCACCGCCCGCTCCGCCGCCGGGAGGTCGTTGAACGGCACCTCGACGAACCCCGGCACGAGCGGCTCGAACCCCTCGTGATACTTCGGGGTCATCGTGGCGGACAGCGCGCCCATCGTGCGCCCGTGGAATCCGTGGCTGGCCACGATGATCTCGTAGACGTCGGTACGTGTTGCCGCGCGCGCCGCCTTGCGCGCCAGCTTGATCGCCGCCTCGCACGCCTCGGCCCCGCTGTTGCAGAAAAACGCGCGCCCGCCGGGAATCCCCGTGACCTCGATCAGCAGGCGCGCGAGCTCGGCCTGCTCCGGGATCTGAAAGAGGTTGGAGACGTGGATCAGGGTCGCCGCCTGGCGCTGGATCGCGGCGACGTGCTTGGGGTGGCAGTGCCCCAGCACGTCCACGGCAATGCCCGCGAGAAAATCCAGGTAGATCTTGCCGTCGAGGTCCCACAGGCGCATCCCGCGTCCCTCCCGGAACGCGATCGGGGCTCGGCGGTAGTTCGGCGTAAGGACCTGCGCGCTCAAGTCGACGACGTGCGTGGTGCTCATCGCTCACCTCCGGCTAGGTTGGGGCTGCGGAACTCACGGCGGCCTGCGTGGAGCCGCATCAGGGCACGAGCATGGTCCCGATCCCCCGCTCCGTGAAGAGCTCCACGAGCAGGGCGTGCGGGACCCGGCCGTCGATGATGTGCGCGCTCGGCACGCCGCCCTCCAGCGCGGCCAGGCACGCTTCGACCTTCGGGATCATCCCCCGGCTGATCGACCCGTCGCGGATCATCGCGCGGGCCTCCTCGGCGCGGAGTTCGGACACCAGCCGCCGGTCGCCGTGGTAATCCTGGTACACGCCGGCGACGTCCGTCAGCAGGATGAACTTGCTCGCCCCCACGGACACCGCGAGCGCGCCCGCGGCGGTGTCCGCGTTCAGGTTATAGCTCGTGCCGTCCTCGCCGATGCCCAGGGACGCGACCACCGGGATGTACCCGTCCGCGCTCAGCCGCATCACCAAGTCCGGGTTCACGGCTTCGACCTCCCCCACCTGCCCGAGATCGACGTCGCCCCGCCGCTTGCGCGCCACCAGCATGCGGCCGTCCTTGCCGCTGATGCCGACCGCGCGGCCCCCGGCCTGGAGAATCGCCGCGACGAGCGCCTTGTTGGCCCGCCCGCCGAGCACCATCTCCACGACGTCCATCGTCTCCGGATCGGTGACGCGGAGCCCGCCGACAAACGCGGACGTCTTGCCCATCCGCTCGAGCACGCGGGTGATCTCCGGTCCGCCCCCGTGCACGAGCACCGGGTGCACGCCGGCGTCTTTCAGCAGCGTGAGATCCTGCGCCAGCGTGCCGCCCTGCGTCCCCTCGAGCACGCTGCCGCCGAACTTGACCACCGCCATCTTGCCCTTCCACGCGCCGACGTACCGCAGCCCCTGGGCGATGACGCCGCCCTGCTCCACGGCCGCCGGGTTAGGAGATGTATCCGGCATTTTCCTTGACGTACCCCTCGGTGAGATCACAGGTCCACACCGTCGCCTCGCCTTTGCCGAGGGCGAGGTCGACGGCGATCTGCACCTCGTCGCCGTCGAGGTAGCGCACGACCTCGTCGAGCGCCTCCCGGCCGCCCGTGCCGGCCCCGCGCTCGGCGACCAGCACGGGGCCGATGCGCACCGACGTCCGCTCCGGCTGCACCTCCGCCCCGGAATACCCGACCGCGGCCAGCACGCGCCCCCAGTTCGGCGACCGCCCGTACACCGCGGTCTTCACGAGCGGCGAGAGGGCCACCGCCATCGCCGCCCGATGCGCGTCCTCGTCGCTCTGCGCGCCGCGCACCACCACCTCGATCAGCTTCGTCGCGCCCTCGCCGTCGCGCGCGATCATCTTCGCCAGCGTGATGCACAGCGTCGTGAGCCCGCCCTCGAACGCCTCGAGCGCCTCGCCCGGCCCCGTGATCTCGGGCACGCCGGCGTCGCCGTTCGCGAACAGGAGCATGGTGTCGTTCGTGCTGCGGTCGCCGTCGATCGTGAGCCGGTGATACGACGCGTCGGCCGCCCGCCGCAGCGCCGCCTGCAGCACGGCAGGCACCACCGCGGCGTCGGTGGTAAGCACCGCGAGCGTGGTGGCCATCTGCGGGTGGATCATGGCGGCGCCCTTCGTCATGCCGCCGAGCGTCACGATCTGCCCGCCGACCTCGATCTGCACGGCGGCGCTCTTCGGCGCGGTGTCCGTCGTCATGATCGCCTCCGCGGCCTCGCCGCCGTCCGGCCCGAGGTTCCGCGCCGCCTCGGGGATGCCGCGGCGAAGGGCGTCCATCGGCAAGGGGTGGCCGATCACGCCCGTGCTGCACACGTACACCAGCTCCTCGGGGATCTCGAGGGCCTGCGCGGCAAGCTGGCCCATCTCCCGCGCGTCCCGGAGGCCCGGCTCGCCGGTGCAGGCGTTGGCGTTGCCGGCGTTCAGCACGACGGCCTGGCCGCGCCCCGACCGGATCCGCTCCGCGTCCAGCAGGACCGGCGCCGCCTTGACCTTGTTCGTCGTGAAGATGCCGGCTGCGGCGGCGGGCGAGCGCGAGAACACGAGCGCCAGATCCTTCTTCTGCGGCTTGATCCCGCAATGGACGCCGGCCGCGAGATATCCCTGCGGCGAGGTCACGCCCCCCTGGATCAACCGTGTCACACGCTGGCTCATGCGCGGATCCCCCTTCGGCGCGACGGATACAGCCGGCGCTACGGGTACAGCCCGGGTGTGCCGAGCCCCGCCGTTTCCCGCAGCCCGAACATCAGGTTCAGGTTCTGCACGGCCTGCCCGGCGGCACCCTTGCCCAGGTTGTCCAAGGCGGCGATCGCGATCGCCGTGCCCGTGCGCTCGTCGACGCGCACGGCCAGATCGCAGTAGTTGGTCCCGGCCGTCGCCTTGGTCTGCGGCAGCGCGCCGGCCGGGAGCACCCGCACGAACGGCGCCCCGGCGTACGCCTCGCGGTACGCGGCGTGGAGCTGCGCGGCGTCGAGCGGCCGGACGAGCCGCGCGTAGGCCGTCACCAGGATGCCGCGCGTCATCGGGACCAGGTGCGGCACAAACGTCACGCGCACGGGGCGCGCCGCGGCGGCGCTCAGCTCCTGCTCGATCTCCGCCGTGTGGTTGTGGCGCGGCACGGCATACGCCCGCACGTCCTCGTTCGTCTCCGCGTAGGGATGCCCGCCGGCTGCGCCCCCGCGGCCCGCGCCCGAGACGCCGGACTTGGCGTCGATCACCACCCCGTCCGGCGCCACGGCGTCCACGCGTACGAGCGGCGCGAGCGCGAGCAGCGCCGCCGCCGGGTAGCATCCCGGATCGGCGACGAGCCGGGCCCCGCGGATCTCGCCGGCGCGCAACTCCGTCAGACCGTACACCGCCTCGGCGAGGTATCGCGGGGCGGTGTGCTCGAACCGGTACCACTCCGGGTACAGCGACGGGTCGCGCAGCCGGAAGTCGGCGCCGACGTCGATCACGCGCACGCCGCGCTCGAGGAGCTCCGGGATCACGGTCATGGACGCGCCGCTCGGGAGCGACACGATCACGAGATCGGAGTCGCGGGCCAGCCCGCCGGGGTCCAGGGGCTCGGTCACGAGATCGACGAAGCCGCGGAGGTTGGGGAAGAGCTCCGCGACCGGCTGCCCGGCGCGCGTCTCCGCCGTCACGCGGGTGAGACGCACGTCGGGGTGGGTGGCGAGCAGGCGCACGGCCTCCGCGCCCCCGTACCCGGACGCCCCGATCACGCTGACCCGAACCGCCATCGTCGCCTCCGCGGTGCCACCATCGAATAATTATACTGATTCATGAATAAAGTTGCAAGGCGCGGCCCGGCGCCGCGGACGCCGCCGAGCGACGTGGCGGCGGGCTACCGGGGGCAGGCCGGCGCGGCGAGGGGGGCCGGCGGGCGGGGCGCGGCCGCCAGGTCGAGCCCGTCGAGCAGCGGGGCCGCCTGCCGGTCGCGGGCCGTGAGCGCGGGCAGCCCGAACACAGTCTCAATCGTCTTCGGCACGGACGCGTGCTCGGTCACCACGTGCGACACGTAGCCGCGCCGCGCGTACGGCGAGATCACGAGCGCGGGCACCCGGAACCCGAGGCCGAACGCGTCGACCCGCGGCGGCGCGACATGATCGTACCAGCCGCCCCAATCGTCCCACGTGACGATGATGAGCGACGACGGCCAATCGGCGCCGGCCATCACGGCGTTGACCTGGTCCACGGTCCACCGCATGCCGGCGCACACGCTCTCCGGGGCATGCTCGTCGCGGAGGCCAAACACCCAGGAGACCGCCGGCAGCCGCCCGGCGCGAGCATCCCGCGCGAATTCCCCCGGTCCCCGCAGCTGGGCGCGGAGCGCGTCGCTCGCGTAGATCCGCGCCAGGTAGTTCATGATCCAAAATCCGTAGCCCCGCCAGCTGACGCCCCGCTCGGCGAGGAGATTGGGCACGGTCGGCAGGTCGAAGCACGGCCAGACGTCCCGCCGTCCGCCGCCCGCGTCGAGCACCGTGATCGTGCCGAACGGCACGGCGCACGGCGCGAGGTACGGTGACACGCCCCGCGCGTTGCTGATCGCGCCTCCCGAGCTCGCGGCGACAAAGAACAGGTGGTTCGGCGCGCTGGGCCCCATGACCGACGTGAAGTACCGATCGTAGAGGACGAACTCGCGCGCGTATGCCCAGTACGCGGAGACCTCCGCCTCGCGGTACTGGCCGAAGGCGAGCGGGACGCCGTTGCGCACGGCGCCGGGGACGAACTGGAAGCGATCCATCCGTCCATCATCGTACGCCTCGTGGGCGGCCTCGAAGGTATTGTCGATCCCGGGCGTGCGGTCGGCGGCGGCGGGCGGCGTCTCCTGGCGGCCGCCGATCGGCACGGTCCGCGCCCCGTCGGCCCCGGGAAACTGCCCGAAGTAGTTGTCGAAGGTGTGGTTTTCCTTGACGATGACGACGATGTGCCGGAGCGGCGCCCCAGCCGGCGCGGCGGGCGGCGGCGCGATCCCGGCGGCGACCCCGGCCGAGAGGGCCGAGCCCGCGAGCACGGCCCGGAGCACACGCACCTTACACCGTTCGCGCGGGTATGCCGCCGATCCCTGGGTGCGGGGCCGGGGCCCTACTCGTAGCGGAGCGCGACGATCGGATCCAGCGCGGCCGCCCGCTGCGCGGGATAGAATCCGAACACGACGCCGACGAGCAGCGACGAGATGAACCCCAGCAGGATCGAAAACGGCGAGACGATCACCGGCCAGTGGCCCAGCGCGGAGCTCCCCTGCGCCGTCCCGACCCCGATCGCGATTCCGATGAGGCCGCCGAGGCAGGCCAGGGTCAGCGCCTCGACGAGGAACTGCAACAGGATGTCGCGCCCGCGGGCGCCCACGGCCATGCGCAATCCGATCTCCCGCGTGCGCTCCGTCACGGACACGAGCATGATGTTCATGATCCCGATCCCGCCGACCACGAGCGAGACCACGGCGATGCCGGCGAGCAGCAGGGCCTGCGTTTGCGAGGTCGCGAGGCGCACCTGCTGCACATCGGCGATGTTGCGGATCGTGAAGTCGTCCGGCTGCGCGGCGGTGAGGTGGTGCCGGAGCCGCAGGAGCCGTTCGGTGGCGTCCACGACCGCCGGCACGGCCTCGGGGGTGGCGGCGGAGACGAAGATGTTCTGCACCCACGCCTGGCCGGTCAGCCGGTCCAGCAGCGTCGTAATGGGCACCATCACGATGTCGTCCTGGTCCCGGCCGAATCCCGACTGCCCCTTGGGCGCGAGCACGCCGATGACCCTGAACGGCACGTTCTTGACGATCACGATCGAGCCGACCGCGCCGCCTTCGGGAAACAGGTTCTGCTGGACCGTGTTGCCCAGCACGGCCACCTTGGCGGCCTGGTCGACTTCGGCGCGGGTGAAAAACCGGCCCTGGGCGACGGACCAGCTGCGCACGGTGGTGTAGGACGGCGTCGTCCCGCCGATCGCGGTGTACCAGTTCATGCCGCCGGCGACGACCTGGGCGCTCGTCTGCGAGTAGGGCGCCGCGCCGGCCACATCGGGCACGGTCGAGGCGATCGCGTCGACGTCCGGCAGCTTGAGCGTCGTGCGGCTCCCGGTGCCGAGGCTCACGCCGCCGCTGCTGATCGCGCCGGGAATGACCACGACCAGGTTGGCGCCGAGGCTCTCGATCTGCGCCAGCACCGCGGCCTGCGCGCCCGCGCCGATCGCCATGGAGGTGATCACGGCCCCCACGCCGATGATGATCCCCAGCATGGTGAGGATCGACCGCGTGATGTTCCGCCGCAGGGCCTGCCAGGCGATCCGCAGCAGGTTGACAAGGCTCACGGGCGAGCCTCCGGCGCCGGCGCCGTCCCGAGCACGCCGTCCCGGACCTGCGGCGGGACGGCCTCGGCGGACGGCCGGTCGTCGATGATCAACCCGTCGCGAAACGTCACGACGCGTTTGGACCACGCCGCGATGCTGACGTCGTGGGTCACGAGCACCACGGTGATCCCCTCGCTCCGGTTGAGCTCGCGGACGAACGTCATGATCTCCACGCTGCTCGCGCTGTCCAGGTTGCCCGTCGGTTCATCGGCCATGAGCAACGGCGCCCCGTTCGCCAGCGCGCGGGCGATCGCGACCCGCTGCTGCTGCCCGCCGGACAGCTCGCTCGGCCGGTGGCCGAGCCGGTCGCCGAGGCCCACCTGCCGGAGCAGCGCCCGGGCCCGCTGCACCCGCATGTCCCGCGGCACCCCCGCGTACAGCAGCGGGAGCTCCACGTTCTCCTGGGCCGTCGTCCGCGCCAGCAGGTTGAAGCTCTGGAACACGAACCCGATCCGGCGGTTTCGCACGGCGGCGAGCTCGTCGCCGCTGAGGCGCGACACTTCTTGCCCGGCAAGCCGGTACGAGCCCGAGGTCGGGCGGTCGAGACATCCCAAGAGATGCATGAAGGTGGATTTGCCGGATCCCGAGGGGCCCATGATCGCGACGAACTCGCCCGCCTGCACCCGGAGGCTCACCCCGCGGAGCGCCCGCACCGCGGTGTCTCCCTCCCCGTAGACCTTCGTCATCTCACGCACATCGATGAGCGGGTCTCCGGAGGACGGCGCGGCCTCCATCGTCCGTCCGCGCGCGGGCGCGCCGTTCGTCACTGCGAGCCTCCCGCCGGTGGTCCGCCCGTCCCGCGACCGCCCGCGGCCGGGGCTGCGCCGCCGCCGGTCTGGCCGCGGCCCTGCCCGCCGCCGCGGGCGCCGCCGCGGCGCTCCGCGATCACGACGCGGTCGCCCTCGCGGAGATCGCCGCCGGCCACCTCGATGTTCTGCGCGTCCGACTGGCCGATCACGATGCGCACGGGCGTCGGACGGCTCCCCCGCAGCACCCACACCGTGACGGTCGACCCGGGCGCACCCGCGACCGGCGAGCCCGACGACGGTTGCTGCCCGGTTCCCGTCTGCGCGAGCACGACACCGCCGCCGGCCTGGGCGCCGCCGCCGCTGCGCGCGGCGAGCGGGCGGTACAGCACGGCCGCCGTCGGGACCGCGAGCACGTGGCTGCGGGTCCCGGTGTTGATCGTCACCTGCGCCGTCATCCCCGGCAGCAGGCGGCCGGACGTGTCGTGGACGGCGACCACGGCGTCGTAGGTCACGACGTTGTTGCTCACCGTCGGGTTGACGCGCACCTGCTGCACCGTGCCGTTGAAGGTCACGTTCGGGAACGCGGTGACCGTGATCTGCGCGGTGTCCCCCGCCTTGACGTTCCCGACGTCCGCCTCGTCCACGGACGTGTCCACCTGCATGTCCGTGAGGTTCGTCGCGATCGTAAACAAGGTAGGCGTGGAGAAGGACGCGGCCACGGTCTGGCCGATGCTGACGTTGCGCGCCATCACGATGCCGTCCACGGGGCTCTTGATGACCGTCTGCCCGAGATTGTACTGGGCCTGTTTGAGCTGCGCCGCCGTCGCCGCGGCCTGATGCTGGGCCGCGGACGCCTGGGCCTGCGACGTGGCGACCTGGTCGCGGGCGCTCTCGAGCTGGGACGCCGCCGCCTGGACCTGCGCCTGCGCGACCTGCACGGCCGCCTGCGCCGCGGCCACGTCGGCCTCGTCGGTCGCCTCCGCCGTGCGGTCCGTGTCCATCTGACTTTGCGGGATGTACCCCTGCTTGAGGAGATCGGCGTCCCGCTGCACGGTCACCTTGGCCAGGTTGAGCGTCTGCTGCGCCTTCGCCACGTTTGCCTGCGCGCTCCGGAGGGACGCCTGCTGCTGGGCCAGCGTGGCCGCCGCGGTCTGCACGGCGGCGAGGGTTTGCTGCACCGTTTGGGCGCCCGCGTTCGCGGTGGCCTGGCCGGCGGCGAGGCTCGCGGTGTCCTGCGAGACCGCGGCCTGGAAGCTCGTTGGATCGATGGTGGCGAGCACCTGGCCTCGCCGCACGCGCGAGTTGTAGTCGACGGCCAGGGTGGCGATCGTGCCCGATACCTGGGTGCCCACCTGGATCACGTTGACCGGGTTGACCGTGCCGGTCTCGCTCACCGCGGACGTGATGTCCGCGTACACGACGGGCCGCGTCACGTACTGCACCGACGTCCGCTGGGCGGCGACCCGCCGGTAGCCGGCGGCGATGCCGCCCGCCACGAGCGCCCCGATCAGCACCCACACCACGACCCGCCCGATCCGTCCGCCTGTCCCCGTCATGACGTCCCCCCGCGCGACAGCGCGCTGCTCTGAATCGGCAATCCCTGGGAGTGCAGGAGCGTGGCCAGCGCGGTCTCATACGTGTAGACGGCGCTGACCGCGTTGACCTCGGCCTGCGCGGCGTTGGCTTCGGCCGTCGTCACGTTCAGGATGGTGCCGACGCCCGCCCGGTACTGGCCCTGCGCCACGCGAAGCGCCGCATCGGCGGCGGTGGCCGCCACCTGCGTAGCCGTCACGTTCGCCGCGGCCTGCACCGCGTTGAGATACGCCGTGTAGGCGTCCTGCCGCACCGACAACTGCGCCGCGGCGAGCGACGCCTGGTTGCTCTGAAGCGTGGCCTGCGCCTGCTGGACCTCCGCCTTGCCCTTGCCCGCGTCGTACAACGGCAGGCTGACGCTGCCGTTGAGGGCGTACCCCACGCCGTTCGTGAGATTGGGGTTCGTGCTGAGCGGGGTGTAGGCCGTGCTGATGCCGAGGCTCAGCTGCGGCCCCGCGCTGATCTGCGCGAGCGTCAGCCCGGCCTGCGCCGACTGCACCTGGGCCTTTGCCTGCGCGATCTCCGGCCGGTTCGCGAGCGCGCGCTGCAGCACCGCGTCCGGCGCGACGCCGACCGACGTCGGCGGCGTCGCCGGCGCCACGACCTCGACCGGGGCCGAGACCTCGGCCCCGAGCAAGGCCTGCAGCGACGCCTTGCTCGTCGCGATCTGCGCCTGCGCGGCCAGCAGGTTGACCTGCGCCTGCGCCACCTGCGACTGCTGCTGGATCACGTCCGACTGCGCCGCCACGCCGGCCTGCACCTGGGCCTGGGTCTGCGCGAGCTGGTCCTGGGCCAGCTTGAGCTGGGCCTGGCGGACATCGGTCTGCCGCTCGGCGCTCAGCACGTTGAAGAACGCGGTCGCGGTCTGGAGCGCGATGCTCTGTTGGGCCAGCGTGAGCGTGGCCTGCGCGATCGCCACCGCCGCCTCGGCCGAGGCGACTTCCGCCTGGGTCTTTCCGCCGTCGTAGAGCGGCACCGAGCCGATGAACGACACCGAGCCGGTCCCCTCCACACCCGGCAGCACCTGCGCCACGCCGGTGGGCGTAATCGTGGTCGACGACGTCGTGCCGTAGTTGCCGCTCCCGGACACCGTCAGCGTCGGCAGCAACCCGCTGTGCGCAATCGTCACGCCCTGCTGCGCCGCGGCGAGCGCCTGCTGGTCCGCCGTGATCTGTGGGTTTTGCGTCAGGGCCTCCTGGATCGCCTGGTCCAGCGTGAGGCTTGGCCCGGCCCCGGCCTGGGCCGCCGGTGCCGCGGGCGGCGCGGCCTGACCCTGGGCCCCAGCACCCGCGGCCAGCGCCCCCCGGGGCAGCGCAGGGCCCGCGGCGGCGAACGCCGCGGCCATGATCAGGGCAAGCGCGCGGGGCCTCATGCGTCCCCCCGCGGCCGCGCGGGCAGCGTCACCGTAAACGTGGTCCCCGCTCCCGGCCGGCTGTCCACGGTGACCCGGCCGTGGTGGGCCTCCACGAGCGACTTCACGATGGCGAGGCCCAGGCCGGTCCCGCCGCTGCTGCGCGCGCGCGACTCGTCGGTGCGATAGAAGTGCTCGAAGATGTGGGGCAGGTCGCCGGAGCCGATGCCCCGCCCCGTGTCGGCGACGGCCAACCGCACGTCGCCGTTGTCGGCGCCGAGCGTGATCCGCACCGTGCCCCCCGGGGGCGTGTAGCGAAGCGCATTGTCCACCAAGTTTTGGACGACCTGGCGGAGGCGATCCGGATCCGCATCGAGCCGCGGCAGCGCGTCCGGCACGGACATCTCGACCGCGATCCCGCGGTCTTGAAACGACGGCGCGAACGCCTCGACCGCATCGGAGACGAGCGTCGTCATGTCCACCGGACGCGGGTGCAGCTCCAGCTGGCCCGCCTGCGCCAGGGACAGGTCGCGAAGATCCGTGATCAGCCGCCGCAGGAGCAGCGTCTGCCCATGCAGGCCGGCGATCCGTTCGGGGGTCGGCTCGATGACGTGGTCGAGCATGCCCTCCAGCGTGCCCTGAATCACCGCGAGCGGCGTGCGGAGCTCGTGCGTGATCCCGGCGAACAGCCGGCGCCGCTGCTGCTCGTCCGCGGCAAGTTGCGCCGCCATCCGGTTGAACGCCCGGCCCAACTCCGCGATCTCATCGTGGCCCGAGACGGCGACCGGCGGCGCCCCGCGCCCGCCCGCGATAGCCCGCGCCGCACGCGTCAGGTCGCTGACCGGGCGCGCGATGCGCCCGGCGAGCCACAGCGCCAGCAGCACGCCGAGGCCCGCCGAGACCGCCGTGCCGCCCCAGATGGCCTCGCGCACCCGCGTCTGGAAGACGCGCTCCCGCGCGCCGAAGCGATGCAGCGGCTCCTCCGTCCCGGGGCGCGCCTGCGCCGCCTGCTGCCGTTGCTCCACGTACTGGCGGAAGAGCGTGCGCCAGGTGTAGGTCCCCAGCGTCAGGCTGAGCGCGGTCGTCAGGACCGCGATCACGACAAAGGCGACGCTGAGCCGCGCGCGCAGGCTACGCACGGCGGTCGTCCCCCGCGAACTTGTACCCCACGCCGTACACCGTCAAGATATATCGCGGCGTGCGCGGATCAGGTTCCACCTTGCCGCGCAGGTTTTTAATATGGGCGTCCACGGTCCGCTCGTACCCCTCGAATGCATGCCCCTGTACGCGGTCGATCAGCTGCATGCGCGTAAAGACCTGGTTCGGGTGGCTGGCCAGCGTTTCGAGCAGCCGGAACTCGGTGGGCGTCACCTCCACGCGGCGGCCGGCGAGCGTCACCTCGTGGGCCCGCAGGTCGATCGTCAGATCGCCCACGCGGATCAGGGTGGCGCCGCCCTCGCGCGCGCCGCGACGCAGCACCGCGCGCACCCGCGCCACCACCTCGCGCGGGCTGAACGGCTTGGTCACATAGTCGTCGGCGCCGAGCTCCAGCCCGAGGAGCTTGTCCGTTTCCTCGTCCCGGGCCGTCAGCATGATGATCGGCGTCGTGCTCTCCGCGCGGATCCGGCGGCACACCTCCCGGCCGTCCACGCGCGGCAGCATCAGGTCGAGGATGACCAGGTCGGGGCGCAGGCGCGACACCGCCGAGAGCGCCGCCTCCCCGTCCGCCGCCTGCTCGACCGTGAACCCCTCGCGCTGCAGGTACGAGCGCAGCAGGTCCGCGATCTGGGGCTCGTCGTCAACGACCAGGATCGTCGGCATGGCGACCTCAGCCGAGCGTCGCGAGCCGCTTGCGATACTCGTCATCGCTGATCTCACCTCGCGCGTACCGCTCGCGCAGCACCTGCGTCGCCGGATCGTGGCGCGTCCACACGGCGCGCGCGCCGATGACCTTCCAGGCCAGGACGATCAGGCTCACGACCAGGATCGCCCGCAGGAGCCCAAACAGCGCGGCAACCCAGAGGAACCGGAACCCGCCGGGGCCCGGGTACAGGTACGGTCCGGGGCCCGGATGCAGCGGCATCCGCACCTGCGCGAGGGCGGGCGCGGTCGCCGCCGCCGCCAGGACGGCGACACCCGCCAGCGCGTAGAGCCCGTATCCAATGGCGTTCCGCATCTCCATCCCTCCCGTCCGGCTACGTGGTATTGTACCGTGATTCAGTGTATGGGAGGGCTTCGAAGAAGTTGTGAATGGCGCATGAATTGGTCATGAAACGCCTGCGGGGCGCCCGCGGCGAGACGGCGGCGCGAGCGTGGACGCCGGCGGCGGCCACTCCCGGGCGCGGGCGGCGTCCGGCGGACGGCGCGGGTCCTACGGCGCGAGCGCTACGGCGCGGGGGCGGTCGATCGGCGGCGCGGCCGGCGGACCAGTTCGCCGCCGCAGTTCGGGCACACGTGCTGCATCGCCGCGGCGCAGGCGGGACAAAACGTGCACTCGTAGCTACAGATCCACGCGCCCGCATCGTGCGGCAGCGGCGCCGCGCAGCGCTCGCAGCGGCCGCGCATCTCCAGCGCCATCAGAGCGGCGACACCTCGATCTCGGCGTGCGGCGCGGGGATGTGCCCATGCTCGATCGCCACGAGCACGTCCAGAAACGCGGCGGCCGTGTCCAGCGAGGTGAAGCACGGCAGGTGACGCTCGAACGCGGCCCGCCGCATGGCGAAGCCGACGCGGCCCGGCGTGCGGCCGCGCGTCGGCGTGTTGATCACGAGGGCCACCGCCTGTTCCCGAATCAGGCGCAGCGCGGTCTGGGTCCCGCCGTTCTTGCTCACGTGCACCGCGTGGATGCCGCCGCCCGCTAGAAACTGCGCCGTCTCGTCCGTCGCGTACACGGCAAACCCGAGCTCGGCGAACCGGCGGAGCAACGGCAGCGCTCTGGGTTTGTCACGGTCCGCGATGCTGGCGAGCAGCGCCCGTTCGCGGGGCATCACGACGCCGGCGGCGACGAGCGCCCGGTACAGCGCGCCCGCCAGGGTCGCGTCCTGGCCCATGACCTCCCCGGTGGACGTCATCTCGGGGCCGAGCAGCATGTCGAGCCGGCCCAGCTTCTCGCCGCTGAACACCGGCGCTTTCACCGAGACGCGCGCCGGCGCAGGCAGCACCGTGACCCCCGGGTAGCCGAGATCGGCGAGCGATGCGCCGAGCATCACGCGCACCGCGAGCGGAACCAGCGGCGCGCCCGCGGCCTTGCTCACGAACGGCACGGTGCGGCTGCTCCGCAGGTTCGCCTCCAGGACGTACGCCGCCCCGTCCTTGACGACGAACTGGATGTTGAGAAACCCACGGACCCCGAGCGCGCGCGCGATCGCCACGGTGTGCGCGACGATCTGGTCGGCGACGTCGGGCGGGAGATCCTGCGCTGGGAACACCGCGACGCTGTCGCCGGAGTGCACGCCCGCGCGCTCGACGTGTTGCATGATGCCCGGCAGGTACACGCCGTCGCCGTCGCTGATCGCATCCACCTCAACCTCGACCCCGTCGACGTACGTGTCGATCAGCACCGGGTGGTCGCCGTTCGCGGCGAAGGCGTCCGTGAGGTAGCGGGCCAGCTCCTCCCGGTCCGCCACGATCTCCATGCCTCGCCCGCCCAGCACGTAGGACGGCCGCACGAGGAGCGGATACCCCAGCCGGCCCGCGGCGGCCAGCCCGGCGTCCACCGACCGCACGGCGTCCCCGGTCGGGTGCGGGATCTCGAGCCGGCGCAGGAGCGCGCCGAACTTGCCCCGGTCCTCCGAGATGTCCAGGCTCTCCACCGGGGTGCCGAGCACGCGCACGCCGGCCTGCGCCAGCGGCGCCGCGAGGTTCAACCCCGTCTGGCCGCCGACCTGGACGATCACGCCGTCCGCCCGCTCGGCCTCGACCACGTGCAGCACATCCTCCAAGGTCAGCGGATCCACGTACAGCCGGCTCGCGACGTCGAAGTCCGTGCTGACCGTCTCCGGATTGTTGTTGATGAGCACGGCGTCCAGCCCCTCGGCGCGCAGCGTCTTCACGGCGTGGACGCTCGAGTAATCGAACTCGATGCCCTGGCCGATCCGGATCGGCCCGGAGCCGAGCACGACGACCCGGGCGCGCGCGCTCGACGGGATCTCGCTCTCCGATCCGTACGTCGAGTAGTAGTACGGCGTCCGCGCGGGGAACTCGCCCGCGCAGGTGTCCACGACCTTAAAGACCGGACGGATCCCCTCCTGCGACCGGGCCTCGCGTACGGCGCGCTGGTCCACGCCCCACAGCCGCGCGATCGTGGTGTCGCTAAACCCGAGCCGTTTCGCCGCGCGCAGCGTGGCCGAGTCGCGGTGCTCGCGCAGGCGCCCTTCCATCTCGACGAGGTTCGCGATCTTTTGCACAAAGAAGAGGTCGATCCCGGAGAGACCCGAGACCTCGTGCGGCATCATCCCGCGGCGCAGGCCCTCGGCGACGGCGAAGAGGCGTTCGTCGCACGGCTCGGCGATCCGCCGCCGGACTTCGTCCCGCGGCCACCCCGCGGCCGGCGGGTAGAGCAGCCCGTCCGTCCTGATATCGAGGGACCGCACCGCCTTGAGCAACGCTTCCTCCACGCAGCGGCCGATCGCCATCACCTCGCCGGTCGCCTGCATCTGGGTGCCGAGCCGGCGGTCCGCGTGGGGAAACTTGTCGAACGGCCACCGCGGGATCTTGACGACGCAGTAGTCGAGCGCCGGCTCGAACGCGGCGCAGGTCTGCCCGGTGACCGCGTTGGGAATCTCGTCGAGCCGCTTGCCGAGGGCGATCTTCGCGGCCACCCGCGCAATGGGGTAGCCGGTGGCCTTGCTGGCGAGCGCGCTGCTGCGGCTTACGCGCGGGTTGACCTCGATCACGTGGTACCGGTCGCTCTCGGGGTCCAGCGCAAACTGAATGTTGCACCCGCCCTCGATGCCGAGGCCCCGGATGATGCGGAGGCTCGCGCTGCGGAGCCGTTGGTAGTCCCTGTCGGTCAGCGTCTGGCTCGGGGCGATCACGATGCTGTCGCCGGTGTGCACGCCCATGGGATCGAGGTTCTCCATGTTGCACACGGTGATGCACGTATCGGCGCCGTCGCGCATCACCTCGTACTCGATCTCCTTCCACCCCGCGATGGACCGCTCCACCAAGACCTGGCCGATCCGGCTCACCGAGAGCCCGAGCGAGACGATCTCGTCCAGCGCGCGCGCGTCGCCCGCGATGCCCCCGCCCGTGCCGCCGAGCGTATAGGCGGGGCGGATCACGAGCGGATAGCCGAAGCGGGACGCGAAGGCGCGGGCTTCGGCCACCGACGTCGCCACGATGCTCTCCGGCACCGGCTCCCCGAACGCGATCATGGCGTCCTTGAAGCGCTGGCGGTCCTCCGCCTGGCGGATCGCGTCGAGCGGCGTGCCGAGGAGACGCACGCCGAGGCGGTCCAGCGCGCCGTTCTCCGCGAGCGCGACGGCGAGGTTGAGGCCGGTCTGGCCGCCGAGTGTGGCCAGGAGACCCTGGGGACGCTCCTTTTCCATGACGCGCTCGAGAAACTCCGCGGTGAGCGGCTCGATGTAGACCCGGTCCGCGGTCTCGACGTCGGTCATGATCGTGGCAGGGTTGCTGTTGACCAGCACGACCTCCACGCCCTCTTCGGACAGCGCGCGGCACGCTTGACTGCCGGAGTAATCGAACTCGGCGGCCTGACCGATCACGATCGGACCCGAGCCGATCACCAGGACCTTGCGGAGGGCGTCGTGCGCCATTCTACGCGCGGCCTCCGAGCGGCGCCACGGAGCCCTCGTGCCGCGCGGTGGCGCCGATCGTCTCCAGCCACCGGTCGAACAGGTAGCTCGAATCCAGCGGGCCCGGCCGGCCTTCGGGATGATACTGCACCGAGACGATCGGGAGCCCGCGGTGCCGGAGCCCTTCCACCGTGCCGTCGTTGAGGTTCCGGTGTGTCACCACCATCTCCGAGGCGTCGAGCGACGCCTCGTCCACCGCGTACCCGTGATTCTGCGTGGTGACACACACCCGGCCCCTCTCGAGGTCCTTGACGGGATGGTTGCCGCCGCGGTGACCGTAGGGCAGCTTGAACGTCTCCGCGCCTGCGGCTCGCGCGATGATCTGGTGCCCGAGGCAGATCCCGAACATCGGCAGGCGGTCCCACAACGCCCGCACCTGCGCGGCCTGGGCCTCGAGCCGGCGCGGGTCGCCCGGGCCCGGCGAGAGCACCACACCGGCCGGATCGAGCTCCAGCACCTGCGCGGCGGTGGTCCGATGCGGGAGCACCCACACGTCACAGCCGCGGCGGCGCAACGCGTCCACGATGCCGCGCTTGACCCCGCAATCGATGACGGCCAGCCGGGCGCCGGACCCCGGGTAGTGGATGGGGTGTGGGGTGGACACCTGCGCCACGAGGTCGAGGCTCTCGATCGGGGGGAGCGCGCGCGCCCGCTCGATCAGCGTGCCGTCGGACACGTCCTCCGTCGAGATGATGCCGCGCTTGAGGCCGTGCGCCCGAAGGTGACGGACGAGCTGCCGCGTGTCCACGTCGCCGATTCCGATGACCCCCCACGCCGCCAGCGTCGCGCCGAGCGTTCGCTCGGCCTGCCAGTGATGGGGCAGATCCGCGCACTCACCGACCACAAAGCCCGCGACCTGCGGCCGGATCGATTCCCACGCCGCGCCGCTCACCCCGTAGTTGCCGATCAAAGGGTAGCTCATGGTCACGATCTGGCCCCGGTACGAGGGATCCGACAGCACCTCTTCGTACCCGGTCATGACCGTGGTAAAGACGACCTCGCCTCCGGCGGAACCGTCGGCTCCGATGGCCCGCCCCCTGAGGAGCGTGCCGTCCTCGAGCGCCAACCGAGCGCGCATCACGTCCCTCCCGTGCCACTTATGCATAATTATACATTCCGTGCTCATAAAAATGCAACGGGCGGGACACCGGGACTCGCCGGCGCCGCCCGGGGACCGGGGCCGGATCCGGCGCAGGCACGCGGCGGGGATCGAGGACGCACGTGCGCGGGAACGCGAGCCGGCATGAAAAAGGAGTCCCCGCGGGACTCCGCACGCATGCAGTCGACAACGACCGGCGCACCATCGACCCCTCCCGGAGATCGTTAATGGTCCGCGACCCGGGCTTAGTATAGAACCACGGGCACCGCCTGGCAAGCCTGCCTGCCGCGACAGCGTCGCGAGGGGCCCTCATACCCGGCGCACGTTACGATATACCGAGAACCCGCCCGAGGAAGCATCTACGAGGCGGGTTCGAGCACCACGGCGCGCCACTCCCCGCTGCGCAACGTTCGCCGGTGCCGGAAGCCGGCCCGCCGCGCGGCGCGCAGGACGTCGCGCACGCGGCCCGCGACAATGCCGGACGCGATGCAGGCGCCGCCGGTCCGCAGGCGCCGGCGCGCGGCCGGCAGTAACTCGATCACGGTATCGGCGACGATGTTCATGAGGATCACGTCCGCCTGCCCGCGCACGGGGGCGAGCCCGCTTCCCCGTGTGACGCGAACGACCTCCGCGACGCGGTTTCGCCGCACGTTGTGGCGCGCCACCGCGACGGCGACAGGATCGTGGTCGATGGCCCGCACCTGCGCGGCCCCAAGCCGGGCCGCCGCGATGGCGAGGACGCCGGAACCCGTGCCGGCGTCGACCACGCGAGGGCGATCGCATCGCGGGAGCGTCTGGAGCAGCGCGCGCAGGCACAGCTGCGTTGACGGGTGCAGGCCGGTGCCAAACGCCATCCCCGGGTCGATGTCCACCACGACGCTCCCGGCCGGCGGCCGAACACGCACCCAGGAGGGGCGCACCCACACGGGGCCCACGCGAACGGGCGGTACGTGCCGGCGCCACGCCGTGGCCCACCGCCGGCCTCGCACGGGGCGGTGGGCCACGCTGACGCTGCCCGGATCCAGCCCAAACGAGCGGAGACCGTGCACGCGCGCGCGGATGGCGCGGAGCGTGGTGGACAGCAGCCGCGACGGGGGCAGGTAGCACCGCAACCGACAGCGGCCGCGCGGCCGGCGCTCCTCCACGATCCCGCCGGACCGCAGCTCGTGCAGGATCGCGCCGGCCGCCTCGGCGACCTCCGCGGATGCCTCGACGGTCACCTCGACCCAGGACGGCCGTGGTGCGGCGGAGCCGGACGCGCGTCCCGCCCTGCCGCGGGAGCGCTCAGAGTCCCGCGCGGTCACACGAGGTAGGCGCGCATCTTCTCAAGCAGGCTCTTTCGGGCCGGCTTGATCTGCTCTCCCCGGAGCTTCGCAAACTGCGCGAGCAGCTTCACCTGCTCCTTGGTGAGGTCCGCCGGAATCACGACCGACGCGTGCACCACCAGATCGCCGTGCCCGCCGTGCATCCCCGGCATCCCCTTGCCCCTCAGCACGAGCGCGGCGCCGGGCTGGGCGCCGGGAGGCACCGTCAGCGTGGCGGGGCCGTCGAGCGTCGGCACGTCGATCTCCGCGCCGAGCGCCGCCTGCGCCATCGAGATCTCGATCTGGCAGTGAAGATCACGGCCCTCACGGGTGAACACCGGGTGCGGGAGAATGCTCAGATCCACGTAGAGATCGCCCCGACCTCCGCCCCGCGCGCCGGCTTCGCCCTCGCCCTGCAGCCGAAGGCGCGTGCCGTCGTCGACCCCCGCCGGCACCTCCACGGTGATCTCGCGCTGGACCAGCGCCCGGCCGTTGCCCCGGCAATCGCGGCAGGGGCGCCGGACGAGGCGGCCCGCACCGTGGCACTGCGGGCACGTCGTGATCTGGGCGAACTGGCCGAACGCCGTGCGCCGGTTGAACCGGACCTGCCCGGTGCCCTGACACGCGGAACACGGCTCGGGGGCGCTCCCCTTCTCCGCGCCGGTGCCGAAGCACGCGGGACACGTCTCCTCGCGGGTGATCGTCATGCGCTTCTCGGCCCCGCGCGCGGCCTCTTCGAGGGTGATCTTGAGCGTGGCGCGCAGGTCGCTCCCGCGCTCGGGACCGGGGTCCCGCTCGCGAGCGCGCTGCTGTCCGAAGAACATGTCAAAGATGTCGTCGAACGGCGTGCCTCCGAACGGCCCAAACGCGCCGCCGTTCGCGCCGCGCCGATCATACTGCGCGCGGCGCTCCGCGTCGCCGAGCACCTGGTACGCCTCGTTGATCAGCTTGAACCGCTCGGCGGCCTCCGGGTCGCGGTTGACGTCGGGATGGTGCTCGCGCGCCAGCTGCCGGAACGCTCGCTTGATCTCCTCCTGGGTCGCAGTGCGAGGAATACCGAGGACCTCGTAGTAATCGGGACGCGGCATGGGGCGGTTACAGTTGCTCCAACGTATCGCCGAGGCTTTCGGCGAGGAATCGCACGAGGCCGATCACACGACCGTACCGCATGCGCGTCGGGCCCACGACGCCGATCGCGCCGGCGGCCCGGCCGGCGACGTGGTACGTGGCGGTCACCACGGTGCAGTCCCGAAGTTCGTCCAGGACGTTTTCCGAACCGATCCGGACTCGCACCTCACGCGAGGCGCTACCGTCGCCGAGCAACGCCGTCACGGCTTCGGCCTGCTCGAGCGCCGACAGCACGGGTTGGGCCCGGCGGGCATCCTGAAATTCGGGCTGCTTCAGAATATTCGCCTGTCCCTCGGTACGGACCCGGCCGGGCAGCCTCCGAAACCGCTCGCGCAGGAGCCGGCCGATCTGGTCGAGCACCCGCTGATGATGCGCAGCCTGCCCGATCACGGTCGCGAGCTCCCCATCCGTGAGATCGATGAGCGGCCGGCCGGCGATCCGGCGGCTGATCTCCTGGGACAGGCGATCACACTCGGTCGCGGTGATCGGCTGCTCGAACTCCACGGTCTTGCCCTCCACGACCTCGGCGTCCGTGACGATCACGGCGATGGCGTGCCTCGGCCCCAGGGGGATCAGGTGGAGATGCCGGACGACCTGCTGCGGCAACTGCGGCGTGGTCGCGACGGATGCGCACTCGGTGATCACGGCAAGCGCCCGCGCCGCCTGCTCCACCGCCTGGTCGAACTCCGTCGCCGTGAGGGTGCGCCGGATCCTGAGACGCTCCGTCGGCGGGACCCGCTCTTCCGTCACCAAGCTGTCCACATAGACCCGATACCCGTGGTCGGTCGGGACTCTGCCGGCGGAGTGATGCGGCTGCTGGAGATATCCGAGTTCTTCGAGCGCGGCCATTTCGTTTCGCACGGTCGCCGAGCTGATATCCAGTCCATGGCGTTGCCGGGCCGCCTCGCTCCCGACCGGCTCGGCCGTCATGATGTAGTCGTCGATCACAACCCTCAGGATCTGGCGTCGCCGGCCCTCAAGCTCCACCATGCCGAAGGTCTCCTGTTAGCACTCCAATCGAGCGAGTGCTAATTCCTCCAAAAAAGATTAACATGCGTTCGGTATCGAAGACAAGCGCTCCTTTCCGGGGTGTGCAGGGCTGCAGGCGCCGCCAGACGCAGGTGCCGCGCACGTGCCGGTTTCGCTCGTATCGCGCCACCGCGTCCGGTAGAGCATCCCCGTAGAGCATCCTAACGATCGCGGACGCCGGCGGGGCTCCGGACCATGCCCGTGGCCGCCTTCCGACACGAGTCCAACCGCCTCACGCGCGGCCCCAGATCCGGAGCAGCGACACCTCGTGGACCCCGAGCGCCGCGCACGCGGCGAGATATACCGCTCCCCCGGCCACCAGCGCCGTCCCGAGGTCGATCACCGCGCCGGCGAAGTGCTCAGGCCCCGCCACGCCGCCGAGCAACCGGAGCGTGGCGAGCATGGCCGCGGCGAGCGCGGCGGAGGCGACCGCCGTACGGCCCGCGGTGGCCACGAGGCGGCCTCCGTCAAGCCCGTGAAGCCGCCGGCGCAGGATCCACACCAACGCGCCCACGTTCACCGCCGCCACGAGCGCCGTCGAGAGCGCGATGCCGGCAAACCCCATCCACCGCATCAGCACGACGTCGCCGGCCGCGTTGAGCCCGATCATGAAGAGGCCCACGCGCACGGGCGTCCGTGTGTCGTGCAGCGCGTAGTACGCACGGGTCACGATGAAGTAGGCCGCGTACGGCACCGTGCCGACGGCAAACGCCACCAGGGCGGCGGCCACGGTCTCCGTGGCCGCCGTTTGGAACATCCCGCGCTGGAACAGCACCCGGACGATCAACCGGCCGGCGACGAAGACCGCGGTCATCACGGGCATCATCGTGAAGAACACGCCCCGCAGCCCGAGCGAGGTCGTCTCCCGCAACAGGTCGTGGCCGTGGCCGCGGCCCGCGGCGTGCCGGGCCATCGTGGGAAAGAGCGCCGTGGCCAAGGACAGGGCAAAGATCGCGACCGGCGCCTGGATGAGCTGGAACGCGTAGTCCAGGACGGCCACGTAGTCCGCGCCCTGCGGCCCGGGCAGGAACGAGGCGAAGAATCGGTCCACGTTGGCGTTGATCTCGATCACGGCCAGCCCGAGCATCGCCGGCACCGCGATCTGGCCCATCTCGCGCACGACCGGATGCCCGACGTCGAGCCGCGGCGTCCACCGGAGCCCCACGGCCCGCGCGGCCGGCAGCTGCACGGCGAACTGCGCCAGCCAGCCGGCGAGGAAGCTGACCGCGATGCCGAGCACGCCGATCCGCGGACCGAGGGCCAGGACGCCGCCGATGATGACGATGTTGAACACCGTCGGCGCGAGCGCCGGCACGGTGAACTGCCGGTGCGCGTTGAGGTAGCCGGTCGCAAACGCGGACAGCGCCAAGAACACCATGGAGACGAACATCACACGGGTCAGCCCGATCGCCTGCGTGAGCACCGCGGGATTGCGCGCCAGGTACCCGGGCGCCGCGACGGGCACGAGCACGGGCGCCGCGAGAATCCCCGCGGCGGCCATGATCAGGCCGATCACGATGACGAGGTTGAGCGTCGTCGTGACGACGCGCTCTGTCTCGCCCGCGTCGCCGCGCATCAGCACGCGCGTGATGGTGGGGATGAAGACGATGCTGAGGGTGCCGCCGAGAAACAGGCGCTGCACGAAGAACGGAAGGGAGTACGCGATGACGAAGGCGGATTTCGCGGACGTGGCGCCAAACATCGCGGCGATGACCACGTCGCGAACCAGACCGAGGACACGGCTCGCAATCGTCCCGACCGCGATCAGGCTCGCCGCCCGAGCCAGCCCGCCCCCTGAGGCAGCGACCGCGGGGCCGGCCGGCGTCAGGTCGGCTTCGCCGCTCGACATGTCGCGCACATTATAGCACAGGCCCCCGGCTGCGCCCGGCGCCGGACGCCGTCATGGACGCGGGACAGGCATGAGCACGCGTTGGCGCTCCCTCCGGATCACGCTGACCGTCTCCCTGGGCATAGGCCCGGGGGTGACAGATTCATTGAGCAACCGCGCACGCTGACCGTCTCCCTGGTCATCCTCCAAGGGTGTGTGTTACAATGGGCGTCGCTGCCGGCGGACGTGCGGCGCGCGCGATCGTCCACGGGGCGATGCGCGGCCGGCGCGTCGCCCCGGCGGCGCACGCGGAGGTGCGGGTGTGGCAAAGCGAACCAAGTCGGGCCTCAAGCGAAAGCGTCAAACGGTCAGGCGGACCGCCAGGAACCTGGCCGTGCGATCCTCCCTCAAGACGCTCGGCAAAAAGGCGCGCGAGGCCGGCGGGGCGAGCCCGGACGCCCTGCAGGCCGCGATTCGGGCGCTCGATTCCGCGGCGCGCAAGGGGATCATCCATCGCAACGCGGCCGCGCGCAGGAAGTCCCGCCTGATGAAGCACGTCGCTCGCGCCGGGAGCACCGCCTAACCCGGATTATTCCGGGATCCTGCTCATCCTCATCGCCGTCGCGATCGTGTGCCTCATCGTGACGAAGCCGACGCTCTGGGGCTGGAACGCCGTCAGCGCACACGCGCGTTGAGGAGCACGACGAGGTACTGCAGCGACTGACAGGCAAACCCCGCGAGCAGCAGCACGGTCCCCACGACACCGAGCCGCTGCGGCGGCAGCGAGTCGGCCCACGACTCGACGTACGGAACGAAGACGCCGACGACCGCGCCGACCGCGGCCACCACGAGACCGATCTCGAGCCCGAACCAGACGCCGCGCAGTCCGGCGTGGGTCAGCGCGCCGGCGATCGTGGCGGCCGCACCGACCACAGCGCCCCGCGCGAGGGTCGCGACGAGGAGCCGCCGCCGGCTGCGCACGGGGTGTGGCGCGGCCCCCCGGTACTCCTGAGACGGTGCGAAGCCAAAGAGGTACAGCGTGGCGAGTCCGATGATGCTCAGCACGCCGAACGCGGCTCCGAACCTGACGTCGAAGGTCAGGGCGGCGGCCAGGCCCTGCGCGGTCGCGCCGCGCAGGACCGCGAGGCCAAGCGTCGCCGCACGCGGGATGGGACCGCGGAGTGCCGACGCGAGCCAGAACTCGATCCCGAGCGCCGCACCGAGGCCGAGGCCCGCGACCAGCCCGTAGACCGGACCGAGCGGCAAGCCGTACCCCACGCCGAACAGCACCGCGTACGTCGCGGCGCGGGTGAGAGCCCGCAGCGGACCTCGCTGTCCCCCCAGCAGGTCGTACGCGAGATAGAGGCCGCCCATCACTTCCAGAACGACCCCGCTCAGGCTGATCGCCGCGAGAAGGTGGCTGTCGATCGTCTACTTCCGCGGCAGCTTGAAGGCCCGGTAGCAATCCTTGGATTGCATCGCCGTCCTCCCCGTGCGCCCGTCTCGTCTCGGCGCCGCCTCAGTCGGCGGCCGGTCTGTCCGCGATGGTGATCTGCGCGTGGCGAATCTCTCCTGCCCGCGAACCGCACCGTGTCCGTCGCGCCGATACGGTCCTCCGTGAGAAGCGCCATCAGCCTATGCCATGATTTTCGACTAAGGTTCTCTAAGGTTCGCCGCGGCGCGCCCCCGCCGCGGGCCGGTCCGCCGCCGCGGATCCGGGGGCGCAGAGGCGCACGATCAGCGTCTCCAGCGCGAGGCGCGGCGCCATGACGCCGGTCTTGATCGCGGCGTCCGTCTCGAGCAAGAGGGCGAGCATCCCCGCGGGGTCGAGGCTGTCAAACGCCGCCACCTGCTCCTCGTAGCGCGCATACAGCCACGCCCGGTTGCCGAGGACATCCCGCTGTTCGGCACGGCCCGCCCGCCGGCGCATCAGCGCCGCCGTGCGGAGCAGCATCCGCAGGTGGTCCTCCAGCATGTAGAGCACCCGCACCGGCGGCTCTCCCATCGTGAGCACGGTCTGCAGCAGCCCGAGCGCCCAGCCCGCGCGCCGGCGCCCGACCGCGTCCATGAGCTCGAAGATCGTGGCTTCCGCCACGTGGCTGGCGATTGCCTCGACGTCGTCCGCGGTGATCTCCCGCCGGTCGCCCGTGTACGCCGCCAGCTTCGCGACCTCCAATCCGAGCTCGCGGAGGCCGCCGCCGACGAGCAGCGCGAGGCGCCGCGCGGCCTCGGGACCGATCGTCTTGCCTTCGGCCTGGGCCCGCGCGCGAATCCACCCGGGCAGCGCCGCGGGGTCGAGCCGGCCGCACGGGATCACGCGTCCGGTTCGCTGTATCACCGCGTAGAGGCGCCGCCGGCGGTCCAGCGTCTCCGCCACGAGCACCGCGGCGGACGGGGGCGGCGCCGGCTCCAAGTACGACGCCAGCGCGTCCTGATCGGCGGCGCGCAGCGCCTCCGCCCGGCGGACGATCAAGACGCGGCGCGGCCCCAAAAACGGCAGCGTCTCGCACCGCGTGATGATGTCGCGCGCCGGCGTCTCGGCCGCGTCCACCACGTCCACATTGAGCGCGCGCCACTCGACCGGCACGAGCTCGTCGAGCAGCGCGCGCAGCGCCTCCTCGGCGCGGACGTCTTCCTCGCCAACCAGCAGATAGCAGTGCGGCTCGCGCGGGCGGGCGGCGGTCCCGGACGCCGGCCCGCGGGCGGCATCGCGGCCGCGGGGCGCGGCCGCCCGCGGGCCGGCGGGTCGGGGAGGTACGCGGCGCGTCACGGACGTCCGGCTACGGCGCCGGCGTCATGTCATCGTGCCGGCGCGATGCCGCTTCGTCGACCACCCGCGCGACAAACGCGGCCAGCGCGTGACTGCCTTCGTCGCCGCGGGCCCGGCTGCGGACGGAGACGGTGCCCTGCTGCTCCTCGCGGTCGCCGACGACGAGCATGTACGGGATCTTCATGAGCTGCGCGGCACGGATCTTGTGCCCGGTGCGCTCGCTGCTCGCATCCACCTCCGCACGCAGCCCGCGCGCCGCGAGCTCGCCCCGCACGCGGTGGGCGTAGCCGACGTGGCGATCCGCGATCGGGAGGATGCGCACCTGCTCGGGCGCGAGCCACAGCGGAAACGCGCCCGCGTACTGCTCGATCAAAAACGCCATCATGCGCTCCAGCGTGCTGATCACCCCGCGGTGGATCATCACGGGCCGGTGCGGCTGGCTGTCCTCCCCGATGTACTCCAGGCCGAACCGCTCCGGCAGATAGAAGTCGATCTGCACCGTGGAGATCGTCTCGTCCTTGCCGAGCACGTTCGGGACCTGCACGTCCAGCTTGGGGCCGTAGAACGACGCCTCGCCCGGGGCCTCCTGGTAGTCCAGCTCGAGCCGCCGCATCGCCTCCCGCAGCTGGGCCTCGGCGAGCGACCACATCGCGTCGTTCTGCACGAACTTCGTGCGATCCCGCGGGTCCCGCAGCGACAGCCGGTACCAGAACCCGCGCAATCCCAGGTCGCGGTAGGCCTGCTGGATCAGGCGCACGACCCCCACGAACTCATCGGTCAGCTGGTCGGGACGGCAGAAGATGTGCGCGTCGTTCAAGGTCATCGCCCGCACCCGCGCCAGCCCCGACAGCACGCCGGAGCGCTCGTAGCGGTACATCGTGCCGAGCTCCGCGATCCGCACGGGCAGCTCGCGGTAGCTGTGCTGGCGGTGCTTGTAGATCATGATGTGATGCGGGCAGTTCATGGGGCGCAGCACCAGCTCCTCGTTGTCGACCCGCATCGGCGGGTACATGTTGTCGCGGTAGTGATCCCAGTGCCCGCTCAGCTTGTAGAGCTCCACGCTCGCCAGGTCCGGCGTGTGCACGTGCTCGTAGCCCAGGGCGACCTCGAGGTCCGTGATGTACCGGTCGAGCAGCCGCCGCACCGTGGCGCCGCGCGGCAGCCACAGCGGCAGGCCCTGCCCGACTTCCTCCACGGAGGCGAAGAGCTCGAGATCCCGGCCGAGCTTCCGGTGATCCCGGCGCTTCGCCTCCTCGATCCGCGCCAGATGCGCGTCGAGCGCGGCCTGGGTCGGAAAGGAGATCCCGTAGATGCGCTGCAGCATCTCCCGCCGTTCGTCGCCGCGCCAGTACGCGCCGGACGTGCTGAGCAGCTTGATCGCCTTGATTCGGCCCGTGGAGGCGAGGTGCGGCCCGCGGCACATGTCCTCAAACCCGTCCTGGCGGTAAAAACTCACCGGATCGTCCGCGATGCCCTCGAGCAGCTCGACTTTGTAGCGCTCACCCGCCGCGGCGAACGCCCGCTGCGCCTCGGCGCGCGGAACCGCGATCCGCTCGATGCGCTCGTCGCGCGCGGCCAGGTCGCGCATCCGGGCCTCGATCCGCTCCAGGTCCTCCGGTCCGAACGGCCGGCCGATGTCGAAATCGTAGTAGAAGCCGTCGTCGATGGCCGGGCCGATGGCCAGCTTGGCCTGGGGAAACAGCTCCCGCACCGCCTGGGCCAGGAGGTGGGCGCTGCTGTGCCAGAACACCGTGCGCCCCGCCGGGTCGGCAAACGAGAGCCACTCGACGGCCGCGTCGCGCTCGAGCGGCGTCGCGAGGTCCCGCTCCGCGCCGTCCACGCGGGCGACGAGCGCGTCGCCCGCCCCGCGATCCCGCGCGATGGCGGCGAGCTGCGTCCCGCGCGGATACGCGGCCGAGCTCCCGTCGGCAAATCGCACCGTGACCTGATCCATCCACGATCCCTCCCGAGCGCGTCACTGCCTCCGCCGCCGCTGAACCGGCCGCGCATCCGGTCATAGAAAAACGCCCCCGTCCGTCGGGACGGAGGCGATTCCGCGGTTCCACCCAGGCTTCTCCCGGGCGGACGCCGCGCATGTGCAGGGCGGCGCCTCCCGGGGCTCTCGATCGCGCGATCACGGGCGCACCCGGCGGGCTTCGCGGCCAGCGCTTCGCCCGCGGCTCCGGGGAGGTGTTCCGCCCGCCCGCCGAACGGGGCTCTCAGCCCGGGCCCCGTCTCTCTTGCGGCCGCTGCCGGGCGTACGTGTTCCCGTCATCGCCGCCCCGCCGCATGCACGCGGCGGGGTCCCTGCCCTATCGCGGTCATTATACCATAGAACCTGCGCGCGGCTCCGGGTCGCGATGCTGTTACACAGACCGTCCGCCAGTCCCGCAGGTTCCGACGATGGGTTCGCCGCCTGATTCGTGCGCGGTTCCGCGCCCGGGCCAAAGGACTGCCGTCCGGGCCGCCGAATATGGCTCCAGCGTAACCGCCTACATTAATCTATAGAACGTGCCAGGCCGACAAAGGGGGGACCGTATGAGGAACCGGCTCGCAGGCGTGCGCAGCCCGGTCGCCGCGCTCGTTGCCGCGGCGATGCTCGTCATGGGAATCGTGGTGGTGCCCGGTTCGGTCACGGGATGGGCCGCGGGACCGTCGACGTTCATTTGGGGCAAGGGCGGCGACGCCGACACCCTCGACAACAACGTCAGCTCCAACGGGGAGACGTCGGAGGTCACCACCCAGATCTTCAACCTGCTGGTGCGGGCCAAGCCGGGCCTGACGGACGTCGAGCCGGACCTCGCGACCAGCTGGTCGGTGTCCCCCAACGGGCTCACGTGGACGTTCCAGCTGCGACGCGGCGTGACGTTCCAGGACGGAACGCCCTGGAACGCGGAGGCCGCAAAGTTCAACTTCGACCGCTGGTCCGACAAGAACAACCCCTATCACGCGGTCAAGGGCTTCGACTACGAGTACTGGGACGATTTCATGGCCGACACGTTCAAGGAGTCCAGAGCGGCCGGCCCCTACACGTTCCAGATCGTGCTGCAGCGGCCGAACTCACCCCTCCTGTACAATCTGTCGATCATCGCGTTCGAGTTCGCGAGCCCCGCGGCGCTGAAGAAATACGGCGCGCAGGCGTTCGGCCAGCATCCCGTCGGCACCGGGCCGTACAAGTTCGTGGAGTGGGTCCGGGACGACCACGTCACGCTCCAGGCGAACCCGTCGTTCTTCCGTAAGGGCCTGCCGAAGACGCAGCGGCTGATCATGCGCGTCATCAAAGACAACGCCGCGCGGTTCCTCGCCCTCAAGGCCGGCGAGATCAACGCCATGGAATTCCCGAACCCGGACGACGTCAAGGGCGCGATGGCGGACCCGAACCTCAAGCTCGCGTACCGGCCGGCGTTCAACACCGGGTGGCTGCGGTTCAACATGAACAACGCGCTCTTCAAGGACAAGCGCATCCGCGAGGCCGTGGCGTACGCGATCGATCGCAAGGCGATCGTGGACGCCCTGTACGGCGGCTATGGCCAGGTGGCCAACCAGCACATGCCGCCGTTGATGTGGGGGCGCACGACCACGCCCGGGTACGCCTATGACCCCGCCAAGGCCAAGCAATTGCTGGCTGAGGCGCAGTATCCCAACGGGTTCTCGTTCGACTTCTGGTACATTCCGGTGAGCCGGCCGTACTTCCCGAACGGCAAGGACATCGGCACCGCGATCGCGAGCGACCTGGCCAAGGTGGGCATCCGCGCCCACCTGCAGACCGAGGACTGGGCCGCGTACCTCCAGGATCGCAAGACGAACAAGTTCCCCATGTTCATGATCGGGTGGATCGGCGACAACGGCGATCCCGACGACTGGCTGGGGTACTTCTTCCCGAAGTACGATCCGCAGAACGCGTACCTGTCGTACAACAACCCGGCGGTGTTCGACCTGATCAACAAGGCGAAGGTGGTCGCCGACCAGGCCGAGCGCGCGAAGCTGTACGCCCAGGCGGAGACGATGATCCTCAACGACTACCGGGACATTCCGCTGGCCCATGCCAAGGTGCCCCTCGTGCTGCGCAAGAACGTGCAGGGGCTGATCGGCCAGCCGGACGCGAACGAGTACATGGAGCTCGTCTCGGTGCAGTAGCGGAGCCACGACCGGCGGTCCGGGGGGCGGCGAGCCGCCGCCCCCCGGCCGTCTGAGGATGAGCACCTATATCGCCCGCCGCCTGATCATCCTCATGCCCGTGCTGCTCGGGGTGTCGGCGGCGGCATTTCTCCTGATTCACCTTCTCCCCGGGAACCCCGCGATCGCCTATCTCGGGGAGCACGCCAGTCCCGACTCCATCGCGCGCGTGGAGCATGAGTTCGGGCTGGACCGACCGCTCCCGGTCCAGTATGTCGTCTACCTCTGGGCGGCCGTCCGCGGCGACTTCGGGGACTCCCTCGACAGCCACCGGCCGGTGATCGCGGAGTTCATGCCGCGCTTCCCGGCCACGATCGAGTTGATGCTCGGCGCGATCACCGTCGCCGTGATCGCCGGCATCCCGATCGGGTTGCTCTCCGCGTCGCGCCCCAACTCCGCGATGGACCGGTTCGGCATGGGGATCGCGTTGCTCGGCGTCTCGTTTCCGGTGTTCTGGCTGGGGCTGATGCTGGTCTATATCTTCAGCGTGTACTTCCACGCGCTGCCGACCGCGGGCCAACTGGGTGTCAGCACGCAGCTCGCGACCATCACGCGCATCGACGTCCTCGACGGGCTGCTCACGGCCAACTGGTCTGCCGCGTGGGACGCCGTGCGCCATCTCGTGCTGCCGAGCATCACGCTGTCGACGATCCCGATGGCCATCATCGCGCGGATGACGCGGGCGTCGATGCTGGACGCGCTGCATCAGGACTACATCCGCACCGCCCGCGCCAAGGGCCTCGCCGCGCGGGCGGTCGTGATCGACCACGGGTTGCGCAACGCCCTGCTCCCCATCGTCACGGTGATCGGCCTGCAGGTCGGATCGCTGCTCACGGGCGCGATCTTGACCGAGACGATCTTCTCCTGGCCCGGCGTCGGGCGCTTCATGTACGACTCCATCCAGTTCAGGGATTATCCGGTGATCCTCGCGGGCATCCTGCTGTTTTCGCTGGTGTTCGTGCTCGTCAATCTCCTGGTGGACGTCCTCTATGCTTTCCTCGACCCCCGAATCCGCTACGCGTAGCGCGCCCGCGCCGGCGGCGGCCCGGCCCGCCGGGCGGTCGGCGTGGCGGCTCGCCGCGCGGCGGTTCTGGGGCAACGCAAACGCCCGCACCGGCTTCGTGATGATCCTGTTCTTTGCGGTCTTCGCGGTGTTCGCGCCCAAGATCGCGCCGTACGGATTCGATGACGAAAACCTCGTGGGCCGGCTCAAGCCTCCCAGCGCGGCGCACTGGTTCGGCACGGACGCGCTCGGCCGGGACGTGTACAGCCGGGTCCTGTACGGCGCCCGGATCTCGATGACGGTGGGGCTCGTGGCCGTGGCGGGGGCGCTCACCACGGGCGCGCTGCTGGGGATTACGGCCGGCTACGCGGGCGGGAGAATCGATGGCGCCATCATGCGCGTCATGGACGTGATGCTCGCCTTCCCCTCGATCATCCTGGCGATCGGCATCGTCGCCATGCGCGGCCCCGGCCTCAACAACACCATTCTCGCCGTCAGCATCGTCAACATCCCCATCTACGCCCGGATCGCACGCGCGTCCACCCTGTCGATCAAAAGCTTCGAGTACGTCACCGCGGCGGAGGCCATCGGCGCGCGGGCGTGGCGCGTGCTCCTGCGCACCGTCCTGCCCAACGCGGCCTCGCCGCTCGTCGTCCAGGCGACGCTCGGAATCGCCACCGCGATCCTGGACGCGGCCGGACTCGGCTTTTTGGGGCTCGGCGCGCAGCCGCCCGCGCCCGAGTGGGGCGCGATGCTCGCGGACAGCTACAGCTACCTGCTCACGGCGTTTTGGGCCGCGCTCGCCCCCGGCGTCGCCATCGCCGCCGTCGTGCTGAGCTTCAACTTGGCGGGCGACGGTCTGCACGACGCGCTCGATCCGCGTCTCCTGGCCGGCAAGTAGCGGGCTGCCCTCGCACGGCGTCCCCCGCCTCAGACCGCGCGCCGCGGCATCGCGGGCATCCGCCGGTCGCGACGGGCGCCCGGGGGCGCGGGACGCCCCGCCGCCCTACCGGCGCGCGGCGGATTGCGGGACGATGGCGCCGAGGACCCGCTCGGCCGCCTCCTCGCCGGAGTGGATGCAGTCGGGGATGCCGATGCCGCGGTACGCGCCGCCGGCCAGGGCGAGACCGGCGTGGGCATGGGCGCGCGCCTCGATCTGCGCGACCCGGGCCCCATGCCCGAGCAGGTACTGCGGCATGGCGCCGGCATGGCGATGAACGCGTACGAGATGCGGCCGCCCGCTGATGCCGAGCAGCGGGCGCAGCGCCGCTTCCGTCATCGCCGCGAGCGCGTCGTCGTCGCGCGCCAGATCGTCGTGCCGCAGCGCGCCGCCGGCGAACGCCCGTAGCAGCACCCGGCCCTCCGGCGCCCGCCCCGCAAATTTCACGCTGCAGAACGTGCATGCGAGGAGCGGTACGTGTTCGGCGCGCGGGACGACGAAGCCGAAGGCGTCGAGCGGGTGCGCAATCTGCCTCCGGTCGAACGCCAGCGTGGTGGTCGCCGACGATGCGTACGGAATGCTCCGCAACAAGTCCGCGAGCCGCGGATCGAGCTCCTCGACCAGCGCCGCCGCTTCCGGCGCGCGGGCCGCGACGACGACGCCGTCCGCCGGTACCGCGGGCCCGCCGTCGACCACGATCCGGTAGCGCGCCGGAGCCCCGGGATTGCCGCTCGGGACGATGGCCCGCACGCCGGCGCCGAGCCGCATCGCGCCGGCCGGCAGGCGCGATGCGAGCGCGGAGATCAGGAGGCCCATGCCGGCGTCCGGCGTCGCGAACAGGCCCCACCGCGGGCCGCTCGACCCGCCGGGACCCGCCTGCCGCCCCGCCCCGTCCCCGGCGGGCCGCGCGCGCCGCAGGGCGAGAATCAGGCTCCGGTGGCGCCGCTCTAGATCGAGAAGCCGGGGCATCGTCGCTCTGAGGCTCAGCGTCGCGGCATCCGCGGTGTAGATGCCGGCCACCAGGGGCTCCGCAACCCGGTCCAGCACCTCCCGGCCGAACCGCCGGGTGACGAATGCCGCCAGGCTCTCGTCGTCCCGGTCGGGACCGCGAGGCAGCACGAGGTCGAGCGCCATCCGAGCCTTGCCGCGCCACGTGAACAAATCCGACCGCCACACCGAGCCGAGGCGCGTGGGCGCCATGAGCGCAAACCCCTCCGGCAGGCGCCGCAGCCGGCCGCCGTGGAGGACGTACGTCCGGCGACGGTCGGCGCGCGTTCCGATCAGGCGATCGGCGAGACCGAGCCGCTCGCAGAGCGCAACCGCCCAGGGCTTCTCCGTGAGAAACGCGTCGGGCCCGGCCTCGATCACGTAGCCGTCCCGGTGCTCGGTCGCGATGGAACCGCCGAGCCGCGGCGCGGCTTCCAAGAGGGTCACATCGAGGCCGTACGGGACCGTTGACGTCAGTTCGACGAGCCGGTGCGCCGCCGCCAACCCCGCGATGCCGCCGCCGATCACCGCGATCCGCCTACGGCGTGCCGCCGGCCGGGCGCCCGGCGCGTCGTGCGTTCCCGCGTGACCGGGCCACACGGTCATCACGGCGCTCGCACGAGCGCCTCGACCCGATCGGCGAGCATCTCGATGAACGCCGGATGGTCCATCACGGTCCCGGCGCGGTGAAACCCGATGCCGGCGCTCGACGCCGCCGCGCGGGCCTCCGTGTCGAGGTCGTACAGCACCTCGATATGGTCCGAGACAAACCCGACCGGCACGACGACGGCGTCGCGGACGCCCGCCGCGGCGAGATCCTGAATGACGCTGGTCACGTCCGGTTCCAGCCACGGCTCACGCGGGTCCCCGCTGCGGCTCTGGTACGCGATCGACCACTCTGCGCGATCCACGCGTGCGGCGACCAGGCGGGCCGACGCCGTGACCTGGGCCACGTACGGCGAGCGGTCCGCCATCCGCACCGGGATGCTGTGGGCGGTAAACACGAGGCGGGCCGCCGCCCGCCGATCCGGCGGGATCGCCGCGAGCGCGGCCGCGACCCGCGCCGCCTGTGCCTCCACGAACCCCGGCGCGTCGAACCAGGGGGCGACGTACTCGACCTCCGGCGCGGCGGCGCCCACGCGCTCGCGCGCCTCCGCGACGTTTTCCTGGTACTGCTCCCAACTCGAGTAGCTCTGCTGGGGCGCCATGATCACGCCGGCGGCGCGCCGGACGCCGCGCGCCCCCATCTCAGCGAGGGTGTCGTGCAGGTATGGCGTCCAGTTTCGCATCCCGACCAGCACAGGGAGCTCATGCCCGCGCCGCGACAGCGCCGCCTGGAGCGCGGCCGCCTGCCGGGCCGTCAGTTCCGCCAGCGGCGAGCGCCCGCCGAACAACTCGTAGTGGTGCGCGACCTCCTCGATGCGGGATGGCGGCACGCGCCGTCCCCGCAGCACGTTCGCGAGATACGGCCGCACGTCGGCGAGGGTGTGCGGCCCGCCGTAGGCGACGAGCAGAACGGCGCCGTACGGCCGTGTCACGCGCACTCGCGCCGGCATGCTCGGCGGCGCTCCCTCACGGGGCGGCGCGCGCGCTCAGTTCGTGCACCGCGTCTACCATCGCGCGCACGTGCTCCCAGGGTGTCTGGGGCAGCACCCCGTGCCCGAGGTTGAAGATGTGCCCGGGCCGGCCCGCGGCCGCGTCGAGCACCGCCCGCACGCCGCGCCGGATCTCCGCGGGCGGCGCCAGCAGGAGCGCGGGGTCGAGATTGCCTTGCACGGCGACGCCGTCGCCGAGCCGGTGCCATGCCGCGTCGAGGCCCACGCGCCAGTCGAGGCCGATGACGTCCCCGCCCGCCTCCCGCATGAGCTCCAGCAGGCCCGCCGTGCCGGTGCCGAAGTGAATCACCGGGGTGCCCGGGGACAGCGCCACGATGACCCGCCGCGAATGGGGCAGCACGAAGCGCCGGTAGTCGTCCGGCGCGAGGCACCCGATCCAGCTGTCGAAGAGCTGCACCGCGCTCGCTCCGGCCGCGATCTGGGCGTTCAGATACCGCGTGGTGAGGGCCGCCAATCGTTCCATGAGCGCGTTCCACGTGTCCGGGTCGCTATGCATCAACCGCTTGGTCTCGAGAAACTCCCGTGAGGGGCCGCCCTCCACCAGGTACGAGGCCACCGTGAACGGCGCGCCGGCGAATCCGATCAACGGCAGGCGGTCCGGGAGGCCCGCGCGGGCGAGGCGGATCGCGTCGAAAACGAACGGCACGGCGTCTGCCGGCTCGAGATCCGGCAGGCGGCGCACGGCGTCCGCCGTGCGCACGGGCCGATGGATCACCGGTCCCTCGCCGCGCACAAACGAGAGCCCGACGCCGAGGGGCTCCGCCACGAGGAGGATGTCCGCGAAGATGATCGCCGCGTCGACGCCGAGCGTCTCCGCGGCCCGCACCGTGACCTCCGCCGCGGCCGGCGGCGTCTTGCACAACTCCAGCAGGCTCATGCGCGCCCGGACGCTCCGGTAGGCCGGAAGGTACCGGCCGATCTGCCGCATGGCCCACACGGGTGTATACGCAACGGGCAACCGGCGACACGCGCGCAGGAACACCGAATCTGCCGGCACGGTCGCATCGCCGCCGGACGTCTCTTCCAACACGCCTGCATCGTATCACAGCGCGCCTCGGCGCTGCAGGGCTCGTGGCGCCGGCGCGCCGAAGTGCGCTCACCGGCCGGGCTCACCCGAGCCCGTCGACGGTGGTGGATCGTGCGTCTCGTCGTACACGTGGTGCCCAACGCGCGCGTGACCCGGGTGGAACCGCGGGGCGACGGCAGCCTGCGCGTCGCGGTGACCGCGCCCGCGCGCGAGGGCCGGGCCAACGCGGCGCTCTGCGCCGCCCTGGCGGATCACTTCCGCGTTTCCCGCACCGGGATCCGGATCGTCCATGGCGCGGGCAGCCGGCGCAAGCTCGTGGAGATCGCGGATCGGGCGGAACGGCGATGAGGTGCCGCGCGGCGCCGGCGATCGCCATGTGCCTCGCCCTCTGGGTGCCGCTGGCCGGCGCCGCCGCCCCGGCGCAGCCCGAAATCAGCCTGGAGCCCGCCGGGATGGCCGATCCCCACACGGTCCGCCTCGCGGTGAGCGCCGCGGGCCCGGCCGAGGCCGGGCCGCTCAGCATGAGCGTGGCCGTCCCGCCGGGGACGGCCGTCGCCGAGTTGCCGCTCGCGCGCATGCCAAAGCGGTTCCCGATGATGCTGGACCTTGCGCGCGGTGCGGTCTCCGTCGGCGGGATCCGCATCGGGGCGTTTGCGCCGGTGCCGCCGCCGTCGGACAACATCCGGGTGGAGGTCGCGGTGACCGTGCGGGACGGGACCGGCGCGGCGACGGCCCGCGCCGCGGTCGACCTCTTGCTCCCCACGGTCATCGTGCCCGGCTACCGCAACGAGAGCACGTTTGTGCCGGACCCGATCCTCGCGGCCATGGAGCGCGCCGGCTACCAGAGCGCCGGGCCCGCCCCCACGGTGTTTTGGGCCGCCTACGGATCGGCACCGCTCTCCATCGGCGGCGAGGCCGAGGAGATCGGCAGGTATCTCCGCCGCGTCGTCCGCCCCGCCGTGTACGCATCCCGCGTCAACGTCGTCGGGTACAGCGTCGGCGGCGTCGTCGCTCGCTGGGCCCTCGCCGAGGACGCGGCCGATTGGCGGGGCCTCGTCAACCGCCTCGTGCTCGTCGGCGTCCCGGATGAGGGCCTCGTGGTCGCCTACCTCGCGGACCGGATGCTGCCCGGGATGCCTCTGACGGGATGGGCCCACGGCCCGCTCGTCCGGGACCTCTACCCGGCGTTTCCGTACTGGCGCGCCCGCCCCGGGCAGCCCTGGAGCTTCCCGCCGGGCGGCGCGGGAACCACGCTGGCCCGGCTGAACCGCATCCCGCTGCCGGGCGCCATTCGCGTATACGTGATCTACGGCGACGATCCTCGGACCGACGGCATGGGCTTCGACACGGTCGTCGGGATCACGGGGGCGCTGCCGGGGGGCGAGCTCTCATGGGGAGCGGGCGACGGGCTGGTGCTCGCCGCCAGCGCGCAAGGCCTCCCCATTCACGGCGGCCCGGGCGATCCCGCGCTGACGCACAACCTCGTCTGCCGGGTCGACGCGGGGCCCATCTACCACACGCACCTGCTCCGCGCTGCCGTGCCGCGAATCGCCGGCATGCTGCGGGACCGCTGGGAGCCATTTGGCCTTGGAACGCCGCCGTCATCCTCGGACGTGCGTGGACGATCGACGGGCCCGGGCGGGACCCCGGCCGGGACGGGATGCAGCTAAGGTGTCACGTAACTGCCCGGCACCCTTGGCACGAATCGACGGCCGCCGCCCGCCGCGGTATCACCCGCGCCGGACCGTCGCAGCCGTCGATTTCCCCGTCCTAGAGAAGCTGCCTGGTGCCGCGCCGGATGGACATCCGGCGTTCCGGCGACTCTCGATCGAGACGGTAACTCGAATCTATGCCCTCCGCGTCGCGATCGCTACCACCGAAGGCAGTGTCCTTCCGGTATCAAAGGCGGGAGGCTCCCGTGAGGAGCGGTCATTGGCGTGGTGCCGCCCCGGGTCAACAACCTATGGGCGCATACGTGCCATCAGTCATCCATGGCATCGAGCGGGTTTGATAAATATCATGATGAGATAAACATTGACAATGATATTGACAGCATATCGATCACTATGGTATGTAAGATACCGACAGACAGCCTGGCTGGACAGACGGCCGCGGCCATGCGATAGACGGAGTGTGCGCCACAAATACACCGCAGCGAAAGGGGAGAGAACGATGATCGGGTACGGCACGAGGTGGAACCCCGTTGCGGACCTGCTCGCGATGCAGCGCGACATGAGCGACTTCATCACCAAGGCGTTTCGCGGCGCGGACGGGTCCGGCAGCACGACGGCCACCGGCGCGTCCTGGGCGCCCGCCACGGAGGCGTTTTACAAGGACAATGCGCTCGTGGTTCGCGCATGGCTGCCGGGGGTCGATCCGGCGAAGATCGACGTCCAGGTGACGGGCGCCATCCTCACGATCAAGGGCGAGCGCGTGTTTCCGTACAAGCTCGCCGGCGACGGGCAGGTCTATAGCGAGATCGCCTACGGCCGGTTCGAGCGGACGCTGACGCTGCCCGAGAACGTCGGCAACGATCGCGTCTCCGCGAAGTACGAGAACGGCGTCCTGGAGATCTCGCTCCCGGTGCACGAGGGTGCGCTCCCGAAGAAGGTCCCCATCGAGGTTGCGCAACCGGCTTCCGCGGCGAGCTCCGCGCTGGTCGGCGCAGCACGGTAAGCACGGTAGTCCACGGCCCGAGACCGCGGTCGCGGTCCCGGGCCGTGGCGTGCGCGCGGGTCGCTATCCGTGAAGCCCGCCCGCCGTCTCGGCGGCCTCCTCGGCCGCGCGCCTTGCCGCTTCGTTAGCCTCCTCTTCGGAGTTCTCGATGCCTCCGCGGAGCCGCCGGGCTGCCTGCGGCCCGCCGGTCGCGGGGTACGTAACGAGCTCCCACACCCACAGTCCTGGACGCGGGTGTTTGTGGACCCTGGGAACCACCAGCCACCCGCTCGCCCGATGGCCGTGGACGCCGCCGTCCTGTCCCTCGCTGCCCGGCTCAGGCGCCGGCACGCCTATCTGCCGGTCCACGTTTTCCTCGACCCGCACGACCACCATCTTGGGCGTCGTGTTCGTAACGCGCGTCGTGAAGTGCTGAAGCGCGCCAAGGTCTAGGTCGGCCAGCGAGCCGTCCGTAACCGTGACGTCGATCATCGCGAGCCGGGGCACGTGCCACTGCGTGGCCAAGACCGCGCGCTTCACGTTGGGCAGCTGCGACAGCGCCTCCACGAAACGCGCCGTGGTTTCGTCGGATGCTCCCTCCACCGCCACCGTGCCGGTCAGCTCCGTCGCGTGATCGCCCGACCCGGGCTGCGTCGCGACATCACCGGGTGCAGCATGGGATTGCGCGCCGCCATCCTGGGGATCCGGCTCATCGTCCTCGACGCTCCCGCCGGTCTTGAGCGCCGCGAGCAGCCGCCGGAGCTTGGGGATTGCCCGGTCGCGCGCGTCGGTCTGCGCGCGACCCACCGCCTCCACCGCCGCCGAGTAGTCGTGCAGCAGGCGTTCGAACGCCCGCGCGAGCTCGTCTTGCTCAGGGAGCAACCGCTCCAGCCGGGCAACCAGCCCGCCGACGTACTCTTCGGCCCGGCTCGTGACGGCGTCAGCCTGCCGGCGCGCTTCGGCCAGCGCGAGCTGCGCTTCGGCGAACGTGGCGGCGGCCTGCCCCGCGGCCTCCTGCCGCGCCGCCGCCACCAGTTCCGCGGCTTGCCGGCGCGCATCGTCCAGTACCGCGTCCGCGTCCTGCTGTGCCCGAGCGGCTATCTCCACGGCTTGCTGCCGCGCCGTCGCTACCGCCTCCGCGGCGTCCTGCCGTGCCGTCGCCACCAGTTCCTCGGCTTGCCGGCGCGCATCGTCCAGTACCGCGTCCGCGTCCTGCTGTGCCCGAGCGGCTGTCTCCACGGCTTGCTGCCGCGCTGTCGCTACGGCCTCCGCAGCCTCGCCGGCTTGGCGTCGAGCCTCGCCGAGGATGAAGTCGGCCTCGTGGCGGACCTCGGCCAGCCTCTGCTCCGCCAACCGCTCGGCGGAAGCGACCGCGTGCTGCGCGCGCTCCTGGGCGTCCCGCAGCGTGGCGACCGCCGATGCCTTGGCGTCTGTGCGCGCGCGCTCGGCGTCCGCCCGAGCCGCCGCGACCATCTCCTCGGCCGCGGCCCGACCGGCACCAAGAATCGCCCCGGCGCACGCGGCCGCGCCGGACACGAGTTGCCGCACGGCCTCCGCCTCGGATCGGTAGGCCGCGATCAATCGCTCGCGGGCGGCGTCGGCGTCCGCGCACAGCGCCGCCATCGCTTCGCCCGTCTGGTGCAGGCTGTCGCGCAGCGCCGGCCACTCCCCGATCCGGGCGGTGATGTCGGCATCCATCGCGTCGAGCGCGGCCGACGTTTCACGGAGCCACTGCATCAACGCCTCGCGATCCATATCGATACCTCGCCGGAGAATCTCTCGAAAGGTAGTTGTGCCCAAGACGTCGGGCCGCCGGACGCCGGCCGCCCCGGGTGAGGCGCCACCGTGTCCGAGACCGCTCGGCGCCCGCGCCGCCACGTATTCGCGCAGGGCGCCGCGGCCGGCAACGGTTGAGCCCGACGCGCCGGATTGAGGTGCGGGAAGCGGGAAACGTGCGCGGACGCTTGGGCGCCAATGGTGTAGACGATTGCGGAATGCGCAGGCCGGACGCCGGTCGACCGTGAAGCTCTCCACCGATGGCACGGGCGCGTACCGACGCATGCCGCGCCCGGCGCGTGGATACGGTCAAGACGCCGGACGCGAGCCGAGGGCTCGGGGTGAATACGATGGCACAAGCGGATTTTGCCAAGGCGCTCGGAGACCGCGAAGAGATCTCGATCACCGTGACGGGCCGCCGGACCGGACGCAGAGTGCGGTTCCCGGTGTGGTTCGTGGTCGACGGCGAGACGATGTGGCTTTTGCCCCTGCACGGATCGCGCACCCAATGGTACCGCAACGTCCTCGCCCACCCGGTGATCACCGTGAGTGCCGGGCGGCAGCAGTTGACCGCCAGGGCGAAGGTCAGGCAGGAAAAGCGGACGGTGCAGCGGACCGTAGATCAGTTCCGCAAGAAATACACGGCCGCGCTCGTCGCCCGTTACTATGACCACTCCGACGCGGTGGTGGAGGTTCCCATCCGATCCGACGTGCCGCGAGGGGACCGACGCCCGGCGCGGCGCAAGCGCACCGGTGCCGCGCCCAGGAGGCGCCGGATGGCCGCCCGGTCGGCAAGCCCGCGGACGACGCGAACCGTGCGCGCCGCCGCCCCGAAACGATCCCGGCGCCGGCGAGCATGATCGGATGAACGCCGCTCCTGCGAGCGCCGTCGCCTTGATAACGGGCGGATCGTCCGATCCGCGGCCGCCGACACGCGCAACGGGCCGTCTAGTGCACCGTCTTTGATGTTTGACGAGGGTAGATGGGCCGGCCGGATCTGCTCGGAGCGGGCGTTCGACGCCCGCGGTGCGCACGTGTGCCGCTGCATTTTCGCTTGTGCGGCGGACAAAGCGACAACTCTGAATCGGTAGGCGTCGGTCCGCGGAGCGAAGGGCAGATCCGGCCGGCTCGACCCCTTGCCGGAGTTCGGCGATGCTGCACTAGCGTTCGACGCTCCCTGACGACGCTTCCAGAATTTCCTTGAGCTTCGCGAGCTCCACGTCGATCAGCGTGATCTGCGCGTCGAAGACATCGTCGCTGAAGCTCGGCGGTTGAAAAAAGGTCATCATGAACTCTGCGCCGCTCCCGTTGGGAATCACCCGAGCATATACAGTCCAACTCGCCTGCGGATCGATGTAATCGTGGTCGAGGATCCCGTGGCGCGGATCGGCGCGCAGCCGCAGCCGCGCGGCGCCGTGGGGGGTGACCATGTCCCACCACTCCGGATCCGCGGTGCGGCTCGTCGACTTGATGTTGACGACGGCCCAGCGCGGCCAGTTGGCCAGGTCACACAGAAACGCGTACACGGCGCTCGGGTCGCAATCGATCCGCACCGTCTTGGTAATCGACCGCAGGGTGCCGTGCGCCTTCCACATCGCCCCGGCCGCGCCGTGCCCACCTGCCCTCACCGGATCGTCCATGCCCGACTCCCCTCACGGTTCCAGTGGCCGTTCATCCACGGATGTTTGCTTCGTTAACGATTGGGCGTAACCTGGTCGATCCCTCGTGAGCCGAGAGCGCGAGGCGCCCGACCGGCTGGGACTCTCCGCCCGTGCCGGCGAATCCTGCTATCGCCGGCGAACGCCAGGCTCATCTTGGAGGCCATCAACTGGGCGACACCCGGAACGCTCCCGACGCGGGCCAGCACGCTTCTGTACACACGTCGCCGATCGTCCACACCGGCCGGGCGCCGGATGTGGACGCCGATCGGACTCTACGGCGCGTGGCGCTGCTGGTCGCCATGATGTCGTCGTTCGTCACCCCGTACATGGCGACCGCGGTCAACGTCGCCCTGCCGGCGATCGGACGGGACTTCGGATTCAACGCGTTTTCCCTGAGTTGGGTCACGACCGCGTATCTCCTCGCCGCCGCCGTCTCTCTCGTGCCCCTGGGCCGCATCGGCGACCTCCGGGGGCGGAAGCGGATGTTCGTCGGGTGCACGGCGCTGTACACGCTCGCCACGCTCCTGTGCGCCCACGCGCCTTCGGCGGCGTTACTGATCGTCTTTCGCGCTCTTCAAGGGATCGGGGGCGGCACGATCTGGGGGATGGGCGCGGCGATCGTCGTCGCCGTGTATCCCGAGGCCGAGCGCGGGCGCGCGCTGGGGATCATCATCGCGTGCGTCTACGCCTCGCAGTCTGTCGGGCCGTGGCTCGGCGGGTTGCTGGCGGAACACCTGGGGTGGCGCTCCATCTTCATCACCACGGTGCCGCTCGGTGCCGCGACGATCGCGCTGACCCTGTGGCGGCTCCGCGGGGAATGGGCCCTCGGCCGGCCGGAGCGGTTCGACCTCCCGGGCGCATGCATCTACGGCGCAATGCTTGTGGCGTTGATGTACGGGCTCACCCTGCTCCCGGCGCGCGCCGGCGCCGTTTTGGTTGCGGCCGGATTGGCGGGGTGCGCGGCGTTCGTGCGCCGGGAGAACGCGATCCCGCACCCGGTCCTGAACATCCGCCTCTTCCTGGACAACCGCGCGTTCGCATTCTCGAATCTGGCGGCCTTGTTGAACTACAGCGCCACATACGCGACGGCGTTTCTGCTGAGTCTCTACCTCCAGTACATTCGCGGGTTCTCGGCCGATCGGGCCGGCGTGATCATCGTGGCCCAAGCCGTGGTACAAAGCGCCTCGTCGCCGTTCGCAGGGCGGTTGTCGGACAACGTGGAGCCGCGTTTCCTCGCATCCGCGGGGATGGCCCTGACGGCGGCCGCGTTGTTTCTCCTGGGCACGATCCACGAGACGACCGGCGTCTCCTTCATCGTGGGCACCCTCGCCGTCGCCGGCCTGGGGTTTGGGCTGTTCTCGTCGCCAAACACCAACGCGGTGATGAGCGCCGTCCCCGCGGAGACCTACGGCATCGCATCCAACACGCTCGCGACGATGCGCCTCGTCGGCCAGATGCTGAGCATGGGCATCGTCACGCTGGTGCTCAACGCCTATCTCGGCAGCGCGGCGATCACGCCGGCGCTCCGTGACCCGTTCCTGGCGGCCACGCGCACATCGTTCACCGCGCTGGGTGCGCTCTGCGTGGCCGGCCTCGTTGCGTCGATGATGCGCAGCGAGCGCGCCGGGAGACGCACGCGATGACCCCGCCGCTCCGCCCGGCTTACTTGATGGGACGCCCCGGCCGCAGTTCCTGCGTTCGTTTGGCGAAGTCCCCGCCCGCGTGGTGCACGCGCTTCAGCCGTTGCACCTCCCGCTGGAGCGCCCTCTCCGCAAGCTGCGACAGGGTCAGCCTCTCCGGCGGTCCGGACAACGCCACCGTGACATCCCGCAACTCGTCCAACAGCGTCTCCGCAAGGTAGAAGGTCACCCTGACCTTCCGCTGGTTCCGCTGGAAACGTTCTTCCGTCGCTCGAGCCCGCACCCGATGCCGCCCTCTGTTCGCCGGCCGGCTCTGTCCATTATGCGCAGCGTTCATCAGCGCTCCCGCGTCCTTCGTCGGTCGTATGATATCATGCCGGGCGGGCTTTTGTACATATTTCACTCAAATAACGCAATGAGGCTCTTGACAATAAAGACCATAAATACGTACAATGGCACAAAGAGCCGATGATACCGCGAAGGGAGGTCTGTGCCATGATCAGCTCGACTCGCTGGAACCCGTTTGCGGACCTGGTCGCCATGCAGCGCGACATGGCCAATTTCGTCAACAGGGCGCTCGGAGGCTCGGACACCTCGAGCGGCACCTCAGGGCGAGGCGTGGCATGGACTCCCGGGACGGAGGCATTCTACAAGGACAATGCGCTGGTGATCCGGGCATGGCTGCCGGGCGTGGATCCGAACAAGGTCGACGTGCAAGTGGTGGGCAACATGCTGACGTTGAAGGGAGAACGGGTGTTCCCCTATCAGTTGCCCGAGAACGCGTATCTGTATAGCGACGTGGCGTACGGGCCCTTTGAGCGCGTGCTGACGTTGCCCGAGACCCTCCAGTTCGATCGCATCTCGGCGAGGTACGCAGCCGGCGTCCTGGAGATCACCATCCCGGTTCACGAGGGCGCATTGCCCAAGAAGGTGTCCATCGACGTTCAACCGGAGCCGAAGACGGTAGCCGCCACCGCGCGATAGTCGCATCCTCGCTCCGAGTGGATGGCGCGAGGTGCAACACGCCGGCCTCGCGCCATCCGGCGAAGTCGGTCATGGCTACCGGCCTTCGAGTGTTCTACGTCGTCTGCCGCGGCTGCCAATCGTCGCTCCCGGTCATCGGCTTGGCGGCACATGCCGGCGCCCCTCATTCGGCGATCTGCGCGACGGTGCTTGGAAGCGGTCACCGCCGATGCCCCAGTTGCGGGCAAGGGTATGAGTACCGGGCCGAAGACGTCCGTTGGTACGATTCGTCCACCTTCCGGGAGCACCCGACCGAGCCCGATTGAGATCGTCACGGTGACTGCCGAGGCTTCGATCGAGCAACACAAATCCCCGCCGATTGACGTCACCCACCAACAGGATCAAGGCTCGCACTCTTGGCCGCAGCTTCGTCAGTGCCGTGTCAGCTACCGCCCCGATTGCAGTCGCCTCCCAACCTCAATTATTTGTCGGAGCCGGATGATGTTGCGAGCAAGGCTTGGCACTCTGCGTGCGGCGACTCTGGGTCGCCATCCACCGGCGGGCGCCTGTATGAACTCCACAAGACGTGACGAGTACGCCGGCCCGATCATGACGCCGCTTCCCGGCCGAGGAACCATATCTTGAACAATGCTTCGTCGCCGTGATGCACGCGCAATATCAACCATGACCTGCTTTGGGTCGGCGACGCCTTCCGGTTCATGTGGAATTCGAGACTGCGCGACCCTTAAGAAACCTGCCAAGCGCTGACGGTCACCCATGAGCCAAGCCTCGATCTCTCGAACCGCGATGCGGAAGCACATATAGCGTGCTGGATTGGATAGCCAGACGGTACGCATTGGGGGCGCGCAGTCCGCCTCGTGATCAAGGTCCACCAGTACGAACCAAGGAGAGTGGGCAGCGGCGGTATTGAAGCCATTGATACGCTCGCGCAAGTACTCTTTGCCGTTACGACCATATGGAACGCCAAGCGCACCTCCAACGTGGTCAATCAGTCTCCTCGCGGCGGCTTCGTCGACGATGCCCTCCACGGCACCCGAGAAATAGACTGGTGCGATCGCCGGAGTCACCACTCACCGAACAGTGCTATCTGCTCTGGTCTGCTCGGACGTGTCCGCGGCATGACCAGTTCAGCTAGGTTTAGCCCCGCCTCCAACAATCGCCTAATCTCGTCACTGCCACCAGCCAGGCGTACTGTTGTGCCTTCCGCCCCGGGCTCAAGCAAAAGGACTTCGTCCATGCCGATCCCTCGGTCGTGGAGTAGGTCGCTTGAATGGGTGCTTACAACTATTTGACGCCCGGTGCGTCGTTGAAGTCGGGCAAAGAGTTGCGGAACATAACGCACAATCTCCGGATGAAGGGACAGTTCCGGCTCCTCCAAGAGTAAGGGGCCGGTTCCTTCCAGTGTGGCCCAAAGAAGTCCCAAGAGTCGTAGCGTGCCGTCGGAAAACTGCCCCTCCGTTTGCCAGGCGCCCTTCGGGCGCCAATGCTCGTACCTACCCCGCAAATGAGGCGTTCCGCGCACGTCGCGCCAGAGCTCAAGATCGCTAAGCTGTGGAAGCGCGATCTTCAGCGCATCAGCCACACGACGCAGTCTCGCAGTTCGTGTCTTCTCCGGAGTGCGCGCGAGTTGCTCCAAGAAGTTGCCGCCGAACGGGTCATCGCTTCTCCCAACGTATCGGTCCTGATCGCGCACGAGTTGAGGAACGATGTGCAGGTACCGCACACCTTCGAAGAAGTTCACAACGTCTCGGAACTTACGATTGACGTTCACCTGTTCCAGGTAGGTCTGGGTGAGTCGCTCCGGGTCCTTTCGATCCTCCTCATCCGGCCGTTTGAGAATACTGGCACCATTGTGCAGTACCGTTTCTTCTCTGATCACGGGACGACGGAGATTATCCTGATTGAAGCGCAGTCCATATTGCCACGACGTCTGGGCTACATCATCACCAATGCGAACGTAAAGACGCACATCGGGATAACGGCGAGCCGCCAAGGCGCGCAAACTCGAAACGCCGCCCCGGGCCCTGACGGCGGCCTGAAATCCACCGCCCACGGAAGCTACATCATGAAGGAAGCGAAAGGTATCGAGGAAATTGGACTTACCGGATGCGTTCGGTCCCACCAAAAATGCACGTCTCTGCAAATCAACAGAAACGTGAGTAAAGTTCCTCCAGTTCTCCAACTCGATATGGGAGATGCGAAGGACTCTCGCCGCCTTACTGTCGCGAGTGCGATCTTCGGCCATGCTCAGATCCGACCCGACACTATTGCATCGTCAAGGGCGGGCGTGCCACCATTCGTCTCGGCCGTCCGTTTGATTTCGCCTAGGATGTGCTGCTTGTTCATCAAGTTACCTGCGCGTCTGGCTGGCCATCGCCCTCGCGCCCTGCACTTTTCGGGGTTCCGGGCACGCGCGGGCCAGCCACGGCGATGCAGAGTCGCTCAAGACTTCTTTTTGCTCTTTGCTCGAGCCCAACGGGCGAGTACCGCCCGCCGTGCACTCTCCCGGCGCTGTTCCTTGGTAAGACGCGTAGCCCGCTTGGTTCCCCCTCGGCGACCAAGTTCTCGCATCACTTCGCGGATCAATGCCGGATCGACTTTGTCGCGGTCACCACTACGTTCAGCCATTTGAACCACATTATACCTAGCGGCTTGGTACGTCGTCAATGTCATCCGGACTAAATTCAGCGGTGAGGAATAGGCGGGCCACTTGGCGGAGTAGACTCCCCCGCTCCAGCACTTGCAGCATGATGTGCGCGTAGTATTATCTATGTCTCCGGGCTGGACCCCTGAGTTCATGGTGGGCGCGCGAGGACTTGAACCTCGGACCTCTTCCGTGTCAGGGAAGCGCTCTGACCCCTGAGCTACGCGCCCGCTCCACGTAGGGTCTTATGCGGCGTCGTGGGATCCCCTGCCCCGCCGGCGTCTCTCGTGCCGGCGAGGTCCGCTACTCGCTGATTATCGACCATGGTGCGCCCTGTTGTCTACGCCCGGCGCCGTGGAACACCGCGGTCAACACCAATGTTGCTAAGAGCGTTGAGAAACGAAAGAAGACGGTAGCCGGCCCTGAGGGAACGGCCGCGTGCCGCCGGAAATCTACGCGGGGCACAAGGCATCGGCCGACGCGCGGCGAAGTACCCGTGCCGTGACAGGGCGGTCCAATGGCAACCCGGCCGCGCGCATCGCGGCGTGCCTCAGGGGCATGGCGGTCGTGCTCGTGGCCGTGTTCGTGGCACCCGCCGCCGCGCCGCCTCGGTCCTACGCCGTCGCCGCCGCGCCGCTGGTACGGACGGGGCTGGACGTGTTCCTCGAAAACCCCCCGGATGCCGTACGCGGCAAGCGCGTGGGCCTGATCACCAATCCCAGCGGCGTCGATGAACAACTGCGCAGCACCGCGGACCTCCTGGCCGCGGATCATGATATTCATCTCGTCGCGCTCTTTGGCCCGGAGCACGGCGTCCGCGGAGACCAGAGCGCCGGCGCGCCCGTCCGGAACAGCATCGACGCCGAGACCGGCCTGCCCGCCTTCAGCCTGTACGGCGCGACGCGCAAGCCGACGCCCGCGATGCTCAAGGGCATCGACGTCCTCGTCTTCGACATCCAGGATGTCGGCGCACGCTTCTACACGTACATGTCGACGCTGGCCTACGCCATGGAGGCCGCGGCCGCGCAGGGCATCCCGGTGGTCGTGCTGGACCGGCCCGATCCGCTGTCCGGCGACCTGGTCGCGGGGCCCGTGCTGGAGCCGAAGTGGAGCTCGTTCTTCGGCCTCTATCCGATGCCGATCCTGTACGGGATGACCATCGGAGAGCTGGCGCGCTTCTTCAACGGCGAGTTTGGCATCGGCGCGAAACTGACGGTCGTGCCGATGGACGGCTGGCGCCGGTCGATGTGGTTTGATCAGACGGGCCTGCCGTGGGTCATGACATCGCCCGGCATCCCCCATTTCCGCACCGCCGTCCTGTATCCGGTGACCGGCCCCATCGGCGACACGAACCTTTCGGTGGGCGTGCTCACCACGGAGCCGTTTGAGCTCACGGGCGGCACGTTCATCCAGCCATGGCGCCTGCGAGCCGCCCTCGAGGCGCGAAAGCCGGGCGGCGTCGCATTCCGGGCGGCGTACTGGCGGGGCGAGCCGTGGACGGACACCGGCGGGCCGGAGTATGGCGGCGTGGAGATCCGCGTGACGGACCGGGCGGCGTACCGGCCCGTCGACCTCATGCTCCAGATTCTCTACACCGTGCACCAGCTCTATCCCGGTCAGTTCCGCTGGGGTGCGTCGTCGGGCGGCACGTACACGTTCGACCTCGACATGGGGACGGACCAGGTTCGGTTGGGTCTCGCGGCGGGCAAGGCCCCGGAGCAGATCGAAGAGCAGTGGATCCCGGGCCTCGAGCGCTTCCTCAAGATCAGGGAAAAGTATCTCCTCTACCACTGACGCCGAGCCCGGCCCGGCGAATGGCATCGAGCCCGCCGGTCACGGGCTCGAGACGCCGCGACCCGGGCCGCGGGGCCGCCTCAACCGCCGGCGCGCCGTCGAGCCCTGTCACAGACGAGGCTCGATGGCCGCTCGCACCTCCGCTGACGGCACTACGGGCACGATTTCAAACTCGATCAGGTCGCCCCACTCCAGCACCCACTGTTGCAGCAGGCGGGCGTCCTCGCACTCCATGATCTGAAAGCACCGATCAAAGTTCGCCTCGATCCAGCTCCCCACATATCGGAGCCCGTCCGGCATCGCCCGCCCGCGCTCCCGCAGGCGGCGGTAGACCGCGCGGGCGTCGCGGTTCCGAAACCGTTCGATCAGCATGAATTGCATTCGCGCCGCTAGTGAGCCTCGACCGCTTCCTTTTGCTTGCGCGCCTCGGCGGTCACCTTGTCGGCGATGTGCGACGGTACCTCGGCGTAGTGGGAAAACTCGAGCTCAAAGGTGCCCCTCCCGCCGGTGAGCGAGCGGAGGTCCGAGGCATACCGCAGCATCTCCGCCATGGGAACCTGCGCCCGGACGGTCGTGGTGCCGTCGCCGCCGGATTCCATTCCCTGGATGTGCCCGCGTTTGGCGTTGAGGTCGCCGATGATGTCGCCCATCTGCTCCTCGGGCACGTGTACGGCGACGTTCGCGACCGGCTCCAACAGCACGGGCTTGGCGTCTTGCATGGCCTTCTTGAACGCCATGGAGCCCGCGATCTTGAACGCCATCTCGGAGGAGTCGACGTCGTGGTAGGAACCGTCGACGAGCGTGATGCGCACGTCGACCACCGGGTACCCGGCGACCACGCCCTCCTCCATCGCCTCCTTGATGCCCTTCTCCACGGCCGGAATGTACTGCCGGGGGATCGCGCCGCCGAAGATCTTGTCCACGAACTCGTAACCGCCCCCGCGCGGTTTGGGGTCGAGCTCGATCCAGCAATCGCCGTACTGCCCGCGCCCGCCGGTCTGCTTCTTGTACTTGCCCTGCACCCGCGCGTGCGCCCGTACGGTCTCTCGATACGGGACGCGCGGCACGGACAGCGTGACGTCCACGCTGAACTTCCGCCGGAGCCGGTCGGCCACGATCTCCAGATGGGATTCCCCCATGCCGGCGATCACGGTCTGGTGCATCTCGTTCGCGCGCTGCACGGTGAGGGTGTGGTCCTCCTCGATCAAGCGGCCCAGCGCGGTGCCGAGCTTGTCCTCGTCCGCCTTGCTCTTCGGTTGAATCGCCATCGAAATGGCCGGGCGGGGAAACTCGATCGGCGGCAGCGTCACCGCCTTGTCTCTGTCCGTGAGCGTGTCCCCGGTGGCGGTATCCGCCAGCTTCGCCACGGCGGCGATGTCCCCCGCCGGCACCTCGGCGACGGGCTCCTGATGCTTGCCGCGAACCAGAAGCAACTGACCGATCCGCTCCATCTTGCCCTTGGCCGCGTTCCAGACCTGCGTGTCCGAGCGCAGCGTGCCCGAGACGACCCGCAGGTACGACAGCTTCCCCACGTATGGATCGGCCATCGTTTTCCAGACCTGCGCGGCGAGGGGTCCGGCCGGGTCCGGCTGGAGCGCCACCTCCGCCCCCTTGGCGTCCTTCGCCTTCACCGGTTCCCGCTCGGGCGGCGCCGGAAGCAGCCTGACCAATCCGTCGAGGAGGGCGGCCACGCCGCGCCCCCGCGCGGCCGCGACGCACAGCACCGGCACCAGCAACCCGGCGCGGACGCCCGCGTGGAGGCCGCGCGCGAGGGCCTCGTCGGGGAGCGCGCCGTGCTCCAGATACGTCTCCGTGAGCGTCTCATCGGTCTCCGCGACCGCTTCCGTGAGCCGCTCCCGCGCGGCCTTGGCCGCGGCGAGCACGTCGGCCGGCACCGTGTCGGCCGGCATCGGCCCGGCGTCGCCGTAGGCCTGCATCGTCAGCACGTCCACCACGCCCGCGAACGATGCTTCCGCGCCGATGGGCCACTGCAGCGCGACCACCTGACGGCCAAATTTCGCCTGCAGCGCCTCGATCGTCCCGGCAAACGTCGCGTTCTCTCGATCCATGCGCGTGATGGCGATGAGCCGGCTCAAGCGCGCCCGGGCGGCGAGCGCCCACACCTTTTCGGTCTGCACCTCGACCCCGGCCAACGCGTCGACGGCCACGAGCATGCCTTCCGCGGCCGCAAGCGCGCCCGTCACCTCGCCGATGAAGTCGGGATAGCCGGGCGTGTCGATGAGGTTGAGCTTGTGGTCCTGCCACTCCAGCGGGGCGACCGACGCGCTGATCGTGATCCGGCGGCGAACTTCCTCGGGGTCGAAGTCGGTCGTGGTCGTGCCGTCCTCGACGCGACCCTGGCGGTCGATGGCCTTGGCGGCGAAGAGCATCGCCTCCACCAGCGATGTCTTGCCGGTGCCACCATGACCCGCAACGACAACGTTCCGAATGCGATCCGGTGCGTACGGCTTCACGGCGCGCCCTCCCGTTGGAGCGTCTGCGTCCGGCCCGAGAGACCGCCGCACGGCATCCGCATGCCCCGCGGTCCCGTGATCGGGAAGCCGGCGGGCACCGGCGGCACCGCGGCCGGACGGCTAGTATCCCAAAGCCGTGTTCACGACATTCCTCAGCGGTTGTCCGGCGAGGTAGCGCCGGAGATTGTCGCAAAAGAGGGCGACCACGTGATCGGTATATCCGGGAAAGGCGCCGGAGACGTGCGGCGATACGATCACCGTGGGGAGTTCCCACAGCGGGCTCGCCGCGGGGAGCGGTTCCTCGGCGAAGACGTCCAGTCCGGCCCCGCCCAGGCGACCCTGCCGGAGGGCTTGGATCAACGCCGGCTCGTCGATGAGCTGGCCCCGGCCGATGTTCACCACAAACGCGCCGCGCGGGAGCAACGCCAGTTCCCGCGCCCCGAGCAATCCCCGTGTCTCCGGCGTCAGCGGCAGCGTCACGGCGAGCACGTCCGCAACGCGCAACACGTCGTCGAGCGCCTCAGGCGGGAACACGCGCTCCACGCCGTCGGGCGGCGCGCTTACGTGCCGCCGCGTCCCCCACACGCGCATCCCGAACGCCGCGGCGCGCCGTGCGACCGCTCGCCCGATCGTCCCGAGACCGAGCACCCCCATCGTCGATCCGGCGAGCAGCCGCGTGGCGCGAAGCTCTCCGTGGCCCCACGCACGACGCTGCTGGTACTCGAAGAGCTCCCGCAACCGGCGCGTGTGCGCCAGCGTGAGCGCGAGCACGTGCTCGGCAATCGTCTCGCCGTGAATGTGCGTGTTGGTCACGATAATCTCGGTGCCGGCGACGTCGGCCGTCAGATTTTCCACGCCGGCGCCTCCCTGATGCACCCACTTCAGGGCACGGGACCGCGTCGCTCCGTCACGCAGGGGCCGGAAGCCCAAGATGACCTCCGCCTCGGGGGCCTCATCGTACCATGTGGTCCGGTCCGTGACCCGGACGACCCGGACGCGGGGATCAACCGCCTCGATCTCCTCGATGTGCTGCGGGCCGAGGCTCCGCAGCACGGCGACCACGCACGCGCGCGCGCCGGCGAGCTCAGGCGGCATCGCGCGCCACCTCGCGGAGGCGGCCGAGCACGAATTGCCCGTCGAGCGCCGCCAGCAGCCACCCGGCCTGGGGCCCGGAATCCTTGCCGAGAAAGGCCTGATAGATCGCGCCAAAGGCTTCGCGGGGCGTGAGCCCTGTCTCGGCGCGAAGCGCGTGGAGCCGCGCGTGCAGCTCCTCGCCGGTCCACGACGTCGAGCCGCCCGGGCCGCGGTGGCGATCGTCCCGCGGAACGTGCGGGGTATGCCCGGTGGGCGTACCGCCCTCCGGCGCCACGGGATCCGCCGTGCCCGGCCCCGCTTCCAGCGCGTCGGCCAGCCGGGCGAGGTAGCGGCGTTGCCCCGCGGTCAACAGGCGCGCGCCCTGCGGCACCGTGTCCCGCACGGTGAACGTATACTGCTCCGGCGCATACGTGGCCAGCCAGCGCCGGGCGTCGGCGATGCGGCGGGTCAGCTCCTCCCGGTCCGCGTCGGTGAGCGGCGATCCTTTGTCGCGCGCAACCGCCCGCGCCGTGTCGACCGCGGGCATCTGGATGAGGTAGGCCACCTTGATGAATCGCGGGCGGTAACATCGCGGCGGATCGGATGCGACGCGCGCGAAGTGAAATGTCCGCACGAGGTCAGGGTTCTGCGCTTCGCCGAAGTACGCCGCCGCGGCGCGATCGTACTCGTCATACAGATTCGGGATGGTGTCGCCGGCGGGGTCGAACTCCACCTGGCGGCGCGGCACCGGCCGTACGATCAGGAACCGCGCCAGTTCCGGCCGCAGAACCCGCAGGATCTCCGAGGCGGTGGCCCCCACCGCCTTGGACGTGCTCATCTTCTTGCCGCCGTACAGCAGGAACTCGTAGGCGAACGCGAACGGCGCCGGCCGGCCGAAGACCTGCGCGCTCACTGCCCGGGCGACGTCGTGCGTCCCGCCGCGCGTCATATGATCTTTGCCGGCCCCCTCCACGGTCACGCCGAGGGCGGCCCACTTCGCCGGCCACTCCACACGGTAGAGGAGCTTGGCCCCGCCGCCGAACGGCGACCGTTTGCCGCGGTAGCCGCATCCCCGCGCCCACGCGACGTGATCGGGCGCGCAATGGTACTCCACCTCTCGTCCGTCCCACGCCGTCACGGCGGTCGTCCCGATCCGCCCGCAGCGCTCGCACAGCACCTGCACCGGCCACCACTGCGCGTCGATCCGCTTGCTGTGCGTGACCTCCCGGTAGATCGTCCGGATCACGTCCACCTGGTCCAGCGCGCGGCGGATCCCGTCGTCGAACCGTCCCGCACGATACATGTCCGACGTGCGGTAGATCGCCGGATGCGCGCCGAGGCGGTTGAACGCATCGGCGAACTCCGCCGCGTAATAGTGCCCGTAGCTCGGGGCCTGCCCGTCGGGCGATGGGATCGCCGCAAACGGCATCCCCATGTACTGCGCGTAGTGGGGCAGGGCCGGCGGGAGATCGTCCATTGGATCGTAGTCGTCGAACCCGTACAGAAACGTCGTTTCCGTCCCCGCTTCGCGCAACGCCCGCGCGACGCAGTCGTGCATGAGCACGCCGCGCAGGTGTGCGACCGGTACGTGGCCGGACGGCGTCTTGGAGTCGTTTACGACGTGCGGGCCGGATGACGACGCAAGCAGTTCCTGTGCCAGCAGATCAACCCACATCGCCCCTACCTTCTCGCCGGCGCCGCGGGCTTCCTCCGGAGCAGTTCCTCACGCGCCTCGCCGACGAAGTAAAACGACCCCGTAATCACGAGCACGTCATCCGGACCGGTGCGGCGCTGCGCCTCCGCGAGCGCCGGGCGCCAATCGTCGATCGCCACCACGTCCGCCGTGTACCGGCGCACTTCGTCGGCGAGGTCCGCGGCCGGCAGCGCGTGCGGATTGTCCGGCCGCGTCGTCACCACCGCGGCCGCGAACGGCGCGATCAACGCGGTCACCGTCCGGAAGTCTTTCGTCGCGAGCATCCCAAACAACAACACGAGCCGCCGGCCCCCGAGGAGTTCCTGCAGCGTGTCGCGGAGCGCCGTCATGGATGCGGGATTGTGCCCCGCGTCCACAATGGTGTACGGGCGCGTGTCCACGACCTCGACGCGCGCGGGCCAGCGCACGGCGCCGAGACCGGCGCGGATCGCCTCGGCGCCCGCCGGGATGCCGGCATCCGCCAGCGTTTCGATCGCGGCGACGGCGGTGGCGGCATTTTGCGCCTGATGCCGGCCGAGGAGCGGCACGTGGACGTCATACCGGCCGCGCCGGCCGTCGATCGCCGCCCGGATGCCGTGGAGCGAGGCCTCGTGCAGCGCGACGCGGACATCGCGGCCGACGAGGATCAGGTCGGCCTGGGATGCCGCGCACGCGTCCCGGATGACCGCACTCGCCTCGTCGGGCTGCGGCGCCGAGACGACGCGGCCGCCGGGCCGGATGATGCCGGCCTTTTCCCGCGCGATCGCGTCGAGCGTCGTACCGAGCAGGTCGGTGTGATCGTAGCTGATCGGCGTGATCACGGACACGAGCGGCTCGAGGGTATTGGTCGCATCGAGACGGCCGCCGATTCCAACCTCCACCACCGCGACATCGACATTGCGCCGGACGAAGTATGTAAACGCCGCGGCCACGGTGACTTCCACGTAGGTCGCGAGCCCCCACGGCCCCCGGCTTCCCGCCTCCACGGCGGGCCGGATCTCCGTCAGCAACGCGGCCAGGTCGGATTGCTCGATCATGCGGCCGTCGACCTGAATGCGCTCCCGGTAATCCACGAGGTGGGGCTTCACGGCCAGGCCGACCCGGTACCCCGCCTGCTTCAAGACCTGCGCCGTCATCACCGCCACGGAGCCCTTGCCCTTTGTGCCCGCGATCAGCACGGCGCGCAGCCGCGCCTGCGGATCCCCGAGGCGAGCGAGCAGGTCCCGCATACGGGCCAGCTTGACCTCGGTGTATGGCCGGCGCGGCCGGTCCGGCTGGATCAGCCCGTCGAGGTAGCGCAGCGCCTCCTCGTAGGTCACGAGCGCCCCTCGAGCTGACGCCGCGCGGCGGCGACCGTGTTTTCAAGGAGCATGGCGCGCGTCATCGGTCCGGTCCCGCCGGGCATCGGCGTGATGGCGCCGGCCACCTCGCGAACCCCGTCGAAGTCGACGTCGCCGACGACGGCGCCATCCACGCGACTCACCCCCACATCGATGACGACGGCCCCCGGCTTGACCATGTCGCGCCGGATCAGGCGCGCCCGGCCGACCGCGCTCACGACGATGTCCGCCCGCCGGACGTGGTGCGCCAGGTCGGCGGTGCGGGAGTGGCAGAGCGTCACGGTGGCGTGCCGCTGGAGCAGCAGCAGCGCCGTGGGCTTCCCGACGAGCGTACTGCGGCCGATGACGACGGCCTCGCTCCCGGCGATGTCCACCCCCGCCGCGTCGATCAGGGCGAGCACGCCGAGCGGCGTGCAGGGCACGAGCCCGGCGCGGCCGCGCAGCAAGCGCCCAAGATTCGCCGGCGTCAGGCCGTCCACGTCCTTGTCGGGATGGATCCGCTCGAACACCGCCTCGGCATCGATCTGCGGCGGCAGCGGGACCTGCTGCAGGATGCCGTGGACATCCGCACGGCCGTTGAGGTCATCGATCAACGCGAGCAGCTCCGCGGTCGTCGTGGCCGCCGCGAGGTGGAACGTTTCGGAGCGGATGCCGATGCGGCCCGCGTCGCGGGCCTTGCTCCGCACGTACGAGTGGGACGGTGGGTCGTCGCCGACGAGGATCGCCGCAAGGCAAGGCGCCACGCCGTGCGTTGCGGTAAACGCCTGAACCACGGTCGCCAGCGCCGCCGTGCGGGTGCGTCTGAGCGCGTCGCCGTCGAGAATCTTCGCCCCCACCGCATCGCTCCGAGATTCCGTCGTCGAATGCGTGGCGGGCCGCACGGACGGCCCGCCGCCTAACATCAGATCTTGCGCGTCGTGTCAGTTGACCTCGGCCTTGAGGTCTTTACCCGCCGTGAACGACGCCACCTTTCTCGAGGGGATATGAATCTTGTCCCCGGTCTTGGGATTCCGGCCTTCGCGAGGCGCCCGAACCTTCACCTGAAACGTCCCAAACCCGACCACGGTGACCTTTTCGCCCCGTCGCAAGGCGCCCGTGATACTGGCGAACACCGCGTCTACGGCGGCCATCGCCCGCTTCTTTGTCTGACCGGTGCCCCGGGCCACCTGGTCGGCCAGCTCTTCCTTATTCATTCCCCGGACGCCCCCTGCTGCGCCCTACGGACGGCGCCTCGGACGGGATCATATCTACTTCGCCTAAACCGCCGCCCGTCCCTGGGCCCATGGAACGCGCTCGACGACGGACAAGCATGGAGCGGGAGACGGGAATCGAACCCGCATCGCCAGCTTGGAAGGCTGGCACTCTACCATTGAGCTACTCCCGCTCGCCGCGACCCGCGGGCGCAGAGCGGATCTCCCGAGAACTGCCACCGGACCGACTGACGCGGCTCGGTCTTACTATAACAGATCGTCCGGCGGGGCTCACGCCGTAGCAGTGTTGCGAGTTTTGCGAGCGTTGCGAGCGTTGCAAACAGGGTGCGCACGAATCAGATCTCGAGACACGTCGAGACGGTGGGCGGTCTATTTCGAGCGGGGTAGGACTAGGACGCGGCTGTCAGCGACGGCGCGAGCAGCAGTGGATCCGTGACCTCACCCTCGAACAGGGGTTCCCAGCGGCCACGTTCGGCAGCCGCGAACTGCTTGTAGTGGACCGGGCACACGTGAACAATGCCTTGACGCATCGTCCCCGGCAGTTTGGAGGGATCGAGGAAGTGCCAGCCGAGGTCGCCCCGCTGACGCTCGCGCGTGCACTTGAAGCAGCGAACCGCTTCGGGGTCCTGGGCAGGCGTTTTCGCGACGCTGAAAACTGTGGCCACACGCCTCCTCGCATACTCTATTTCTATTCCAGGCTTGTGCCCACGCCGGCCGTGCGTTAGACGCACGGCCGGCCGCTCGTTTGGAGCGTCGCTTGACCCGGCGGCAGGCGGGGGGCTACGGTGCGCCGTGCTGACGCGGACGATGGCTGCCAAAGCACCGCCGCCGGCCGTTCCCGCAAGGTCGTACCTACCGGCGGCCACCAGCGGGTCTCGGTTGACCCGCTTTGGTGGACACCTTTAGCGTTAGGGGCATCACGGCCCCGGAGAGGAGTCCACAGCGGCAGGAACAGAGCGAGGCGGCTCAGGAATCTCGACGCTATGGTGCGGCGGTCGGGCAGACCTCGTCATCCGGAACCGCTGTTGGTGGCGGATGAAAGGAAGTAACAGATGGCCGACGTTGAACGAATCCTGATTGTCGGCGGAGGAATCGCCGGCCTCACTGTCGCTAGCGCCCTCCACCAGCAGGGGTTCAGGCCGGAGCTCGTTGAGAGGAGCCCAACGTGGCAGGCCATCGCCATCGGGGCCGGCATTGGCGTGCAGCCCAACGGCATGCGCATTATGCACGCCCTCGGCATGGGTGCCGCCATCGAGCAGCGAGGATGGATCAACCGGCAATGGTGCTTCTGTGACCAGCAGGGCGGCGTGCTCAGCGAGACAGATCTCGAGGCGCTGTGGGGCGGGGTCGGCCGGTGGGTGGCGATTGCGCGGGTCGACCTTCACGAAGTGCTGGTGGCGGGCGCGGCCGCCGTGCCCCAACGGCTCGGCCTCTCGGTGACCTCTCTCACGCAACACGCCTCCGGCGTCTCGGCCGGCTTCAGCGACGGATCGTCCGGAGAGTACGATCTCGTGGTCGGCGCGGACGGCATCGGCTCGACAGCGCGCAGACTCACGATCAGTCCGGCCCGACCCGCAGATCTTGGCGCGATGAACTGGCGCGGCATCGCACCGATCCGTCCTCGCGGGTTGACAACCTTGCGATTCCTGCTCGGCGACGCATGCTTCTTCGGCTTGACCCCGGTCAGCGAGGGCCGAACGTACGGCTTCGGCTATGTGATGCAGCCGCGGTTCCACGATCCGGTGGAGGGCCGGCTAGCGCGGCTTCGCGACCGCTTCGCGGAATTCGGGCCGCTCGTTCGGGAATACCTTGGCGCATTCGAGCGAGACGAGGAGATCCACTGCGCCGCGATGGAGTGGGTCGACGTCGAGCCGTGGTACAGGGGCCGGATCGTGCTGATTGGGGATGCCGCGCACGCCAGCTCGCCGCTCATGGGCCAGGGAGGTTGCATGGCGATGGAGGACGCATACGTGCTCGCCGAAGCGTTGCGTTCTGCGCCCACCATAGAAAGCGGCCTGAGTATGTACGTCAGCCGCCGTAAACCGCGAGTCAAATGGGTCCAGCAGCAAAGTATTGCCACAGCAGAAGCCTTACGCATGCCGCCCGCCGCTCGGAACGCCGCCTTGCGCGAACGAGGAGATCAGATGATGCGGTCGCGCTTCGGACCACTCATTCCGGCTCCTTAGTTTCGGCCTCAACGTGTCAACGCCGCTGATACCCCGTGTTCGGCTGCGGCGTCACAGTCACGGGGGTCCCGAGCGTCACCACTCAGATAGTCCCTCCGAGCCAACGACGCGGGCGCCTGCGGCCGAGAAGAGAAGAACGACAATACCACGGGCGGTGGTGAGGGTACCACCCGAAAAGCCTCGCAAGACGCCGCCTGTGGCAGCGTCCTGCGATCCGATGCAGATGAGTGCGTGGTGGGGAGGGAAGGATTCGAACCTCCGAAGGCATTCCGCCAGCTGATCTACAGTCAGCCCCCTTTGGCCGCTTGGGTACCTCCCCGGACCGTTGTTCCTGCGTGATTGTAGTGGGGCATCGCCGGACCTGTCAATCGAACGCGGCGCGCGAATACCGGTCCCGGCGGCTATCGGGACCTACACCGCGCCTGTGCGCACGGCGGCAACATCCCGGAGCCGCGGGATCACTTCCTCTCCCACCATGTGGAGCGCGTCGAGGTCGTCCTGGTCGAAGAATTGCAGCATCACGCGCTCGATGCCCTCGGCGGCAAGCGCCGCGATCTGTTCCGCGATCTCGGCCGGGGCGCCGACGAGCCACCCCGCCGCCCGCAGCACGTCCGGCAGTTCCTGCGCCGGCGTGGCCGCCCGGGTCACGACGTACTCCTGGATCTTGCGGGCGCGCTGCTCCAGCTCGGCGCGCGACTTCCCGATCATGAACGCTCCCATCCACGAGTAGCGAATCTCCCCGGGGTCGCGCCCGATACGGCGGCACGCGGCCTCGAGCTCCGTGCGCCGCTCGCGCACCGCCGCGGGCGGCTGCGATCCGCCGCAGTTCCACTCGTCCGCGTGCCGCGCCGCAACCTCGAGCAGTCGCCGGCCCTTGCCGCCGATGATCAACGGCGGCGACGGCCGCTGCACGGGTTTGGGCCACCCAATCCCCCCGTCGAGCCTGTAGTATCGTCCGGAGAAATGGGCGGGCCCCTCGCCCCACAGCCCGCGGATGACGCGCACCGCCTCGTCCAAGCGCCGGATCCGCTCCCCGACCCGGGGGTACGGGATGCCGAACGCCTGGTGCTCGCCGTCGTGCCACCCGGCGCCGAGGCCGAGCTCCAGGCGGCCGCCGGAGAGGACATCCACCGCGGCGGCGTGGCGGGCCAGGACGGACGGGTGATAGAACGTGATCGGCGACACGAGCGGGCCGAATCGTACGCGCCGTGTCGTGGCCGCGAGCACCGCGAGCGAGGTCCACGTTTCCAGGCCCGGGCGGGTCTCCACGCCGAACAGCGAGAAGAGGTGATCCGAGCGCCACACGGACTCGAACCCCGCCGCCTCGGCCGTTTCGGCGATCCGCCGCCACCGGTCCCAGGTCAGACCCTCCTGGCCTTCGATCATGACGCCCACCCGGATCATGCGACACCTCCGTGCCGGTTGCGCGGACTCCGCGCCGCGAACGGCCCGGCGGTCACTGAGCCGGCGCCGCGCCGAGCTGTGCGATCGTGTTGATCTCGCGTCCCCGCTCCGCCGCCGCCAGCGCACGCGCCTCCTCGCCGGAGGCGCCTCGATGCACGACCGCGGCGGCGGCCACGGCGAGCGCACGAGGGTCCTCGTCCGGCGCGAACGAGATGTTGCGGCCGACGAGCGCGCCGCGCACGGTCGGACCGGCGGCCATGCCGGCGGCGAACTCGTCGAGCACCACTCCGGGGTCCTCGCGCACCTCACCGCCGAGCATGAGGATCGGCAACGTCGTCGCCGCGGCGACGCGGTCGTAGCCTTGCCCGTACGGCAGCTTCAGCCACGTGTGCGCCGTGGACGTGCCGAGCCCGGCCGCCACGCCGGCCGCCCGGATCAGGCTTTCCGCATCCGTACGCGGACGCGGCCCGGCGGGCGAACGATCCACAAGAAACGCCTCCAGGAACACCGTCAGGCCCGCCGCGTGACACGCATCGATCGCATGAGCGCAGGCCTCGAGCGTGGCCACGGTCGCCGGGTCCTGTGGATCGATCCGCACCATGAGCTTGGCCCCGTCGCAGCGCAGGCGCACCATGCCGCCCGGCGTGAAGGCCGTCATGCGATCATCGATCTCAAAGGCCGTTCCCGACAATCCACCCCGGTTCATGCAGCCCAGGATCAGCTTGTCGTCGAGCCAGCCGTGTCCCGTCCGCCGCCGGGCCAGATGGCTGAGCAGGAGCACCTCCTCGACGATATCAGGGGTCGCCATCAGCCCGTCGACGCCGGGCGCCGTGAGGACGCGCAGCACACGGCTCAGAAGCATCCACCGGTCGCCCATGGCCGTGGCATGGCTGCCGGCGCGCGTCACCATGCGCGCCGGATGATCGGCGGCGAGGACCAGCAACCGGCCGTCCGGGGCCACGGCGGCGCGTCTCGTGCGCGCCTCCGCTTCCGCCTGCGCCGCCTCGGGGCGGCGGACCCGGAGGTCGACCAGGGCGTCGTACCACCCGCGCGGCAAAAACGCCGCGGGATCGAACACCGCGGTCCCCCCACCGCGCGCCGGGGCCGGCCGGCGTCCCGCGCTGCGCGCCGCGCCGTCCGGCGTCATCCGCGGCTGTAGGGGAGGAAGAAGCGCCCCCCGCCCGACCCGCCGTCCACGTCCAGCACCGCGCCGGTCACGTAGGATGCCGCGGGCGACGACATGAACAGCACGGCCTGGGCGATCTCCGCGGGCTCCCCCATGCGTCCCCAGGGGATGTTGCGGAGCAAGGTGTCCTTATACGCCGGGTTCACGTCGCCTCGCCGGCCGACGTCGATGAGCCCCGGAGAGACCACGTTGACGTGAATCCGGTGTTCCGCGAGTTCTTGCGCCAGCACCTTGGTCAGCATCACGATCCCGGCCTTGCTGGCGCAGTAGTGCGATGCGCCCCGGCGAGCCGACTTGTACGCGCCCGATGCGATGTTGACGATGTGGCCGGCGGTGCCGCGCTCGATCATGTGGCGGGCGACCGCCCGGCACATCCGAAACGTGCCCCCGAGGTTCGTCTCGATGACACAGTCCCATTGCTCGTCGGGCATCTCGACGACCGGACAGTTGGGGTAGACGCCGGCGTTGTTGACCAACACGTCGATCCGGTCCAGGTGCCGCAGCGCCTCCCGGAGGATGTGCTCTACGCCGCCGGACGTGGCCACGTCGCCGCCGACCGCGACGACGGTGCCGCGCTCCTCCGCGAACAGCCTCGCGGTCTCCGCCGCCCCGTCGGCGTTGATGTCGACTCCGACCACGGTCGCGCCCTGGTGAGCGAACGCTCCCGCGATGCCGCGCCCGATCCCGGCACCGGCTCCGGTCACGATCACGCCGCGCCCCGCGAATGTTCCTTCGGCCATGCGTTCACCCCTCTATCCTGTCCGGGATGCGCGCCCGTCACGGCGCTCTCGGTGAGGGAATTCGCCGCCGCGCGCCGAAATACTACTGCGCACGACCTTGCGTACCGGCGCAGGGTGCGTACCGCGGCTGCCGGCGAGGTGCGGGTGTGGAAGCGTCTGCCGTTGTGGTCTTTGCGCTCATCCTGTTCGGGCTGCTCGTCTTTTTCGTGTGGCTGACGCAGGCGCTGTCCCACTATCAGCCGCTGCGCATCGGCGCCTCTCCGGCCGAATTCGTGGCACGAGACGTCTTGGGCCACCGTACGCCGCCGAAGCTCGGGTGGAACTGGTGGGCGTTCTTTCTCGGACCCATCTGGTTCGTCGCCGAGGGGATCTGGTTTCACGCGATCATCTTGATCCTGCTGATCGCGCTCTCCGGCGGCGTCCTGCTGCCCTTTGCCATGGTGTATTCGGCGGTGAAGTCGCGTGAAATCCTGGAAGACCGCCGGATCGCGCGGCACACGTTTTACTGAGACGTGCGCACGGGGGATGCGCCTGCCGCTCCCGTCGGCATCCCCGTAGGCGGCGGCGCTAGGCGACGCGGAGCGTGATCTTGCCGAACTGCGCCGCGCCCGCCATGTGCAGCAGCGCCCGCCCGGCTTCGGCCAGTGGAAACGTTTGGTCGATCACGGGGCGCAGGCACCCCGGGCCGAACAGCGCAAGCATGTTCCGGAAGTCATCGGGCGACCCCATCTTGGTCCCCAGGACGTCCAGCTGTTTCCAAAACACGCGCCGCACGGCAAGCTCGGGCGCCGGCCCCAGCGTCGCGCCGTAGGTGACGACCCGGCCAGCGGGCCGCACGGCGTCCAGCGTCTGGTCGAACGGCTTCCCGCCCGTCCCGTCGATGACGAGATCCGCGCCCGCCCCGCCGGTGGCGGCCTTGACCGCCTTGACCCAGTCCTGCGTCCGATAGTTGAACCCTTGATCGGCGCCCAACGTCCGCGCACGCTCCAGCTTGGCGTCGCTGCCGGACGTGACGAGGACCCGTGCGCCCGCCTGCCGCGCGATCAGCAACGCAAACGTCGCCACGCCGCCGCCGATGCCCGTCACCAGGACCGTCTCGCCCGGCCGCACGCCGCCGCGCGTGACGACGGCCCGATACGCGGTCATGCCGGCGAGGGGGAGCGCCGCCGCCTCGTCCGCGGACAGGCCGGAGGGGCACGGCGCGACGTTGGCGGCCGGAACGGCGACCATCTCCGCAAAGGTCCCGTTGTCCGGCAGTCCGAGGATGCGAAACCCGCTTCCTTCAGTGCGTGGATCGTCGCCCCAGTCGAGGCTGGGATTGATCACCACCGCATCGCCGCGCCGCACGCCGGCCACGCCGGGCCCCACCGCGGCGACCTCGCCCGCGCCGTCGGACCCGAGCACGACGGGGAACCGCAGCCCCGCGTACTGCCCGCGGCAGATGAAGAGATCGCGATGGTTGAGCGCGGCGGCATGGAGCCTGACCACGACCTGGCCGGCGGACGGCACCGGGTCGGGGACCTCCTCCAGCCGAAGCGTATCCGGCTCTCCGGCGGCGTGCAGGACAATGGCCTTCACCTGTGGCTCCCTCCCATGCTGCAGGTGCAGCCGCGCGCTCCCGACGTGCCCGCGGGCGGGGGTGACCGAGGAAGCGCCCCCGACCTACGACTCAGGCGCCGCGCGTCCGAGACGCTACCGTGTCGCGGTCCGGCGCCGGCATCACCGCCTCGAGGTCGAAGGAGAACCGCACCTCATCACCGACCATCCACCCGCCGAACTCGAGCGCCTGATTCCAGGTCAGGCCCCAGTCCCGGCGGCTGAGCTTGCCCCTGCCGGTCGCGGCGGCGCGGTAGTTGCCCCACGGGTCCTTCATGGCCTCGGAGAGTTCGACGTCGAAGCTCGCGGGATGCGTCTGGCCCCGCATCGTCAATTCGCCCTCGACGCGGTATTGTCCCTGGCCGCGGGCGGTGATGCCGGTGCTGACGAAGCGGATCTCCGGGTAGTGCTCCACGTCGAGGAAATCGCCCGAGCGCAGGTGCTGATCCCGCTGCGGCTCGCCGGTGTCGATGCTGGTGGCGTCCACGGTCACCGTCACGCTGCGCAGCGTCTGGTTCGACTCCTCGATGTCCGCGCGGAACTTCGTAAACCGTCCCCGCACCGTGGAGATGCCGAGGTGCTTCACGGCAAAATCGAGATGCGAATGTTTCGGATCGATCGTCCAGGGCATTGCGTCCCTCCTCGCGCCGGCGCTGCCGGGTGGTGTGGCCGTGTCGCCATGCAGCATAATATAAAGTACATAATATAGTCAAGTGCTTGATCTTAGCGTCTTCCAATGTTATGGTTACCCCGTATGAAACGGACCGACGAACCGCCGTGCCCGGCGGCCCGGGCCATCAACCTGCTCCAGGAAAAATGGGTGCTCCACATCGTCCGGACGCTGCTCGACGGTCCGCGCGGCTTCAACGATCTCAGCCGCGCGGTGGGCGGGTGCAATACGACGACGCTCGCCGACCGCCTCGAGGAGCTGGAATCGCTCGGGATCGTGCGCCGGACAGTCCACTCGCTCATGCCGCCGCGCACGAGCTACGAGCTCACGGCGCGCGGCGTCGAACTGGACGAGGTTGTTCAGGCGATCGACCGCTGGGCGCGGCGGCATCTGCCGCACGATCGTCCGCCCGGCGGCCACGGCGAGGCCGCGCCTCAGGGAGCGGCGCCGGGGCCGGCGGTGCTCAGCGCCGGAGGCGCGGCGCCGGCCGGGGCCGGGCGTGCGTTGACGCGGCGGAGGGACGGCGCGCGCCAGCAACGGGTGGCGCCGCGGACGGCCGACGAGCCGCGCCGGCCGCCCGGGCACACGTCCGCGCGCCGCGCGGGTCCCGCGTCGCCGGGCCGCGGGTAAGACCGCCACCCCGCCGGATCTCGGCGTCGCAGCGCCGTACCGTTGCCGTGCGGGTCTCAACCCATGCGGGGGAGCATGCGCGCATGACGACCGTGGCCGGTGTCGCCGGCGTTCTGATCATCCTCGCCATCCTGTGGGAGGCCTTTGAAACGGTGGTGCTGCCGCGGCGGGTGACCCGGCGCGTGCGGCTCGCACGCCTCTTTTATCGATCCGGCTGGAGACTATGGGGCATGGCCTCGCACGCGATTCGCCATCGCGGACGCCGCGAGGCGTTTCTCAGCTACTTCGGGCCGCTCTCCATGCTCGTCTTGTTCGCCGCGTGGGCCCTGAGCCTCATCGTCGGCTTCGCCCTCGTGCATGTGGGATTTGGGTCGCAGCTGGCCGCGCCGCAACGGCAAATCGGCCTCGGTACGGACATCTACCTGAGCGGGACGACATTCTTTACGCTGGGCCTCGGGGATGTCATCCCGCGGTCAGCCGCCGCCCGCGCGATCACGGTCGCGGAGTCCGGCGTCGGCTTTGGCTTCCTCGCCATGGTGATCGCGTACCTGCCCGTGCTCTACCAGGCCTTCTCCCGCCGGGAGGTGCGCGTCTCGGTGCTGGACGCCTGGGCCGGCTCGCCGCCGGCCGCCGGCGAATTGCTGCGCCGGCTCGGCACCGCCGACCGGGAGGTCCTGCTCGCGTCGTTCCTCGAGGAGTGGGAAATCTGGTCCGCGGAGCTCCTGGAAACGATGGTCTCCTACCCGGTGCTCGGGTACTTTCGATCGCAGCACGACAATCAGTCGTGGCTCGCCGCGCTGACGGCGGTGCTGGACGCCTGCGCCGTCATGGTGTCGGGCATCGAGGCGCCGTCGATCAACCGGGCACCGCTCGCGTTTGCCATGGCGCGCCACGCCGTGGTGGACCTCTGTCAGGTCTTCAACACGCCGCCGCTGTACCCGGACCGGGACCGCCTGCCGGAGACCGACCGCAGGCGCCTGTGGGCCAGCCTCCGGGACGCCGGCTGGAGGATGCGGGAGGACGAGGCATCGATGGCGCGCCTGGGGGAGCTGCGCGACATGTATGAACCCTACGTCAACGCGCTCGCGTCCCGCCTGCTCATGCCGCTGCCGACATGGCTCCCCGCGGACGGCGCACGCGACAACTGGCAGCGGACGGCCTGGCGGACCATCGGGACGGATCACCGGGAGCCGGTCGCGCGCAGGGGATAAGTCCCTCGGCGCGGCGGACCGGTGCCCATCACCGCGGCCTCCGTGGCCGGCGGGCTCAGCGACCGACCTCCGGGGCGGCGCCGAGCGGCAGCGGGGCTGGATGCCGCTCGCGCGCCGGCGACGCCATCCACAGGAGCAGCAGGCACACCACCGCCATCTGCTTCAGCATCAGCGCGTAGTCGGCGAACGCCGTGAACTCGACGAACGTCAACACCCAGAGCGTGTAGAGCACCACGCCCCCGGGCGAAACGCGGGACGCCCCGACCAGGTACGTGTAGACGAGCCGGGCGAGCACCCCTTCGATCCACATGCCGGCGACGACACCGGGCAGCCAAAAGTCGAGATACAGCTCGCCGAGGCGGGTCGGTGCGACCGACGTGAGGGTATCGTCGGGGTGGATCAGGTGATATTGGTGCGCGAACGCGACGCCCCCCACGCTCGCCGCCGGCTTGCGCACGAGGAACCGCGGGGGCGCCAGCGACGTCCAGAACGGCTCAAAGGTCCTGCCCCACTCGAACGGCCACTCGGACGGGGTGCGGCGCACGATCGCCGCGACGATCTGCACCATGTTCAGCCGTTCGACAAACGTGCGCACCGACAACGACGCGAACCCGCCCGCGCCGAGGCCCGCCAGCGTGTGCGACGCCGCGGACGCGGCGTGCCACAGCGCCCCGATCGACGCCCGGGAAGGATGCAGCAGGTTGGTGTTGGCCTCGCGGGCGAGCGCGGTGCGGTAGACGTTGAGCACCGGGAAGATGAAGAGGATCGCGAGGAGGCCCGCCGCGACAACGAGCTTCCAGCGGATGCGGCCGAGCATGTAGTGCGCGGCGATGAGGGGAACGAGCAACGCCGCGAGCGCCGGCTGGCGCCAGCCGCTCGGGAGCGCGTACGCCAGCTGGGCGCCGAACAACAGCCAGAAGCCGGTCTGCCAGAAGGGGGAGCGCGCGTGCGCCCGGACCAGCTCGAAGTGCCTGACCGCCACGAGCACGAGGGCCACGAGCGCGAACCCGGCGAGCCAGCCGGCCGTCGTCGACCACTGGGCGGTGATCTGGGTGCGGAACGTGTGGAGGTACCCGCCTTTGAACACAAAGAGGACCTGCGCACCCCAACCCACCACCGCCAGCGCCGCGGCGCAGGCCGCGACGCGCCGGCCTGCCCATTGCGCCGGCATCGCGGGGAGCGCCCGGGCAAACCCGGCGCCGGGCCCGGTGTAGTAGCCGCAGAACCAGGCACCGAGACCGACCGCCGCGACGCCGAGGGCCGCCGGGAACCAGGCCAGCGACCACGCAGGATCGAACTCGATGCCGGCGACGAGCGCCATCGCCGCGCCGGCGGGGAAGCCCACGGCGTAGAACAACGCCACCACGACCGCGGGTTCAAACGGATCGAGCCGGCCGCGCGCGGCAGCCACGCCGAACGGAAGCCAGAGGAGCGCGGTGACCGCCGCCATCCCGAGGGCAAACCACCCCCGCGCGGGAAGCGCGCACCCCCACCCGAGGAGCGCAATCACCGTCGCGGCTCCCAGACCCGCGACGATGACCACGCGCCGCGGCCGCGCGTCGCGGCGCGTACTCACCCGGCGCTTGAGCACCCGAGCCCGTCCGCGATCACGACGGCCGCGATCGCGAGCACGAGTCCGGAGGTGACCCCGAACCAGGCGTACAAGAGGCGGCTCGGGGTGACCGGAACCTCGGGCCGGGCGGCGCGCTGGACGATCGTCGCCTCCGGCGGGGAGGCCCGGCGGTTGGCCTCGAGCAGGACGATCTGCCGTTCCAAGGTTGTGACGGCGTCGCGCGCGGCCTGACGGCGCACCTGGGCGGGCGCCGATCCGTCCGCCGCCGCGGCCGTCGTGCGGGGCGGGGTCGCCATCGCCTGCGCTTCGGCGAGCGTCCGCCGCAGCCGCGCGAGCGTCGTATCCTGCTCCAACGCCGCAAATCCCGCGGCGCGATCGGCGAGGACCACCGCGGCCGCGTCCGCCACGCGCTGCGCTGCCTCGGGCGACGGGTTGCGCACGATCACCTCGTAGAGGCCGATGTCTCCTGCGGGAACAATCAGCAAATCGCGGTGGAGTTCGCCCGGCGTCAAGCGCCCCGCCATGCCGGCGCGCGCCGCGATACGGTCGAGCACATCGGACTGCCCGAGCCACCGTTCCAGGACGTCGACGTTGAGCCGCGGCCGCACCGAATGCGGGGTGTCCCAGGAAGCGGCGCCGCCGATGTCGGCGAGCTGCTCGACCTGGAAAATCGCGGTGGCTTCGTAGGCCGGCCGTACCACGACCGCGGCGACAATTCCCGCGGCCGTGCACGCGGCAAATACCGCGACGCCGATCCGCCACCGGCGGCCGAGCGCCCGCCAAAGCTCGTTGATCGTCATGAGCTCCCCGCAGCCGACGGCGCGCCCACGGTGCCGGTCCCAGCGTATCTCCCGGAGCTGCGGAACACCATCAGGGTTATTCGAGGGTGGCTACTTGGCCCGAACGCGGGGGTTCTCCTGCCGGAGGACCGGGGAAATTTTCCAAGGAAAGTACCTCTGAGGATGCCGGTGATGCGGATCTGGCGCCTGTGGCTCTGGCCGTTCGTGCTCCGTCGGAACGCCTGGCTGCTGCTCCGGCCCGGCACGTGGCGACTGGCGCTGTGGCTGTACCGCTGGAGCGTGGTGTGGTCGTTTCGGATTTGGTACCGCGCGCTGCGCGGTCTCGTGCGGCGCCGGATCGTGAGACGACCGTAGTCCCGCAGAGCCCGATGCCGCCCGGGACATCCCCTGCGCGCGTCATCAGAGCCGCGGTCGCCCTGGACGTCGGCGGGTCGTCGGTGAAGTCGGCGCTCGTGAGCCCGTCCGGCCGCGTGGGCCGCGGATCATTTGCGCGGACGCCGCTGGATTCGTTGGGGTCCCGTACCCATATCATCCAGCGGCTGGCCGGCGCCATCGACCTCGAGCTGCGGGCCGCGGACCGCGTGGGGTGGATCCCCGCGGGCGTCGGCATCGCCATACCCGGGCCGTTCGATTACGGCGCCGGCGTCAGCCGGATGCGGCACAAGTTCGGCGCGATCTTCGGCCTCGACCTGCGCGCACGCCTGCGGGCGCGGCTCCGGCTCGATCCGGCGGTGCCGATCCGCTTCGTGCACGATGCCGTGGCGTTTCTGCTGGGAGAGACGTGGCGCGGTGCGGCCCGCGGGCATCGCCGCGTGATGGCCGTCACGCTCGGCACGGGCGTCGGGTCGGCGGTCATCGCAAATGGGCGGCCCGTGGTCACCGCGGACGGGACGCCCTTGCACAGCGTCTGGGATCAACCGTACCGCGGCGGCATCGTCGAGGACGCGGTCTCGCGGGCGGCGATCATCGCGCGCTATCGCGCGCTTGCCGGCGCCCGGGGCGTGAACGTGGCCGAGATCGCGCGCAGAGCATCGCGGGAGCGGGAACCCGCGGCCCGGCGGGTCTTTGCCGAGTTCGGCGAGGAGCTCTCGCGGGCACTCCGCCCGGCCGTCGAGAGAGCCCGGCCCGAGGCGCTGGTCTTCGGCGGCGCGATCGCGAAGTCGTTCCGGCTGTTTGCGGGACCGCTACGGCGCGAGTTGGCGGCCGTGCCGGGACTCGAGAAGATCATGCCGGGCACGTTCATCGACCTGAGCGCGCTCTTCGGCGCGGCTCGCGTCGTCCTCGACATGACGCCTCGACGCCCGGCGCACCCACGACCAGGCGGCGCAAGAACCTACTGACTACCACCACGCCTTGGTGCGGGCTGACACACGGGCCGGCATGAACTCGTCGAGGGACGTCCTGAGCAGATCATCGAGTGGCACTAATTTCACTTCTTCCCATTGCTCCGTGCCGTTGACGTAGAGCCGGACATATCGCTGGCCTGTTTCGGGGTCGATTCGCTTGACGGTGTCGGCAAACTGCTCCCAATTCTCGGGCGTCATCCTGGTCACTCGCAGCCACCTCCCACGACGCCCCCGCCGTTTGAGCTTACTATGGGACGGACAAATTCACCAGCCGAACACGGATTCGAAATGAACGATCCTTGATCGCTGGAGCCCTCGACCGGACTTGAACCGGTAACCCCCTCATTACAAGTGAGGTGCTCTGCCGCATTGAGCTACGAGGGCTCGCGTGCGCACCTCGTAGCATAGCAGAGGCCGCGCCAGCCGGGCAAGGCGGCGAGTCCAAAGACCGCCGGCGGGCCCGATCGGTTATAATCGAGAGGAAGGTGCGATGTGAGGCGTGCGCCGCCGTGCCGGCGGCGCCGCGGGAGTGCCAATGCAGGATCAATACGGCCGTGAAATTCGGGACCTGCGCATTTCCTTGACGGACCGCTGCAATCTGCGGTGCGTGTATTGCATGCCGGAGGAGATGGTCTTCAAGCCGCGCGAGGAGCTCCTCACCGACGACGAGATCCTGATCGTGATGCGCGCGGCCGCGGACCTGGGGGTGCGCAAGGTTCGCCTGACCGGCGGGGAGCCCACCGTGCGTCCGGGGCTCGTCGATCTCGTGCGCCGGATCGCCGCGATCCCGGGGATCGGCGACGTGGCGATGACGACCAACGGCATCCGGCTCACGCAGCTCGCCCGGCCGCTCGCGGAGGCGGGGCTCGATCGCGTGAATGTGAGCCTCGACAGCCTCGACGCCGAGAAGTTTCGCCGCATCACGCGCTGGGGCCGTCTGCAGGACGTCCTGGACGGACTCGACGCCGCGCGCGCGGCGGGGCTCTCGCCGATCAAGCTCAACGCCGTCGTCGTCCGGGGCTACAACGAGGGCGAGGTGGTCGATCTCGCCGGGCTCACGCTGCGCCACGAGTGGGCGGTGCGGTTTATCGAGATGATGCCGTTTGGGAGCGTCGCCGGCTTTCAGCAGAGCGCGTACGTGCCGAGCACGGAAACGATGGCGCGAATCGCGGCAGCGCTCGGGCCGCTCGAGCCCATCGACGTCTCAGGCTACGACCCCGCGCGCACCTACCGGCTGCGGGGCGCGCCGGGAACGCTCGGGTTCATCAGCGCGGTGAGCCAGCCGTTCTGCGCACAGTGCGGACGGCTCCGGCTCACGGCCGACGGGAAGCTTCGGCTCTGCCTGCTCCGGGACGACGAGGCCGACCTGCGCACGCCGCTCCGCGCCGGCGCCTCGTTCGAGGAGATCCGGGAACGGTTTCGCGCTGCGGCCTATCGCAAGCCGTGGGGACACGGCCTCGCGAGAAACGTCATCCCGAGGCGCCGTGTGATGTCGCAGATCGGGGGCTGACCGCGGCGGCGACGGCATCCGTGCCCTCCAAAGCACCGCGTGAACACGTCGGGCCCCGCGCGCTCGCGGGGCCCGATGCCTTTGCCCTTAGAGCAGGCCGCGGGGTTCGGGGCCGCCGGCCCCTACCGAACCCTCGGGTCTACTCTTCCTCGCCTTCCAGGTTGCGCTCGAGCTTCCGCTTCACGCGCTGGAGCGCGTTGTCGATCGACTTGACGTGCCGGTGCAACTCCGTAGCCATCTCCTGGTAGGATTTACCTTCCAGGTAGGCGGTCAGGACGCGGCACTCCAGGTCGCTGAGGTTCTTACGGATGCGCTCCCGCATCGTCTGGGAGGCTTCTTGATTGATCACCAGTTCTTCGGGATCCGAGACCTTGATGCTGCTGATGACGTCGAGCAGCGTCCGGTCGGAGTCCTCGTCGTAGATCGGCTTGTTGAGCGAGATGTAGGAGTTGAGCGGGATGTGCTTTTGCCGGGTCGCGGTCTTGATGGCGGTGATGATCTGGCGGGTGATGCACAACTCGGCGAACGCGCGGAACGAAGAGAGCTTCTCTCGACGAAAGTCTCGGATCGCCTTGTAGAGGCCGATCATGCCTTCCTGGATGATATCTTCGCGATCGGCCCCGATGAGGAAGTACGCTTTGGCTTTGACCCGGACGAAATTGCGGTATTTATTGATCAAGAACTCAGCGGCGAATTCGTCTCCACTCTTTGCACAATCAACAAGCTGTTCATCGACCATTTCCTGGTATGACGGAATTGCTATCGGCCTGCGCGCAACTACCACGCTTCTCGCCTCCGCCCGGGTTGTCGCCCTCTCGCTGCCTTGCTGTTCCGCATCGCGACCGGTTCAGTCAACCCGCTACGGCGACCCGAGTACGCCGGACGCCCACTGCCACATCCCTCTTCACGAAACCCTTCGCCGCCCTTAACGCCATGGTCATTATACGAACGCCCGTACATCGCGTCAATACCAACACGATACATTTCGCCCGTTGCGTCACGGTAACGTCCGCGGCATTGTCCGGCTTGCATCCCTTCGGCGCGCCACCTCATAGAGGAGGAGCGCCGCGGCCACCGAGACGTTCAATGACGCGACGCGTCCCCAGAGCGGGATGCGCACCACGCGGTCACAACGCTCCCGCACCAGCCGGTGCAGTCCCCGCCCCTCGCCTCCTACGACGAGCACGATCGGAGGGACGAGCGACCCTGTATCGAACAGTTCCGAGCCTCCCGCGTCCGCGCCGGTGACCCAGATCCCCTCCCTCTTGAGGCGCTCCAGCGCCGCGACGAGGTTGGGCACGCCGCATACCGGCAGGTGTTCGACCGCCCCGGCCGATGCCCGCGTGACGGCGGGCCCAAGCCCCGCCGCGCGCCGGCGGGGCACGACGACAGCGTGGGCGCCGGCGGCCTCCGCGGTCCGGATGACCGCGCCCAGATTCTGTGGGTCCAGGACGCCGTCGAGGGCGATCAGAAACGGCGGCTCGCCGCGCCGGCGGATACCCGCAAGGATCTCATCGAGGGACGCCAGCGCCCGCTCCGCGGCGATGGCCGCAACGCCCTGGTGCCGAACGTCGTGCGCGAGCAGGTCAAGCCGCCGCCGGTCCACGGTATCGACCGGCACGTGGCGGGCCCGCGCTTCGCGGACGATTGCGCCGAGCGGTCCCTGGCGCGCGTCCCCGGACACGAGCACCCTCGACACGGGACGGCCCGCGCGCAGCATCTCGAGCACGGCCCGGCGGCCGAGCACCACGCGCTCGCCGGGAGCGTCGGGCCTCAGCGCACCCGCCACTTGAAGCCGTCCGGCGTGTCCTCGAGCAGCACGCCGAGCTCGGCGAGACGGGCTCGGACGCGGTCCCCCGTGGCCCAGTCTTTCGCGCGCCGGGCGCGCACGCGCCCCTCGGCCACCATCTCGACGAGGGGCCGGAACGCGACGTCGGCGGACGGCCCCGGATCGGACCCGGCGTCCTCGCCGGCCGCGGGTTCGGGCGCCGGCTGCGGCACGGACCGCAATCGAGCGGGATCGAACAGGTCGGGGCGCTCCCGGGACAGTTCCTGGGCCAGGCGATACAGCGCCGCCGCCTGCGCCGGCGTCGCCGTCGCCACGAGCCGGAGGCCGAGGACGGCGCCGAGTTCCCGCAACCGGGCCACGCCGCGCCCGAGCACCTCGCGCTGCTCCTCGGTGAGGCCGGCGCGGCGCCGCGCCGCGGCATCCACCGCGCGGTTGACCGCGCTCGCCAGATCGAACAGCGACGCCAGTCCGCCCGGCGCGTTGAAGTCGTCGTCCATCGCGGCCTCAAACCGTGCCCGGATCGCGGCCCCGCCGTCACCGGCCGCCTCGGCGAGCTCCGCGAACGGGCGCGCCATCTCCGCGGCGGCCGCCGCGGGGCGCGCCGTCGACGCGAGCAGATCGTCGGCGTTCTCGACTGCGGTGCGGAGGCGTTCGGCGCCGCGGGCCGCCGCCTCGAGCGCTTCCGGACTCCAGAGCGTGGGGCTCCGGTAGTGCGACGAGAGCACGAAGACGCGAATGGTGTCCGGGTGGAAGCGCCGAAGGGCCTCCCGAATGGAAACGATGTTCCCCAGGTGGCGCGTCATCTTCTCCTCGTCCGCCGTGAGGCGCAGCAGGCCGTTGTGCACCCAGAAGCGGACAAACGGATGACGACCGGTGTACCCCTCGGACTGCGCGATCTCGTTCTCGTGGTGCGGGAAGACGACGTCCTGCCCTCCGCCGTGGATGTCGAGCTGCGGCCCGAGCATGGCGATGGACATGGCGGAGCACTCGATGTGCCACCCGGGGCGCCCGGGGCCCCAGGGGCTGTGCCACGCGGGTTCGCCGGGCTTCGCGGCCTTCCATAAGACAAAGTCCATGGGATGTTCTTTGCGCGGATCGACCTCGATGCGCGCCCCGGCCTGCATCTCGTCGAGGGAGCGTCCGGAGAGCCGGCCGTAGCCGGGGAACGCCGTGACGCGGTAGAACACGTCGCCGTCGACCGCGTACGCCAGACCGCGGCGTTCGAGCTCTTGGATGATCTGCACCATCTGAGGGATCGTCTCGGTCGCCCGCGGGTAGTGATCCGCGCGGCGCACGCCCAACCCGTCCATCTCCCGCAGAAACCGGTCGATGTAGCGCGCGGCGAGCGCTTGAATGGTCGTCCCCTCGCCCCGCGCGGCCTCGATAATGCGGTCTTCCACGTCGGTGAAGTTCTGCACGTGGGTGACCCGGTATCCCCGGTATTCGAGGTACCGGCGGATCACGTCGAATACGAGGTACGACATCGCGTGCCCCACGTGCGACGGTCCGTACAGGTTGGGACCGCACACGTACATCGCGACGCGCCCGGGCGCGAGCGTGACAAACTCTTCCTTGCGGCGGGTCAGGGTGTTGTAGATCCTGAGCGCCATGGCTCCCTCCACGCCGTCACGGTGAGCGCCGGGGAAGCGGGATCGCCGCGAGCTCCGCGATCAGCTCCCACCGGGCTTCGGTCCGCCACGTCCGCGGATCCGCGACGGTCAGGCGGCGCAGATCGAAGCACCCGCGATCGGCGAGGACGCGCAGGTAGGTGGCGCCGAGCTCGGCACGGCGCTCCAGGACGCGGACGACGCCGTGAAACCTGGTCCCGCGCCAGAATCCGGCCGGGGTCGGATGCCGCTCGCCCGGTTCGAGCTCCACCGTCACGGGCTCGTGCACGACCCGGCGCTCGATCAGCACGAGCTGCGCGCTGCGCGGATACTTCTCACGAGTGCGCGCGAGCCGGCGCGGGGCGCGATCACGGGCCGGGACCTCGGGGCGCACTACTCGCTCCGGCCGACGGCGGGCAGCGGCGCGAGCGTCGCCACGGCCTGCGCGGCGATGCCCTCTTCGCGTCCCAAGGCGCCCATCCCCTCCAGGGTCGTCGCCTTGAGATTGACGGCGGAGCCGTCCAGGCGAAGCACCCGGGCCAGCGACGCCTGCATCGCCGGCACGTACGGGGCGAGGCGCGGCGCCTGGGCCATGATCACCACGTCGACGTGGGCGGCCCGCCAGCCCCGCGAGGCGAGCAGGTCGCGCACACGGCCGAGGAGCTGGAGGCTGTCTGCGCCGGCGTAGGCCGGATCCCCCGGCGGGAAATGCCGCCCGATGTCACCGCAGCCCGCCGCGCCCAACAGGGCGTCCATCACGGCGTGGGCCACGACGTCCGCGTCCGACCAGCCGTCGAGGCCGCGAGGCCACGGGATCTCGACCCCGCCGAGGATCAACCGCCGTCCGCCGGCGAACCGGTGCGCGTCGAACCCGAGACCGACGCGCACCGCATCCGCCGGTCCGCCGCCGCGGCCCAGCAACGCCTCGGCGACGGCCAGATCTTCAGGCACCGTGACCTTGAGATTGCCGGCGTCCCCGGCGACCAACCGCACGGGGTGCCCCAGCTGCTCCACCAGGGCCGCGTCGTCGGTACCGTGGAAGCCGCTGCGCAGGGCCTCGCGGTGCGCTCGCTCGAGCACCGCCCGGTGGAACGCCTGCGGCGTCTGAACACGGTACAACTGCGTCCGGTCCAGGGTCGATGTGACCCATCCGTCCTCCCCGCGCTTGACGGTGTCTTCGATCGGCACAGCCGCCGTGGCGGCCCCCGCCGTAGCCGCCGCCGCCACCACCGCCCGCACCAGTCCCGGCGTGACGCACGGGCGCGCCCCGTCGTGGATCAGCACCAGATCCGCGGCGGCCGGCAGCGCCTCGAGGCCTCGGGCCACCGAGGCCTGCCGGTCGGCGCCGCCGGCGATGACCGCCGTCACCTTGTCCAGACGCGCGGCCGCCACGAGTTCCCGCATCGCGTCCAGCACATGCGCGGGTCCGACCACGACGATCGCGACGACCTCGTCGACGCGATGGATGGCTTCGAGGGCATGCTGCACAAGCGGGCGGCCGCGGATCGGCACGAGTGCTTTCGGCGTCGCCCCTCGAAACCGCTCGCCCCGTCCCGCCGCCGGTACGATCGCGCCGACCGTGGCTGGCTCAAGGCTCATCCGGCGCCGGCGGCCCTGGGTCGCACTACCCGTCTCATGAAGGCACCGCGTCGCGCGCGGCGGCGTGACGCAGCCGTTGGCCGCGCGTCATCGTCGGCATTCGCGTCCCACCCCCGGTCCGATCGCGCGGCCCCCATTATATCACGAGGTCCGGCGCGATCGGCGCCCGGGGCCGCCGCGGCGGCCGCGGCTCGTCGCTTGACACGCCCTGGGCGCGGTTTCATAATGAGGCCGTTCCGGAGAGGGGGGTGGCGTGCTTGCGAGAAGCTCGGCCGCGATTCCAGGAACAAGTCGACGAGTACTTGATCCGCCACCGCAGCATCCTCGATATTCTCAGCAAGCTGCAAGAGTCCACCGCCCGGGTCAGCCGCGCGATCTCCAAAGCCGTGACCGCCTGCGGGTGCGTCACGGTCAAAGCCGGCAAGCAGCAGTTCCCAAACGACCTCAGCCTCGCCGAGGTCCGCCCGTACATGGACACCCACCTTTCGGGGGCGCTGTGCGAGCGGTGCCGGGAGGCCGTCGAGACCGAGATCGGGTCGGTGCTCTTCTATACGGCGGCGCTGTGCAGCGTGACGAACCTCGATCTGGAGGCGGTGCAGAAAAAGGAGCACAGTCGCGTCAATAGCCTCGGGATCTTTACGCTGAAGTAACCCCTCCGCTTACCCGAGAACGGCCTCCAATGCTTCGCCGATGCGGTCGACGCCGACGGCGTCGACCGCCACGTCGCTGTCCGCCTCCAGGGCGCGCAGGCTGGCGCGCGGGAGCACCACGCGGCGAAAGCCGAGCTTCGCAGCCTCCGCAATCCGCCGCCCGATCTGGTTGACGGCGCGGATCTCGCCGCCGAGCCCCACCTCGCCGACCACCGCGGTGGAGGGGGCGGTGGCGCGGTCGCGGTGACTGCCGGCCACCGCGCAGGCGATCCCGAGATCGGCGGCCGGCTCGTCGATCCGCAGGCCCCCGGCGACGCTGGCGTAGACGTCGCAACCTCCGAGGTGCAGGCCCGCGCGCTTTTCGAGCACGGCGAGCAGCAAGAGCACGCGGTTGTAGTCCACGCCCGACGCCGTGCGGCGCGGCATACCGAACGGCGTGCGGGTGACGAGCGCCTGCACCTCGACGAGCAGCGGGCGCGTTCCCTCGAGGGCACAGACGACCGCCGAGCCCGGCGCGTCCGCGGCGCGCTCCGCCAGGAACAGCGCGGAGGGGTCGGGCACCGGCACGAGCCCGCGGCCGCTCATCGCGAACACGCCGATCTCGTTGGTCGACCCGAAGCGATTCTTCGTGGCGCGCAGCACGCGGTACGCGTGATGCCGCTCGCCCTCGAAGTACAGCACCGTGTCCACCATGTGCTCCAGCACGCGGGGCCCGGCAATCGCGCCTTCCTTCGTGACATGCCCGACGATCACGATGCTCGGGCCGCCGTCGGCCTTGGCGAGCCGGAGGAGCTCCGCGGTACACTCGCGGATCTGCCCCACGCTCCCCGGCGCGCTCGGGAGATCGGGCCGGTACATCGTCTGAATCGAATCGATGACGGCCAGCGCCGGCCGCGTCTCCTCGATCTGCGCCGCGATGCGCGCGAGATCGGTCTCCGCGAGCACGAGGAGGCGGGGCGAATCCGCCTCCAGCCGGCTCGCGCGCATCTTCGTTTGCCGCGCCGACTCCTCGCCGGAGACGTACAGGACGCGCCCGTGCTGAGCCATCCGCTGCGCCATGCCGAGCGCCAGCGTCGACTTGCCGACGCCGGGGTCTCCGCCGATCAAGACGAGCGACCCCGGCACCAGCCCGCCGCCGAGCACGCGGTCCACCTCGCCGATTCCCAGGACCACCCGGGGAGCCTCGTCCAGGGACACCTCGGTGATCGGGGTGGCGACCGCGGGGGGCGCCGCCGCCGCGGCACGGCCGCCGACCGTACCGCCGCCGCGGGACGGCGCGGGGACGGGTTCTTCGACGAACGTGTTCCACCCGCCGCAGCCGGGGCAGCGCCCCAGCCACTTCGCCGACTCGTACCCGCAGGTCTGGCAGACGAAGACGGCCCGCCCGACCGGCCCGGTCTCGCTTCCCCGCCTCGCCACGCGGCGCTCCCTTCCGGACGGGATACGCTGCGGCCCGGGCTGATCGCCCGGGCCGCCGTCCTCACCCTGCGCGTTCGTGATGCGCGCTACGATCCCGTATCCGCGGACACCGGCTCCGGCTCGCGCTTCTTCTCGAACACGGCCTGGCCATCCCGGACGTCCAGCACGATCTTGTCGCCGGCGCTGAACTTCCCGCGCAGCATATCGTCCGAGAGGGGGTCCTCCACCAGCCGCTGGATTGCCCGGCGCAGCGGCCGCGCCCCGTACTGCGGGTCGAACCCCTCCTGCGCCAGCAGGTCTCGCGCTGCCGTCGTCAGGATCAGCTCCATCCCCTGCCCGCGGATCTCCCGCCGCACGCGCTCCATCAGGATCTCCACGATCGCCGTGATCTGGTCGCGCGTGAGCGGCCGGAAGACGATGATCTCGTCTACACGGTTGAGGAACTCCGGCCGGAAGGTCCGCCGCAGCTCCTCCATCACGTGGGTCTTCATCCTATCGTAGGTGCGCTGCGTCTCCGCGGCTTCGTTCTCGACGGTGCGGAACCCGAAGCTGCCCTCCCGCTGGATCTGCGGCGCGCCGACGTTGCTCGTCATGATCACGACGCAATTCTTGAAGTCCACCGTGCGCCCCTGGGCGTCCGTCAACCGCCCGTCCTCCAGAATCTGGAGCAGCACGTTGAAGATCTCCGGGTGCGCCTTCTCGATCTCGTCCAGGAGCACGACGGAGTACGGCCGCCGGCGTACCTGCTCGGTGAGCTGCCCGCCCTCCTCGTAGCCCACGTAGCCTGGGGGCGCGCCGACCAGCCGGGACACCGTGTGGCGCTCCGTGTACTCGGACATGTCGATGCGGATGACCGCGCTCTCGTCCCCGAACAGGAACTCCGCGAGCGCCAGGGTCAGCTCCGTCTTGCCGACCCCGGTCGGGCCCAGAAAGATGAAGGAACCGATCGGCCGCCGGGCGTCCTTGAGCCCCGCCCGCGCGCGGCGGACAGCCCGCGAGATCGCGCGCACGGCCTCTTCCTGCCCGACGATCCGCTTGTGGAGGGAGTCCTCCATGCGCAGGAGCTTCTCCGTCTCCTCCTCCACGAGGCGCATCACCGGAATGCCGGTCCAGCTGGACACGATGTCGGCGATGTCGTCGGCGGTGACCGTGGTGATGTCGCGCCCCTTCTCCGTCTTCCACGAGCTCTCGAGCTCTTCCAGCTTCTGGCGGAGCACCTTCTCCTTGTCGCGCAGCGCGGCGGCCTTTTCGAAATCCTGCCCCTTGATCGCCTCTTCCTTCTCGCGGCGCACGCGGTCGGCCTTTTCGAGCGCCTGCCGCACCTCCTGCGGCAGGAAGCTCGCCTGGAGCCGGATCTTGCTCGCCGCCTCATCCATCAAATCGATGGCCTTGTCCGGCAGGAACCGGTCCGAGATGTACTTGTCCGCCAGCGTCGCCGCGGCGACGAGCGCCTCGTCGCTGATCTTCACGCCGTGATGCGCCTCATACCGCTCCCGCAGGCCCCGCAGGATCTCGATGCTCTGTTCCACGGCCGGTTCCGCCACGAGAATCGGCGCAAACCGGCGCTCCAGGGCGGCATCCCGCTCCACGTACTTGCGGTACTCGTCGAGCGTCGTGGCGCCGATGCACTGCAATTCGCCGCGCGCCAGCGACGGCTTGAGGATGTTGCTCGCGTCGATCGCGCCCTCCGCCGCACCGGCGCCCACCAGGGTGTGCAACTCGTCGACGAACAGGATCACCTCGCCCTGGGCCTTGCGGATCTCCTCCATGACCTTCTTCATCCGCTCTTCGAACTCGCCCCGGTACTTGGTGCCGGCGACCAGGGCCGCCAGATCGAGCTGGACGACCCGCTTCGTCCTGAGCACCTCGGGCACGTCGCCGCGGACGATGCGCTGCGCCAGGCCTTCCGTGATCGCGGTCTTGCCGACGCCCGGCTCGCCGATCAGCGCCGGATTGTTCTTCGTCCGCCGCGAGAGCACTTGGATGACGCGCTCGATCTCGCGTTCACGCCCGATCACCGGATCGAGCTTGTTTTCGCGGGCCAGCTTCGTGAGATCTCGACCGAACTCGTCGAGCGTCGGGGTCTTGCTCGCCTGCTTGGTGTACGACGCGGTCCCCTCCTCCCCCAGGAGGTACACGACCTGCGAGCGAACCCGCTCCAGGTCGGCCCCCATGGCCTCGAGCACGCGGGCGGCCACACCCTCGCCCTCGCGAATGAGACCCAGGAGCAGATGCTCGGTCCCGATGTAGTTGTGGCCGAGCCGCCGGGCCTCGTCCAGCGCCAGCTCCAGCACCTTCTTGGCCCGGGGCGTGAACGCGACTTCCTCATACGGCGTCCGCTCACCCCGCCCGATGGCGCTCTCGATCTCGGCGCGCACCCGGTCAGGATTGATATTGAGGGACTCGAGGACCTTGCTGGCCACGCCCTCGCCCTCGCGAATGATGCCGAGGAGGATATGCTCCGTACCGACCGCGCTGTGGTTGAGCCGCTTGGCCTCCTCCTGAGCGAGGATGATGACACGGCGCGCACGCTCGGTGAATCGTTCAAACATCTCGCGGCCAACCTCCTCTCTGCCGGGACCCCAACGCGAACTTTCGCCGACCTCTACCGCTGCTACTCACTGGTACGAATCCATACACGGTCGCTGTTCGCTTCCCGGATCGCGCCGATCTCGATCCGGGTGCCGGCAGAGCCTCGCCGATGGTACCCATCATGCAATACGCCCGTGGTCTCCTCGGTCATTCCCCGACGGATCGGCGTACTGGCGATCGCGTTCGGGCGTTCTCTTCTTCGCTCCCCGAGAGACTCCTGCCATATCGTGCTCCGCCCGAGTCGAAGAATCACGCTACACTACTATATGTTCCCAGCGGCGACGCCGCCCGCGACGAGTATTTTGGCCGGCGCCGCGACCTCGCAGGCACTGCGCGCGTCGAGACGGCCTGCGATGAACGGCGCGTGACGGAACGGTCGAGGGGGCGCGCGGCCGAGGAAGTGGCTATCGTTCGATCCTCGCGGGATCCATCAAACGCGCGAGTGGGACATCGCGTGGGGGGAGCCCGCCGGGCCCGTCCGGACGGCGCGGCCTCTGCCGGTTAGCCTTTGATGGCTCTGACCGTGTACCGCGTCACGCCCGCCGGAGCCTGCACGGTCACGACCTGTCCCTTGCGCTTGCCGAGCAATGCCCGGCCCACCGGCGACTCGTTACTGATCTTGTTGCGGGCGGGATCGGCCTCGGCCGATCCCACGATCGTATAGGTCAGGTCCTCTCCGCTCTCGTCGGTCAGCTTGACGGTGCTCCCGATCGTCACGACGTCCGAGCGGACATCATGGTTGTCGATGACCTTGACGCTGCGCAGCATGCCTTCCAGCATCAGGATCCGGCCCTCGATGAACGCCTGCTCGTTCTTGGCGTCTTCGTACTCTGAATTTTCCGAGAGATCGCCGAACTCTTTCGCTTGCCTGATGCGCTCCGCCACCTGCTTACGCCGGACGGTCTTGAGATGGTCGAGCTCCTCCTCCAGCCTGCGCAGACCTTCGGGGGTTAGAATCGTTTCCTTATCGTCCATACGGATCAACTCACCCGCCCGGGCACCGAATCCGATCCATGCGCGGCCACAAACCCGCTATAAGTGGCTACGAGACTGAGGGGCGACTCCCTCAGCCTCGGGCTCGCGCGTAGTATACAAGACTGGGGATACCTTGTCAAAGGAATTTCTACGGAGTGCTACGGATTGCGCGCGTTGGGCGCCATCGCGCCGCGTGACGGGGCCGCCCCGGCGCGCGGCCGCAGCGCGCGCGCCGCCGCCCGGATCTCATCGAGCTCCTGGTCGGAGATCTTGCGCTCGAAGCGGCGAAGGCCGGAGAGCCGGAACCCGTGCTTGCGCATCAGGGCGCGGATCTCCTCCACTTTTGGCAGCTCGATCTCGGGGCCCAACGTGTAGTCATCGTACCGCCGCTCCAGCGCCAGCAGGATGGTCTCGGCCATGCAGGCCTCGCACGTACCCGGCGGGAATCCGAAGTCGAGCCCGAACCCCACGGGCCCCGGCACGTCGATCACGCCGCCGTCGATCACGAGCACGTCCCGCCGGCGCTCGTACACGATACGCGAGACGTTGCGCGGCCTCGCCACGTCGCACACGACCGCGCCCGGACGCAGATCCTCGGGCTCGATCAGCACGTCGATCGCCGAGCTCACCGTGATGACGATCTCGGCCCGGCCGACCGCGCTGCGCACGTCCGAGGTCACGGTGACCGGCGTGGTCCCCGCCGCGCGGAGCCGTTCGGCCAGCCGGTCGAGGCGCTCGCGCGTCCGCGCCACGAGCACCAACTCGCCCACCTGGCCGAGGAGCATCTGGCTGCACGCTCCGCCGATCGAACCGGTGGCCCCGATCACCGCCACCCGGGCCGCGCGGGGATCCAGGTCCATCCGGGCCGCCGCCAGGAGCGCTCCCTCCACCGCGGTCGCCGCGGTCAGGCTGTTGCCCGTCGTGACGCCCGCGTCGAGGGCGCGCGCCACCGACACACCCCGGTCGCCGACCACCTTCGTGAACGCGGTCAGCCCGACGATGCCCGCCCCGAGGCGCTCCGCGATGCGGCCGGCCTCGATCAGCCGGCGGTGCGTGGCTTCCGGCGGCGCCGCGAGCAGCACCCGCGGGGTCCACGGCAGCCCCACGAACCATCCCTCGGCACGCGCCCCGGTGGCCGAGACGATCCCGGTGATGTGAGACGCCTTAAACGGGGGCACGGCCCGGAACATCCGCTCCACCCACGCACCGGGCAGCAGGCGCGTGAAGCGAAATTTCTTGGCGAAATCGGCGACGTTCTGCGGATGAATCACGAGCCCGAACCGGCCGGGCGCCGGGGTCATCGCCGCATCCTCGATTCGGTCACGCCGCGAGACGATCCACGCGGGGCCGGAACCCCGCGCGGAGCATCCACTGGACAAACTCCTCGTCGGACAACTCCTCGCTGCGCCGTCCCGACAGCGCCACGACGATGCCCTCGAGCACGTTCGTGGCGAACGACCGGCCATCCATGTCCGGCGCGACCGTGATCAGGGCGGACAGCCCGCGGCGGCTCAACGCCGCGCGGTCGTCGGAGGTGATCGTCTGCGTCAAGATCGTCTTGCCGGACAGATCGTCCGGCATGTACCGGCGAATAAAGTGGAAGTCCCCGGCGATCACTTCGGCCCACCTGAAGAGGTGCGGGTACTTGGGCGTCTGGCGCTCCTGCTTCGACCCGGTGGGATAGAGCCACTGAAACGGCAGCTTGGTGATGATGGGAAGCATGCAGGCCGCCAGCAGCCGCACGGTGGCCAGGCGGCGCATCGGCACCGGGACGCCCAGCGCGAAGTAGAAATCACCGAACAGCGTCTCGGCGCCCGCCTGGACGAACGCCTCCGCCATCCCGTACCGGTCCACGCTGCTGACGAGCAGGACCCGCCGGCGGGCGAACGATACGCCCGCCTGCCTCGGCAGATACTCGAGGATCAGGTACTTCTCCCACGACGCCTTGATGCCGCCGCCGTCCACGACCGGTGTGCGGCGCACGCCGCCGACGAGACGCGCGGCGTCGCGGATCCGGTACCGCCGCGCGCCCGCGCGCAGGTACAGATCGATCCCGCCCATCCCGATCGCGTCGACGCGCCCGTCGAGCTCACGGACCAGCGCCCTGAAGCGGGCCATGTCTCCATCGGTCCCGATGCGTTCGATGACGAAGCGTTCGCCGAGGATCTCGGTCTCCACGCGTTTGTCGCGCGTGCTGCTGCCGAGGCTGACGCTCACGACGTGCTTCATGCCGCCATGTCCTTAGACTCGTTGCGAAGCCTCTCCTTCTCCCGGCGCGGCGCCGCGGTTGCGTTCGTACAAGATGCGCAGCCCCTCGAGTCCGAGCAGCGGATCGATGTGATCCACGCACCGGCACTCGGGCCCGATCTGCTCCGCGTACCCGCCGGTCGCCACCACGGCGGCGCGCTCGCCGAGCTCCCGTTGCATGCGGCCGACGATCTCTTCCACCTGGCCGACGACGCCGTACCAGACGCCGGCCTGCATCCCCGCGACGGTGCTGCGCGCGATGATCTGCGGCGGCCGCGCCAGCTCGACCTTGCGGAGTTGCGCGGCGTGCTGCACCAGCGCCTCCACGGAGATGCCGACGCCGGGCACGATGGCGCCGCCGAGAAAATCCCCCTCCTTGGACACGGCGGTGAACACGGTGGCCGTCCCGAGCGCGACGACGATGCTCGGACCGCCGTGCCGCGCGTAGGCCGCGATGGCCGCGACGATGCGGTCGACCCCGACTTCGCGGGGGTTGTCATACAAGATGCGCATGCCCGTCCGGATTCCCGGGCCGACCTCGAGCGGCTCGTGGTTGAAGTACTCCCGGCAGAGACGGCGGAGCGTCTCCGTGATGGAGGGCACGACGCAGGCGATCGCGACCCCGGAGACGTCCGCGAACCCGAAGCCGCGAAACCCGAGGAACTGGTTCCACAGCATCGCGTATTCGTCTGGGGTGCGTTCGCGATCGGTCTTGGCGTACCAGTGGGCGACCTGGACCTCGCCGCGATAGAGCGCGAGCTTGATGAGCGTGTTCCCGACGTCGACCGCGAGGAGCATCGAGGGTCCCTCCCGTTCCAGTCTGCGACGAGTACCGGACGGACTGCGCATCACGCCGAACGCACCGGTCAAACGGCGCCGATCGCATCGCCGCGCACGCTCGGTCGAGCAGGCCGCCGCGACGCAGCGCGGATCGTGCCGTGGAGGCGGCCCCTGACGGCCGGCTCGCTGGTCCGATTCCCGCGAAGGATCTCGGCCAGGCAGTAGCGTACCAGAGGCCCCGTCGCGCAACAAGGCGGGGACTCGCGCGGGACCGCCGCGCCGGCTCAGCCGAGCGAGGCGAGCCCGGGCACCCCGCCGGCCGTGCGCGCCAGGCGGACCGATCGCAGCGCGGCGTCCGCCACCGTCTCCGCGACGGCGGCTTCCAGCACGAGGAGGTCGGCCTCGCGCTCGCCTACCGCCAGGACAAAGATCGTGTCGCCGTCCAGCGTGGTGTGCGAGGGCCGAACGACGCGCGACAACCCGGCGTGGGCGGCGATGCTCAACCTCGCGGCCTGCGCCTTCGTGAGGGCGGCGTCCGTCGCGACGACGCCGAGGCAGGTATGCTCGAGCAGGTCCCCGGCCCACCGGCCGAGGCCCGCGCCGCCCCGCGCCACGAGATACGCGGTCGTATCCACGAACGTCCCCGTGGCCGGATCCCGCGCGCCGGCCAGGATGTCGCCGGTCCGATGATCGACGACATCACCGAACGCGTTGGTGACGACGAGCGCCGCGACCACGGCGCCGCCCGGCAGGCGGGTGCTCCACGTCCCGACACCTGACTTCATCGCCTGGACAATGCCCAGGACCTTGCCGACCGTGGCGCCCGTCCCCGCCCCAACGCATCCCTCCTCGACGGGGCCGTCGCGCGCCTCCCGGCACGCCCGCTCGCCCATCGCCGCGTCCGGCCGCACGTCCGCGCTGCCGATCCCAAGGTCGTAGAGCACCGCCCCGCAGACAATCGGCACGCGCGCCGCGCGGGTGTCGAACCCGACGCCCTGACGCTCCAGATGCCGGACCACGCCGTCGGCGGCGGCCAACCCAAACGCGCTGCCCCCGGCAAGCACGGCCGCGTGCACGCGATCGACGCGGTTTTCAGGACGCAGCAGGTCGGTCTCTCGGGTTCCCGGCGCGCCCCCGAGCGCGGCACCGCCGCACACCGCGCCGGCCTCGCAGAGCACCACGGTGCAGCCCGTGAGGTGCGCCGCGTCCGTCGCATGGCCGACGCGAATGCCCGCCACGTCGGTCAGCCCACGATGCAGCGGGCGGTCTGCGCTCATGGCGTCGCGGGGCGGCCCCCACGCCGCGCCGCGATGCGGGCGAGCGACGGCGTCACCGCACCGGCGACGAGGACCTTGAGGGCGTCCCCGGGTAGAAACGGCAGCACCCCGATGAGCATCACCTTGTGCGCGCCGGCGCCGGTGACGACCCCGAGCCACAGCACGCCGGGCACGTACACCGACGCGGCGGCGGCGGCGGCCGACCATGTCGCGCGGCGCGCCGTCCCGGCGGGTCCCCCGCGCAGCCCTCCCGCCACCGCCGCGGCCAGGATGAACCCCACGAGGTACCCGCCCGTCGGTCCGGCGAGCACGGATACGCCGCCTCGGAACCCGGCGAAGATCGGCAGCCCGGCCGCGCCCCCGGCCACGTACGCGACCTGGCTCGCCACCCCGAGCCGCGCGCCGAGCGCCAGTCCCGCGAGGATCGCGAAGAAGTTGCTGAGCACGACGGGCACGGGCGAAAAGGGCAGCGGCACCTGAATCTGGGCGCCGACCGCGGTCAGCGCCGCGAACAGGCCGGCCAGCGCCACCTCGCGGGGCGCCCACCCCGGCCGCGATGACGGCGACCTCACGGCAGCGCGCCACTCCCGGCGCCGCTCACCGTGACGTCGCCGGCCACGAACCGCTCGATGCCGCCGGGCGTCCGCACGAGGAGCGCTCCGTTGTGGTCGACATCGACCGCTAAACCCTCGACGACGCGCGACATCGTCTCCACCCTGACGGCCCGGCCGAGCGTGTCGGAGCACACGCGCCACGACGCCAGCACCCGCTCGCGATCCTCGCCTCGAAGGACGGCATAGCCGCATTCGAGCTCCCGCAGCAGGGCGACCGCAAGACGGCCGCGATCGATCGGGCCGCCGGCCTGCTCGAGCAGCGACGTCACCGGATACGGCGCACCGCGCGGCAGCAGCGCGGCAGGCACGTTTGCGTTGACGCCGATCCCGAGGACGACCCAGGCCAGCCCGGGACCCGCCTCGGTCAAAATTCCCGCGACCTTGGCCCCGCCCACGAGCACGTCGTTCGGCCACTTGACCTTCGCGCGGAGCGCCGCGGCCGACTGAATCGCGCGCGCCGCCGCGACGGCGGCGACCAGGCCGATCAAGGGCAGGCGGTCCACCGGCAGCGCCGGCCGCAGGACCACGGACAGCCAGACGCCGCCCGCGGGCGACGTCCACCCGCGGCCGCGGCGCCCCCGCCCGGCGGTCTGTTCTTCGGCGATGACGACGGTGCCCTCGGCCGCCCCGGCGGCGGCGAGGCGCATCGCTTCCGCGTTCGTGGACGGCAGCGTCGCGTGCCAGTGCAACGGGCGACCCATGAGGCCGGCACCGAGTGCTCCCGCGATCCGGTCGCGCGTGTACGCGTCGGCCATCACGTCGGCCGCACGGCGTCGGATGCCGTGCCGTCGCCCAGGGGCCTGATCGCCCCCCGCTCGGGCAACGCGTCGAGCAGCGGTGCAAGCGCTCGCCCATCCGGCAACGTGAGGCGCGGCCGGAGTTCGAGGAGCGGCACCAGCACGAATGCGCGGCGATGCAACTCCGGATGCGGGACGACGAGGCCCGGGCGGTTGACCGCGACCTCGTCGTACAGCAATAGATCCACGTCGATGGTGCGCGGGCCCCAGCGTTCGGCGCGAACCCGGCCAAGCGCGCGCTCCACGGCCTGACAGCGCTCCAGCAGCGCCCCGGGGGACAACCGCGTCTCCACCTCGAGCACCTGGTTCAAGAAGTCGGGCTGGTCCGTCTTTCCCCAGGCCGGGGTCTCGTAGATCCGGGAACGTCGCGCGATCCGGACCCCGGCCCCCTCCAGGCGGCGCATCGCGGCCGCGAGCCAGTACGCGCGGTCGCCGACATTGGAGCCGAGCCCGAGAAACGCGCGCACGGGCGGCCGCCGGGACGCGTGGGCGCGAGCCCGCCCGCCTGCGACCCTGCGCGCCGCGAGCGCGCCGATCGCGAGCACGGCCGCGACGGATAAGACCTCCAGCCACACGCCGCGGCGCCCCCGGGCGCGGCGAACCGCGTCGATCATCGCCGCCGCCGCTCGACCTCCACGGCGGCATAGGCCAACGGGCCCCCGAGGCGCACGTGGGGTTTGCGGACACGGACCCGCACGCCGGTCACGCGCTCCACCTCCAGCACGCGGTGCGCCACGCCTTCCGCGAGCGCTTCCAGCAGGTTGACCGGTCCCCCCGTCATCACACCCTGCACGCGGGCGTAGAGGTCGCGATAGTCGAGCGTATCCGCCAGATCGTCCGTGTGCCCCGCGCGGTGGATGTCGGCCTCCACCTCCAGATCCACGACGAAGATTTGGCCGCCGGCGCGCTCCTCGGGAAGCACACCATGCGCCGCGAAGAACACCATCTCGCTGAGGATGATTCGATCGCTCACAGCGCGCGCGGCTGCGTGCTACGGAACCGCGGCGCCCGGCGGCGGGGGCTCCGGGATCTCGCGGACGATGGCGTCCGTCATCCTGGCCACGCGGACCATCGCCCGCACGTCGTGCACGCGGACGATGTCCGCGCCGTGCGCGATGGCCACGGCCACCGTCGCCGCCGTGCCTTCCAGGCGGTCATGGACCGGAAGGTTCAACACCTTGCCGATGCTCCCCTTGCGCGACGTGCCGATGAGGATGGGCCGCCCGAGCACACGCAACTCGTCCAACCGGCGCAGGATCTCCATGTTTTGTCGGAGCGCGAGCCCGAAGCCGTAGCCCGGATCCACGATCAGCCGCTCGGCGTCGATGCCGGACGATCGGGCCGCGGCGATGCGGTCGCGCAGAAAGCCCACCGTGGCCGCCACCGCGTCGGCGGCACCCCGGCGGTCGTCGCCGTCCATGAGAATCACCGGGACGCCGGCACGCGCCGCGAGCGGGGCCATGCCGGGATCGCCGCGCAGCGCGGTAATGTCGTTGATCATCGCCGCGCCGGCCTCGATCGCAGCGGCGGCGACCGCCGCCGACCAGGTGTCGATACTGACCGGAAGCCCGAGCGCGGCGAGCCTGCGCACGGCCGGGATCGCGCGGCGCAACTCTTCCTCCACCGGCACCGGCGGCGCCCCGGGGCGGCTGGACCGGCCGCCGACGTCGAGGATGTCGGCGCCCGCCTCGCGCCAGGCCTCGCCGACAGCCGCCGCCGCGCCGGCATCGGCGTCGAGGCCGTCCCCCGCGAACGAATCCGGCGACATGTTGATGATGCCCGCCACGTACGTTCGTGCTCCAAACCGGAGCACGCTCGGGCCGCAGCGCATCGGAGGCGGCGCGCCGCCGGCGTCACGAAACGACGGCATCGGAGCCGCCGGGCCGAGGGACCGGCGCGGCGCGCGGCCTAGTCGCCGCGCGCGTCCATGACGCGCGAAAACTGGATCACCGTCACGAGGTCCTCCGGCCCCACCTTGCGGCCGTAGATCGTCGAGAGGAATTCGATGAGGTGCGCATGCTCGCGGGTGGCCGGATTGTCGCGCTCGATCTCACGGGGCGACACGTCGCGGACCAACTTGGTCTCGACCCGATCGATCACGCCCGTGAAGATCCGCTGGCGCGTCCCGAATCGCTGGCCGACCGTCACCCACACGATCTGCCCGGCCTGGTATTTGTCGCGCTTGTCTCCCAACCGGATGGTCAGGTTCTTGCTCCCATCGCGCAGGGCGGCCGCAAAGACCGCGGAGTAGAAATTGAGCGCGAACATGCCACCCTCCAACCGGGGACATGGCATCGACAAGTGCATAACGGGCTGGACGCCGGCCGACTGCCGAACACGCTGGTTCGTGCTCACGCGGGGCCGTCCCTGCCCCTGCGTCGCGGGGCTCTGGATCGCGGCGTCCCCTTGACCCGCCTCCGGCCTGCATGGGAGACTAAAGCGATCTGCGATGAGCGTACGGGATCTGGTGATCGCCGTTGCGATCGGCGCGGGCGTCCCGGTCGTGGGGCTGGTGCTCCACGCCGTGTTCGTGTCCGTGATTCGCCGCATGCACCTCCGCAGACCATTTTCCGTTTCCGGGCTGCCGCTCCACCTCTCCCATTGGTTTGCGCCGTTCCGCGTGCTGATCCCGGCGGCGGGCCTCGCGTCCGTGGTGCACCTGCTGCCGGTCCCCGAGGACGTTCGCGCGGTCGTCGCGCACGTCGCGCTGCTGGGGGTCGTCGCCGGCGTCGCCTGGGTCTTGGCGTCCACCCTGGCGGTGGGACGCGACCTCATTGTCGCGCGCCAGCGCCTCGATGCCGCGGACAACCTCCGCGCGCGGCGCATCTACACGCAGCTGCGCGTGATCGAACGGATTATCGAAGCGCTGATCGTGGTCCTGACGCTCGCGACGATGCTGCTGACGTTCCCGGAGGTCCGGCAGATCGGCGCCAGCCTGCTCGCGTCCGCGGGGATCGTCGGGGTCATCGCCGGCTTCGCCGCGCAGCGCACCCTCGGCACGGTCTTCGCCGGCGTGCAGATCGCGCTGAGCCAGCCGATCCGGCTGGACGACATCGTGGTCGTGCAGGGCGAGTCGGGCACGATCGAGGAGATCACGCTCACCTACGTTGTGGTCCACATCTGGGATCACCGGCGGCTCGTGCTGCCCGTGACCTATTTCATCGAGCAGCCGTTTCAGAACTGGACGCGCACAACATCGGACCTGTTGGGCACCGTGTTCCTCTACGCCGATTACACGCTGCCGGTGCAGCCGGTGCGGGACGAGTTCCAGCGGTTCATCGAAGCCTCCCCGCTCTGGGACCGTAAGGCCGCGGGCTTCCAGGTCACCAACGCCACGGAGCACACGTTGGAGCTGCGCGCTCTCGTCAGCGCCGCGAACTCGTCCGATCTCTGGAATCTGCGCTGCGCCGTCCGGGAACACCTCGTCTCGTTCCTGCAGCGCTCCTTTCCGCAGGCGTTGCCCCGCACGCGCGTGGAGCTCGAGCGGCCGGTTGCGTCCGCCGTGGAGCCGCCGCAGTTGCCGGCGCAGCCTGATAGCCGCCGCTAGCGCGCCGCCGTCGAACCTCGCGGGGTGCGAGCCGGCCCGGCCCCGCGCTCCGCTCCCGGGCCCGCGGCGGGAGCCACAACGCAACCGGCGCCTGAGGGAACCAAACAATCCTATCGTCTCGTTTAGGTTGTCGCGTGGAGGCATCGTGGCGGAGCCGCCCGCAGTTCAGGTCCCGCCCGGCGTTCAGCCGGGCACTCGGGCGACACGTGTGACAGACTCGTGGACCCACATGATACCGAGGAGGAGGAGTCGTATGACGTCGATCGGGAGGATCTGCGCCGCGGCCGGCGCGCTGGGGCTGGTGATCGTCACGGCCGTTGCACTGCTGCCGCGACCTGGAGCGGCCCAGGGAGTGCCTGTGCGGGTAGGGGGCGGCGCGATGCACGTGATCGTGGTCACCGGCGAGGGGTCTGTGGACGCCGCGCCCGATGAGGCAACGCTCACGGTCGGGGTACAGACCCTCCGTAAGACCGCGCAGGACGCGCAGGCCGGAACCAACACGGCGATCGACGAGGTCATCGGGCGGATCGCGGCGCTGGGCATTCCCCGGGATCATATGCGCACGAGCGGCGTTGAATTGTCGCCCCAACGGGGCACGGGCGGCACCGGGCCCATCACCGGGTACATCGCCACCAACCGTGTCACGATCACGGTCGACGACCCCGGCATCGCCGGCCGCGTCATCGATGCCGCGGTGGCGGCCGGCGCCAACGAGCTTCAGGGCCCGTCGTTTGGCCTGCGTGACTCCTCAGGCGCACGCACGCGTGCCCTCCGGCTTGCCATGCAGAACGCGCAGGCGACCGCATCCGCGCTCGCCGCCGCCGCGGGTACCGGCCCGATTCATCTGGTCCGCATCGAGCAGGCCGGGGCGGTTCCGTCTCCGCGGTTTGCGGTGACGGCCCAGCCGGCGGCGTCGGTGCTGCCGGGCACGATCACGGTCACGGCAAACGTGCGCGTCACCTACGCGTTTTGACGGCGGCGGCGCGCCGGCGATCCGCCCGTCACCGCGGCGCGCCCACCACATGCGCCGCCGGCGCCTTGTCGCCGGCTTCGAGGCGAGTGCGGCTGCGCGCGGCCCGTTTAGAGCCTCAGCACCATGGCGGCGGTCCGCCCGTCACTGCAGCGCGCTCGCGAAATGCGTCGTCGGCGCCTTGTCGCCGAGTTTGGAGGTCACGGTGGCCAGCGCGCGCGTCCCGTCGACGATGTGCAGCGTGACGGCCTTGAGCGGCAGCTTGCTTTGCAGGAGCTGAATCGCGAGGATTCCCTCCGTCGTCACGTTCTTCCGCCGCTCGCTGAGCGATTGACCGGGCTTGATGAGCACGTCCTGAACGGTCATCTCGAGCGTCGCGGCCCGCTGATCCATCGTGACGCTTTTCACCGTGTTGGCGCCCACGACGTCCTCGACGAGGTTCTTGGCCAGGACCTGCGGCGGCGGCGGCTTGAGCAGCGCGGCCTGCCTCGCTTCATAGGCATGGTCCCAGACCCCGACGATGATGGCCGCGGCCAGGACCAGGGCCGCGTAGATCGCCGCGTGCTTCCACGGGATCGTCCGGCCCTGCGTGCGGATGAGCTTGGCCGACCGGCTCAACGCACGGCGCTGCGCGGCGCGCACGGCGCGCGGCCCCGCTGCTCCGGCCCCGGATTCTCTGCGTATCTTGAGCACCGTCTACCCCCTCGCCCGCGGCTTGAGTTTTCGGCCGTAATCCGCCGAGGTCCCCGCCGCGGTCAGTCGCCTACCGCGATCCCAGCACTCGGTACAAGCGTCCCGCGATAGAGGAACGTGATCTGGCGAAAGGCCGCGTGCTGATCAAACTCCGTGATCGCCGAGACCGCATCGACCGGGACGACCACGCGCATCCACCTGAGCGCGGCGCTCCCCGCGGTATGCAGCACGCAGATATTGCTCACCGTGCCGGTGATCACCAAGGTGTCGATCCGCCGGCGGTGTAGCTCGTGTGCGAGCGGCGTTCCGTAGAAGCCGTCGTAGCGTACCTTGCGCACGACGACGTCGCCGGGAACCGGCGCCAGTTGCGGGACGATCTCCGCGCCCCAGGTGTCCGGCACGGCATGGGCGCCCCACAACGTCGTCTCGGGGTCATCCGGCGCGTGCCAGTCCTGTGTGTAGGCGACGAGCATGCCGCGCGACCGGCAGGCCTGCAGCAGCCGGGCGATGACCGGCACCGTGGCCTGCGCGCCGGGCACGCAGAGGCTGCCGCGTGGGTCCACGAAGTCGTTCTGCATGTCGACGACCACGATGGCGCTGGTGCGCGGCTCGAGGTCGACGCGCGACTCGACCGCGTAATCGGGAACGGCAATGACCGGGCTCATCTGCACCCCCGCGGACTCTCATCGGCCTCCATCGCGACCGGGATCATATGATGCGAGGGAGGAGCCGTGGGCTCCTCCCTCGCGCCTTCACCGGATGCTCGTCCGCGCAGAAACGTCAGCCCGTGGCCTTGGGCGCCAGCGCCGGCGGGATCGGCGTCTCGGGTCTCGGGAACGACGTGACTTCCTGGGTCGCCGGGGCCGGCGTCACCGGCGGGAGATCCGGCGGCAGCGGCTGGCCGGCGATCAGCGCGTCCAGCTCGTCGCTTTCGAGCGACTCCCGCTCCAGCAGCGCCTTGGCGACACGCGCCAGCAGTTCCTTGTGCTCGGTCAGGACCTGTCGCGCCCGGTTGTAGCACTCGTCGATGATGCGCCGCACTTCCTTGTCGATCTCGTAGGCGATCTCGTCGGAGTAGTTGCGGCTCTCGACGAGGTCCCGCCCGAGAAACACCGGCCCATGCTTGGTGCCCAGCGTGAGCGGGCCGAGCTTGTCGGACATCCCAAACTCGGTGACCATCTTCCGCGCCAGCTCGGTCGCCTTTTCGAAGTCGTTGGCCGCCCCGGTCGTGATCTCCCCGAACGTGATCTCTTCCGCCACCCGGCCGCCCAGCATCGCCGTGATGTTCGCCAGGATCTCCCCCCGGGTCAGCGTATACTTCTCCTCCTGCGGCAGCGGGAGCACGTACCCGAGCGCCATCCCCCGCGGCAGGATCGTCACCTTGTGGGGCGGGTTGGCGTGGGGGAGCAGCTTGCCCAGGAGCGCGTGCCCGCCCTCGTGGTACGCGGTCAGTTCCCGCTCCTTCGGCCCCAGGATGCGGCTCTTGCGCTGCGGGCCCGCGATCACCCGCTCGATCGCCTCGTCGAACTCGGCGCGCCCCAGCCGCTTCTTCCCCCGCCGCGCCGCCAGGAGCGCCGCCTCGTTCACCATGTTCGCGAGATCCGCCCCGCTGAACCCCGGCGTGCGCCGCGCCAGCACGTCCAGGTTGACATCCTCCGCGATCGGCTTGCCCCGCACGTGCACGTCCAGGATCGCCCGGCGCCCCTTGGCGTCCGGATTGTCCACCACGATCCGCCGGTCGAACCGGCCGGGGCGCAGCAGCGCCGGGTCGAGGATGTCCGGCCGGTTGGTCGCGGCGATGACGATGATCCCCGCGTTCGGGTCGAACCCGTCCATCTCCACGAGCAGCTGGTTGAGCGTCTGCTCGCGCTCGTCGTGCCCGCCGCCGAGCCCCGCGCCCCGCTGCCGCCCTACCGCGTCGATCTCGTCGATGAAGACGAGGCACGGCGCCGACTTCTTCGCTTGATCAAACAGGTCCCGGACCCGGGACGCGCCCACGCCGACGAACATCTCCACGAACTCGCTGCCCGAGATCGAGAAGAACGGCACGCCGGCCTCGCCCGCGATCGCCTTGGCGAGCAGCGTCTTGCCGCTGCCGGGCGGCCCGACGAGTAGGACGCCCCGCGGGATCTTGGCCCCCAGCGCCTGGAACTTCTTCGGGTGCCGCAGGAACTCGATGATCTCCTCGAGCTCCTCCTTGGCCTCCTCGACGCCGGCCACGTCCTCGAACGTGACGCGAGTCTTGGCCTCGGTATGGAGCCGCGCGCGGCTCTTGCCGAACGACATCGCCTGGTTCGACCCCGACTGAGCCTGGCGAAGCATCAGCATCCACAGCCCCACAAGGACGAGGAACGGGAGCATGGTCGTCAGCAAGTTGGGCCATAGTGACGATCGCGACTGCGGCTCGACCGTGATGCTCGCGCCCTTCGACTGCAGCAAGCCGATGTAGGAGCTGTCGTTGGCCGGTACGTACGCCCGGAACGAGCGTCCGTCCTTGAGCTGGCCGGACACGGATTCATTGCTGACCGTGACCTGGCTGACCTGGCCGGCCTGCGCCTTGTTGAGAAAGTCGCTGTAGGTGATCTCCTCGCGCGGAACCCGCTGGTGGTAGAGCGGCAGCACCAAGTAGAGCACCACCACCAGGATCAGTGCCCACACCAGCAGGTTGCGCACGTGCTTATTGAACACCCCGGGAACCTCCTCGTGGACGCCTACCACTGGGCCCGGAGCGCCAGGGGGCAATGTGAAGGAAAGCTCTTCGAAAAATTATAGCACACGCGGCCGCGTGCTCGCCGTCTCTGCGATGCGTCTCGAACGATCCGCGCCTCTGCGTCCCGCGGTACCTCCGCTCAGCGCCAGCGGCCTCGCGTCAGACTTCCTTAATTACGGTCCGGCCCGGTGAACCCGATGTCTCGGCGGATCACCGCCGGCCGTGAGCTCGAGCACCTGCTCTCGCCGCACCGCCCGCAGGCCGCCCGGCAGCTCGGCCACCGCCCCGAGACGGCCTGCGAGCGCGACATGCCGCGTTCCCTCAAGGTGAACGAACGCAACGCCCTCCAAGTTCCCGCGGAGCCGGCGGACGGCTTCTCGGAGCGCGCGCCGTTGAAGAGCGGCGGGGAGCGCCGCGAACGGTGCGAGCGCCACGCGCACCCCGGCGCCGTTGCACGCCAGCACCGCGTCGACGCGCGGCGCCGCCGCCTGGTCAAGCGCCTCCTGCTCGTCGCGGATCACCGCGGCCAGCCGCGCGAGCGCGCCCCGTACATCGGGATTATACCCTTGCAGCGCAGGCAGTAAGACGCGGCGCACGCGGTTGCGCAGCAGCGTTTCATCCCGGTTTGTCGGATCCTCGCGCCACGTCAGGCCCTCCGCGCGAAGAGCGGCTTCCACCGAGGCGCGCGGTGTGTCGATGAGCGGGCGAATTACGCGCACCCCGCCGTGCGTGCGCACGGGACGGATGCCCGACAGACCCCACGGTCCCGCCCCTCGCAGCACGCGCATCAGCACCGTCTCCGCCTGCTCGTCGAGCGTATGCCCGGTCGCGACCACCCCGCGCGTGGCGGCCGAGGCGACCGAGACCAAAAACGCGTACCGCAGGCGGCGCGCTGCGTCCTCCACGGACCGCCGTGCGCGCGCGGCTTCCACCCGTGCGGAGGCGCCACCCTCGTGATAGGGCAGTCCGAGGTCGCGCGCCATCTCGCCGACGAAGAGGGCATCCGCGGCCGCGTCGTCGCGGAGCTGGTGGTTGAAGTGGGCGACGCGGAGGTGCACCCCCAGCTCGCCGCGGAGGCCGGCGAGGCTGCGCAACAACGCCGTCGAATCGGCGCCCCCCGACACCGCGACGACGACGGTCTCTCCACCGTCCAGCATGCCGTGGCGGCGGATCGTGTCGCGGACCTGCGGGACCAGTGGAAACATGGGCGACCTTAGCCGGTAGAAGGGGGCGGCGCCGAGCGAGAACAATGGTGGCGGCGGAGGGCTTCGAACCCCCGACTCCGCGGGTATGAACCGCGTGCTCTGACCACCTGAGCTACGCCGCCAACGGCATCCACGACTGTCGCGACGTTCATTATAGCACGAGTCCGGCGCGCGGCAGGAGCGCTCCGCACCGGCGCGGAACCTCGGCATGTTCCGCGGAGGAGGCGCTCCGAAATGTCGACGCCGCTCGAGTTCATCCAGAGCCATCGCGCGCAGTTCGAACGGGAACTGTGCGACTTGCTCAGGATCCCGAGCGTCAGCACGCTCCCGGCTCGGCGGGACGATGTGCGCGCCGCCGCAGACTGGATTGCAACCCACCTGCGCGACATCGGCCTCACGGTCGACGTGATTCCCACCACGCGTCACCCGCTCGTCTACGCGGAGTGGTTGCAGGCGCCGGGACGTCCGACGGTCCTCGGGTACGGCCACTACGACGTCCAGCCGAGCGATCCCGACGAGCTGTGGACCACACCGCCGTACTCGCCCACGATCCGGAACGGCGGGCTCTACGCGCGGGGTGCGGCCGACGACAAAGGCCAGCTGTTCACGCTGATCGCGGCGATCCGCGCGTACGTCCGGACGCGGACGCCGGCGCCGGTCAACGTGAAGCTGATCATCGAGGGCGAGGAGGAGAGCGGCGGCGAGAGCATTGCCGCGTACGTCCGCTCGCACGGCGATCGGCTGCGCGCGGATGCCGCGCTCGTACTGGATTTCGGCGTGTTCGCCCCGGGCATTCCCGCCATCGCGCTCGGACTCCGCGGCATCGTCGGCGGCGAGATCGAGGTGCAGGGCGCGGCGCGGGACCTGCATTCGGGCTTGTACGGCGGGGTCGCGCCCAACCCATTCCAGGCGCTGGCCGAGATCATTACGCGAATCAAGGACGCCGACGGGCACGTGCTGATCCCCGGGTTCTACGATCGCGTCGCGCCGCCCGATGCCCTGGAGCGCGCCGCCTGGGACCGGCTGCCGTTCGACGAGGCGGCGTTTCTCCGGGAGGAGGTCGGCTCGACCGCGCTCACCGGCGAGCCGGACTACACGCCGCTCGAGCGCATGTGGGCGCGGCCCACGTTCGAGGTGCACGGCATGCCCGGCGGGTTCACCGGTGAAGGCACAAAGACCGTCATCCCGGCCCGGGCCACGGCCAAGATCAGCATGCGCCTCGTGCCCCACCAGGACCCGGGTGAGATCCGGTCGCTTGCGAGCGCGCATATTCGGTCGCTCGCCCCGCGCGGCACCCGCGTCGACGTCCGCCTGTGGCACGGGGCCAAGCCCGTGGTCATGCCGCCGACGCTTCCCGCCGTCGCCGCCGCGCAGCGCGCGCTCTCCGAGGCGTTCGGGCGCGAGGCCGTGTTCACCCGCATGGGCGGATCGGTCCCGATCGTGGCCGATTTCATCGAAGAGCTGAACATACCGACCGTGGTCACCGGGTGGGCGACACCCGACGCCAACGCGCACAGCCCCAACGAGCGCCTCGACCTCGAGCACTTTCACAAAGGCATCGTCGCGGTCATCCGGTTCTTCGAGCGCATCGGCGGCCGGGCGTGACGTGCGTCACGGGTCCGGCGGACCTTGCTCCTCCGCCGTGACATGCGCGTCGCCCGTCGCTTGCGCCGTGCCGGGACTTCATCCCGGCCCGCGGCCGAGGCGCCGCTAGACTCGCGACAACGGGGGTAAACGAACGGACGCGATGCGCGTAGGCGTTCCCAAGGAAATCAAGGATCAGGAAGGGCGCGTCGCCGTCACGCCTGCGGGCGTGCACGAGCTGGCCGCGGCGGGCCATGAGGTGCTGATCGAACGCGGCGCCGGCGACCAGAGCGGGATCGCCGACAACGAGTACGCGCGGCGGGGCGCCAAGATTGTCGCCCGGGCCGCGGACGCCTGGGCGGCGGAGATGGTGCTCAAAGTCAAGGAGCCGCAACCCGACGAATTTGTGTATTTGCGACCGGGCCTGATCCTGTTTACGTACCTGCACCTCGCCGCGGAACCCTCGCTCACGCGGGCCCTCGTGGAGAGCCGCAGCGTGGGCATCGGTTACGAAACCGTGCAGCTGCCGGACGGTGAACTGCCGCTCCTCACGCCGATGAGCGAAGTCGCGGGCCGGATGACGGCCCAGGAAGGCGCCTCGTACCTCAAAAAGACGGCCGGCGGCAAGGGCATCCTGCTCGGCGGCGTAACGGGCGTCGCCCCCGCGAACGTCGTCATCATCGGAGGCGGCGTCGTCGGCGCCCACGCCGCGAAAGTCGCGGCCGGGATGGGCGCTCAGGTCACGGTGCTGGAGAAGAATCCCAGGCGCCTGGCATACCTCGACGACGTCCTTCACGGCCGCGCCATCGCGGTCATGAGCAACCCGGTGACGGTGGAGCAGGCCGTGGCGTACGCGGATCTCCTCGTCGGCGCGGTGCTCATTCCCGGCGCCCGGGCGCCGCGCCTCGTGACGGAGTCCATGGTGCGCTCGATGAAACCGGGATCGGTCGTCGTGGACGTTGCCGTGGATCAGGGCGGCTGCATCGAGACGACGGAACCCACGAGCCATAGCCATCCCGTGATCGAGAAGTTCGGAGTCCTGCACTACGGGGTCACCAACATGCCGGGCGCGGTGCCGCGCACGTCGACGTTCGCCCTCACCAACGTCACGATCGGCTACGCGCTACGCCTGGCGGAGAAGGGTTGGCGCCAGGCGGCCCGTGACGACCCCGCGCTCGCTGCGGGAGTCAACACCGCGGACGGTCACATCACGTACCGGGCCGTCGCCGACGCCCATCACATGGAGCACACACCGCTCGTGACGCTGCTCGTGTGATGACGGTCGCCGACGCGCATCGCGTAGGATGCGGAACGGTGCTCGACTCGCTTCAAATGTGATGCGTGCAACGGCCACGACGGTGTATCGCATCGAGCTCGCGCCGCTTGGGAACGCTGCTCGTGTAAACGGTGGGTCGTACAAATCCACGAGGCCAGCCCGTGCGGCCGGCCTCGTGTGGGCGTCCGTACTTGAAGTAGACGCTTAGCCGGCCGGTTGCGAATCCGTCCCCATCTCGGCGCGAACCTTGCCGGCTGCGATCTCCTCGAGCGCGACCGTGACCGGATTGGTGCTGGCCACGTCCACCATGGGCAGATGGCCCTCCTTGAGTTGACGGGCGCGCTTGGCGACTCCGATGACGAGCGCGTACTTGTTATCGACGCGGTCCAGCAGGGTTTCAAGCGGCGGCTTGATCATCGACATCCTAACTCCTCCCACTCGCGCTCAACGCGCTGCTCCCCACGCGCGCGACGAAAGCGCCCGCGGCGCGCGCTCCACAATATCGTCCTGTCAGCGCCGTCGCTCTGGGCTTTGGCAGGCACTTGGTTCATTGACGGAAGGAAAGGTGGGGAAAGCCGATGCTTTCCCCACCCTGAAGATATCCCCGGCAGCGACCTACTCTCCCACGCGGTTGCCCACGAAGTACCATCGGCCCTGGAGGGCTTAACTACCGTGTTCGGAATGGGAACGGGTGTGGCCCCTCCGGCATCACCACCGGGAATCCTCACGGCGAAGTCCAGACACGGACGCCGCCACATTTCAGCCATGGCTCGAGCGTTCGGATCCCGGTCCCCCGTGCACAATGGGACCTTAGCCTAAGGACTACGAGCCACGGTGCAAGCTCCATACAGCTACCCCTAAGGCCATACCTTCAAGCCCTCGACCGATTAGTACCGGTAAGCTCAAGGCCTCACAGCCCTTACACCTCCGGCCTATCAACCAGGTAGTCTACCTGGGGTCTTACCCGGTTAACCCGGTGGGAGGCCTCATCTTGGGGTGGGCTTCGCGCTTAGATGCTTTCAGCGCTTATCCCGTCCGCACATAGCTACCCGGCGCTTGCCCTTGGCAGGACAACCGGTACACCAGCGGTGCGTCCGCTCCGGTCCTCTCGTACTAGGAGCGGCACCCCTCAAGCCTCCTGCGCCCGCAGTGGATAGGGACCGACAGTCTTGTTACTCCCTCGGCGCACTTTCCTCGCCGAGGAGGGCAGGTCATTTCTGCCTGCCTCTCCTAGTCGCCTAGGAGCTCGGACTGTATCTTTCCCTCATCGTAGTGAGGAATCCGGCGTACAGTCTCTGAGGGTTCCAGACGGGCGAGGATCTCTTGCAGTTTGATCCGTCGCCTGACACCGCCTCTGTTCATCTCGAAGGCGCTTCGCAGAATCTCTCTCAACCCTTCCGAGCTGAGATGCCTGCTTGCCCTCATCATGTCGACGATCCGGGCGAATTGCTCAAAATCTGCCCGCTTGGTGGTGCGCAACTGATACTTGCGAAAGAACGGCACCACCTTCGTCACCAAGTCGGTGCGGTCTCGTACCACCAAGACGTAGGTTTTGTCGCGGGAGTTTCGGTGATTCGGCTTGAGATATCCACATCCGAGAACGCTGCGAATCAGCTCGAGTACATGCTGATTACCGTCGTTCTGAGAGACATGGAACTCAGGAATCACCTGCCACTTCCATCGCGTGCTCGGATTTCTCTGAACCGCGACATGGAAGCTTCCTTCACCGTCGACGAACCCAGCGGCGTAGTGGCAGATCGCTTCGTCTGGCCTTCCCTGCTGATTGCCTGCACCCATCACATTGTCACCAGTGTGGCGAACGTATGTACGACACTGGTAGTGTGGGATCCTCCAGGCTTTCCAGCATATAGCCGGATTTATAGACAGCAGCGGTCACTTACTGTCTCACGACGTTCTGAACCCAGCTCACGTACCGCTTTAATGGGCGAACAGCCCAACCCTTGGGAGCTACTACACCCCCAGGATGCGATGAGCCGACATCGAGGTGCCAAACCTCCCCGTCGATGTGGACTCTTGGGGGAGATCAGCCTGTTATCCCCGGGGTAGCTTTTATCCGTTAAGCCACGGCGCTTCCACTTGCCACCGTAGGATCACTAGGCCCGACTTTCGTCCCTGCTCGGCTTGTTGGCCTCACAGTCAAGCCCCCTTATGCCCTTACACTCGCCGCACGGTTTCCAACCGTGCTGAGGGGACCTTGGGGCGCCTCCGTTACCGTTTAGGAGGCGACCGCCCCAGTCAAACTGCCCACCTGCCACTGTTCCGACAACCGATAAGGTCGTCGGTTAGGACGTAACTCTATCAAGGGTGGTATTCCACCGTCGGCTCCACCGAAGCTAGCGCCCCGGCTTCGCAGCCTCCCACCTATCCTCTACATGAGAGAACCACATCCAATGACAGGATACAGTAAAGCTCCACGGGGTCTTTCCGTCCAGCTGCGGGTAGTCAGTGTCTTCACTGACACCACAACTTCGCCGAGTCCCTGGTCGAGACAGCGCTCAAGTCGTTACACCATTCGTGCAGGTCGGAACTTCGCGCGATCCTCTGTTTCCAGAGGGCGTAGACTATACCTTTGCCTCGACAACGATCACTTGAGGCACCGGCGTTTTGTGGCGCCCGTAGATTTGACGATTCCGTCAGTGAGCGCCACCCCGGGCAAGCCCGGAGTCGTTACAGGGCCGCATCTTTTGCGGCTTCCCTCGGTATTACCCTCGCCCAGCTTGCGCCGTCGTTAGGGCTTCACCGATATGAGCCGGTTTGCTTGCGGGATTTCTCCCGCAAGGGGCAAGTGTGTCACTTACCCGACAAGGAATTTCGCTCAGATCTGTTACTTTCAGCTGCCTCGCAGCAGCCTACCGACCCGAGTGCTCGGGCGGGCGAATCTTTCGATCCGCCTCCTCCGATCGCCCGGAGGCTCGGACTGTATCTTCACCTCGATCAACTCGAGGGTCCGGCGTACAGTCTCTGAGGGGGCCAGCGTACTTTTGGCCTTCCCTGCTGATTACCTGCACCCATCGCATTTTCACCAAGGTTCCGGTAGCGTGGGATTCTCCAGGCGTCCCAGCATATAGCCGGATTACAACCGACGGTCACCCGTCGGCGAGGCTCGCAAGAACCTTAGGACCGTTCATCTTGTTACGACCCATCACTGGGCGGCGGGATTGCTTACCCGCTCTGCGTGTCGCCACGCAGGTCGGACTGTATCATCCCCGAAATCACTGGGGTCCGGCGTACAGTCTCTGAGGATGCACCCGGTCGAAACCGCCGAAGAATTTCGGCTTCCTCGTAGCGACGCTTGCCGCCATCGTTCATGTCCCTGCGAATCTCAAGAATGCGTCTAATATGGTCCTCGGAGCTATGTTCTCCTCGGCTAACCATATCGGCGATCTGACAGAACTTTGCGAAGTCCCTCTTCTTCTTCGCGGATAGGAACCGGAACTTCCGAAAGAACGGGACCACGTTCGTCAGAATCGCCTCGAGGTTGTTGACCTCGTAGTACCAGACGCCATCCGGCCGTGATCGCAGTGTTCCGCACTCGAGATAGCGCTTGAACAGCGACAGAATCACTTGATCACGCTGCGAGATGTTAAAGCACAGGGACACTTTCCACGGCTGACAGTAATCACTACGGGGTCGGAGGCTGACGTTGAAACTTCCCTCTCCATCCGCGAAACCGGCCAAGTAGTAGCCGATATGCGGTGGAATCAGGCGTACTTTCAGCATCCGACCACCGGGGCCTTTCCTGCTGATGATCCCCACCTGACGCTTTGTTACGCACCCGCGTGAAGCGAGCAGCGTATCGCAGGATACCCGGGACTTCCCAGCATATAGCCGGATTTTGATAACGTAACTACAGCGGTCCAGCCTATAGTTACGGCCGCCGTTCACCGGGGCTTCGGTTCAGAGCTTTGCCTTGCGGCTAACCCCTCTCCTTAACCTTCCGGCACTGGGCAGGTGTCAGCCCCTATACGTCGCCTTGCGGCTTAGCAGAGACATGTGTTTTTGTTAAACAGTCGCTTGAGCCCATTCACTGCGACCTCCTCGAGCTCCCCCTGTACAGGGTCACCCTACCGAGGCACCCCTTATTCCGAGGGTACGGGGCTAGATTGCCGAGTTCCTTGACCAGGGTTATCTCGCGCGCCTTGGCACGTTGTGTGCCTGCCTACCTGTGTCGGTTTGCGGTACGGGCGCACCGAGTTCTCACGTCGCGGCTTTTCTTGGCAGTATGGGCTGAACCGCTTCGCGGGGCTTTGACCCCCCGCTCGCACTCGCGTCTCGGGGTTAACGAGGCGCCGGATTTGCCTAGCGCC